>JGI12316J15310_10000004_pt1 | contig 551813 bp, 506 predicted proteins | sample MarCyaLeptolynsp_FD_15310 | JGI IMG/M metagenome (IMG submission 15310) | reverse complement strand
TGGGATCAAAGTCCGCCCCGCCCTTGCCGCCGCCCAGAGGAAGGCCGGTCAGGGCATTCTTGAAGATTTGCTCAAAGCCCAAAAACTTGAGAACGCTGAGGCTGAGGCCCGGTGTGAACCGAAGGCCGCCTTTGTAAGGGCCGAGCAGATTGCTGAACTGCACGCGCCATCCCCGGTTGATCTGCACCGCACCGTCGTCGGTTTGCCAGACGATGGGGAAGGTGATGATCCGGTCAGGCTCGGTCAACCGTTCGATCACCCGCGCACGTTGATAGGCGGGACTGCCCATAACAAGTGGATCTATCGATGTGACGACTTCTTCAACAGCCTGCAAGAATTCCGGTTCGTTCGGATTGCGTGCGCGGATGCGATCGAGATAGGGCGGAGGAGATTTGTGCATGGTGTTTGCGCTTGAACCTTTGTTGAATTGCGGGCCGGCAGGGCTTGCCTCCTTACGGCCGCGCCAGCGATCGCTCCACTTGCGCATTTTATGCAGCCCCTCACGCATGTAGGTTTGAACCAGCGAAATCCAACAACATATTCTGTCACTATCGCGCGATCATGTTGCCTTCTCATACTGGCCCGCGTCTAGCCCCCCGTGCGGAGATTCTAAGTGTGCAGATTCTAGGTGCGGAGTTTTCTAGGTGCTGGATTTCTGCGTGCGGAGTTTCTGAGACGGCGCCGGATCGAGATATTCCTCAATCCGCTGGATCTTGCCGTCCGCAACCGTCGCGATGACACAGGCGGGCATTTCGATTTTCTCGCCGGCCTGATTGACCATGCGCAGCACATGCTGTTGGAGATAGCCGCCCTCAATCTCCTCAGGACGCGTGATGTGATAGTGGCGGCTCTGTGCCTTGGCTTTCATCCACGCCATCAAGCTCATATTCTCGTCGACTGTTTGCGTGACCTGGTCAAAATTGTGCCAGATGCCCGCATCGGGTGCGAGGACGGCGCGCGCGGCGTCGGCATCGCCGGCTTCAACAGCGTCGATAAATTGGCGGGCCAGGTCGAGTGTGGACATGTCTTTCGTACCAGATGAAGGGAAACGCTTGGTATATGATAGCATTACATTTGTTACGGAAGACGTGAAGGGCGTGGCCCCTGCACTTAGCTTCTGTAGCAAACTATTTCGCCGGCCTGATGTAATCGCCGTGCACCCAGCCTGAATCGGTCGGGTGTCCCTTTTTGTCGAGCACATCGACATAATACCATGTCGACTCGCGCATATGGAGGCGCAGCCCGGTTTTGGCTTTGAGGGGGCTGATCTCTAGTTTCTCGTAATCGGTTCCGGGGCCAGTTCGGATGTTTACATCGACCGTGGTTTGGAACTCTTCGATCACATCTTCCTGGCGTCCCATCACCGCGGCGCGGACATGCTCCATCGGAAAGGCGGGACCGGGATCGGTCTTCCGTCCCGGCGCGATATCGTCATGACCGAGCACATCAACAAGCTCAAAGGTCGTTACCAACAATTGCGAGACTTCAATGACGGCTTGCAATTGTTCCTCCGTATACAGATGCCAGCCGCGTGCGATCGTGCTGTGCTTATGCACGGCTTCCATGACTTGATCGTCCGGATAGATCGTCCCGAACCAAGCGCGCCAGGCGCCGCCCTTTCTCTGCAGCTCTCCCGCGTTATCAATTTCGATGCCGATACTGTGTTGGTTGAGGCCGACCAGATCTTGCCAGCGGCTGCGCCCGGCATGCCAGGCGACGCGATCGAAAGGGACCAACTGGGTGATCGCGCCATTACGTGCGATCACCAGATGCGCTGACGCGTTTGACAGAGGCGATCTCAAATGACGGATCGCGCTGTCCGCGGAACTGCTCGCTGTCGCATGCATGACCAAATATCGGGCGTCAATCTTGCCGCCACGATTGGGGCTTGATTGATAAGGAATGGGCTTACCATCATCATGATGCAAACGGTGGCGGATGATCTTCATATGATCCTTCAAAAGTTAAAGGATGAAGTGAGTCGCTCAGCCGTATCTTACAAGATTTGATCTGAATGGCGTATGAGAAGCGAGGCCGCCCAATGTACGGAAACTGCGCGCGCGGCTGAACGGCGGGTGAAATGCCGGTTGGCCTTAAGTTCACAGCGCGTGTTCTATTGTTCATCAGTGCGAACCCAGCAAGGCCATGTGATGTCATTCCGATCCTGCTGACAAAACGTGGTCGTGCCGGGACGGGCGAAGGTCGTTCGATGCCTTGCGTCAGCCAACCTCTGATTGCATCATGTGGGTGTGATTGAGGGGGCGTCCGAGCAATATGTACAGCCTGTTAAATAGAGCGGTGGCGACGGCTTGTTTGCTGTTCGCGGCGGGGCTTGGTTATGCCGCAAATAGCGGCGCTATCGCACCGCGCGCGTTCCACGAACCGTTGATCGTGAATCTTACGCTTCTGGGAGCGTTTCTGTGGCTGCTTCAAGTGAAGTTCTCGACAAACACATTCTCCAGAAGCATTGCTGGCGTGGTTGTGTTTTACATTCTTGTCTGGTTTCCAGCACAAGCAATCGGCGTTGCCAATATTGGACTCGCTTGGAAGGCGGCCGATTTATTGAGCGTTGAGACACTCTGGGCCACTCTCTTGGCTATTCCCGGTTTCCTCGCCGTGATCCATCTGTTTGTTGGCAAGCCAGAGCCTCCAGTGGAGAGGCATGACAAATCTCGTTCAGATCAAGCCACAAATGACAAGAGTGAAAATTTGAGTGAAGCCACGTGGTTCGCGGATCGATCGAAGACCACTTTCTTCGCGCCGATTCGCAAATACGGCACATATGGAGTGATGGCAGTATTCGTGATGTTCCTATTTGCGGGTGCTCTGTATTTTAGCCGTGTTTCTTATCTCATCCTCGAAGAAGCCATTTTCAACAATCGGTTTGAAGGATGGTGGCCGCTACCGCCCACCATCTTTTCTCTTAGCCTCTTAGGCCAGTTTGCAGTCATTGGGCTCGGCGGCTTTGTGTTGTTGGTTTCCATTGGCGTTACCATCAGTGTTTGGCGTGCAGTGCTAAACTGGGGCATTGATGACGTCGACCGGGAATTCAGTACCAGCGAGTTGCGCTATTTTGACGGCGCTCTGACTAAGATTCGCAATTACCTTGGGGACTATGAGGCTCCAAAATGGTTTGGGCGCGTCTCGCTCCTTCAGGCAGTTGCTCTGATCGCCGCGCTCTTTGTGTTCCTGACCTACATGACGGAAATGAACTTTGGGTCCGAATATTTTGGGGATCTCAGAACGACTGAACAAGTTTGGTTCATTTATTCAGACGCAGTCGGTGGCGCAGAACTCGCCATGTATGGCCTATTGTTGTTAATCGGGCTTATATGGTTTCCTGGGTTTGTGGGATCCATCTACAAACCGCTCGGGATCTCCCAATGTATCAGTGAATTGTCGAAAAAAGCCGACCCAATCAGCGCTTACGATGGTTTCCGGGAAAAAATTGCGTTCGACATAAGGCGGCATGTCCTCCAACCCACTTTTCCTTTTGATGCAGAAACTTACATCCATTTCGATCATGTTCGTTCAACCAATAGATTGGCCACCCTGTGGGGGCTGATCTTGGTGGCAGGCGCCGGCATTTGGGCGCTTGAACGCGCGGACTACACACTCATCCATCCAGCTGGAATTGTTGATACAGATTTTTGGACCTTGGAGCGGCATCAATTCGCTTATGATGACGTCGATCGGGTGGAAGTGACGTGCATAGCACGGGAGGAGGATGGCCCCGTCATTGGTTATGAGTTTATTCTTGATAGCGATCGCCGTATTCCTGTTGTCTATGTGTACGGGCGTCGCGAATTCCGCGATACAGTCCCGTCTGTCATAGAAGCGTGGGAAACAGTTGACGATATCATTCGTACAAAGAATATCCCCGTTGCGCCGGTGCCTTCCATTCGTCAAGGCGACACGAAGGCCTGCACTGATGAAATCCTTGAGATGTCAAGGTCAGGGTTGGGTGATCGTGTCGTGAGGCTGTTAGCATCCAGCTCGTGAGGTCAGGCAATGAACCGTGATTTGCCTGGTCGCGCTTAGTCCTTGTGATAAAAGCTCTCGCGTTCGCGCGAGGCTTTGACGACGGGGATTTCGTCATCGGCTAGCTCTGGCATCCATTTCTTGCGCGCGAGTGCCTGCTCGATAAAGGGCGCCAGTTCTTTTGCCTTTCTGGCTTCACGTTCTTCCCGGCCGGGAACAAATTGCGGCATCACTTCTTTGCCAAACAGCTCCAGGCTTTCGCAAATATGATCGTGCCGGTTCTTGCCGCCTTGCTGCAGAAAGATGATTTGATCGACGCCGACATCCTGGAAGTCGCCGATGAACTTTGAGAATTCGGCGGGCGTGCCGATGCCGGGCGCGGCGATGGTCGGCAAATCACGATCGCGCAGCTCTTCATACTCTTCCCAGAGTGTTGAACGCCCGGGCTTCGCATCGTTCGCCACCAGCGCATTGATCGCGTAGCGGAAGAAGGCGAATCCATCGACACCGCGCCGGAACCCTTCTTTGGCATCTTCATGCAACGAAAATCCGGCGACCACGGCGATGTTCGCATTTACACTGTGCCCGAGCGGGACGCATTCTTCAGATTTGATGATGGAATAATAAGTATCCGCCCACGTCTTGGCTTCCTCCGGATCGACGAAGGTGAACGCCAACGCGCCAAGTCCACTACGGGCGGCAATCTCAATCGTTTTACGGTTGGTACATGCGAGCCACATGGGCGGGTGCGGCTTCTGCAGGGGCTTTGGCAAAACATTGCGGCACGGCATGGAGAAGCCTTCGCCTTCGTATCCCGGATAGGGTTCCATCACCATCATATTGGCGATCTGCTCGGCCGACTCGAACGACAAATCCCGCTTGCGTTTTGCCGGGATGCCATAGCCATGCAGCTCAAGCCGCGTCGCCCCTTCGCCGATGCCGAACTCCACGCGGCCATTTGAAATCAAATCAAGCATGGCAACGGATTCGGCGGTACGTGAGGGATGGTTGTAATTAGGGATGACTTGGCGGATGCCAAACCCAACACGGATTTGCTCGGTCTTGGCGGCCAGTGCGGTTAGAAAAACGTCGGAGGCCGAGCAGTGGGAATATTCGTCAAGGAAGTGGTGTTCGACAGCCCAGGCATAATCAATGCCGATCCGGTCGGCCAATTGCACTTGCTCGATCGCTTCTTGGATCAGCTTATGCTCGGCATTCTCGCGCCAAGGTTTGGGTAGTTGAAGTTCGTAGAACACGCCAAATCGCATCGTACACTCTCCCGTGTCGTTCAATGCACTCACTTGTTGGTCCCCGAACTCTTCAAGGGTTGCACGCGTTCTGGACGCTTGCCAGACATGATCGCTGCGCTTTTTGGTCGCGAGTGCAATGCACAAACAATTGCTCTTTGCTTATGGCTGACGCACGCAATCGTGGCCCTGCAGCCTGTCATACTGCCGCCGCATCCGCGCCGTTATGCTAGTCTGTAAAAGAGTTGAGTCGTTTGTGCAAAAGGCACCGGATCATGACACAAGCCCCGACAGTTCCGAATGTTCAGGGATTCCATCACGTGGCCTATCGCTGCAAGGACGCGAAGGAAACGGTCGCGTTTTACGAGCGCGTGTTGGGGATGGATTTCCAATTGGCAATTGCCGAGGACCGCGTACCATCCACTGGTGAAGAAGATCCCTACATGCACATTTTCATGGATGCGGGGAACGGCAATGTGCTGGCGTTTTTCGAACTGCCGAAGTCGCCCGAGATGGATCGCGACCGCAACACGCCCGAATGGGTGCAGCACATTGCCATGCGCGTCGAAAGCGTTGAGGCATTGATGGCAGCCAAGGCCCATGTGGAAGCGGAAGGTCTGGATGTGTTGGGGCCCATCAATCACGGCATCTTCAAATCGATTTATTTCTTCGATCCCAATGGTCATCGCCTGGAATTGGCTGCTGACACACGCACCGAAGATCAAATGGCGGAACTGCATCGCGTCGCGCCGGATATGATCGAAGAGTGGAGCCGCACAAAAAAGGCGCCGCGCCATGCGGCTTGGCTTCATGACATGAGCGCCGCTGACGACGGATGAAACTTGCAACGCTTAGAAATGGGACGCGCGACGGCGCGCTGGTGGTTGTTTCGCGCGACCTGACCGTGTGCGCGGATGCCGGTTGGATTGTACCAACCTTGCAGGCTGCGCTCGACGATTGGATCGAATTTGCGCCCGAACTCCAAGAAATGTCCGATGATGTCAACGACGGATTGATTGATACCTATCCCTTTGACGAGAGTAAATGTGCGTCGCCCCTGCCGCGTGCTTATCAGTGGGCGGACGGATCTGCCTATCTCAACCATGTGGAGCTGGTGCGCCAGGCGCGAGGCGCGAAGGTGCCGGAACAGTTTTATTCAGACCCGTTGATGTATCAGGGCGGATCGGATGGGTTTTTAGGGCCCCGTGATCCGATTCCTTTGGCGGACCCGGCCTGGGGGTGCGATTTCGAAGGCGAGATTGCCGTCATCACCGATGATGTGCCGATGGGGGCCGCCGGGGAAGCTGCTTTGGATCACATCAAATTGGTGATGCTGTGTAATGACGTGTCCTTACGTGCGCTGATCCCCGGCGAGCTTGAGAAGGGATTTGGCTTCTTTCAGTCAAAACCGGCGAGTGCCTTTTCCCCCGTGGCTGTCACACCCGACGAATTGGGCGATGCGTGGGAAGAAGGGCGCCTCAACTTGCCCCTTCATGTGGATTACAACGAAGCCCCCTTCGGCCGCGCCAACGCGGGCGCCGACGCCACATTTTCGCTTGCTGATCTCGTGGTCCATGCCGCGACAACGCGTGACCTATGTGCAGGAACGATTATTGGATCGGGTACCGTTTCCAATAAAGATGAAGGGGGCGGACCGGGCCGCACGGTTGACGAGGGCGGTGTCGGTTATTCCTGCCTTGCCGAACTTCGCATGATCGAGACCATCCAAAAGGGGGAACCTTCAACCCCCTTTATGGCCTATGGCGATACCGTCCGTATCGAGATGAAGGACGAAGACGGCGATTCAATCTTTGGCGCTATCGAGCAGACTGTCGTTGAGGGGTAGTCAATCACTTGAGAACTTGAACCTAGTTCCCTTGAACTTCCCAAACTAGATGGGGTGTGTTGAGGTGAGCTAGGAGATTGTCATTGCGAGCTGCCGTTAGGCAGCGTGGCAATCTAGAGCTACTTGTGCTGGTTTAAATGTACCTGGATCGCCACAGCCGCTATGTGGCTTCGCGATGACGGCTAACGGAATGGACTCTCCTTACCAAGAAACTTCGACACGGCGGTTAAGCGGCTCGCGCTTACCGTCACCGGTGCGGGCCGCGGGCTCCGTTTCGCCTAAGGCCTCCGTTACTATCATTGATTCATCAATACCGGCCTCGGTCAGCGCGGAGAAGACGAGATCGGCCCGGCAGAACGAAACAGCGAACGAATCCGTATCATATTTCCACGTATCGTCATGGCCGGTCACCAAGAGGGAGGGGCGCCCCGAGGCAGCCCAGCGCTCAGCGATCTGATCGATCCTCTTTGTTTGCTCTTCCGAGAGCTGGCACCCGGATTCCTCTGAGAGAATACCTTCGGTCGACTCGATTGTTTCAAAGTAGAACGTAAATTGCGCGGCCTGAACGCCAGACGTCAGTATACAGAATAAAATGATTGTGATGAAGGGCTTCATGATCATGTGCGCCGCTTACCAGGAAATCTCGACACGCCGGTTAAGCGGCTCGCGCACGCCGTCGCCACGGTCAAGGGCGGGCCAGCGTTCGCCATAAGTCTCAGCCGTTATATATGTATCGGCGACACCATTTTCTTGCAGGAAGGTCCGAACGGATGCCATCCGGCACTGCGCGATGTCAATTGCATCGATTTCGGACTTGTCGCTATCGTCATGCGCTGTCAGCAGCATAGGCGGGCTTCCATCTAAGGCCCAACCTTTGATGACCTCGTCCAGAAGACCGCTGGCATGCTCGGATAGTATGCAACCGTGCTGCTCAAACCAATTTTCGTCGGTGCGATCCGCGTAATCAAAATAGATGGTAAATTGGCGGGTTTGACCAAGCGCCGGACTCGCGACGATTGCCATCAAGCTGACATTGATAAAGAACCGTCGAACGAACATCACGCGCCCCTTTGCTCCGCGTCGTCGTACCCGTGGGGCGCAGCCTATCAGAGAAGGGCTCCCGCTTCTATACAAATGGGGAGCGCGGATTAATCGGATATTCGAAGCAGGGCGTATCGTTAACGTGTGTGGTAGATCATGGCACTTCGGTTCACAGACCAGCATTCCTGGGTCGTTGCGCGGCAGACGGGGAGTTCTTGGCCAAACGATACGGTCGTGACCTTACCGGGACCCCACTGAGATTCAAACAACGCATTAATTTTTGCGACTCTGGCTTCAAGGTGTTTTGCCTCTTCTTCTGAGCGAGGGCTCTCACCTCGCAAAACAATCAAGACATCGCCGCCGCCATTCTCCGCAGCCGCGTCTGGCACGCCGGCCTTTTCTTTCAGAAGGTCATCGAGATGGGTTCTCAGAGCATCGATCAACGCCTGATCGGTAACTGGCGTACCCGTGTCTTCTTCGGCGTCAAGATGGTGGTAGGTAACAACGACGGGCAGTTCGGGGGCGCCCGGAATGTAAGGGGCAATTTTCATATTCGAACTTCCATCGTCCGTCTTCGGAGCATCAGGATGACGCCGCATGACGATGCCCGATAGCTTCATCTGTTTGATCGCCGGTGTGGCAGTGGCGCCTTTACCACCGATCGGGAAAGTTATGAAGGACTCGTCGGTGGCCGAGCGCAAGGTATAGCCGCGTATGCCTTCCGGAAAATCGAAGGCGCCAAATTCATTCCCTTCATTGTCATACAGATAGGATCCCGCAGACATAGCTCCGATATCGCGCGGGCAGCTCGGCATAAAACCGCGAAATGCGTACGAGGCCTCATCTTCCGAAGCGACCGCTGTTTCAGCCGCTAGTGACGACAAAACGGCGTTGCCCTGATCATCCTTCTTCCAGAACGTGGCATGACAGAGGCCTTTGTCGTTGGCCGGGGTCATAGGGCTGGACGGGACGTAGCCGGCTTCATCGATGCGGAACAAGGTCACAAAAGGCGTCGCAAAGGCTGCACCGACCGGCCAGAAATTTTCGCCCTGTACGACCAAATAATGCTTGAGGTTCGTTTCGGCGGCGATTGAAGGCGCCGCGACGCCTATGCAGAGCGACAACCCCATGGCCGAAGCCGTTAGTGTGCGCCGGACCCAACCCATTTTCGATCTCCCCCATTCGTGCGGCCATAAAGGCGCAATATGAGTCTATCGTGACACCCAAGCGATCTTGGTTCAATTAGCACGAATGGCCTAGTCGTTCTGCAAGGTGAAGACGAGAGCCGCATCCACCCCTAAACCGCCTTAAACACCTCCGCCCATTCTTCAATTGCGCTTTCGTGGCCATGCACAAGCTGCACGGTGACTTGGGAATAACCGGCCTCTTTCAGGTCGCGCAGTTGCCCGACCAACTCATCATGGGTGCCGCTGAAGCTAGTGGCGCGCACCAGGTCCGGTGTCACATGGGTCTCTTCCGGTCGGACAAACATCAAGTGACCGCGATGGTTTTGTAGATATTTGGCGTCCGACGGTTCGTAGCTTTTGTGTTTCTCCAAATAGGCGCGCAGCAAATCACCGATCTGACCGTCGGGCATGGCATCGCTGGCCATGGCGCCCATGTCGTCGGCCATATTGTGAAAGATGACAGAGGTGAGCGGACCCCCTTGCGCCATCAGCTTGTCATTGTCCTTCTCTGTGTCGCCGGTCAGAACGGCGCCAAGAACAAACAAGACCGACTTGAGGTCCTTTTGATCGTTTCCCGCGGCAGACCAGGTTTCTTGCATTTGTTTGAGCCCATCGATAGCAGCAGGACCCGCGCCGAAGTTAAGCCAGCCGGCCTTCAGGTCAGCAGCCAACTTTTTCGCTTTCGGTCCGAAGGCGGAAACCCAAACCGGGATCTCATCTTCGGTATTGATCAGGCCCAGATCCGGATTGAGAAACGCAATCTTGCGGTCTTTGCCTTCAAAATCCCATTCGGCAGTACCGCCGCGCACGAGCGTTTGAACACGCTCGATATAAGTGCGCATGGTATCAAGCGGGACAGCCTTGAGGCCCATAGTGCGCCGCGCGGTAAAACCGGTGCCGACGCCGAAATCAATTCGTCCGGGTGCCAACTTATTCAAGGTCGCGAAGGCATTGGCGGTGACCGGTTCGATCCGGTTGGAGGGTACCAGCACGCCGGTCCCCAGACGGATGCGCGACGTGTTCGCTGCGGCCAGGGCCATGCAAATAAAGACATCGGGGTTCAAGAGTTGCGTGTCATAGAACCAGGCAGAACTGAACCCGAGCTCTTCGGCCCGCTGCGCCCACTTCCACGACTCCACCTCAGAAGCAAAAGCCACACCATACTCCATCGCCCGCGTCTCCCTTTTGTTTTCGCGACAAGACTAGCTTCCACACACAGGTGTGGCCAGCCACGAGCCCCAACCGCCAAGCAGGTGCAGTTTCATTGCCGATCCTTCAGGCGCCTGTTTTAATGGACCACCAAAATAAAAAGAAGATGTTCCCCCGCCATGTGCAATCTCTATTCCATGACCACCAACCAGGAAGCCATTCGTCGCCTGTTCGATGTGGCGCCGGAATTTGATCTGACGGGTAATCTGGAAGGCGGCGAGATCTATCCGCGCCGTTCAGCCCCTATCATCCGGCAAAAAAGGGATGGCGCCCGCGAAATGGTAATGACCGAGTGGGGCTTCCCACGGGTGAAGCGGGAACTCAAAAAGGATGGTACGCCGTACGCGCCCACACCGTCGACCAATATCCGTAATTCCCACTATCCGATGTGGAGGGATTGGCGGCAGGATCCCCAATATCGATGTCTGGTTCCGGTCACGAAGTTTGCCGAACCGAACCCCAAAGCCAAACAAGCAGGACAGCCCAAGAATATTTGGTTCGATGTGGCGGGCGCGGAGGAGGGCGTTTTCGCCTTTGCCGGCCTGTGGCGCTCCTGGGAAGGGGATTGGATCAAAGCCCGCGGAAATAAGCAAACCGAAGTTCACGCCTTCTATACCTGCGAGCCCAACGCGCTCGTAAAACCCATTCATCCCAAGGCGATGCCGGTTATTCTGCATCCAGATGATTATGAGGCGTGGCTCAACGGCTCGTGGGACGAGGTGAAAAGCCTGCAGGCCCCCTTTCCCGAAAAGGGCATGCGGATCGTCGATGGGGAGTAGCTGTCTCGGCTTTTTGGGCGAGCAATGTTTTCAAACGCGCCTGCGTCTCTCTATCTTGGCCGGTTTCCCCGCAAACAAGATTTTTTTCCGCCGGAAACTGGGTTATTCTCCGGCCAAAGCGTTGGGGAACGCTGTAAAGAAAAAAGTCCGATGGGAGGTATATCTATGGGCGTACGCGATGTGCTGAGTACTGTTGCCGATGCCGGCAGGCTCGTGTCATTGGCCCGAAAGTTAAAGCCACAACCGCTCGAAACGGTTGATTCTTACGTCAAACGCATTGAAGAACATGCCGAGCGGATACCCGACCGGCCGATGATCACCTTTGAGGGGAAGACCCTCAATTGGCGCGAATACAACGCGCTTGCGAACCGATACGCGCACGCCTTCCGGTCGCTCGGTATTGGCAAGGGCGATGTGGTCGGCCTGGTGATGGAAAACCGCATTGAGTTTCTGGCCACGATCACGGGGCTTCAGAAAGTGGGCGCGGCGCCATCCCTGATCAACACCAATCTGCGCGGTCGCCAGCTTGTCCATTGCCTGACGGTAACATCGGCCAAGTTCTGCGTTTTTGGCGAAGAACTGACCGAAGCCATTGCCGAGGTCCGGGACGAACTGAAGGATACGTTGGAAGAATGCCTTCATGTGGCGGACACGGGCGAAAAATCACCGCCGAATTGGGCCCGGTCCTTCGATGATTTGACGCGCGACCAGCCCGAAGAAAATCCCGCTGAGTCTCAGTCGCTCACTTTGGGCGAGACGGCCTATTTCCTGTTCACCTCCGGCACCACCGGTCTGCCCAAGGCCGCGGTGGTTTCGACGCGCCGTACGCTTATGTCGACCCAGTCAATGGGCGGCGCGATGAAGTGCACGGAGAATGATCGGATCTATATCACGCTGCCGCTCTATCATGGCACGGGCTTGATGCTGGGCGTTGGTAACAGTTGGACAACGGGCGCGTCACTGATCGTGCGCCGCAAGTTTTCCGCCAGCAAGTTTTTGGAAGATGTGCGCGAGCATAACGCCACCCGCTTCATCTATATCGGTGAATTGTGCCGCTATTTGCTCGCGCAGCCTGAACGGCCGGACGACGCCGACAATCCACTCGTTGCGATGTTGGGCAATGGCTTGCGTCCGGACATTTGGCTGGAGTTCAAAAAGCGCTTTGGGCTTGATCGAATTGTCGAATTCTACGGTGCCAGTGAAGGCAATGTGGCGTTCGTCAACTTCCTGAACAAGGACAAGACCATTGGCATGACGCCGATGAACATCCGGCTGGTCCAATATGATGTGGATGCGGACGAGATTGTGCGCGACGCCAATGGCCGATGCATTGAGGTGGCAAAAGGCGAGCCGGGATTGCTGTTGGCCGAGATTTCGGAAAAAGCGGTTTTTGAAGGCTACACGAACGAAGAGGCAACGGAGGGCAAGATCATCCGGAACGCTTTTGAAGACGGCGACCAGTGGTTCAACTCAGGCGATCTGATCAAACAGGTCAAGGTCGGCTTCACGCTCGGCTTCAAGCACTATCAATTTGTTGATCGTGTCGGCGATACGTTCCGTTGGAAATCGGAAAATGTGTCGACCAACGAAGTGGGCGAAATTCTCAACGGACATCCGCAAATCAACTTCTGCAATGTCTATGGCGTGGAAGTGCCGGCCGCGGATGGGCGCGCCGGCATGGCAGCGTTGACGTTAAATGATGGCGTCAGCGAATTCGATGCGTCCGGTTTCTCCGCGTATGTGGCAGAACAGCTTCCCGCTTATGCGCGACCCGTCTTCTTGCGTATTAAGCGTGGCGAGTTGGATGTGACCGGTACCATGAAAATGGTGAAGGGCGAGCTGCGGAAAGAAGCCTACGACGTGCATCAAGTTGACGAACCACTCTACGTGCTCAAACCCGGCGCCGAGCACTATGAGCCGCTTGATGCCAGCTACTACGACACCATCAAATCGGGTGCGGCGGGATACTAGCTGTCACGCCCTTCTGTCTGCCATGACATTGGCACCATCATTTCCATAATCCAGGACACATGCCATGGACCCGCAAATTCAAGAGCTGCTCGACAAGAAAGCCATTGAAGAAGTCTTGGTGCGGTATTGCCGAACACAAGACTGGCTTGATGATGAGGGGCAGGCGACCGTGTTTTGGCCTGACGCCCACGTGGATTACGGCTTCTTCAAAGGCAATGGCACCGACTTTGTCAAAGCGGTGATGGAGATTGAGCACAACGGGCTACGCCGCTGGCATATGGGCTCGAACATCCAGATCAAAATGGAAGGGCCCGACAAAGCCATCGCAGAATCTTATGGCATCGCTGTCGGTACAGGGGAGCGGAACGGCAAACTGCACGACAATATGTATGGCGGGCGGTATCTGGACGAGTTTGAAAAGCGCGATGGTGAGTGGCGTATTTCCAAACGCATCTACATTCTGGATTGGAGCACGAATTTCCCGAATGCCATTCAGGCTGTGATTGATGGTGGCTTCCAGCTCAACACACTCGACATACGCGACACCGGCCACCCCATGTACCGCGAGATGTGAGTTTGTTGCTTCGTCCGTCTCAAGATAGAGGGACGACCTAACTTGTCGTGGGCGGTTTCGGCAATCTCTTGTGTCATCCCGGCTTTATGCCGGGATCCATAACCACTAGAGCAAGAGTTTTAGTCGCAGGGGGTATGGATCCCGGTCTTGCGCTGTCGCGCAAACCGGGATGACAAATGCAGTTTCCATTTAAGTACGCGCGTTGACATCGATTTCGAGCTTCTTTTGCCGCCACAGATAGATGCAGGGTTGCAAATCGCTCCCCTGTCTTCGAATGCGCGACAACGGGCATATCCTAGTGTATCAAGATTAGAAGTGGAGGAATAACGCGGAACGGGGCCGTGTGCGCAATGACAAGGAAAAAGTGATGAGCGTTGACGGCGGACGATTGGCGGCACGAACCTTGGCCGAAGCGGGCGTTGAGGTTGTGTTTGCGCTTCACGGTGGCCATCTCGATACATTTCTAACCGGATGCAAGGCTGAAGGCATTCGATTGGTTGACTTCCGGCACGAAGCGGCCGCGGTGAATGCGGCGGACGGTTATGCACGCGTCACAGGACGATTGGGCGTCGCCGCGGTAACGTCCGGACCCGGATTAACAAATGGGCTAGCCGGTATCACAAATGCGGCGGCCGATGGTGTTCCCGTGCTGGTCATCACAAGTTCGCCGCCAATAGGTGAAAGCGAAACGCGCGAACTGCAGGGCGGGCTTGATCTGATTGCCATGCTGCAGCCTGTCACCAAATGGGCGCATAAGGCGATGGCCGCCGAACGGGTCGGTGATTTGGTGGGCATGGGGGTGCGCCGCGCCTTGGCTGCGCCGCATGGGCCGGCCGTCGTGGATCTGCCGATCGATGTCGCCTTTACACCGGTCGACGAAGCGCGCATTCCAAAAAGCGGGGCGCCTTCGATCCCGCCATTGCCAAGCCCGCCGTCTGCCTCCATCGAAGCCGCGGCGGACTTAATCAAAGCAGCGGAACGGCCGGTGATGATTGTTGGCGAAGCGGGGCTCACAGAAGATCTCACCCCCGCACTGACACGTTTGGCAGAGCAAGCGAGCGTCCCGGTTTTTTCGAGCACTTTGGCCTTATCGGGTTTGCCGGGGCCGCATCCGCTTAATGGGGGCGGGCTGACATTCTTGCCCATGATCGGGGAGGCGCCGGACTTGGTCATTCTGGCTGGCGCGCGCCAGGGGATGTTTACAGGCGGGCGAAACGGCACCTTGATCCCGCCTGACGCTAAGATCATTCAAATCGATACCGATGCGGCGGAGATCGGCCGCCTTTATCCCGTGGATGTTGGATTGGTCGGCAGCGTGGCTCAAACGCTGGACGCTTTGGCCCGCAGCCGCAACTGGGAAGCACGCAGTGAGTGGTGCGAAAAGGCTGTCAGCATGCGCGGTGCGGCTGATGCCCTTTATCCAGACGTGAGGATGGAGGCAGACGGCCTTCACCCTTATCGAGCAGCGAAAGAAATCCTGGGCACATTCAGCCCTGACACCATTTTGGTGTGCGATGGCGGCGAGTCATCCGCCTGGATCGGCTGGGCGATGGGCGCAACCGAGATTTGGGGATCGCTCAATCTTGGCTATCAAGGCCATTTGGGTGTCGGGCAGGGATTTTCGATTGGCGCGCAAATCGCGCATCCCGAAAAACGCGTGGTTCAAATTGCCGGTGACGGCGCGATCGGATTTCACATGGCTGAATGGGAAACCATGGTGCGTCACAATCTTCCGATTGTGACTGTCATCTTCAATAATGCATGCTGGGGCATGTCGATCCATGGCCAAAAAGCCGTATACGGAGAAAAGGGCGATGTAATCACGCAGCTCGCGCCCACTTCCTATGAACAGGTTGCTAAAGGGTTTGGTGCCCATGGAGAGTTGGTCGAAACAGTCGAAGAAATTGCGCCTGCGGTTAAACGGGCGCTGGATGCGGGCGGACCCGCTGTCGTCAACGTCCGGACTTCAGCCGAGATCGTGCATCCGGTCACAACGGCGCTGCTCGGCGATTTGACGGCAACGGACGAGATCATCGTTCCCTACTATCAGAACCTTCCCAAATAGCGCGCAGATTCGTCATTACTCGGGCCAAGTCAGATAGCGCAAGACCATGGAGCGTGTGGCTTCTTTGACTCCGCGCGCCTCTTCAGGATGGAGGCGCGCCCAAATCGCCACCGCGGGGACGATCAAATCCAGCACGCGGGCCGCGGCCAGGGGAGAGGGGATTGTGCGGCGGCTTGTAACTTTGGCCAGCGCGCGCGCAAACACCTGGCGTTCATACCGGTCATATTGATCACAGAGTTCACTGAAGGCGCGGTCTTCAAAGCGCATGGATTCAAGTGTGCGCAGTAAGTCAGGCGGTGCCTCGCTTAGTGCTTCCCATGTCCAATCAACAAGATAGTCGGCGACATCTTCTGTTTTCGCATCGCCACTTTCGTAACGCTGGATAAGTTCTTCCGCCAGCTTGTCCTGCGCCAAACGGTTTTGTTCCAAGATGCGGTGGACCAATTCGGCAAATATCTGATGTTTGTTTTCAAAGTAACGGTAAAGGGCCCCCACGCTGATTTTGGCGCGCTTGGCGATGTCCGGTGTTTGCACACTGTGGAAACCCCGTTCGGCATAAAGCGAAGCTGCCGCGGCAAGGATGGCGCCGTGGGTTTTTTCCGCGCGCGCCTGTTTGAACGAACGGGGCGCCGGCGGGGGCGGAACGATCCGGCTTAGGTCTTTCTGTTTGGCTTTGCGACTCATAACGCCACCATACCCGGCTCACCCCTTATTGCCACGCCCAGCTTGACTCCATCAAAAAGTGAAATAAAATTCACTTTTTGAAAGGGAGGCTGGCGGCATGCGGTTTGGGTATCGGACGGCTCTCTTAGTTGCGCTTGGTTGGCTCTCGGGGTGTGATACAGACACATCAGCTCCCGCCACTGATCTAATCGCCAGTCGGCCGGAAGGGCCGGCAACCGATTGGCGCAGTTTCGGAGGGGCGCCCGGCGGCGGTCATTACTCGCAGGCCAATGAAATTACGCCGCAAAATGTGCACCTGCTTGAGCAAGCCTGGGTGCACAATTCAGGTGATCATCATACGTCGCCCAAAGAGTTCCCCACGGTCGGGACAGAAGGCAGCGGCACCGCGTTCAAGGCAACGCCAATTCTGGTGGATGGGACACTCTATTTCTCAACCGCATACAATCGTGTGTTTGCGCTTGATCCGGCCACGGGTGCTGAGCGTTGGACGTATGATCCGAAGGTGGTCATTGATCCTGCTCTTTTCACACCGCCAAGCCGCGGCGTTTCGAGTTGGCAGTCTCCAACACGTGCCGGTCCGTGTTGGCACCGTATTCTGTACGGCACAATGGATGGGCGGCTGATATCGCTTGATGGCGACAGCGGTGTGCCCTGTGCCGATTTCGGCGAGAATGGAACTGTCGATCTCACCAGGGGTCTAAGCGCCCATGAACGGGTGCGGGATTATGCGGTCACCAGTCCGCCCGTGATCATCAATGATTTGGTGGTTGTGGGCGCCTGGGTCATTGATGGCAATCACAGCGATGCGCCGTCGGGCGTTGTGCGTGCCTATGATGTGCGCACTGGGGTGTTTCGATGGGGATGGAACGCGGTGCGTCCCGGTGAAGACATGTATGACCGGGACGGCAACTTCCGTGCGGGAACCGCGAATGTCTGGTCGGTCATGTCGGTCGATCATGAACGGGGCTTGATCATCGTCCCCACCGGAAATCCGTATCCGGATTATTATGGTGGCGACCGCGCGGGGTTCGACTATTACTCCAGCTCGGTCGTTGCGCTCAATGCCGCCACGGGTTCCGTTGTGTGGCACTTCCAAACGGTTCATCACGATATTTGGGATTATGACGTGCCGGCCCAGCCGACCCTCGTTGATTTAACGATCGATGGTGCAACCGTGCCCTCCGTTGTTCAGGTTACGAAGATGGGGCTGACCTTTGTTTTGCATCGGGAAACCGGGGTGCCTCTCTTTCCGGTCGTTGAGCGTGCGGTACCGCAAGAGGGCGCCGCAAAAGGCGAGAAACTAAGTCCGACGCAGCCGTTTCCAACAAAGCCGCCAGCTTTGGTCAAATTGGGCATCACGCCAGACGACGCTTGGGGACTGACACCCTGGGACAAAAATGCGTGCCGGGAGGAGATCGAGCACCATTTGGCTGGCCCGATCTACACGCCGCCTTCAACACGCGGCACGATTTTCTATCCGTCGCAGATTGGCGGGCACAATTGGGGCTCGCCGGCCATCGATCCGGAAAAGGGATGGATGGTGGTCACCGCCAACCATCTTCCCGTGATCGGCACGCTTATCCCGCAGGACGCCTGTGATGAAACGCAAGTGATCTATCCGCAAAAGGGCTCGCCCTATTGCTTTGCCATCAAGCCGTTGATGTCGCCGCTCGGCATTCCTTGCACGGCGCTGCCATGGGGCACAATTTCACTGGTGGACTTAAATAAAGGTGAGGAGATTTGGACCGAGCCCATGGGCGCCCTTGGTGGTTCCTTTCCCCTGTCCTGGTTGCGCGGTGGTTTCACAATGGGCGGTCCTTTGATCACGTCGACCGGTCTCATCTTTATCGGGGCGTCGATGGATAAGAAGTTTCGTGCCCTGGATCTCAAGACGGGACGCAATTTGTGGGAAGCATCATTGCCGACCGCCGCTTATGCCGTACCCATGACTTATCGATTGGAGGAAAACGGTCCGCAGTTCGTTGTCGTCGCCGCGGGCGGCGGCTTGATGGCCGAACCCGGCGATCACCTCATTGCCTTCCGGCTGCCGCGTTGATCGGCACACCCCGACTGGCGCTGCAAAGTCTGTTGGCATCCTTCGAGACGGGCCTTGCGGCCCTCCTCAGGATGAGGACGACAAAGAAAAAACCTCATGGTGAGGAGGCGCGAATGCGCCGTCTCGAACCATGACAATGTTGAGACATCAGCTTTTCAGCAGCCGGTGCTAAACCGGTGACTTGAGGGCACGAATTCAGTTGTTCCAATCTGCACTTTCAGTTCTCGAAAAAGGGCGCAAGATAGCGTTCGACCGACAACAGAAACTGCTTTTCCAACTCATTGCGTTTAGCGCGCGACCGGCGCGGCATTTCCATCAACAGCATGTCAAACAGGGACACCAGATATTCGGAAACTTGCCTGCGTTCGGCTGTCGATCCGGAAAATCCCAAATGGGCCAAAAGTTTCGCGAACTCATCTGCATACCGTGCATTGATCTGATCGTCCTTCGGCTGCAGTTCCGGATCGGACTTCATAGCCGCCAGACAGGTCGGCATCCATCGGTCTTTCTCACAGGTTGACCGCAGACTTTTGGCGAATGTGCGGAAAACCTCGATCCGAGGCATGTCTTTGTCGGCCTGCGCGAAGGCCTCCTGAACAGACACTTCTTGTTGCGCGACGAAACCATCCGCAATGGCCCTGATAATAGCCTGCTTGTTCTCGAAATACCGGTATAGCGACGGCTGTGTGATCTCGGCCTGCTTGGCGATGGCGCGCATGGTCATGGCTTCATAGCCAATGCGGTCGAGCAACACCTTGGTCGCATCCAAAATGCGTTCGACCCGGTCTTTCGATCTCAGTTGTTCCGGTTCTTTTCGGTGCGCCAGTGACATGAGGAGTGGAAATCCAATTTTTAAACATGAAACAGTTTCTTGTTTATTGACTCTTGCCGAAGAAATCCATACTCATCTAAACGTTACACTGTTTCACGTATGGAAATGTCATGGAAAAGGTCTTAGCCGGATATCGGTCGCCACTTTCAGTGGAGGAGGGCGAACGTATTGATTTCATGGTCCATTGCGCCGACAGCGGGACCTATGAGGCTGACTTAATTCGGATCATCAATGGGGATGGCGATCCTGCGGGACCCGGCCTTAGCTTTGAAGAAATCGATGCATCCTTTTCGGGGCCCCATCAAGGAAAGGCGCAAGAGATCCGCTCGGGTTCCTTTGCGCAGATTGATTTTTCGGCCCCTGTTTCTCTGGGCGATTATTCGTTTGCGCTCGCGGTTTTTCCGACGCTTTACACAGGAACGCCGCAAACAATCGCCCAACTCGTGACGCCGGACGGCAATGGCATTGCAGTGCTCAATCTCAATGAAGCCGGTCATTTGGAATTGACGATGGAGGATGTCGTCGCGCGTCTGCCAGCGCCGCTGCCTTTGGAACGATGGAGTTTCGTCGGCTTTTCAGCGTCAAAGGACGACGGTCAAGTCACGCTGTTTCAAGACCCGATACCGAACGGACCCTCGGATGATGCAGATCTGTATGGTTGCACAAGTTCCCAACCCAAAGACGCGTTTCAGGAAATGCGGGTGGGAAAGTTGGTGCTCGCATCGGCTTACAGGGCTGACCTGCGGCCCGAGACGTCGTTCAACGGCCGGCTTGAAGCGCCGCGGTTGATGGGTGCAGCCCTTGAGGTGGATGCGATGATCGCGCTGGTGCGTGCAGAGGCGCCGCGTTTAGGCGATAAGAACCTTGCCGGCTTTTGGGATTTTTCAAAAAGCATCGACACGCCGCACCTCACGGACCTGAGCCCTTCGCAAGCCCATGGCCGTGTCCACAATCTGCCGAATCGTGCGGTTCGCGGTTTCAGGTGGAACGGATCTGTGCGGGATTGGAAGCAAGCGCCGCGGGAATATGGTGCGATTCACTTTCATCAGTCCGATGTCTACGACATGGGCTGGCCGGCCGCCTTTAGCTACGAAGTGCCAAAGGGGCTCAGAAGTGGGTGTTATGCGGCGCGTTTGCGCAAGGGTGAAGAAACGGAGTATCTCACCTTCTTTGTGCGTTCGCCGCGACGGGCGGACAGAAAAAAGCCGAAGATCGTATTTATCGCGCCCACAGCATCCTACATGTCTTATTCGAATGAACTGGCGCATGTATCGGTCCTTCAAGCGCTTTACGGGCAAGACGCGCCTTTGTTGCCGGAAGTCCAGATGTTTGTGGACAATCCCGCATTCGGTCCATCGCAATACCAGGCACATACGGATGGTTCCGGCGTGCACTATGTCTCTTATCTGCGCCCGATTTGGAACTTACGGCCCGACACGCGCGCCTGGGCTTTCCCTGCGGACACTACGATCATTCACTGGCTCGAATCCAAGGACTTCGACTATGACGTGATCACCGATCACGATTTGCAGGAATTTGGTGGCACGCTTCTAGAGGGGTACTCGGCAGCCATAACAGGCACGCATCCGGAATATCTGTCTACAGAGATATTCGATGCTTACGAGTCCTTTTTGAGCCGCGGGGGACGGCTGATGTATATGGGCGGCAACGGATTCTATTGGCGCGTGGCCTTCAGCAAAGAGTGGCAGGCGGCCATGGAAGTGCGCCGTGCAGAAGACGGAAATCGGGGCTGGGTTGCGGAACCGGGTGAATATCACCATGCCTTTGATGGCGAGATGGGTGGGCTCTGGCGCCGGCAAAGCCGGTCTCCCAATCGTTTGGTTGGCGTTGGATTTGCCGCGCAAGGTTTCTCAACTTCCACACACTACCGGCGTGCGGCCGGTGCTGAGGATGACCGCGCCGCCTTCATCTTTGATGGGGTGGAGGGCGACGTGATCGGCGACTTTGGATTGCGCGGCGGCGGGGCCGCGGGCGAAGAAATCGATCGATTCGATGTTGCGTTGGGTTCACCGCCGCATGGATTGGTTTTGGCATCGTCGGAAAACAATCCTGAGGACATGCTTCTGGCGAAAGAAGAGTTCTTGTTCACGCTGCCGCCAAATGTTGATCCGCGCATTCGTGCCGACATTGTGTTTTTTGAAACGCCTTCGGGCGGCGCGGTTTTTTCCACCGGTTCGATCGCATGGGCCGGGTCTCTGTCGCACAATGGCTTTGAGAACAGTGTCGCCCGCATGACGGAAAATGTACTGCGGCGGTTTATCGAGCCCGAACCTTTCGTGATGCCGGAACGCCCCGAACCGTCGATCCCAAGTCTGCCCGGGAGTGTACCCAGCGGACAGCGCATTCGAGCATAAGGACCTGAATGAGATGACACGCGTTTACATATATGGAGCTTTAGCCGTGTTGGGCACGGTGCTGCCGCTCTCCCAGTTCATACCCTGGGCACTCGAACACGGACTAGATGTGCCGCTGTTCGTTGAAGAATTGTTTTCCACACGTATCGGCGGCTTTTTCGGCTGGGACGTCATCATATCCGCGCTCGTAATGCTCACCTTTATTCTGACCGAAGGGCGACGCCTTGGCATGAACCATCTATGGCTGCCGATCGCAGGTGGGTTCCTGGTGGGCGTGTCGCTAGGACTGCCTTTGTTCTTGGCGATGCGCGAGCGGCATTTGCTCAGCCAATCTGTCTAGAGGAGAAGTTACATGAAAGTTCTGCTTCTTGGTGCGGGCGGCATGGGCGCATTGGCCGCCAAAACGCTGGCCAGCTTTGATGTTGTGAGCCAAATCAAGATCGCCGATATCAATTTGGGCGCAGCGGAAAAAGTTGCCGTCGATTGTGGATCGAAGGCGGCGGCAACGGCCCTTGATGTGACGGACGCAAATGCGCTTATGGGTGCGTTGGAAGGTGCGGATCTTTGTCTCAATCTGGTGGGACCCTTTTTTCGCTTTGGCGTACCAATATTAAAAGCGGCGATCGAGAGCGGAACCGATTACATCGATATTTGTGATGACCCTGAGCCAACTCTGAATATGTTGGGACTCAGCCAGTTGGCTGCTGAGAAGGGAGTAACAGCTATTGTGGGGCTGGGCGCCAGTCCGGGTGTTACCAATCTGCTGGCGGCTTCAACTCGACGTGAACTTAATCAGTGTACAGACCTCACGACGGCGTGGAGTTTGGATGGTGATGACAGCAATCTGGCAGAGGAAGGGACTGACAGCAAAGGCCAGGCGTCCGCGGCGATCATTCATTGGCTTGAGCAATGTTCAGGTGTTGTCAAAGTTTGGCAGGACGGTGCGCTTGCCGAAGTCCAGCCACTGCAGCCAGTCAATATCTCCATACCGGATATTGGCGATCGGCAGGCCTGGACGGTTGGGCATCCGGAAGCGGTTACGCTCCCCATCGCCTATCCGGAGCTTGTGACATCAACAAATGTAATGTTCTTGCCCATGGGACTCGCGCCCATTCTGAAATCCGTTGCGGAAAAGATTGACGACGGCAGTTGGACGCTGGAGCAAGCAGGACAGCATCTCGTGGAGAGGATCCAGCGAGAAGAGCAATCCTTGATCGGGAAGGGCGTTACCTGGTTGGCGGACACTTTAGGTCCCCGAAAACCGCCGCCGTTGCTGGCGCAAGCGACGGGTACGAATTCGGATCAAACCAAAACCGTATCAGCCTATCTAACGGCGGTGCCGTCAAATGGTATGGCGGGGATCACAGGTATTCCTTTGGCGATTGGCGCAAAGCTGATGGGGGAAGGAAAGGGCATCGAAAAGAAACACGGCGTCTTCGCGCCCGAAGCACTTGTTGATCCCGACATATTCTTCGATGAACTCGCGCCCTATTGTGTTTTCAAAAAAGGAGAAGCTGAAGGAAGCAGGGGAAGCCTCGTGCAAATTAGATCTGTGGCTGCCTAGAAATCTTTGAGTCTGAAGGAGGTTTTCGGCATGGCCGCGGAGACATCATCAACTGAGGCCAACCATGGGAGATTTGGCGGTTGGATGTGGCTAATCTACACCGTGTTTCTTGGCATCAGCGTGGTCTGTGTTGCGCTGTTGCTGGTGCCGCCTGTTCGCGCTCAGATCATCGACGCATATGGCCGTGCATTTACCGAGATATTCACCGTATGGAGTGTGCTTGCCACGGTCGTTTGGTCACTCTCCCTTGCGATAGCCCTACGCGCTAAGCCATCGCGGATCTTCGTTCCGTTCACGGTTTTGGGCATGTGGTCGTTGTTTCTAAGTGGCAGTGTCGTGAACTTCATTTATGTTGGATTTGCTGAAACGTGGATGACCAGTCTAGTGAGCTTGATTGCCGTGTGTCTAAGCACGCACTATTTTCGGAACGCTGCGCGCATCAAAGTCACTTACGGCTCGTAGATTTCAGGCACCGAGCAGCGACTTTTGTTTCGCGGGTAAATTCCCTGTCACATTTTGTGCAACGAGCCACTTCGCAGCATCTCTCAACTACGCTCAGGCAAGATCGTCCAATTCGATCCAATTGCCACTAGTTATCAATCTTCCGGTACTCCGTATCGCGCTCTAGGGCGATCATGTCGCGCACGGTATCGCCTTCGTAGCCATATTCTTCTAGCGCACGCGCGGACATTTGCAGTCCGGCTTCGATCGCATCGGGTACGACGAAGCTGGCGCCGGCGTCGTATAAGAGGCGTGCGTGGTCTGCGTCTTTTGCGCGGGCCAAAATGGGCATTTCCGGTCTGATCCGCCGCGCGGCTTGTACCGTGCGTTCTGCGCTTGTGGGATCGTCCAACGTGACCACCACCATGGACGCACCGTGCAGGCCCGCTTTGAGGAGAACTTCTTCGCGCGATCCGTCGCCGAGATAGATCTTGCGCCCGGATTTGCGCTCGCGCGCCACGGTTTCGGGTTTGGTATCGAAGGCCACGATTTCGGCCTGCTCATTGTCGAGAATACGCGCGACCGCTTGTCCGACACGGCCGAGACCGGCGATGATCACTTGCCCTTCGACTTCGGAAAAGTCGTTGCCCAACATTTGCGATTTGTCTTCTGCCGGAAGCAGGGTGCCGAGCCAACGTCCAAAGCGCCAGCTTGCCGGCGTCAGCAACATGGAAAGGCCAGCAATGGCCGCCACAAGTGTGGCGGTTTCGGCATCAATCATCCCGCTGGCAGCACCGGCCGCGACGATGACGAAAGCGAACTCGCCGGCGGGCGCCAGCAAGAATGCGGCTTCAACGGAAAGGCTGTTTCCACCGGCGAACAGCCGCACAGCACCACCGGCGATCAGCAGTTTGGCAGCAATAAGGGCCAACATACCGCCCAAAACGACGGGCCATTGATTGAAAATCACACCGAGATCGAGACCTAAGCCAACCGTCATAAAGAAGAGACCGAGCAACAGTCCCTTAAAGGGCTCCAGATCCACTTCAGTTTGATGTCTGAATTCGGTTTCGCCGAGCAACATGCCCGCCAAGAAAGCGCCCAATGCAATAGACAGTCCGGCGCTGGCCGTGATGACGGCTGCGCCCAAAACAGTCAACAACGTTAGAGCCATCAGGAAATCGCGGCTGCCGTCGGCCGCGGCCAGATGGAACAAACGGCTCAACAGGAAGCGTCCGATAACGACAATGATGGCAATGGCGACAAAGCCTTCGACCAAGGCTTCAAAAAGAACCGATGCCAAGCCTTGATTGGTATCGGTGGCGGCGAACCCTGCGAAGATCAAAATCGGGGCGACCAAAATGTCTTGCAGCAACAAGATGCCCAAGGATGTGCGGCCAATGGGAGCGGCGGCTTGCCGATTGTCGATCAGCAATTGCATCACAATCGCCGTAGAAGAAAGTGCCAGGGCGAGCCCGATGAGTGTGGCGGTGGGGGCCGGCAGACCTAATGCGTAGGCAACAAGACCGATAACAGCCGCGCTGACGATTGCTTGGCTTAGTCCTGCGCCAAAAACGATTCGGCGCAAAGCCCACAACTTAGAGAATGAGAGTTCAAGGCCAAGCAGGAACAGAAGAAAGAGAACGCCCAATTCCGCAAGCGGCGCCACGGATTCCGGATCGCTCAACGTGAAATACTGAATGACCGGCCATGAACCCGCGAAAGCGCCGATGCCATTGGGGCCCAATGCGACGCCTGCAAGGATGAACCCGACAATGCTGGGCAGTTTGAAGGCGCGCAGGAGCGGGACAACCAGACCGGCGGCAAATAAAAACACCAGCCCGTCTTTGATCAATACCTCATGGGTTGCGTGTTCCATATTACGTTGATTGTCCCCACTGAATCGGTGCCGCCGCTTGCTTGCATCCCTATCATTTGTTCTGCGCGGATGCCAATCTCGGACTTGGAACGCGGCAGTTCTCGAGCGCGAAAACCTCTCTCGCCCAGCCAGCATATGTCTTTCCTGTGTCGCGATTTATGACGGCACCTCTGCCCAAGCAGCTTTGCGAAACTCATATTTCAGATGCGATTCGTTTGATCCGTGCACCGCGATGGACCGAACATGCGTATGTAGTAGGCTGTCATAAGGAACCGGCAGTCTTGCCGCGGGTGGAATCCCGGTGATAGCGTTCGTACTGAAGATCACAGCCGACAAACTGCGCGTCATCAAAGCCCAAGAAAGAGGCACATCTCATGTCCAAAGAACTCCGGCCCTTCAAACTGGAAATCCCCCAAAACGAACTTGATGATCTGAAACAGCGCCTCAAAAACACACGCTGGCCGGACAAGGAAACACCTGACGATTGGAGCCAAGGACTGCCCTTGGCTTACGCGCAAGAGCTTTGCGCCTATTGGGCGGACAGTTATGATTGGCGACGCTGCGAAGCCATGCTCAATCAGTACGATCAATTCCTGACGGAGATTGATGGCGTCGACATTCATTTCTTGCACATCAAGTCCAAACATGAAGACGCCTTGCCGGTGGTGATGACCCATGGCTGGCCTGGATCCGTCATTGAGTTTCACAAAGTGATCGCGCCTTTGACCGACCCGACGGCCCACGGCGGCAAGGCTGAAGAAGCCATCCATTTGGTCCTGCCGACCATTCCCGGATATGGCTTTTCCGGTAAGCCGACAAAGCCTGGTTGGACCGTTGAGAAGGTGGGCGATGCGTGGGCGGAATTGATGAAGCGACTGGGATATGACCGCTACGGCGCGCAGGGCGGCGATTGGGGTTCAGCCGTAACGACGGCGATCGGTGCGCAAGATCCCGATCATTGCGCCGGCATTCACGTAAATATGGTGGCGGCTGCGCCGGATCCAGACACCATGAATGATCTCACAGAGAGAGAACAAGGCGCGCTTGCCAGCCTGCAACATTATCAGGATTGGGATTCGGGCTATTCGAAACAACAATCCACACGTCCACAAACCTTGGGCTACGGATTGGTGGATTCACCGGCCGGCCAATGTGCTTGGATTGTCGAAAAGAATTGGTCCTGGATGGATTGCGATGGTCATCCTGAAAACGTGCTGACGAAAGACGAGTTGCTCGACAATGTCATGATGTATTGGTTGCCGGGCGCCGGTGCCTCGTCCGGACGGTTATACTGGCAAAGTTTCGGCAATTTCACAGCCGGTGAAGTGAAGGTACCGACAGGGTGCAGCATCTTCCCGAAAGAAATATTCCGCGCTTCACAGCGGTGGGCCAAAAAGCGGTATACGGACATTCAATTCTGGAATGAACATGAAAAGGGCGGCCACTTCGCTGCCTTTGAACAGCCGGAGGCCTTTGTCGCCGACGTGCGCGCTTTCTTCGCCAAGGTGCGCTGACACATCGAAGCCGTCATCCCGGTTTGCACGTCGTGCAAAACCGGGATCCATAACCGCTGGTGCTCAATATCCTTCGCAGGGCTTATGGGGCCCTGACGATCGCGACTACGATTTGGGGGATGACACAAAAGAACTTGCTTTTGTGTTGTACGGCGTCTCAGTGTGTTGAAGAGCGCTTGGTTTGCACTCACGAAGCCTTCAATCCGAACAAGGCGCCGGTTGGATCTTTCAGAATGGCGCCATCGCTTTGTCCCGATGGCAAAAACGGTGTCTCTACCTGTGTGGCACCTAAGCTCAGCGCTTTATCCGTTGCGGTCTTGAGATTGTCGGCACCTAAATAGGGGATCCAAGCGGAGCGGGGTTTGGACGGAAAGGCGCCATTCACCAAATCTGCAACGGGTGCGTCATCTACGGTGCGCAGTTCCAGTCGGGGAGTTTCTAGCTCGTCCTTGGTTTCACTCTTCTGCCAACCAAAAACTGCGCGCAATCCTTCGAATGCCTTCGCGGGCGCCGGTGTGACCAGTTGCTCCCAAACGAAAACGCCAGATGGCGGCGGGTAGGAGTGGGACGCAACGAACGGACTGATTTGCGCGTCCCTCGTATCCCGAATCACTGAACTTCGCCCGACGCCAGGAATGTCGAAAGGAGTGCGGTCGATTGTGAAGCCAAATTTTTGTGCCCGGTCCGTCGCCTGATCAACCTCGTCAACCGCGACATAGGCGGTCCAGTGAGAACGGTATGTTGGCTCCATGGCAACGATCCCACCGTGGGCGGCAGCGCTGGCCATGATCAGAGAATAATCGCCTTCACCCTCATGCCAGACAAAGTCCGTTGCGTGTTCTTGCACATAGTCAAAGCCGCACAACGCACCATAGAAACTCTTTGCGGCATCAAGATCGTTTGTGAACAGATCATGCCAAATGACATGTCCCAGAATTGCCCCACTCATTTTTGTGACTTTTGATCCTTTTTACACGACGACAGATGTTGCAGATCGGCGCATCGACATAGGCAATGCCGGGGCATATCCAAAACGAACCACCAGATCGGGCCGTGCATCCGGCGCACCAAGCCAAGAGGCGAATTCGGTCCGGATGGAGGGTACTTCTATCGGCTGATTGATATGCGCATGGCGGATGCCCAGTGCCGTGGCTTGAAGAGCAAATCTTTGAAAGCTCCTGCCGACCTTAACCCAATGCTCCCGGTCTTCCCGCGCGCCCGTGAAGATAGCTATTCCCGCAGATGACTTAATGTGCTCAACATATTTTTCGTTTTCGCCGTCCTTCGTAAAGAACCGGCCAAACATCATGCGTCCAAACCAAGCGGGAATGGTGGGATTGCCGGAACAGGCGCTGAACAATCCATCGCGTGTGTAGAGCGCAGAGGCCGGATTGAAACGGATCCAATCCTTGAGTTCTTGAACGAATGCGGGATCATCCATTTGAGCGCTGTTTCCGGCAACGACAAAGTCCCGGACCTGGGCCATTCTGGATTCGTCTGTGATCAGAGTGAGGTTGACGTCTTCAGTCGCCGCCGCAGCCTCCAATTTGCGTAAATCTTCGGCAGGTACTTTTCGTCCGTCGTACACGGAACGTGTCGACTGGCGTTTTGGAATGGCCTCGTAAAGCTCACTGCGGTTAGCTGAGCCCGCACCCAGATCGACTTGAATGGCGCCATGTCCACCCGGCTGATAAGTCATTTCGGAAGGCCGTCCGTGGGCTGCAGCAGCAATTGAGAGATTCTCAGCTGCGCATCCAAGACTGGCATAGAGATGGTGATCGTCGGGGTCAACGACAGCGGTTTGTCTTTTTAGATCCGGCAGTATCGTGATTGCTGAGGGTTCAACGCTGAACAGCCAAGGCTGCGTATTGTGTCCGTTAGCCGCCAATGTAGCAAAACGCACAAGATTGAGGGGGCTAGGGTCGCCGGAAATCGGCACGCGAAGGGCCGCGGCTGCGCTTTCATAGTCGTCCATGCTCACGCCCGAGCAGGATTGCAGCATAGGGAGCGTGCCGGCAGCCGCCGTCGTTGCCAGAAATTTGCGCCGCGTATGCATGGCATTGACCTTTCATACCCCCTCAAGTTGAGCCATTTATCATGATGTGCCGTCCGCCGATTTGATCTCTGTCAAGAAATGGGATGGGTGGGGTGCTGGGATAACTTGCTGTTTGACCGTCAGCGTCATTTGCGCAAGGCTTGAGCCGAAATGAGGCCGTGCATGGACGGGGGGAAAGATGTTCAGACGGTATGTCCTAAAGCCGATTGCCTGGCTGGTGGCGGGCGTGATGCTGCTCACGATTGTAGCTGTGGCGGGTGGTCTTGGTTATCGAGCCTGGAAGCAATCCGACATTCGCACGGCGACCGCGATCGAAAGTGCCAGTGGTATTGAAGCCTTAGAGCGTGTCGAGGTGAACGGGTCATCTCAATGGATCTTTGTCCGAGGGCACGATCGGGACAACCCTGTTCTCCTCAATGTTCACGGCGGGCCTGGCGTTACCGAAATGTGGGGCGCGCGTGAAATTGGATTGGAAGTCGAAAAACATTTCACGGTCGTGCATTGGGACCAGCGTGGCGCGGGTAAGTCGCAGGGCGAAGGCTACGATCTTAATGATCTCACCGTCGATACGTTTGTCGAGGATACGCTGGCGCTGGTCCACCACCTGCGCGACCGGTTTGATCAGGACAGGATCTATTTGGTCGGGCATTCCTGGGGAACCATTTTGGGAACGCTGGTCGTGCGGGACCATCCCGAACTGTTTCACGCCTATGTGGGTGTCAATCAGATGGTGAACTTGCTTGAAAATGAGACTGTGTCCTTGCGTTACATACGTGTGCAAGCCGAAGCGGAGGGCAACGAAGAAGCGCTCGCCGAACTTGAGGGGATAGAACCGCCTTATCTTGAAGACAATTTGGACGATCTGGGCGTTTCGCGGCGCTGGCTGTTCGTCTATGGCGGGGCCGTGCGGAACCTCTCGTTACTTGATGCGTTGCATGTCGCCCTGACGTCGCCGGAATATTCGCTGCAGGATTTATCCGCGATCGCAAATATGGGCGAAGTGGCCGGCCATGTGTGGCCGCAACTGGCCGATATTGATTTCTTCACGCAAGCGCCGGAACTCAGTGTGCCGGTCTACTTTTTCGTGGGTCGCCACGACTATCAGACGCCATCTGAAATCACAGAGCGCTATTACAACGCGCTGAAAGCACCGCACAAGGAGTTGGTGTGGTTTGAAAACTCTGCACATGTTTTGAAATTTTCTGACCCCGACCGCTACCAACAAATGCTGATCGAAAAGGTGCTGCGCGGACCGGATCCGAAGGAGGCGCATGTGTGGTTGCAACAGTCAGGAGAGCGGGGAGCAAACTAGCTTGCGGACTTACGCCCGCTGCAGGATAGGCACAGATGAAACGAGATTTTATGTCCAGCGGATAGCGTCCTGCGGTCAGCGTACGAATTTAGTTCTGTGAATTTTTTTGGCCTCATGGCCGATTATAATTTGCGCTCGAGCCGACGCATTTCGAGCCGGAATTCATGATGACAGAAGAAGCGCGGAAATTTGAGCGGCCAAGTACAGTCCGAACCCAAACATAGTGTGTGCAACAAGACTGCGAAGCCGTGCGACGTTGGGTTTGGGCGTCTTCGAGGCTGCGATGCCCGCGCCCATGCCCGGTTGCAGAATAAAGAAAGGCGCACTCACTGTAACAATGCCTGTTATCAGTGCGGGCGCGAAGGTTGGTTGGCGTGCCCACTCGATGCCGCAAATCCACAAAAGGGCGCCAGCGAATAAGATTCCAATGCCATAGTGGGCCGTCCAACCGATTATGCGCTCGCCCGCAACGGGGGGCGATTGACTGATAGGGGCGTGAACCAAACGGCCGCTTGGGATATGCCCAATCCAGCGGCCGACCATTGCATAATCGAGGGAAGGAATACCGAAAACGCGGCGCTGAAATTCAGCCCAAAGATCAAGAAACAGCGTTGCCCCACCGCCGATTAAGGCAGCAAAGATTGCAAATTCCATCGCCTCGTTCATCAGATACTCCAACTCTTAAGCACGTTGCCTGCCATCGCCAAACCAAGGTGGATCGATCGTCGGATATCGTTCCTGGTTCCCGTTGGCAGGATGTGGCCCCCGTTTATTTCATGATTTCAATAGCATAGCATAACATTCAATAATTATCTTGAATGATTGATGATTGATTGGTAGCGTCCTGTCAATGGCAAAACTCGATCGGGACCGTCAGAGCTTTACGGATCTTGCGGAAATAGCGCGGGCACTTGGCAATGGGCCTCGCTTGTTGCTGCTTGATCATATTGGACAAGGCGAACGGGCAGTGGACCGGCTGGCAGAGCTTTGCGGATTGTCGGTCGCGAATACCTCGCAACATTTGCAGCATCTGAGACGTATGGGATTCGTCCAATCGCGGCGCGACGGGAAACGCGTATTGTACCGCCTGGGCAGCGGCCCCCTTGCACACATTCTCGCAGCACTTAGGCAGTATGCTGATCATAGATACGCTGAGATGAAGAAGCTGGTCGCAGACAGTTTTGGCGATGCTGAAGAATTGGAAACGATCACGCGCGCCGAGCTTCTCTCACGATTGAAAGAGGGGAGCGTCACATTGCTTGATGTCCGCCCGCCCGAAGAGTTTGCGCTTGGACATCTGCCTGGCGCCCTTAACATTCCCGTTGAGGAACTCGAACAGCGCCTGACAGACCTTTCCCAAACGCAAGAAATCATCGCCTATTGCCGGGGCCCATATTGCGTTCTTTCCGTTGAGGCAGTTACCGCGTTGCGCGCATCGGGGTTCCGGGCACGACGTTTTGAAGACGGCGTTCCAGACTGGCAAGCCGCAGGTCTTTATGTTGAGTCGCTGGCAGCCACAGAAGCTATGTGACACCAAGTCCAACAGGCGCATCTTTTGGCTTTGTAAGGCAGGGATTGATGGAAGCGGACGCCCCTGTCAGCCGATTCAGCGATCCGCATTGCACCCAGAAAGAATCCAGTTCTTGAATCGTTTGATGTTGGGCCGGGTGGCGTGCGCGGCGGGATAGGTGAGATAGAAAGAAGATCCCAAGGAAAGGGTGAGATCGAAGGGTTCGACCAACCGCCCCGCAGCGAGATCGTCTTTCGCAAGCTTGCGCCACCCGAGGGCAAAACCGGCACCATCAATCGCAGCTTGAATTGTATGATCGGGCTGATCAAAGCGCGGCCCGCGTGAAGCCTGAGGATAACTGACTTGCGCCGCCTTCAGCCAGCTCGCCCATGTGGGCGCCGCGGGATCATAAGACAGCGAATCGTCATGCAGCAAAACGAAGCGCTTTAGGCCGGCAGGCGTCAGGCGCTTGGTCCGGCCCTCCAGCAATCGCGGGCTGCACATGGGTGTGACTTCCTCGTCAAACAATTTGATGGTTTCCAGTCCCGGATAATCTCCACGCCCGAGCCGGATCGCGGCGTCGAAGGCATCCCGGCGGAAATCGATCACAGTCAGGCTGGACGAAATCCGAAGGTCAAGATCCGGGTGCTGCGTTTCAAAATCTAGGAGGCGCGGGAAAAGCCACTTGACCGAAAACATCGGTGCGACGCTGATCGTTAGCGTACCCTGGATCTCATTGGTCCGTACACGTTCCATGGCTCTGTCGAGCCGTTCAAAAATATCCGTCAGTTCCAGACGCAATACTTGACCTGTTTCCGTGAGCAGCAATCCGCGCGCAAGGCGTTGAAACAGCGCCGTGCCCAGATGGTCCTCAAGCTTTTTCACCTGGTGGCTTAACGCCGCCGGCGTGACATGCAGTTCCTCCGACGCTTTGACGAAGCTGAGATGGCGGGCTGAGGCCTCAAACGCCCGCAAGGCGTTGAGCGGGTAGAGCGGCTTGTTCATCATATGACCTAATTTTTCTAAGTCATACCATAGAAAACATCGTTTGCGAGTACATAGTCAGAGCCATAAATGGTGGGTCATCACGCTTCCATGAGGAACAAGACTGGAAATTTTCTAATTCAAAACCGATCAGATTGGATTGATCCCGTCAAAGATCAGGAGAAAGCAGATGAACCAAGCCGAGACAGATCTCAACGCCACGATATTTTCCAAACAACCCAGTTATGTCGAGAAAGACGTACGCAAAGCATTCGCGAAACTGATGCCACTGCGCACGATCGTGATCTATTGCTACGACCCGCGAGCGACCGGCGTGCCCGATGCTGTTGCGCAGGAATTCGATGAAGTTTATCCCGGAGAAGTCCAAAAGGATGCCGACGGGAATGACATCGGCACGTCGACGACGCTTTTGAATGTGGTTGTTGCCGGTGGCCGCGCCATGGACGCGTTGCGTTCCATCACGGTGGGCCAGCATCTTCTTGGTGTGGAGAATATCGTCGTTGTTCACCACACCCATTGCGGGGCGACGTCTTACACGGCCGACGGCATCATTGATGCGTATAAGCACGAACATGGCGTGGATATCTCAGACCTCTATCCGCGCGAAAGCGTTTGCATCACAGATTTTGACAGTTCTCTGAAATACGACACGCAACTCATTCGTAACTCAGCGGGCACACCCAAACACGTCAACATCTTTGGTTATGTGTACGACATCGATACGCACAAGCTGACAAAGATTGTGGAAGATCTCGCACAAGCGCGGACAGACGCGAGAGTCGCATCCCAGGTTTCCTGACGGCTTTTTCATAACCCTACGAAATTACCGAAAGGCAGTTCCATGACCTATTTGAGCTATTCCAAGAACTTTCAAGGTGTCGCCGACGTGTTCATGCGGACACCAGCGCTTTATGCCCCTTTACTGCAATTCATCGAGACGGTCATGACCGGCCCGTCGGAGCTTTCAAAGGTGGATCGCGAAATCATTGCAGCCCATGTCTCCGCCTTGAACGATTGCGGCTTTTGCTTGGGCGCCCATCGATCGACTTTGGCGGCGATGAAGGCGGATAAAGACACGATTGCGACGCTTGAGCTGGGCGACGGTATTGCCGGGCTCACTGACAAAATGCGCGCCGCAATCGCATTCGCAACCAAGCTGACCAAGTCACCGGAAGAGATGACACAAGAAGATGTTGTTTCTTTGCAGGACGCCGGATGGGCAGAGCAAACGGTTGAAGACGTGATCAACGTGGTCGCGCTATTCAACTATGTCAATCGGTTGGTGGATGCGTTCGGCATCGAGGGCAACCAAGCCTATTTCGATTATGTCGGCGCATCGCTCGCCGCACAAGGCTACACCCCGCTAATTCAACAAGCGCTCAAGAAAGCAAGCTGACGTCTGATTTTGCACCGCTCGCGAACGGGGCAGTCAGTGAAAGGAATTGTCATGACCCAAGACAAAAAAGATCGCGTCGCCATTGTCGGTGGTAAGCGTACGCCCTTTGTGAAGGCGGGAACATATTTCAAAGATCTCAGCGCCCTTGACCTTGCCATTCATGCCACACGCGGATTGATCAAGTCGCAGGATCTCGACCAAGCACAGATTGATGATGTGGTGTTTGGCATTGTCGCCTCGCATCCGCGCCTGCCGCATCTTGCGCGCGAAGTGGTTCTGCAGGGCGGTCTTGATCCAAGGACGCGGGCGCTCACCCTGTCTGACAATTGTATTTCCGGCGCCACTTCGGTGCGGACAGTTTATGACGCGATCCGTTCTGGCCGCGCGCGTGCCGGTATTGCCGGCGGTGTGGAGTCCATGTCGAACCCGCCCATTGTTGCGCCAGCAGAGACAGCTCAGATCTTGGCAGAGGCCGCAAACGCGCAATCTGACAAAGAGAGAACCGAAATTTTAAGCCGGCTGCCAAGAGACCCGCTTGGAGAAGCGGGAATGGGTCTGCGCGAGCCTTCCACGGGCCTGACCATGGGAGAGCATACCGAGCTTATGGTGAAAGAATGGAAGATCCCGCGTGAAGACCAAGACGCGATTGCGTTGCGCAGTCATGCGAATGCCCATGCCGCCACGGCAGACGGCCGGCTTCGCGCCGAGATCACGCCCCTTAATGGCATGGATCGGGACCAACAGATACGCGCCGACACATCGCTCGAAAAGCTTGGCGCGCTGCTGCCCGTTTTTGATCAAAGCGGTGACGGGACGATCACAGCGGGTAACGCGAGTCCACTGACCGACGGCGCAGCGGCCCTGTTGCTGATGTCGGAGGCGCAAGCCGCCGCCGATCGACGGGAACCGCTCGCCTTTATCAAAGATCTCGATTTCGCTGCGATAGAACCCTCTGAGGGGCTCTTGATGGCGCCAGCGGTTGCCGTGCCGAGGCTTTTGAAGCGAAACAAATTGGATTGGTCCGATATCGATATTCTGGAAATGCATGAAGCATTTGCCGGTCAAGTTCTGGCGAACATTCGTGCCTGGGAAACCGGTTGGAAGGCCAAGCCGACAGGACCTGTCGATTTCGACAAGCTCAATCCGCTCGGCAGTTCGATTGCCGTCGGGCATCCCTTGGCGGCAACCGGTGCGCGGATCTTGCTGACCCTCGCCAATGAACTGAAACGGCGCGAAGGCCGCTTCGGGCTGGCCAGCATTTGTGCCGCCGGTGGGCTCGGCGCCGCGGTCCTGCTTGAAAGACCATAGCAATGGTCAGTGTACCGCAACATGTCATTGTGAGCCGCTGTTAAGCGGCGCGGCAATCCAGGGCGACTTGCTCAATCCATGCTGTTCTGGATCGCCGCGCGGGCTAATGCCCGCTCGCGATGACGGCCAAGGGAGCCGGGTGATTGAACAGAGATTTTTTATGAAATGCAGAAAGGAAACCTCCGATGACAGATACGTTGAAATGGTCCGTCCCCGGCGAAACGTTCGACGACGGCAGCAAATATGCAGACTGGGCGAAAGTTGAAGAGAGTGGCCAATGGCATTGGCAATACGACACCCACGAAATGACCTTCGATATTTATCAGCATGATGATCAGTTCTGGAAACTGTACCGCGTTCGCGTGACGGAAGACGACGGAAGTTACGCGTACCATTTTGGCGGCCAAGCGTGCCGTATGGTTTTGGTGGCCTATCGCGGAAAAAGCCGCTCGCCGCATTCAAGCCGGTCGATGAATGAAGGCGATCTCGAATGGATCAGAACCTATGAGTTTGATCCCGCCCTTCACCGCGTTGTTCGGGCGGCGGACCACAGCCCCAAATATGGCGCCGCCTATGGCGCGAAGCAGGCGGCGTGAGGCGCTCGCATCATGTCTCCGTCAAAACAAGTCTCGCCGAAGCCGCTTTGTCTCATCACCGGCGTTGGTGATGCCACCGGAACGGCGCTGGTCAAACGGTTTGTCGCAGGCGGTTATCGTGTGGCGATGATCGCTCGCAACGGCGAACGTTTGAATGCGATTGCTGAAGAGGTGAAAGAAACGCACGCCTATGTCTGTGATGTCGGTGATCTGAAAGCGCTGTCTGAAACGCTCAAGACCATCCGTGCGGAGTTGGGGCCGGCGACCGTCCTCATCCACAATGCGGTTGCGCACACATTCGATACTTTTTTGGATGCGGATCCGGAAAAACTTGAAAAGAACTTTCGCGTCAACACCACGGCTCTTTTGCACTTGGCCCGAGATGTGGCCCCCAACATGATCGAAGCCGGTCATGGCGCCATTATCGCGACGGGCAACACGGCTTCCCATCGCGGTGTGGCCAATTATGCGCTGTTTGCGCCGACAAAAGCGGCGCAACGTATTCTCGCCCAGTCCATGGCCCGGGATCTCGGCCCCAAAGGCGTTCACGTGGCTTATGTCACCATCGATGCGCCCATTGATGTGGCGTGGCTGGGCCCCATGGAAGAGCGACCGGATTGGCTAGTGCCGCCCAAAGATTGGCCGTGGCCACACGAAGATTTCTTCGCCAAACCGCCAGCCATTGCAAACGAAGTCTATCATATTGCGCACCAAGACCGCTCAACATGGAGTTTCGATCACACGATCCGTCCGTTTGCGGAAAAATGGTGATGGAATGACGAAGTCTATTCCATCGGCGTGAAGACGACGCGCAGCCTTGTCAGTTTCGACGTCTTGATGAACCACTTGCCGTCGATCTTTTCGTAGGTCTCGTGGTAATGGCCGAAGCCGCGCATTTCAGATCCGCCGTTCAAGACAACATCTTCCATGGGAACGATGCCAGTTGCGGTGGTGTCCGATGTGATGGTGATTTCCGGGATGTGGCCATGATGGGCACTTTGTGCGGGGGTGAGGGCTTGCGTAACGATCGCCACGATATTGTCGATGCCTTTCATCACCGGCAGCTCCCCGGAGCCTTCAGGCGCACCTTTGACCGGGTCGCGCACGGCGTCCGTCGCATCGAATTCGCCGTCGGGGGCAAACACGTTCCGCAATTCTTCGAATGATTTTGTGTCGATTGCCCGGAAGTAGTGCGCTTTCAGTTGCTTGATCTCTTCAATGGCCAGCAATTTTTCAAGATCGGTCACTTGGGTCTCCTAAACCACGACGCTGCCGCGCCCGGTGATCGATGGCAGGTCGATCAGGGTTTTAACACCGGGTTCTGCTTCGCAGACTTGCGGAATCGCATTGACGGCATGCATGCCGGTGGCCAACAAGCCTTGATCGATCCACTGGGCATCGAAATTGATCCGGATATTGGGTTCTCCTTTGACAACAACCGAGTGATCGCCCTGTGGCCAATCCGGCGCTACATCGCGATGCATGCGCCAAACGGTTTCATGCACAATCACTTTCTTACCATTCTTGACGCCGGCCCATTCCCAATGTTGCCCCGCAACCGTTCCTTGGCGAACCGTGCCCGCGGCAGCTTTGATGTCAGACGGGGCGTGGGCGCGTTCGGTCTGTTCTTGAATCTCGTCGAGCTTAACGCCCAAGCCATTGGCGACCATTTGCACATTTTCGCGGAACAGGCCGGTGAGCCAAAAGCGGTAGCGTTCAATATCCTTTTCAAATTCTTCTTCGGTTTTACCGAAACCCATCATGTTGAACATGACTTCAGGCGAAGGATAAAATTCGAAATTGGTTATCTCCTGCACATAGATTTGTTCAATCCGCTTTGACAAAGATGACATGCTGAGCGGCAACACGTCACCCATCCAGCCGGGGTTCAGGCCCGTTGAATGAAAAGTGCTCTTGCCTTCGCGGCACGCGGCTTCGAGCCGGTCCGTCACTTCGGGGCCATGCGCCTTGGGATACATGTAGCCGACGGTCGTAATCACATTCTTGCCCGATGCGAGCAGGCGGCAAATATTGGCGAGGTCAGCGTCCTTGTCATCACCGTAGACCAGCGAGGGCAACGGCGTGTGGATCACAATGTCGGCCGGCGTGTTGACAATGGCGTCGATGGAATTGGTGGCCGAGACACCCATCGGCTTAACGCGCGCGATGTCGCCGGCGTCTTTGCCTTCTTTGTCAGACGAATAAATGTAGAGCCCAGCCAGTTCGAGATCGGTGCGTTCGGCAACGGCTTGGATCACGCCTTTCCCGACATTTCCGCTCGACCACTGAATGACTCTATAAGGCATGACCATCTCCCTTGGGGTGATCGTGCAGTGTGAAACGAATTATCGCGCGCGTAAACAGATCCTTGTTGTAACGAAGCGGCCCGAAGGGCTACGATCTCGAAAACGCAGATCAAAGGGCGGTTACAACAATGGCAACACTTTTTGCAAAAATTAAAATCAACAAAGGCAAGGAGAAAGATTTTGAGGACGTCTGTCGGGCCTTACATAAGGAGACGATGACCGAGAAGGGTTGCCGACAATATTCCTATTGGCGCGCAAATGAGGAACGCACTTATTATTGTTTGTTGGTTTTTGACAGCTACAAAGACTTTCTGATTCATCAATCGAGTGATTATCACGAAAACCTTATCGTACCGCGCGGCCCCGAGTTCTTTGAGGATTTCTCGACCGAGTGGCTCGATCCTTTGGAGGGGGCATCAGATGGTCCGCCAACGGAGCATCAAGCAGCGGCGCCAAGCGATCCTGAACTCGAACGCCGCTACTCAGACATGATGCCTGCTGTCGTTGCCGGCTGGTGGAAATCGTTGCGCGGCGCCGCGTAAGCTTCGTCCCAGTTGAGGATACGAAATGACCTGGAGCCCGCTTTCTCCCTCGGTGATGGCCGATCCGGCATCAGGCCATCAAGAACTTTTGTCCAAATGCCCCGTGCACCGGTGCGAAGATTTAGGGGCGGCCTTCTACACGCTGTCCCGCTATGAGGATGTGGCTGAGGCCCTTCAAGATATCGAGACTTATTCCAGCCATTACGGGCAGGGGCCGTTTTTCACCGAACCGAACGGCATGTTGTCCGATCCACCCCAGCACACATTTTACAGAAAGCTGGTTCAGCAGGCTTTTACCCCGAAACGTGTTGAGGAACTGCGCGCGCCGGTTGAGGCCTTGACCGCGCAATTGATCGATACGGTTCTCGAAGGGCCCAGCACATTCGATCTGCATGACGACATTGCGTTTCCTTTGCCGGTGATTGTCATCTCGCGCATGTTGGGGGTGCCGGAATCGGATCTCGAACAGTTCAAATATTGGTCCGATATCTCTGTGACCGTGATGGGTTCGCCAAATCCGGAAAAATATGCCGATGATCAGGCGGCGTTCCAGGCCTATCTGAGAAACCATCTTCACACGCGCAAAGCAGACATCGCCGCGGGAAACGATGTGCCTGATGATCTCCTCACATTGATTGCGGATGCGCGAGAAGAAACCGGTGCAATGATTCCGGAAAGCGACGCGTTGTCGATGTTGAATCAATTGCTGGTGGGCGGCAATGAAACCACCACATCGTTGATCACAAATATGGTCTGGCGTTTACTCGAACGGCCCGACCAATGGCGGCTTGTTGTGGAGAACCCGGACCTTGCTGAGGCCGCGGTCGAAGAAAGCTTGCGCTTCGACCCGCCGGTGTTGGGGCTGTACCGCAACACGACGCGGGATGTGACCTTGCATGGTGAAACCATCCCCGAAGGCAGCAAAGTGTTTATCAACTATGCCGCCGCGAACCGCGACTCCGTCGTTTTTGAAGATCCCGACACATTCGACATGATGCGTCCGCGCAAACGGCACATGACCTTTGGCCATGGCATACATTTCTGTATTGGTGCGCCAACCGCGCGCCTAGAAGCTGAAATCGCGCTGAAGGCCTTGGTGGCGCGCATGCCTGATTTGCGCCTGCTGGGCGAGGGGGAACGCATCGGTCCTTTCTTTCTTTGGGGTCGGCGCAAACTGCCGGTCGCTTGGAAGTAGCTTCAATTATCGTTCGATCAACTTTCTACTCAAAAGGAATATACAGTGAGTGCACTTGATACGTTTCGCCTTGATGGCGATGTGGCTGTTGTCACCGGCGCGGGGCGCGGTATTGGCCGCGCGATCGCAATCGGCCTTGCCGAAGCGGGCGCCGATGTGGCGCTGGCGGCACGCAGCACCGATGAACTGGAAGCCGTGGCCGAAGAGATCCGCGGGCTCGGGCGACGGGCGATCGTTGTGCCGACCGATATGATGAAATCGGATCAAATCACGGCGCTGGCTGAAAAAACCGTGGCGGAACTCGGCAAGCTTACTGTCTGGGTCAACAATGCGGGGGGCGATTTTGACAAAGTCATGCGTACGCTCAGCGACACGCCGGAAGAACAATTCGACTATCAAATGAATCTCAGCTTTAAGGGCGTGTGGCTCGGTTCAATTACAGCAGCGAAACAGATGAAGGAGGGCGGGTCGATCATCAATGTGTCGTCCATCACGGCGACGCGCGGGTCTCCCAATAATGGTCCTTACGCCGCCAACAAAGCCGCTATCAATAATCTGACACAGACACTGGCAGCGGAACTTGCGCCTAACATAAGGGTCAATGCGATCGCGCCGGGCCCGGTTCCCACCAAGTTTCTGATGGAAGCAATGAAACTTACCGATGAAATGCTGCCCGCGGTGGAAAAACAGATCGCTGTTCCGCTCGGCCGACTTGGTACGTCGGAAGACATGGCGCCGGCGGCAATCTATCTCGCCTCCAAAGCCTCAAGCTGGGTGACCGGCCACGTGCTGACTGTTGCCGGTGGGTTGTGATCCCGCCGGATAACTTCTCAGAGCTATAGGCAGCGATTTCATTTGAACCCGTGTCCCGCAGTGTATTGATGCTTTGATTATCTCGACTTTTTCGATCAAACGCTGACGGGCCACGTTTCCAAACGGTAGGCGCTATCCCAAAACATCCATTCGTATTGGGTCGATCGTTTAAACGCGCTTAGCATCGCTTTCTGGCGTTCGTTCGTGGTCTTTGATGCCGCGCGGTCGGTGATGTCGATTACCGCTTCCACCGCTTCGCCAAACCCGTGATCGGAGTAGGTCTCAATCCAGGCCTGGTATGGATTGCCGGCAGCGGTCTGCTTAGCGATCGCATTGCCGACATCCCAATAGATCCAGAAACACGGCAAGATAGCGGCGACGAGTTCCTCGTAACTGGCGATGTGGGCGACCGACAATAAGAAATTCGTGTAGCCGTAACAGGTCGCCGACGGCTCGGCAGCGGCGGCGTCGTTTGGATCGACACCAAACTTCTCGAAGAAGCTGCCATGTAACGCACGCTCGACAACGAGCGCCTCTTCGGCCGCATGCGCGAAGCGCTGCATCGCTTCCGGATCGGGTGCTTTGGCCGCAGCGACCGACAGTGCGCGCGCGTACTGCTCCAGATAGAGCGCATCCTGTATCATGTAGAATTGGAAACGCTCCTGTGACAACGTTCCTTCTGTGAGTTCCCGGTTGAATGGAAGGGCTAGAATGGCCTGTCGCAACGCTGTGGTTTCCGCCCAAGCATGCTCGGTAAACTTATTCATTTGGATTGATGCTCCCGTATGTGTTTTGGCCATAACGCGTGGAAGTGATGCACCGGGCCGTTGCCGTGACCTACGTCAAGCTGACCGCTTTCGCGAATGGCCTCTGTAATGTAGCGCTTGGCTTCCTGCACGGCATCTTCGACAGAATTATGCCGTGGGAGCAGAGCCGCGATGGCAGCCGATAGGGTGCAACCGGTCCCATGGGTATTTTTCGTCGTGATGCGATCGGCATTCAGTTCGATGACCTTTTTTCCGTCGAACAGCATGTCGGGACTGGTGGTTCCCTCCAGATGCCCGCCCTTGAGCAGAACATGCGATGGCCCGAGCTTATGAAGTGCGCGTACGGCTTCGTGCATGGCGTCTAACGTCTCTGGAGTGTCTCGGCCAAGCAGGACGCCGGCTTCAGGCAGATTGGGCGTGATGATTCTGGAGAGTGGTAAAAGTTGATCGCGGACAATTGTGACCGCTGCATCATCGAGCAGTCGATCGCCGCTTTTCGCCACCATCACCGGGTCAAGGACAATGTTGGCGAACTTATATTGTTGCAGGCGGTTGACGATGACAGCAGCGACGTCCGCCCGGTGTACCATGCCAATTTTTAGGGCGTCGACGCGTACATCGGCAAAGACACTATCGATCTGTGCCGCGACAAAATCAGCGGGCACAGCGTGGATGAAATCGACGCCGCGGGTGTTTTGAGCAACCAGCGCCGTGACAACAGACATGCCATAGGTGCCAAGGGCGGAGAACGCTTTCAAGTCTGCTTGTATCCCCGCGCCACCGGAAGGGTCGGTGCCGGCGATGGTCAGTAAGTTCGGTATTTGCGTGAGGGACATGTTATCTCATCTCTCAAGATTGTTTCGGTCATTAGTACACAAGCCGTCCGTTCACTGACCTTCGAACTGGAACATGATCTTACACGGCGAGCGTTTTGGCGAACATTCTGGCTTTATGGGGTTAGGTGAATGCGCGATTTCCATCTTCCTTAGTAGCGGGGCATGTCCGGTTCGACGTGACGCGCCCAGGCGTCTATGCCGCCGGCCAGGTTCCAAGCATTGGAAAATCCGTGCTTGCGTAGAAAATCCGTCACCATGGCGCTGCGCATGCCGTGATGACAGACAATGATGAGCGGTTCTTCGCGAGGTAGCCCCTCAAGCTCATTCGGAACCTGCTGCATTGGGATCGTAAGGCTGCCGTCAATGATGCATACGGCCAGTTCCTCTGGTTCCCGGATATCGAGCACTGCATGGGGCGTTCCGTCGTTCCGCATCTCGGCAAGTTGATGAACGCCTATGTCGTAGTCTGCTTGTTGCATTGGTTCCGACTCGCTCATGTGCTGACATCCTTTTTGGTCGAAACTGGTCGTTTAAGAATTGGTTGCATCCAAGAATATGCAGTCCGGCGGATCGGCCTCCCGTGGACCAAGGCGTTCGTCGTAGCGAAACAAAGTCGCGCAGTAGGGGCAATGAATTTCACTGTCCGCCCCCATATCGAGATAGATGTGTGGATGGTCGTGGGGCGTCGACGCGCCAGCGCATTTGAATTCTTTAGTGCCGATTTTGACCTCTGTAACGCCCCGGTCGTTTTTGTACTTCGCATAATTGTCACCTGCCATCACGCCTCGAAAGTTCATTCTCGATGATGCCCACTTCCGTTACCTGGTGTTCGAGCGACCGGTTGGTTAGCGTACCGCTATCGATCAGTTTACGAAGCTCATTGAGCTTCCTCTCGAGTTCAGCGGAAGTGAACTTGGCCCACGGATTCGTTTCCTTTGGCGGCGGGATTGTCTTTCGATGCGTGGATAGCCTTGGCGTCATACGGGCCGCACTTCGACGACTTCGGGAATGTAATGGCGCAGCATGTTTTCGATGCCAGATTTCAGCGTCGCGGTTGAGCTCGGGCAGCCCGAACAAGATCCCTGCATGTGCAGGTAGACCACACCTTCCTCGAAGCGGTGAAACAGAATGTCGCCGCCATCCTGAGCCACCGCCGGCCGGACGCGTGTATCGAGGAGTTCCTTGATTTGAGTGACCAGTTCATCTTCTTCTTCGGAAACTGCGTGCGCCGAGCGCGCACTGCTGTCAGTAAAGAGGGGTGCGCCGGATGTGAAGTGCTCCATGATCAAGCCGAGCAAAGATGGCTTGAGATCTTGCCACACCTGATCATCGGTCTTCGCTACTGTGATGAAGTCGGCGCCAAAGAAGACGCCGTTGATGCCGGAAACCTCATACAAACGGCTGGCCAACGGCGAAACGGCTGCATCTTCCCGCGTCGGAAAGTTGGCCGAGCCGCTTTCCATCACCGGCTGACCCGGCAGAAATTTCAAAGTTGCAGGGTTTGGGGTTTCTTGGGTTTGGATGAACATGATTTAGTGCTCCTCGTCCGGCTTGCGGTTTGGTTTCTGGCGCTTCGTCGCCATGCATGACCGTCATGACGTGTTTTTTGCGAGATCGAAGAGACTGAAGCGATCATTCGCTGGTTTGTTTTTGCGAACCGGTAACGGCTCTTCAAAAAGACTGCCGTCGGCTTCGATGACGACGCGCCAAACCCGCGCCCGATAGCGGAAAGTGAGCCGGGTGCGGCCGGCGTCCTCGTCTTCGCCAATTTCGGTAACGCTTATGACAAAGCCCTTAGCCATGTTTTCCATCAGGGCCTCAACAGTGAGACCGAGACGAGGCGCCAGTGCCTCTGCGTTGACGGTAATCTCGCAATCATCAACAGAGATGGCTTTTGACGATAGTGGTGTCACTTCTAGGCCGTCCCAACGCGCGGTGATCCGGCTTTGCCGGATTCGAAGTTGATGCAGAGCTGCTCAAGTTCGTCGGCCGTAAGAGCTTCATTCATGAAACCGCACCCATAAGCGGGGATGCCTTGCCGGCAACAGGCGTCGCCTTCGAAGTGGACGCACGTATCGCATGTGCCGAACAGCGGCTTACCTGTCTGCAAGGCAACGCTGCCGAGCAAACGTTGAAGCACGACAGCAAAACTGCCACGGACGCCCGGGGGTAGAGCGTCCGCGGCTCGAACCAGGGCTTCGATGGGGTCATCGTTCAAAAGCGCCCTGGCTTTCTTTGTGAGTTCCAGTCTCACACTTCGACCATCAGTCTTGGACCGGGTCTGTTTCAGATAGCCTCCGTCGACCAGACCTTTGATGGTTTGGGAGGCTGTGCCGCGCGTCGTGCCGTGAAACGCCGCGAACGCTGACGGCGTGCGCGAAAAGCGATTGGCCCGTGCGAAGTACCTCAATCCTGACCATTGGACGGGGGTTAAGTCACCCACGTGTCCATCACCTGAAGCGATGCGCCCGATATTCATGATGAGATCGGCGATGACGCGGCTGTCCATGTCGCAATCCTTCTCTGTTGGGTCGTTCAGGCGATGAATGTAATAGCGATACCAAACTATATTGGTATTCAAATAGTATGGAATCAATACTAAATTAGTATGTTTTCGAAACTATTTGACTAGTTGATGACAAAGAGGTGAGAAGATGCAGATCAGCGACAGCGCCTACAAGGGCGTCGAGGCATTGTTACGCGCATCGCGCTCCGCCTGCTGAAAACAGGTGGAGGGATTTGGCTGTGCATGATGTGATTCTGAGTCTAACGAATGGAACAATCGAGTTCGTCTCCCCGACCGCGAAGCGCTTGGGAGCAGGTTAGGAGGAGGGCGTGTGCCTATAACGTCATAAAGCCTGCAAGCGTATTTCTCTAATGACGATTTGATGCGCGGCTTCCACTCACTCCGCCGCTTCGAGTTTGTCTTTGGCGGTCGTCACTCCGAAGCTCTTATCAAAAATCTCGATGGTCTCAGACGTCGGTCCGTGGATGAAGGCGAAACCGTCTTGTGGCGGGATGAGATAGCCAAGGGCGTGATCGGCGGCGATCTTGGCCTCGACATGGGCGAAGTCGCGCTCGATTAGGCGGAAATGATTAGCGGCGGGATAGTGTTTTCCCCAGGTGCGGAAATCGATCTTTGGTGTTGAGGCGCGCACTTCCACATCCATTCTGCCTTTTATGCCTTGCAATGAGAAGCGCTCACAGCCCGCTTCGCGGGACGGTAGCGGCTCGACAGGGATTTCGAGCACCTCTTCATAAAAGCTGCGCACTTTGGGCCAGTCTTTTGCGTTGTAGTGGAGGATCGCGAAGGGATCTTTGTTCCGTGTCAGGATCGATACTTGGCCGTCCCGCCATGTGAAGCGAATCCCATTCTCATCCGGCACTTCGAGCGGTTCAGAATACTTGCAAGTGGGATCGGCTGCTTGCATGGACTGGAACTTGTCCCACGGATCGTCTACGGGAAATCCAATCACAAGATCGCTCTGGGCAATCCCTTGCCAGGATCGAGGCGTCATCGCCTCCGGCTGAATTTCGATCAGGTCGACTTGGTGGCCGGTATTCGGGTTTTCGACATAGTGCGTATGATACTCATCGCCCAAAGTTGCCGCTGTGATTTGGCCAATATAATCGTCCGCCTTGTTCTTGTAGATCAGGGGTTCCGGCGCGCCCGGTTGAAACGTCGTGAAACCCAAAACGCGTAAGACCTTCTTTGTCGCGTTGATATCAGAACAGCTAATCCCGTGATGTGTTTGCACAAGGCCAGTCATAAGTGAAACTTTCTGCGTAACGGCGTTCGGGTATGGAGAAGCGCCCGAATACTAGGCCATGGCCTTGGGCTCTGCTAGTCTTGCGCCAAAGCAAAGCTCAAGGGAGATCCACAAAATGGGAACGCCGTCTATCGCTCACTATGGGACAACCATCATCGAAGCAGAGCCGCCCAAAGACGTGCCCCTTAATGAAGCGCCAATCGGTGGCGATCTCAAGAAGGCGTTGCGGTTTTTCGAGATCATGGGGTTCGAACCCTTGATCGAGAACATGTATGAGGGTGTCGGGCGGCAATATATCTGGCGCCGCGGTACTCATTCGGATGTGGACTATGTTGAAGTCGATAGTTTTACTTCCTTTCGCGCCGTGAAACGTCCGTCATCGGACAATCCCCGTATCGGCGACACGATTTTCCGGCTCACCCATGCCGACCCACGCGCCATCTACAAGCAATGGAAGGAAGAGGGGCTTGCAGAGTGCATCGGCACAGATGGGGCCGAACAGGATTTTCTTTCGGGACAAGCGGATTGGATCTTGCTGCGCGCGGCGCACGGCCAGGCTTTTGAGTTCGGTCCCACGCAGAAAACGCGTGCAGGCAACAACGCCGTCTATATCTGGACCGACCCCGACGCGGTGACGGACATTGCAGCGGACTATTGCAGTGAATTCGGTATGACCGACAAGGGCCGCGCTGATTTTCACGGCACGGGCGAAAGCCTTTGTCTCCAGCGGGCGACGCCCGGCATAACGGTGGGGCTGCTCACACCGAAAACAGGCGGCAAAGTGGAACCACGTTGGTCGGAAGACATTTTTGTCGAGGCCGGCTATTCCCACTACCGGCTAGGCTCACCTGATAAAGCCCACACGCTCACAAAGACACGCGAAGCGTTTCCGGATGGCGGCGGCGATGTTGCCTACGTCTACTATCACGACTCCTATTTGGAGCTTGTGCAGGTTGATGCTGAGGATCCCGCCTGCGCGGCTTGAAGTGCACTGGCCGGAACGATCGCCTGTTGATGTGTCATCGCGAGCCCGCATGAGCGGGCGTGGCGATCCACGGCAGCAAGTTTTGAATTAGTCGTCCTGGATTGCCACGCCGTCTTTCGGCGGCTCGCAATGGCCACGACAAGCTTGGATCTCCAACCTACTCAATGCCGCGCTACTTGATAAAGGGCGCGGACAAATGGCTTCTTGGGTATTTGCGCATATAGGTGAAGAATTTACCGAGTACCCGATCTGATTTTGTCATCATGCCTGGGCGGAAGCGCATGGTCGTCATAATGTGAGTGTCCTCGCCGACGATACCCATCTCGGTAAGCGCACATAGATCAAGAAATTTCTCGTCTGCGGCGCGGTCTTCGCTTGGTTGAACCGCTAAGACAAAAAAGTTCTTTGTCCTGCCCGGGCGCGGCAGTCCCATGGGGACCATGAACCCAAACCACCGTCCTTCAAGATGGGCACTTTGATAGTAAAGGGAGGTGCCGAAGATGCCGACGTCCCATTGTCCGCTGGTTCCGCTGTCAAAAAAGCCATCGAATTGATAGCGCATTGAAAAGTCGGTCCAATTGACGAGGTCCATCGGGTCTTCGGAAAATTGAATGCGATGCAGGGTTTGAATGTGTTGAATGTCCGGCGTATTCGCACACTGTACCCAGGGGTCGACCGGCATCGGCTCGGGAAGCTCGATTGTTTTGACGAGTAGCTGTTCGGTGGGGTGGGGGAAGTCAGGAATGGTATAGCGGGGTTCGAGGCCATTGAACGCCCAGATCAATCCCCACTTTTCTTGCGATGGAAAGACGAACAGGCCGGCGTTCACAGGCGGCTCATCGCCGATTGCGGTTCGCGCGCAGCGCCCGTCGCCTCCATATTGCCAATGATGGAATCCGCATCGAACCGTGTTGTCCACAACATCGCCAACTTCAAGTGAGGCGCCCATATGGGGACAGAAGGCGCTGGTGACATGGGCGATGCCGTCTTCACCGCGCCAGACAATGACCCGGCCGTCGAGAAAATCGTAACCTTTGACTTGTCCTGCTAATACATCCGTACTCAAACAAAGAGGGAACCAGGATTCAGTGAACACGCCGTCGGCACCTTCCGGCAAAACCGGCTTGCTGCGGGGCTCGCGCGGAACGATGGCTCGGTCTTGCAGGATCTTGCCATTGTCCAATTGCATGACGGGTGTCGCCTCAACCAATTTGCGCGCTTCCGCCGGCAGGGCCTCTACCGCGGTGGTGGTCGCGATGGCCGGTTGCGTGTCATCATCCATGGCTTGCTCGATCATCTTTCAACAGGGCGCGGAGATTAGAACACAGAATGTGAACGCTGCCAAAAAGAGCCGTCACCTCAATTTGCGTGTTGTTTTTGTATGTCTAGTTGGTGTTTGGGGTTCACATCCCTTGCAGCAACGCGTTTACTGGCTCGCCAGTATCCACTCCACTCACTGTTTCCCGAAAGAGCGTTGATCTCATGACCGATCTTGATCGCTTCGCCGACCAATTGACCGCTGCAGTTTCTGAACAAAAGGCGTTGCCGCCCTTCCCTGAAGGGCTGTCTTTGACGGAGGCCTATGGCTTGCAGGCTAAGCTGGTCGATAAAGTCTCGCCCAATGGCGTCGCTGGCCTCAAAGCCGGTTTAACCAACAGCCAAGGGCAACAGCTTTTTGGTATCGAGCACGCGCTAATGGGGCACTTGTACAAAGCCAGCCGTCTGGCGCCCGGCGCGCAGATCGCGCACAAACCGAAACTCGCGATTGAATGCGAGATTGGTATCGTTGTGGATGCTGGGGGAAAGCCCAAATCCTTGGGACCAGCCATTGAAATTGTTTATCTCGATTTTGCGAAAGCCGAGGACATGACGGCGTTCAATCTCGCCGGCGCAAATCTCGGCGCAGACCGCTTCATTCAAGGCCCACAGCAAGATTGGGGCGGAGACTTTTCAAACGTGACCGTCACGCTTACGCGCGACGGCAAACAAGTGACACAAGCGCCGATAGCGGAAGCTTTGGGCGGACCCGAACCGGCCCTTGCTTGGATGAACGGCGAAGCAGAACGACTTGGGATTGAACTCCAGGACGGCATGCTCCTGATGACCGGCAGTTGCGGCGGCATTATTCCGTCTGTGCCCGGTTCCTACGTCGCGGACTACGGACCGCTTGGATCCGTCGCCTTCGACATTGTTGGGCCGGCCTGAGCGCAGCGCGCCGACGATCACTAATTGGCAACCGTTTGCCGGAGCAGCGTCAGCAGGGCGCGTGATACGAATCCGTCGGCGGGCAGCCCTTTGGTTTTCTGAAAATTGCGCGCTGCTGAGCGGGTTTGGGCGCCGATCACGCCGTCCACGTCACCGGAGTCATAACCCAGTTCGTTCAGCAACCGTTGTGTATCTTCACGCTCGGTCAGTGACAGGGCCGTTTCGCTGCGGGGCCAAGTGCTGGCAAAGGGTGGGGCGCCTTTGATCCGTTCCGCCAGGTGCCCAACGGCCAACGCGTAAGATGTGGAATTGTTGTAACGCAGGATCGATTTGAAGTTATTGAAGACAATAAAGGCTGGCCCCTTGTGCCCGGCGGGAACCAGAACCGATCCTTCTTCCTGCGCGTGTTTGTCGAGCGCCTCTGCGCCCGCACCGGTGATACCCAGGGATTGCCAATCGCTCACCGTACGGACGATCGATTTGTCAGCCAAAGTGTAGTCGAAATCACTGGGCAGCTTAACCTCAACACCCCAACGTTGGCCCGGCTTCCAATTTGATTTGGACAGATAGTTCGACGTGGATGCAAAGACATCGTCGAGCGAGCTCCAAAGGTCGCGCCGTTTGTCATTATTGTGGTCGATCGCATAGCCCAGATAAGTCGTCGGGATGAACTGGGTGTGGCCCATGGCCCCCGCCCAAGATCCTTTGAGCTGGCTGCGTGTGGCATAGCCATTTTCAAGAATTTTGAGTGCCGCAATCAACTGCTCGCGGCCATAGGCGGCGCGGCGTCCCTTATACCCCAATGTGGCAAGCGCCTCGATCAAGTAAATGTCGCCCAGGAAAGAGCCAAAGCTGCTTTCAAGGCCCCAGATCGCCAGCACATAATGGGATTGCACGCCATATGCGTCTTCAATTTCGTCAAACAGCGCGCGATGCTGCCCAAATTTCTCGCGCGCCTTTGTGATCCGGTAGTCCGAAACCGCACCATCCATGTAATCCCAGATTTGCTTGGTGAATTCTGGTTGAAAAGCGTTGGACTGCAGGACTTTGTCGTTCAGCTTAATGCCCGCGATAGCAGTGTCATAGGTTTTAGCGGAGATGCCTTGCGCGATCGCTTCTGCACGAAACGCCTGCAACCACTCATCGAAAGAAAGTTGGGTCTCGGCTTCAAAGCGGTCCGGCGCAGCCGGTTCAGTCGACGAGGTCGAGTCCGCCGGTTTCGTGGCGCATGCCATCAGTCCTGCACTGAGCAGTGAGACCATCAAGAAGGATTTGAGACGACCATTCTTATTCGACAAACCAGCAATCATTTAGATATCCCCGCAATCTGATGTTCCCATGCGTTCATACCCAGAATTCGGAGGCTTGAACAGTCTTTGAAACGTCAGAGATCGCTCACAAGCCAGCAGGCATGCAAAGCCGAAGTATCAGAATTCCTGGCCGGCACTCGCAGCCAAATCCCTGATCGTCATCCAGTCCTGAATGAAGTCGATGGAATCATCGTCCTTCAGAAACACGATTGGACCATACACATTTGCGAGATAGAGCGTATCGACCGGATGGGTCGTGGCTTCATGCATGGAGCCGGCTGGTTCGTAAGCCCAATCGCCCTTTTTCATCGTGCCGGCGCGGTAGTCGATCTGACCCTCAATGATATAAAAGTCCGCGGGACCCGAATGGATGTGGCGTTGGTTGACTTGTCCCGCCGGCGCTTTGATCAGAATGGTGTATTGCTGCGTCTCCGCACTCACACGCAGAACTTTGAGGCGATTGCCGCCAACACCCACATCGATCCACGGAATGGCGTCCATATCCGGTTTGCCTTCAAGGCCTGATGTCGCTTCTTTTGTTATTTGAGTCACAGCGAACACTCCCTTTGATCTGTTAGGCGGAAACCCTAGTCCCATAGGGACAGTGAAACAATGTCGGCAATATCTCTTCCTTTGGCTGACGTGATATCACCTAAACATCGTATACAAATTAAAACCGTCACAGCGCACTTGGTTCAGCCGGTTGTTCGACCTGCGGGGAGGGACAAATAGAGCGCCAAAATCACCGGGAGCAGTGAACCGACGGCGAAGATTACATTTCCCGTTATGAGGATCACGATACTTGAGGCCAAGAATCCAAGAGCCATCAGCCAAAGTCCTTGGCGGCGCCAGCGATGTGGAATGGCGAAGACGGCGCCTGCCACTTGCAAGACCCCAAGCGAAATCAGGGGGAGAGGACCAAGACCTGCGGCCGCGAAAAAGGCAACCTCTTGCGGCATCTGCATGAGCTTGGCGGCACCCGCCGCAAAGCTCATTAGAATAAGAGCGATAAGAAGCAACTTTTGAATGAGCGCCATAAACCGATTTCCTTTGGCACGCGAGCCCCATTAAATCCAGCGGGGCTCTTCGATGGTTATGGTATTTTGAATCTCGGCTGATTGAGGACCCAGCGTGATGGCATCGACAACATTCGGTAAAACGCAAATGTCAAACAGCTCAGCGATCGCCCCGTCGAAACGCAGCCATTGTGTAACCGAGCCGTCGCTGAGCGAAATGATCTGTACACCACACCAAGCATCGGCATCCTTTGATTCCAAAGTCTCAGCAAGCGCCAGTCCATCAAAGCGCTGGTAGCGCGGTTTAGACAGCGTCACAAAAGCGAAACCATTATGGAACGATAATCCGCGCAGAAACCCCGGACAGAATGTGAAGGGTTGGAAAGTACGGCTCGCTTGATCGATCCAGCCGAGCTCGCCGGTCCCGGAGTTGAGGACCCAGATCTTGCCGTCATACAGACGTGGTGAGTGCGGCATCGAAAGACCCTCGGCGATAATGTCGTTCGAACCAACATCAATGAGGATGCCGCCGTCGTGGCGGCGGTCGCGCCATCCATCCACCACATCTGAACGGCAAACGGCTGAGACAAACCTGGGTTGCCCATCCGCCATGGCGAGTCCGTTCAGGTGACACCGGTCTTCCGGTGCCAGTTTTGAAATAAAGTCAGGCTTCCATATCGGGCGGAAGCTGTGCGTCAAACTGAATTCCGAAAGACACGAATATTTTGTGTTGACGAATATCAGCCGCCCATCGGCACCGACGCCGATCTCATGGATATCGACCGCGCCCGTCGTTTGAAAATTGCGCGGTACATAAACTCGGTCGTGTTTGTTGTTGGCGGATTGACCGAGCCCCAAAATGTTTTCAAGCCTGACCACTTGGGTGAGTGTTGCGAGATATAGGCGGTTGGCATCGCCCACCACACCCATGGCCTGGGGATAATGCGCCTGATGCAGTGCAAGCTTTCCATCGCTTCCGTAGCCGAGCAAATAGAGAAAACCAGTTTGATACGATGTGAAAGCGAGCGATAGGTTTTGCGTCGCCAAGAAGTCGCGAAGACCTCCGGAATAGGAGATCTCCGTGTCTGCGCTCGTCCTGTCTGATGTTTGTTCTATGGGCGTTCACCTTTCTCAATGACTGTCATTAGCCCCTGGACCGTTGAAAGCCTAACGCGCTTTGTTTGGCGTGCAAGTCGCGATTTTCTTTTGCAAAGTGAGCGGAGCCGCATTGTGCGCGTTTACCTTGTGTGGCAATCTCATGTTGCGGTGACAAAAACACAAATGCGCCGTGCGTAATTTCATGGGGCAACAGGATGGTACGGGGGGCGAGGCTCGGTCCCACGGGGGCCAACGTCTTAGCTATTCAGGCGATAAACCGGAAGCGTTTTCTTTCGGGGCTGCTTGCTGCCAGCTCAGCCTTGGCGCTTTCAGTTGCCTTGCCAGGTCTGTCCCATGCTCAGCCGGTTCCCGCAGGATGTACGCCCAGCCCCGCGGTCAACGGTGCGACGATCAATTGTGTGGCACCGCCCGATCCCATTGATCCCATTGCAACAACTGTCGATGACCTTACGATAAATGTCGGCACGGATGCGATACCGACCAATGTTACCGCCGGTGCTGGTGTCGACGGGATCAGAATGACAGGCGCCGGAACGCAAACGCTCAATGTTTCCAACGGTGCCAGCGTTGTGACGGGTGGTAACTATGGGATCAATCTTACATTGCCCATTGGGGCTACGGGACTCAACATCACGAGCGCCGGGACCGCCGCCGGCACCAGGTTTGGAATATTTGCGCTGAGCGCCGGAACTGGCGACCTTACGATCAACGCCAACACCGCGTTGGGCACCACAAACAACGGCATCTACGCGACTTCGTCTCCGTTGGCCGGCAATCTTGCAATTACCGCAACGGGATTGGTCAGTGGCGGTCAAACAGGCATATCTGCAATCAACTATGGCAACGGCGCGCTCACGCTCAATACAGCGACGACGAGCGGGGGAACTGCCTATGGCATGTACGTGTACAACTCGGCCAATGGTACCGGCTTATCAATTACTGCGACGGGCCAAACCACCGGCGGCAATTTTGGTCTGATCGGTGTTCAGTTGGGGTCGGGGGACATGTCAATCTCGACCGCCGGCGTTGAAGGAACGACCGGGACGGGCATCTTCGCCTATAACCTACCGGGTTCTGGAGCGCTCTCGATTTCGTCCACGGGTGCAGTGCAGGGCGGCACTTTTGGAATAAGCGCGCAAAATCGAGGGTCCGGCGCGCTGTCCATAAATACGTCGAGTGTCGCCGGCACAAATGTTGTGGGCATATTGGCGATTAACGACGTAACGGCGGCGGATCTGACAATTGCTCCTTCCGGCCCAGTCACAGGCAACTTTGACGGTATCAACGTCCGGAACTTCGGGACCGGATCTCTCTCGATCGATTCAAGCGATGTGACGGGAGAAAACACGACAGGTATTTTTGCCTATAATTCGGTGAATGGGACCGGTTTGTCGATTACGTCTACTGGTCCCGTCGCCGGTGGCATTGAAGGCATCCAGGTCGGCCAGTTTGGGTCGGGTTCGCTCAGCATCAATGTCGCCGATGTTACGGGCAACACGGATGATGGACTCGACGCGGGAAACTTCGGTCCCAATTCAATGTCGATTCAGACCAGCGGCAATGTAACGGGCGCTGATGACGGCATCGATGCGTACAATTCGGCGTTGGGTACCACGCTTTCCATCACGAGTACCGGTCCCATCGTTGGGGGTCACCAAGGCATCGACGCGGTCAATCTTGGTTCTGGTGGCCTGACCATTTCCGCCGTCGATATCACCGGCAACGGGGACGATGCCATTGATACGCTCAATATCAATGGCGGTGCACAGACCATTGAAACGACTGGCATGCTCATCGCGGTAGATGACGGTATTGACGCGACCAATGCAACGACCGCGACCGACCTTTCCATCACCATGTCAGGCAGCATCACCGCCGGTCAAAGCGGCATCGAGGCCTATCAGTACGGCACCGGTACATCCTCTGTAATGATCCGCGGTTCGGTTGTTGGGCAAACGGAACAAGGCGTGTATTCGGTCTCAGCTACCGGTGCGACCATAACCGTGACGCAATCGGGAAATGTGACCGGTGCGCAAAACGGTCTGTTGCTTGATAGTGCGCCGGGCACGATCACAAACGTCAATAATCAGGGCACAATTACCGGTACAATCGGCATCAACAGTTCTATCAGCCAAGGTTCTGCGCATGTAATAACATCCGGCCAGATCACAGGTACGGGTGGAACTGCCATCAGTTTTGGGAAAGGCGATGACACACTCACGGTGCTCACCGGGGCCGGTTTTGGATCGACCATTGCATTTGGCACCGGCGCCAACAGTCTTAATGTGTGTGCGGACAATGCGGTCGCGTTTGACGTTACCGTTGATCCCGGCGGTACGCTGAGCTTTCTCGACTGTTCCAGCCAGGGCACGGTCGGCTTCAACGGCTCGATGGTGGCCAGCGTCAATCCCAATGATGGCTTCTCGCAAATCATCGATACGTTCATTGATGTGTCGGGTAGCATTCAAGGTACATTGGAATTGGAAACGGGCGGTTTGGGGCTAGCTCTCGCGTCCGCGCGTAAATCATTGCCCTATCAAGTAGCATCTTCTAGCGCGATTGCCCCCGGTTATAGCCGGTCAGAGCAGGGTGCATGGCTTCGCGGGCTTGGCGGATATATGGACAGGGACAGAGAAGGATCGGAAGAAGGATCCAAACATAGATTTTTTGGCGGCCTTGGCGGTTTTGATGTCCATCAAGAAGATAATCTGTCCGTTGGTTTGTTCGGCGGTTACACGTCTTCCGATCTCGACACGGACGACAATGTGTTAAACCTCGACTCGGACCGCTATCTCGGTGGTGCTTATTTTGCCACGGCTATCGGTGCTTGGGCATTGAATGCATCTGCAATTGCCGGGTACGGGTTTCATGATCAAGACCGGATTGCCAGTGCCGTGAATGACCGGGCACGGGCGAGCTACAATTCGACCTTTGTTTCCGGCGGCGTTGCTACGGAGAGAACGTTCGGCGAAACACTGAATGACCTTGGACTTAGGCCGTCTTTCGGCGTTCTTTATTCCGGTGAGTTCATGAACAGTTACACTGAAACAGGTGTAGCTGCGCCGCTGACGATGATGAACCGCTCGGTCGAGGGCATTACCGGATTCGCTGAGCTCGCACTTGTCACCGTGATGTCGTTGAGTGAGCAAGATCTCATCGGATTTGAGCTGCGTGCAGGTGCCGAAGGCCGGCACATGATCAGCGGCGATACCGTCAATGCCACTTTGCTCGGCACATCTCTGTCATTTGAGCCAGTGGGTGACGACAACTCTGTCGATGGGTATGTCGGGATTGGCGTTGAAGGCACGATCAGAAACACCATTGCGCTTTTCGCTGATGTCGAAGGTCGTAGCGGAACGGAAACAAACCACGCGGTGCGCGGTCAGGCGGGCATTAAGTGGTTGTTCTGATCGGATAATCTTGGCTGCTCGGCGGATCAGAGCTCTTCCGCCATTGGCAGATTGCAAAACCTACAAATTTGCCACTTATTAAGGTTCGTGAACGCAGATTAAGCCCCATGCGTTTGAGTCTTGAATGTCATAAGGACACGCCCAGCATTGCGGTTAGTCAGATCGATGTGGACATCGACCGGGCGTCGCCGGGGGGGCTGTCCCTGCATTATCTCCTTTCAGGGGATCTTTCATCTGTTTGTGTGCCTGCACCGCGCGCGCCGGGCCGGACGGACGGCTTATGGCAAAAAACTTGTTTCGAAGCCTTCGTGCGCCCATGGGATGGCGCCGGATATGTTGAGCTCAACTTTTCGCCGTCAACGGAATGGGCAGCCTACCGGTTTAGGGATTACCGCGACGGGATGAAGCCGGCGGGGCCTTTTGAGCCGCGCATTCTAACAAATCTGGAAAAGAACGGTCTTCATATTGTGGCGGAGGTTGATCTCGGCGCCCTCCAGGATTTTCCTGATTTGGCGACGTGGCAGGTCGGCCTGTCAGCTGTTGTTGAAGAAACGACTGGGAACAAATCCTATTGGGCCCTTGCACATCCAAGGGGAAAGCCAGATTTTCATCACGCCGACTGTTTCGTACACGAATTAAAACCAAATGGGTCACAATGAGTTTTGGGAAATTTGGACTTGATCGTCTTCTGGCAGAGCCCGCCTTGCGCGCACCGCTGCAGGGAAAACGCGTTGCGCTGTTGGCGCATCCGGCATCGGTGACGGAAGATTTAACGCACGCGCTTGATGCTTTGGCTGGGTTCAGCGAGATCAATCTGACGTCCGCTTTTGGCCCGCAACACGGTCTGCGCGGCGATAAGCAAGACAATATGATTGAATCGCCGGATTTCAACGACCCAGTGCACAACATTCCCGTGTTCAGTCTTTACGGCGAGGTGCGCAAACCGACCGATGCCATGATGGACACATTCGATGTGATCTTGATTGACCTGCAAGATCTGGGGTGCCGCATCTACACTTTCATCACGACCCTTCGCTACATTCTTGAAGGGGCAGCCCGGCAAAACAAAGAAGTGTGGGTATTGGATCGGCCCAACCCGGCGGGGCGCCCAATCGAAGGGCTCAAGCTTCGAGAGGGGTGGGAGAGTTTTGTCGGCGCGGGTCCCATGCCCATGCGGCATGGTCTGACTATGGGCGAACTTGGTCTTTGGTTTGTCGATCGGCTTAAGCTCGATGTGGCCTACCGCGTTGTTGAAATGGAAGGCTGGCAACCTGATGAAGGGCCCGGATTTGGCTGGCCGCTCGGTGTGCGCAGTTGGGTTAACCCGAGCCCCAATGCGCCCAATCTTTCCATGGCACGCGCCTATGCCGGCACTGTCATGTTGGAAGGCGCGACTTTGTCAGAAGGGCGGGGAACCACACGGCCGCTCGAACTGTTCGGCGCGCCGGACATTGATGCCCGTGCCGTTATCGCCAAGATGTCAGAACTGGCGCCCGCCTGGCTGGCCGGATGCCGACTGCGCGATTGTTGGTTTGAACCGACCTTCCATAAACATGTGGGCAAGCTTTGCAATGGCGTGCAGTTTCATGTGGAAGATCCGAGTTACGATCACGAGAAGTTCAAACCGTGGCGATTACAGGCTCTCGCCTTTAAGGCTGTGCGTGCACTCTATCCGGACTACGAGTTATGGCGCGATTTTCCCTACGAGTATGAGGAAGGCAAACTACCGATTGATGTCATCAATGGCGTTCCGTTGCTGCGCGAATGGGTCGATAATGCTGATGCCGGTCCGCAAGACCTCGACGCGCTCACAGTACCCGATGAGCAAGCCTGGGCAGAAGAACGCCGTGCGTATATGCGGTATTAGGTGTCCTTCATCGATGCTTTCGTCACTTCATAAAGAAAACACCTTGTGCCATCGCCTGAGGCGCCCCAGCCGTTTCGGACGCCGCCGATTTTTTCCGTTGCACGTTGCGAGCGCATATTATTGGGATGAATGAGCAGGATGACCGTGTCTACATACTGAAACGCGTGACGGAGCATCAACCGTTTCATATCGCCGTTGTAGGCACCACCCCAATAGGGGCGTGCCAGAAACGACCATCCAATTTCGATTTCGCTCTTTTCCTCGTCAAAACCATGAAAACGTGAGGAGCCGATAAGGTGTTGCGTTTTCACGTCGCGCGCCGTCAATGCACCTCCCGAGGCAAAGGCGTCATCAAAGAATGCGCGAAACTTGTCAGGTGCGTATCGATCGTGAACGGGATGTTGCTCCCAGATGAGGGGGTCGGAAGCGGCCGCATAGAGCGCTTCAAAGTCGGAGGCTTGAAGAGGAGACAGTTCAACCAGAATCCCTGTTAGGGTTGGCTGGAGGTCAAACGGCATGCGTGTACCTCGTCCGCATCCACCTTATGTATACAACGAACTAATTCTAATGATCCGTATACAGTTGAGTTTTGGTCACTGCTGAACGGAAGTGATCGGTATCATCTATCACTTATCATCAGGTGCAAACTTGAGATAGCGACTTGCCGAACAAATGTTCGAAACATTCTGTAACAGAGATCAACACTGCTTGTTGGGAATGGTCCGTCCGGGAACTGCGATACGGCAACTCATGACAATAGCAGGGCAACAGCGATTGTATTGAGCGTGGCGAGCATGTTGGCACCAAAAACATTCGTGTCGACCTCACGCACTTTGCCGCCGATATTGAACTTGAAAGGTGGAATGCCGTTCACGTCTTTCAACGCACCTTCAAAAAGCGACATGCTGGAAATCGTCATCACAAATGAGACCATCCAATTGTAATTGAGCAGGACAACCAACCAGATGTGGAAGGGGCTCGGATAGACCCAGAGCAGCGCCAGCGCAAGGATGGAGACGCCCGCTTGGGCAAGCACCTGCCAAACCACATGAAAGCGCGCATGGGGTGGCCACAATGGGTTTGTCGCGTGTGTTTTGTTGAAGTCGGCAACCATCGGGCCGACGCCGATTGCGAAGGCAATGAAGGACAGCAGGATCTTTGCAATGAATTCAGATTCCATATCTCTTTTTCTTTCCTTTGGGGCCGGCACAACCCATCTGGCTGCGCACTAGTCATCTAGGCACGGTGGTTCGGTGTGCTGAACGATGGAGACGATCAGCGCATTATGTGTTGGGCCTTTTGCTGGTTCGCGAGACCTGTTCCCGCGTCTGGCACATCAATGTGGGCCGTCGGTCTTGCCTTCAGGAGCCAGTCTAAGATCCTTGGTTTGCCGCACGGGCGCGGGCGTAATAGTCGTCGCGCGGTTCAAAGCTCGCTTCCTCGCCAAAGTTTTCTTTGACCCAAGCAAGCGCGCCTTCTTGATCAAGGCCAGTGTCCCAGACTTTGCCCTGCGGTTGTGCAACATGCCAAGGCGTATCCCAAAACACCTCAATGCCGTTGCCTTCTGGGTCTTTGAAATAAAGAGACAGGGTATTGCCGTGCGACAGCGGCAGGATTTCTGTGCTGTGCTTTTCCGTCAGTTCTTTATTGAGTTCCTTCACGTCGTCAAAGGTTTCAACCCGAAACGCGAAGTGATCGAGAGAGCCGCTTTCGCTTTCGTCCTGACGCGTTGTCATCATGGCGATCTGATGATGCTCGTCCGGATCTTGGGTCAGAAAGATGATTTGGGGACCGTCCGGATCGCCAAGAGGGCCCCGGTCCGACACGGTGAAACCGAGAGGGCCAGTGTAGAAATCGAGCATTTTGTCCAGATCTTTCACTGCCAGAACAGCGTGTGACCAAGTCATTTTCATTTCGCATTCCTCTCATCTAGTTCCAAAACAATATGACTGAATTCTCGTTGGGTTGACCGGGATATTTCTGCGTGACCGACGTGTCGCCACATCTCTCTTGTTTCCGATAGTTCATTATAACGTGCGTTAGCCTAAATGAGTCCTGGATAACTACCGCCGTCCAATTGGATATTCTGACCAGACATGAAGCCAGCCTGTGCGCTGCAAAGAAAGGCGCAGGTATCGCCAAACTCTTTGGGATCGCCCATGCGCTTTGCGGCGATGGTTTCAGCGATTTCGGCGCGCGCTTCTTCCATTGAGATTTTCTTGAAAGCGACCGCCAGCTCCGCCATCTGCTTCTGCCGGTCCGTGTCGAAACGCTCCGGCAGCATATTGTTGATGGTCACATTGTCTTTGGCGATGTCCTGGGAGAGACCTTTGCACAGGGCCGTGAGGCCGGAGCGCGCGGCCGTCGACAGGCCCATCGGTGCGCGGGGCGATTTCACCATGGCCGAAGTGATGTTGACGATGCGCCCGAACTTGCGTTCTTGCATGCCCTCTACGACGGCCTTGATCAAAAAAATCGGCGCGAGCAAGTTTGATTGAAGCGCGCCCAACCATTCTTCTTCACCCCATTGGCCAAAGGCGCCAGGCGGGGGGCCTCCATTATTGTTGATCAGAATGTCCGGGTTCGGGCAGGCGGCCAGCAGGGCATTTCGGCCGTCCTCCGTGTCCAAATCGCCAAGCACCGGTGTGACCGAAACGTTGGATTGATTTTCGATTTCTCCAGCCGTTCGATTGAGCGTCTCCGCGTCGCGGCCATTGATGACCAAATTGACCCCCTCATTCGCCAAGGAAAGGGCACAGGCTTTTCCCAAGCCGCGCGAGGAAGCGCAGACAATGGCGTTACGTCCCCGAATTCCTAAGTCCATCTAGGCCTCCATCGTTTGAGTTGTTGAGAGGATCGTCGTGAGATCGCCTTTAAGCCTTGTTGCGCCGGCACTGTCGCTTGAGTCATAACGCGCTGCGATATGGCCGTCGGGACGAACCAGCAAGGCGCCGTCATCCGGCAAGTCTGCGCCGCGCGGCCACTTATTGGTGCGCGGCGCAATATGAAGAAGGTCAATCCCATCGGTCGCCGCTTTCCAACCCTCTGATTTCGGTCCGCACAACAATGTAAACCGATCTTGTGCGAGTTCTGAAAGCAGCGAGACGTTCGGCTGAGTCCATTCGTGCGGTACGAGTGCACCAACATCATATGATGGGGTATAGACACTGATGTCATCATCTGCGGACGTCGGAACTTCGGACGAGTCAATCAAAGCATCGGAATGATAGCGATAACCAAGCTGCAACCTGATGCTGTCGAAATGCGGGCGTTGTGCTTCTATGGCAGCCTCAAGTCCGGGTCCCTTCGAACCTTCTGCACACATATTAGCAAAGTGCTCTGACGTTTTTTCTGGGTCGCTTCCGTAAAGTGCGGCAATGATTTCAAACATTTTGGCTGCATTGGTCATGCTTTGCGTGCTGTTGTTGACCGCCACCGGGCGCCGTTCCGTTTCATAAGATGTGAGCAGGCCTTCGCCCGCGTATCCTTTAAGGACAGCGGCCAGCTTCCAAACGAGATTGTGTGCATCGCCCACACCTGTGTTGAGGCCCAATCCCCCGGTCGGGGGAAAGCGGTGCGCGGCATCCCCGATCAAGAACACGCGGTCCTTGCGATACGATTTCGCGATCTGCGCCGTCATCTGCCAGGGCGAAATGTTCTTGACGATATAGTGGGCATCGTCCGCGCCGATGGCGGCATTCACTTCACGGCGGCAACGCGCTTCGTCAAAGGCATCAGGGGATTCCTTGCTGGGATCGTAGGTCTTCATAAAGACCCAAGTCCTCATGTCATCGTAGAAGATGAAAACGCCATTACCTGTGGGATCGAACGTGAAGGTCAAAACGCCTGGCGGATTTGATGCATAGGCGCTCAGGTCGCCCTCACAATGAATCATAATGTGGTTCTGAAGGGCGTCCGGCCCTTCCATTTCAATTCCGAGCGCGTCGCGTGTGCGGGAACCGGCGCCGTCCGCGGCCAAAACATATTTGGCCGAAATGGTCAGGGGATCGTCGTTCCCATTGAAATGAATGTCGGCGTGAACGCATTCCGCGGCTTGTTTAAGGGTTTTGCATTCGGCACCCCGCATCAAGGCAACGTTCTTGCGTCTTTGAATTTCTGCCGCTACGGCCGCTTCAAATCGTGGCTGGGAAATATTGATCAGCGGGAAGGGGGTGATGTTAAGAGCATCGTCCGTTTGGCGTTCATAAGGTAGCGCGCCAAATTGAACACCATTCAGCTTCGAGGCGAACCGGACTAGGCCGGCGAGGTGGGGCGGGGAGCCCTCGGCCCGGATCGCGTCGCCTGACAGGCCGGCAGCATCGCAGATCTCAATGGTGCGTGGATTGACGGCGTGGGCCTTGGGGGCCGACAAGCGCTCAAAGCGGCGATCGACAATGATCGAGGAAATGCCCTGATTGGACAAAAGCAGGGCGGCCATAATGCCAACGGGTCCCGCGCCAATAATCAAAATGTCTGTCTTCATGTCCAACCTCCAAAAATGAGAATAATCTCAAATTTAGAATAGTCAATCATTTTTATTGAAATTCTCAATTTTTTCGTGGATAGTGCATTTGCGTCGAAATTGAGAGGGTACTGTGCGCCACTATTTTCAAGACAAGTCGATCAAGCTGGGCAAACGCGAACGAACCCGTTCCATACTCATTGATGGGGCGATTGCCGCAATCGCGGAACACGGGCTTCAAGGTGCGTCCATTAAGGAAATCGCGAGTACGGCCGGGGTCGCCAATGGCACGTTCTACAATCACTTTGACGACCGCGATGAGATTCTGAAAGAAGCCGCTTATTCCGTGGCGAAGGAAATTGCCGACGACATTGCGGTGATGGTTCAAGATGTGCCGGATGGCATTGCGCGTGTCGTCATTTCAACAAATACCTTCATGGAAAGGGCTGTCGCCAAGCCCGACTGGGGCGCTCTGATTGTGGACGCGTCCCATCATTTAGTCGATGTGCGTTACGACCTAGGCGAACATCTGCGCGCGGACGTGAGCCTGGCGATAGAGCAGGGCAAGCTCAGCGAAATGCCGTCCCAGTTCCTCGTGCATCAGATCGGCGCCCTCATCGCACTGGCGATAGAGTTGCAGATTGATGCCGAGTTGAACGGGGTGAAAGACGACATGATCTGTCATCAGACATGTGAAGCGGTCCTCAAACTTCTGGGATTGTCGCCGACCAAGGCACGGAAGGCCATTGTCGCGCACCGATCAACTTAACAGCTCAGTGCATTTAAGGAGGCATACAAATGAAGGCCAATGAAGGAACGTTTTTGCCTTTTCCCGATTTCGTCAACGAAATCTATGCGCTCGGTTTGACCTATCGCAGTCATATCAAGGAATCGGGCGAGAAGGCCGGGGATCCGGTCATTTTCGACAAGACCTGCAGCGTTGATGTGGAGCCGGAAATCGTCAGCGCTCCCAGTCAACCGGATATGTTTGCGACACTGGAAGATTTGGATGCGTCGATTGCGCAAAGGATGCGGGCGCAGTTTTCTGAGCTGCCGGACCTGCTCGACTATGAAGTTGAAATCGGCATGATCCTTTTGGAGCCGGTCGGCAAGGCGGACCTTGAAGACCCGAACTGGATGCCGAATGTCGGATACTTCTTGGCGAACGACATGACGGTACGCAGTGTTCAGATCGCGGGACAATTGGCAGAGGACCGGTACGCCTATTGGTCGGCGTCAAAAAGCTTTGCCGGATTCCTGCCCGTCGCGGCGCAGGTCTGGAGCCCAAAGGTCGCGTCGGCGCACGACCTGCCGGATGTCTCCCTTGAGCTCAAGGTCAACGGTGAGGTTCGTCAATCCGAGCCCGTGTCCGACATCATTTTCACACCCCGCCAGATGATCGAGATCGTTTCTGGCGAGCGCCCGAACGGGCGCCTTGAAAAAGGTGATATCATTCTCACCGGCACACCCTCGGGTGTTGCGCTCGGCATGTCGCGGCTCAAAGCATTGGCTGCGAGGCTTTTGCCGCCATCATTGCTGGTCAAAATCGGCATTCGTTCCGGCGTTGGCAATCCTAGATTCTTGAAGTCGGATGATGTTGTCGAACAATCGGCCGAGTGGCTCGGTTCCTTTTCGTTCCGCATCGGATGACGCGGCGTTTTATCCACGTGTGAAACCCATAATGTAAGTACAGCCTCTGGTGTAAGCGCAGAGGCGGCTTTTCGTGGAAGACTTCCTATGCTTATCATCTTCGATGCGGCGATTGATATGCACAGTGTGACGGTCGTTGTGCCTGGCACCGGCATGTTTGCAGCACAAATGGGCAATAGGGAAGGTAATAGATGACTGAAGCAACGGTAGAACTTCTTGAAATGGCCTCGTCGGCGCGTGGCGAGCAAGTAGGACTATCTGTCTTGTTGCCGCCAGGGTTCGATCGATCTCGATCTCTTCCGTTAATCATCAATCTTCACGGGGGTGGGTCGGACAGGTACGCTTTGTCCTTAGCAAAAGATCTCTATGCGGACATGTTTGCCGATGGGACGCTGGATCCCTGCGTTGTTGTCTCCTTCACGTCAGGGCCCTACAGCTTTTATGCGGGAATGTGGGAAAGTTTCGTTGCCGACGATTTGCCTCAAGAAATGCATACGCGTTTCAACACATCATTGGACCCAAAGAAGACGGCGTTGACAGGCGTTTCAATGGGGGGGTTCGGTTCGCTCAAGATCGGATTCAAGAATCCAAATCGTTTTGCGGCTATTGCCGCAATGGAACCGGGAATCCTGCCCTCGCTGAACTATGAGGAAGCGCTAACCACCGCAAATTTCTGGACGCGCGGATCTCTGGATGAGTTGGTTTGGGGATCGCCGGTGGACGTGGATGCATGGGAAGCCGACAATCCCGCAAGCATCGCCAAAAAGAACGCCAAAGAAATCTCAGAAGGCCTTGTGGCCATACGAGTGGAATGTGGGGACAACGATCTCCTAAACCTTCACTGGGGCGCGGAGTTTTTGCATCGCGTTCTTTGGGACCACGGCATTCAACACGAATATCAATTGGTTCGATGGGGAGATCATCTTGGTCTGAGTCTTGTTCGGCGATTGAGAGACAGTCATGCCTTCATCGCCAAAGTGTTCAGAGGCGAAGCGGAGGAACCGCGTAACTTACCGCTCAATGATGCGGAGAGGAGATATCTCGCTTGGGCGGCGACAGGTGGAACGGAAGGCGAGAACGATACCGGCGTGCAGCTTCAGGGTTTTGATGAGCGCGCACCAAGTTTGCTAGCCGCCATGTTTGGGGATCGCCTGCAAGCCGTTGGGATTGATCCCAGTAAACCCATGTCCTATGCAAAACTGCCTTCAACGGAATAACGCATTACTGAAATCGGGATCGCATGTCTTCTTTAGACGTTAAGCCATATTGCCAAGCTGACATTTCTTATCTCGCCTCGGATGTGCCGGTTGCGTTGGCTACAGAGATCATGAATGGCCGCGGTCTGGACCTCGCTTGGCAGGTCAATGGATTTCAATTGTTGGAGCATCATTCGGCAATAACGGATTGGGAAAACCGAGATGCCTTGATGACCATCCACAATGACGAACTGGCGTCTATCGCGAAGGCGCAGACCGGTTGCGATGCGGTCATTTTCTTTCTGCCCTTGTTTCGAAAGTCGAAAAACATCGACCGCGGAATTGAAGATGCGGAGCAGGGGCCTATTTTGGGCGCACACTCGGATTATGCGGAAGATTATCACCGCATGCTCTCAACGCCCGGCCATCCTTATCTTTCGTTTCTTAAATCCTCGATGGAACGTTATGCGATCGATGAAGGCCGTATTCGCAATGCGTCGCGCGTTATTACGCTTCAACTCTGGCGCAATATCGGTCCGCAAAGGATGGATTATCCGCTCGCATTTTGCGATGCGCAGACCGTGCGGCGTGAGCGTCTGTTGGCGATACGACTTGAGCGCGTTGCCGGCGCAGAATCTGATTTCGATTTCATGTCCCTGATGCCGCCGGGCGCCGGCGATGCTTATGCGTGGTACACTTTCCCGGACATGACAAAAGACGAAGTGGTCTTGTTTCGCGCCTTTGACAGCGATCGGGTGACGTCCGGCGAACCTTTCTGGACCCCGCATACCGCGTTCCGCGATCCACACATACCGGACGGCAAGCCCGGACGCGAAAGCTTGGAAATGCGCGCCATTTGCTTGTTTGATTAGGCTAATTTTTCTGTCGGTAGAGCCGCAAGCGAATCGTGTGATGCTCAATCGATGAAGCGCGTCTTGCACATTGAGGGGATTCCAGGATCGGGCAAAACAACAGCCGCAGAAGCCGTCTGTCAGCGGTTGTTGGAACAAGGCATTGATGCCTACTGGGCACTGGAGGAGGCGGCAGATCATCCTGTTATGCCGAAGGAACTGAGGCGGCGTTCATCTCAGGATGAATTCCCACAGATTTGCTTGAACGCGTGGAGCGGGTTTCTTGATGACCTTTCTCAAACGGCTGTGCTTGATGGGTATGCCTTTCAAAGCACGGTGCGTTTTATGTTCGCCAATGCTGTCGGAGACAATAAGATCATCGACTATTTCAAAGCGTGGGAGCAAAGGGGCGGTGACATCTCACAGCTCGTTTACTTTCAAGTTTCCGATCCCATCGCACACTATGAAACTGCGTTGCCGGAAAAGGGCGATGACTGGGTGCACAAAGTCAGCGTCTATGTCGAAAGAACACCCTACGGGCTCAGCCGCAATCTTCGGGGGCGTGATGGCCTAACTGAATTTTGGGCGCGCTATCAGGACCTGTGTCTCAATTTAATCCGTGGTGCGAGCATCCCCGTTGTGACGGTTCCCGCAAGGTCGATAGATTGGCATTCCAGTGACGCCAATGAAGTTTTGGAGGGGTTCATTGTAGGGCGGGGTGTAATCCCGCCTTTGGTGGCGAACAGCCTATAGGCGGGATTGTATCCCGCTCTACATGTTGTTCGTTACACCGATGCCCAAAACTCTTGCAGCGCGCCGGCAACGTCATCCGGTCGTTCCGCAATGGCCCAATGCTGGGCACCTTCTTGGCGCGACAGTTTCAGGTTCCAGCGTTTGGCGAAGCGTTCCCCATGCTCAAACGGCATATAAGGGTCTGCATCGCCCCACACCATCAACCCGTTGGGAGGTAGTTTTTTGAGGTCATCGACCCAGGGGCCACTGAAGCGTAATCCGTTTGCGGATCGATAAAGCGCCAAGATGGCAGAGCGCGTGTGTTTGGATCGCCAGGCCTCGGCTTCAATACGGGCAATGTCTGCAGGAACGCCCGCATCAACGAAGCCCTTTTCAATTTGAGTGGCGGGCGACACGGCCATCATCAGTTCACCCAGCAAAGGGATGTTCCAAAGCCGCGCAATGCGATGGCCCGGATAGCTTTCGTCAATCACCGCATTGGAAATGGTCCAACTGCGCACCAAGTCCGGGCGCAGACAGGCGGCGCGCAGGACAAAGAGAGCGCCCCAATCATGGCCAACGAGATCGATGGGACCTTTCTCGGCGTGGAGCGTTTCCATCTCCCCAATCATCCAATTGGTGTAATTGTCTTTGGTCGCTTTGAACCCGGGGGGTGGGGGAGCGCCGAAACCCGGCAGTGTTGGCGCGACAACGTCATCGCCCAAACGACCCAATGCGGTTATGAGAGGCGTCCAAATGGCTGAGGTATCGGGGACGCCGTGCACAAACAGTTTTGGATCGGTCATTTCGCATTGCCTTGGGTAAGACTCAGGTCTGGTTTGGGCGGAGTCGAACGCCTCCGCACTTCACTTGTCAAACCCAAAATGGTTTGAGGCTGGCAACCTGTTGGTGACTTTCCGCCTCCGCTTGTTCTGCGCGGCCTCTCCACGATAGGGTGGATGACTGTCATCATCACGCGGGGAAGAACAGGTGCAAAATCCAGATGTTGTAATTGTCGGCGGGGGCATTGCAGGCAGTGCCATGGCCGTGGTCCTCGCGCGGTCCGGGCTGAACATTGTGATGCTCGAAAAGACATTGGTTCACCAGGATGTGGTGCGCGGCGAATGGATGGCGCCCTGGGGAGTGGTCGCGGCGAACGCACTCGATCTGACACCTCTTTACATGAAGCATGGCGCGCATCGGATCGATCGGCATATTGGTTACAGTGAATTCTTCAGCCACGCCGAAGCCGAAGAACGCACGATGCAGATTCTCGACATGTGCCCCGAGCGGCCCTTATGCCTCGGTCATCCGCGGGCATGTGACGTTTTGAATGAAGAGGCCGTGCGCTTGGGCGTCACTTACTTGCGCGGCGTTCAACGCATCCAAGTTACACCCGGCACGCCGCCGACGGTCGCCTACGATCATGAAAAGAAGGCGGTCGAGCTCAATCCGCGTTGGGTCATCGGAGCGGACGGCCGCACCGGCGTGGTCGCAAAACAGATCGGATGTGTCGAAGGGCAGGACCGTGAGCATCACCTGTTTTCGGGCATGCTGGTCGAGGACGCGCATGATTGGCCTGAGGACCTGCAGGTGGTTGCGCATGAAGGCGATGTGAATGTGCTGGCATTTCCTCAGGGCGGGGGCAAGGTGCGCATTTATCTCGGCTGGCCAAGCGAAGACCGCACGCGTCTGCTGGGACCCGATGGCCCCAAACGCTTTTTGGAAGGCTGGCAAATCGATTGCGTACCCCATGCAGACGCCATAGCCAATTCAACCCCCATCAGCCGGTGCATTGCGTATCCCAACAATGATGCCTGGGTCGACTCGCCTGTGCGCGAAGGTGTAGTGCTGATCGGCGACGCGGCCGGACGAAACGATCCGATCATCGGGCAGGGGCTTTCCATATCCCACAAAGATGTGCTTCTGACATCGCAAGCACTGCTCGATGAAAAAGATTGGTCTACGGACATATTTGACGACTACATCAAAGAGCGTGCCGAGCGCATGGCACGGCTGCGCGTCGTGGCCCGGCTCACCAGTTTGCGTGAAAGTGCATTCGGCGAAGAGGGGAGAAAGCTCCGTCAACAAATCCATGAGCGTATGGAAGCCACACCTGACTATGCCGCGCCGTTCGCCGCAGCTTTCATTGGAGCGGACGCGTTGCCCGCAGAAGTATTCGCGCCGGCATTCACCGAAGCCATAGTCGGCCGTCCAATTTGGGATTAGGGCAAGGAGCGCTGCATGGCGTCCGAAAACACCGAAGACATCAAAAGCGGCGAACAGCGTATTGCATGGGCGCGCGCCCATATGCCGGTGGTGGTGGGGTTGGGGCAAGAATTTGCGCAATCCAGGCCTTTCGACGGTTTGAAAATCGGCATCTGTCTTCACGTCGAAGCCAAAACGGCGGTCTGGCTTGAAGCCCTGTGTGCGGGCGGCGCGTTGATCGCCATCACCGGCAGCCCCGGTTCAACACAGAACGATACGGCGGCGGCACTTAACGCGCACCCCCGGATCACGGTCTTTGGGCACCGTGAAGAGTCGTTTGACGATCACCTGAACTGGTGCCGGAAAATTCTCGATTGGGGACCCGATCTGATCGCCGACAATGGCGCGGATCTGCATGCGCTGATCGCGAACGATGAGACGTACAAAGAGCTTCAGACATCGGTGCGGGGCGCTACCGAGGAAACCACCACGGGCGGGTTTCGTTTGCGCGAAGATTTGAAGTCCCTCCCGTTTCCGACCTGGATCATCAACGACACACAAGCCAAACGCATTGTCGAAAACCGCTACGGGGTTGGCAGTTCGGTTGTTGACGGTTTGATGCGCGCAACCAATGTGATGCTGCATGGCAAGCGTGCGGTTGTTATTGGTTACGGCTATTGTGGTTCCGGCGTCGCCCAACGGTTGCGGGGGCTAGGGGCCCATGTGGTTGTCGTCGAGCGGGATCCGTTGATCCGTTTGGAGGCGCATCTCGAAGGGTTCGCCACCGCAGACCTCGAAAAGGCACTTTCCACCGCGGACATAGTCATCACCGTGACCGGGCGCGACGGGATTCTAAATGACGAGTCCTTTCAACGGCTTGCCGACGGATGTTTGATCGCCAATGCAGGGCATTTTGCCAGCGAAATCGATGTGGCAGGGCTTCGTGCCGGTGCACGCGTGGTCTCCCGCATACGTGACCATGTCGAGCGTTTTGAAATGAAAGACGGTCGCGCGCTCTATCTACTCTGCAACGCCAACCCTGTGAACTTGGTGGCCGGAGATGGCAACCCGATTGAAGTCATGGATCTCGGTCTGGCACTCCAATCCCTCAGCCTCGCGCAACTCGCACAGCGCCCGCGCGATGTACCTGCCGGCCCGCAACCGGTTCCCGTAACGATCGAACAAAACGTCGCCGAACGCTGCCTGCGCGCCTGGGTGAAGTGAGGAAACAGTTATCGTGGTCATCCCCGAATGCACTTGTGCATATCGGGGATCTAGTACCCGCGGTCGTTGGAAGTATAGACTCTTTGGTTACTGGATCCTCGCTTTCGCGAGGATGACAAACGTGGGTTCCGTAACGACACTCACCCCCGTGCGAATTCGCGGATGACTTGGCCGGGGCGGGTGCCCGTATGTTCGCCGTCTTTGACCACGACTTTGCCCGCAACGAGGGTCGCTTTGTAGCCCTTGCTTTTTACGATGAAGCGGCCACCGCCATGCGGGAAGTCGTTGACGTAATAGGGCTGGCAGGAGCTCAGATTGTCATAGTCGATAATGTTGATATCTGCGTGATAGCCGGGTTTAAGCGCGCCGCGTTCTTTAAGGCCGATCACATTGGCGGATTGTTCCGTAATCTTATGAATGGCTTGCGGCAAGGTGTAGACATTTTGCTTGCGTGTAAGTTCGCTGAGCAGCACTGTGGGCGAGTCCGTATCTGTGAAGAAACCCACATGGGCCCCTGCATCACCGAGCATTGGAATTACGTTCTCTAACTTCATGTAATTCCACTGATTTTCGAGATTGCCACCAAATGCCCACAAATTGAAGAACTCGCGTCCTTCGGATTCAAGTAAGCGCTCAACATAGACTTCGACCACATCTTTTCCGGCGGCCTCAGCCAGTTGCTGGAGACTACCTTTCCTGTCGAGATCAAGATCCGGCGTTTCACCGATGCCGAACGGATGAAGCATGGGTGCCATTTTGGTGAGATGGCCGATCCGCTTGCCCTCTGCGATTAAGTGCTCACGTTTCACCGGATCGCGCAGTGTGGCGACCCGGTCCTCGAGGGTCGGCAGTGCCATCAACTCTTTCCAGGCTTCCGACTTGCCGGTGAAGGGAGACAGTTGAGCGAGACCGAAAAAGGCGCCGCTCGGTCTTGTGTGACACACGCTGACCAGGCGCTTGCCGTCTTCATTTTGCTTTTCGAAAAACTCTTGCCAGCGCCCGACGCCGCCATCGCCTTTCGAGCCGGTCCCGCCCGAGAACATCACCTGGCAGCCGAGCTCGGTCCCTTGCTCGAACATCTGCATTTCGATCGGACGGCGTGTGTCAAAATCATTGGCCGATTGGAACAAAGTGCCGATGCCGCCGGCTTCAACGGCAGCTTTCTGTATGGCCTGGGTTTCGCGTAAGTCAGCCCATGTGCCCGGCGTGCATCTGCCGTCCGGCACGGTGTGGGGCAAAAAGCGTGAGGTAGAAAATCCGACCGCGCCTTCTGCGACCGACTCCCGGACCATTTGGGTGATGTGTTCAAGTTCACGGTCATCGGGCTGCACGCCTTCATCCATGCTTTTGTCGCCCATGGCTTCGAAGCGTATGGCGGAATGCCCAGCAAGACCGACAACGTTCAACGCCGGCTTCAAGTCCTGTAGCGAGTCGAGATACTCACCATAGCTGGTCCAATTCCAAGGCAAGCCATCAAGGATCGCTTCGGCGGCGATGTCTTCAACCGCTTCCATCAGCTTCGCCATATATTGGCGGTTCTTTTCCGACACCGGTGCAAAGCCCACGCCGCAATTGCCGATCAGAACGGTTGTGACGCCGTGGTAGGAACTGGAAGTGAGCTCGGGATCCCATCCGATCTGCGCGTCCAGATGTGTGTGCAGATCGACAAAACCCGGTGTCACCGTCATGCCTGTCGCATCGATTTTTGTTCCCGCTTCTGCACCCTGCAGGTCGCCCATACGCGTGATGCGGCCATTGTCGATTGCAATGTCGGTTTTGGTGGCGTCGGCGCCGGTTCCGTCAACAACGGTCCCGCCCGAGATGATGGTGTCATGGCTCATTGTGCGTTTCCTCAAATGCTCTTGTTTTATCTTTTGAATAGCGTCCTTCATCAGTGCCAAAGGAACAGGACTTTGACAAGTTGGCGCGGGTGCATGCTTCATAGGAAAGCTGTAAACTTCAGGCTGGCGGCCTTTGGGGCGGCTGATAGAAGGGGGAGCTTTACATGTTTCGCTGGCTGATAGGTGGTTTGGTTGCGCTGGCCGTTCTTGGCGCGGGTGCCTTTTACTGGGCTGATCGTTCGTCGGGGGGCATGGCCAGCTTTTTGGCCTGGCGCGAATATTCCGACCTTTCCCACGGCGGCCAGCACGCGACTGTCAACGGTGTCGACATCTATTACGAGACCTATGGCCAAGGCGACCCGTTGCTCCTCCTACATGGTGGATTGGCCTCGACCATCACCATGCATAATCAGATATCCGCCTTTGCTGAGCGCAAATTGGTCATCGCGCCAGACAGCCGCGAACACGGCCGTTCTGGTCCAATCGAAGGGGCCATTCACTATGCCGATATGGCCGACGACATGGTGGCGTTGCTTGATCACCTAAATGTTGAGCGGGCGGATATTTTTGGTTGGAGCGATGGCGGCATCATCGCGCTCGACATGGCCATTCGTTATCCGGATCGTGTGGGCAAGTTCGCCGTCTTCGGCACCAACTACCATTTCGAAGGATTAAAGGATGAAGACGAAGGACTGGGCGATGCGGATGCAGACGATGAGTCATTGGCAACCATAAGGACACTCTACACCCAGGTTGCTCAGGACCCCGACCGTTGGCCCGTTTTCTACGGCAAGGTCACGACCATGTGGAAATCGGAACCGCAATTTACGGAAGATCAGCTTGCAACGATCGGTTCGCCAGCCCTGATTATTGCGGGCGAACATGACGTTATTAAACCCAACCATCTGCAAAGTATGCAAGCGTCAATTCCCAACTCGGAACTGCAGATCATTCCGGACACAGATCATTTCGCCCCGATGCAAGCACCCGAGCCTGTGAATGATTTGTTGGTCGCGTTTTTCTCCAAGTAGTCGCTGCAAGTTCTCTCTTCCTGTCATCCCCGAAATTGCGGAGCAATTATCGGGGATCTATAACCACCATCGTCTAAGCACTTGCACAGGGGATATGGATCCCCGCTTTCGCGGGGATGACACATCAGATGATGTCAGCAGATCATTTCTAACGATCCTCACTCCCGAAACGGCCATTGCTTGCGCACAAAGTCGGCGTAGGTTGCTGCCATCGCCGGGGGCAACAGGGGCGGGTCCCGGCGGGTGATGGTCAAGATGCCGGCATCGACTTTGGGTACAGGACGAAAATCGCGCGCGGGAATGCGCCCGCTGAACTGAACGTCCCACCACGGCGCCCAACTGGTCGAAAGAAGCGTTGTGGGCGGTGACTGCCCGCGTTTTTTCGCAACATCCCATTGCACGATGATGTCCGCACGCGTGAGGGCGCTTGCGGGGTCATCCAGAAGACGCCGCAAGATGTCGGTCGTGCGCCCAAAGGGCAGCGAGCCTGTCACCCGGAAGGGTTTCGCGGGCAGCGCAAAGTCAAAGAAATCGCGCGCAATAATCTTCACGCCCGAGTTCTTCTTGAATTTCTTGCGAAGTTCCCGCTGCCAAACCGCGTCGACTTCCAGAGCCAAAAGCGTCACGCGTCTCTGCGCCAGCGCGTGCGTTATGGTTCCGAGCCCGGCACCGATCTCGACAACAAGGTCATCCTGCTGGAAGTGCGCTTGATCGACAAAGTGATCTGCAACCGCAGGCTTAAGAAAGTTTTGGCCGAGACGGCGTCGCCGCAGGTCTCGGGCTGTCCGCCGCCGGGCGGACACGGTAGAAAACAAATGTGTGCATAATGCGCGGCATCATAGTCGGGAAGACGAGGGCGTCAACTCCGACCGATCACAAACCGAAGCGCAGACGATACATCGCCAACATGAGTTGGAATTCGGCGATGATCATTACACAGTGTTCATCGTCATCAAGAGCCATGGCCAGATCGATGTCTGATTGAAGAGCGTCCATAGCCGCCGCGGTGTCTTCGACCAGGATTTCTGGCCATTCGTGAAAGTCGAAATTCAGACCGTTGACGAGACAATCGCGAAACGCCAAACGCAGATCCGGATCATTGGGATTTTCGGCGTAGCATTGGCGAAACAGATCTTCATTTGTCACATAGCCGATTTGCGCGTGAAGGTGCTTTGCACCAGAGATGTATCCAAGCAACTTACCCATCCAGAGACGCGAACGAAACTCATCTCTTTCATAGCCGGCATTGAGAACAGGAAATATCAACGTTTCGAACATTTCGAAGCGTATGCCCCTGCCGGGATCCTTATCTATTGTCGGCAAGTAAGTCCAAACCCATCGCTCGATATCTTTAGGCCCTTCAAAGGACGCAATGAAAGCCTTAACTGCGGCCTTGGCGTCACGTTTCAAACCCTTTGCTTCGAAGGCGTGAAACTCGTCATACAGGTCGGGATTCATTTTGCTGTTTTTGAAACACGTTCGAAAGAATGATCCTCGCACTGCGAGGTGTTAAGTGTCACTTTCGCTGTGCATGTCCGGCATGTGGGACCGCTGCTGATCAATTGCAATCGCGCTTGGTGCAGTTCGCCCTGATTAAGCCGGTATTGCGTTATCCAGAGGTTCTGATTTTGCGGGGACCTTTGCAGCAGTCGCCATTTCGACCAAGTGCCTGTTCGCGCATATGAATAACCTTCAAAAGAAAATTCTTGCGCCTCTACTTTGATGTTGAAAAGGCCGGGTCCGGACAATGCCAGCTCATGTTCATACAGTCTGGATGTGGTCGATTCGTACAGTGTTAGGGTTTGGGGCTTCCCTTCGCAGCGATAGACAGGTTCATCTGCAGTCGCGCGCGATACAGCAGTTGCACCGCTAAGACAGACGAGCAGCGCGACAGCAATGAGCAAATTGTAATTTACGACATGCATAAGTGATTGGCCCGCATTTGAGCCGAGGCTACTTGTTCGGGGCTATGGGTTCCATTAGCATTTCAGCGTATTTTCTGATCGAGTCGTGAACGTGTTTTGGAGACGTGTTTGGGTGAGCGGGTGACAGATGCATCGAAGTTACGGGTGTTGGTCGCCGAAGATCAGGCTCTGGTTCGTCAAGGCATTGTCGCGCTTCTTGAGCTCGATGCCGGCGAAGTGATTGAAGTCGACAATGGCGAAGATGCACTTCGCCAATTAATCTCCTCAACTTTTGATGTGGCACTTCTCGATATCGGGCTGCCCCGGCGCACGGGCATTGATGTGATGAAGGAAGTGCGCCAACGGCAACTCCCGGTAAAGATCATCATTCTGACAGGGGATACCGCCAGTTACGCGCCGTCGACCCTCTATGAGCAAGGGGCGGATGGCTTTGTTTACAAAACCGCCGATGCCGACAAACTTCTGGAGACTTTTACAAATGTGGTCGCGGGCCGCGATGTTCCGGGTGCACTGCCCGAAGATGGTCAAGACGCGCTGTCGATTGCTGAAAAACGCGAGCAGCTTACAGAGCGAGAGCTTCAGATCATCAAAGTGATCGTCGAAGGCGCCAGCAACAAGGAAGCGGCCGACATTCTGCACATCAGTGAGCATACGGTGCGCAAACATCGCGAGCACATCAACCGCAAACTGAATGTCGGTTCGCCCGCAGCCCTCGCTGCCTTCGCCATTAAAGCTGGGTTGGTGTGAGATTTCGAACCGCGTCCGTCCAACTCGGATGGCTACCGTCATCATCTCGGGTGTCATCCCCGAAATCGCGTAGCGATTGTCGGGGATCCATAATCACGTTAGCTCAAGTTTGCGCGCAGGGGGTATGGATCCCGGCCTTCCGCTATCGCTCCAGCCGGGATGACACGTGAATGGATGAAGCCGGTTCGTGTCCTAACCAACAGTGTTTTGAAGGGCGTTCTGATGCGATCGCAACAGCGCGCCGAGGCGGTCGGGGTCAATGGGTTTTTGAAGCCGATCGATGCCGGCTCGATCGATCTTCTCCAAGATGGCGGTTTCGGTGGCTCCGGTGATAATCAGAGCCGGTGTCTGAGTGCCGAGTGTTGCGCGCAAGTCTGCGATCAGATCAAGACCGTTTGTCCCGACAAGCTGGTAGTCCATGATCAATAGGTCGGGAGAAAAACCGTTTGCGAGAGTGTCTCGTGCGCTTTGCGCCCCCGCAACAACTTGCACGTCGCAGTCCCAACCCGTGAGAAGGGCGTGCAAGGCCTGGCGCACTTCTAGCTCATCGTCTACGGCAAATACTCGAAGGCCCGGTTCCGGCGCGGGCGGGAAGGGGGCTTTTGTCCCGTCGTCTTTGCCAGCGGCGGGTTCCGTTCCGTTCGGCAATTCGAGTTGAAACCGGCATCCTCCTAGCGCCGATTTTGTAACGGAGATCTGACCGTTCAACATGCGGGTGAATTCGTTGACGACATAGAGCCCAAGGCCATAGCCGCCCCGTTCCGTCTGCTCATCTGAATGACCTGGTTCTGTCGAACGCAGAGAGACATAGGGTTCGAATATGCGTGCGGCGTCTTCTTCCGAAACACCAATACCGTCGTCATCTACATGAATCTGCCAGCCAATCGGTGTCTGCTTTGCGGTCAGGTTCACCTTTGTACGGGCGGCTTTAATGGCATTGTCCGTCAGGTTGGCGATGATTCGTTGAAGCATACTGCGGTCGGTGGTGCATGGCCCATTTTCGGTGTTGATGACTAACTGAATGCTTTCCTTCTCAGCCCGGGCTTCAAAGGAAAGGCGTATGTCGTCGAGCAATGGCGCCAATCGAAATGACGTCATCTCAGGCGACTTTTGCCGCGATTCCAATCGCGAGGCGTCCAAGGAGTCCTGCAAAAGTTGAGACAAGTGTGTGATCGAGGTTTCTTGCTTGTCAATCAGCTTGGTAAGCGCATGCTCTTTGGTCTTGCGTTTCAAGACTGACGTGAACATGGCTAAGGCATGCAAGGGTTGCCGCAAGTCGTGGCTGGCGGCGGCAATGAAGTTGGCGCGTTCCAGCGCAGAGTTTTCGGCTCTTGCGGCGGCGGCCTTGAAGGCGCGAGTGCGGTCCGCGACTTGGCGTTCCAGATCGCGGTTGAGCACTTCGAGGGCCGTAGACGTAGCGCGCGCATCAAGAAATGTTCGTTGCAGACGCAGCAGCAAGGCATAGGAGTAACCGGAAACAAGAAGGAGGAACCCAAAGGGCGTCAGGTCGAAGCCACTACCTTGGTCGGTATAGATAAAGGCATCGTTCAATGCGGTTGCCAAAAACAAAACGTTGGACAGCAAAATGGCCACTGCACCGGGATGGCGATCGAGGGCCGCCTTAGCAGTAAAGCCCATTGTGTAGAGAATGGCCGCGAGATTGAGGAAGATCGAGAAGTCTCTGAGATGCGTGTAAAAGCTCTCGCGGGAAACAAGAACCAGAAGTGCGAACAACAGACACAAGCCAATCAGGCCTTGAGTCAGGCCTCTCGGGAAATGTTCCGGAAAGGCGGTTTTGAAGAATTGGAGATAAACCGCCGGCGCGATGAACAGGCTGAGATAAACGATCTTCAAGTCGGTATAGATCAGGGACTCAGGCGCATAGATGTAGAAGTGGGGGACAATGCCGCCAATCCGAAACACGATGACCAGACACAAGAGCCCGAACCACAAATGAACCGGGCCATTCAGCCCGTGCGACCGGTCTGCAAAATAGAATACGAAGTGAATAAGGCCGATGGCGAACACAATGCCCAATACCAGGATGTAATAGAGCGACAGGGAGTCGAGCCTCTGTCTCAGTTTGGCCGCGTCCCAAACTTGAATTGCATGACCGGGTCCGCCATAGGCGTGGGTGAAGTTTGCGACTTGCAACACCAGGGTACTGTCGCCTGATTGTGCGGGAAGAAGGCGCGAAACATAACTTGGCGTGAACCCATCGGCGCTTTCCGCCAGCGTACCGTTACCGCCGACATAGACGCCGTCCTGGTAAAGGCGCCACGCAGAGTGAGGCGAGATGAGAAAAAAACTCAGCGCTCTGTTGTAAGTGGGCAAGCTCAGACGCATACGGAACGTCGCGGTGCCATAGGAACCCTCTATGCCGTCCGCCTGAACACCATTCCAGCGTGCCGGTAATGTGAATGTCTCTCCGCGATATTGCTGTTCGAAAGCGATCGGCTCAACCAATTCGCCCCAGATAACTTCCCAGGATCCCGACAGCAACAGCGGATCGTTCTCAATAAAATTCCAATCGGTCGCATTGAGATCTCCCTTTTCAACATCCGCGAATGTCGCGCAGGTGGAAAGGCAGCTCATCAGCATCTGAAGAGCAATTCCGGCGGCGATATGGCGGAAGACGGTTAGCAGGGCGATCTCCATTTTTTGAGGTCGGTAGGGGGGCGCCTCAGCGTCGCCCAAACTGTGCACAAGTCCTTAACCAAATACAACTGACTCCCGCGCGGGCCTCGCAATATACGCAGGAATGCTAATTCCGCCGCCGGGCACCTTGCCATACCAATACGCGTACACGGTAAGGGGAACAGCTATGCTTAATACTCTTTTAAGGAATTGCGCGCCGCGGCTCATGGCGGGATCGCTCTGTGCATTTGCCCTCACGAGCATGCTGGGTACGGCCGAGGCGCAAATCACCCGTCCTGCGCCACCTCAACATTATGCCTATACGGACGAACTGTGGAACACCGGCTTTTTGGATTGTCCGGGCTATCGCATCAATTGGACCAAAACAAGCGCTCCGCATTTCGATAAGGCGATACAGGTCGAAACTGCCAACAACCAGTTCATCACTTATGAGTGGACCAAGCCCTATTGGGACACGTTCAAGAAAGAAATCACGATGAGCCTTGAGGCGCGTCTCTTGTCGGGCCCTGAAGGCGGCTTCTTGCGCTTACAGGTTCGCAATCCGCCGGGCGGCGTTGTCGGCGCTGTTAATGTGGGCGAGCACAGCAGCGCCGAAATTGGTGGCCGGTCGGGGTCGGCGACCGCGTCAGAAGACCCGGGTTCATTCGGCAGCCCGGATACTTACGTATTCCGTTTGAATTTCAGCGACGGTGGCAATTGCGCCCATTCGCACCTGGGCGATTATTACTTCAATCGTGTCGTTGGCGAGGCCCTCGCGCCGGTCGGCCCGTCAGGCGGGACATCGGTAGCGCCCGTACCGCCGGCACCCTTCAAGGGCACATGGCTTTGGACAGCTCAATGTCCTTCGGGTGTCTATAGCGGCGCGCTGAGCTTTTCAGATTTGTCGCCGACCGGCTCCTTCACGGGAACTTTCTCGACGACTGGTGGCGGTGGTGACATGTCAGGTGGCCAACGCACCGGTGATGAAATCCGATTTGTTCGGACAATCTCGACAGGCCCGCAATATTGGGTGGGCCGGGTCGTCGGCCAGACCATCACGGAAGGCGTCATCGAGCAGCCCGGGCATGATACCTGCTCGTTTGATGCGCGGCGGCGTTAGTGGAGAGGCGCCGTCATAACGCCCGTGTAGGGCGCCGCGCGCGGGCTTTTGGTGAGAGGGCTCGCCGCGGCGCCAACTTAATCTTTACCGATCGGGACCACTGTCAATCTAGACCTCGAAAGTACGCAATATGCCTTTGACATCTGCCGGCTCAACCCAATTTGTTAACAGATTCCAACGCTGCTGGATCGCAGCGGGATTGTGCGCTCTATCCCTCATGCTGACGACGGTTCAGCCCGAGAGTGCACAAGCGGCCGCGTCCTGCGAGTTAGACGGCACGGCGGTTGCCGATGAAGGCGCGCGCACCTTTCAAACCGCGCTTGATGAATACATCGTTCAAAAGGGCATCGATGCGGCGCAAGAAAAGGTCATGACCAAGATCGTCAACCACTTGGTCGAACGCGCCGAAGATGCCGATGGCATTCCCCAATATGTGGTGCGAAGCATCGCGGTCGATGTGGGGAAGACCGCGCAACAATATCTTCATGCGCGCAAGATGTTCGCGGCTGTTGAAGCGCTATCGGCCGGCGACTACGACACGATCAAAAAGATGGCTTATGACGAAGCGTCCGGCAAAGCGATCGAGTATTTCGCGACGAACGCACTTGGTATGGCGCAAGCGGGAACCATCGTCGGCGCGGTTGATTCGACCGTTAAAATCGTCAACGAGAGCTACGCTCAACTCGAACATGAAGACTGTCTGCTGAATCTCGATCTGGCGTACTACAAGTTTCTTGATCAGCCTGTCTTTCAATACGACAAGGATGACACAGCGAAAAAACAGAAGGCGGTGAATGCCTTCCTCGACAAATATATTCGCGGTGAAGGCACAGACCCTTCAGGCGGCGACAAGGCTCAGAACCGTCGCAACCTGCAATGCTACATCAACACATTGCCAAAAGCTGAGCAGGTCCAGATTTCAAGCGAAAGCGCAAAAAGCGGTAACGCTGTTGAAGGCAACCCGGCCAGCGGTTTCATGTCGATCTTTGGACGTGTCACAGACACGCTGAGCAGCACGGGTGTAACGCAAACCGCCGACGGTCCCGTGACCGGCAACCCAAAATTGCGCACGCCCACCTTGATGATGCTCAATGAATTCAACGCCAAGAAAGCGATCGAGGAACAAAGAGAAAAAGCGCGCCTCTATGTGCAGACGCCCGAATATACGGCGATGCACACCGCGCTGAAGGGGATGGAAAGCTATCCGGCGATTCAGGATTTTCTGTGCAGCTACTTCGGCGCTGACAAAGGCGACGTGGACGAGGACCTGATCGGCCGCTGGACAGGCTCGCTCAGAGTCGGATTCACTCAATTGGTTGCCGAAGGGCTCGAAGACCGCATCTACAACACTGATCTGACGATTTCGGAAGACGGCAGCATCACCGGGAAGGTAACGCTGGCCGGCAGCGACAGCGGCGACGCCATCAATAGCGTCAAAGGTACAGCCGAAGGCCGCCAGATTACGTTGAACATCGCCCACCGCGAAGAAGGCGCGGCAGTGATCGACTATACGGTGCTCGGTCAATTGAATCCCGATGCCTCAGAAATGAAGCCAAAAGTGCACGGGCAAGAGATCGATTGGAACTGTGTCTTCTCAGGCTTCTTTGACGATGAAGAGGATGAGGGACCGGTATGCGGCATGGCGGCTGTCGCCGGTGACGGCACCTTCTCGAAAGTAACCAACTAAGGTCCTTAGTCGGGAACGCGAGCAAGAACGGCCGAGGAACGCCATGCAAAAACCGTTCGATATGCCTTACTTTCGGACCTATCTCGCGGCCATCGTGGCGGCTTGGGGCGGCAACCTCATTTACGCCGCCGGGCATGTGGGCAGCGCCGTGAAACTCTATGCGCCGGCACCGGTGGCTGCTGGACTCATCATTTTTGTGATCTTGCATGGCCGCCGGCAACTGGGCGGGACTGCACTGGGTGCCTTTGTTCTTATTGTGATGATTGTGGGGTGGGCTTGGGAGGCTTTTAGCATTCAAACCGGCTTCCCCTTCGGATTCTATCATTATACGGAGCATATGCCCGTCAAACTCGGGCATATACCGGTGTCCGTTTTGGTTGCCTATGCCGTTATGGGGTATCTCAGTTGGACCCTGGCGCGCATTCTGCTCGGCCGGTTTGACGATCATCGACCCGTCGATCTGGTGGTTCACCCGCTTGTCGCAGCGGTGCTGATGGTGTTTTGGGATCTTTGTATGGAGCCTTTGCGCTCAACCATCGAAGGGCGGTGGATTTGGCAAGACGCGGGCGGTTATTTCGGTATACCCCTGACCAATTTTTCGGGTTGGCTATTGGTGACATGGTCCATGTTCTTTCTTTTCGGGCTCTATCTGCGCCGGAATGCGCCCGCGCCCTTACCGCGGGAAGCCAAGACGGCACCGTTCTGGCTTCTCAGCATCCTCATGTACCTTTGCTTGCCGGTCGAATATGTGATTAATCCGATCATTGCGCATGTTGACGGCAGGGGCGGCAACGGTATCTATCAGGCGTCGGCGCTGATGACATTCGCAACCATGTACGCGGCCGCGCTGCTTGCCTTTTTGAAGATTAACACCTCATTTCGCTCCACATTTTCCTGGCGCGTAACCTCAACCTCGACATTCTCTCAAAGGGAGGAGAGCCTGTGACACGCAGCGCCTTGCCGATTGTGACCGACCCGGATTTCGACATCCACACATCGTGGGTTGTTCGCGCGGCGCCGCGGGAATTGTCGGATGTTGTGCTCGATCCGGATGCGCTCGAACATTGGTGTCCGCGTGTTTTTCTCAACGTTGATATTGTTGACCGGGGCGCTGCCGATGGGTTGGGCATGACCGTGCGCGCCTTTACCAAAGGGTGGCTGCCCCATTCTTTTCATTTCATCACCCGCATCAACGATCTGGAGCCGCATCAATATATGCGTCTTGATGTTCAAGGTGATTTTGAAGGCTACGCCACCTTCGAGTTAAAGCCTGACGGCGAGCGAACACGCATTGACGTGCGTTGGCGTGTGAACTCGCATCACCCCTACATCAAATATATTGCGCGTCTCCTGCGGCCTGTTTTTGTCTGGAACCATACATGGGCCATGCGGGCCGGCGCCCGCGCGATGCAGCGGGAAGTGGATCGCCGGCGCGCAAAGCGCAATGTTTTTGACGCGCGGCGACCGACCTTCCCACATAATGTGCCGGTTCTCCGCGAGGCCCTACGTTTGCGGTCAGCCCCAGCGCAATGGCGCCATGACTGATCGTTCAGCCGAAAATCCAACAAACACGGCGGACATCATCCGAAGGTTCGGATTCGGCCTTGAGCAGATCGGCCTTTGGGCATTGTCCTATCCAAGGTTTGCTGGAGCGGTCATTCTTTTGGTGACGGTCGCAGCACTTTCGATGCTGCCTAGTTTGAAATTCGACGGCAACACGGCAAACCTTTTGATGTCTGATCGGGCGGGTTTCACCGAATTTGAGGACTTCCAAGCCGCTTTTCCCGCGGCGGCTTCCTCCGTCACTCTGCATATCCAAAGGCAAAACGGAAAGTTGCTGTCGAAGACCGGTCTTGATGAATTGGCCGAACTCCAACTCGAGATTTCGTTTTTGGACGGGGTTGACGAAGTGGTGTCGCCCTTTTCCTTGCGCCACTTCGATCAGGCATCGAAACAATTCATTCCAGTCTTGCCCGATGCGTTCCGAGACGATGCCGATGTGTCTCGCCAGATTCGACGGGGTCTAGATCTGCTCCCTGAACTCGGCGCCATGGTTTCAGTTGAGGGCGACGCGGCGTTGATGGTGATTGCCTTGACCGATGGCGAGGCGCTCACGGATGTGGAACTCAACGCCTTCTTTGACGAGCTGAATGCAGTTGTTGATGCCTCAAACTTCACAATCCTGAAAGCCGGGCTTGGTGCCGTGCGGGCGGAGCTTTTCACCGCGCTGGTTCAAGACCAGATCTTTGTCACCCTGATGGGGATTTTCTTTGCGGGCGTTATTGCTTTCGTCATCTTCCGTAACTTGCGTGCGGTTTTGCTCAGCAACATTCCCGCGACCCTGTCGGTCTTCTGGACGCTCGGCTTTATGGCGGCGATGGATCAGCCGCTTGACCCGCTGACAACCATCTTGCCCATTTTTGCCAGCATTCTGACATTTGCCGATGGTCTGCACCTTCTTTCCCATTGGCGGCGCGAACTTGCCGCTGGTATTGACCCGCAGACCGCCATCAGACGGGTGGTGCATGAAGTGGGGCCGGCCACATCGCTCACGTCAGTTACGACTGCGTTGGCGCTCGCCTCTCTCGCGGTCGCCGGCCAACCGCTTTACGACTTGGCGTTCTTCGGCGCGATGACGGTGACCATTGCGTTCTTTTCGGTCATTGTCGTTCTGCCGGTGTTGTGCCGCTTCATGAGTGGCGGTGTCGAAGATCTAGGGACGGGTGGGCTCAACTTCGGCAAGGGGATTGTTCCGCTTGCGCAGCGAACAGCGGTACGCGCGCCGGCTCTCATCGTAGCATGTACGCTTCTCGCCACGGCTTTGCTTTTGGTGGTACACGCGAACACGCCGTCGTCGATGGACCTTGCCGATTATTTGGCGAAGTCCTCAGAATCCCACCGGGCAGAAGAGGCCATCATTGAGGATTTCGGCGGATCGGATCGCCTCTTTCTCATGATGCCATTACCGAATGGTGTGTCCTACGTGGAACCAGAAGCGGGACAGCAGGTCTTAAGGGCGCACAGGGCGCTGGAAGAAATCTTAGGGCCGGCCCAGGTCCTGTCGCTTGCGCAGATTTGGCGTGCCATCCCGGAAGGGGAACCCATTCCGGACGAGATTCAGTCGGCGATTGAACGAAGTGCCGGCACGATATCGGTTGATGGCGATCAAGTTCTGCTTGTTGGCATTGTTGAGGGCTTACTCCCCGCGAGCGATATGCAGGCGTTGGTGCACAGGATCGGTGCGCACCCTGCCTTTGAGGAAGCAGTCATCACTGGATCCTCCGTCATGATCGCGTTTGAAGCCAGCCACGTCATCGATCAGTTGAAGCTGGGCTTGCTCCTGGCCGCTGCGTTGGCAGCAGGTGTTGTCGGCGCTGTTTGCCGCTCGTTCCGCATTGGCGTGGGCGTGTTGCTCGCAAATTTGTTCGTTGTGTTGTTGATCGAAGCGGGGGTATCCGCCTCGGGTCGCGCCGCTGATTTTGCGTTGTTTGTTGCACTCACCATCGCTATCGGCATTGGCGTCGACGACGCGGTGCACATCATCAATCTTTATCTACGCAAGAAAGACAAGCTCACACCGTCGAAGGCCATTCTGGCGGCAATCGACCGGTCGGCCCCAGCGCTGATGGGCTCGACCTTTGTTCTGTGTACGAACATGATGGTCACCCAATTCAGCGCGCTACCGGTTGTCAGTTTTATTGGTTTGACGGTTTCCGCAACATTGGCGCTGGCCTTGATCGCCAATGTGATCATCTTGCCTGCCGTGATCGTTCTGGTCTTGCGGCAAGGGCAGGGGAGTGTCCAGCCCGTCAAGACACCGGTGGGGTAGAATATCAAATAGCGGACGATTGATCCTGTGTGTTGTCATCCCGGCTGAAGCGTAAGCGAAATGCCGGGATCCATACCCCCAGTGCTAGCAATTTGGATGCAGGGGATATGGATCCCGCAACACTAAGCGTGTCCCGGACTTGATCCGGGATGCGGGATGACAACTAATGAAACACTGGATAGCCGCCTGCATCACCCCATGCGCATGCCGCCTGAGATGGTGATGGTCTGGCCGGTCATGCCGTCGGATTCTGAACTACCGAGATAGACGGCAATATGCGCGATCTCTTCGGGCGCCAAAAAGCGGCCCATGGGCACGCGGCTTAAAACCATCTTTTGCATTTCTTCAAGTTCGACACCCAAAGCCGCCGCACTAGTTTGCAAAGTCGACAACATGTCTGTGTCGACCAGGCCGGGGCAGATTGCGTTTACATTCACGCCCTTGGCGGCGAATTCGAGCGCCGCACACCGCGTCATGCCGACGACAGCATGTTTGGATGTGTTGTAGATCGCCTGGTTGGGGCTTTCCCATTTGCCCGCCGTCGAGGCGATGTTGACGATCTTGCCCGATCCCCGCGCGCCCATATGATCTAGTGCCAATTGCATGGCGCGAAACACGGAATAGACATTGACTTTCATCACCCGATCAATGTCTTCGTAGCTGTATCGGGTAAAAGGTTTGCCGTTGTAGATTCCGGCATTATTGACCCAGACATCGATCCCATCGCGCCACTTGAGCGCTTTATCAAACATAGCTGACACTTGAGTATCGTCAGCAAGGTCGCAGATGGTGTAGTCGGCTGACGCGCCCAGCGCCTCGACTTCGCTTTTCACGGATTTCAGTTTTTCTTCGTTGGTTGCGACGAGAAAAATGTCTGCGCCTTCTTTGGCATAGGCCAGCGCAATCGACCGCCCAATCCCACGGCTGCCGCCGGTGACCACTGTCCTTTTGCCTGCAAGTCTTCCTTCGCCCATTGTCTGCTCCACTCCCGTTGATGTTCCAAGTCACATCAATGCTCAATCGCGTGAGCAATGGCAATGCAGTTCGCATGTGCCGCGAATGCTTGAATTGAGAAATTCGGCTAACAGCAAGTCGGGTTGCGGAAGTGATGCCCGCCTCCTAACCTCCCCCCAAATTGCTACGCAATCCGGGGAGAGGAATTCCGCAGCGTCACGCCTCTAATTCTGGGTTTCAACCAGCAAGACGGAGTTCCTCTCTCTTTTTAAGAGGGAGAGGATAGGAGAGGGTGTTGCTCTCAGATTGGTCCGGGCTTCAGCGAGTGAATACTGGTCTGTTTAAGCCAGCGCAATTTTGAAGTCGATTTCACTTGTTGTTGCTGCCGACGTTGGACCTGCGAGCGTGGCAGCAAGGACGGCCTCAATATCGGCGGGTGTTTTTCCTATGCCGGCGATTTGATCATCGGGGCGCAGCAGAACAACCTGGTCGCGGGTCAAAACATGTTCAGGGTCTTTGACCTGAAGTTGGATGAAGGTCTCAATCCGTACCCCGAATTTCTGTTCGAGCGCACGAACGGGCGCTGCCCATTTTGGCGGGCTTTGGACGATCAGTTTGAAAGCGCCATAGCTGCGCGGCAGTCCAAGCGGTGGATGCGCAGCCCCTTGCCAAGTGCCGGGCAGAATGCCATCGGAAACGAAGTGGCTGGTTTGGTTGTCGATCGCGGTTTGCAGCGCAGCGCGTTCGTCTGGTGAGAGTGTCTCTAAACGCTGTTCGAGTGAAGCCAAAGTCTTGTGGCGACCTAAAACTTCATGCACCTCTGCCAGGGTCGCCATATTGTGGACGCTGGCCTCTGCATTCGTAACGGCAACGGGTTGGCATTCCATCGTGTAGCTGTCGAGCAGGGCGTCTTCGGCAATGCCTTTTTCAACAAGCGCGAGTTTCCACGCCAAATTATGCGCATCGAGAATGCCGGTGTTGAGACCGAGTCCGCCGGAGGGTGGGAAGCGATGGGCGGCATCCCCAACCAGAAAGACGCGTCCCTTGCGATAAGTCTCGGCAATTTCTGAGCTTGCCGTCCATATGCCGGACGAAAGAATCTCCAGCGGAATCTCTGTGCCGAGTGCGGCAGCTATGTGTGTTTTCAGGCTTTCCTCTGATCCGTCGGTGCGCTGTGCTGGAACCATAAAGACATGCGACTTTTCAAGCTCGTGGACAATGAGCGTGCCGCCCGCTTCCGGATTGAGGACCCAGAAGATGGGACTCGGCCGGTCTTGGATCCAAAGCGTGAGATCGGCTTTGAAATGCACCATGTAGAATTCGGCCAGATTGGGTGTTCCGGCCATCTGTATGCCGATCTTCTCGCGGGTCGGGCTGCCGGCGCCATCGGCGGCGATGAGCCACTTGGCATTGATTTCGTGGGTGCTGCCATCAAACTGAACCTGCGCGGTGATGCTGTCATGTTGCTCGGTGCCCGCGACGCATTCGGCATGCGTCGTGATATGCGCGCTTTGGCTCGACCTAATCTTGTCCAGTAGGACGGGACAGAGCAAATTTTGTGGCAGGTTCGTCCACGAAAAATCGAGATTTTCGTCCAAGAGGTTTAGACGACCAATCTCTTTGCCCGCCAGTTGCGCGACCCAAGTAATGTGACGGGTTTCAGGTCCCGGCACAGCTTTTTCGACGGCGTCCGCGACCCCGATCTTCTCGAAGATCTCCATCGATCGCCGGCGGATCACATGCGCACGCGGGGTTGACGGCAGGGCATCGCCTTTTTCGATCACAAGGCTTTCGACACCTTGTTCCGCCAACAACAGCGCACATGTGATGCCCACAGGACCACCGCCAACGATCAGAACCGGAATATGGCTAGGGAGGCTTTCAAGCGCGCTCATCCTCATGTCTCCGATGCAAATAGAGATTCACCGAAACTGTCTTTGTAGGCGATTTGATCGACCGCACGCCGGTTGAGTGGGCCATGACCGCGTCCCACAGGATAGCCGACCGGCAGAAAGGCGAACGGCGCCCAAGGTTTGGGGATGTCCAAGATCTTGCGAACTTCCGGTTCGACCTCGCAAAGCTGGGTGGTCAGTGTACTGCCCAATCCTTCCGCCCGGCACGCGAGAAGAAAGTTCTGTACTGCTGGATAGAGCGAGGCACCTCCAACCACCGGCGGATGATCGGCATCAATGTCTGTGATGTGCAATAGATCGGGGTTGAAGACAAAGACGCAGATAACCGGTGCCTTGCCGAAATTCTGGCCGAGGACATCGCCGGCCTGCAGCGATCGTTCCAGCGGGGCTTTTTGTTCGTCGCCCAGATCCTTGATCATCTCGCGGCGCGATGCGGCATAGTGCGACCAGATCTCATGATAGTGCCGGCCGAGTGCCGCTTTCTTTTCTTCATCGCGAACAACGATGATATGCCAAGGCTGAAGGTTGCCGCCCGACGGCGCATAACTCGCCATTCGGATCAGTCTTTCGATTTGTTCGTCCGACACCGGGTCTTCGCGTAATCGGCGAACAGAGCGGGTGGTGCTGGCCGCATCAAACAGCTGAATAGCGGGCGCATAGGGTTTCGGTTTGAGGGCAGGGGCCGGCACTTGGACAGACGGGTCGGGCGGATCGAATGTGGTCAGCACACCCGAGACCAATTGGTAGAAGCCAATATGCGTAACGACTTCGATCGTGACTTGTTCGCCTAAGGTGCTGATCGCCGCTTGATAGGTATCCTCCCGCACGCGCCGCTCTTGAACCAGTTCGGTTGCGAGCCGGTAGGCGATGGCAAGGTCGTCGCGTTCAAATGCTGGGTTCTCGCCCCGGGCAAGTTCTTCGATGGCCGCTTCCGGGACGCCAAGCATTTTGGCGACCATGGCATGAACCTGAAACTCGAAGTTGATACCCCATGCCCGTGCGACTGTAAGCACGGCAATCTCGCGAACGGCCGGGTCCATGGCGGTTTCTTCGCGCAAGGCCATGCCCGCTTTTTCGAAGATTTTTCCGATGCCGGGGCTGCGCAGCCAGGCATCAAAGGGGCCGCATAAACTCTCGTCTTCCCGGATCAAGATGTTACGGCCCGGGCCTTGCGCCCGCGGGCTGTTCACCACGGCATCGTAGAGCGCACGTGCTTCGCCGGAGACCTCTTCGGGGCCGAGGGGTCTCAGCCTTTCTGATGAGTCGGTGGCGTGCCCATTGCTGTTCAGCGGCGCGCTCATTTGTACGTTTCCGCAAAAATATCCGCATCCGGAACATTGTTCTCATGCATTTCCAACATTTTTGCCGGGTCGCACATAAAGCCGAAGAAGTTTTTGTCGAACAAGCCTTTCGACAGCCACGCATTGGTTTCTTCATTGGTCGGAAAATTGTCGACGCCAAACTCAACTTCATTCCCGTCCGGGTCGTTGTAATAGAAGGACGTCATGAAACCGTGATTGACGCAATAAGTGGGTTCCATCTCATGTTCGTCACGCAAGCGCTTGTAGTTCATCAGCAAGTCGTGAAGCGAGTCGAACGCGTAAGCAAAATGGGCAAGGCCGGCCGTATCGGGATCTTTCGCTTTCAGGTCGGGACGGCTGGCGATCAGGATACGGTGATGCTCATCGTCGTAAGTCAGAAAAGTCACGACATCGTTCTCGAACATGGCTTGGGCGTTCAAAAACGTCTTGTACCAGTCGCGCATTTTTTCGAATTGCGGTGATTGAAGAACCAAATGTCCGAATTTTTGGGGGCGTTGTCCTTCCGGGAAAGGGACAGGGATCCGAGCTGTTGCGGCCTCAGCCATTGGGAAATCTCCATTTCGTTGGTCAGTTGACCAGCAAAAAATAGGCCTTGCTTTTCGCTTGTCAAGTGAATAATGAAATGACTTATGAAATCACGTGCCCAACAGCGGGAAGAAACCCGCCACTTCATTGTCCAAGCGGCCATCCAGGTCTTTTCCGATTTCGGATTTCGCGGTTCCAGCACGCGGGATATTGCGGCACAGGCCGGCGTCAATCAGGGCCTGCTGACCTATCACTTCAAAAGCAAAGAAGATCTATGGAAGGCCGCGGCCGACCATATCTTTTCCGAGTTGCGTGTGCAGCTTGAGGCGCGGCGCGACGAACTTGTAGCGTCTAACGAGGACGATCGCGCAATCAGGCGGGAAGTCGCCAAAACCTATGTGCGCTACGCCGCTGCGCGGCCCGAGCTCTTTCGGTTTATGGTGGAAGAGGGCAAACACCCCGACACCCGCATGCGCTGGCTTGTGGATGAGCATCTGAAGCCCATGTTCGACACTTTCGTCGGCACCATCCCTATGGCCGACAATATGAAACCGCATGCCTTTTACGCATTGGCAGGTGCCGCCTCGCTGATATTTGCGGTCGCGCCGGAATGTCAGCGTCTCACCGGTTTCAAGCCAACCACAAAGCAAGTGATCGAAGCCCACGCCGACTATGTGGTGAACCTAATGGTGCCGTGAGGCACGCGACAAAGACATCAAGTCAACATTCAAATGGTCTAACTGCGTCATCGCGAGACCGCGAAGCGGTCGCGGCGATCTAAAGCGGCACTCACCGAGCTTGTTGTTCTGGATTGCCGCGCTGCCTGGCGGCAGCTCGCAATGACGAGTCATTCTTTGCCGATCAAGTCGGCGAATAACTAAGGTGACTTCGATAAGCGGGATTGGCTTCAGAATGTCATAGCCGGGCTTGTCCCGGCTATCCACTCGCTTTACCGCTGGCGAACATGCCGGCATGCAACTCAAACCGTATGGCCCGCCATTAGATCACCGGAATAAATCCGGTGATGACGGTCTTGATTAGTTTGGCCGTACGAACTCATCCGAAACCCATAGAGCTTCGAATTTTCTCACTTGACACTATGTCAAGTTAGGCTTACTTGTCATCGTGTCAATTTACATGGTGTCAAGTTTGAATTTGAGGAGGCAAGAATGCAAAGAGCGATATTGGCTTTAGGCGGGCTGGTCGGCATCGGCATTGGGCTGGCCATGCTTTTGATCCCGGACACGTTTCATGGTTCCGCCGGCATTGTGCTTGATGAAAACGCAAGCCTCATGAGTGAAATGCGTGCATTTGGTGGTGTGCTGGTGGCGCTAAGCCTTGTGGTTTTACTTGGGTCGGTGATTTCGCAGCTGACATTCACCGCCGCGGTGGTGGCTTCGCTTGTCTATCTTTCCTACGGCCTGTCACGGCTTCTGAGCATGGCGATCGATGGGATGCCCTCTGAAATGTTGGTCGGCGCGACCGCATTGGAGATCTTGATGGGGTTGGCCTGTGTCGGCGTGTTGATGGGTTTGCGCGGTGGTCGTTTTGCAAACGATGCCTATCAAGGAGCATAAAAATGAATGTGAGCAATATGTTGATCGTGTGCCAAAGCGCGGTTTTGGCCTGCGGGATTGTATCCGGCGTATTTTTGACTTTCTCAGACTTTGTGATGCGGTCGTTAGCGGCAACGGAACCGCGAGGGGGCATTGAGGCGATGCAAATCATCAACCGCAAAGTCTTTGCGACACTTTTCATGGTGCTGTTATTGGGTCTTTCGGCACTGTCGCCTTATCTGGCCTTTGTCGCATTGATGCAAATGTCGGGGCCGGCAGCCGCTTATGTTCTCTCAGCCAGTGTGCTCTATTTCGTTGGTGTTTTTCTTGTGACCATGGTCTGCAATGTGCCGATGAATCAGCGGCTGGATCGAATGGATCATACCAGCGCGGAAGCTGAGACCTATTGGGGCTTCTATGCGAGGCGGTGGACGTTTTGGAACCACTTCCGGGCTGCGTCGTCTGCCGGTGCTGCTGCGTTGTTTCTTGCGGCGAGCATGGAACTTGGCGCGATGTAATAGAGTTTATGCCGCTGAGAAAAACGGATTGTGTGCCAGTCCTTCGTATTGAGGTTCCTTGCAACTTAAACCACGCGGACGATTGCATTGCTGATGAGGTCGTCCACCTGACCTTTGTCGTATCCCAAATCCGACAGGATTTCTCTTGTATGTTCGCCCAATCGAGGGATGCCTGATTTTGGGCGATAGGTTTCGTTGTTGATGCGGTACCCATTGTTGGTCACTTGCATCGGACCCGCCGCTGTTTCAACAGAGGAGAGCAGCTCTCTTGCTTTGGGCTGACCCGTGGCCAAGACTTGGTCGAGACTGCGGACGCCGCCAGCGACGACTTTTGCTTTGCTGAAAACTTGATCCCATTCTTGCGCCGTGCGTTCGGCAAGTTTCTTTTCGATTTCCGTTTCCACTTCCGCCATGCGCTCGATAAGCTCCGGCGTCGGAAGGTCGGCATAGGTTTCAAGGCCGACAACGCGCAAGATCCCGCGCCAATGGCGCGGCAGATAGCCCGCCAACATCACATAGCCGTCTTTGGCACGGTAACGACCGAGCAAAGGACCTTCATGATTTTCGGCAGGCGCGGGCGGTTCGCCGGTTGTCGCCGCAATGCTGGTATTGCGGTTGATCAACAGCATCGTCACATCCTGCATGGCGATATCGATATGCTGGCCTTCGCCGGTTTGGTGTTTGAGCAAGACGGCCGCCAGAATCGCAGAAGCGGCGTGCATGCCCGTGGCATAGTCCAGCACCGGACCGCCGGTGCGGATGGGGCCGTCGCCCCGAACATTGATCGACATGAAGCCGGAAGTCGCTTGGACAACATCGTCAAAGCCCGGCCGGTGGCCGTGGGGTCCATTCTGTCCGAAGGCGGAAATGGAAGCATAGATGATGCCAGGCCGGCATTTGCGCACACTGTCGTGATCGAGCCCGTATTGGGCGAGCGAACCCGGTTCGAAGTTTTCGATCACGATGTCAGCCTGATCAATCAGTGCCAGGACGATTTTCGCGCCCCGGTCGGTTTTGATGTCAACCGACAAGCTCCGTTTTCCCGCATTCTGTGCGGCAAAACCTGACCCCAGTTGTAACTCAAGTTGCTCTTGGCTGCCGCCCCAGGCGCGCACCATGTCGCCGCGTAAGGACTCGACCTTGATCACGTCTGCCCCCAGCAAGCCGAGTTGATACGTACAGTAAGGACCCGCCAACACATGGGTCATGTCGACCACCTTCAGGCCGTCCAGCGGTTTGGGTGCCATGCCGGGATGCTCCTGAGCCAAAGGCAAAGATTAGGATGCTTCAGTCCTGGTTTTCAATGGAGGTGCGACGCGCGGAATCGAAACATTCTCTAATCCAATCGATGACCTGCCGGGTCAAAGGATCGTCTTTTAGCCGGTGTTGGATAAGCAGCCAGGCTTCGCGGGGTTCGGGGAGGCGTGTAGAGGTCAGCGACACATCATTCATCAGGTCCGCACACATGTAACCGGGCAGTATGCCTTGGCATAGGCCGGACTGAATGAATTGTTTCATGACATTGAGGTTCTTGGTTCTGAGCCGCGCATGGTCTTGAAGGCCAATCTCTTCGAGATAACGCGACTCCGGTGTCAGGTCTAAGTCTTCGGGATACGCGCAGGGCAGGGGCGTCTGATCATCTTTCGCGCTCGCCGGGGAAAACAAGAACAGATCGAAGCTGCCAAGCTTGGACTTGATGAAATCGCCTTTTTCCGGCTCCTTGAGCCGAATGGCTAGGTCGGCTTCCCATCTTGAAAAGTCGACATTCTCTGTTGAGGCCATGAAGTCGAGGGCAAGGCCAGGTCTGGTGCGCAGGAAGGTAGGGGCACGCGGCGCCAGCACTTCCGACGTAACGGAATCGGTGGCTGCGATGCGGCGCCGCTCTGCCGCGTCCGGTCCCGTTTTCCGAATATCCGCGATCCGCTCCGCGTGCTCCGCCATCGTCTCCGACAAGGACATGATTTCCGTGCAATGGGGGGTCGGATGACGGGCTCCGTCAATCATATGGAAGAGTGAAACGTCGAGATTTTCCTCAAGCCGGGCGATGCGGCGCGCAACGGTTGTTTCGTTCACCTGCAGTTTTTCTGCGGCGCGACCGTAGCTGCCTGCCTGGTAAACCGCACGCACAACACGGATATCATCCCAGTTCATAACCCATATATGGATTTGGGCTGCAAAAACGCAACCGAGCCCTGCGTGGATTTGGCGTGATTGCATCCCCAAATTCTCTTATGACGCGCGGCGGATATCTAAAAGCGTCTGCCGTCCTGCTTCGCGAGACGCTCGTGTTGGACAATGACGTTGCGAGACAAATGAGGAACCGGAACATGATTGCAAGAAGCACATTTATCGCGGCGCTGGCGCTGTTGGCCTCCGGCCCAGGTCTCGCGGGCGCTGACATTGAAAAATCGTCCCCTAAGGAGGTGGTGGAGAAAGTCCGCGCTGCCGCAATCCTGATCGAAAAGGAAGGGACGCAGGCATTTGTGACCCTCAACGACCCTACATCCAAGTTCGTTTGGAAGGATACCTATGTGTTTGCGGTGAATTGCGGTGCTGATCAGGTTATGGCCAATGCTGCTTTTCCCTCACGGGTCGGTGGCGATATCAAGCAGCATACGGATTATGCAGGAAAACAGTATGGGCGTGAGCTCTGCCGCATTGCCGCGGAGCAGGGTGACGGATGGCTTGAATACACATGGCTCCCGCGCGGCGGCGGCACCGCCATGCGTAAAGTCAGTTACGTTCTTTCGGTTCCCGGCACACCCTATCAAGTCGGTGCAGGCATCTACGATCACACGGTATCATTAGAAGACCTTGCGCGCTTCAGCGACCGTTCCGGGGAGAAGAAGGATTAAGCTATGACGATTCAGGAAAACACTTCCGCATTCAAGGCAGCAGCGACTTATGACAGTGCCGCAGACCATTTCGATTTGGGGCCACTTTCGTTTTGGGATCGCCACGGCAAGCGTGCGGTTGAGCGGTTGGACCTTCAGCCGGGCGCGCTTGTCTTGGATGTGGGGTGCGGAACAGGTGCATCCGCCATCCCCGCTGCCTTGAAGGTTGGCCATGAGGGACATGTTTTAGGAATCGATGTCGCGAAGAACATGCTGGCGCGCGCCGAGGAAAAGGCGAAAGCGAAAGGCCTCAAGAATGTCACGTTTGAAGCAAGGGACATGATGGCGAGTGGATTGCCGGGCGACCGCTATGACGCGGTGATCAGCGTGTTTTCGGTCTTTTTTGTTGCCGATATGGAAGAGCTGGTCCGCGAATTATGGCGCATGGTCCGGCCCAGCGGCCAGCTTGCCCTCACCAGTTGGGGCGACCGCGCTTTTCAGCCCGCAGCGGACATTTTTGTTGAGGAAATCCTCCGTATTCGGCCTAACGACACGCCGCCACCACGCCCTTGGGAGCGGTTGACCGATCCTCGGGTTCTGTCGGCGTTATTTTCGCGGGGCGGAGCCATGCCACCCGAGGTCGAAGTCGTGACAGAAACTCAACCGCTCGAAACGCCGGAAGATTGGTGGACCATTGCACTCGGGTCAGGATATCGCGCGCAGATCGATCTACTGACGCCGCAGGAACGTTCAATTGTCCACGACGCGGTGATCGAGCGTCTTGCGGCCGCGGGGATCACGGCGATCGAAACCAATGCGGTGCACGCTTCAGCCCGGAAGCTATAACCGCATTTCCACGCGATGCATCACGGTTTGCGGGACGCTTTACGAGCCTTTGTTCTGCGCACGCTCCAGCGCCGGTCGGGCGTGACAGTCTTTCATCCAACGCGAAACGTTTGGATAGGCCGATAAATCAAGCTCGATCGCATTTAAGATCAACATGACGCCCGCGACGTTCAGGTCTGCGACGGTGAATGAGTCGCCAATTAAGTGAGTGCGATCCGCCAAATGGGCATCAAGAACCTTAAGTGGCCGGTCAAGTCCCTTGGTTGCCCGTTCGATGATTTCCGGTTTTCTTTTCTCTTCTGGTGTGAAGATCTTCTGCATGACGATTTGCATCTGAAGCGGTTCGATTTCTGTCATGACCCAGACAGTCCATTGGATCGCTTGTGCCTCATCAGCCGCCGATTTGGGATAGAGGTCCCCGCCATAAGTCTTGGTCAGATAGAGATTGATGGCAGTGGATTCAAAGAGGGTCAGATCACCGTCGACCAGGGTTGGAATCCGGCCGTTCGGATTGACGGCGAGATAATCAGGTGCCTTCGAATCCTCGACATAGTGGGTCGGGATGTGATCATAGTCGATGCCCACTTCTTCGATCGCCCAGATCGAGCGAATGGCGCGGGAAGATGAAATGCCGTAGAGCTTTGGTTTGGCCAAGTGAACAGTCCTTTCCTCATTGTACAGACCAATTTCCGCAAATTGTGGGATGTGACAGGTCAGTCTTTTTATTAGACCTGGTCTTGACATGGGCGACTGAGAATTGGAAGACCTTATCCATCAATGATGGCGCCAAACACAAGCGAACCCGCGAGGAGACCCCGACATGCTGAAACTCCACTTTGCCCCTTCGTCACGTGCGGTCAGAACCGCTTGGCTGCTCGAAGAACTCGAACTGCCTTATGAGCTCAATCGGATGGATTTTCATCCCAAAGACCTCAAATCCGATGCCCACCGTGAGCGCCATCCCCTTGGCCGCATTCCCGTCTTGGAAGATGGGGACATCACCATTTGGGAAAGCGGCGCAATCGCGGAATATATTCTTGAGCGCCACAAGAATGGTGGATTAAAGCCAGCTGTCGATGCGCCGGAATATCCCGCCTATCTGCAATGGTTCCACTATTGTGAAGGCATGGTGATGCCGCCGGTCAACACAATCGTGGTGCATACTATTTTGTTGCCGCCCGAGCGCCGGGACGAAACGGTTTTAAACCAAGCCAAAAAGCTCCTTACCCGTTCCTGGGCACCGGTCGATGAAGCCATGCAAGGCAAGGAATATCTCATCGGTAATTTCTCAGCCGCCGACACGATGCTCGGTCACGCTTGCATCATGAGCGACCGCTTGGGCTGTGTGACTGACGACATGCCGAACCTTAAAGCCTATGTGGCACGCCTGAGCGCGCGCCCTGCTTTTAAGAAAGCTGAATCGCTTTAAGCGTTCTTGTTTGCTGTTCGGACCCTCGAATGCAGGTGTTATTGCTGCCTTAGTTGTCATTACCCGGCAAACATTGTTTGTCCGGGTAATCCATTTCCTGTCAGTTTTTTCGAGTGATGTAAGTGGATTCCCCGGACTACGCTGCGCTTCGCCGGGGAATGACAAAGTGTGTTTACGAAAGGTCGGGTACAGAAAGGCGAAGCCGCGTTGGTTTCGTCGTCAATGTAGCGCCGTTTGTCATCCCAGAAATCGCTTTAGCGATTATCTGGGATCCATAACCCCTGTGCTCAATTCGCTTTCAGAGGGAGTATGGATCCCGGATAAGCACTTTGTGCTTTCCGGGATGACAATTGTAGGAAGGTGGTGTCCGATGAGAAATATTTCGGATCACCAGTCCGGGTTGGGCGGCGTTACTAGCTCAGCTCGAAGCCTTCCAACTTGCCGTCGTCACGCCATCTCGCCAGCAGCGCGTTGAAGGCGTTGATGCCGGGTGTGTAGACCTCGAGCCCGAGCGGTCCGCCTTGCGCGGGTTTACCTTCATTATTGTAGTAGCCAGGTGTGCACGCTTCTTGGAAGCTCACCCCCATCACCTGAAGGCTTTTGATCTCGGCAACCCAAGCGTCCTCTGCATCCTTTTTGACTTCGGCCACGTCTTTGCCGCGCTTGCCGACTTCATCGATGATGTAGGAAATGTGCGCCGCCTGGTCATCGAACATGGCGGTCATATTAGGCGACAGTCCATTTTGATTGATGCCAATTGTAAACCAGTTGGGAAAACCGTGGCTGTAGAGACCGTGCAGCGTACGGTTACCTTCTCCCCAATGGTCGAACAAAGACTCCCCGTTTCGGCCAATAATATCGAAGTCTATGCGTTTGCGGGGTAGGGACGTAATTTCAAAACCGGTCGCATAGATGATGCAGTCGACTTCGTATTCGATGCCGTTTGCGACGACACCTTTTTCGGTGATGCGCTCAACGCCCTTGGCTTCACTGACGTCGATCAGTTCCACATTTGGCCGGTTGAACGTGGGGAGATATTCATCATTGAAGGTCGGGCGCTTACAAAACATCCGATACCAGGGTTTTAGAGCTTCTGCTTTGTCGTCATCCGCAACCGTATCGTCCACGCGCGCGCGCACCTGGTTCATTTTCTGGAAGTCGGCAATCTCGGCGCGCAAGGCCATTTCTTCCATGTCCATGTTTTCTTGGCTTGAGCGCCGCGCCAGTGACGTGCCGATCAGGCGGGCGATATCGGTCCAGCCGTCATTGACCAGATCTTCCTCGCGCGGAATGCCAAACAAAACATCGGCGAAATTTTCCCGCCGTGCCCGTTGCCATCCGGGTTCAAGCGATTCAGCCCATTGCGGATCGGTTGGTTTGTTGCCGCGCTCGCTCACCGAGGAAGGGGTGCGTTGAAAAACGTAAAGTTGCTTGGCGTGTTCGCCGACATAGGGCACCGCCTGGATCGCCGTCGCGCCGGTGCCGATCACGGCAACGCGCTTGTCGGAAAGTTTGGTCAGCCCGCCGGAATGATCCCCGCCCGTATAGTCATAATCCCACCGGCATGTATGGAAGGAATGACCCTTATAGTCTTTGATGCCGGGAATGCCGGGCAGTTTCGGGCGGCTGGCAACGCCGGCGGCCTGGATCACAAATTTGGCGCGGATCTTGTCGTTTCGGTTGGTGGAAATCAGCCAGCGCTTCGCGTCTTCCTGCCAGCGCAGTTCAGAAACGCGGGTTTGGAAATAGGTCACGTCATAAAGATTGAATTCGCGCCCAATTAAACGGGAATGTTCAAAGATCTCAGGCGAGTAAGAATATTTTTCCTTCGGCATGACACCGAGTTCTTCGAGCAATGGCAGATAGCAATAGGATTCGATATCGCATTGCGCGCCGGGATAACGGTTCCAATACCAAGTGCCGCCAAAGTCGCCACCGGCTTCGATGATGCGAAAATTCTCGATACCGCGTTCTTTAAGGCGTGCCGCCGCCAACATACCGCTGAAGCCGCCGCCGACAATGACGACATCGATCTCTTCGTCGATCGGGTCGCGCTTGATTTCCTCTTCGATGTAGGGATCGACGTCGGCGTAGTGGGCGAACTCGTCCGCCATTTCGATATATTGATCGCCGCCATCGTCACGCAGGCGCTTGTCGCGTTCTTGCTCGTATTTTTTACGTAGCACTTCGGGGTCGAAATCCAAGTCGGGAAAGAGATTGTGCAGTTTGCTGTGTGTGGTGGCCATTCTTCTCGCCTGCTCAATTTGAATGTTGGTGAACCAAGTCTAGACCGCAGATTGCACACCCGCTAGAAAAATTGGGCTGTTTTCAAAAGCGCGACGATCAAAGCGGTTTCATGGCTTGCGATGACGCAACGTCCACCAATGGCTTCGGCCAAATTTTAGAACAAGTCTTGTGTGACGGGAGGTATTGCCAGAGTTTACGGCACCATTCATAGCGATAGTGTGTGTTGAACCGGTGCAGATGTGGTCCCGCGAGACTCAACAACAAACCAATCAGAGGTGAGAGCCCAATGACTGTGACAAGTTTCATTGCCGGCGCCGCGCAGGCGAGCTTTCGCGACATCGATTTTGACCGACATCCCAGCCAACTCATGACACAAATGGCGGACGCCGCATTGGCAGATGTCGGCGTGCCGGATATTGCCGGCCATGTGGACCTGGTCGCCTGCGTTGAAGCCCTGTCTTGGACGTATGAAGAGTTAGCCGGCGATGTGGCGCGTGACATTGGCTGCCGGCCCGATGTGGAAACGTTGTGGGTTCCCGCGGGTGGCACCTCTCCTCAAGACCTGCTTCACAAAATCGTTCAGCGTATTGATGCCGGTGACATCAATTGCGCCGTTATCGCCGGATCGGAAGCCATGCGCACGCGTAGGCGGGCCATCAAACAAGACCATGCATTGAGTTGGCCGCCTCGGCCGGAAGGAATGACAGCGATCCGCGGGCAAAAGCCCTTTGCGAATGACTTTGAAAAGAGGCACGGATTACGGGCACCCATTCATGCCTTTCCGTTGTATGAAAACGCGCTTCGTGCGGCGCATGGAAGGACGGCAGAAGGTCAAGTGAAACTAGCCGCCGATCTGCTTGCAAAGAACGCGCAGGTGGCGGCAAAGAACGCATACGCGTGGTTTCATGATGCGCCCAGCGCAGAAGACATCGCTGCAGTCACGCCAGACAATCGTATGATCGCTTATCCGTACACGAAGCGTATGAACGCGATTATGGATGTGGATCAGGCGGCGGCGATTGTTGTGGTGTCGGAGAAGTTCATGGATGAGCACGGATTGCGCAACCGATCTGCGGCAGTATTGGGCGGGTCCGGTGCTGAAGACCCCTGGTTTGTGAGCGAACGGACGACTTATGCTCAGAGCCCGGCGATGAAACAGGCCTTTGGGACAACGCTCGACCAGGCGGGCATCACTGCCGAAGAGATTGACGGTTTCGACCTTTACTCTTGTTTTCCCAGCGCGATTGAGTTGGCGCTATCGGCACTCGGTGTCGACCCGCAGGACGATCGGCCGTTTTCCCTTACTGGCGGACTGGCCTTTGCCGGTGGTCCCGGCAACGCCTATGTCCTGCATTCCTTGGCGTGTGCGCTCGATCGCATTCGATCGCACCCAAAATCCAAACTCTTTGTGACTGGGGTGGGTATGTCGAACACCAAGCACGCGGCAACAGTGCTTGGTCACGCAAATCACATCCCCAGCAAGGCAAAGGGCGGGCCGCTTTATCGTGAAGAGACCGGTATCGAACCTGTGGCGATGACAGAGCAGGCGTCCGGCGATGCCAAGATTGTCACCTATACCATCGAATATGATCGTGACGGGACGCCGGTGAATGACATCATCGTTTTGGACATGCCCAATGGAACACGCACGCTCGCCAATGCGGTCGACACGGTCGAGCTTGCCCAGGCGCTGCTAGAACGTGAACCGGTTGGCCGAACTGGCAAGGTAATTCATGACGCTGAAACCAACCGCAACCTGTTTGCGTTTTAGCGGCAGCTTTTCTAATGCTCGCTCATTCCGGCGCAAGCCGGAATCTCAGATTGATAACCCTGAAGATTAGTTCGAGATGCCGTCTTTCGACGGCATGAGCGGAATAAGATCAGTCTTGGGTTTGACAGAATCCGCAAAGACAAAGTCGATCCCCTGGACTGCGTAACAAGCCGCCAAAGGATGACATGTCAGATGTCGACCAAGAGTGAATAGTCTCGGTGATGAAAACCTGACCAGGGTTAGATCTCGCCCTTGATGTATTTCTCGATCATGATGTGATGCTGGCGGATGCGCATTTCTTGGTAATTCGCAAGATGCACTTTGTTGTTGCCCGAGCTTATCAGACCTTGTTGGACAAAAGGCAGATTGCCCAAATCTTGGTCCAGCACGGCGCCCAATCCGCCCATTTCTTCGGCTGCGGTCCAGGGTTCATCATCGGAGAGCCAATGCGTCGGTGAAGGTTTGGGCCGCTCGCCATCCTTGGGCACCATGTCCAGTTGATAAACTTCCATGATGCCCCGGTTCACATCCCGGCCGACCGGACGCCACCGGTAAACGCGTGTTGGCATGGCACCGCCCCAAACGGAGAAGTTCGGAAACAGATTGTAGAGGATCGCGTCGAGCAGTTCCGCATCTGCATATTTGTCATAGTCGTGCCCGTCGGTGGCGTGGAAGCCGTCGCGCATGAGCTGCGCCATGAAGGCACGCGCTTTCACGCCTTCGGGAACTTTGATCTGATCGTCGCTGCCGCGACGCGCCATCATCGTGTCGACAATGTCCTGTTCAGAGACTGACCCCGCTGGCAGGTGGGGGCTGGAAACACCGGTCGCCGAAATCTGACGTGTGACATAATCCGAAAACACGTCGTACTGAGAATTCACATCCGCCAGGTACGGCATAATTTGCGGATGCGTGTCGATCGTGTGGTGGGATTCCATGAAGGCTTCGGCAAGCGCTTTCCAATTGCAATCCACAATTTTGGCGACCTGATACTTAATGTACCGGTTTTCCAAGTTCCAATCTTTGAAGTGCCAATCGAGCGGACCGATCACATCCATAAGCTCCGGCGCGTTTTCATCAAAGTTCACGAAGACAAAACCGCCCCAAGTGCCGACTTTGATTTCCGGCAGGCGCAAATCTTCATCGCCCAAATGTTGGAAGTCCCAAGGGAACGGATGTTCTTTGAAGCTGCCGTCGATATTCCAGGTGAACCCATGGAAGGGACAACGAAACGCTTCGCGGCAACCGCCCTCATCGACGAGTCTGCGGCCGCGGTGCAAACACACATTGTAAAAGGCTTGTATGCGATCAGGGGCGGAGCGTACAACCAACACCGATTTGCCGACGATTTCATAAATGATGTGATCGCCGACATTGGGAATTTCTTCTTCGCGGCAGGCCATTTGCCAAACGCGCATCCACATCTTCTCGGCTTCAAGATCAAACCGTTCCTGGCTGGTGTAAACGCTAGCGGGAATCGGATCGCTGCCGAGATAGGGGGCCTCTTGCGCGCGCAAGCTGGCCGGTGCCTCACGTGTGTCGATGTCTAAGATGTCTTGATAAGACGTTCCTTCAAAGCGTGCGTTCTTATCGAAGTCGTTCCGCAATTTGTTCATCGGTCTTTCCTTGCCCCTTGGTGCAGAAGGGCTGATGGCCCACACAGTTCAACCGAATTTATAGGCGACATCGCCGCGTATTGCCACGGCAAACCCGATGGAGATCTTCACATCACAAGTGCGGCGTGCAGAATTTCACGTTCGATTGAGAATTGGCATCGTTGGTAGAGCACGGGTAGGGCACAACGTAATTCTCATCGTGCAATGGGACAGGAACAGAATTTGAATTTTACCTTAATCGGGGAACACTCAAGCAGCTCAGTTGATTTATTTCAGTATACGGATTTTATGACAGTAATCATTTGCCCATTCGGATCGCCGGCCCGCGATTTAGGGCTTGTCTGTAGCGTTCTGAGGTCCCCATATTGCGTATGAAGAATAAACGCCATTGGACCCAAAAAAATGACAGAAGATATCTTTGGCTTGCGCCCCATCGGCTCTGTGTGTGGTGAGCGTGCGAATCCGATCGACGATCATTGGGATGCCATTGCCTCCCATGTTGAATTGGACAGTGATCAATTTGCACCCAATGCTTTAGCGGGGCTCGATGCGTTCTCACATGTAGAGATTATCTACCTGTTTCATCGCGTCGGGGAAGAAACGGTTGTCAGTGGTGCGCGGCATCCACGCGGACGAGAAGATTGGCCTGCGGTCGGCATATTCGCGCAACGCGGCAAAGGGCGCCCGAACCGGTTGGGGGCCACCATCTGCCGGCTTAAACATGTTGAGGGTCTTAAGGTCTATATTGAAGGACTCGACGCCATTGACGGCACGCCCGTTCTCGATATCAAACCGGTTATGAGTGGGTTTCTGCCGCGCGGTCCATTTGCGGAACCCGACTGGGCGCGCGAGATTTTGGAAGATTATTGGGCGTGACAGCTTGGTTTGCTGCAGTATGCGTTTCACAAAAAAAGCTCTCCACCCGTGGAGGTCGGGTGGAGAGCTGGCCCGGATTTAATCCGAGGCGGGGGAGGGGGCTGAGCGTCGCGCTTAGTGCCCGTGTTTGTGGCCGCGGCGTTTCTTGCCGAATTCCTCTTTCGACAGGCCACCGCTGGAATCGGTATCTAACTCAGCGAATGTCTTGCCGCGTTGCGCTGATGTGAATTCTTCCTCAGAGATTGTGCCATTCTCATCAGTATCGAGACGGCTGAACCTTTTGTCAGCGCGTTTGGTGCGTTTGTCCTTATGGGCCTTCATATGGGCGGCATGTGCCGCGTCCATTTCAGCGGTCGTCACGGTACCATCCCCATCGGCATCAAGTTTGCCGAATTTCTTTGTCAGACGTTCCTCAAGGCGCGCCATTCGATAGGTCTTCATTTCGTCGAGGGTAAGCGCGCCGTCACCGTCCGCATCCATGTTCGAAAAGTGTTCGGCACGGCGGGCTTCACGTTTGGCTTTGCGGTGTGCGGATAGTTCGTCTTTTGTCAACGCGCCGTCATTGTTAGCGTCAATTTCGGAGAACTTTTGGCTTTTGTGTGCCTTGATTTCCGCTTCCGTCACTTGTCCATCCGAATTAGCATCGATGGCTTCGAATCGTTTTTCCATATGGCCGCCGTGACCACCATGCATGCCATAGGCGATCGCCGGTATAGCAATCGCTAGCGTTAGTGCACCGGCGCATCCCCATAATGCCGTCCGGTTTGTCCGAATGTTCTTCATGTCATCGCCTTTCAATTCCTTTGGGGTCCCCCAGACCCTTTTTTGAAGCCCTGTTGTCTACTAAACGGGTGAGAACCGTCATTCCGTCGGTTTAGATCAGACCAAGCGAAATTTTTTTGACATCAACACCGATGGCAGCATTTTGGATGTGAAGGGTAGATGAACGTTTGAGCAATGGCCCGTTAACGGTACGCTTTCCCATGAGATTGACGATCAACAGAATGTGAGATGAACATCCGTTCATTGTTAACGTTGTTCACGACAGCGACCCGGTGTTTCTTCAAATGACTTAATTAAGGCGCTACAGCGCTGGCGCCGACCAGCGCCTTGGCCTGAGTGACCCTTTCTTCGATGGCGCTGCGTTCTTCGGGGGACTTTGAAATAAACCATTCACGGACACGACTAGAATCGACCGGCACAGCCCAACCTTCGTAAGTCGAGAATTGCTCGGCCGGAAAATCGTTGCTCTCGCCGCGCAGATATTTGTCGAAGAAACCGCGGACGAAGTCGTTCTGAGTACGGATCATGATATCGGCCGGTGTTGTTCCCAAGATCGGATCGCGGACTGGGCGGTGCATGAACAGATTGAAGTCACTGACGCCGAGATGTGAGGCACCTTTGATCATCAACCGGACGATCGTGTCGTTCGAGCCCGCTGTCTCGAACCTTTCATAAGACAGATCGTTAAAAGTGCCGCGTGTTTCTACGGGTGTTTCCACATCCATCGTAGTGTAAAGGGTTTCCATATCCGAATGGAACATCAAGAAAGGTACCGGCATATCGCGATTGACGGCCGTAAAATGATAATCGAAGCCATCAAGGTTGATCCCGGCGGCGCAGCGGGGATCGCGCAAACAAAAGTCGCCGCTGGTGGAGCCGCCAAAACTCATGCCCATTTGGCCCGTTCGATCGAAACGACTGGCTGCCACGACGTCGCGAACACCCGTCGGCACGGCGCTGTTCTGCAGTTGGTTGAGAATGAAGATTCTATCGTCGGTCCAGGTCCGGGCGCTGGGTTCTGCGAGGCGGTCGCCATCGCGGGCCGCTTCCTCACGCATTTGGATAAGGCCGTCGAGCCGGTCATCGAAGGTATTTGAGGTGAAAGCTTTTGCTTCAGCAGATCGGGCGGCGTCCGGATCGTTCATGGACTCCCGGATATTCTCAATAATGCTTGGGTCGTTCGGAAGAATGTCGCCATTGGGAAACACGGTCGGCGACGAGTCGTACGAATGCTGCACGGAATAGATGACATAGCCATGGCTCGCGAGTTCCTCCATCAATACGGTGTTTTGACCGGCGAAGGACGTGTAGCCATGGGAATAGATGATCGTTGGCAGATTGCGGGACCCCACCAGCAAGGGCGCATCTTCGTAAGAGTTGGTGGTGACATGTTTAGTGTAACTGAAGAAGGGCGGGAAGCCGAAAATTGCTCCCATGCCTGTGGCCGTGGTTTTGGCTTCAACATCTGTGAAATAGGGCCGCGGACTCAGCCCAACAATATTCTCAGCGGGGTACCAGACTCTCACCAATAGGCGCCGAGGGGCATCAGAAGGGGCGCCGAGCAAACCGGGGCGCGACGTATCCGTCAATTCAAAGTCTTTGACCCCCACATGATAGGAGCCCGAAGGAATGGGAAGTGGTGAGACCGGAAACATGTAGAGCATTGCGCCGGCAAAGAGGGCCAGAAGGGTGATGAAGAAGCCGGAGACAAAGGGAAATCGATCACGCTCGTTACGTCTTATCAGCGCAACGATCGCGCTGAGTAAGAAGAGGCCGCTGACACCAAGCCCGGCTACCGCTTGCCACCGGTCGTCGGTAAATCCGGAATAAGCGGCAGCAAATGCGATAACCGATGCAAGGATCAGCAGGGGCGCGCGGCCGGACAAACTCGGCAGACACCAGGCGACCACATAGAGAGCCAAAGCAACCATGATAATAGTGTCGGTCAAAAGCATCTTGTGCCTCCCCTTGCAAAGTGTCCTGAGAGCTCCTTGGCACAAGAGTTAGTCTACACGATTTGAATGATGGTCGCGAAGCACGCAGGCTGAAGGTGTGGCACCAGCCATTTATCTGGTGAGAGGCACCATCCCATGAGAAACTAAAGAAATGAGAGGGACCCATGGCTGAGAACATTAAAACGGTCGAACGGTATTTTTCTGAAGTGTTGGATGGTGGCAATTTTGATGTGATGCCGGACTTGTTTCATGCCGACGCCGTGATGCACCGGCCGGGATTCGATATTGAAGGCCTCGAGCAGGTCCTCGCCAGTTTCCCCGGCGCGATGTCCGTTTACACTTCCTTTGAAAGTCGGCTTTCCGGTTTCGTCGCCGAAGGTGATTTAGTGTCTGTGCGTGTCGATCATCGAACGCGCGTTAAGCCGCATCTGATGCCCACACGCTTGGGAGCTGTGGAAATAAAGGAAGAACAAGATCTCAATTGGGTTGCCATCGCCCAGTTCCGACTGAGTGAGGGAAAGATTGCCGAAGAGTGGGTGTCGCGCGACGAGGTGGCGATGATTCAGCAGGTTGCCCAAGTCACGCTCAGTCCACTGAAACCCTGAACACGCAACGTGCCGAGGGTGCCGGCCGGCTGCTCCCTTCCCAAATCGGTCTACTTTCCCTAGAGTGCCGCCGGATTTTCACTCGGGGGATACCGTGATCATGAGATTTTCAAAACGCATTTCACTCCTACCTGCCTTGTTGGTTTTGTGGGGAAGTGGAGTACAGGCAGAAAGCCAAGCACCTTCAGCGACAACGCCGACAATTGAGTATGTGGCACCGGAAAGTATCGGCTTGGTGCCCGAAAAGATTGAGGCGCTCAAGCAGGGCATGCAGGCAATCGTCGATCAAGGTACCGTTGCCGGGATGACCACCATGCTTGCCCGCGATGGAAAGGTCGGCCACTTCGAGACTTACGGTTTGGCCGATATTGCTGAAGACAAGCCGGTCGAGAAAGACATGATCTTTCGCATCTATTCGATGACCAAGCCGATCACCGGCGTGGCGATGATGGTCCTTTTTGAAGAAGGCAAATGGCAGCTAGACGATCCGGTATCGAAGTACATTCCCGAGTTTGCCGGCCTTAAGGTGGCGAATGGCGTTGACGAAGCCGGTAATCTGACGACGGAAGACATGGTCGGGAGCATGACCATGCGCCAGCTCATGAGCCACACGGCCGGGTTCAGCTACGGATTTGCGCCGGAAGCGGATCCTGTCGACAAACTCTATGCCGAACAGCAATTGTTCGGACCCGGCAAGACGCTGGACGATATGATTGCGGGTTTGGCAGCGGTCCCTTTAGCCTTTCAGCCTGGCACCCAATGGCGCTACAGCATTGCAGTTGATATTCAGGGCTACATTGTCGAAAAATTATCGGGCCAGTCGCTGATCGATTTCTTCAAGGCCCGCATCTTTGATCCTCTCGGCATGGCCGATACGGACTTTTATGTGCCCGCCGAAAAGATGTCGCGCTTCGGCGAACTCTACGTGACGGGCGAAGACGGTAAGCTGAAGATTGCCGACAGTCCTTTCATCAGTCCGTATACGGAAGCGCCGACATTACCGTCGGGTGGCGGTGGGTTGGTCTCGACCAGCGAAGATTACATGAAATTTGCGCTGATGCTGTTGGGCGAGGGTGAGTTTGGCGGCGTGCGCATCCTAAAGCCTGAAACGGTAAAGCTGATGCACACGAACCAGTTGCCGGACACGATCCCTCACATCAATCTGGGACCGGATCCATGGGAAGGCGTGAGCTTCGGCCTCGATTTCGGCATCATTCATGATCCGGCAAAACGGGGGAACGCGAAGATGGGTGCAGGCTCTTACACATGGGGCGGCGCGGCCGGCACTTGGTTCTGGGTTGATCCGGTTAACGATCTTACCTTTGTCGGCATGATCCAGTTGTTTGGATCGCAGGGCGAGATGATCCAGAACTCCGCTGATCTGGTCTATGAGGCATTGGCTGCGGAATAAACAGTCCACCCTTTTGTCAGTTTGGACTCGAACGGGGCTTTAAGCTCCTTTTGCCTCCCCCTTGTGGGGAGGCCGAAAAACAGTTCGATAGAAGTGTTTTTCGGGACGGGGTAAGCGGCAGTAATCGTATTGTGCGTTTGCTGCCCTCTCGACGCAAGCGACGAGGCCGGAAGCGCGGCAAGCTCAATGCACAACTCATCCCCCCACCCGAAAAATCGCCGAGAGTGGCGATTTTTCGACCCCCCAACCAAGGGGAGGTCGTAGGCATTTGGATGCCTAGTTGTTCTCTCCCGCCAGCAGCCACGTCCCCAGTTTCTGGCGTTCAAGGTCGGTCATGCCGGTTTCGTTGGCCATCGGCATCAGGTCGCTGAGGACCGCTTGATCCATAATCTGCGCGGCATGCTGTCTGATGCTTGCTTCGTTCTCCAAAATCATACCCACCGGCGCCTCTGAAAAATCTGGATGTGTGGGGGCGGCCGCATGGCAGGAAACACAGTGTTTCTGAACAATGCTCATGGCTTCCCATGTGGGGACGTCGAGTGAAGTAAGGTCAGGCCGATCGGCTTGGTCGATCGCGGCTGCAAACAACATGGTGAGCAACATGATGCCAACGCCGGCTGCAATATATCCGTGATGGTCTTTGCCCGCATGGCGCAGCATGAAATAGTGCCGGATCACAACGCCGGAAAGGCCGATGCCCGCCAAGACCAGCCAATTCATTGAATTGCCGAAAGTCATCGGATAGTGGTTGCTGATCATGATGAACAGAACCGGCAGGGTCATGTAATTGTTGTGTACGGAGCGTTGTTTCGCTGCTTTGCCGAGATTGGGGTCAGGCGCCTCGCCGGCGGCGAGCGATGCAACGACTTTGCGTTGATTGGGAATGATGATCATGAAGACATTGGCAGCCATGACCGTGCCAATGATCGCGCCCACATGAATAAAGGCACCGCGATCCGAAAAAATCTCTGTCAGCGCATAGGCGAAGCCGGTAAGGACTAAGAACCAGACAATGCCAAACCAACGGTTGCTCTCACCCAACGGCGATTTGCACAACAGGTCATAGATCAGCCACCCGGCAACCAAGAACGCCAGACCGACCAAGGTTGCTTGGTAGGGCGCAAACGCGATTTTGCTCTTGTCGATGAGATAGATTTCTGCGCCGTAATAATACATGAGGGCTAGCAACAAGAATCCACTGATCCACGTGAAGTAAGCTTCCCACTTAAACCAATGGAGTTCGTCCGGCATTTCCTCCGGCGCGACCAAATATTTCTGATTGTGATAGAAGCCGCCGCCGTGCACGGCCCACAATTCGCCCGCGACGCCTTTCTTTTCTTCTTTCGCGGGTCTCAGATGATTGTCGAGCCAGACAAAGTAGAACGAGGCGCCGATCCAGCAGATACCGGTGATGACATGCAGCCACCGTAAAGACAGGTTGAGCCACGCGACGAGATCGACTTCCATGATCTTGGACTTACCTTTGGGCTAACAGTTCAGGACGCAGGCGCCGCGTGCAAGTCGTCGACCGCCGCAAGGATGCGTTCGGGGGTGGCAGGGGCATCCAGTCGAGGCATGACTTTGTAATCTGCGACGGCGGCGACGGCATCTGTGAGCGCGGCGAAGACGGAAATCGCCAGCATGAGCGGCGGTTCCCCGACAGCTTTGGAGCGGTAGATGGTTTCTTCCACATTGTGGCCTTCGGACCAAATCTCGGCATTGAGTTCTAACGGCCGGTCGCCGCAAGCCGGGATCTTGTAAGTCGAAGGCGCATGGGTTTTAAGAACGCCGCTATCGTCAAAGAACAGCTCTTCCGTGGTCAGCCATCCCATACCTTGCACAAAACCCCCTTCGATCTGTCCAAGGTCGATGGCCGGGTTCAGCGATGCGCCCACATCGTGCAGGATGTCGGTGCGCAGAACACGGTTTTCACCGGTCAAAGTGTCGATGATGACTTCAGAAACCGCAGCCCCATAGGCGAAATAATAGAAGGGCCGCCCGCGATGTTGGCTGCGGTCATAGTGAATTTTGGGGGTCTTATAAAATCCGTTCGCTGACAAAGAGATGCGTGCCAGATAGGCGTCATGCACAACGTCTTTGAAGGCAAGCTGTTTGCCGCCGGCCAAGACTTGGTTGCCCACAAAGTGCACGGCGTCTCGATCACATCCATTGGCCTCAGCGACGAAGTCGACTAATCGTTCCTTGATTTGGCGCGCCGCGCGTTGTGCAGCTAAGCCATTGATGTCTGAGCCGGAGGAGGCCGCCGTCGCGGAGGTGTTCGGCACCTTGTCGGTCACCGTTGCGTTGGTGCGCACTTGTGCAAGGTCGATCCCAAACTCGGCGGCCACAATTTGAGCCACTTTCACGAACAGGCCTTGGCCCATTTCGGTGCCGCCGTGATTGAGAAGAACGCTGCCATCCTTGTAGATGTGAACCAAGGCGCCCGCCTGGTTCAAATGTGTTGTGGTGAAAGAGATGCCGAACTTGACCGGTGTTAAGGCAATGCCTTTTTTGAAGATCGTGTTCGCCTTGTTGAACGCTCTGATGTATTGGCGTCTTTTCTTATAGTCAGCTTTCTCCACCAGTTGGGGCACCATCTTTAAGGCATCGGCGTCTTCGACTTCCTGGTGGTAGGGCGTGATGTTTCGCGGTGCGGGCCCATAGGCATTCAGGGTACGGATTTCCAAGGGGTCTTTGCCGAAATGAAGGGCCACGTCGTCGATGGCCCGTTCAATCACCATCATGCCTTGCGGCCCCCCGAAACCGCGAAAGGCGGTGTTAGACACAGTGTTTGTTTTGTACCGGTGCGATGTGATCGTGACATTGGGCAGGTAGTAAGCATTGTCCGCATGGAACATGGCCCGATCGTTAATTGCGAGCGACAGATCCGCCGAATAGCCGCAACGTGATGACAGGTCTATTTTGATGCCTTCAATCTTTCCGTTGTCATCGAAGCCAATGTCGTATTCCGTTTCGAAGTCGTGGCGCTTGCCGGTCATGATCATGTCGGCGTCGCGATCAAGACGCAGTTTGGCAGGCCGGCCGGTTTTCTTCGCGACAAGGGCGGCTGCACCGGCCAGCAACGAAGATTGTGTTTCTTTACCGCCAAAGCCCCCGCCCATGCGCCGGACTTCCACAACAACCGCATGGCTCGGCACGTCCAGAACCTTCGCGACAATCTCTTGCACTTCGCTTGGGTTTTGTGTCGACGAGAATATGTGAACACCGCCATCTTCATTGGGCGTTGCTTGGCAGATCTGACCTTCCAAATAGAAATGATCTTGACCGCCGATCGCCAAAGTACCGGACAATCGATGAGGGGCGTTTGCAAGTGCGGTGTCGGCATCGCCGCGCGCCATAGTCTGGGCGGGCTCAATCAAGCTATCAGCCGCACGTGCATCTGCGATGGTCAAGACGGGGGGCAATTCGGCGTAGGTGATGTCGGCAAGCTTTGTTGCAGCTATGGCCGCGTCGCGATCTTCAGCAGCGACAACAAACAGCGCTTGTCCGTGATAAGAGGCAAGACCATCTGCGAAGAGCGGATCATCCCCAGCAATGGGACTGACATCGTTGAGCCCCACAATATCTTTCGCCGTGAAAACAGCATGTACCCGTGGGGCTGCCTTCACGCGCGTCAGGTCCATTTCGGCGATGGTTGCGTGTGCGTACGCACTGGTCCCGAAGGCCAAATGCAGCAGATCGGCGGGCTCGGGGATATCGTCAATATAGATGGCAGCGCCATTGGCGTGTTTAAGTCCGCTGTCATGCGCGATCGCAGCGCCAACAGGGGACTCGGTGGCTGCCGGTGTGACCTTGGTCTTGGGCACATTCATAACGCGGCCGCCGTTTCCGCTAAAGCGCGCACGCGCGGAATCTGTCCCGACAATTCGAGATGGACTTTGCGTAGGAGGTTTTGCGCGGCGCGCAGCCGATAGTCCTTTGAGGCGCGCATGTCAGAGATGGGCGCAAAGTCATCCGCGATGGCTTTGATGGCAGATTGAAACGTGGCTTCATTCACTGGCTGTCCAGTCAAAGCACGCTCGGCTTTCTCCGCCCGTTTGGGCGTTTCTGCCATGCCACCGAAACAGATGCGCGCGCTTGTGATTTTGTTGTCTGCAAGTGTGAACCGAAAGGCGCCGCATAAGGCAGAAATGTCTTGGTCGAAACGCTTTGAAATCTTGTAGGCGAACAGTTTTTCGTTGACGCCCGGTTTTGGCAAAATGATCTTTTCGACAAACTCGCCGGGCTTTATGTCCTGCACGCCGTAACGCACAAAGAAATCTTCAAGAGCAAGCGTCCTTTGTCCGTTGGCGCTGCGCAGAACAATCTTTGCGTCGAGGGCGATGAGCAAGGGAGGTGAATCGCCGATGGGTGATCCATTGGCAATGTTGCCGCCCATCGTTCCGCTGTTTCGGATCTGTACCGATCCCAACCGCCGCAATACTTCACCGAAGTCGTCAAAGTGACGCGCGATCACATCGAAACAGTCGGTGTAAGAAACGCAAGCGCCGATTTCGATGGTGGTATCGGTTTCGTCAAGGGCTTGAAGCTCTTTCACCTCTGTCAGGGAAACGACTTTATTGAGAATCCGTCCTTGTTTAGTGACCCACAGCCCAACATCCGTTGCACCGGCGATAAGGGTTGCATCAGGATGGTCATTCAAAAGCGCCGTAAGCTGATCAATGTTAGTTGGTGCAATGTAGGTGTAAGCGGAACCTGTATGCGGATCATCGTAATGAAGGGCGAGACCGGCGGATCTGTCGATCGATTTCAGTTTGTTGAGTGTCTCTTTGCAGCCATGCGTGGGGGCGTCATTGGCCAGCGCCTGTTGCGCCGCAATGAGCGGACCGTAGCCGGTGCAGCGGCAAAGATTCCCCGCCAACGCATCGGCGACGTCTGGCTGGGGCGCATCTGAGCCCATCTGATGAAGACAAAAGAGCGACATCACAAAGCCGGGCGTGCAAAACCCGCATTGCGAGCCATGCGCGTCAGCAATAGCGCAGTGCACGGGGTGGGGAGCGGCGTCCTTGGCACTTAAACTGTCGGCAGTGACCAACTCTTTTCCGTGAAGGGTGGGGACAAAACAAATGCAGGCATTGACCGCGCGATACCGGACGCCGTCACGGGTTGGCTCGCCAAGCGCGACGGTACAGGCACCGCAGTCGCCTTCGCGGCATCCTTCCTTCGTCGCCGTAAGACCAAGATCGTAACGGATATAATCCAGCAATGTGCGCGTGGGATTCACATTCGTGATGCTGTGCACATGGTCGTTGAGGACAAATTTGATGCCTTGCGACATGGCCAAACTCCCTCAGCTTCCCCGATAGGTGCTGTAGCCGTAGGGCGAGATCAAAAGCGGCACGTGATAGTTGGCGTCTTCCTCAGAAACACCGAAATGGATTTGCACCACATCGAGAAAGGGCGGGTCGGGCAGGTCCAAACCACGGGTTCGGAAATAGTCCGCAACTTCAAAATCCAACCGGTAGCGGCCCGGTGCGAACAATTTGCCCTCCAGCAACGGTGCATCGCAGCGTCCGTCCTGGTTGGTGGTGGACGCCACAAGTTTGCGGTATTTGTCGCCGTCGCTGATTGCGAAGAGGGTCACGTTCAAATGGGCGGCAGGTTGCCCGGTCGCGGTATCAAGAACGTGGGTGGTCAGCCGCCCCATATACGTTAAGCCTTTCTATTGTTTCCATTTATTCGAAAACAAAGGGGCAAGGCAACCAAATTGTATACAATCTTGGAAAGCGCGTTGATTTAGAGGCAGACACAGAAAGGACGCAAGCTGAATGCCGCTAAGTTGAGTGTGTCTTGCACAAAATCAATGTAATCCGCTCATGCCGGTGCAAACCGGCATCTCATCCTTCTAGCTCAGGGCAGACTGAACCAGATCCCGTCTTTCGACGGGATGAGCGGATTCTTTTGGGGCCCTTAAACACTTCGGCGCTGCAAATTTTTGTGCGGTTAAAACGGCAGGATGTTCCGTTTGCGCGTGTAAGCGAGGTAACCCACATTCGCACCGGCGCGCCAGCCAACGCCCGTTCGCATTGGCGCCAATATAATGTCGCCCGCTTGTTGGTAATTCACACCGATCCCGGCAACGAAATAGACCGTGCCTTCAACACCGGGAAAGCGCTGATAAATATCGTCCGTCCGGTGGAGATTATAAACCAGCGTGAAAACCTTGGCCGCGTTGCCCCCCACATCAAAGCCAACAGAGGGGCCTTGCCAGTAAACTTTCCGCGTATCGCCATTCTTGTGGCGCAAAGTTCCTTTGCCATAACGCGCACCAACCACAAAGGCGCCGGCGCCTTCTTCACCAGTGATATAAGCGTTGGGTCGGCCATTGTCGGCAAACACACGTTCGATGGCCTGGGCAGCCGCTTTAGATGTCACGCCAAAGAAACCCGAAACGGCTTCGATGATCTCGTTTTCGCTAAAGGTTTCTTCTTCACTTTGATTGGTTTGGCCGGTTTGCCCAGATTGTGACGTTTCTTCCGCATGAGCGAAACCGACGGCCGAAATCGCCAGAAAAAGCGACAGCAGCCCCGCCCCCAAAAGATCGCTGAATTTGCTCATTCCTTTGATCTCTCCTGTTTATTTCTGCGCGAGTCAGATCACGACTCACAATCGCATAAAGTGATTTGCGTTCCTACGGTCAGTTTTCTGACTGTTTCATGAACGACGGCACTATGAACAGCCAGGAACGGGGCAGAATTGCGGCTTTCAGATCCCCGAATCCCGTTAGCATGGGCCGAAATGATAATCTGCCGCCTCCTAGCAGGGCGCGGCAGCACATGATTTGGGAAGGTCTCCATGGACGCATTCACAATCTTCGTCGTCGGTGTGCTGGTTCTGGCCATCGTCTTGATCATCAGTGGCGTGAAGTCGGTGCCACAAGGTCAGGAATGGACCGTTGAACGTTTCGGCCGCTATACGCACACATTGCGCCCAGGGCTTGGGCTGATCATTCCCATCATCGATCAAATCGGCCGTAAGATTTCGATGATGGAAACGGTGCTAGACATCCCAAGCCAAGAAGTGATTACAAAAGACAACGCCATGGTCAAAGCGGATGCCGTTTCGTTCTTCCAAGTGATCGATGCGGCCAAAGCGGCCTATGAAGTGCGCAATCTGGAACGCGCGATTACCAATCTGGCCCTCACCAATGTACGGACAGTCATCGGGTCGATGGATCTTGACGAGGTTCTGTCCAAAAGGGACGACATCAACCAAAGGCTGCTTTCCGTGGTCGATGCGGCGACGAATCCGTGGGGCGTGAAGGTGACGCGCGTTGAGATTAAAGATCTCGCACCGCCCGTCGACATTACCGAAGCCATGGCCGGGCAGATGAAAGCAGAGCGTGAGCGGCGCGCAGAAGTTCTGACGGCGGAGGGGGAAAAACAAGCCGACATCTTGCGCGCCGAGGGCAAAAAGCAAGCGGCCATTCTGGAGGCTGAGGGCCGGCGCGAAGCGGCATTCCGAGATGCGGAAGCGCGCGAACGCGAGGCAGAAGCGGAAGCACGCGCAACCGAATCCGTTTCAACCGCCATTGCAAAGGGTGACGTGCAAGCGATCAACTATTTTGTCGCGCAGAAATATGTCGAAGCCTTCAATAATTTGGCGACAGCCAACAACCAGAAATTCGTTCTGTTGCCGATGGAAGCCAGCGGTTTGTTGGGTTCGATCGGGGGCGTCGCCGAATTGGCGCGGGAAGCCTTCAGCAATGGCGACAGTGCAGAGGCGCGGCGGTCAACGCCCAGGGTTTCCAGAACCCCAACGGACGCGTAGACTCAGCAATCGCAAACGGGTGGGCGCAGCATGTATCCTTTTTTGGAACAATTGACATTCTGGCATTGGTGGGCGTTGGGCATATTGTTGCTGGCCTTTGAGATTGCCGTCCCATCGACTTTGCTCTTGTGGCCGGCGATCTCCGCTGGTGTGCTTGGACTTATTATCCTGGTTGTGCCCGGCATGGGCTGGGAAAATCAGTTGCTGATCTTCTCGGTCTTGGCCGTCTCTTCGTCAGTCGGCTGGCGTTATTGGCAAAAGCAAAACCCGACTATCACGGACCAGCCTTTATTGAATCGGCGGGCGAGCCAGTATGTGGGGCGTCGCCTCACAGTGACGGAAGCATTCCAGAATGGACGCGGTTTTGTGATGCTGGATGACAGCCGCTGGGAAGCTGAAGCCATCGATGGCACCGATTACCCAATAGGCGCCGAAATCGAGGTTGACGAGGTGCGCGGCACCTTGCTCCGGGTGCGTGCGGTGCCCAGACCGTCTTAACGAGACCAGATAACGAAGACCCTGTGTGCCGGTTTGGATCAATCCGGCACAATGCACCGGATTGGCACAGTTAACATCCGCTTTCCGGACAATTTAATCACCAACTCCCCCCAATTTTGCAGTTTTTCTCAGAAGGACCCACCCCAAGCTAGGCACGTGGATTGCACTCTATGGGCTGTACTGTTTGGAGAGTGAGCTTGAGCTGCCGACCGTGGTGGGGCGTGAAGCGCGCTCGCCTCTCTCCGCCACAGTTGGTCGTCCGCTGCGTACCTTGCTGGCGACCGGTCGGCGCGGCTCTCCGAAAGTCGGGGGGCTGATTGGGGAGCCGCAGCCGGCCACTCTAAACGACGATTCGCCGTTAGCTGGCCAGTGGTGATCTGGCCCCGCCAGATGGCTCATCTGGTCGCGCGACCCTTCGCATCTTTGGAAATGACGCCGCGGCACCCTATATTGGGTGATAGACGCAATCGGGTGACACTTGTGCGGGTCACTTATGAGTTGCTTCGCCGATGGTGATCGAAGGGCAAGATCGCGTGCGCGTGATCCTGTTCCAATTGCAACAATGTTTTCGGGGTGCCAGATCACATGAAAACGTTCTTACTTATTGTGTCGCTGGGCGGCATGCTCCTCGCGGCGATTTGGGGCGCCGTTGAACTCATGCTCAGTTTGCAGGGCGTTGAAATCGGATTTCATGGCCGTCTGGCCCTGTTTCTCGGGATCTTCTTTTCGGCGCTTATTGGCTGTGGCTTGATGGCGCTGACATTCTACTCGGCCCGCAACGGCTACGATCAGTAGGGCTTTTTCGTGAGTTCGTGCCGGCGACGCACTCCGTCGTCAAAAGCACTGTTTGGATTGCAGCCTTCAGAACCGTCATGCGAGAAAAAATCAGCGAACGGGAGAACACGCCAGCCTCTTGAGGTCCCTGCCTTCGCAGGGACGAGCGAATTGGGTGGGCTTTGAAAAGAAACCGCTCATGCCGGCGAAGGCCGGCATCTAGAGCGAAGTGCACGTTCACAACCAGCGCCGCTAGGAATGATTAACTTTCGGATGTCACACAACCGGTGCCTTAAAAGCCACATTCGACATGCATGATTTGGATTCGATTTCCACCCACCCCAATCATCCGTAGGCGCCGTAAATGTGTGACAGGCCAATCCCCACATTCTTGAGGCTTTGGTAGAGCGCCTCAAGGGGCCGAATGATCTTGTCTTGAATTTCAGGATAGCCGCCGCCGGTGGCGTCGCCGTCTTGGTCGGCAGGTTCGCTGATGGCGGCCAAAGAGTCGCGTTCCGGCAGGGCGGCAGGAAAGATTTCATCCAACAGCTCGACCGCTTCGGGAATGCGTAAGTGGATGATCATGTCGATAATGTCGTCCCGGTCCAGATCATGCCGCGGTGAGAAATGCGGTAGGCGCGCGGCGAGCAGAAAACATTGCATCATCAGCGCGTGCCGGATGGCGTGCGCAATGTGCATTTCCGTTCTGTCTTCGCGCGCGTCGAGCGCATCGTGATTGGCGTCCGTCTCTTTCATCACATCGTCAAAACGATAAAGATCATCGGCGACCAGATTGGCGAAGCGGGAGAGGGAAGTGAAAACCGACTGGTCTTCAAGCCGTGCGGCGATGCGGGCGCTGCAACTCGCTTCCATCTGTTCGTCGGATTGCCGGCTGCGTCCGACCCAAAAGCTTGCATCATAAAGACTGGCATAACCGCGCAAGGCCGGCAGGCTGGTCAGCGCCCGCGCATGGCTCGCAAGCTGGATCAGTTCCTTTGCGCGCGGTGATTGGGCCAGCAAATCTGTGAACCGGTCCTGTTCAACGCCAATGCTGGTGCCGACGCCGCCGGCAACATTCACCGGCATCGCAAGCTGCTGCAAGATGGCGTTTTGCGGAATGGCGCGCAAAGCTCGGGGGCCGGGCGTGCCGGCCGCGTCCCCGGTTTGACGGCGCGTTTGGCGGGAGCCGGTCTTGAACAAAAGCTGCGGCGCAAAGGCGGCGAGGGTTAGGTGATAATCGGTGTCGTCAAACAATTTCTCCTGCCACGCTTTTAGGCTGCGGTAAAAGTCCCAGGTGAAATTGATGTCCGCATAAAACGGATCGCGCTTGTCGATATTGGGAGGCGCAAGCGCATGACGCGTCAGCTCAAAGACGGTTGATTGAGCCAGCTGTTCATTGGCGAAATGAATGAAGCCGTCGCCGCCCTGAAAGCTGCACTCATGAATGATCGACAGATCTTCCTTGGCAAACCGGCCGCGTGTCCAAGGCGTGATCAAATGATTGAGACGTGCGGAGAAGGATTGCGGATGGGCGCCGCGGCCCATGGATTCGCCGTGGGTGTTGAAGATCAGAACATCCACATCGCGAATGCCCCGTTCGGCGAGTCCGCGCGCCACCAGAATGTGCAAACGTTCGATCGCCAAATGGGCGGCGAGCTGGCCCATAAATCGCCCGGAGTCGGAGAAACCGAGCTGTATCGTGATCCGGCCGCGCTTGCGCACATAGGCGAGATATTCTTCGTCCTCAAACAAGCGCTCCATAAAGCGGCCGCCGCGTTCGAGCGCCTCGGGCGTTTCGAACAAAGGCGAAATGTCCACATGATCCGCAACACCATAAAGGCGCGCCAAATAGACCGCGCCCATCACCGTGTCGGGCGTTTCGCATTCCGCGATCAAAAAACGGATAGGTGAGTCGGCATCGATATGTTTGAGGAACTGGGCGCAGAGCATGAATTGCCGGCGCGCGGTCATCCGCTCAAGGAAGACATTGGCGAAGTTGATGGCCTGGGCTTTTGCTGCGCGTGTGCGTTCCGAAGCGCGGGCGAGGGCGACGCGGCCAAACCCGACGCCCTCAATGTCGGTGGAAAGATCAGTGCGGACAGCAGAGCGGACTTGCGCGGCGTTCACGCGCAAATGGATATGCGCCGTGCCCAAACCGTAAGACAACATCTCGGCACGCAGCAGAACCAGCGCCTTCTTTAAGTCGTCGTTTTCGGCCTTGGCAATCTGTTCGGAGATGTTTTGGATCACACCGGATAAAGAAGTGAGGCGATGCAGATCCGGGTCCGTTAGCCGGTTGGCCGCGACAACGGCTTTTTCCGGATCGTTGAGATCAGCAGAGAAGACTTGCGCCTCTTCCGCAGCGGATGCCGCCGCTACCGTCAGTCGATCGGCAAGCGACGACAACGCACCGCCCGCATTGCCTTTCGATAAATCAGCAACCGCATTTGCATAGCGTCTCAGCTGTTCCGACTTTTCTTCAAGCCGCAACCGTATGGTCTGCGCCCAATGAATGTCAGTGCGGCCATCCAGGTCGTAGCCGACCCAACTGGCGACGGTCAGAAGGCGCGGCGTGAGTGCGCACCAGTCGTTGGGAAATTTCACTTGAGCGAGACCCAAAATCTCGGCATTGAGCGCGCGCACCGCTTTTTGCGCTTGCGCAATTGCGCGCTGTGTTTGCACATGCTCGTCCATGAGAGAAATGGAGCCATCAGGGCCGTGCGGCAATGCTTTGAGTTGGTCTTCGATCTTAGTGCGGTCTGCGTCTGTCGCCGCACATATATGTTCCGCGATCAGGTCCCGCACATTGTTCGCGAGAACAAAAGTCGGATGGGCGGTGAATACGATACCGGCTTTTGTTTTTTCAATCGCCTGACGAAATGCTGTGAGATCGTGCGACGCGCTTTTCAGCACGTCCCGATAAAGCGCCGTCGCATCGAAATCTTTTGTGTGCGGGTGAAAGGCACGCAGATGGTCGGCCCGGCGAAGGGAAGCGCGGACAGCCAATGATTGGATGAGCTGGTTGAGATCGTCGACACTGACGTGCCCGCTCGCCAAGGCGCCGGACAGGTCATAGGCCAGGCGTTTGACCGGGTTTGTTTGGGGGTCGTGATGCTGGTCCGATTGATGCGCAGCTAAGGTCTGCCGGCACCAATCCATCCACAAGTCGGCTTTGGCGCCGGACTGCGGCATTGCTCGCGATACATCGATCGAGGCAGCTGGGGGCATCGCACAAACCAATCCTAAAAGCACAATAACAACAACAGTTTACAGCGTATGGCGGATCGACACAATTGGAACGCAGGGCCCCACTCACACAATCGTGTGCCCCGGTGTGTGCCCTGGGCGCTTGGGCCCGCTTGCAACGCGGTGGGGGACCGGACACACTGCGCGGCAAAGAAGAAAATGGGGGCAGTTATGGGCGGCGTTTTGCGGTTCTTGTTTCGTGTGATTTTGTTTGGCGTTTTTGTGGGCGCGCTCTTTTCAACCTATTTAGTGTCGTTGAGCGTCGATCCGGTCGAGCGCTCCGGGCGGCAAATGTCGAATATCTGGGCCGATTATCCGTTCACGTCGCATTATGTCGAGGTGAATGGCAGCTCGATGCATTATATCGACGAAGGAAATGCCGACGGTCCCGTCTTTCTGTTCCTGCATGGTAATCCCACGTCATCCTATTTGTGGCGGGATGTGGTGCCCGTGGTTGCCGAATCCGGCGCCCGCGCCATTGCGGTCGATCTGATCGGGTTCGGCGCGTCCGACCGGCCCGACATTGGGTATCGGTTTGCCGAACATTCGGTCTATCTCGATGGATTCATCGAAGCGCTCGACTTGAAAGACATCACGCTGGTCATCCATGACTGGGGATCAGGGCTTGGTTTTGACTACGCCCATCGCAATCCGGACAACATACGCGGCATCGCCTTTATGGAGGCCATCGTTCGGATGGGCGATATGGCGGCACTCCCTGAAAGCGCGCAAACCATATTCACCCTGTTCCGCACGCCGGTTGCGGGTGAGTTCATGGTTCAACCGATGAACATGTTTATCGAACAGGCGCTGCCGGGCAGTGTGGTCCGTACCCTGACGGAAGAAGAAATGAATGCCTACCGCGAACCGTTCCCAACCTGGGGATCACGGCTGCCGGTTTTGGTTTGGCCGCGGGAAATTCCCTTCGGCGGCAACCCGATCGATGTGGCGCACCGGGTCAACAGCTATGCGGATTGGCTTCCGGACAGCGAATTCCCCAAGCTCCTCCTGAAATTCGAACCCGGCGCCATTCTCCGCGGTGACGTGATCGAGGAGATTGAGAGCACCTGGCAAAATCTGACCTCCATTCACATTGGCGAGGGCATACACTTTGTGCAGGAAGATCATGGCGAGGCCATAGGTCAAGCGATTGTGGAATGGTCAAACGGTTTCGCAATTGCCGAAGAAGCGATTGACGTCCCTCAATCCGTGGCTGTGCCGGTTCCCAATGGCGATGATGCATCATTGGAAATTGAAGGGGCCACAACAGCGGATGGAGAGGCTGTGCCGGAAAATGACGAAGGCGCCGTCGAAATCAACATTCCCGAACCACAGCTCTAAGACACACAAAGGGAACCGTCACTGCGCGCTGCCGTCAGGCGGCGCGGCAATCCAGGGGCGCGCGCGTAGACCAAGCTGTCCTGGATTGCGTCAGCCGCGGAGTTTACGCCCGCGGAGGCGGGTGCGGCTTCGCAATCACGAGATCAGATGATGCGCTTTTGATTTCTTCGCTCACCCCGACGAAAGTCGGGGTCTCGTCATGTTGTCGAAGGCCGCGATCAGATTCCGGCTTCCGCCGGAATGAGCGGAACAAGTATGTTCACCCCTTCTTGCCCCAAGCGACGAAGAAGGGATTGGCGAAACCGTCTTGGTGTTTGCCGTAAACGAACGGCTTGCCGTCGAGATGCGTTACGCGGCCTCCGGCGGCGCGGAGCACGCCGTCGCCCGCAGCCGTATCCCATTCCATCGTGCGCCCGTGGCGCGGGTAAATGTCGGCCTCACCGGCGGCGAGTAAACAGAATTTGAGCGATGAACCGGCGGTCACAAAGTCTTTAACGTGATAGTGCTCAAGATATTCGTCGGTCTTGTAATCCCGGTGCGACCGGCTCGTGACCGCGATCATACCGTCTTTGGCGGGCAGGCGGGCTTCGATCGGCCGCGGGGCCGAGGCCGACGCCATCGGGCTAGAGACTTCCGCGTCGATGTCTTGCTCGAAGGCCTTTCCCGCGCCGTCCGCCGAATAGCCGAAGAACATACGTTTTTTGGCTGGCGCATAAACGACGCCCACGGTCGGCGTGCCATGTTCGATCAGCGCGATATTCACCGTGAACTCGCCATTGCGGGCAATAAATTCTTTGGTGCCGTCGAGCGGATCGACCAGGAAAAACTGGTCGCCGATATCTGGAAGGTGGCCGTCGGAGGCGGCTTCTTCCGCCACCACAGCAAGATCCGGGGCCAGTTTCGAAAGGCCAGCAAGGATAATCTTCTCACCCAATCCATCGGCTTCGGTCACCGGTGATTTGTCGTCTTTTTCCTCAGAGCTGAAATCGCTTCTGTAAATCCGCATGATCTCGGTCGCGGCATCCACGGCAAGGCGGACAAGGTCGCCGCACAGACGCGCGTGGTCGATGGCTGGCATATGCAGGCTCCTTGGCTCTCAATTGAGGGGGCGATCGGCTGGTTTTGAACCCGGCAGTAGAAACCACGATGGCGCGCCGCGGTCAAATTCTTGGCTCAACGCCCTTCGCGGTGTCGGTTAAGATCCTGTTTACGATCCTGCTTGATGGTCCAAATTGAATGTTGGGGCGAATCGCCCTCCAATCTGGCTTTAAGTGAGCACAGGGCCGGGTGGGCGGCAGTAGTAGAAAGAACACAGTATGACAAACCAGGTAGTGAACAGCGAATTGCTCGATCTTTCGGCGCTGGTCTGTTCCAAAGTCTGCCACGATCTGATCAATCCCATTGGTGCCATTGCGAACGGCCTCGAAGTGCTGGAAGAAGAGCCCGATGAAGATATGCGCGGGCATGCCATGGCGCTTATCCACTCGTCGGCCCAACAAACCTCGGCGAAACTGCAATTTGCGCGACTGGCCTTTGGCGCCGGCGGCGCGGCAGGCGACCATATCGAACTGGGCATGGCCAAGGATGTGGTCGACGGGATCGTCGACAAAAAGAAAGTCACCTTGGTTTGGCCCGACGTATCGCCGGCGGAACCCAAAGACGTGATCAAACTGCTTCTCAACATTGTGGCGCTGGGGCTCGACTGCATCCCACGCGGCGGCACGCTGACGGTGTCGCTTGAAGAGAACCCGTCATCCCACAGCTACAAGATTGCCGCGGATGGCGATCGGGCGAAGCTCGCGGACGATGTGCACCGCAATCTGATCCGCCAGCATGACGTTTCAAGCCTCGATGCACGCTCGATCCGGCCGCAATACGCCTATCTGGTGGCAAAGATGCTCGGCACCAAGATCGATATTCAGCAGGCGGAAGAAAACGTGACCTTTGCCTTCGATGTGCGCGTGGGATGATCGATGATCCGCGGCTCTTTGAGCCATGTGGATCTAACCGTCGCGAAGACGGATGAAGCGTTCGCGTTTTACGACCAAGTGCTGGGCCTGCTAGGCTTTCGGCGTGCGCCGCCCGCGGTGTTTGAAACGGGCTTGGGCGTCTGGGAACTCTATGACGCGCAGGGATCGAGTTTTTCGATTGCAATCCAACCCGCCGCTGGGCCGAACAAGGCGCGCACACATGACCGATATTCGCCGGGCCTCCATCATCTCGCCTTTCACGCAGACAGCCGCGATGACGTGGATCAATTTCACCAAGATCTCTTAAAGCTGGGCGTCACGGTGACCGATGCGCCGCAAGAATATGATTACACGCCCGGCTATTATGCGGTGTTCTTCACCGATCCCGACGGGATTAAGCTCGAAGTCGTTTATGAACCCGTCGCGCGGGGAAGGGTGTGAGGGTGGCTTGCAAGGCGAGCGTCTGTGAACGGGCTAATGCGCGGCACCAACGTTGAGCGTTGTGTGTCCGATATTGAACCCGATGATCTCAACTGTTGCACTTTTAAGAATGAGGCTCAGATCACATTTGCGATTTGAAGAATCGTAATCGCGCTCCTATCGTCAGCACTTCTGGAAGTTGTGATTCGGAAAACTATTGCGCGTAAAAGTAATCGTTAGACCTTTACTGGTGGATGCCGAGAATTACGGCAATCTTTTGTCGTCCAATCAAATAAATCGGACGAGACGATCAAATATTTCGGCCAAATTCATCGAACAATTATGTATGATGCCGACACGACGACTGTCCTCGCCTAGAAAAAAAGCGCGAATCTACTCATCATCAAGACTCGCGACAATTCGACTAAAGTAATTCCAATTAGATCTGAATAAAGAATTTCCCATTAAACAGGTCAATATGTCTTTGAACTCAGCAACTTACGTCAATGATCCCCCCTCAACGATGAGTGGTTCGCCTCAACTTTCACAGTCGGGCTTAGCACTGTTGCGGGACTTTGACCTTCAATCCCACAAGATCCTGTCGACAGATGTGTTTGACACATTATTGCTTCGCAAGCCGATCGCAGAACGGCATCGTTTGGCCATGATTGCCGAACGTTTCGCAAAACGCGCGCAGATGAACCCCCAGGCCGTCTTGTGGACACGGCGTCAAGCTCAACAGGCCTCAGATAGCGTGCGGCGTATATGTGGCGGTCGAGGCGAGGTGCGGCTCGCCGATCTTCATCGCCGCCAAGCTGAATTGTTGGCTCTGGATGAATCGTTTCTGCCTTTGTTGTTGGAAGCGGAACTTGACGTTGAAAAACAGATTGTCGTTCCCAACTGGCCTCTCATAAACGACATTCGGACACTGCGCGAGAAGGGTATCAGAGTGATCGCGATAAGCGACACACCGCTTTCTGAGACCGCTGTAAGTGAATTGATCGATCATGTGGCGGGGCCGAAAATTGTGGATCGTGTTTATGCGAGTGCCGACGCAAATGCCACAAAGAGAAAAGGGCTGCTCTTCGGAAAGGTTCTCAAATCAGAAAAGGTCCGCGGATCAGATGTTTTTCACGTGGGTGATGATGAAAGGGCGGATCTTAAGAATGCCGGCCTAGCCGGTTTGTCCGTCGCATACGTGCCGCGCCCGCGCAGCCATACGGTGCGGCGGAAACTGGACACTGTTGGTTTCGAAGTTCGAAAGGCGCGCCGCACCCCCGCGGCCGTGGGGCAAAATGCGCGTGCCGCGATATCTGATCCTGAACAGTATGGGCGAGAAATACTCGGGCCCATTGTGACAGAAGCCTGTTTGATGCTTTGGCTTCACCTGCGCGAACTGCAACGGGAAAACCAGCCGCTTGTCCTCTATTGCGCCCGGGGCGGCCTGCGCATTCGCCATTTTCTCGAACGTGTCGCTGCAAAATTCGGGCTACCGATGGATGTGGCCCAAAAGGATTTTATGGTTTCCCGCCTTACGGCCGCCCGCGCCGCGTTGGAGCAGGGGTCTGAAGTTGCGTTCCGTGAAATCGCCCGGTTGTTTGATGGAAAATCTGTCCGCCAAACGATGGAGACAATTGTCGGCACCGAATTGGATCTGCCTTCTTCATGGGACCAAACCATCACTTACGATCGGCTCGTCGAACTCTATAAATCTGAAAGCGGTGCGGTTGTTCGGCAGCACTTATCTGAGAAAAACGCCGTGTTTAGGCGGTATGTCCAATCACTGACCGACGGATTTGAGCGCCTGACCCTTGTGGACACAGGCACTTATGGCGTCACCCTTCAATTGCTGATGGACGCGTTTCCCGAGCGGGACTGGCGCTTGATCCACCTTGTACGCAGCCGTGACGCGCGGGGCAGTGCACCGCATTTTTCCCGGACGGCCGGCGTCCTGGTTGAGCGTGATGGGCATAGCCCGTTCGACCGCAATTCGGTCATTCTCAGATACTGGCTCCTCATGGAATGTCAGTTTGAGCCTAACTTGCCGAGTGTTGCCGAATTTTCAGAGGCGGATGGCGATATACGTTCAAACCTCGAAACGCCGGGGTGGGAAGAAAAGATCGCGCAGGCGAATACACCCTTCGTTGCCGGAATTCTGGACTATATGAACCAGGTTGAGGTTGGCGGGATGGCAGACCAGATAGACCGCGCTGACGCGGCATGGCGCCGGCTCAAAAAGGATATCTTGTTTCCCAATGCCAATGATGTCGCGTTACTCGACATTGGCGAACGGCCTTGGAATTTTGGTCGTTCAGACTCCCATCCCGTCATGAAGCCGGTGGACCAAGAAGGTCTGTCAGAGTCGTTACGCAATTTTTGGCTTTCGCCGTGGAGCGAAGGATATGCGGTACGCGCCTTCCCCCGATCCTATCCGTTGTTTCATGTCGGTTTACGGCTCGCGTTTTATCTGCGTCAGTTGAAGCAGAGTATGGGTTACGCATAAGAGTTGAGAGTTGGTGCTTACGCCTAGATCGTGATGCCGTAGGCCGGTTGCGCAGGACACATTCTTAATTTCACCAGATCCTAGACGGAGTTCTTGTAGTTGCTGCCCGGGACGACATCGTGATCTTGGCGCCCTAGGGTGTGATTACACGCGTGGCTATTACCCTGTCTTCCGACGGTTCAAGCTTGAAGTCGTCTACAAGTCGGTGCGCCTGGGAGGGTGTAAGGCAGGCCGTCAGGCGAGTCTCTTAGAGCGGTCTGAAAGGCGCATCAGACGGCAGCATAATGAGTTCGATTTGCGACGCTTATCGAGATTGAACACTTGGACAATTCATCGCAAATCAAATTTACTTTCTCGTACTTCCGCATTGAACAATTTGCGACATAGCAATTTCGGCGCTGAGCAGGCTGCACTGACTATATTAACTCGCTTTGCCAACACCATATTTGTGCTTACGAAGCGCAATACTTTCTTCCGCTCGTGCACGCTCATCCTTTTCAAGCTTTTTCAGCGTTTCCCTATAGTCTTCCGTAAACTCGCGAACGACTGCACTCTCGTCTTTCAGCCAATATTCTATTTCATTCGCCTTTCTTGAATAAGCCTCGGCTAGTCCGAATTCGCCCGTTACCACGCCCGTTGATAATAGCGCAATCGATACTTCATTCATCAATGGCTTATTGTTGTGGTGATTGGCGACAATCTCCCGGCAGATCGAATGCATGAATGGTTCTCCGTGATAGTTGTGCAAGACTCCCATTATGAAAAACGCATCATTTGCATTGCCAGATTTGGCTAAAGGCAACATCGCCGCCTCTACTTTTTCTCCGAAGTCTGGAAAGACATTCGCAATTAACCGCCCTCCGCGGTACATGAACAGCGAATCGTCTTCTTGGAACCAGCCTCTAACGGATTCTACGAGAATGTCGGCCGCATATGAAAGGGGCTCAGACAAACTCTGAAAGCTAAATGGGATGGGTTCGTAGTCCGAACTCTCATCTTCGTGTTCAATTCTGCGACCAAAGAACTCAACGACTGCCCCCGGATTCTTTTCTGCAATCGTCTTCAATAATTGTTCAGACTGATAGTCGATGTGATCAACTTTGATCAGGACATTCAAGACGATGTCGCATACTTCGTCGCTGAATTCAGAAATCAGGTTTTGGAACTCTTCAACGAACCAGATTTGCTCAACCCATCGAGCGCTCTTTTGTTCCGCAAGTTGCGTCATGGCCGGCATGAGCAAATTGCCGACTAAAAAGGATGGATCAAGCCTATATTTTGTCGCTGCAACTGCAACTAACTGAGACAAAACGTGTTCATCAGGCCGCTCAAGTACAGTCTTCAAGGTCTGCTGCAAAATGTCTTTGTCAATGTCCTTTGATCTGATGAAAAGTCTGCTGATCGCCATGAGCTCTCTGCCGTCGGAGACGTATCGCAACAAAAGCTGTTTCAGATCTTCCTTACGGCTGCTTTCCCAAAGGCCGAGATACAGCGGTAACGTAAAGCCCTGAATCTTCTCCAAATGATCGGACACTAGTTCGAAGGCGAAATCGGTGTGTGCTACGGCTAGGCTATTAAGAAAATCTTGGTAGTGCGGGAATGTCGCAAGATCGTTCGAGCGTGTTTGACAGTACCTGAATATGCGTTCTTTCCATTGAGGCCAATTGTCATCGGAGATGCTTGCGATGAAATTACGTGCTGATTCTTTTCGATCATTTTCGATCTTCGAGAAGTCGCGTTCGTTAGCGCGTGAAGCCTCCCAGTCGTCAAAGATGCTCTCAAATCCGATGAGCGTTCGGTAGATGTCGTATTCGGGATCTTCAAAAATGCGATCTCTTATTTCGAGTGCAGCCTTCCGAATAGCGTCAGTCGCTGCATGATAAAAGAGCCAATAAGTATCATGTTCTATCTTCTGGCGGGTGGAATAGGATTCAGCAGACAAAATTGACTTGAGCCAGGCCAGAACGCAAATCGTGTTCGACTCAATTATCCGCAATAGAGCTTCTTCTGGCTGGCCATGATGAGGCAATTGCGTAGCCGCGATCATTGTGCTGATGATCGATCGCCGTTCTTCCTCATCCATATCTAGATTGTATTTCGTTTTGAGGAGCTCAATAGTTCGATTTCTTATGCTTTTTATGCTCTCAGTAGGCGGGATTGCTCCCGTACTCCAGTTCACTGAGTCGTAAGTCCAGGACGTTCCCTCCATCGTGCTTGAAAGCAATTCACGAGCGAGCGTAGTCATCGCCTCCAAACGCGTCTCTGCAATCTCCACTCCGCGCGACTCCAGAAATTCTATAACCTGCAGCTGAGGAGCTTCTTTGAGCCCAGCGCGGTTTTCGCCAGCAAAGTAGATGTCAATGTCGTACACCGCACATTTCTTCAAGCCGTCAAGCGCTCTCCGTCGCAGTGCGGAGTCTTCATTGGCGCTGTACTCGCAGAAAATTTCAAGGGCACTGGGCATTTCAAAGTATCGTATGCGTTCAACGATATCCAATGCATCGCGTGTCAAATGCAAGTGCGCAGGAAAGCGATTGGGAAAGATCGCGTTAGCTTTGTTGATGCTGTCATGTGAGCTACGCATTCGCTGGAGGAAAGACCTGATCGCGTTAATCGTCTCTTTGTGGACCCTAAACGCAAAGACCGAAAGCTCCTCCAACAGCTGCTTCAGCTCCGAATAATCCGATTCGTTGGCTAAGCGATCGGTCACCTTCTTTAGTTCTGCTTTGAGCGCACCTTCTGCTTTCTGACCTCTGGTCAGGCTGAGTTGTCGGAGAATCTTCAATTTATCATGTTTGTCCATGATTATTGCATTCCCAAAAGTTCGATAAACTCATCAGACAAGTAACTCGCCGCCTCCTGGCAGATCTCCAGATCTTTCGGCAAAATGTGTTCTGAAGTCACCTGCACAAGCCCCTCGTTTTCTAGGCGATCCAAATTTGAGCTAATAGCATTGGCGTCATAGCCTTTTTCTTCTAACAGGCTAATTGCCCGAGAGATCGGTATCGGATCTAGCCATACACAAGACCCAAGAATCCGTCGCCTGATGTCGACGTCGTCGGCACCGAGCGCATCTAGCGCCTCATCAAGACGCTCTGTTCCTCCCTTGGGAACAACGTCCACGGCGGTGAGGTCGGCCACGGCGTCCCGTTCTTTCGACAGCATTTCCGTGTCAACACTAAGCAATTCCGGAAACACGGTGGCCAGTTTGTTAGGGTCAAGTTGCATCATAAACTCCAATACGTCGTCACGGAGCCAACATTCGATCTCGACCTTATTGTTTTTGCGGCGAAGCTCATTGAGTAGGGCGCCGCAGCTCGCCGGCAGTGCATCTTGATTGTGTACAAATACCCACTTTTCCATGTCGTCGCCAAAATTCGATTTTGCACCCTCAAAGTCACCTTGAATTTTCGCCTTTGTTTTTGAGGGATTTTGTTTCTCGGGGGCGTGAGATTGGAAAACGGTTTTTTCCGATACGAGGTAGCCATCGCATTTCAGATCACCGAGATTGCCCTGAGGTTTCCACGGCTCGAAATCAGGACCCCATCGCTGTTTTGAGACACTGGTGAACAAGTCCTCGAACGCTTGTCCGTTTTTCTTAAACAGCGCGAGTTCTACGATCGTTCTTGTAATCGTCTGTTTCAGAATACTCGCCCTAGTCTCAATCACACATGCGGTGCGGCCTACTCGGTTATGATAAACAGACTTCTTACTCGAGTTGGAGCGACATGCTATCCAAAAAAAGGGTGCAGTCCGCGACAAGGATACCTGATTCGACCTCGCGGGGATTTTATGCCACTCAGAGCCAATCAGACTGCAAATGATGACATTAATAGCAACCAATTGGCAAAATAAGCCTCCAGCCTTGCATTGAGCGAATGCCCATCGGCGACTTAGTACATTGAAATGATGCAAACTCCCTTGTGAGACTGATCATAAGCCGACTCCACATTCATCTGTGAATGCTGCGACATGAACCTTTGGTCGGCGCGATAGGCGCCGGGGGCAAGGATTAGCCAATGATTGCTCTATACATTTCCCAAGATGTCGTGATGATTTGGGAATGAACTTCCGCCTGTTCGAAGATCGTGACCTTGACCCGTATCTGCGCTGGACCAACCAGAAAGAAATCTGGGAAGTCGATAACGCAGGGCCTTACGAATTCCGGACCCGAGAGTCTTTTGCCGACCAGTGGAACAAGATTGTCGGTTGGCAGCGGAGTTGGATGATCGAAACGAACGGGCGGGAAATCGGATACATCGGATTTATCTCGGACGAACAGGATCGTCTGACCGACGAGTTTTTCATTGTTATTGGCGAGAAGTCCGAGTGGCGGAAGGGACACGGTAGGGCGGCCATGGCATGGCTGTTCGGCAAGGCGCTTGAGCTGGGACTCAAATCTCTGACGGGCCAAGTCCTTGGAAACAATGAGCGGGCTTTGGCGCTTTATGAGAGTCTTGGGTTCCGCGTGATTGAGGAGAGAGAGCCTCGATTTGAGCGGAATGGCAAAACTTATTCGACACTCTTCATCAAGAAGATGCTTGAGTGACGTCTCCAGCATGTGCGCTGGCAGCCTGCTGAAAAAGTTTTTGGCATCCTTCGGTTGGCTTCGCCAACGGCCTTGCGGCCCTCCTCAAGACGGAGACCTTTGCACGGAACGCTTGGCACTTCGAGACGGGCGCTTACAGCGCCCTCCTCAGTGTGAGGAATAAGGAAAGCCTCATGGTGAGGAGGCGCGAATGCGCCGTCTCGAACCATGATGTAGAACGTGGATGACTTTTTCAGCAGCCTGCTAGGCCGCGCTGCCGATGCGATCGGCGACAAAGTCTACGAAGGCGCGCACCTTTGGCGTTGTCCCCCGGCGGCTCGGATACAGGACGAACAGAGAAATGGGAGGCGATTCCCAGCGCGGTAAAATGGGCGTGAGCGTTTTACTGGATTGCGCGAGGTAACTCGGCAACAAGGCGATGCCAACGCCGTCTTCCGCTAATCGCTGTGCGACGCTGACATCATTTACGGAGGCGTACGGTTCGAAAGAGATTGTCTTGTCGGCACCGCGGGGGCCGGCGAGTTTCCATCGGCTCGTCATTTCAGTTTCACTTGCGGCAATGAGGCGGTGGCTGGCTAACTGGTTCACGCGCGCGGGAGACCCAAAGCGGCTCAGGTATGACCGCGACGCATAGAGCTTGGCCGACGTTGAGGACAAACGACGCGACACCAAGCTCGAGTCTTCTAAGGGGCCGCCTCTGATTGCAACATCGACTCCCTCACTGATGAGATCGACCCGCCGGTTTGTCAGCAAAAGTTTGAGATTGATGTCAGGGTACGCTGCAAGAAATTCTGAGAGATGCGCCGCCATCACCTGCTGACCAAAAGCGACGGGCACGCTCACCCGTAGCACCCCTCGCGGTATTTCCGTGAGCTGATGAATTGAGATTTCGGCATGCTCAGCTTCTTCAACGATCCGTTGGCAGTGCCCGAGCAGGGCGTGACCGGCCTCCGTCACGCTTAGGGTTCGGGTCGTGCGGTCGATGAGTCTGGTCCCGAGTCTCTCCTCAAGCCGGCGTAAATGGCGGCTGATCCTCGATTTCGGAATATCAAGGCGCCGTCCCGCTGCCGACAGGCTCTCCGACTCGGCAACAGCCGCGAATATGGCCATGTCATTGAGATCAAGCATTCGTTCCATTTTTGAAACAATCTTTTCTATTTCTGAATCTAGGAGACGTTTATAGAACAATTTAATTTGGCCTCACGTACAATTTTGGAGGTCGAATGCGGAAGAAGATTACGGGCGAGTGTTTTTGCGGGAAAATTGGCTATGAAATCGCGGGCGCATTGCGAGACGCTAGGTGTTGTCACTGTTCCCGGTGCCGGAAGATGTATGGCGCACAGGCCTCAGCCTATGCCATGGTTGATCCTGCACAGTTTTCATGGACGCGTGGCGAAAACAATCTCGTGTCCTATGTCGGCCATCACGGGTTTGGCATCCAGTTTTGTGAAACCTGCGGTTCCACACTTTGCGGTATTTTTGAAGGCACCATTCATGGGGTCACACTGGGGTGCGTAAACGGTGACCCCGAAATCGAGATTGGCTTCCACATATATGTTGGTTCCAAAGCGGCTTGGGAGATCTTGCCCGAGGGCGCGACGCTATATGAGGAAGGGCCGCCCGACGGTATGGGCGTGCCTTTGTGACGCCGACTGTCAGCTCAAGCTGCGGCCAACGCCGCTAACAGCACACCGCCCAGGTGGCGGGTTATGACAATTGTGGTGTTGAAATTGCCGTGTTGCTATCGGAACCTATCCGCCTATCGGAAAGGCGGAGGTTTCTCATGGTGACACTCAAAGCTTCGTTCACAGTAATCTCAACCGACGCATTGCCCGCCGCGAGAGATTTCTACATCAAATATTTCGGCTTTAAGGCGGTGTTCGACACCGGTTGGTATGTGCACCTGCATGGCCCGCGTGACGCCAGCAATGTGCCGTTGGAATTGGCCTTCATGACGCCGGGCAACGAGTCATTGCCGAAAGAATTCCAGACAGGGTTCGACGGCAATGGCGTGTTTATCAGTATCGAAGTTGAAGATGTGGATTCACTCTATGATCAACTGATGGCAGACGGCTTCGTTGCGATCCAAGACTTGTGTGATGAGCCGTGGGGCCAGAGGCACTTTGTTATCCGAGACCCGGGTGGTACGTTCGTTGACATCGTAAAGACGATACCAGCGTCGCAAGAGTATCGAGATCAACACAAGGAATTCTTTGCAGATAGGGTGTAGCGTGTCCTTCACGAGATCGGTTTGTAAGGCTAACTCGGGGTTCGTCTCTGGTCTTGAGGAAAACATCGCCAGTTGGCCCGATGCGCCGGTAGCCTTGCCTGAGCGCGCGGCGGCGAATCGCCGTATTTCTGGATAGCCTTTTCCGTGGGTAGGGAACGATCCGTAGGCGAATGAAAGAACGGGCACGCACATGAGCAGACAGGTACAGACCGATTTTGATGTTCCAGCATCGCTCAAGGCGCCGGTCGAAGGTGCCTTACACTGGGTCAACGACGCGCAGGCAAAAAACTATGAGCTGACTGGCCTTGTTGATGTCGACAGCGCGTTGCAGACCAAGGACGGCGAGGCGTTTGAGCTTGGGCTGGTCCTGTGCGACGGCGAGATTTGCACGTGCGAACGTGTCCGCATTCAACCCGATGGCACCGCGTTTGCTTTCAGTTCGGCGGAGGCGGAACGGCCTGCTGTGCCGCCATTACTCGATCCGCCAGAAGGCTTGCGTAAAGAGTGGCTCGATAAACAACTTCAAGCTCACGAATTTTTGTTGCTGCTGTTTTATCGCGGACGATGGTGACCGCCCTGCCGCTTCGAGTTGCGAAGCTTTAGAAAATCCGGCGTTCTCGATGAAATCCGCGCAGCAGGCGGTGAGATCTTCGCAGTGACTAGTGAGCCGCAGACTCTGGCGACCGAGGCGGAAGAAGATTGGGATATTCAGTTTCCGGCCATTGGCGATCCGCATCATGAGATTCGCGATCTTTTGAGCGCGCGCGGGCTGGTCGATGTTTTCTACAACGAAGATTACGGCCATTTGCGCGAACGGGAATGGGCCAGTCACCCGAAAGGTTATTTCCAGCCCGCGGTGATCGCTTTGTCTAAAACCGGCCGCGTTCTCTATCGTTGGCGCTGCGTGCCGAAATACAGCAACATGAGCGGCGCCGGTGCACGCCCGGAAGCGCGCTACACCTGGGACCGCATCCAAGAGGCCTTGAAGAGCGATGCCGACGCGGAATTGGACAAAGCCCCAGTCCTGGGCGCAAAAGAGCTGTCTTGGCCGATGTTTCTTCTGATCCTCACGGCCCACGGATGGTTCTTGCGGCCAAGAGCTTTCCCGCTAAAGCGCGAAGGCGAGAAGGACTCTGCCAACCCCGGCAAAATGATGCGCCGCGTTTATGCCTTCGCGGGACTTTGGCTGATGGCGTTGCTCGCCTTGCCAACGTTTTGGGTCGGTGCTGCGGCACTGCTTTGGATCATCTTGCTGACACCGGGACTTATTGAGATTCACCGTCAGTTCCAAAACGAACCCGACGCGTACTGAGGATCGACAATTGTTCATCGCGCGGCTTCGCGAGCGCGGGGTTGCAAACTACGGCATTCACATAAGTGAGCCGGCATGTACATACTGTCTGCCTCCGCCTTGTGGGGAGGGCTATCGCATAAGCACGTGGCACCTCGCGAACCCCGTTTCCCGGGCGCGCTGCAGCATGCAAATGCTGCTGCGCTGAACCGGGATCTTATAGGCATGTGCCGCAATGATCCCGGATCTGCAGCGCACCACTTTGTGCTGCCCCCAGAGCTTTTGGGCGTCCGGGAATCAAGATTCGCTCAAGCTAGACCATATCTGATAGCGCTGCCCACCGAGGCGAGGTTTCGACGTGCATGCATTAGCTAAGATGTGTGAATTCCATAGTTTTGTAATCCCGGCTCGATGTTCATTTCCGAAGGCTTGGGGAACATGAACTTTCGGTCGGCGTTGTAATCGCCGACCGGCAGGCGCCGATGACGATCAACGTGTCTTCATTGCACGAGAAATTTGCGCAATAAGCGGCTTGTATTTTACTTTTGCGAAAACAAGCAAGGTAGCTTTTTTCAGTCTTTCAATCCGGTTGGTGACCGATTAAGACTGAAAGGCGTGCTTTTGGCGAGGAAGTTTGGGGAATGATCAACAAAAGAACGATATCGGCAACGCTCGCGGTGATCGTTGTGACCATCGTCGCGCTGTTGTGGCTTTCGGTAACGGGATATTTCGGACGGCTGCAGCCGCTGGGCGAGATCGTCGCGAGCCCGCGTTCCGCGGACTCTGTCCAAGAACGAAGCGAGGCCCAAAAAACCGCGCAAAAAAAAATGGGGGCCAGCGTCCCCGTTGAAAAACAAATCTTGTTCGGCGATTTGCACGCCCACACAACATTTTCGTTCGATGCCTTCAATCTCAGTTTGCCGCTGATCGGCGGGGAGGGCGCCCATCCCCCCAGCGATGCGTGCGATTTTGCCCGTCATTGCGCGGCGCTTGATTTCTGGTCGATCAACGATCATGCGGAAGGGCTAACACCTCGGCAGTGGCAAATTACCAAGGATGCTGTCAGGCAATGTAATGCGATTGCGGGCGATCCCGAAGATCCCGACATGGTTTCTTTCCTCGGGTGGGAATGGACACAGATCGGTCAGACCCCTGAAACGCATTATGGCCACAAGAATGTGGTTCTTAAACACACAGACGATGACAAGGTACCGGCGCGCCCGATCAGTTCCCGCGAACAGCTTTTTCCGAATGCGGAAGATCCCTATACATGGCCCATGCGCCTGTTGATGCTCGCCGGTGCGGGGGCGGAGGGGCGCCAGCCCTATCACGACTTTATCCGTTTCATTCAAGAAAGGAGCGAGCTCTCGCTGTGCGATGCCAACAAGTCGGTACACGAATTACCGGCGGATTGTCAGGAAAGCGCGCCAACCCCTACGGAATTATTCGGCAAGCTGGATGAATGGGGGCATCCCTATATGGTCATCCCCCATGGCACCACATGGGGCTTCTATACGCCGCCGCGGACAAGCTGGGACAAGCAGTTGCTGGCGCACAAGGACCCCGATCGGCATGAAAGCCTGATCGAAGTTTTCTCAGGCCACGGAAACACGGAACAGTACCGCTCATGGCGCCCGCGGTATTTGGAAGACAACGGGCAGGAGGTTTGTGCCGCGCCGACCGATGATTATTTGCCGGAATGCTGGCGGGCGGGCCAAATCATTGAAGCGCGCTGTTTGGACGAAGGGGAGGCGAGCGATATCTGTGCCGAGCGCGCTGCCGCCACGCGTGCGAATTTCGTTCTGTCAAAAGATGCGGGCCATTGGAGCATCCCCGGCACGTCCGTCGAGGATTGGCTGAATTCCGGGCAGTGCACGGATTGTTACATGCCGGCTTACAATTACCGTCCCATGAACTCCGTCCAATACGGGCTCGCCATCCGCGACTTCAGCGATCCTGGCGCCGAACCCAAGCGGTTTCGGTGGGGCATGATTGGCTCTTCGGATGGGCACACGGCACGGCCGGGCACCGGGTACAAGGAATTCAAACGCCGGAACATGAGCGACGCGGCCATGGGCAATTTGGGGCCACCGAAATTTTTGAAAGACCCCGAACCCAAAAGCACCTTCACGCTTATGGATGAATCGATTGCGGGGCTGGGACCGAATTTCGAACGCTTTTCATCTTTCTTCGGTACCGGCGGTCTGGTCGCCGTGCACAGTGCGGGCAGAAGCAGAGACGCCATATGGAGTGCGCTTGAACGTAAAGAAGTTTACGCCACCAGCGGCGACAGAATTCTTCTTTGGTTCGATTTGGTTTCGGACGAAGACGCTATTCCCATGGGGAGCTCGGTCGAACGCTCAGCCAAACCAAAGTTTCGCGTTCGCGTTGCGGGGGCGTTTGAGCAGAAGCCGGGCTGTCCTCCCGACACGCTCACCAAGATGCCGGCAGACGAGATTGAAAGCCTGTGCGGAGGTGAATGTTACAACCCGTCAGACAAGCGCAAGGTCATCGATCGCATTGAAGTTGTGCGCATCCTTCCGCAGACCCGCCCGGATGAACCGGTCGAAGATCTGATCGCTGATCCCTGGCGGACCCTTCCGTGCCCACCGGGCAGCAGCACATGCGCCGTTGAATTTGAGGATGACGATTTCACCGCGAACAAACGCGATGCTGTTTATTATGTGCGTGCCATCGAAGAAGCCAGCCCGACGATAAATGCCGCCAATTTGCGCTGCGAATATGACGAAAACGGTCAATGCATCAAAGTCAATCCGTGCTTTGCGGGCGCGCCGACGAGCGAGACGGATGATTGCCTGGCGCCAGCAGAAGAACGGGCCTGGTCTTCGCCTATCTTTGTCGATTGGGGTGGATAAGGCTCACCTTCGTATCTGCGTAACGCGTCTTCGGTAAATCAGTTCAGGGCGTCGTCGAGTATGCCGCCCCTCTGTGATGTTGCCTATGGAACTGGTCGTGCTCAGCCGGGTGTGCCAAGTTGGGGGGGCCTGGTCGCTGTGGGCGCATGCGGCAAGGCCCGGTGCTGCAACCGGCAATGAGAGACACCAAGGAGAGACACAATGACACCGCTCAGAGTGTGGATCGTGGCGGCACTCGCGCTTCTTTCATTCTTTCCGACATCCGCCGAAGCGGCGTTCGGCGACTGCACAGATCCCGGCTATCTCTCGCGCTTCCCTGAAGCGCCGGCTGCCGGTTCGATCCTCTGTGTGGAACTTTTCCGCTTCACCGTCTCCACGCCTGGCGGTCCGCGTGAGATCAGGGCGATCCAGGATGTCGCGGGAGATTGGGCGACGCCGCCCGGGGCCGCCGCCGGCGTGGAACGCGGGGCGCGCGAAGCCGCCGCGGCCATGGCGGCCTTGGGCAATTTCGATACCGATGACATCACGCTGCTGCTGCTCGACGACGCCTCGTCATTGACGCCCGGCCGCCAACCCGTTGCCGTGACCGACGGGCGGCGCGATGCCGCCGGCACGCGGCCAGGCGAATGTTTGGTCACGCTTTACGGACTCACCGCCGCTGCCGCCGAAGATGAAATCGCGGTCACGACTGCACATGAGATGTTTCATAGTATCCAATACGCCTCGCTCAGCGCCGGGCAAATGGCCACCGTTGGCGGGAGCGGCGATTGGTGGGTCGAAGGCAGCGCGGAATATTTCTCGGCGTTCGCCGTCTCGGGCAGCCAGCCCTTCACCGATCGTGGTGCGGCGTTCGATGCGTCCGTCTCGAGCGGTACACCGCTGAACGACATGGCGCATCAAGCCAGTGTGTTCTTTTTCTGGTGGGCCGGCGCGGGGGGCGGGCCCGAGGAATTGATGGCGTTCATGCGCGCCATGGCTGGGTCCGACAGCGCCGGCGCGCAGCGGGCTGCGATGCGTGGTGTCCTTTCCGATGATCAGTGGCTTGATTTCGCCACGGCCTATGCGGACCAAACCATCGCGCATCCCCAGGGCGGCGGCATTGGCAGCTTGCCGACAATGCGGGACACACGGACGGTCAGCGGAGATGTGACGGAAAGGCTGACGCTGGAACCGTTCGCGATCCTGCTCGGCACTTTCGATTATGAGTGCGGAACCTGGGGCCACACCTTGGATCCGGTCAACCCGAACCTTGCTGCAACGCTCGACAGCGCATGGGCCGACTGGCCGGAAGAAGTCGATGCCCGGGACGGCCGCCCTTCGACGTTGCGCTTCGTTGGGATGCATACGGATGACAGCGATGACACGGTCAAGATTGAAATCGAGCGCCGCCGCTCTTGCGAACCCTGTGCGGGGACCGACCAAGTTGACGCGTGTGTGCCGGGCGTTTGGCAGATGACAAGCGGCGGTCCGGTCGAATGGATGCGTTCGCAAGGCGTCCCGATCACCGGTCACGCCGAGGGGCCACGCTATATCACTTTTCTCAGCGACGGCAGTTACACCGCGGCACCGCTAGGGGTCAACCTGACAGTAGAGTATGATGAGACGCGTGGCGACGCGACCGGTGCGTCCACGACGGCGTACGGGCGTTGGTCGGCCGCAGGGGGTGTCTTAAACACCTGCCAAGATGCCGGAATGGTGTCGGGCACGGTGACAGTGACCACGCCCAATGCCACCACGTCCGGGCCGGTTAGCCAAGCGGGGGGCGGTGTGATTTCGATGACCTATAGCTGTTCGAGAAGCGGTACGATGACGACGTTCACACCTGTCCCCGGCATGAGTCCGATCGAGTCGGGGTACACCCGCATCGCCGATGCGCCGGAGAGACCCGCCGCGCCCTAAATGAGGTTGATGAGAGGTGAGGGGACCGGTCCGTAGAAGGATGAACAAGGGAACGGCGATGGCTGGGAGTAGCGAGCCCCCCGCGAGGCGGATTCTGTAGTTGCGCCTCTATATTCATCTAAATGGATGCAGGGGGAACATGAACTTTCGGTCGGCTTTGTGAACATCGACCGGCATGGCTTTCATTCCGACGATGAGATTTGTGCCGATGAGTGTTCTGGCATTCGACCGGAAAGCATCTATTTCTTTTTGTTGCGCAAGTGATTGATGATCCCCAGCAATGCCGCCGCGTGAAGATCATATTGGTTCGCGATGTCGCTGGTTTCATCGCCCGTTTGTTTGGCGACGAACATGCCGTCGGCGAGGGCAATGCTGTATCGGGCGATCGCGTCAATGTCGTCCGTATCCAGATCTGGTAGCAGACCCTGATAGGTCTTTTTGGAGTTTTTGAGCGCGTTGGCACGTACCTCCCGAAACATTTTGCGGGCGGCGGGCTCTTCCGGTCTTTTCTCGAGCGCAAGCATCAGGCCCAATCGAAGAAAGTCAGGCACGAGGGCCAGTGCTTTGATGGCCTGAAAGGATTGATGCTCCACTTGCGCTTCCAAAGGCGTCCCTTCGGTCGCGGGGCCAATATCGCTCATTACTTTGAGCCAAGCTTTAAATGAGCGCTCAATCACGGCGGCGATCAAATCGTCTTTGTTCTTAAAGTGCCAGTAAATGGAACTGGCCGGATGCCCCGACAGTTTGCTGACAAGCGAAATGCTGGTGCCTTCATAGCCTCTCTCGCAGGCAATCTCCGCCGCCGCGTCGAGGATTTTCTCTCGCGCCGCCAGGCCGTTCGCCCGCTTTTTCAGCGCTTCTTTTTGTTTTGAAACCAACGGTGTCTCCAGTTTTCTCGGGATCGAAAAAAAATTGTTGGAACGATCACTACAATATCACTTGACACGGGCTTTGTCACTATTGTAGTGATCGCTCCAGTAAGAAAATCACTGAGATCGCTCAGATCAATCCGGAAGGGAGAGGCCCATGCATAAAGCTGTGAAATACATTCACGACCACGCACAAGTGCTCCGCGAACAACACGCGCTCAGCGATGATCTGGGTAAGCTGTCGGATCCGGCAGCTGAGATTTTGAGAAAGTCGGGCGGCATGCGCCTGCTTCAAGCCAAAAGCCATGATGGTTTTGAAGCGCAGCCTTCGGATTTCTTTGAATGGGTCCGTGCCGTTGGCCGCTACAATCCCTCTGCCGGCTGGATCGCGGGTGTGGTCGGTATCCACCCCTGGGAGGTGGCGTATCTTCACCCGAAACTGCAGGAAGAGATCTACGGCACTAATCCCGACACATGGGTGGCTTCGCCCTATGCGCCGCAGGGAAGAGCCGTCAGGGAAGGGGATGGGTTCAGATTTTCCGGCCGTTGGCAATATTCAACGGGTACGGATCATTGTGACTGGGTCGTGCTCGGCGGCATTGTGACTGACGAAAACGGCGAAGTGAACGGTCCGCCGGATATACGCCATTTTTTCCTGCCGCGCGGTGATTATGAAATCGTTGAAGACTCCTGGAATGTGATGGGGTTAAGCGGAACCGGCAGTAAGGACATTGATATCAAGGGGGCCTTTGTTCCCGATTACCGAACGATCAGCCACGCCGACATCTCTGAAGGCAACTCCAAGCACGGCCGGCCCAACAACCTCATGTATGAGCTGCCGTTCTGGTCCATCTTCTCGTCGGCGATTGCGTCGGGAACCTTTGGCATCGCGGAAGGAGCGCTGGAAGTTTATCGCGAGTATATGGAAACGCGCTTGTCGGTGATGGGGGTGACGGGCAAAACGGATCCCTTTCAACAGGAAGCCCTTGCCGAGGTCGAAGCAGATCTTGCAGCGGGTGTCGTGCATCTCGACCATATGCTTGCGACCTGGATGGACCAACTGAAAAAAGGCGATCCCGTCACCAAGTCACAACGATTGGAGTTTCGCCGCAATCAGGTTCGTGCGGTTCAGCGCGTTTTGTTCGGTGTCGACAAACTGTTTTCTCGTGCGGGCTCTGCCGGCATTTGGACAACGCGGCCGCTTGAGCGGTACTGGCGCGATCTGCGTACCGGGGGCACGCATGTCTGCGATATGTCCGATGTCATCTACATGGCCTGGGCGAATGATCATTTCAAAACGGGAATCGAGAACAACGTCATTCACTAGGCGGAAGATTGCGCAGGCAAGGCCGAGGCGGCTGTGCCATGCGTGTAGACGAAAGCAGGTTTCATGATAATCGGGAGGTGAATTTCGATGTCTATTTCTTCATTGGGTTATGTCGGGTTTGAGGTGAGCGACCTCAATGCATGGCAAAAGTTTGCAACTGAATTCCTCGGCATGATGCCAGGGGAAATGAAGGACAAAGTCCAAAAATATCGGATCGATCAGCGAGTGTGGCGATTTGCTGTAGAAGAAGGCGAAGCGGACGATGTTGCGTATCTCGGTTTCGAAACGCCATCCCCAGAGTCGATGGCCGAGACGAAAGAACGGCTTCAGAGGCGAGACATTCCTTTCACCTTAGACGATGGAACGCTGGCCGCCGAACGCGGCGTACGGGAAGTGATCGTCCTCAAAGATCCAACAGGCTTACAGGTCGAGATCTTTCGCGGCGCAACCGATTGTCTGCAAGCCCCGTTTCAATCGCCTGCTGGCGTAACCGGTTTTGTAACAGGGTCTCAGGGCGCAGGTCATGTTGTTTTGCAGACTGACAAAGTGGACGAGGTTCGTAAGTTCTACACGGAAGCACTTGACCTAAAGATTTCAGACACGATCACCGTTGCCCTTGGACCTGATTTCACTTTGCTCCTCGAGTTCTATCACTGCAACGCACGCCATCACACGCTTGCGCTGGCACCCGTGGGCGGCCCCAAACGTATGCATCACTTCATGCTCGAAACCACGTCCTTTGACGATGTTGGTTTTGCTCTTGACCGCGTTGCCGCCTGCAATGTCCAGCAAGCGACATCGCTTGGTAAGCACCCCAACGACGAAATGATCTCTTTTTATACAAAGACGCCTTCTGGCTTTGAGGTCGAGTTCGGTTGCGGTGGTGTCGAAGTCGATGACGCAACATGGTCTGTCCGCAATTTCGATGCCATGAGCGTATGGGGGCACAAACAACTTGGCGGCTAACGATAAATTACAAACGAACGACATATATCAGTAGGAAATCAAATGGATCTGGGACTAAAAGGCAAACGCGCCATCGTTTGTGGGGCGAGCAAGGGGTTGGGCTTTGGATGTGCAGAAGCACTCGCTCAAGAGGGGGTTACTGTGGTGGTTGCCGCACGGACGCCTGAATCGCTCAAGGAAGCCGCCGATCGCCTTGCGAAGGCCACCGGTTCGGAAGTCGTCCCTGTCGCCGGTGACGTCACGACAGAAGAAGGGCGGGCGGCCTTGGTCGACGTCTGTCCGAATCCGGACATTCTGGTGAACAATGCAGGCGGGCCGCCGCCGGGGGATTTCCGGCAGTGGGGACGTGACGAGTGGATCTCTGCACTCGATGCCAACATGCTCAGCGCCATTGACTTAACCCGCCGCGTGGTCGACGGGATGATCGAGCGTAGGTTCGGGCGCATCATGAACATCACCAGCCATATGGTGAAAGAACCAATGGGCGTTCTTGGCCTGTCGAACGGCGCGCGGGCCGGCCTCACAGGTTTCATGTCGGGACTGGCGCGCGATCTCGCTGGGCACAATGTGACCGTCAACAATATCCTTCCCGGCCAATTCGATACGGACCGCTTGCGTTCCAATCATGAAAAATTCGCCGGCGTGTTGGGACGAACGCCGGAACAGATGCGCGAAGGCGCCATGAAGCAAATTCCCGCCGGACGGTTCGGCGACGCCGAAGAATTCGGCGCCACGTGTGCATTTCTCGCGAGCACGAAAGCGGGCTTCATCACCGGGCAGAACATTTTGCTCGATGGTGGCCAATATAAAGGGCTGATGTAGGTCCGCTGAAGTCGCATCTGTTGGTGCCGTGACGAACGGCATGCACACGGGGAAGGTCTGAGCAATGCAAGAACTGAGTCTCTATCACGCCGAGTTGTCGCCTTGCGCTCACAAAGTGCGCATTGCACTCGAGGACCGGAAGATTCCGTTTGAAAGCCATCAGATTGATCTCATGCAGAAGGAGAATCTGCGACCGGATTATCTGAAGCTCAACCCAAAGGGATTGGTACCAACACTCGTTCACGGCGATGATGTGGTGACGGAGTCTACCGTTATTTGTGAGTATTTGGAGGATGTGGTCGAAGACAGGCCGCTGATGCCATCGTCGCCGAGCGGCAGGGCACGCGTTCGCTATTGGACGAAATGGGTCGACGAGCAGCTTCACCCCAATACGATGCCATTGCTTTTTGGTGGGCTTGCGCGCCATGTCTGGCTGAGGAAGTCGGAAGAAGAACGCGAAAAACTCCTCAGACAAATTCCGGATCCCAACAGACGCGCACGGCAAACACGCCTGATTGAACATGGGCTTGACGCACCCGATGTCGAGCCCGCGTTGAAAGTCTGGGTACAGACGTTTGGAAAAATTGAAGAGCAATTGGCCCAATCCGAGTGGCTAGCGGGCAACACGTATACGCTCGCTGAATGTGCGTTGCTTCCTTACATATTCATCATGGAGTACCTCAATGTTGAGGGCGTGTTCACGCAATATGCCAATCTCAAGAACTGGATGGACCGGTGTAAAGCGCGTCCGTCATTTGATGCATCCGTTAAGCCTTATGTACCCGAGCAAAGATGGAAGATGATTTCGGCTGTCACGGCCAGAACCGGGCCGCTGATCAGCGCCAAACTGAATCAAATGGCGGCCTAGTTTGGGGTTCATCGCCATGCCTAACGCGCCAGACGTCAAGAACTGATTTTGAATGACACAATGAGGGAATACACAATGAACAGAAGAACGCTCATTGGGGCCGCTGCCGCAGCGACAGCAACGGCAACTTTGCTACGGCCCAGCGGAACAATAGGGGAAGAAATGTCTCAGAAGATCGATGTTCATCAGCACATGCTGCCAAAACTCTATACGGACGCGCTCGCAAAAATCGGCATTCGCGGCGCGGGTGGTGTGGACTTTCCAGAATGGACACCGGAATTGGCGCTTGAGATGATGGACGGGCAATCCATTCGTACGGGCCTTCTCTCGATTTCTGCGCCCGGCGTTCACTTCGGCGATGATGCTGCCGCGATTGAACTGGCGCGGGCTTGCAATGAATATGCTGGCTCACTCATGCGCGATCATGACGACCGCTTCGGGTGTTTTGCTGTTCTGCCGATGCCATCCGTCGAAGCGTCGATTGCCGAAACAAAACATGCTTTGGACGACCTCAAGCTCGACGGCGTTGTCCTGCTATCAAGTTTCTCTGACGGTACTTATTTGGGGGACCCCATCTATGACCCTCTGATGAAAGTTCTGAATGACCGGTCAGCCGTTGCCTTCGTCCATCCACCGGTTCCAGTCAGTGCACCGGGAGAGGCGCTAACCATTCCCCCCTTTGCGACCGAGTTCGTCTTTGACACCAGCCGTGCCATTGCGAATCTGATTTGGACGGGCGTCGCCGAACGTTATCCCAACATTCGGTTCATCTTCTCACATGCGGGCGGCACCGCACCTTATTTGGCGTGGCGCTGGGCGCTTCTAGAAACCCTGCCGCAAACGAAAGAACGGGCGCCAAAAGGCTTTATGCACTATTTGAGGAACTTCTATTACGACACGGCCCTGTCCGGCGGCGACCAGGCGCTCAGTGCATTGACGGCGTTGGTTGGCCCTGACCGCATCTTGTTCGGTAGCGATTATCCCTTTGCGCCGCCGCCCGTCAGTGTCGCGGCGTGGAAGGGCGTGACGAACTATGCCGGTCTCAATGCGTCGGATCGGGAGCAAATTGCATCGACCACGGCCAAGCAATTGTTCCCAAGGCTGGCATAGCCCGCTTGGCTTGGAGCGGCGCAATCTGCGCGACTTCGCAAGGAGAGTGAATGGTATGATGATTTCGCGTGTCCTGGCCTTTGCTTTTCTCGTCTTGTTGGCAGCGTGCGACGGCACGGAAGACCTAACCCCGGCTGAAATCAGCGCATTGGAAGCCCGCGCAGGCGTGTCCGATACGCCGCCGTTGGGGGAAGGGGATCTTGTCGCCTATGTGGGCGCGACACTGATTGACGGCACAGGCGCTGACCCTGTTGAGAACGCCATTGTACTCGCGCAGGGTCAGAAGATTGTGGGGGCAGGTACGGGCATCGACATACCTGCCGATGCTGAGATTGTTCGGGCCGACGGCAAATGGATCGTACCGGGCCTCATTGACGCTCATATTCATTTCATGACGTCGGGCCGGCTTTACACGCGCCCGGCCTTCATCGATATGACCCATATTGTTCCCTATGCTGAGGAAGTCGAGTGGATCAAGGGCCGGGTGCCAGTGACCCTGCGCAGTATTCTTTGTTCGGGTGTGACCAGCGTTGTTTCCATGGGAGGGCCAAAAATTGAATATGTGGCGCGCGACACTGCAAAGACCATGGCCGACGCGCCCACCGTGTTCAATTCCCACGGCGTACTGGCACCGATTCCGGAGTTCTTAGCCAAGAACTTTTTTGATCCTTGGGACGGCGAATTGGCGGTCAAACCCATGACCACTCAGAAGCAGGCGATCAGACATGTTGCCGATGCTGTAATGAATGACGCGGTTCTCATCAAGACCGCCGTCGACGGAAGTGGCGGCATGCTGCAACGGTTTATGATCCGGAACTATCCTTCAATACATGAGGCATTGATTGAAACGGCGGCCAAGCATGGCCTGCGGGTCACCAGCCATATCCACGAATTGGAACCCGGGCGCAAACTGATGGAGCTTGGTGTTGCCAGTCTGCAGCATATTCCCGCCGATGCACTTGTGGATGAGGGCTTTATTGCGTTGGCCAAGGAAAAAGACGTCATCATTGTGCCGACACTCGCTCTACGGACACGCTCCTTCGTTGAGATCTTTGGACCAAAATTCGATCTGCTTCCTGTTGAAAAGTCTTGTGGCGATCCCGAAGTCATCAAATCCTGGTTCGAGTCGGGTGAGATGCCGCCGCTTCAGGAGGCCAGACACGCCGACCACGAAGAAAAAACGAAACGCGCCCACGCCAACACAAAAGCGCTCTACGAAAGCGGTGTCACTCTCGCGGTTGCCGCCGATGCGGGGCTGATGGGCCTGTTGCTAGGACCGTCTATGCATTTAGAGTTGCAGGCCATGAACGACGCTGGAATTCCGCCCAAAGATCTTATCGTTGCAGCCACGCTTAATGGGGCCAAGGTTGCAGGTAAGGAAGCGTTCTATGGTTCGATTGAGCCCGGCAAGTTTGCGGACTTTCTTGTCCTCTCGGCCAACCCGCTTGACGATATCGGAAACATGCAAGCGATCGATTTGGTGGTGAAACACGGGCAGGCCTTCGCCCAAGACGAACTGCTTCCGCTGCCTGCAACGCCGTAGACCCATCCAACCTCGCTTTGCGCCAGCTTGTCATGTCGGTGGCTGAACAAAGTTTGTGAGCACACGAGACATGAGCGCATGGCCAATGTCTGACGAGGTCATAATCGACTCCGGATGGAACTGAACGGCAACAATCGGTAGCGCCGTATGTTCGATCGCCATGACGGTGCCATCCGCGGTTTCCGCCGTCACTTTGAAATCGGGCGGCACGGCGGACCGGAGCGCATGCAGTGAATGGTATCGGCCGACGGTGAAGTGTTGCGGCAGACCTTCGAACAAGCGGCCGCCCAACACATGCACTTCAGAGTGTTTGCCATGCATGGGCCGTGAAAGAACTTTGAGCTCGCCGCCGAAATACTCGATCAGGCCCTGCAGCCCAAGGCAAACACCGAAGATGGGCAGGCGGTGCTGCATGAGCCGCGCGATCAAACCATTCATGTCAAAGTCCGCGGGCTGGCCCGGGCCGGGCGACAATACGACAATGTCTGCTTCAGTACCTGTAGCCAGCGCCCCGGCTACGACGTCATGCCGGAATGTTGTCACGTCCGCACCGCACGCCTGTAAATAAGCGGCGAGGGTGTGCACAAAACTGTCTTCGTGATCGACCAGAAGTACGCGCTTCTTACCCGCAGTCTTTTCATTGGGCCGCCGCGCCGGTCGACACGGGGACGGCGTGGAAATGGCATCGAGCGGGGCGGAGGCCTTCAGCCGCACTTCCGCTTCTTCCGCCTGCGGATCACTGTCGTGCAACAGCGTGGCACCGGCTCGTATTTCGGCCATTCCGTCCTTCATTCGAATGGTGCGAAGGGTCAGCCCAGTATCCATATTGCCGTCAAATGTAGCCCGGCCGATCGCGCCGCCATACCAACGCCGCGCGCATTTCTCTTCTTGCTCGATGTAGCGAATAGCCCAGCGCTTGGGCGCGCCCGTGACCGTTACGGCCCAGGCATGACTCAAAAATCCATCCAACGCGTCAAACTCGGGTCTAAGAACGCCTTCAACATGGTCCACGGTGTGGATCAGCCGCGAATACATTTCGATTTGCCGCCGGCCAATCACCTGCACACTGCCGGCCTCGCACACACGCGATTTGTCGTTGCGATCGACATCGGTGCACATGGTGAGTTCCGTCTCGTCCTTCGTGGAGTTCAACAACTCCTTGACGCGGTCCGCGTCCTCAAGTGCGTCTTGGCCCCGTTGAACAGTGCCACTGATGGGGCAGGTCTCGATACGGTTGCCGTCAACGCGCACAAACATTTCCGGCGACGCCGCAACCAGGAATTCGCCGTCGCCAAGATTCATAAGAGCGCCATAGGGCGCCGGATTAGATTGGCGCAAGCGATTGAAAATTTGGCTTGGTGTGTGGTGGCAGGGCCTTGAGAACATTTGACCAAGGACGACTTCAAAGAGATCGCCGCGGGCAAAGGCCTTTTGTGCACGTTCAACCATGCCGGCATATTGGCCGCAGACCGGATCTACTGTCTTCACCGGCTTTCCCTCGGGTGCGGATCTATAGGGCGATGCGGGTGTTTTGCGCGGCGAGTTTTCGGTTGATTGGCCACCAATAACAAAGTCGTAGCGCAATATCTCAGCGCGTTGCCGGGCGTGGTCAACGATATGGATTTCGTCTGGCAGATACAGAACCAAATCGCGTTGGTCTTCTGCCCGCGGCAATTTGAGGTCCATGGGTTCAAATTGGAAGACGAGGTCATAGCCAAATGCTCCGTAGAGGCCGAGATGGGGGTCGGCATCTGACCCGAACAACGACAACAAACTGCGCAATACGGAAAAAAGACTTGGCTGCCGGCTGCGAAGCTCTTCCGGGAAACGCTCATTGGCGGCGCTGACTTCGCCCTCGATCCTCTTCACACTGATGCTCAGCCTGTCGATCGCATCGGTCCCCTTTAACGCAGCGCCGATGGCGCGAAGCATGATCTCGCCGCGCGGGTTCAAGCTCTCAATCGTGAAAGAGCGCCCGCGCGCGCTGATGGCAATCGGAGGATCTGAGAAACCGATGTCCCAGCGCTTGTAGCGCCCTGGAAACTCAAAGCTGGAAGACAGCAAAACGCCGCGCTGGCGGTCCAGTCGCGCGGCCAACTCGGCGGGGTGTCCCGCATAGGGAAGGGGTTCTACTTCGCGGCGGACTTTAATGCCGCCCTTCGTCAAATATGTGTCGCAATGCATCGTTCCGGTTCCAAAGGCTGCGCCTCGGGTTCAGGACATGCACTGCACAAAAACAAAAGCCGTCTCAAATCCGAGACGGCCCAAAAAAACACGCAAGTTCGACCGCCCGATATTAATCGGGGCGCCACCAACCAAGCGTGAAAAGTGTTTTCATCATGCGGCTAGGTTAGCAGTGCTAAGGATGGGCCGCAATCGTTCAATTTGATCGGAAAGAAACAGCACACAAAAAGATCCCGACTTTCGTCGGGATGAGCGAATAAACATTGAAATCAAATTCCGCTCACTCCGGCGAAAGCCGGAGTCTCATGCAGTAATTTCATTTTGGGCGTAAACAGATCCCGGCTTTCCCGAAATATTGTGTGGGGAGGGGTGAGTTTTAACTGGAGCCCACACCGCGCCCCAACGAAAAAGGGCGCCACACTGGACGCCCCATTCCTCCCCCGAGTGTTTCGGTAAGCTGCGTTAGGCGGCAGCTTCTTCGGCTGGTTCCGGATCGCGCAGCACGTAACCGCGGCCCCAGACCGTTTCGATATAGTGTTCGCCATTTGTAGCCGCTGCGAGTTTCTTGCGCAGCTTACAAATAAACACGTCGATGATTTTGAGTTCAGGCTCGTCCATACCGCCATAAAGGTGGTTGAGGAACATTTCCTTGGTGAGCGTTGTGCCTTTGCGCAGGCTCAACAGCTCAAGCATTTGATATTCTTTACCGGTCAGGTGAACGCGCTGGCCTTCGACTTCAACCGTTTTGGCGTCCAGGTTGACCTGAAGTTTGCCGGTGGTGATGACCGATTGGGAATGACCCTTAGAACGGCGAACCACAGCGTGAATCCGCGCGATCAACTCGTCTTTGTGGAATGGCTTGGTCATATAGTCGTCGGCGCCAAATCCAAGGCCGCGGACCTTGTTTTCGATGCCGGCCAATCCGGACAGGATCAAGATCGGTGTACCGATCTTCGATAGGCGGAGGGTTTTGAGAACGTCAAAACCATTCATGTCAGGTAGGTTCAGGTCGAGCAGGATGATATCGTAATCATACAATTTGCCGAGATCGACTCCCTCTTCCCCTAAGTCGGTCGTGTAGACGTTAAAGCCATCAGACTTCAGCATAAGCTCGATGCTTTGTGCTGTGGCGCTATCGTCTTCGATGAGCAAAACGCGCATTGCTTCCCTCTTTATTTAGGCCACCGGAATCGGCATCCACTATGGTTAACTGATTTGCCGACAGTATGCCGAAATACTTAACAAAAGTTAATCCCAAGCAAAAAAAGTAAAAACAAATCGAAATACCAAGACTAACGCATTTGTTGTGCAGTGCGAATACTTGGTGCCTATTACGGGAAATTTGGTCCTGGAAGCCCCTGATTTCTGCGATTTATCCGTGGACGGCGGTTCGGTTTACGCCAACTTAAATCGTCTCTGTGATGATCATCAGCGTTAGGCCTTTTGGGATAATCCTTATCGGGATTTTTTCGCAGAAGCCGAAAAGAGGGCGTTAAGGACTCCATTGAAACCGCTTTTTACCGAGATCGGGCAGATGCCGCGGCATATCCGCTATGGCCGTGTCGTCAGTGTACAGGGCTTGCTGGTAGAGATTTCCGGCGGGATGAGTTCGCTCAGTATCGGTTCTCGTGTGGAAGTGGCAGGTCGTGACAATTCCCGTGTTCCTTGTGAAGTGGTTGGGTTCCGTGGGAACCGCGCTTTATGTATGCCTTTCGGGTCTCTTGAAGGCGTTCGAATGGGATGCCGGGCAGATATCGGCGAACTCGATGCGCTCGTCTATCCATCTAAGGCATGGCTCGGGCGGGTTATAAACGGATTCGGTCAGCCGATCGACGGCAAAGGTCCATTGCCCCAAGGTCTTGTGCCCACGCCCGTGCGCAATCCGCCGCCACCGGCCCATGCCAGGCAGCGTGTAGGCGAGAAGATTGATCTGGGTGTCCGTGCACTGAACACCTTCGTCTCGTGCTGCCGCGGCCAGCGGATGGGCATCTTCGCCGGATCAGGTGTCGGTAAATCTGTCTTGCTTTCCATGCTGGCGCGCTACACAGCCTGCGATGTGGCCGTGATCGGGCTGATCGGTGAACGCGGCCGCGAAGTTCAAGAATTTCTCGAAGACGATTTGGGACCCGAAGGTTTGGCGCGGAGCATTGTGGTCGTCGCGACATCCGACGAGTCGGCCTTGATCCGGCGCCAGGCCGCCTATCTGACCATGTCGGTCGCGGAATATTTCCGTGATCATGGGGCCCAAGTTTTCTGTTTGATGGACAGCGTCACCCGCTTTGCCATGGCGCAGCGGGAAATCGGTCTGTCGGGCGGCGAGCCGCCGACCGCCAAGGGCTACACACCGACCGTGTTTGCCGAATTGCCGAAACTGCTGGAACGGGCCGGGCCCGGGGAAGGGGCCGGGTCGATCACCGGCATTTTCACCGTTCTGGTCGAAGGCGACGATCACAATGAGCCTATCGCTGATGCGGTGCGCGGCATTCTCGATGGTCACATCGTTCTGGACAGGGCGATCGCCGAGCGGGGCCGGTACCCCGCCATCAATGTTCTGCGGTCGGTGTCACGAACCATGCCCGGCTGTAATACGGATGAAGAAAACCAATTGGTGGTCGAAGCGCGGCGTTACATGTCGGTCTACGAAGATATGGCCGAGTTGATCCGCCTTGGCGCTTACCGCCCTGGAACCGACCCCACAGTGGACCGCGCGATCAATTTGCATCCGCAACTCGAAGCCTTTCTTTCTCAAGGCAAGGTCGAACAATCGACTTTGCCAACGGGATATCAAGAACTTTCAAGTGTGATTTCAGATATGTCGGCGGACGCGCCCAGCGCGCCGGCAGATGACCAAGGAGCGGCAGCGGCATGAAGTCTCGAGAAACGCTGGTAAGATTGAATAAATGGAAAGTCGATGAAGTGAGGCGCCGTCTGGTGGACCTTGAACGAATGCGCGAGGATTTTATCCAGCGATCGGCCGACATCGACGCAAAGATTGCCGAAGAAAAGCGCCGTTCGTCTTCCTCGGAAATGGGCATATACGCCTTTCCCTATTTCGCGCGCTCCATGAAAGACCGCCAAGACAATTTAATGAAGTCCATGGCCGGGATTGAAGAGCAAATCGAAGCGACCAAAGCCGAGCTGCAAGACGCCTATCGCGAACTCAAACGCTACGAAATCATCGAGGACCGCGCTGAAGCCCAGGAAAAAGCCGAAGAAGAACGCGTTGCTCAGGCCGAATTGGATGAAATTGGATTGCGTTTGCACCGCAGTCAAAAAACCGGCACCAGCGAGCCCGCCGAAAACTAGCGCGACAATGAGTGTGACGGCTGTCACATCGACAATAAATGACAACGAATTAGAGCACCGGTAGACTACTCCCTCATACGTTGATTGGGGCGGTTTCCTTCGGCGTCATGCGTGCTGTATGCCTCCCCTCATGGGGTGCGTCAGTGGTGCAGCAACAACAAGAACAACACTCAACTCCTTCTTCTGAAAATCTAAGACGAGTAAAACGCCAAGCCCGCAGCTATCTGTTCAGCGCGGCGATCGCTTGGAGCCTGTCGCTTGTCGTCTTGGCGGGTGGTCTCTTTATCGGCCTCTATGCTTGGGATCAGCGCCAGGCCGCGTTAACGCGCCAGTCCGAACAATTGGCGGCCGCGTCTCAGGCGGCCCTTGAAGAGGGCGATGCCACACGCGCCACTTTGCTTGCCCTTGAAGCGCTGCCTGATCCTGATCAAAGAACGTTTTTGAATCGACCGATGATCCCAGCCGCGGAAGGCGCCCTCTATGCCGCCGTGAGCGAGATGACCGAGCGGCGCAAGTATGAAGGGTTGCTCGATACCGGCAAAGGTCAGGCAGCGCATGTTGCTGCGTTCGGTCGTTTGGATGGCAAGGTTCAGATTGTCGATGTGCTGAGAGATCGCAATCTAGCAAGTTTCGATTTTGAGAACTTTGATTTGGCCGATCTCAGCCTTTCACCCAACGGAACGCGCCTACTAACCCTGTCTGCTACAGAGGAATTGAGCGTTTGGGACACCGAATCAGGCGCACGAATTGATAGGGCTCAATTGGAACTAGGTGCCAGTCATGTTTGGGCTGAGCTTTTATATGGTAGTGAGCTCGTCTTGATCGATGGCTCTGATCGCAAAACCGCACGACATTCACAGAGACTTTTCGATCTCAAGTCCAAGACCTTTCTGGATCTCTCACAAACAATAGGGTCGATTGAATACACCGACTTGTCATTCTCGCAGCTCCTTCCAGACTGGCTATTGGTCTTCGGCGAAGACGACAAATTCGTATTGGTCCACTGTGAGAGTCGAGAGACATTGTCCGTCACGGACGACGCATTCGAATTCTACCCGCATATGTCAGTTTCGGCAGATCGAAATTACTTAGCAATTGCGGGTTCCGTATCTAAAGGGGATACGGAGGAAGAAACAACGCAAACGACAATATTTGTCATCGATTTGGAAACACGACGGCAAATTTCAAAGTTGGATGGCCACACGGAGTGGATTTCGTCAATTGCGATCGATTCAAAAACACGCCGCTTGATCAGCGCAACGGAAGCATTTGGTGGCCATGAAACAGAGGTCTTTCTCTGGAACCTCGACACCAACGAGAAGTTGGCGGAAACGGCTATTGAAGGGCTTAGAGGGAAGGTGCGCGTCCGGTTCCTAAAAGAAACTAATCAGATCGGAGTTCTAGCGACAAACTACCACGCCGCCTGGGACAGTACGTTATCAAATACTGAGGTCCGCATGCCAACCGGTTTGCATCGCCTTTCCCGATACCATGAGTGGCCAGATATGACGGGCGATGTCGTTGTGGGGGGCAAGGAGGGAGCAGCTTACTTCGCGCGAAGAAGCCGATTCTCCAATCGGACGGTCAAAACAGGTGGAAGGCCCGAAGTCAAACTATTTCCTCAATCAGATAGAGCAGTCGTTTTCATGCGAAACGGTGCGTACGCATATTTGACAACACGACATGGACACGTTTCCTCGAGAATTGCGTTAACTGACGAGAGAATTCTTGACGTCAGTCACAGAGGAGAACTGTCAACAACAATTGCAGAAACGCGTGATCGCAATCTATATGTCTTTAATCGGAATAAATCAGTAAACGGATTTCCGCTTCATGAAAGTACTGGTTCATTCGCTCCATCTTTTTCTCAGTCGAGAAATGATGGCAGAGTTTTTATGCGTGCAAGGTACAACGATACTGCATGGAAAAACGAGATTGTCTCAATAAGTGATAACTGGAGCATCACACGAGCAGACGTTGCTGACATTCCAAGGCGGCGCTTAAAGTTTGGCCAAACCAGCAGCACTTTGACCGGATACACACAGAAAGGTGACGTGCTCTACAGCTATGATCTTACGAGCGAGAAGCTTTCAAAGGTTGCTGATACATCAATTCTCAGAAATCCGACCTATTGGCCACTGCAAGGCGATAACGAGTTTTTGTTCATGGGGCGGCAGAGCAGAAATTCGACGCCTGTTGAACTCTATCTGAATGATCCTGACGGTGGCTTGGATCTATCTCCTTTCGCATTGCCTACAATCAGTAGTTGGCGTTCGATAGCAGTTTCCGACGACGGTCGGCTGGTTGCTGCTGCAAATGCGGAGAAGTTTGTTGTGTGGAATGCATCCAAAAAGCAGTTGGTAATTTCGGAACCTCTGAATGAGCGAAGCGATAGTAGGCCCTTTGTGCGAATATCAAAGGATGGCAACGTCGCTGCGATGTTGGAGAGAGGACAGCTCACCGCATGGAACACAAGGACGGGCGAAAAGACAACTGTCCGTTCAACTGTCACCAATGAAACATGGGGAGAGGTTCTAGTCGTCGGAAATACCAAATTGTTATTGGTGAGACATGGTTGGCCGGATAGCCGGTTTGGAAAGAATATTTTGTGGGACTGGACGACAGATCAAGTTGTCTCAAACTACAGAGATCTCAAAAAAATGCGCCGTATAGAGACCGATAGAATGGAACGATATTTGTTGGGCCAAGAAGGAGACGCTGCTGTCCTGTGGGAATTGGAGACAGGTAGAACTCTGCGAAAATGGCGTGACGTTGTACGTATCGAGTTTGGGTATAACGGCACCTACACCATTTGTGCGTGCGCAGACCAATTAGCGGTCCATCCAATTCTCCCACGCGGCAATGCCTTGATTGAGCTCGCGCGCCAAAATTTGCCGCCACATCGCAATTCATTGTCTGACGAGGAGCGCTGTCAGTATGGCCTGTCCTCTGGACACTGAACTGATGAATTCGGGGTTACGCATAACGAAGAAACGAAAGAGTCGCGTACATGACAAATACAACCGGAACGCAATCGATCGAAACGCGTAAACTCAATCAACTCCGGCGGCGCGCGCGGACCTATCTCTTTGGCGCCGCCATTTCGCTCAGCTTGCTGCTCGTTGTGGCGGCAGGCGCGGTGCTGCTAGGACTTTATACAATCGACCAGCACCAAATTGCATCGTTCCGGATGTCGCATCAGCTCGCGGACGACGCGAAGGCAGCGTTGCAAAAGGGTGACGCGACGCTCGGGACCTTGTTGGCGCTTGAAGGATTGCCGAGCCCCAAAGAACAGCTTCTTAAACGGCCATTCGTGCCGGAGGCCGAAGCCGCGTTGTTTGCGTCACTCAGTCAGATGACCGAGCGGCGATCCTTTGAAGGAAGCCTCGATCATGGGGCAAAAGAGAACGCAAAGTTCTTCGCCTTGCAGAACGATGACACAATCTCCGTTGTGGATGTTGTTGCGGACACGACACTGTTCTCCACCGAAGTTAATCCAGAGCAACACATTGATGCAGCACTCTCGCACGATGGGCAGCAGCTCGCCCTTTTGCAGAAAGATGGCACGCTGAGATTTTTTGACGTCGCAAGCGGTGAGGAATTTCACAATGCGCGTCTAGAAGGTGAGATCGATCGAGGACGCATATTCTATATAGATGTTACCGGTCTCCTTGCCGTTCGGACAATCCGAACTGAGGAAAAGGGCGAGCAACGCATTTTCGATGTTGCACGTCCGGGCTGGCTGGAACTTGATAACGGCTTCTCGCGTTACAAAAGGCACATTGACACCGTTGAGTATGAAGGCAAGCGGTGGATGTTTCTTGTCGGCCCCAACAAGACGCTTGGTGTCGTTGATGTAGAAAAACGCAAACTGCAACTTGAAGTGCCGGGTCCTTTCAGCCGCGGAAGCACCTTTGCTTTTTCAGAAGATTTCCGCTGGTTTGCAGTAGCTCAGTCCACGCGCGAAAGCTGGCGTGTGTTGAGAGAAGTTCCGCGTGATCCGGAAACCGGTGAGGTCAAAGAAGAAGACCGGCTCTATACACCGATCACGCTCGTGGACCTCGAACTTGGTACCATTGCGGGAAAACTCAGTGGCCATTTCGGCGGAGTGACCTCTATGGATATTGACAGCGCAAAGCAGCGCGTTGTGAGTATTTCCAGTGGCGCCTGGGCCGACGAAACGCTCAATCTTTGGAACCTAGATACGAAGGACATCATTGAGCAGGCGAGGCCAGAGAAGGCATACGGCGACAGTCATGTGCGGATCATGCCGCGTTCAGGCGATGTACTCTTGATCTCGTCCAATTACAGCGCGCAGTATGACGAAACGCTGAGTGTCGAGAAAGAATGGGTCGATGTAACTGATGGTTTCGTGCGTGCCGTGACGCAAGCGGAGAGCTTCGGTGAGCCAACCATCGTGCGTAACTCGAGGGGGCATGTTGTCTTTTTCAACAGGTTTCGTACTAGGCAAGACCATGTTCTGAAACTTGGCAAATCCTTAGTCGGAATGGATGCTTATCCAGATTCGGATAGGTACATATTTTATTCGCGCGGAGGTCCTTCGGCCATCGTTACCGATGCAGACGGTACTGTCTTGGCCCGTCTTGGCGGGCACAAGAAGGGCGTTCGTCATGTTCACTACCTGGCAGACAGCAAGAGCTATGTAACGGTCGATGGAACGAGAACGATCAAAGTCTGGAACATCAGCCGACAGTTTAACGAGTGGCCTTTGTCTGATGGAGGCAGGTCCATTGGAAGTACAATGGCATTCGCGCCGGACGATAGCGGCTTTACCATCAAAACATACAACCCCCACGTTGAGCCAAAGTCGAGTTTCTCGAGCTACACAAGGGCCCACGGCTGGAAATCGAGCACGCCGACTGTCTTTCAGGAAAAAGAGACGTCCCGCCTGAAATATGTGGGAAGTGCGGATCGGGCGATTGGGTTTTCGCGCAAAGACGGACAGTTCTATTACTTTGATCTAATCGAGAGTACTGCCAAGCCATTGGGAAAACTCGGGTTGAGCCGCATCATCGATTTTTGGCCAACACATGATGGCGATGATCTATTCGTCTTGGCGTATGCGCGCGATGAAAAACGCTACAAGCTCTTTATTTTAAGCCAGGACTCAGGACAGTTCGAAGAAATCCTATCTTCCGAACGACGCAGGGGAATAAAACTCGCAATATCTAATGATGGTCGGAAGGTCGTTGTCGTCAACAAAAACAAGTTGATGTTTTGGGACCCGGCGGCCCAACAACTTGAGCAGATAATTCATGAAGACGACTGGACATTAATCAGGTCCATTGCATTCAATCCAGCCGGAGATTTGATTGGCTTACACTATGGTTCTGGTATTGCGGTATGGGACATTGTCGGCGCTCAGTTCGTTGAAACTAACATTCCCAGATATGGGTTTTCACACTTGGGTGCATTTGCGTTTGATCCGAAAACAAACGGCATTTTCGTTCCGACCAGCAGCAACTTTGCGGCAAAAAGCGGAATAAAGCTGTTGAACATTGAAACGGGTGATGTGCTGCAGCAATTTCTCGGAGTGGACAATGCGCCGAAAGAAGTCCTGGTCTCTTCCGATGGCCGCTATTTGTTGGGCAGGGCGGGATTGCGTGATGCCGTGTTATGGGATCGTGAAACCGGACTGCAACTTGGCCGCTGGCCGGATGTGCGGCGTGCTGAGTTCAGTCCGAATGGATCGTTGATTTTTGTTCAATCTAGCCGTACTTCAACGATCATTCCAATACTCCCGCGTGGCGAGGCGCTGATCGATTTCGCACGCGAAATCCTGCCGCCGCATCGCCAGGGGCTGACGCCGGAAGAAAAGAAACGGTATCATCTAACGCGATAGTCGTTCGAATAACGGGTAACAACGGGTGTTGAGTTTGAGAGGAGCGTTTCCGCGTTGGGCGTTGCTGTATGCTGTCGCCTTTCAATTCGCTTTCATGTCGGCCGTGGTCGGCGCGGAGCCCGCGAAACCATTGTCACTTCCGTACCGAACGGACATCGACGACCTGTTCATTGTCGATGTCGAAGTCAACGATACCGGGCCGCATCCGTTTGTCGTCGACACCGGCGCCACGTCTACCGCGCTTTCGGGCGCCCTTGCCACCCAATTGGGGCTCGCCGATTTGAGCCGGGACTTTGTGATTGTTCACGGGGTGGCGGAAAGCGGTCTGCATCCCACAACGAAGTTGACGACACTGCGCCTTGGCCATGAGGTGAGGCGTGAGCCCACCGTGATTGTTTTGAAGAAGCAGCAGGGCACGCGCAGTTGGTCGGGTGTCTTGGGGCTCGATATTCTGGACGACTATGTCGCCGTCTTTCAAAAGGACCCCAACACGCTCACCTTATTTCACAGGAGTGAACTGGCCGCTGACTATTTCGATGGATGGCAATCGCTTGATGTTTATCACGACGCGTCTTTACGCCGGCCTTATCGATTGATGTTTCTGAACGTGTTGATTGACGGCGTTCCGATGGAAGCGCTTTTTGATCTGGGGTCATCGACACCCATTATCAATTGGGCTGGTGCGCGCAAATTGGGCTATGGAGACCACTACACAAAACTTCGAGAGGACTGGGTTATTAAAGGGGCCGTTGGCCGCTTTCGCCCTGAATCCGTTATTGAGGTCAAGCAAGTTCAGGCGGGACTGCTGCGGTCTGTGGGATCTCTGCTGGTGGCCGATACACCGGCGCTCAGGGAACTCAACCGCGCGGACAAGCCGTTGATTATTTTGAGCACAGGTTTCTTTAGGCGATTGGAGTTTGCCGTCGATGCAGCAAAGCCGGCGCTTTACGTAAGGCTGCCGGTCCCGTCCGGCGTTGCTGGACAAGAAACCGGAAACCCGTCACCATAGATTCCTAACAGCCTCTCTGACTGACGGCAGGGCCGGTCCGGTCAAGAGAAGATCCGTCCTGAAAGGGAGCACGCCATGAGCCAAGTTCAGTCCGACAAAGTCAAAACGTCCGCGCCGCCCATATTGGGTTTGCATCACTCTGCATATAGGTGCCGTGACGCAGAAGAAACACGCCAGTTCTATGAAGGCGTCTTAGGGCTGCGCACCAAAGCGACTTTGGCGTTCGAAGAAGATCCCGGCGGCGATGAGCGCCCGTTTATGCATTTGTTCTTTGAAATGGGGGATGGAAGTTTCTTGGCGTTCTTTGATCTTCCGCATACGGTTCATCCCAGCAAGTTCAAAGTCAAGGACGGCATGGAAGAATGGCATGTAGCGATGGAAGTTGGGGACTATGCGCAGATGATGCAATTCAAGCAGCGGCTTGAAGAATTCGATATGCCGGTCTTCGGTCCCATTGACCACAAATTTTGCCATTCCATCTATTTCTTCGACCCCAACGGCATTGCGTTGGAGATCACCGTGCGCGATGAAAACCACGATGCGGTTTTGGATGAGGAAGAAGCCGCAAGCCCCGAAGCGATGCGTAAATGGATGGCTGAGACAGCCGCTATTCGTCGTGAGAAACTAGAGTCCGCCGCACAAGCTGCGGAGTAGGGGCGTTCATGGATTAACTTCGCCTGAAAAGCACAGACTTCACCAAATAGAAAATCGTGATCAGGACGAGATAACCGACAAAACGTGTAACGGCGACGTCCACTTCAATGTCGCCTGCCGCACCTATGAAGGCATCCCACAAATCCTCGCGGTCACCGCCATCATAGGCTTCCATCAGCACGGCGATGAATTGATCGGCAAGGATCGCCAAAATGGAAATAAACAGGATCCGCGTATAGCGCGTCATAAGAAACGCTGCGAACAGCGCGATGACCACACCCTGTAGTGTGCTTACCGCCGTGAAGGAACGGCTGATCAGATCAAATGCATCTTCCATAGCGCCTCATATGTCTTGAGCGCTATTTTTGTATCACCGCCTTGACGCTGTGAACCATAAAAATTGACGTGAGGAAGATGGCGAAATAGATGATGAACGAGCCCATTGGAAGATTGAGAAAGGCGGCGACACCGGAATCCGCCAGTTTTTGTGCATCGCCGCCTCCGGCGGCCTGGATTCCGATTTGTGCGAAAGCGTAGAGAAACAACGCACCAATGGTCGCGATGGGCGTTTGCCCCGTGCGTTTCATAAATATCCCGGCAAGCATGATGATCAGGACCGCTGAGGCCCAATCCATACTTCCGATAACGGCTTCTGCCATTTTTCCAAGATCGCCCGGCATCTTAACCCCGACTGATTTCCATCAGAATTTGACAAACGGCACATTGCCCTAGGACGTACCGCTATTGCCAGTTAACGCCTCAATGGGTGCCACCGAATGGTTAATGCCCGGTTACCTCTTTTGGCTCGGGACTGGGGGGCTGGGCGCGGTTGAGCCGGGATACCGGGTTGCGATGAGAGCCGGGGCCGGTTTGTGCGCCCCAGCGTGGATCGAGACTATTTTCTCAATTGTCTTGCGATCTTGACCACATCCTTTGCCGCATTGCTTTGGGGGTGGCGTTTTAGCAAGGCGGCTTGATGTTGGATAGCTTCGCGGACCTTCGGATCTTGGCGGATGATCCCAAGCAGAGGCGGGGAGAGATCGAGGAAGTTTTGACAGACGCGAGATATGGATTCATATGTGCGCCGTCCCTGTGACTCGCTGGTTGCCGAGTTGACCACGATTTTGATGTCCCGGCTGCTGTCCCGCATGTCCATCATTTTGATGAATGCATAGGCGTCGGTAAGCGATGTAGGTTCGTCGTTCAACACAACCAGCACCGCGTGTGCGTCTTCGCTCACGTCGGGGGCGCCGGGTGCTGCCTCAGCCTCGCTCAAGGTGGTAACAGCACGATCGACGCCGGCCCCTAAGTCAACAATGACCCGTTCATAGACGTTGGTTAGCGCCTCAAGTCCTGTCGACAATCCTTTGACTTCCAGTTGGCTGAGATTGACCAGAGTGCCTGCGCCGGACCGGCCTGCAAGTACATCAAATCCACCCTTGTGATGTGCCGGCGATCTTGTGTCGGTGCCACCATCATAAGCGGCAATGGCTTGGTCGAGTGAAAAGCGTCCACTGATCACGTCACCCAGATCTGCCTTAGGCGACAGCCCGAGTTGCACATCGACATTGGCCAATCCGAGGTCGCCATCAACCAGCAACACTTTGTCGCCTTCAAAGGCCAGCGCGTGGGCAAGTGTGATGGCGAACCATGTTTTCCCAACACCGCCTTTTCCAGACGCAATGGTGATCCTTTTGGGACCATGCGCCGTTTGAACGCGAATGGGGCGGTCCGAGAGGGCGGGACGATGAACTGTGGTCATGCTGAGACCTGACGAGTTGAAGTGAAAGAGGTTTGTTCGGAATTCGCATCGACAACAGGAAGAGATTGCGGTGTTGCGAGCAGACGTTCGGACAGCTTCGCCGCATCGATCGCCTCCAATCCGTCAGCGACGTAAGGCGAGGCCGAAAGCTGTGCGATCGACAAGCCTGCATGATCTGCTGCCGTGAGGGCCGATCCGAGGCGGCGTGAGACATCGACTTGTGACAGGATTAAACGGCGTACGCCGAAGGCCGCAAACATTTTGGTTTGGTCGCACAACTCGTCCCGGCTGACATTCGCCTTGCAAATCAAAACCGGTTCGACATCCGCGACATTGATAAGGGATTCGAGATGCTGCAGATCCCTGTCATCATAGGGGTTTGTGGCCGGGCAATCGACGAAGCACGGTTTTGGGATGGCGTTGAGTGTGTCGCGCGATCCCAAAAAGTCAGCCAGCATCTGTGCGTTGTCGACGGTTTGCACAGTCTGGTTCATAACATTTGCGATCATCGATAGCTGTTCGGCAGCGCCCGTGCGTAACGTATCTGCACTGACGATATCGACCGGACTGCCGCGCAGAACGGCGCGGGCCGACAGTTTTGCGGTTGTGATTGTTTTTCCTGAACCCGGCGCCCCGATCAGCAAGATCGGCCGCTGTGGAAGAGCAGGGACCGGTGCGAATTTTAGGCATGCATCAAGGGCTGCCGCGAAGCCCTGGGCCGTGTTTCCCCCGCCCAAGGCACGCGCTGTTTTTCTCAGCGCCTTCGCGAGGTCGGCGCCCACATCGTGAAAATCGAGCGCTTGATCAATGAGGTCAGGTGTGTCGCGGCTTTCTGTTGTCTCAGCAGGCGGTGTGCCGGTCTGAGTCTTGGTGGGGGCCGGCCTGTTCGCGTGTCTTTCCCGCCGCTCCAGATTTTCTTGAAGCCACGCATCAATATTTGGGTCTGCTGGTTTTGGGCTTTCGGCCTGTTTATTGGAGAGCTCGACTGCCGCGCGAACTTGGACACTGCCGGTCTTACGCGAATTTGTACTTGAAATAATGACCGCGTCGGGTCCCATACGTTCACGGACCAGTTCCATGGCGTCCTTCATTGTTGCGGCGGTGAAAGTTTGAATACGCATGATCTCAGAAAGGACCTAGATTTGACCGAGCGTTTGCAGCTTGATGGACGGATGCACTTCGTTCTGAGACATTACAACGGTTTGCGGGCGAAAGCGTTCGATGATGGAACGCACATAAGGACGGACAATCGGGCTGGTCAGCAGTACCGGGATGGCACCTTGCACGGCTAAGTTCTCAAAATTCACACGCACACTGTTGATGAATTCTTGCAATTGAGAAGGAGCCATAGACAGTTGGCGCTCTTCGCCTTGTCCGACCAGGGATTCTGCAAACGCCGCTTCCCAGTCCGGTGACAGGGTGACCATCGGCAGGATCGCGTCATGGTCTAAGTTGGCATTGCAGATTTGCCGTCCAATTCTGCTGCGCACATGCTCAGTAATCAGGGTGGTGTTTTGCGTCATGCTGGTGGCTTCGGCGATGGCTTCCAGGATGGTCGGGAGATCACGAATGGAAACACTTTCCGCAAGCAAGGACTGCAGGATGCGCTGAATGCCACTGATAGAGATTTGAGCCGGTACCAAATCCTCGATCAGCTTTTGGTGATCGCTTGGAAGATCGTCCAACAGTTTGCGTGTTTCCGCATAAGACAGAAGATCAGCCATGTTGGCTTTAAGGATTTCGGTCAGATGGGTTGTCAAAACTGTTGCTGGGTCGACGACGGTGTAACCGCGGAATGACGCTTCTTCGCGCAGACTTTGATCAATCCAAGTTGCGGGCAGTCCGAAAGTGGGCTCTTGCGTATTCTCGCCGTGCAATTCGATCTCGGCGCCGCGGGGGTCCATCACCAGCAATTGGTGCAGTCTAAGATCGCCCCGGCCGCACTCCATCTCTTTCACGCTGATCACATAGGACTCGGAAGACAATTGCATGTTGTCCAAGATACGGACGGACGGCATGACGAAGCCAAGATCGGAGGCGAGCTGACGCCTCAATGCTTTGATTTGATCCGTCAAGCGATGACCGGCAGTGTCATTGATGAGCGGGAGAAGGCCGTAACCGAGTTCTAAACGTAGATAGTCCATCGATAGAGCCGAATTGATCGGCTCTTCTTCGGGCTCCGCCTCCTCGGCTTCTTGTTCTTCCGCCTTGGCAGCCGCAATTTCGGCCGAGTCCTGCTCTTGCACCACACGCCAGGCCAGCACGCCGGTTCCCGCAGCAATCAGCAGGAAGGGGATCATAGGAATGCCGGGCAGCAGAGACATCACAACCATCACGAAGGACGCCATGCCCAGCGCTTGCGGGTATCCTGAAAGTTGATCGAATAAGGCCTTGTCCGCAGCCCCTTCAACGCCCGCTTTGGAAACAAGCAAACCCGCCGCGACCGAAACGATAAGTGCCGGGATCTGACTGACCAGCCCGTCCCCCACAGTCAGCAGCGTATAAGTGTTACCGGCTTCGCCAAACGACATTTCGTTCTGCGCAACCCCGATAATGATCCCGCCGATGACATTGATCAGGGTGATCAAGAGACCGGCGATGGCATCACCACGCACAAATTTCGAAGCACCATCCATGGCGCCAAAGAAGTTGGATTCTTGTTCCAGCTCTTTGCGCCGGTCACGGGCTTGCGTTTCGTCGATAAGCCCCGACGATAGATCGGCGTCGATGGCCATCTGTTTACCGGGCATGGCGTCAAGGTTGAAGCGTGCAGAAACCTCGGCAATCCGGCCCGAACCTTTGGTGATGACAATGAAGTTCACCAAAACCAGAATCGAAAAGACAATGATGCCAATGACAAAATTGCCTTGCATAATGAAGTTGCCGAAGGCCTCGATGACCTGTCCGGCCGCATGCGTGCCTTCGTGGCCATTCGCGAGAATGAGCCGGGTCGACGCTAGGTTAAGCGACAGTCGCAACATGGTTGCGATCAACAAAACCGTCGGAAAGGCGCTGAATTCCAACGGCTTCTGAATAAACAGCGCCGTCATCAGAATAAGTACAGCAAATGTGATCGATAAGGCCAACATGAAGTCCAGCATGAACTTCGGCATCGGCATGATGAGCACGACGACAATCGCAATCACACCGAACGCGAGCGTAAGGTCGCCGCTGCGCAAAGCGCCGCTCACGCGTCCGATCAAGCCCTCGGCAGTCGTATTGATGTTGGATTCGCTCATACGGCTTTAGCGGCCCCGGTAAAGCTGTTAGGCTACGCTTGCGCGTTGGCCACTCGGCCCGGGGACATTGATGCCGTCATCGCCATATTGTTTGAGCTTGTTCCGCAGCGTACGGATGGAAATACCCAAAATGTTGGCTGCGTGTGTCCGGTTACCCAAACAATGTTCCAGCGTGTCGAGAATGAGATCTCTCTCAACCTCGGCAACGGTCTGTCCGACTTGGAAGCGTGACACGCGTTGGGCGGCTGCGGCCGCCTGGGCAGCCGTTCCCGAAACAGGGGCTGCACCGGATGCGCCGACCGGCGAGCCATCCGGTAAGCGAATTTGGTCGACACCGATTTCCGCGTCTGGGCTCAGCAATACCGCGCGATGGATTGTGTTTTCCAACTCACGGACATTCCCCGCCCAATTGTGCCGCAAGAGTTGTTGTTGAGCGCTTGGTGCAATGCTTTTTTCGGCAAAGCCATTGGCGTCGGCGTATTTGCGGGCAAAGAATTCTGCCAGCGCTGTGATGTCTTGCTGACGCTCGCGCAGGGGCGGAATGTTGAGATTGACCACGTTCAAACGGTACAGAAGGTCTTCACGAAAACTGCCTTCTCTGACAGCCGCGGACAGGTCCCGGTTCGACGTGGCAATAATGCGAATGTCTACTTTGATGGGTTTGTTGCCGCCAACCCGGTCAATGACGCGTTCCTGGATGGCGCGCAAAAGTTTGGCCTGAAGGCGAACGTCCATCTCACTGATTTCGTCGAGCAGCAAGGTGCCGCCATTGGCTTCTTCGAATTTACCGATGCGCCGCGCGACAGCGCCGGTGAACGCGCCCTTCTCATGGCCGAACAATTCGGATTCCAAAAGGTTCTCTGGAATCGCCGCACAGTTGACCGAAATGAAGGGCTTGTCGGAACGATTGGACTTGCGGTGAACCCTTTGCGCCAGCACTTCTTTGCCGGATCCGGATTCCCCGGTGATCAGGATGCTTGCATCGCTGGGCGCAACCTGGTCTGCAAAGGCAATGACCTTTTCCATCGCCGGATCTTTGAAGACCAATTGATGGGAATCGTCGGCGACTGCTTCGAGAACGGCGGCGATCAGTTCGGCATCGGGCGGCAAGGGGATGTATTCCTTGGCGCCGGCGCGAATGGCATCAACGGCGGCAGCCGCATCGGTGCCTTCACCGCAGGCGACGATCGGAACGACGATATGCTCAAGCTCGAGTTGTTGGTACAAAGACTTGATGTCTTGTCCCACATCCACCATCAACAGATCGGCGCCGTGTCCGCCGCGTAATGTCTGCAGGGCGATGTCCGCATCTTCTACATGCGTCACCTTTGCGCCACGGTCCATGGCGATCTTGGTGGCTGTGCCCAACTGACCACTCAACTGTCCGACGATTAGAAGTCTCATGATTTCGGTTCCTTACTTGAAATACTGAATGCGCTGGGTGGGGGGCAGCATCGAGTTGATGATCTGCTCTAATCGGCGCGGATGTTCCTGTTTGGCGATTGCCACAGCCGTCGCTGCATAGATCGACAACAACAAAGATTCTTCGCGTGAATTGCGTTCGAGCTTCGAGGCCAACGGCGCGAAAACCATATTGCCCAACACGGCGCCGTAGAGCGTTGTGAGCAGGGCGATAGCCATGGCGGGTCCGATTGATTGTGGCTCGTTCAAATGATTGAGCATTTGAACCAAACCGACCAACGTTCCGATAAGACCCATAGCTGGCGCCACTTCCGCCGCACGTCTGAACAGGCTTGCGCTGGCCGCATGGCGGCCTGCAGTGGTGCGGACTTCTTGCACCAAGATACGTTCCAGCTCGTCGGATTCCATACCGTCTGCGGCCATAGACAAGGCGTTGAGTGCAAACGGGTGCCGCACGGAACCTTTCAATTGATTTTCCATCGCCGGCAGACCGTTGCGCCGCGTTACGCCGATCAAATTGATCATCCGTGTTGCCGTCGCCTCAATATTGATGGGCCGTCGGAGGAGGGCTTTAACAACCGCACGCTGCGCATTGACGACTTCGGCCGGCGAAAACGAAACCGCCGTGATCGCGAACGTGCCTCCCAAAACAATAAGGGCGGAACGCGTATCAACGAACGTCTCGAAATTTCCGCCAATTGCGATCGCGGCGATGACGAACAAAAAACCAGCAAGCAAACCGATGATGGTCGCCAGATCCGGACTGGTCGCCGTGGCGGCCGGTTCAAATCCCGCGAAAGGTTTGCCTTTCAATGTGCGGTCAGGATTGGCCACCCTTGATGATCTCCGTCATTGTTATGCCCAAACGTTCTTCGACAACCACCACTTCGCCGCGTGCGACCAGTCTGTTGTTCACGTAAATATCGATGGCTTCACCGACTTTTCGGTCAAGTTCGATGACCGTGCCTTGGTCCAGTTTCAAAAGCTCGCTCACATCCATTCTGGCTTTGCCGAGAATGGCGGAAACACTGACGGGAACTTCGAAAACGGCCTCAAGGTCACCCGCTGTCCGTTGCTCTTCATCCCCATAGAGCGGATCACCTTCATCTATGGCACCTTCGGATCCCTCAGTCGTTGCAACCGAGGTCGCCTGCGGGTCGCCGGAAAGGTCGTTCAGCTCCATTTCCTCGCCTTCACTCATGGCATTCCTTTCACATCACTCTGTATACGGAGTCATTCATGCGACTTCGGTTTGTTCGGTATTCCAGGATTCAAATAAATCCCCTTGTACGGCATCGTTTGCTTCGAGATATCGGGCGATGATCGCTTCGACGTTGGCGACAAGCGCATCGTGTTGCAACTCGGCGCCGCCATCCGCCCATTCGATCCGGCAATCAACGTTGGCGGTGTCGGTATCGGCAATAACAATGACCTTGCCTTCAAAACCGCGTTCTTTCGCGAGATCCAGGATTTGTGGCCTGATGCCATCGGCCATCGATTCAGCGACGCGTACCACCACATGCGGTTCGTCTCTCAATTGCTCAAGGCACGAACCAATTAAGGCTCTAATCTCGGCTTCGGGTTCGCGCTCAATCAGCGAATGGGCCAATTTGTTTGCGATCATCAAGGCAAGCTCAACCGCTTCCGCGCGGAACCGGGTTGTCTCGACGCCAAGCGACTGCAGAATACTTCCCGTTTGTGCGACGATCTCATTGGCGGCTGCGGCGGTTTGCTGAAGAACCTGGGCTTGCACGCTTGCAAGCCCCTCAGCGAAGGCTTCTTGGCGGACCTGCGCAAGCTCGTCGTCAGTCAGCGTTTGCAAACCTCTGTTGCCATGGATGTCGGAGAAGTCTTGAGACGCACCGGAAAACTCCGGCGTGCCTTCGGAAAACTCCGTGTCAAACATGAACTTTTTGGTTTGGGACTCTGACATCTGTTTGCGCGAGCTAGTAAATCAGCTCGTCATCTCCTTTGGCTTCGGCGATCATGATTTCGCCTTTGGCGGCCAGATCTTTTGCGACGTTGACCATGTTCATCTGCGCTTCATCGACATCTTTCAGGCGAACGGGTCCCATGGACTCCATATCCTCGCGCAGCATTTTGCCGGCCCGTTCAGACATGTTGGAGAAGAACAGATCGCGCAAGCCGTCGGACGCTCCCTTCAATGCAAGCGCCAGCTTGTCTTTTTCAACGCCCCGCAACAGCGTCTGGATGCTGCCGGGATCAAGTTTGTTGAGGTCTTCGAAAGTGAACATCAACGCCTTGATGCGTTCCGCGGCATCCCGGCTGCGTTCTTCCAATGAAGTCAGAAAACGTCCTTCCGTTTGACGGTCGAAATTGTTGAAGATCTCGGCCATCATTTCGTGGGCGTCACGCTTGGTCGTGCGCGCCAGGTTGGACATAAATTCGGTGCGTAAGGTGCGCTCGACTTTATCCAAAATGTCTTTTTGCACCGACTCCATGGTCAGCATGCGGGAAACCACTTCGAGTGCGAGGTCTTCGGGCAGGACACTGAGCACGCGTGCGGCGTGTTCCGATCGAATTTTGGACAAGACGATTGCGACCGTCTGCGGATATTCGTTTTTGAGATAGTTGGCCAGAACGGATTCGTTCACATTGCCCAACTTGTCCCACATGGTGCGTCCGGCAGGGCCACGGATTTCATCCATGACCGCGTTGACACGGTCATCATCCAGAAATTTTTGGAGCAAGCGTTCTGTCGACTCATAGGACCCGATCACTGAACCCGTTGAGGACATTTGGGAAACAAATTCCATCAACAACTGTTCAATGACATTGGCTTGAATGTTGCCCAGGCCGGACATGACCTGGGAAATTTCTTTAACTTCTTCCTCGTCTAACAAAGCCCACAAGCTCTGCCCATGTTCTTCGCCAAGCGAGAGAAGTACAACAGCCGCTTTTTCTTGGCCTGAAAGTTTACCGGCGTCTTCGATAGCCATGGCTTATTCCATTAATCTCCCGAATACATCCAATTGCGCATGATTGCGACAGCCTCTTCAGGGTGAGTTTGGACAATCTCACCGACCTTCTTGACCGAACTCTCTTTCACTTGACCTTCGACTTGCGCGATGTCGATCATCCGGCTGGTATCGCTCTGAGTGAATTCAGGGCCGGGCAATTGTCCGGCCGGCGCGCCGGCTGTTGTGGGGCCTGGCAATTGCGGTGCGGCTTGTCCTTCAGGGAGTGCAGCCATCGTTTCGTCCGGTACAGCGCCTGGCAGGGCAGGGGTACCATCGGCGCCAACGCCGACACCGGCCATGGCAGGTTCAGGGGGCGACATGACACTTGCCATCAGGGGTCGGAACACAAGCAGCACCAGAAGGATGGATACGATCCCCAGCACGGCCAGTTCGCCAATGCGGAAATAGTCTTCCTTGTGAAGGCCGAACATAGGTTCTTCGGGTGCCGTTGCTTCGGGCACGCTTAAGTCTGCAAATTGCATATTGATGATTTCGAGCTGATCGCCTCTTTGTTCATCAAAGCCGATGGTCGATTTCACAAGTTTCGAGATTTTCTCGAGCTCTTCGTCGCTGCGCGGGGTGTAGACCCGTTCGCCATTGGCGCCTTCGGTGTAGGTGCCGTCGACAAGGACCGCGGCAGAAATGCGCTTAACGCTTCCCGCTTCGAGAATCTGTGTCTTTGTTGTCTTTGAGATTTCGTAGTTGACCGTTTCTTCCGTACGGTTGTTTGAAGCGGACGATGTCGGGCTATCGTCTGCCTCCGCCACATCGGCATCGGGTATTTCGTTGGCGACAGAAACGCTGGCGTCGGCTTCGCGTTCGGAATTCGCCGATGATTCTTCAACGGTCTGGATCGAGCGTTCGACCCGGCCTTCAGGATCGAATGTCTCAGAGCTTTCAGTGATACGGCTGAAATCGAGTTGCGCAGTGACTTGGGCGCGCGTTTTGCCAATGCCCACAATGCGGGATACGAGATCCTCGATTTGACGCTTGAGCCGGTTTTCAAAACCTAAAGTACGTTCGTCAGCGGTTGATGCACCGGCGGCGCCGGGTTCTTCCGGCATGCCAGAGGCGAGGGGCGTTCCGCGTTCGTCGATAATGGATATATGTTCCGGCGAAAGCCCGTGCACGGCGGAGGCGACGAGGTGTTGGATCGCTTTGATCTGAGCGCGTTCCAGCCCAACGCCTCTAATGCCTAAGAGAATTGAGGCACTGGGTTGCTGGGTGTCGCGCGAGAACAGCTCGCGCTTGGGGATGACCAAATGGACGCGCGCCGTCGCAATATTGTCGATAGCGCGGATTGTTCGGGCAAGTTCGCCCTCTAACGCACGGAGATGATTAAGGTTCTGAACGAAGCTGGTTGTTCCCAGGGCTTCGGCTTTATCGAAGATTTCATAACCAACAGAGCCACCGGAAGGCAGGCCTTGTTCGGCCAACGACATCCGCAAACGCAGCACCCTATCATTCGGTACCATGATAACAGTGCCATCGCCTTTGAGCTTGTAGTTTATCCCAAGAGACTCAAGCTGGCTGACGATTTCGCCTGCGTCGGCAGGGTCCAGACGCGGATAGAGCGGGGACAAGGAAGGCTCTGTAATCCGAAATATGATGAAGCCGAAGAAAAGAAGAAGCCCTGCTGTCATTCCCGCCATGGCGGCGAGACGACCTGGGCCAATACTACGCAATAATTCTGCCACTCGGATACTCTACCAACTGTACAACTTGGTGTTACGCACACTGGCGCATGACCTTATTTGAGTTCTTTGAAAGGAGCTCTGCGGACACAGAATTGGTCATGACCCAGTAGGCAAAAATTACCGGTAGCGCTGTAAAGAAAGAGTTTAATCTGTAGACAAACATTGAATAAAAAAACGCTCGAACAAACTTTTGTTCGAGCGTTTCTTTTGAACCGGAGTAATGTGGACGACTGGTTCAGTAAATTCCCGTTAATGACGATATTGTTGTACCCTTGTGGCACGCAAGCCAGGCAAGCCATAGCGTTCGATGGCGCGTTGCCAGGCCAGAAATTCTTCAACAGTCAGCTTGTAGCGGTCACATGCTTCTTCAAGGCTGATCAATCCACCACGGACAGCAGCCACGACTTCAGCTTTGCGGCGAATGACCCATCGCTTTGTGTTGGGCGGTGGGAGGTCTGCAATCGTGAGCGGACTCCCATCGGGACCAATGACGTAATTTACGCGCGCCTGTTGATCCATGCTCATAACGCAGTGTTCCCTCTACTCTTAACTGTAATCACTCTAGAGGTTCCGTTTTAAAAATTGGCTAAGCGTGAGGGTAAATATTTGTCTAATGCTTCGGCGGTTTTTTCAGCATTCAAAATAGCTTGACCTTCCAAGTAAAACTGGAAGGTCAAGTAATCTCACCAAGAAGAATTTAAGATCTGAGAAACAGTTCAAGATCTACCGGATACGGATTAATTCTTCCAACATATCGTCTGCTGTCGTGATTATTCGGGTATTCGCCGAATAGGCGCGCTGAGTTGTAATGAGACCTGTGAATTCTTCCGCGACATCAACCGTTGATGACTCAAGAGAGCCGGATGAAATCAATCCGGCACCTGCTTCGCCGGGCACCTTTAGGTTAAAATTACCGCTCTCATTCGTCAGTGAATAAGCGTTCCCGGTTTCCCGGTTGAGCCCATTGGGGTTAACGAATGTTGAAACCGGTACCTGGTAGATCTGGCGTTGAATACCATTGTCAAACAGGGCGGTCACAAAGCCGTCTTCAGCAACATTGACGCCGGTAAAGTTGCCGAACACCGCACCGTTGACCGAGGTAGATATCAGTGTTGACGGGCTGTCGAACTGTGTGAATCCGCCTTGCGAGCCTGCGGAGCCAAGATCGAGGGTCAATGTTTGTGCGCCGATACCAAGTCCCGTTGCCCAGCCAAATTGACCACCACCGGGTGTAGCGGCTGAGGCAAGAAATGAAAGACTGGTGGGCAATGTTGTGCTTGCAGCATCGAATTGACCGTCGGTTCCGAATGCCAATGTTCCTGTTGCCACCTGCCCATCGACAAGAGGCGCGCCCGTTTGCACCTCTGACGCCGGTACAATATGCATCTCCGCGTGCCACTGATTGGGCGTCGAGGATTTCAGAAGACTGATGGTGAGGGTTCGGAAGCCACCTTGTGAATCGAAAATTTGAACACTGCGCTGGAAGTCAGCCGTCACATTGCCAGAAGCCATATTGTTGGCGGATGTGCCCGGGGCGTACGTTGCCTCGGCTGCGGACACGGGTTGGCTGGCAAGGAGGTTAGCATTGTATGAAAGCTGAGTTGTTGCTTCTGCAGTACCGCCGATTTGCGAAACGTTGACGGGTTCAAGCTGGCTCAGGTCACTTGGGTTCGCATTGACAGTACCGTTGGCGGCCACTGGCCATCCTTGCAGATAGTGACCGGCGGAATTGCGGAGGAAACCGTCAGCGTCCTGCGTAAACGAACCGGCCCTGGTAAACAGGATACGGTCTGTCGCGCCGTTGTTTGTCGGTTCTAGTGATGTCACAAAGAACCCGTCACCCGAAATTGCCAGATCTGTCGGAGATGATGAGCCCAACAGCAGTCCTTGATCTTCGACCAACAGTTTGCCGGCTGCCCGAACACCGCCGGGTGAAAAGTCTGCGACCGTGCCGGTTCCCGTAACCATCGTTGAGAAATCGGAGAAGGTCCGCTTGTACCCGACCGTATTCACGTTCGCGATATTGTCGGAAATAATTCCAAGTGCCGTCGAGTTGGCCGAAAGCCCGGTAACGCCAGCATAAAGCGCGCCGTAGATACTCATGAATGTGCCTCCACTTGTTCGTTCGATCCCGCCATTTGGGATCCGTGTTATTGCCGATTAAGACCCGGGCTTTCTGATCACCGGTTCGAGTTTGTGAGTTGTTGAGTGCTTAAGATTGGGTTTCAATTTCTGAAACCGAAAGTACGTCACTTAGGGGAACAGAAACGTCACCCATTGTGAGAAGGGGTTGATCACCGACCAGGGTCACGCTCGTGACATTGCCCTTAATGCCGGTTGCCACCGTGATCGGCGCGCCATTGGCATCAATGGCGGTTACGTCAAGGGTGTACGCGCCGTCGGGCAGTTGATTGCCTGCATTGTCTTTACCATCCCAGACAAAATCGTGCGCGCCGGAGTCTTTTTCACCTTGCTGTGTGTAGACAATTTTTCCGGTATCATCTTTGATGATGATTGTCGTCTGGTCGGATTGATTTTCAAACGCGTAACTCCATTGCGCGCTTCCATCTTTCAGAACAGTTGTATCGCCCAATGCACTGATCTCTTTTCCGATATATCCGACCGCGTCATTCGACATTTGACTTGCCGTTAAGCCGACCAGATTCTCAAGATTCTGATTGGTTCTGATCGTTTGCTCGACCGTTGAGAACTGAACCAATTGGTTTGTGAATTCAGACGAATCCATGGGTTCCAATGGGTCTTGGTTTTGCAATTGGGTCGTTAGCAATGTCAGGAAGGTGTCAAAATCGTTGGCCAACGACGTCGACGATTGTGCGGCTTGACCGGAATTATTCGAGATTGACTGTAAAAGTGCTACATCCATTGAAGGCGTTCCGCTGTAAGAGTTATATGCGAATGTCTACGCGGCCGGTGTCTAGATCGGCGATATAGTGTGCTGCATTCTCAGCGATTTCAGGTTCAGCTTGGTGATCGTCTTGCGCAGCGCTTCCTTGATCATTGGACCCTGCGTTCGCAGATTGACCTGAATTTCCCTCTTGGTCGCGAAGGGAAAAATTCAAACTTCCATTGTCCGATTTCAGCCCGGCGTCATCGAGCGCTCGCTGAAGGAGTTTTGCATCACGCTGAAGCAAGTCGAGCGTCTCAGGCCGGTCCGCCGCCAGCGTTGTTTGCACGCGGCCGTCTTGCCCAACCTCCATCTTCACGTCGATGCGTCCCAATTCAGGAGGATCCAAGCGGATCTGGAATTTGTTCACGCCGTTTGACAGGTTTCGGCTGATATGAAGGGCAAGCGTGTCAACAGGCAGACTCGGGTTTCCACCAGATGTCGCGGCGCGAATTGTCAGTACCATCGGCTGCTTTTCGATCGGGCGGGAGAAATCCGCAAAGGTGCCCATGGGTTGGTTGCGCAAATCTATGGATGCGCTTTCTGGTGCCGATGCGGTGATCAAATGCGCCGGCTCAGATGTCAGTTTACTCGCGACATTTTGTGTGGACTGAGCTGCAATTTGCGCTGGATTGCCATCGCTGCTTTTCCCAGATTGACCCTGTGCTGACGCTTGAACCGATGCATTGCCATCTTGCGTTTTGTTTTGGCCCGCTATCTCTTTGCGAACATCGATGCCACTGTTCGCTACGGTCGCTGAAGTATCTTCCTGCCCCGCAGTGGCTCCCAGCGGACCTGAAGCTGTTGCCGTTGTTGATGCAGAAGCTGGATTGGTTTGGCTTCCGTTCTGCTGACTAACATTTGTTGTCGGTATTGGCGCTGAAGGCGTTTGCCCGCCGTCTCCACCGTTCTGCGGTCCGCTTGAAATCTGGACGGTTGCTTGTGCGTCAGAGGCGCCTTTCTGTGGGATTGGCGTTTGAGCCGGATTCTGTTCAGTCGTGGCAGGCGGCACGTTGGGCTGCAGCGCAGCGGATGTGTTTGTTGCGGCTTGTTGAGAGGTGACAGAAGCAGCGGCGCTTGGTTCTTTTGCTAATGTGCTGGCAGCAGGTGTCGTTTGCGTAAGTTCAGCCGCACCCGTTGCCGGTCCGGTTGATGCTGCGGGCTGTGTTGCATTCGGTACCGCGGCCGAGGACACGGCCGCCGCATCATCGGGCGCTTTAGAATTTAGTGCGCTTTCTTCGTCCCCAGCTTGTTTGGATGTATTGGCAGCGTCGGGATTGTTACCATCTTCCCCTTGAGTGGCCGGCGTCGAAGTCTCGTCTTGGCGGTCCGATGCCCGTGCATCCTCATGCGGCGCGGCATTGGAAGTAGTTTCTTCATCATCCGAGCGGTTGCGATCATAATCGTCGAAACGCTCTTTATCGGGATGATCTGCATGGCGCGGCTGGTCGTCATCGCGCGCCCCCCGGTCGCGCGCTTCGTTGCGCGTTGGCTCCGGATCGGCATAGTCGTCTTCAATGTAATCGTCAAAGCGATCCACTTGGTTCCGATCGAATTCGTGTCGTGTATTTGGATTGCTAAACACTTGATCTGGCCGTGGTGCTGGCGAATTGATCAAACTGTTGACAGCCGAGTTGGTCATTTCATTCCCGTCGAAAATGCGTTTTGCCAGAGGGATAAGCAAACGCCTTGCCAAGACGGGCAGGTGCGCCAAAGCCTTGTGTTTTCAGCAATTAGGTGTGGTTTGATCGCAAGAAGCCCCCTGCAATTTTCGTCGCCTGGCAGAATCTTCCCGGCAGGAATGGTCTCCGCGCATCGTCGGGCCGCTGGCGAACTAGGTGCACAAGCCTCTTGCTTATGACTCTTGCGTGCTCGGCCCATAGGGGCATTGGCACGTTCCTCAAGCGCTTTGAAGGATGGTCACGTTTCCGTAAATGATGAGGGTCCACCAAATCACTGTCATCAAAATTCATTTGTCTTCTGTCGTAGATGCGAACAGCGCGCGCTACAGGCACTTCCGTCTGGCGCGCGTCTGGCACCGACGTTGCATTTCTCATGGTCACTTACGATAAGCGCATGATCATGGAGCCGCCGAGCGTGCCGAGAAAACGAAGAAAAAGCCAAGAAGAATCAAACAGCTACACAATGAAAGTGGCGCCAGGGCTGCTCGTCAGTTATGAGCGCCGTGCTGGGCAAAGTCTTCCGTTATGGCCAATCGGTTGCTCGAGCGCGGCGAATTCTGCCGATCTGGCCGATCTGATTGAACGGAACACATAGAGATGGCTGTTGGATCAATTCTGAGTAATGCGCTTTCTGGCATCCAAACAAGCCAGACCGCGCTCAACACCACCGCCGCGAACATCGCGAATGCGAACACGCCTGGCTACAAGCGGCGTGTTGTTCTCCAGGAAACGGTACAAATCGGCACGACAAGTGGTGGCGTCGGTATCGCCGAGATCCGGCAAATTGCAGCAAAGTTTTTGGTTCGCGAGGCCCTGACAACGGCGTCGTCAACGGCGCGCTATGATGCGGAATCGCGTGTACACGATTCGCTTCAATCGTTTTTTGGTTCTCCTGACCAAAACTCTTCTCTTTCCGGACGTATCGACAGCCTGTTTGTGGCGATTTCCGATCTTGCGTCGGATCCGTCATCGCTGATCCGCCGGACATCGATGCTCAACGAGCTCAATGATTTGTCTTTCTCGGTTTCGAGCTTGGCCGATCAAGTGCAGAACTTACGCTTCGATGTAGATCAAGAGATCTCTGCTAAAGTCAACGAAGCCAACGCCATTCTGGCGAACGTCCACGAGCTCAACACGCAGATCGCGCCGGCACAAGCGACCGGCGGCGATGTGTCGGGGCTGCGCAATCAGCGCGATGCGGCAGTCGGACGGCTCGCCGAGATCATAGACATTCGCATTGATGTGCAACCGTCCGGCGTCATGTTTGTTTCGACGATCGACGGTGTTTCGCTACTCAACAACAATTTGCATGAATTGCAGTACGCGCCGGCAGGGCCCGTCAATCCAGGCACGATCTTCAATGCCATTACAATTCATCTCATCGATCCGAGCACCGGATTACCTCAGGCAACAGGCACGCCGCTTGAACCGCATATGAATAATGGTGAGCTGCGCGGGCTGATTAACATGCGCAGTCAGGAATTGCCGGACTTGGCCCAACAGGTGGGCGAGCTGGCTGCACGGACGAGTGATGAGATCAATCGTATTCACAATGATGGTGTGTCTTATCCTGCACCCAATTCATTGACCGGGCGCAATACCGGGTTGGTCGCGGCGGATGCGCATGGGTTTACGGGGCAGTCGACTTTGGCCGTTGTCAATTCGACAGGTCTCCTCGTTACCAGGATCGATGTCGACTTCGATGCGAACACGTATAGTGTCGATGGTGGTGCAGCGGTTGGTTTCGGCGGCGGAACAATTGGTGACGTTGTGACGTCCCTTAACACCGCTTTGGGCGCCAACGGGTCGATGAGTTTCACAAACGGCGTTTTGTCGGTGAACGCCGCGAACGCGACCGATGGCATCGGATTTCAGCAGGACGCAACAACGCCAAGCAGCAGGGGTGGCCGCGGCTTTTCCCACTTCTTTGGGCTGAATGACGTGCTGACTGCAAATGCAAACAGTCATTTTGATACCGGACTCAGTGCGACGGACGCGCATGGCTTCACCACGGGTGAACAAATCAATTTTGTTCTAAAGGGGCCTAACGGAGAAGTTGCCATCGACCACACTTTGACGATTGCGCCGGGCAATATCGGCAGCATCATCACACAACTCAATGCAGCCGGTACGGGCATGGGCGGGTTCGTAACGTTTGCAATGGATGCGAACGGCAAAATCTCAGCGACGCCGACAGGCAGTTTCTCGGACTATCGTTTAGAAGTTGCAGATGATTCGACCAATCGTGGCGGAACCGGTGTCAACTTCACCAGCTTGTTTGGTTTGGGTGAAGGTTTCCAGATGAATCAGGCAAAGAACCTGCAGATTGCCACGCATCTGGACAACCAACCGCAAAAACTGGCGTTGGCAAAGCTGGATTTGTCGGGCACACCTGCGCCGGGTGACTTGGTTCTGTCTCAAAGCGACAATCGCGCGGCGGCCGAATTGCAGGCGCTGCAATCGCAATCTGTTTCGATTTTGGCAGCCGGTGGCCTTCAAGCGGCCTCGACGACACTGGGTGGATTTGCCGGACTGATCCTTTCAGATATCGGTCAATCGGCTGCGCGCGCAGATGCGCTGCGTGATAGCAACGCTGAGCTTAGAAACGACATAGATACCCGCATTCAAAATATTGAAGGGGTCAATGTCGATGAAGAGTTGGCGAACATGATTCAATACCAGCAAGCCTACAACGCGGCCGCGCGCATGATTTCGGCCGCCGACGAGCTATTCCAGTCGCTGCTTAATGCTGTTTAGCGCCTGGACAAAGAGGGACCTTAGCCCATGACCCGCATTGCTTCATCTGTTCAACATCAATCCTTGTTGGCTGAACTCAACCGCGCGAATGCGCAGTTGTTTCATACGCAACAACAGATTTCCAGTGGCAAGGTAGCAACGACCTACAAGGAGATTGCCAGTGAAACCGGCGTGCTTCTCTCCGCTAAGCGGGTGGAATCACGGACGGAACATTTTCAATTAACGAACACGGAATTGTTGTCGCGCGTTGACTTGCAGGACGTGCAATTAAGCCAACTGGCAGATGTGGGCAGTAATTTACGCCAAGTGGTGTTGGACGCGATCGCCCTGGAAGCGGGTCCGACTTTGATCGAAGAGATAAACGCGGCCTTTGAAGGAGCATTGGGCGTCGTCAATTCTCAACAAGACGGCAAGTACATTTTTGGCGGTACGCGCACGGATACGGCGCCGGTTAATGTGTCCACCTTATCTGGTTTGGCGGCAGCGGCGACAGTTGGTGACATCTTTGACAACAACACGTTGAAGCCGCATGTCGAAATTGATGAAGGACAAACGATCCAGCCAACATTTGCGGCTGACGAGATCTCTACCGAATTATTCGGCGTCATAAAGCGGCTGGCGGAATTCAATGCGGGCCCCAGCGGGCCCTTTACGCCGGATCTGACCTCAGCTCAAAGAGCATATTTGGAAAGCGAGCTTACTGCGTTGACACAAATGACGCAAAACATCCATCAGCACCAAGCGCGAAATGGTTTGTTCCATCAGCAGATCACCAAGGCCCAAGACCGTCACGATCAGTCGCTGGTGACGCTCAAGCAGTTCATCTCCGATATTGAAGATGCTGATTTGCCTGAAGCCATCACGCGGTTAAACCAAGATCAAGTCGCGACGCAGGCCGCCGCTCAGATATTGTCACAGCTACGTTCGGTCACCTTGCTTGAATTCCTGTAAGCCGAGGTATAGCGGCGGCATTCGCCGCCGGTCATTGACCTGTCACATTGGCCAAGCATATGAAGGATCGTTGATCCCTTTATCCGTTTGGCAGTGTTATGTCCAAGTCCGATACGCCGCGCGCTCCTTTGACCTTTGATGAAACTCTGACGATGCGCCTGTCGCGTCGTGCTGCTCTTTCGAAGGGGGCAAAGGGTGCAGCTGTCGTGAGCGCAGGCAGTGCCGGCTTGCTCGGTCTTGCTTCCTGTTCTCCTCCGGTTGATGCAGGCGCACAACCCGTTTTGACCTTTACTGAAATACCGCATGCCTATGATGCGACCCACCATGTGGCGGAAGGCTACAATGCCGACATTCTCGTCCGATGGGGGGATCCCGTTCTGGCCGACGCGCCGGCCTATACCCCGAACAACAAGGATGCGGCGGCGCAAGAAAAGCAATTTGGCTTCAACAATGACTTCATCGCGTTCATGCCGCTGCCGATGGGATCTTCTAATTCAGATCATGGCCTGCTGTGTGTGAACCACGAATACACCAGCACCCACATGATGTTCTCGGGCTACAAACCAAGCCAGCAATTGCCCTTCGAAAAGAAAAAATCGGAAGTTGATGTTGAAATGGCGGCTCATGGCCATTCGATCTTGGAAGTAAAGCGCATCGACGGGGCTTGGCACGTCATTGCCGACAGCCCGTACAATCGTCGCATAACCGCAAACACACCGATGTTGATGACCGGCCCCGTGGCCGGGCACCGCCGTTTGCAAACGAGTGCTGACCCAACGGGAAAGAACGTTCTCGGCACATTGAACAATTGTGCGGGCGGGATGACGCCATGGGGCACAGTCCTCATCGCTGAGGAGAACTTCGGATTCTACTTTGATGGAGATCAGAAGAAATCAGATCCAGAAGAGCGCCGCAACTACAACAGCCTGCGGGTAGGGTATTATTTGGAAGACGATCCAAATGAGGGACCTGTCGACGAAACAGCCTTGCAGTACAAAGGTAGGTTGCCGATCAATGGCTGGTTCCGTTTCTATGATCGTTTCAACATCGAGAAAGAACCTCGCGAAGTGAATCGATTTGGTTGGATGGTCGAGATTGACCCCTATGATCCAACTTCAACGCCCAAAAAGCGAACGGCACTGGGGCGGTTTTCACACGAAGGTGCAACCATTGTTGCGGAAGCTGGGAAACCCGTGATTGCCTACTCAGGCGATGATGGCCGCTTCGAGTTTTTGTATAAGTTCGTTTCCAAAAACAATTTCGATCCTGCGAACAGAGAGGCTAATCTTGATGTCTTGGCGGAAGGCGATCTGTATGCGGCCCGTTTTGATGTTGACGGAACGGGGCAATGGATCAAGTTGGTGCTTGCCGACTCGCCTTGGCTCAATCCCGACATCGCGGGACTGAAGGACCAGGGCGATGCGTTGATTGAATCAAGAGAAACGGCCCGGCTGCTTGGTGCCACGCCTCTTGACCGTCCGGAAGATGTTGAAACAAACCCCGTGACCGGCCGCACTTATCTTATGTTGACCAACAACAGCAAGCGAAAGACCGAAGAGACGGACGCGGTCAATCCAAGAGCCGAGAACAGATGGGGGCAGATCGTCGAAATCTCACCGCCAGGGCAAGATGGCAATCGAGATCATTGGGCAACGTCGTTTGAGTGGGGCCTCATTGTTCTCGCCGGCGACCCAAATCATCCCGATCCAGCGAAACGCGGCCGGTATCACGCGGGCACTTCCGAAGCCGGTTGGTTTTCATGCCCAGACAATGTGGCTTTTGATCCGAAAGGCAATATGTGGATCGCGACGGATGGATTGCCGAACAACAAAGATGCTTCTGGCAAAAATAGACCAATCCACGACGGCTTGTGGGCATGTGAAACGGTTGGCGAAAATCGAGCGCTGACCAAACATTTCTTCGGCTGCCCACGCGGGGCTGAACTGTGTGGTCCCTGTTTCACGCCGGATGGCACAAGTATGTTTGTGGCAGTCCAGCATCCTGGCGACGGCGATGGCGCGACATTCACGCGGCCATCGACACGCTGGCCCGACTTCGATCCCAATGGCCCGCCGCGGCCGTCGGTGGTGGCGATCACCAAAAAAGACGGCGGTGCGATTGGCTCTTGATTGACAGCCAAATTGCGTTACATGTCGCTTAGGCCGATTGGGAGCGAGAGCGGCCTTTTGGGGCTTGCCGGGTTCGGCGTCCAATTTCCGAAATTCTATTGAAGTTCAAAGTCATGCTGTTTCCTGCGCGTGAACGACGGCAGCGCATTCTGGGTCTCGGGCTGCCCATATTTGCCGGCGTTGCCACCAATTCTGTGATGGGATTGGTCGACATGGCGTTTGTTGGTGGCTTGGGCTCGCACGCCTTGGCGGCTGTCGGCCTTGGGTCGTTCATGGCCTTTGTTTACTTCGCGCTGTTTATGGGGTTGAGCATTGCTGTTCAGGCGACCGCCTCGCGTTTGAAGGGAGCCGGTCGTATTGGCGACACCGGTGTCTATTTGAACGCGGCGCTGTTGCTGGTGTTGCTGGCGGGACCGCCGATCACGTTGCTGATCGTTGCAACGGCGCCGATCTACTACACATGGATGAATGACGATCCAAACGTCATCGCTGCGGGTGTGCCGTATGTCCAATGGATGATGGCGGCTGGCCCCTTCATGGGCATCAACGCGGCATTTAGCGGCTACTGGAATGCCATCGACCGATCGCAGATCTATATGCGTGTGGTCGTTGCGATGAACCTGGTCAACATTCCCCTCAACTACATCTTTATTTTTGGCATCGATGGCTGGGTGCCGGCTTACGGCGCCGAGGGAGCGGGCATCGGCACATTTCTAACCGCCATGATCGGTGCTGCGTCTTTCATCGCGATTGGTATGCGCCATGCGCGCGTAAACGGATTTATGCGCATGAAGCCCGCGGGCCGGCACTACCGCGCTATTTTGCGGCTGGCGTTTCCGGGCGGGACCCAACAGGTGCTGGATAATTTTGCTTTGGCCATCATGTACCGCATTGTCGGCATGATCGGCACGGCCGAACTTGCAGCCTACAGTGTGCTGATCAATTTGATCGTCGTGGTTGGTTTGCCAGGTTGGGCGCTGGGCACAGCCGGGGCAACCCTGGTCGGGCAAGCGCTGGGGAAGGGTCAGCTAGATGATGCTCGGCAATGGGGCTGGGACGTCATTAAGTTCGGTATGGCCTGTCTGGTGGTGTTTGGGGGCCCCCTCTTATTGGTACCGGAACTGGTATTGTCGATTTTCATCCATGATCCCTCGACGATGGCCTTAGCCGTCATTCCGGCGATGATTTTGGGCGGGATGATCGCAATAAATGGTGTGGGGTACATGACCGCGGCCATGCTCAACGGCGCCGGTGATGTTGACCGGGTCATGTATGTAAACATCGTGACGCAATATTTTGTGCTGCTGCCCGCAGCTTACTTGTTCGGCCTTCATTGGGGTTTTGGCTTAATCGGCGTCTGGCTCTGCCATCAAGTCGGTTTCCGCGCCGTGCAATCGGTGATTTTTGGCCTGCTGTGGCGTGGTTCCGCGTGGACCACAAAGTATGAAGTTGCCGAGGTGAGCGAAGCAGCCGCGAAACCCACCGGCGCTGAAAGTCCAACGCCCGCGCAGGCAGCCCCCTAAAATTTGAGATACATCAGCACTTCGTCAAAATAGGCGCCGTCGATTTTCAGCGCTTGGGGTTCCTCGCCGTAGCGTTTGAACCCGCACGATTCGTAAAGGTGTAGAGCCGTGTCATTCTGCGCTTGCACCGCTAACTGAATGATCTCAACTTTTTCGCGTGCGTGATCGAGCACCGCCTCGACCAGCAAACGGGCGAGGCCCGTTCCCCGTGCCACGGGTTGCACATACATGGAATAGAGTGTGCCCTTGTGCTGCGTCTTGACTTCAGCGTGTTGGAAAAAGCCTGCGACGCCGACAAGCGCCTTCCCATCGAACCCGCCGAACAGTGCACTCGTTTTCAGTTGTTGGGCGTACGAGCCCATGTCGCGCGCGGCGGCTTCTTCGTAAGCCGTACCGAAAGCCTCGGGATGGTTTTTCAGCGCCTCCAATCGAAGTGTTCGAAACAAGCTGGCGTCATTGGCCGTTAGACGACGAATCTCAAATGACTTGGTCATTTTGATTTACTCGATGCCGGTGATATGTGGCGCGGCGACTGACTTTGAATGTTGTTCGCCAATAGAGCAACGTTTATGGAAGCCCAGGGTAAGCAGGCGGCAAGTCTCCGCGTGACAAATCGCGGTAACGTTCGCGCAATCGGCTTTGCCGTGTTGTCATCGGCATGATTTCGCCATTGATGATCACGTCTGTCGGTCGCGTGGTGACTTCAAAGGGATCGCCATCCCAAACAACAATATCGGCTGCTTTGCCTAGCTCTAACGTACCGACTTTGTCGGCGACATCGAACATTTCGGCCGGATTAATCGTGACAGCTTCCATCGCCGCGTCATAAGGCAGTCCATGGGCAATGGCGTTACCGGCAAGATGCGGTAACAGGCGAACATTATGGGTGAAGCCGATATCATTGTCGTAGAAGGCGATTTTGACGCCGGCCTTATGCAAACGCGCAGCGTTTTCTAATGTTGCACCAAGACTTTCAAACCGCACGGGAAGATTATCCAAGGGATTGACGATGACCCCGATGTCGGCTGCTGCCAGCTCTTCAGCGACCTGCCAGGCCTCGCGCGCGCCATAAAGAATGATCCTCAGATCATAATCCCATTTGAGTTCAATCAGTTTGCGGATCTCAGAAGCGCGGTGGACCTCAACAATAAGGGGTTGAACCCCTTCCGCCACGGGGCCGAGCGCCTCGACGTCCACCAAGCTGATCTCGTCAACCCGCATATCGCGCGCATATTTCACCGGGTCGGCGGCATACAGCCGAGCGTGATTGATATGCGTGCGCAGAAGGGCCCATGCGCCAAGCCGGGTTGATCCGGCGCGATTGGCACCGGCATAGCCAAGTACCAAATTCTGTGCCGCCCTTGGGCGCGTGACCGATGCCGGCGCACCGCTCAAATCGATGACGGCGCCTTGGCCGCCAAACAGACCTTCGCCGGGCAGCGGAGAAATGAATGCGCGTGTTACGCCGCCCACGCGGGTAACAGGGATAACGGACGAAGCGGGATTGTACGCGTCAACGGCATCCAACACGGCGCCATAGTACGGCGTTCCGTAAAGCTGCGTGTCATTTGATTCATAGTCGAGATTGATTTCTTCAAGACCTAGTGCGGACAACCCGACGAAGAAGCCGGGTGTCACGATCTTGCCTCGGCCATCCAACAGGCGAGCCCCATCAGGCGGCACAAGGTCGGCGCCGATGTTTTGAATGACACCTTCATCAATCAAAATGTCAGTGTTTTCCAGAACATTGGAGTCGGAAACGGTGTGTACGGTTGCTTGCCGAATGAGGATGGACTCGGCATGCGCCGTGCTGATCGCCAGGGTGACTACCAAGCCGACGACAAAGGCGACAAGAAACTGAAGGGCATTATTCATGGTTACCGTTCCTCCGCCCTGTCGATTTCAAAATCCGTATGCGGATGGAGCTTTGGATCGTCTCTGTCATAGAGCAGCGTGCCATCAACAAAGACTTTTTCAGCATGCGCATAGACGGAAAACGGTGTTCTATTCCAGATCACCACATCGGCCATTTTGCCGAATTCTAAGGTGCCAGTTTGGTCCAGAATGCCCATCGCTTTTGCCGGATTGGCCGTGATCCAGGTGATGGCGACTTCTTCCGGGATCTCTAAACCCATACGGTTTCCGTCGGCCATAGCCTTTGCCGCTTCTTGGTTGAGGCGTTGGATACCCATCGGCGAATCCGAATGGATGATCGCGCAGCCGCCTTCTTGATTGTGGATCAGCGCAGCGTTTTCCCGGACACTGTCGTAGGCTTCGAATTTAAAGCCCCACCAGTCTGCCCAGACAGCCGCACACACATTGTTCTCGGCAAGAATGTCGGCAATTTTGAAGGCCTCGACAGCGTGATGAAAGCTGGTGACTTTGTAGCCAAACTCTTTGGCCATATCCAAGACCTGCACCATCTCGTCACCGCGATAGCAATGCATATTGACAAGGATGTCACCGCGAAGCGCGGCTGCGAGCGATTCAAGTTTTAGGTCGCGTGTGGGCGGATCGCTTTTCTCTTCCTCGTCGCTTTCGGCATTCTCCCAATAGTCGTCCCACTTCTTTTTGTAGTCAGCGGCTTCGATCCAAGCCGCGCGATACCCCGCAAAGTTGCCCATGCGTGTTGATGGCCCGCTGTCTTCATAGACACGTTTGGGATTTTCGCCGCACGCCATCTTCAATCCATAGGGTGCGCCGGGAAACTTCATATCTTGCACCGTGCGCGCGGGTACGTTTTTGAGGATCGCGGAGCGGCCCCCAACAAGATTGGCAGATCCAGGCAGGATCTGCAGAGCCGTGACGCCACCCGCCAACGCGCGCGTAAATCCAGGATCGTGCGGCCAAACGGAATGCTCGGCCCAAACCTGTGCCGTGTTGGGGCTGGTGGCTTCATTCCCGTCGGACATCGACTGCGGGCCAGGGGAGGGGTAAACGCCGAGATGAGAATGAATGTCGATCACACCGGGCGTGACATATTTGTTTGCCGCATCGATTTCGACAATGCCGTCAGCCGCCGGTATATCGGAAACGGCACCCACGGCCGCGATTTTGCCGTCTTCAAGCAGAACGGCGCCATTCTCAATGCGTTCGCCGGTTCCGGTCAGAACAGTTGCGCCTTTGATGAGTGTCGGTTGCGATGGATAGGGACTATAGGTGCTGGGATAGGGGGCGGTTGGAGGACGGACAAGTTCCTTCTCGTCGTCTTCGTCCTGCTTATCACTACTATTGCTGTCGTCTTGTGCGCTTTCTTCACTAGAGCCATCGCCAGAGTCGTCACTCGAATCGGCGGCACTGCTCGCATTTGTTGCAACCCCTTGTTGGGGGTCGCTGCAGGCGGCAAGCGTGAGTCCAAAAAGAAGTAGCACCCAAAGGGGCAAGAGTCGGAGAATGGTCACCAGGGGGGCCTTTGCGGAGGGGGACGGTGTCGTATAATTTCTAGACGAGTTTGCGTTCGTTGCAAGAAATAGATTGCTGTTCTGAATGTGCGACGAATGTGGGCACAACGAAAACGCCATCGTATCGGAAGGGCGTCGCCCAACGGAAAGAACAGGAATGTCGCCCAACAGGAAGAACATGAACCAGGAAGAACATGAACAGAGTGATTGAGCTTAAACGGATTGCAGCGCTTCTTTTTGTTGGATGCGTTTGCTTTGCATCGGCAACACAGCTTTCAGCGCATGATACGGACAAGAATGCGGACGAGGCAGAAGTCCATCCGAACTGCGAAGGTCCGGCTGGGGGTGAAGCGTTTCCGGTCGCGGCGGGCGCATGGGACAAACTCGAAAACGATCACGGTATGATTGTGCATCCGGAAGTGCGGTCCGCACTGATGTCGGAGCTCTGTACGGCCGCGCTTGAGTTGCACGTAGAAGAACAGATTGAGTTGAGTGAAATTGATGCGCGCGCGCCAAAAGTGCTCAGTGACTATATCGCGCGTTTCTTGTCTCAATCACGTTTGGGGGGGCGCTCGCTGAGCGCCATTTTGACAAAAGAGTTCGGCGGGCTTGTCATGTCCATTCCCCGCAGCCGGAAATTTGCGGTTCTTGCCGTGACCTATGATGGCGACATCGATCAGGTGCAGATCCGCCAAGATACACTGACCAAAACCGATCGTTACATTATTCCGGTCGGTTCGTCGATCGTTGCCGGATTGAAAGACGATGAGATCGCCTGTGTCGGGATGATCAAGATCCACAACAACGACCGAAACAAGTTCGATTGCGTGACAAAGAAACCAAGTGCAGAAACGGGAGAATAAACATGACCCCCAATCGCATGCCCGTCGTCTCAGTTGGCGGAAAACCTGAGGACATTGGCCGGGCGCACGGAGAATCGCTTCGTGAAGAAATTGGGTACATGCGAGAGATCTATGGGCTTCTGTTCGGAATGTCCGAAGAACAGATCGAGACCCGGGCGGCAACATTCGAGCAAGCCACGCGTGCATGGCATGCCGAATTGGCCGACGAGATAGACGGTATCGCGGCCGGCGCGAATGTACCGCGATATTGGATTCATGCGCTCAATGCGCGCAGCGAGTTTGTCTCCCAGGCGGGTAAGTCTGAAAATGAATGTACATCGGTCTACTTCGACGATCAGAAGATTCTCGGACAGAATTGGGATTGGCTTCAAGAACTTGAACCGCTGACCCGCATTCTGGATGTGACCCACGCTGATGGTCATCGGATTATGACGGTGACCGAACCGGGTATCGTCGCCAAGATCGGCTTGTCGTCTGCCGGGGTCGGGGTTGGCCTCAATTTCCTTTTCACGCCTGCGGCGTTGAACGGGGTGCCGGTGCATGTCTTGCTGCGTGCCCTTCTTGATTTACGTGACGCGGCTGAAATAGATGAACTGATCGATTCCGCCGGGCACGGCCGGGCCGGCCATGTGCTGGTCGGAAACGCGCATGCGCCCGGTCTTGGGTTAGAATTTACTGGGAAGGACACACACAGAATCAGCGCGCGCGATGGCGTGATCACCCACACCAATCATTTTCTGTGTGAAGAAATCGATCCGGGCGTCACAGGACCAAACTCAAATGCGCGCCTTGCACGGGCCAACGGTTTGCTTCCCGGTCCAGACCACCGCGATTGGCAATCACTCCGCAGCATTCTTGAGGACGCGGACGGTTCGGACCATCCTATTTGCCGGCCCTTCCTGCCAACACCCAACTGGCCCTCCGTCAAGCTCGGGTCGGTTTGCGCTGTCGTTATGGAATTGAAGAGCGGTACGCTCCGCGTGCGGTTAGGGCCAGACCCCAAAGGAAGCTGGCAAACGCATAGGTTAACCGACGCTAACCAATTGGCCGCCGCCGAATAGAACGAACTTACTCGATGCCACGCGGGAGTTGCTTTGGTTGGATAACCTAGGGCTGCACGCGTCCAGACGTTCACCAGAAATTTAGCCCTCAATCGTACCCTGATTAGATGAAATGGCTACATAATCCATTTGCGCGCATGGGGCGCTGGTTTCAATCTTCGTCGTCGAAAACGAAGACGAAAAAGAATACCAACAAGACCAAGCAGACCGCCTCGAAACAGAAAGGGGCGGCAGCGCCGGAGACACAAAGCGAGGACGAACGCCAAGCCTACAAACTTCTGCTGGATGGCGTGACGCTTTGCACCGAAAAAGACTGGGAAGAGGCGGTTGAGATGTTTCAATCTGCCTTTATTGCATACAAGAAACTAGACGATTCAAAATCGGCGTCTCTTGTCCAAAAGGTGATCAGTCTCATACTGACCAATATCAGAGATCCGGAAATTGTCCGGGTGGCCACGTCCCGCGCGCGGCGTTTGCTTGCTCAGGCCGGCATGCGTGATGAAGAAGTTCGCGTCATTTTATTCATGGCCCATTTCGAAGCCACCAACCGAGACCATCGAGAGGCCTATCGCCAGTTCAAAGCAGCCGTCAGTTTGTGCCGCGAACTGGACGATGCCAAACTCCAAATCGAAGCGCTGAGCCGATACGCCGCCTATGAAGTGACCAGGGGTAAGGAAGCCGAGGCAAAACAATTGCGGAAACAGGTGCGCAAAATCGTTGATGTGACCAAAGATCCCGAACTTATTGAACTTGCACGGCGAGACTGGAGCGCGATGGCCGCCGCTTAGAGTGCGGCATGCCATGCCACTGGACTCACTCGTAGAGATATTCACCACAAGTTAAAGTGCGGCCATGCCCTTTTGGACCGCAGGGCGTTCACCGATCCTGTTAAGCCAGCCGGTCACGCGCGGTTTTTCCACCAGAGCCGGGAAGTTCATGTCGAGCGGCAGTTTCAGCCAGGGATAGTGCATGATATCGGCGATAGAGTAGGGGCCGGCAATGAATTGGCGGCCATCTGAAAGGACACGGTCCAGCACGCCGATCAGCCGGGTGAATTCGTTGCTGAAGATTTCTAGCATGCCTTGATTGCGTTCTTCTTCGGGCGCCATGACTTGGCTTCCCAATCGACCCAATGTCGGTCCAATGTAAGAGGCCTGGAAGAAAGCGAACTGCATGGCCTCGATCCGCTTGAGTTTGTCTTTTGGCAAAATGATGCCGCCATTGTCGTAAGTCTCCCCCAAATATTGAAGGATGGCGCCGGATTCCCAAACGACAGCGCCGGTCTCCTCGTCCTTAATCACCGGAATTTTGTGGTTGGGATTGAGTGCCAAGAACCAGTCCTGCAACTGTTCTTCCTTACCCAGATCAACCGTATGGGTGTGATAAGCGCACCCGATTTCTTCCAGTGCGATGGGGATTTTTCGCCCATTGGGGGTTGGCGCGCCGTAGAACGTGATCATATGAAAAGTCCTGTTTTGGGGTGAAAATGGCGTTAGAAGAGGATGACGCCGCTTGCTGTGAATTTGACCGCCCAAGATCCAACGATCTTGGATTAGATGGTGGGTGAGGCCGCTTGGCAAGCGCGGCGGCGGAAGCCTCGGGTTGCGAAAAGTCACCGGCAGGGTGGGGCTTGGAAGATCTTGGGGGCGCGGCGGTAGGAACAGAACTTGCCCCGCGGCTGCCAGACCCTATAGTGCGCGGCGAAGAGACGAATGATGACAGCAGAAACCGTAACAAAAGAGCGCAATAGCTTGGGCCTCAGCCGTCCACCGGCAGAGTGCCGCGTGGTCGTGGCGATGTCCGGCGGGGTGGATTCGTCGACCGTTGCCTCTTTGATGGTGGACGAAGGCTATGACGTGGTCGGGCTGACACTCCAGCTTTATGATCACGGCGCGGCCGTTAACAAAAAGGGCGCCTGCTGTGCGGGCCAAGATATCCATGACGCAAGGCGCGTGGCCGCCAATCTCGATTTTCCCCACTATGTGTTGGACTATGAGCAGCGCTTTCGTACTCAAGTGATGGAAGATTTTGCGGCCAGTTACGCGGCGGGCGAAACACCGATTCCCTGTGTCCGCTGTAATGAGCGGGTGAAGTTCCGCGACATGTTCGACACAGCGCGGGAACTCGGTGCGGACGCCTTGGTGACGGGGCATTATATCCGCCGTGTGGACGGACCCGAGGGGCCTGAGCTCCACCGCGCACGGGATTTGGACCGTGATCAGAGTTATTTTCTGTTTACCACGACGCCGGACCAGCTTGCGTTCCTGCGATTCCCGCTTGGTGAATTGACCAAAGAAGAAACACGCGCCCGTGCCGAAAACGCCAGTTTGAAGGTGGCCGACAAACCCGACAGCCAAGACATCTGTTTTGTCCCGCAGGGCCGTTATACCAGTGTGGTGGAACGGCTGCGTCCCGGTGCGGGCGAGCCGGGCGAAATCGTTCATGTCGATGGACGTGTGCTCGGGCGGCATGAAGGAATTATTCAGTATACGATCGGTCAACGGCGCGGCTTGGGCGTTGCCACGGGCGATCCGCTCTATGTGGTGGGGTTGGATGCCGAGGCGCGCCAGGTGATTGTCGGCCCGCGCGAAGCCTTGCTGACCTATGATTTGCGGATTCGCGAAGTGACCTGGAACGGCGGAAGTCTGATTGAACAAGCGCGTTCGGACGAGGGGCTGCCCGTACAGGTTAAAGTCCGGTCAACCCAGGCCCCGGCACCCGCAACGCTATGGCTCGATGAAACGGGTGGCGGGCATGTACGGCTTGAAGATGGAGAGGAGGGCGTTTCGCCCGGCCAGGCATGTGTCTTTTACGACCGCGAGCATGCCAGCCGCGTGCTGGGCGGGGGATGGATCGCCGAAGGAACAAAGGCTGCTCTGGCCGCCGCTGCAGAGTAAGGCTCTCAAGCCACAAGAAAAGAGGCCGCCGTGATTGAACAAGAAGTTGAGCTGCGCACCAAAGACGGCGTGATGCCGACATTTGTCACGCACCCGGAGGAGGGCGGAACTTTCCCGGCCATCCTCTTTTATATGGACGCGCCGGGTATGCGCGAAGAACTGCGCGATATGGCCCGCCGCATTGGGACGGCCGGCTATTGCGTCCTGCTGCCCAATCTTTACTACCGCGACGGCGCGCCGGTTGACCTCGACTATGCGACCGAGGACGGCCGCAAGAATATGTTCAAGCTGATGGAGAACCTGTCGAACGAGTTGCTCGCAGCGGATACAGCACCCATGCTTGACTATGTGGACCTTACGCCGGCGGCGCGCGATGGGGCGGTGGGCATTGTTGGTTATTGCATGAGCGGGCCGTTCGTGACCTACGTTGCGGCGGCCTATCCCGACCGGGTTGCTGCAGCGGCTTCCATGTATGGCGTGCGTCTGGTGACCGATAAGGAAGACTCGCCTCATAGGCATCTTCCGAAAGTAAAGGGTGAACTCTATTTCGGTTGCGCCGAGACCGACAGTTGGGCGCCGCCTGAAATGATCGAACAATTGGAGGTCGCGCTGCGTGATGCGGGTACCCGCCACCGGGTGGAATGGTACGCCGGCACCGAGCACGGTTTCGGCTTCCCGCAGCGGCCGGCCTATGACAAGGCGGCTGCGGAACGCCATTGGGAACGATTGTTTAGCCTGTTTGGCCGTAATCTCAGCCCGCAGGATAGTTGGGGAGGCGGGCCTTCTTGACAGATTAGGGCCCTAGGCCTTACACCCTGCGCTCGATCGGGCCCAATATGCTTTGGGGCCTCACGCCCATGGTATGGCGGGGTAGCTCAGCTGGTTAGAGCAGCGGAATCATAATCCGCGTGTCGGGGGTTCAAGTCCCTCTCCCGCTACCATCCGAAAGTGGTCTCGCAAAGCGAGATCAGAAGGTCCGGTGGACCTTTTGAAACCTGAGGATGCCCCTTGCCCCCGCGAGGGGCCTTATTGTTTTCGGCCTGACAATCCTTCGAAGGCGCAGAATGCCCGGAGCGCTCAGCTTGGAAGTACAATCTCAAAACTCAAGTATCGGAAACTTCCACCCAACCGATCTTCACAAAGATCCACGGCGCGCCGGCGAAACCGAGCAGGGCGGCGATCGTGTATCCCATGAAATAGAGGAGATGTCCGACGTAAGTGTTGAGCGCCAACGCGGGCTCAACAATTTCATCAATGATGAGCACAGGAATCATGACGAGAACAATGGTTCCGACCCCACGGAGAAGCTTGAACGCGATTGATGAGCTTTTGGGATCGAACCGTATGCGGGCGCGCTCGAGCGGCATTGCGATCACAATCCCCGTCAAAAAGCCGAAATAGGAAAGATAGGGAACAGAGAGATTTTCGACGCTGCCGCCCTTAGCCAGCAGAGACGCAAGCCAAACGGCAACGGTCAGCATGACCAGGCTCAAGAGTTGTGTCGTAAGGGACATCTTTTGCCACCGGTCACCAATGAGCAGCCAATATCGGAGGGCGGCAACGACAATGAGGGCGCCAATGGCCCAACCCAGCAGAATGTCCTCGATGTAGTGCACGCCGATATAGGGGCGTGCCAATCCGATGAGGAAGATGATGCAGAAAGCGGCATTATAAAACCAAGGTGATCTAAGCGCCGCCGCCAAATATCCGTAGAAGACAGATCCTGACATGGCATGTCCGGAAGGCGTCGAGAACTCGGTTACCAGTTCACGGGCCTTAAAGGGCGATACATCCCACTTTTCAAGAAAAGTCCCCTCACTGACAAAGGGGCGCGGGTTTTGGATCGTGATCTTAAGGAGATGGTTGAGCGTCATGGTGAGTAACACCAGGACGGACAAGCGAACGGCGAGATCCTTGTCGTATACTGCGTAGATTAAAGCGACAATCAAAATGAAGCCTTCAACTTCGCCAAGAAAGTTGAAGAATCCAAAGAACAAAGAGAGCGGTGCGCTTCTGTGTTCGGATAAGAACTCGATGGCGTCGCTGTTCATGGCAAGCAGAATATAATTTCTGTCGGTGTTGTCCACGCGACTGTCCGTGCCGCTTTTTTGTTCAGACGGAAGGGAGGGTGGCAGAAGTTGTTAAAGCATCAACCTCATTTGCAAAATCAACCTTTCCACGGCTGGACGAAGTCATCATGTGGTCACTCGGGAGTGTCTTTGGCGATTCCGAGTGAGCGCACGGTGCTTTGTGGTCCATTCCCGCAACAGGGGTCAATAAACTGGTTCGATCAGGTGATCACGGGCCTGCGAACGCTCCTTGAGACAATCAAATTGAGCTATTCTATGATTTATGGGCGATCTTGAGCATGGTGGTCTTCTGGACTGGGGGATTGAATGGCGAAAGAGGATGGCGAAGAACGAGAAACATTTCTAAATCTGCTAACGTGCGATCAGCGTGCTGAATTGTTTAAGGTGTGCGAGCGCAAAGTCGTTCAGCAGGGCAAGACTTTGTTTCAGCAAGGGGATGAACCGGACGGCCTCTACATCATTGATACGGGTTATGTCAGGATCAGTTTCGAGTCGCCTCGGGGTAAGTCCCAAACAGTAGCGATCTATGGCCCTGGTGACATTGTTGGCGAACTTGGTGTGATTGACGGGTTGCCACGATCGGCAACCGCCACAGCGCAAATAATCTCGACCTTACGATTTATCAGTACACAGCGCTTTGAGAACCTTCTAGCGGCACATGGTGATATTGCCCTTAAGTTATTGCGTGTTGTTGCGCAACGGGTTCGAAGCACAAGTGGTGCGTTTGAAGATAGGGTGTTTTTAGGTGGTGAACAGCGGTTGGCAAAACGTCTTCTCGATTTGGTCGGTCAATTTGGTGAACCGGCCCCTGACGGAATTCTGATCAATCGGGAGCTTTCGCAGACGGACCTTGGAAATACGGTAGATCTCACACGTGAAAGCGTGAACAAGACCTTCAAAGATTGGACGCGCGACGGTATTTTGATTCACGTTGACGGCTTCATTACGATCTTCAACATGGATCGCTTGGAATTCATCGCCTATGGGCGTAGCGAATGTGCGTGAGCGCCTTCTCCGTTAGAGATCCACGTCAGATACTCGGACTCTATTTCGCCTGCACCGCCACATTGTCGATGAGCCGTGTCTTGCCAATATGAGCGGCGGCGAGGAGGCGGCCGGGGCCGGCAAGGTCTGTCGCTTGCAGTGAGGCGGCGTCTCTCAACTCCACATAATCGACTTTGTCGAACCCGCTTTCGAGCAGCCTGCTTGCTGCATCGGTGAGAAGCGTTTTGTGGTTTTCGTGCGCGCTTGCCGTCAACCGGTCGGCGGTCTCAAACAGGACTTTGTTGAGCAGAGCGGCGGTCTTTCTTTCGGGCGTTGAAAGATAGGCGTTGCGCGAGGACATCGCCAGGCCATCTTCTTCGCGCAGGGTGGGGGCGCCGATGATGGTGGTTGGCAGGTCGAGGTCGGCCGTCATGCGCTTGATCACTTGAAGCTGCTGATAGTCCTTTTCGCCAAACACCGCGCAGTCGGGGGCGCATTGTATGAGCAGCTTGGAGACCACGGTCGCGACACCGGCGAAGAAGTGGGGCCGTGCATCCGATTCAAGACCGAGGGCGACGCTGCCGACGCTGACCGTAGTGTCAAAGCCTTCCGGATACATTGTGGCGCCGCTCGGTGCATAGACAGCGGCCGTTGGCGTAGGGGCCAGAGTTTCCAAGTCTTGGCGCTCGCCGCGGGGATAGGTGTCGAAGTCCTCATGTGGGGCGAATTGCTGCGGGTTCACGAAGATGGAAACAACGATCCGGTCCGCGCTTTCAGCGGCTTTATCAATCAGAGATAAGTGCCCCCGGTGCAGTGCGCCCATGGTCGGAATAAGGCCCACCCGTTGGCCCGCTTTGCGCCAGGCGCCGACCTGCGTCCTTAATTCTTCGACGGTTCGGACAAGTTCGATAGGCATGGCAAGGGTGATCGCTCGTTCAGTCAGAAAGAAAACGCCCCCGTACGAGGGCGTTATCAAACTACGCCATCCGGCGTTGCGATGAAACTAAATGGACGAACTATGTTTCGCCGCCTTCCGCGTCGACGTCCTCGTCACTTTCTTCTTCACCTTCGATCAGCGCAACTGCCGTGTCGTAGTCGTCGACCCGTTCCAGCGTGTCGATCAGGCATCGTTGTTTTGTCGGGTTGAAAATAACGACATGGCCAAGCCCACTGGTATCCAGATAAGGGAGTTTGGAATCAACAACCAATGTTTCGGCAAAGTTGAGACCGTGACAGTAACTGGCAAGACGTACCAAGTAGGCGTTCTTGCGGTTCGGTGCCCATATAACGAGGTTCTCGTTATCGATGGCGCGCCAATCATAAATGTTGCGGACGAAGAAACCGTCTCGCCCCGAAGATTCTTGCGATTGACCGGCTGTCGTGCACGCAACCAACAACGTCCCGGCGACCGCGAGGCTTAAGACGCGTGCCCAATTCAAATGCTTTTGACTTTTCATGTGAATGTCCTTCGTCGAATGTCTCGGAACTTTACGGTTGGCATGGCGCGCATTGGATGCGCGAGTGAAGCCATTTCAGTTTGAGTATATCAACGATCGCCGGGGCAGGGGCGTGCGGCTCGATCACTTTGTGGAGATCAGATCTGTTTGCTGAATACAGGCAAAAAAAATGCGGTGGTTGTTACCACCGCACTCACTGACGTCGTGCTCTTACCGACCTGCATCTATTGTTCTTGTCTTTCCGCGAAATCGGTTCGCCGATCTTATTGTCGTTCTTATTGTTATTATTGTGCGTTGTGCCTCGATAGTTTCCGCCAAAGGGCCAGTCATTGACGAAAACCGTGGCGCTTCCCACGCCTTATTGTTCTAAACGCGGCCATAATTTGACACATTTGTGGCAGGATTTCAAATCCCGGAATGCCCCTTGAACAAATCCCGGGAAAAACTGTGGACAAGCTGTGAAGAATCGCAACATTGGGACATAAGAAAGCTTCTTCATTCTGGCGTGCTCGGCGGCAAATATTCGGCGGCGGACGCATGGTGAGGGCCCGCTTGTCAGGTGGAGCGGGAACCAGAAATGAGGAGAATGGCCAAATAACGCTTGTCGGTTCGCGGCAGCCCGCTTTTCTTTCAGGCTGTAGCACCGGATAGGGCTTGGTATTAAGGCAGATGTCAGCGGCGCTTCATCGGGCGGGGTCCCTGGGTTCAGTGAAAATCAAACCGACCGCCAAGCCGTTGGCGCAAACCGGGCTTGAGCCCACGCCAGCCTCGGCGCCGACGCCCGCGGGTCCATCCGCTCATACGATCGTCATCGGCGGAGACAATGCAGGTTCCGGCAAGTCGATGGCGGCCGTCCATCTCGCCATCTCATTGCTCCATAGGGGCAAGTCCGTCGGGCTGATTGATCTTGATCGCGGCCGCAGCACAGCGGCGAATTTCATGGCTGAACGGGCGGCTTGGGCAAAACAGGAACGATGCCAACTGCTTATGCCAACAGTCGAATGCTTGACCGAGGGCAGCTCTGAAGATGAAGAGGTGTCTGAGGCGGATAAGGAATTTTTTGTCAGGGCGTTGGGCGGCTTTGTTCGAAGATTTGATTATGTCGTGGTCGATACGCCGAGCAATAACAATGGGTTGTCAGAGCTATCTCATGCTCAATCAGACACGCTGGTGACACCACTCAAAACCAGCGGGGCCGATATGGACATGCTGGCCTCGGTGGACAAAAGCACAAAACGCATTAAGTCTCTGGGATCCTATAGTGAGTTGGTATGGGAGAGCCGAAAAGAGCGGGCTCAGTCTAAGCGCCGATCCATTGATTGGATCGTGATGAAGAGCTTTGCTCCCCTTTCCAACGGCGTTCGCCGCGAGGGCGCGGCGCTCAAGAATCTCGCGATGCTGTCATCCCGTCTCGGATTCCGCGTGGTGCCGGGGCTCAGCGAACGACTGTTGTACCGTGAGCTTTTCCACAGGGGCTTGACCTTGGCAGACCTGCGCAGTGTTGGCGATCGCTTCAATCTGGGTATGTCCCACATCGCTGCCCGCCAAGAGGTGCGGGGCGTGGTTGAGTGCCTGCGGTTGCCGGGCCTTAAGGAAAAAACGATCATCTAAAGCATGATCATGTTTCACGGAAACATGATCATGCCCCAAATGCGCTATGGGGATTCACTGTTGGTCGCGCGATCAAGAATTTTGGGCGGTTAACCGGATTCCACTTAACCTGATCGCGCTTTAGTGGGACTGCTTTGCTCTAAGCCAGGCGGGAAGTGTTGATAGGGTGCGCCTTCCGCCCTCGCTGCATGCTACATGTTCCGGTCACGCCATTTTCCTTTAGGATCATGAGACATGATCATTTTGCTTGCCCTTCTGGCCGGGCTGTTGGCCGGCACTTATTACTATGCGCGCGCCGCTGGCGGTTTGCCCCCGTGGGTGTGGGGCACGCTGGCAGCATTTGGGCTTGCCATGTTGGTGCTGCGCCGGCTGGATTTCGTCCTCGTCGCGGCCGCAATAGCGGGCGTTGCCTATTTTGCCAGTCGGCAGACCGGCGGGGATGGGGAAGATCTACTCATTGAGTTTTTTCGTGATCGGGGCGGGCGGCCAAGTGGACGTATTTTGGAAGGGCAGTATGCGGGCCTGTTCCTCAACGACCTGTCCCCCAGTCAGATGGATATGCTGAAAGCCGAAATGCGTGAATTGCATCCGGCCACCTACGACCGTTTGCTGGCGGAGCTGATGAATGAAGAGCCGTCAGCCTCACCACCGGCCACCAGTGGCGCCGGCATGACGCGCAAGGAGGCGCTGGATATTCTGGGCCTTTCCGAGAGCGCGAGCCAGGAGGAAATTTTAAGCGCCTACAAGGGCTTGATGAGAAAACTTCATCCCGACCAAGGGGGCACCAGCTATCTTGCGCAAAAGATAAACAGCGCGAAGGAAGTTCTTATAAACAAAGGACTTTAGTTGTAGGCTTTGAGTTGTTCCCAGGCGGTTTGGGGAATTTTGAAGCACAGAAACCCAAATCGCTGAAGCTTTGAACAGGCACGGTCCGCATCGCCTTCCTCAAATGGCCCGAACCGGGCGCGATAAAAGGTCTTGTTCGCCGATTCAACCGGTACAACCGCGGCAATCCGCTCGCCCAATAAATCTGGCGCCATTTGGCGCGCCTCTTGAACACGATGCTCGGCAGATTCTTTTTGAACGTAAGCGCCAATCTGGATGCCCCAGCGATTAGGCTCGTTGGGCATGGTTTCCAGGGAACGCCCGGCACGTTCTACCAGATCGCCAATGGAACCTTGTGGTCCGCTGAGAGATGCAGTCTGCGCAACGGCTTGCCGACCGGGCCGGCTTGCTGGCGCGGGCTGGCTTGCGGTGGCCACGATTGTTGGCGCTTCCGTTCCCGGTTTTGCATTCGGTACGGGCGGCGCGGCTTTCTTCGCAACGCGGACGTTTCGATCTGCGGTCACAAAGCCTTTGGCCAGAATGTCCATCATATGCTGGTTTCGCGACCGGGCCGTTTTGCCGCCTAGCACGATCGCAACTAGATGGTGCCCATTATGCCGGGTCGATGCGGCCAAGTTAAAGCCCGAGGCGCGGATGTACCCGGTCTTGATGCCATCGGTTTGGCGGAACTTTCCAAGCAATTTGTTGTGTGATTTGAACGTCCTACCCTTCCACGTAAAGGTCGGGGTCGAAAAGAAGCCATAGAATTGCGGGAAGTCTCGCTGCAAGGCCAAGCTCAATGTCAGCATGTCTCTGGCTGTTGTTACTTGACGGCGGTTTGGCAGGCCTGACGCATTTCGAAATGTTGTTCGGTTCATGCCAATCGCGCGGGCTTTTTTTGTCATCTTGACCGCAAACTGGGACTCCGTGCCGCCAAGGGCTTCGGCAACAACAACCGCAACGTCATTGGCCGATTTGACCGCCAGGGCCAAAATGGCATCCCGGACCCGTATGTGCGTGCCTGGCTTCAACCCAAGTTTGGACGGTTGTTGGGCGGCGGCATGGGGGGAGACTTGCAACTGCGAAGCTAAAGTCAACTTGCCGTTGTCCATGGCATCGAACAGCATGTAAAGCGTCATCATTTTAGTGAGTGAGGCGGGATAGCGCCGTGCATCTGCATTCCGTGAGAACAAGACCTGGTTGTTCTTCACGTCCATCACGATGGCCGCGTATTTCTTGTTAGCGAATGCCGGGCCTGTTGCTGTTGTTATGAACAAAAGGCAGCTCAAAACCATTACGGCAAATAGGCGGATATTTGACCTAGTGCGCCAAGCGGGCCTCTCAATGACAGGCTCAGCCGCGCCGTCGCTGAGGGGCGCTGTGTCTTTGCGCACACCTAACATGGCGCGCTCACCCGACTGGGGACGGAGTGTTGAAGACGAGACTGGCAAAAGGAGAAATTCATGGATTGAAACGCATCTACTCATTCTTGCCGCGAGCCCTTATGACGAGGATTCGCGATCGTGACCAGCCCTGGTATTCATTCCGTTCGGCTACTGTAACTGAATCGGACAGATATTCGACAGTAAATAGTATGATAGCAGGCTTGCATTTAAGTAAAACACGTATTGCAAAAAATTTGATCGGAAACCCCACTTATAGGCAGGATTCTTGCCGTGAATGTGTCCGTTCCCGAGATGGCCGTTCTCATGCCGTTTTTCGTTGGTATGAAAGTGTTGTCGTTCGGTCGTGTTGGTTAAGAAACTGTAACAAGTTGCGATTGCAGCGGGCGTGAATGACTGGTTCACGGTTGCGGCATGATAGCGTCATGGCGCGAAGGACATTTCGGGCGATCTGGCGAATCGCGTCCGGCACAACTGTACTCTCGTGGTGGTGTGCTCTTGCGGGCAAATGTCTCGTGGCCGGGATCTCACGTCATTGACCTTACAAATATTATCGGACAAGACATTGTTTGAACGGCAGCAGAGACCTACGTTTCATGGGCCGGAATGGTCAATCCAACACGTCTGTTTACTATTTGTTTCCACGTGATGGATTGCGATATAATTACAATCAGGCGCACATTGGGTTAGCGAAGGCGCAGAATTGGTAAATGATGAATTTAGGCTGGTCGGGTGACGCATGGAAACGCAATTGCGGCATATGATGAGTGAAAAAGATCGAGACGGTGACGATTCCGGCACCGATATCGGCGTAATCACGAAAACGAAGCCGAAAACCAAGAAACCGTCACTTTACAAGGTGCTTCTCTTGAACGACGATTACACGCCGATGGAATTTGTCGTTCACATCCTCGAACGGTTTTTCAACAAGGGGCAAGAAGACGCGACGAGGATAATGTTGCACGTTCATCAGCATGGTGTTGGCGTTTGTGGTATCTTCACTTACGAGGTCGCCGAAACAAAGGTGACCAATGTGATCGATTTCGCGCGGCGACATCAACACCCGCTGCAATGCACTATGGAAAAGGAATAGCGAAAAGGTGGCGTCTTTTTCAAGAAACCTAGAAGAAGCTTTACATCGCGCGCTCGCGTTGGCCAGTGAACGTAATCACGAATATGCCACGCTTGAACATTTGCTCTTGGCACTGACGGAAGACCGCGATGCGTCGGCGGTTATGCGTGCCTGTAATGTTGATCTTGAAATTCTGCGCCAAAACTTGCTGCGCTATATCGACAACGATCTGCAAAACCTGGTTGTCAGTTCAGGCGAAGACGCCAAACCAACGGCGGGCTTTCAGCGTGTCATTCAACGCGCAGTGATTCATGTGCAGTCGTCCGGACGCGAAGAAGTGACCGGCGCAAATGTATTGGTTGCCATTTTTGCAGAACGGGAAAGTCACGCAGCCTACTTCCTGCAAGAACAGGAAATGACTCGTTACGACGCTGTGAACTATATCAGTCACGGTGTTGCGAAACGCGAAGGTTATTCTGAGACCCGGCCGGTGCGGGGCACTGAAGAGGAAGAAGAGAGCGATGGACAAAGCAAGTCTGAAAATGAAGCGCTCGATACTTACTGCGTGAATCTCAACGAGAAGGCTTCCAAAGGACGCATCGATCCGCTGATTGGACGGGATGCCGAAATTGAGCGGACGATCCAAGTGCTATGCCGCCGACGGAAAAACAACCCATTGTTTGTGGGCGATCCCGGTGTTGGAAAAACGGCGATCGCCGAAGGATTGGCCCGCAAGATTACAAAGGGCGAAGTGCCTGAGGTCCTGGAGGAATCGACCATCTTCTCGCTCGATATGGGGTCGCTTTTGGCGGGCACGCGTTATCGCGGCGATTTCGAAGAGCGTATCAAAGCGGTCATCAAGGAACTTGAAGATTATCCTGGCGCCATTCTGTTCATAGATGAGATTCACACGGTCATCGGGGCAGGGGCCACCAGTGGCGGTGCGATGGATGCATCAAATCTGCTGAAACCGGCGCTGCAAAGTGGCACGCTCAGATGCATGGGATCGACGACGTACAAGGAATATCGTCAACACTTTGAGAAAGACCGGGCCCTGGTACGGCGGTTCCAAAAAATCGATGTTATGGAGCCCAGTATTCCAGACGCTGTGAAGATCTTGAAAGGACTCAAGCCCTATTTCGAGAAATATCACAAAGTGCGGTACACAAACGATGCGATCAAAACGGCAGTCGATCTTTCTGCACGTTACATCAACGATCGCAAGTTGCCGGACAAAGCCATTGACGTGATCGACGAGGCTGGCGCATCACAAATGCTGTTGCCTGAATCGCGGCGCAAGAAAACGTTGGGTGTGCGTGAAATTGAAAATGTCATTTCAAAGATTGCGCGCATTCCGCCGAAGACGGTTTCCAAGAACGACAAAGAGTCTTTGCGCGATCTAGAAAAGAATTTGCGGCATGTCGTGTTTGGTCAGGACCAAGCCATCGAACAGCTTGCGGCATCCATTAAGCTGTCGCGCGCCGGTTTGCGTGAACCTGAAAAGCCGATTGGCTCGTACTTGTTCTCAGGCCCGACTGGCGTCGGCAAAACGGAAGTCGCCCGTCAACTCGCCTCCGTCATGGGCGTTGAACTGCTCCGTTTCGATATGTCGGAATATATGGAACGGCACACGGTTTCGCGTTTGATCGGCGCGCCTCCGGGCTATGTCGGGTTCGATCAGGGCGGATTGTTGACTGATGGGGTCGATCAAAACCCGCACGTTGTTCTGCTGCTCGATGAAATCGAAAAAGCGCATCCTGACCTGTTCAACATTCTTCTGCAGGTTATGGATCACGGCAAACTCACCGACCATAACGGCAAAAAGATCGATTTCCGCAATGTCGTTTTGATCATGACGACGAATGCTGGGGCAGCCGAGCTGGCCAAACCGGCCATCGGTTTTGGCCGTACCGTACGCGAAGGTGAAGATCAGGAAGCCATCAAACGCATGTTCACACCGGAATTCCGGAATAGGCTTGATGCGATTATCCCCTTCAACCCGCTGCCACCGGAAGTTATCACGCGCGTGGTCGAGAAGTTCATCTTGCAGCTTGAAGCACAGCTCGAAGACCGCAATGTGACATTCGAAATCACACCGGATGCCAACGAGTGGCTCGTGCGGAATGGATATGATGAACAGATGGGTGCGCGTCCCTTGGCGCGTGTCATCCAAGACAACATCAAGAAACCACTGGCTGAAGAGCTGCTCTTTGGAAAATTGGCCAAGGGCGGCATTGTCCGGGTCATTGTCGGACAGGATGACAAGTTGGACTTTGAATTCTTGGATCCGATTCCCGTCAAGTCGAAGAAGAAACGGCCGGAATCCGACGGTGGCGATCAATCGCCGGACTCGGAAGGTCCGGATGGATGGGATGATGACGGCGGCAACAAACCGCCCGTGCCGGAGTTGGTTGACTAGAGGGCTTTGACCCGTATGGGGCTAAGTTAAATGCACCCGACACGACGCTTTCGCTGAAGCAAGGGGAAAGTAAGTAGGCCGGGATGGTAATCCCGCCTGGGTAGCGCAGGTTGTGCCGCCTTAGGTGGGTTTCGCTTCGCTCTACCCACCCTACATGTTGCCGCTTGATCACAATCGGTTTTGCTTGCGAGGCAGTTCAGCCTCAATCACAAGCTATGCGCCGTGATCAGAGGGCCGCTTTGATCTTATCGGCAATTTGTTGAAGCTCGTCGAGATCTGCCATCTCACGCGCATGCAGTTTAAGGTCCAGTCCTTCCTCACGCGGGATGACGTGGAAGTGCAAATGAAAAACCGTTTGGCCTGCGGCCGCACCGTTGAGCTGCGCAATTAGAACGCCCGTTGGTTTAAGGGCGCCTTTCACAGCTTTAGCAATCTTCTGTGTTGTTTCCATAAGGGGGCCGGCCATGTCCTCCGGCAAGTCTAGAAGGTCTTGGGCGGGCGCTTTCGGCACAACCAGCGTATGTCCCACCGCCTGCGGCATCACATCCATAAAGGACAGGGTGTGGTCGTCTTCGTAGACTTTGATGCACGGTGCTTCCCCGCGGAGTATTTTCGCAAAAATATTGTTGGGGTCGTAGCTCATGTCAAAGCCTCCTCGCGGGACACGAATTCATCACGGTACTGTCTTTCGAAATGGGGTGCGTTCAGAGAGATAGGCAACATCGCTCTCAACATGTGCGCGCTCGCTCTTGAGGTAATTGCCGACCGCGTCTCGAAAACCGGCATTCGCGATCCAGTGCGCGCTATAAGTCTGTGTGGGGACATAACCCCGCGCGAGCTTATGGGCGCCTTGGGCGCCGGCTTCAACACGTTGTAAGCCACGCTCGATCGCAAACTCGATGGCCTGGTAGTAGCAGGTCTCAAAATGCAAAAACCGGTGGTCTTCAACGCACCCCCAATTCCGTCCGAACAAGGTTTCACTGCCAATAAAATTCAAAGCGCCGGCGATGTAGCTTCCGTCCCGCCGGCAGAGGATCAGCAACGTGTCTTCCGCTAATGTTTCGCCGATGATGCTGAAGAACTCGCGTGTCAGATAGGGGCTTCCCCATTTTCGGCTGCCGGTGTCCATGTAGAATGTATAGAACGCATCCCAATGGTCTTCCGTCAGATCGTCTCCGGTGACCCATTCGATCGTGATGTCATTGGTAACCGCTTCGCGGCGTTCTTTTTTCACTTGCTTGCGTTTACGCGACGCAAGATCGGACAGAAACTCATCAAAGGTGGCGTATCCGCGGTTTTCCCAGTGAAACTGTTGGTCGCAGCGTTGCAGCAACCCGACCTGTCCGGCCATGTCCCATTGCCGGCGCGTGACAAAGTTGAAGTGCAGGGAGGAAACGTCCAGCCGTTTTGTCACTTCGATCGCACCGGCAATCAGCGTTTCTTCGTAGGTGGTTTGATCAGGCCCAGCTTTTGTCAGAAGCCGGCGGCCTGTCGCCGGCGTAAAAGGAATGGCTGACAAAAGTTTGGGGTAGTAGCGCCCGCCCGCACGTTCAAAAGCGTCAGCCCAGCCGTAATCAAATATGTACTCGCCTTGAGAATGCCCCTTCAAGTAAAGCGGCATGCACGCCAAGACTTCGTTCGAGGACATGTCTTCAAGAACCAGATGGTGGGGCTGCCAGCCTGTGCGTGCGGTTGCAGACCCGCTTTCCTCCAGCGCCTTTAGAAACCGATGTGACGTAAAGGGATCATAAGCGGTAGGCGGGCCGGGATTAGCGCAGGCATCCCATTGTTCGGGACTGATCTCGCTCATCTGCGAAAGCGCGCGAATGGCTAGTTGGGTATCGTTAGCCAATCGGAGCCTCAAAGCCTTCAAAAATGATATTGTCCGCATAGCGCGCGCTGGTCGCCCTTTGCGTCAGAGTGCGCACGGTCCAGGCCAGCAAGGGCATGCCCAAAGACCGCGCCATCATGGGGGCAAATGCGGGCAGGGCGTCGACATCGTAGCCAATAAAATGAGGCCGGCTCATGAAGACGGTCAACAGATTGCGGGTTGCAAAACGGGAAAGACCGCTGATTTGTGTCCGGCCATACCGGCTGACATCCGTTGCCAATTGACCGCGCAACATCCCTGGCCGGTTTTCACGAAACCACCTAAGGACCAGCGGATTAAAGGACTGTACGGCAAAATCACCATGATAGTCGCTGAGTAAGTCGGCGGTGCGTTGTTCTAATTCGCCGACTGTCCTGCTGATGTTTTTGATCTCCACCAATATAGGAACGCGGCCATTCACGAGTTCCAGAACCTCACCAAGCGTGGGAATCGTTTCGTCCGATCCGGTCAACTTGCAGCTTTTGATTTCGCTTGCGGTCAGACAGCGTAGCAGGCCCTTGGTGTTGGTCAGGCGTTCCAGGGACCGATCGTGAAAGACCAAGGCCTCGCCATCGCCACTCTTTTGAAGATCAAGCTCGATGGCATAGCCGGCCTTGATGGCGGCTTCAAAGGCGGCCATGGAGTTTTCAACAATGCCCGCGGCGTGGTCATGCAGTCCGCGATGGGCGATTGGCCGGTCACGCAGCCATGACTCTAATTGTGCCATTATGCCAACTCAAACAGTCCGTCGACTTCGACAGAAACATTCGCGGGAAGCGAACTGCTCCCAACAGCAAAGCGCGCATGTTTGCCGCGATCGCCAAGTATATCCACCAACAAGTCGGAGGCCCCATTGATCACCAGGGGATGTTGATTGAAGTCTGGTGTCGCGTTCACAAAGCCCCCAATTTTGAGGCATTGTTTGACATTGTCCAAGTCACCTCCGCATGCCGTCTGCACGTGAGCAAGAATGTTGAGCGCACAAAGACGTGCGGCTTGTTGGGCATCCTCTACGCTGATTTCGGCGCCAACTTTGCCGACGAATTGCAGCCCCTCTTCGGTAAGCGGGACCTGACCTGAAACATAGACAGTTCGATCTTGGACTGTGAAGGGTACATAGCTGGCAACGGGTGCCGGCGGCGTGGGAAGCGTAATGCCCAATTCCCTGAGCCGTGCATTGGTTGTTCCAGCCATTCAGGTGCTCCGCATTATTGTTTTTTGGAAGATGTCTGACGGATCAAGAGTATAGCACTTGATCGGAAGGTGGCGCCAACCCCAAACCCGGCATCAAAATCAATGTCAAATCCGGCCCCAAACCCAGCTCCAAACCCAAGCCCAAACTATGTCTCGCAAATGGCCCTGCAATTGTTAGGATAGCCTCAGATTAACCCTCAAATTTGTCAGGAATATTTATGCAATCCAGCCCGGCTGAAATGGGGTTCTTTGCGCCGGGCGACACCGATCTCAGCACAGCTTGCTGGATGGCTTGGCCTGGGCGTGCGGAAGTTTGGCGGTATGACCTACTGGCGGTGATCTCGACCTTTTCGACCATTGCCCGTTCTGTCGCCGAACATGTCCCAACCAAGGTCATGGTGGCGCCAGACAGCATGATGGAGGCGAAACTTGCTTGCGGGCGCCAAGTTGAACTTGTTGACTGTCCCGCCACCGACGCATTGCTGAAGGACCATGGTCCGGTGTTGCTGGTCGACCGGGACAGGCCGCTTGGCCGCCAGATTGCCGCTGTGACTTGGCGGTTTAATGGATGGGGTAATCGTGTTCACAGCGTTGAACAGGCGGGCGCAACGGCGACAGCCCTGGTCGATCAGTTGGCCATCAAACGATATGACTGTCCCATTGTTTTAGAAGGCGGGGCCGTTTCCGTTGACGGACTAGGCACCCTTATTGCTTCAGAAACGTCGCTCTTGAACGCGAATCGCAATCCCTTTTGCTCTTTGCAGGAACTCGAAGAATATCTCGCGCTTTATCTCGGGGCGCGCAAAGTCATCTGGCTGGAAGGCGGTTTTGAACATGATCGTGGGGACGGACACGCCCTGTCGATGGCGCGGTTCGTTGAACCGGGGCGGGTTCTCGTCAATGCACCGGTGTCAAAAGAGGATCCTTTTTTCCCGATTGCCGAAGAAACTTTGTTCCGTTTACACCAGGCCACAGATGCTGCTGGGCATCCGATAGATCTGGTGGAACTGCCGGTGCCGGAAGCGCAGTACGGCGAAGACGGAAAGCGGCTTCCGATACACTATTTAGGATACGTCATTCTGAATGACGTTGTGCTTGTGCCGAAGTTTGGCCTTGCGACCGATGAGCGAGCCATGTCGATTCTCAAGGAACAGTTCGAAGACCGCACCTTGGTCCCCGTGAACGCACTGGATCTGTCACTTGGCGGCGTGAGTCTGGCCGATTTACTGTTGTGCGAACCGGCTGTTGAGTGAAACTGCCGTTGACTGAAGTTGGACGCCGCTAACGATCCGCCCGCTTCTGTTTTCGGTTGTACATGTCTTGATCGGCTTTCGTCAGCAGGTCGTTGGCCGTACTGTTGGGGCCGTAGCTTTGAATGCCGAAAGTGGCCGAAACACGGACCTCCGACAGATCGGACTTAAAGCGTGTGGCATTGATCTTTTGCCGAATGGATTCAAGGTGGGTGCGCGCTGCCAGGTCGCCGGAGCGTGTCAACAGGACGGCAAACTCGTCGCCACCCAAGCGCCCCGCTGCATCCGTTGCACGAATATTGCTCTTTAGGATCTCCGCGACTTTGCAAAGCACGCGATCGCCCATGCCGTGACCAAACACGTCATTGATCTGTTTGAACTCATCAAGGTCGATGAAGGCAACAAGCCCGCGTTCGCCATAGCGCGCTGCCGCAGACAAGGCTTGGTCCAAGGCACTCAAGAATCCGCGCCGATTCAATATGCCGGTCAGTTCGTCCGTTTGGGAAAGGGTCTCAAGAAAACGAATACGGGCGGCCTGGTTCGCGATTTCTTGTTTCGCTTGGTTGGCATAGGCCAGCAAGTATTGCACAAGGCTGTCGTCCCCTGTGTCCGTGTCGGCGAAGGTATCGCCCAAATGCAAGGGCAGCGGCAGATCGTCGGTCCTGATCGAAATGCCATTTTCAAGGCTGTTCGTCCGAATGAGTTGAAGCGAACCTGTCATGTTTTTTCCTCACGGCGTTATTTGTGTTGGGCGCCTGACCTTGAGGGGAGCAATCGGTATGCCAGTTTGCAGGTTCTGTTATGATTGGCCGTTTCCGTGACCTGCCGTGTTCATCGACAAGGAGAATCTGGACACGCCGGGAAAATTTCGCCGTAGTTTAGGCAAGAATTGCCGGTCTAATGGCATCCACATTTGGTGGCTGCGCCCGTCCTGTTGGCGGGTGGGGCACATGATACCAGGGATTGGAGAACGATTTATGATGCGTTTGGCGGCACTCATCGTGGTGGCGAGCTTGGGGTTCGCGACCGCGCTCCAAGCCACAATATTCGACGCGGCGTCGAAGGCCCTTTCTCATCGCGCCGCCTATGATCTGGAGCTTATCGAAGCCGAACAGGGATCTGGGATTGCGGATGTCAGGGGCCGCATCGTTCTCGAATGGGCCGACGCCTGTGACGGGTTCACGCTCAATCAAATCTTCTACATGGAGATCAGTGACGCGGATGGCGATGCCGTTGTCAGCGATCGCCGCGTTACGACCTGGGAAAGCCGGGATGGTCAGAAGTACAGGTTTAGTTCGACGGATTATCTGAACGGCAAGATCAATGGGCGGGCCCGGGGCCGCGCGGAACGGCAAGACGATGGAGGCGAGGCAAGATATAAGCTGCCCGAAAAAACGGAGATCGCACTTCCTCAAGACGTGGTTTTTCCAACCGAACATGCCTTTGCGTTGGTTGAAGCCGCGGCCGAAGGCAAACGCACGGTCACGAAAACCGTTTTTGATGGGGGGCCGGACGGCAAATTCTACGATGTCGTCGCCGTGATCAGTCCAATTTCTTCTTCTGAAGATGACAAGGTTGTGCCCGATGTGCCTGGCGCTGATGTGCTGGCCAATTTGGCAAGGTGGCGTGTTCAAATGGGGTATTACCCGCACGACTCGCAGGATGCGCAACCGGAATATGAGTTCGACTATGTCTTGTTTGAAAACGGACTTTCGACAGACCTAAACCTCAACTATGGCGATTTCGCCATTCGCGGCGCGCTTAAAACCGTCAGTCCACTGCAAAACTCGGGCTGCTAGATCATCTTTATTCAATCAAGATTTAGAACGAGTTGGTGACCGAAAGCCTCGGCCGAGACCGATGGCTTGGTCCCCAAATTTGGCTTTGACTTTGTCCATGGCCCGTTCGGCTTTGGCGCGCCGATGCCCCGTTTCGTCGAGTAAGTCCGGATGATCGGCAAACTCATCAGGGAAAAGATGGCTGAGCCCAACGCCGATGAGCCGGTAGTCGTGGGCACCTGCTTCCGGGGTCAGCAATTCGACGGCTGCCCGAAAAATCACGTCAGCGAGCTGCGTCGGACGATCGAATTGCCGGCTGCGTGTTCTGATTTTGAAGTCCGCCGTTTTCAGTTTCAGTGTAATCGTTTGTCCTGACAGTCCGGCCTTTTTGGTACGCTTTGAAACGCGTTCGCAAAGGGGCCAGAGCTTTTGTTTGAGCAGCTCAAAGTCGCGAATATCTTCAAAGAATGTGGTTTCTGCCGAGATGCTCTTTGCCGGCTGATGGGAGTGAACACGGCGCTGGTCCAAGCCCCGCGACAAGGCATAGAGCCGATGACCCATGGCGCCGTAGCGTTTAATCAGTGTACGTTCGTCGACTTGTTGGAGTTGTGAGATCTGGTGGAATCCATCCCGCGCCAGTTTCTTCTGTAAGGACTTGCCGACACCCCAGATGAGTGAAATCGGTTGCTTGGCTAAGAATTCGACCGCATCGCCCTTGCCCAAAACAGCGAAGCCGCGCGGTTTTTCAAGGTCGGAAGCTACCTTTGCCAAAAACTTGTTGTAACTGAGCCCAACGGAGACTGTGATACCCACTTCATTTTCGATTTTTCGGGCGAGGTCGGCCATTGTTTGGGCCGCGGTCCTCCGGTGAAGGCGCTCAGTGCCGCGCAGATCCAAAAAGGCTTCGTCGAAGGCAATGGGTTCGACGATGGGCGTTACTTCTTTCATGTAATTTTTGACTTGAATTGCGACCTCTTTGTATTTCTCCATGTTGGGCGATATGACGATGGCGTCGGGGCAAGCCTTCAGTGCTTTAAACATCGGCATGGCCGACCCAACCCCATAGGTGCGCGCGATGTAGCAGGCCGTTGAAACGACGCCGCGTTTGCCGCCACCAATGATCAAAGGTTTGTCGGCAAGATCTGGATTGTCTCGTTTTTCGATCGCAGCGTAAAAGGCGTCGCAATCGAGGTGGGCAATGGCAAGATCATTCAGCTCAGGATGGGCGACAAGCCGCGGACTGCGGCAGGTTTCACAGCGCGTGGCATCTTCGTGGGATTGGAGGGTTAGGCAATCGCGGCAAAGCGCACTCACGGCGATACCTCCTCGGCGGGCCACAACCAAGCGGCGCCGCGCACACCGCTTGAATCCCCGTGGCGGTTTTTGACGACAGGTGTGTGGCAAGCGTCTGAAAAGACATAGGCCTGTAGTAGCCTGAAGGTGTTCTCATAAAGGCGGTCAATGTTCGACAGGCCGCCGCCAACAACAATGACATCAGGGTCCAGCATATTGATGACCATCGCCAAAGCGCGCGCCAATCTGTTTTCGTAGGTCTCGATGCAGGCGAGAGCGCTTGGGTCTCCCGCCTCAGCGCGTGCAACGATTTCCTCTGCGCTCAATGTGTTTTGGGTGTCACGTTCAAATGATGCACTGAGGCCGGGACCAGAAAGAAAGGTTTCGATACAGCCGGAGGCGCCACAATAGCACGGCGGCCCGGGCCGTTCGTCGTCCCGCGGCCAGGGCAGGGAACAGTGTCCCCATTCGCCTGTGATGGCATGCTGTCCGCCAAGGACAGTTTGATTGATGACAAGGCCACCGCCGACCCCGGTCCCCAGGATGATGCCAAAAACGCAGTTGGCGTTTTGCGCTGCGCCATCAACGGCTTCCGACAAGGCGAAACAGTTGGCATCATTGGCGAACCGCAGCGGTTTTCCGGTTGCAGCTTCAAGATCTATATCGAACGGTTTGCCGTTCAGCCATGTCGAGTTTGCATTCTTGACCAGGCCCGTTTGGGGGGAAATAGCGCCGGGCATGCCAACGCCTACTTTGGCAAATTGGTCCAACTTTGACTCAAGCGCTGCGATCAACTCGCGTATTTGCGTGATGGTTCCGTGATAGTCGCCCGCGGGTGTAGCCGTGCGCTCTCTGGCGAGAATGTTGTTGTGTGCATCGACGGCAACGGCTTCAATTTTGGTGCCGCCCAAATCGATGCCAATGCGCATTGACGGAGACATGACACTTATCCTGCGCGCGCGCTGTCCAACATGTCCATGACTAATCCGTGTACGGATGGCCAGTCATCCAGACGGTTGTGTGAATCTTTGGCGGGCTCGATCAACGCTGCCAGTCGCGGATCGGCGACAAAGTGAATGCGGTGAACGTCGGGGGCCTCCTGTGCCACCGATGTTATGTGATGGGGTATATCGTCGATGAAAAAGGTTTGGGCCTTTCGGTCTTTGACGATTTCTGCAACGGCAGGTCCCTTAGGGCCGCTGTTGGCGATCAACGGAAAATCAAAGCCATGCCGTTTCAAAGATCTGATGCGGCCTTCGGCGGCCGTTTCCGGAACATTGCTCAAGAGCAGTATGTTGGCGTGTGCATCAAGTGCGGACAAGGTTTGCGCAGCGTGTTCAACGGGTTCAAGTGTTTCGACGGCGTCCCTGAAAAACGCTGCAATCAGATCGCTGACGGTGTCGTTGGGGGCCGGCTCGGTCGAGCCGTGAGGCTTAATATTTCCATGCAGCGCATAGCTTGTCAGGTCTAGCCAGTAGCCGTGATCGTGGATGAAGGCCTCAAGACCGGCAACAAACAGCATCAGCACTTCGTCAACATCGGAGATGATTAACGGTTTGTTTACGTCAAATTGAAGTTGCTCGATTTCGATGGCGCGTGCTGAATCTGTCAATGAATGGGTCACTGGTTCTGGTGGGATGGGGTTCTCATAAGACGGGCCCTAAAGCCAAGCGTCAGCGTCTTTGTTAAGCGCGCGCCGAACACGCCAGACATCTTCCGTTGAAATGTCATGCTGTTCGCAAAAGGCCATCAACAAGGCCTCGTTCGCCAAAAAATAGTCGACCAAGCCCGCAAGCAGTTCCTCCGATTCGCTGAGCTGGCGCAATTCTTCCGCCGCTAAACCTGATTCGGCCAAGAAGCGGTGTAGCGCGTCTTCATTATCGGAAAGATAGGTAAGGGCGGCCACGATAAAGGATTGTGACATTTCCAGGGCAGCGTTGGGGACTTTTTCACGCAATTTTGTTGGTTTTCCTTGTGATTTAGGCCGGCTCGACGCGGGCCTGCCATCTTCTGCTCTCAACAATTGGTTAATGATATCGGACTAGCTTACGGAATCAAACGGCACTGTGGAACTTGGTGATTCGCTAAACACATGAATATGCTCAATCCCGCCGAAGGTGGCGCCGCTGAGATGAACAGCACAACGAAAACGGTCTTGATCGTTGAGGACAACGAGCTGAATCTCAAGCTCTTCCACGATTTGTTGGATGCGCACGGCTATCGCACATTGCAAACAAAGGACGGGATGGAGGCGTTAGAACTCGCCAAAAGTCACCGGCCAAATTTGATACTCATGGACATTCAGCTTCCGGAAGTTTCCGGGCTTGAGGTGACCAAGTGGATTAAGGAAGACGACAGCATTCGAGATATCCCGGTCATCGCCGTTACCGCTTTTGCAATGAAGGGTGACGAGGAGAAAATTCGCGAGGGTGGCTGCGAGGCCTATATCGCGAAACCAATTTCCGTTTCCCAGTTTATGGACACCGTGAAGAAGTTCCTCGACTGAGGGTTTTATGACCGCGAGAATTTTAGTTGTCGATGACGTTCCAGCAAATGTGAAATTGCTGGAAGCAAAACTGACCGCGGAGTATTTCGAAGTCATTACGGCTGAAAATGGTCGGACGGCCATAGAGCTTGCCGGTTCCGCTGAGCCCGACGTCATTTTGCTAGATGTCATGATGCCCGAAATGGACGGCTTTGAAGCCTGCCGTCAACTCAAGGCAAATGCGAACACAGCGCATATACCTGTTGTGATGGTGACAGCGTTGGATCAGCCTTCAGATCGCGTTGAAGGATTGCGTGCGGGGGCGGACGATTTTCTGACCAAGCCCGTGAACGACCTTGCTTTGTTTGCGCGCGTGCGCAGTCTGGCTCGGCTTAAACTCACGCTTGATGAACTGCGGATGAGGCAAAAAACAGTGTCCGACATGGGCATTGTCGCCGATCCCAAAGCGTTCATTGATGAAGGAGAGATTTCGGGCAAGATTTTGTTGATCGAAGATCGATCGCAGTCGGTGTCCCGGGTTCAGTCGACATTGGGCGAGGCCAACGATCTGGTTGTTGAGGCGGATGGCGAAGCAGCTCTGAATCTGGCGATGGCGGGCGATTTCGATCTGACCATTGTCAGCCTTAATCTACAAAATCAAGACGGGTTGCGCCTTGTTTCACAGTTGCGTTCATTCAGTCAAACGCGCGACGGGCCTGTTTTGGTATTGGTCGAAGAGCACCAGATAGAGCAGCTCGCCCGCGGACTGGACATGGGCGTAAATGATTATTTGATCCGTCCTCTCGACCGCAACGAACTGGTTGCCCGCGTGCAAACGCAAATGAAAAGAAAGCGCTATTCTGACCGATTGCGCCAGAATCTCGAGCTCGGGCTCGAGATGGCGATTACAGACCAGCTGACAGGTTTGTACAATCGGCGCTACATGGAAAGCCATCTCAAAACGCAGATTCATCACGCCTTGCAGAATGGAAAGTCAGTTTCGTTTCTGATCATTGACGTGGATTTCTTCAAGACGATCAATGACACGCACGGCCACGATGTTGGGGATCTTGTTCTCAAGCAATTTGCACAGCGATTATCTGTCAATGTGCGCGGATTGGACTTGGCTTGCCGCTACGGCGGGGAAGAGTTTGTTGTGGTGATGCCCGATACCGATGTGGCGTTTGCCTATAGCATCGCCGAGCGTTTGCGCCAGGAAATTGCCGACAATCCTTTCGATGTGGTGCCGGGAGCCGACCCGCTCAGCCTGACCATCAGCATTGGTGTCACGTCGTCAGAAGGTAAAGACGACAACGCAGACGCGTTGCTCAAACGCGCCGACCAAGCGCTTTATCGTGCGAAGAACGAAGGGCGCAACAGAGTGGTCGCCGAGGCGGCCTAACGATCTCGCCAATAAGACATAAAAAAGCCGGCAACATTTTGTGCCGGCTTGCCATCGAGCTGCGCGCCCGTGGGGCGGGCCAAAGGCTGATGCTATTTGATCTTGCCTTCTTTAAACTCAACATGTTTCCGGGCAACCGGATCGTATTTGCGGACAACCATCTTTTCGGTCATCGTCCGAGCGTTCTTTTTGGTGACATAGTAGAATCCGGTGCCAGCCGTGCTGTTTAGCCGAATTTTGACGGTTGTTGGCTTTGCCATGAGCGGCTCTCCAAGTGGGCTCGCTGCCGAGCCGAAAAGTTAAATCTGTTGCCCCACGGCGGTCGGCCAGGGGCGAGCAGGGCACCCTATATCGTCAAAAGTTATTGTCAAGTTTAGCTTGTGCAAAGGACTGGAGCGTGCGGCTAAGTCACAGATACTCCATGACATTTCCCGATATGCCGGTCTTGTAGAAGGGGATCGGAACCTCACCTGCATTCAGGTCCAACCGTTGATCGACGATGTCCAGGATCGCGCGGGTAATCGTTGGTAAATCGAGGGTTTTGGCTTCATCGACCGGCAGCCATTTCAGGTCGAGCAGTTCGCCTGATGCATTCCCGGTATCGTGGAGGTCGCCCTGAATGTGTTCGGCATCTGCCATGAAAAAACGGGCATCGAAACGGCGTGGCCGCTTGGGTGGCGTGATGGCCCGTGCGATCAATTCCAGAATATCCAGGCGGGGGGCAACCCCGTTCTCGAAGAAGGGCCGCCAGCTCGGGGACCGGGTCGGGACGCGGCCGTCCGTTTTGGTGCCGATCAGCAATCCTGTTTCCTCAAACGTTTCCCGAATGGCTGCCATCGCGATTCCGCGCGCGCGCCGCGGGCTGCATCCCATGGTCAGTTTCTCTTCAACATGGGGCTGCAGATCCGCGGCAGGGGCGACCATGCTGTCGCCCCGGTCCACCCGGCCGCCGGGAAAGACAAATTTGTTCGGCATGAAAACATGCCCGCCGCTGCGCTGGCCCATCAAGATCTCGGCCTTGGGACCGCGCCCGCGCACGATGATCAGGGTGGCCGCATCTTTCGGCCTGATTCGGGGCTTGGTCTCAGATGTCTGCTGTGCGTCCATTAAATCTCTCTGCCTCTTGTCCTGATTCTTTAGCCTCGCCGACGTCTTTTGCCTCCGGAGCTTGGCCGGCCGCGCCCTTTGTTTTTCTTTTCAATCTGTCCGCCATCGATGAGCTCAAACCTCAACCCGCCTGTAAGCGGCGTCGCTTCAACCAGCTTTGCGCGAATGGGGTCCCCAGTACGGAAGGTCAATCCGGTGGCGCGATCGAAAATGCTTTGGGTCTTTTCGTCAACCGTGAAATAGCCGCCGGGCAGCGTTCTCATGGGGATCAGCCCGTCCGCCCCGGTTTTGTTGAGCCGAATAAACAGCCCAAACCGGGTTGTGCTGGAAATGCGGGCGTCAAACTCAGCGCCCACAAATTGCCCCATATACTTCGATACGAACCGGTCATTGGTGGCACGCTCGGCGGCCATGGCGCGCCGTTCCGTCTGTGAGATATGTTCGCCGATTTCGAGAAGTCGTGCTTCTTCTTGATCCGTCAGACCATCCTCGCCGAACCCCAGCACCCGTATCAGGGCGCGGTGAACGATAAGATCGGCATAGCGGCGGATTGGCGACGTGAAGTGCGCGTATTTAGAGAGGTTCAGGCCGAAATGGCCGATCAATTCCGGTGTGTAATAGGCTTGCGACTGGGAGCGAAGGACGACTTCGCTGACAATTTCTTTGACGCCCAAGTCATCGGCTTTTGTGAGGACGCGATTGAGCCCGGTTGTTTTAAGCGACTTGCCGGCCAATTTCGGCAGCCCGATCGTGGTCAAGTAGTCCGACAGCTCAATGAACTTGGCGTTGGCGGGCGGCTCGTGTGCACGCAGCATGAGGCCGCCATTTTTCTTCACCAGCGTTTCGGCCGCGCAGACATTTGCCAAGATCATGAATTCTTCGATCAGCCGGTGAGCTTCCAGCCGTTGCCGTGGCGAGATACTCTTGATGCCGCCGTCATCGCCGAGGTCAACCCGAAACTCTGGCAGGTCCAGATCCAAAGGCGAGCGTTTGTCTCGCGCCCGGGCAAGGGCCTGATAGGCTTCCCACACAGGTGTCAGGACATTTTCTTGGATGGCGCGGTCGACATCGGCGTCTTTTTTCCCATCAAAGACGTCTTGCGCTTGTTCGTAGGATAGGCGCGCGGCCGACTTCATCAGTCCCCGGAAGAAAGTGTGCCCCTTTTTGTTGCCGTCCTTGTCGATGGTGATCTTCACGCCCAAACAGGGCCGTTCCTCGTGAGGGCGTAACGAACAAAGTTCGTTTGACAACCGCTCCGGAAGCATGGGGACGACGCGATCGGGAAAATAGGCTGAGTTGCCGCGCTTATAGGCATCGCGGTCAAGCGCACTGCCGGGGTGCACATAGTGGGCGACGTCGGCAATTGCGACGATCAAGTTAAACCCACCTTTGTTCCCCGGGGATGTGTCGCGTTGAGCCCAGACGGCATCGTCAAAGTCTTTGGCGTCTTTGGGGTCAATCGTGACGATCGGAATGTCTCGAATATCCTCCCGCGACCCTAATGTCGCCGGTTTGGCTTCTTCCGCTTCTCTCAAGGCATCCGCAGAGAATTCAACAGGCAGTTCATTTTCTTGAATGGCCAGCAAGCTGATTGTTTTGGGATCGCCGGGCAGTCCGATGCGGGCTTTCACGACCCCCCTTGGCGGGCCGTATCGCTCCGCCGGTTCGCTCTGCACAAGGACCAATTCGCCCTGTTTAGCCTCAAGCGTGTCGGGCGCAGAAACAAAAATGTCGGCTTTCCGGCGCCGGTCTAGGGCGGTGATGCGCCCGCCATCTTTCGTTTTGTTGAATATGCCGAGCACGCGGGACGATTTGATGTCGAGTTTTTTGATCGCGCGCGCTTCGTAATTTGGGCTCGCCGAGTTGTCGGTCAATTTGAGGCGTGCCAACACGCGGTCACCGATACCCAGCGTAGGGCCGCGGCTTCGCCGATGTTCAACAAGTGTGATGAGAGGGGCAGGACCTTCGGCATCCCACTTCGCGGGGCGAGCAACCAGATGCCCGTCTTCATCCCGATCAAATATGTCAATGACGCCAACGGGGGGCAGCCTGTCCGGATTGGTGAAACTCTTGCGCCGTCCTTTGACTAAAGCGCCGTCGGCTTCGAGTTCTGACAAAAGTTGTTTCAGGTCGGACCGTTGCGCACCCTTGATCTGAAAGGCACGCGCGATTTCCCGTTTGCCAACTTTTCCCGACGCTTCGTTGATGAAACGGAGCACTTCTTCTTTTGTCGGAAAGGGCGTTTGATTATCGCCCGCATCTTTCGAAGATTTCGATTTTGGCGCCAATGGGCTCAGCTTTCATCGCGCGAATGGCGCTGCCTAGAGCAATATGCACTCAAGCCGGCAGCTCTCTCGCGTCCGACGACAGCTGCTTACTCTCCATCCGCGTCTGTTGTTTCCTCTTTTGCCGCCGTTTTCTTTTTGGTGGCCTTCTTCTTTACGGTCTTCTTGGCCGTTGTCTTTTTCTTTGCGGCAGTTTTCTTCGTCGTCTTTTTCTTAGCGGTCTTCTTAGCGACCTTTTTCTTCGCCGGTTTCTTTTTCGCTTTGGCTTCGATCAGTTCCAATGCGCGTTCGAGTGTCACTTCTTCCGGCGTCGTATCTTTCGGAAGGGTCGCGTTCGTCGATCCATGTTTTACGTAAGGACCAAAGCGGCCGTCCATCACGCGAACCGGCTTGCCGTCGTCGGGATGCTCGCCCAGTTCTTTCAAAGCCTTTGACGCCAAACCGCGTCCCTTCGTTTTGGCTTCTGCCAAAACTGTGACCGCACGGTTGATGCCGATTTCGAATACATCCTGGCTGGTTTCCAGGCGCGCATATTTGCCGTCATGGTTCAGATAGGGACCATAACGACCCAGCCCCGCCATAATGGGTTTTTCCGATTCAGGATGTGTGCCCACTTCGCGTGGCAGCGCGAGAAGCGCTTGCGCCATTTCGAAGTCCACTTGATCGATCGACATGTCCTTTGGAATGCCGGCGCGTTTAGGTTTGTTGCCGTCTTCGGCTTCGCCAAGCTGGATATAGGGGCCGAAACGGCCGCCGCGGATCGAAACCTCGAGCGAGGTCTCCGGATCTGTTCCCAAGACTTTGGGTTGTCCGTTGACCAGACCGCCTTCGTTGCCATCTTCGCTTTCCGTGAATTGGCGCGTGAATTTGCAGTCGGGATAGTTTGAGCATCCGACAAAGGCGCCAAACCGGCCAACCTTCAGGCTGAGTTGGCCTTCATCGCAACTTGGGCATTTCCGTGGATCGCCGCCATCTTCTTTTTCCGGGAAGACGTGCGGGCCGAGCAGCTCATTGAGCGAATCCAAAACCTGCGATACACGCAGATCAGAGATTTCGTCCACGGACGCCGCGAAATTTTTCCAGAAGTCGCGCAGCAGCTCTTTCCAATTGAGATCGCCGGCGGAAACCTTGTCGAGCCGCTCTTCCAGTTCCGCTGTGAAGTCGTACTGCACATAGCGGTTAAAGAAACTTTCGAGAAACGCCGTAACCAGTCGTCCCTTGTCCTCGGGAACAAAACGGTTGCGGTCCATGCGGACATAGCTGCGGTCGCGCAGAACCGAAAGGATCGATGCGTAGGTTGAAGGGCGGCCAATGCCAAGTTCTTCCATGCGCTTTACGAGCGTGGCTTCGGTAAAGCGCGGTGGGGGCTCGGTGAAATGCTGCGACGGCGTCACCTTTTGCAGGCCCGTCGCATCGCCGGCTTTGACGTCTGGAAGCAAGGAACTGTTTTCGTCGTCGGCTTCTTCGTCCTTGCCTTCTTGGTAAAGGCGCAAAAAACCGTCAAACTTCATCACCGATCCGGTTGCGCGCAGCGTGATGTTGCCGTCTTCAGACTTTGAATCGATTGTCGTGCGCTCCAGCGCTGCACTTTCCATCTGGCTCGACAAGGCACGCTTCCAAATCAAATCATAAAGAGCATGCTGATCTTTCGTCAGCGTATTGGTCAATGACTTGGGAAGGCGCGAAAGGTCTGTCGGGCGAATGGCTTCGTGCGCTTCCTGTGCATTCTTAGCTTTGCTTTTGTATTCGCGCGCTTCTTCCGGCACATAGTTGGGGCCAAATTCAGCGCCAATCACCTGGCGGGATTGTTGGATGGCTTCATCGGCCATCTGTACGCCGTCAGTACGCATATAAGTAATGAGACCGACGGTTTCCCCGCCAATATCCATACCCTCGTAAAGCTGCTGCGCGATTTGCATTGTGCGCGATGCGGAGTAGTGCAACTTGCGCGATGCTTCTTGTTGCAGAGTAGATGTCGTGAAAGGCGCGCTGGGGTTGCGTTTGGCGGGCTTGCTTTCGACCGACGCAATTTTGAACGACGACGATTCGATCTGCTGTGTCGCCGCCGTTGCGTCAGCTTCATTATTGATGTCGAACTTGTTGAGTTTTTTGCCGTTCAGATGCGTCAGACGCGTTGTGAAAGGCGTCCCATCCGGAGCCGTCAGACCCGCTTCAATGGACCAATATTCTTGCGGCCTGAACTGTTCAATTTCGATTTCACGCTGGCAGACGAGTCGGAGAGCAACCGATTGAACACGTCCTGCTGATCGAGAGCCCGGTAGTTTTCGCCATAGCACAGGCGACAGGTTGAACCCGACCAAATAGTCGAGCGCCCGGCGCGCCAGATAAGCATCGACCAATTCATCATCGATGTCGCGGGGATGCTCCATCGCCTCCAAGATCGCGGCCTTGGTGATGGCGTTGAAGACCACGCGTTGCACGTCCACATCGCGCAGTGCCTTCTTCTTTTTAAGAACCTCCAGCACGTGCCAAGAAATGGCTTCGCCTTCGCGATCCGGGTCCGTGGCGAGGATCAGTCTGTCCGCACCTTTGACGGCTTTGGCAATATCGTTGAGGCGTTTGGCTGACTTGGTGTCAACATCCCAAGCCATCTGGAAATCTTCGTCCGGTAATACGGAACCGTTCTTGGAGGGCAAATCGCGGACATGGCCGTAGCTGGCCAAGACTTTGTAACCCGAGCCGAGATATTTATTGATTGTCTTCGCCTTTGCGGGCGACTCAACGATCACAATGTCCATCAACGCTCCCGTTCATACCGATCCGGATACCCAACAGCCTGCTGCGCAGACCTACTTGCCGGCTCACCCGATTGCTGTGCAGACAAGGCTGCAGCCCTGCGCTCAGGCCAATGGCCGGGGAAATTGGTTAAATCTGGCGGTGAAGTCAACTCATCCAAGTGTGCAAAATTCCTCAAACTCTCACGCAGCGGACTGAAAAAACAATTTTAAGCGTAGTTCAGTGCGCCTGATGCACCTAATAAGTGCTTGTTTTGCCCGCTTCAGTCCTATCGGTAATAGTTCCGAGAAAGTCAGCGAATCGTTAATTGGGACGGGAAATTCAGGGATTCAACCAGCTCTTGAAATCTGTTGTCCCTCGTGGCGGGTGACTTTCCCTTCAATTTCCAGCTCAAGAAGGGTCGAGAGGATCAAATTTGGGGCGATCGGAAGCCGCCGGATCAACTCGTCGATCTCTACCGGCGAAGGGCCGAGCCGCTCAAGCACCTGTTGGGCCACATTGTCGGCAGACGGGGCAGCGGAAGAGGCGGCCGATGGGACCGCCGATGGCGGCCTGTTCTCCGGCCCATCGATTGGCGGAAGAGGCAACGGTTGCTCTGCGTCCTTGGCGCGCGGCTCCGATTCCCGTCTGACGGGGGCTACTTTCACGCGCCGTTCGAAGAGATCCAACGCTTCAATCACATCCTTGGCACTTGTGATCAGCGTCGCGCCCTGGCTGATCAGCGCGTTCGTGCCTTCACATCTTGGGTCCAACGGTGACCCCGGCACAGCCATCACATCACGGCCTTGCTCAAGGGCGAAGCGGGCGGTGATCAGCGACCCTGAGCGTTTTGCCGCTTCGATAACAATTGTCGCCCGTGAAAGAGCCGAGATGATTCTGTTGCGGCGTGGGAAGTGTTGAGCGCGCGGCGGCACGCCAAAAGGCATTTCAGTGACCAGTAATCCTTGTTGGGCGATTTCTTCGTAGAGTCCCCGGTTCTCCGGCGGATATATCTGGTCGATACCGCCAGCAATGGCGGCAATCGTTCCCGTTTCGATCGATCCCCGGTGGGCAGCGGTGTCCACACCGCGCGCCAGCCCAGACACGATCGTTTGGCCTGCCACGCCAAGGTCGCGGGCGAGTGTCTCAGCAAACTTTAAGCCCAGAGCCGAAGCATTCCGTGCACCAACGATTGCGACAGATGGTTCTTGGAGCCGGTCGAGTTGCCCAAGCATGGTCAAGATGGGAGGCGCGTCTTCAAGTGCCGCCAGGTTTTCCGGGTATCGCTCGTCTTCTATCGAGAGCAATTGCGCGCCAAAGGCTGTTGCTTTGGCAACTTCTTCCTTCGCTGCATCCAAGGAACAAATCTTAATGGATTTCTTGAAACCGCGCCGTCCGATCAACTCCGGCAGCGCTTCCAACGCCGCGGTTGCGGAACCAAAGCGGCTCACCAATGCGTGAAATTGCCGGGGGCCAAGATTTTCGCTCCGTGCCAACCGTAAAGTGGCCAACAGGCTTGGTGTCAGGTCCGCGTCGTCGTGAATATTTTGTTGCATATTCGTTAACCTGTCGCGCCAACCCGCCATGCCCCGCTTTCTGCTGAGGGGCAACATTGGGCCTTCCTTAAGATAAATCTGACAGATTGAGCCTCGTCAATCTACTCATATCGGCGGCCCGAAGGGTACTCTATGTCTCAACGTTCAAATCTTGCCGAGGCGGAAAATCTCTTTCGGATCGCGCAGCAAAATCGCCGCGCAGGACTGATCGAAAAGGCGCGCACGACATGTGAACGCGTTCTTACTTTCCATCCCGGACATGCCGGCAGCCTTCGCATGCTGGCCGACTTTGCGATGCAATCGGGTAGTCACGCTCTGGCAGAAGGTTTGCTGCAGACCGCCCTTATTGGTGACCGGCAGGATGTTGATACGCTGTGCGCACTCGCGCGTGTCCGTGCCACCTTGGGGCGGACTGATGAATCCCACCAGCTCTTGGACCAAGCGATTGAGATTTCGCCTTTGCGCTGCGATTTACATGTTACGCGTGGACAGATTCTTAAGGCATCAGGTCGCCGCGAAGACGCCGCCAGCGCCTATGAGAAAGCCGCCGCGTGTTTGCGGAATACGGCGAATGTCGAGCGCATCACGAACGAACTGATTGATCTGGGCCGGCCGCAAGCCGGCATTGGTCCACTGACCGAGCTTCTCGAAGAAGAGAGGAGTTCGACACATCTGCGCCTTTATCTGGGCCGGCTTTATTTGGCCATGAAGAGCTACGAAGAAGCCAAACGACATTTACAAATCGCCATCGGGCAAATGATCGATGACGAGAAACATGCGGCTCAGTTCTACTACGCATTGGGGCTGTGTTGCACACAGGTCGGCGACAGCAAGACAGCAGAAGTTCATTTTCGCCGCGCGCTCAACCTGGATCCCGAATTTTCCGACGCGCATATTGCCTTGTCCGAATTGGTACCGATTGGTGCCGCCGGATCGATTGCGCACCGGAAAGCCGTTCTCGCGCTCAATCCCGATCGTTTTGCGGTGGCTTCGGGACTACTGCGCGCCATGTGTTTCGACACCCAAGATATGAGGCGGATAAATGTCGCCTTCCGTCAGTTTTCTGACCGTTTTGAAAACGGTCATTCAACGCGGGGTGCCCATCTGTGTGAATTCAATCCCCATCGCATCATAAAAGTCGGTTTCGTGTCGGGCCGATTTGACGATGCCGCATTGGTGTCAACGCTCGCGTCTCTCTTTGCACATCGTCCCGAAAGCATGTGGACGGCACATCTGTTTTCGGCAGGGGCTGCTTCAACGGCGCTGCAAAAGCTGGCAGAACAAGACAAAGAATTGACGGTGAGCGAGATTGCCGGACAGTCCACAAGGAATGCCGCGCAAACAATTTCATCACAGCATATCGACATTTTGATCGACTTAGACGGGCATGGATCAAGAAGCCGCCTGGATGTGTTCGTTGAAAAACCGGCACCGCTTAACGTTGCCTGGGGGGGCGACGCGTTACGCGGCCTGGCGTGCTTTGACTATTTGTTTTGTGATCCGCGACTGGTTGCTGGAGATGATCAAAATCTCGTTCAGGCCTCCATCATTGCTCTGCCGCCGGCTTGTCCCCAATCGCCTGTCGAGCAAAGCGAAACACGCACGACTGTGTTGCCCGCAATGCGGAATGGGCATTTGACATTTGGCGCGACTGTGTCGCTGGACTATGTCACACCAGAAACAGCGACTCTTTGGTCCTCCGTTCTGCAGTCGGTAAATGACGGCAGACTGTTGTGGAACAATGTTGCGTTTCGAGAGACGGGTGCGCGTGCGCGCATTGAAGCCCTGTTTGGGGAAGCGGGGATTGCACCGTCACAGTATGAGCTGTGTGATATCGCCGACACCGACAAACTCAACGCCTTGTTGACGCAAGTTGATCTGTTGCTTGATTGTGTTCCGGTTTCTTGCGAGGCGGGCGTTTGGCGCGGGTTACATTTGGGCATTCCAACACTCACGATTCAAAGTGATCACTTTACCGGCCGTCATGCGGCTTCGGTGATGCAAGCCAACGATCTTTCCGATTTTGTCGTCCAGGATAAAGAACAGTTTGTAATGCGGTGCCAGAATCTTTGCGAACAAAAGACACAGATGAGTGAACTCCGCACCGATCTTCCGGCACGTCTCAATGCGACTGCACAGGAAACCGCCAGTCAGTTCGCTGAGGCCTTCACAAAGGCCTTGCAAGAAATTTGGCGGCATAAATGCCTGGAATACAGCGATCCCTTTGGACGCTAACGGCTTTTCTAGGTCGTTTCGGGGTTACTCAGACCCCGTTTTGTCATCCCCCGGCTGAGTGTAGCGAAGTCCGGGGGATCCATGATTTTCGTTGTCGAGGTAGTGGATTACCCGGGCTCGCCGAAACGTTTCCAGGTGAAGTGGGAACCGGTTCACCGTCCGGAAACGTGTCCAAAGAAAAGATGAGAGCACTTCTATTTGAAAAATAGAAGTGCTCTTGCTCGCCGTGTAATGACAAACTGCTTCTTTGACTCAAACGTCCTCAGAAATGCTCTAAGACTTCTTGGTGCCGATTTTAGGTTCTTGCCCTTGCAATAAGCGCGCAATGTTTTCGCGATGAGCGTAGAAGATCATCAGTGCAAAGAGGATTGAGAAGCTGGCGAACAAGAATTCGCTGAATGCCCACATATAGACAGGGGCCAACGCTGCCGCCACCAATGCAGCCAGAGAAGAAATGCGAAACAAGGCGGCGGTAGCAAGCCACGTGAGGCAACACAAAGCGCCGACCGGCCAGTAAAGAGCAAGCGTCAGACCTAAAAACGTCGCGACACCTTTTCCACCCTTGAAGCCAAGCCATACAGGAAAGAGGTGACCGAAGAAGGCGCCTGTTCCGGCCAAGGCGCCCATGGGATCACCAAAGTTGAGGCCGATGAGTACAGCAACGGCGCCTTTGCCGCCGTCAAGCAACAAGGTCGCGGCCGCAAGCCCCTTGTTCCCCGTGCGCAAAACATTGGTCGCGCCGATATTGCCTGACCCAATGTTGCGGACGTCTCCAAGGCCCGCCGCCTTTGTCAACAACAACCCAAAGGGAATGGAGCCCAACAGGTATCCCACTGCCAATGCAGCGAGGTAATAGGGCGCTGAGTATTCCCAACTAATCGGATCGAGAAAATCAAAGATCATTTTGGGGGCGCTTATTCTGAATTTCGAATGAGTACAGCTTACGCGGCGGCGGCGTGCTGGGAAATATCAAAAACGGTTTCGCCGCTGACAACGGTTCGGATCGCTCTGCCCTGCAGGCGACGTCCTTCATACGGCGTGTTTTTCGATTTTGAGTGAAGGGTTTCAGGTTCAACCACAAAAGGCTGATCCAGATTGATCAGAACAAGATCAGCCGGTGCGCCTCTTTTGAGACGACCGGATGGAAGACCCAATATTTCCGCAGGCCGTACAGTGACAGCGCGCAAAATGTCGATCAGCGAAATATGATTGTTGTGATAAAGCTCAAGCCCCACCGACAAAAGTGTCTCGAGACCAATGACGCCAAATGCGGCCTGCCCAAACGGCTGGCGTTTGTTTTCGGGACCTTGCGGGTCATGGCTTGAGACGACCACATCGATGATGCCGCTTTTCAAACCTTCGACCATGGCTTTTCGGTCATCTTCGCAACGAAGCGGCGGGGCCGTTTTAAAGAAAGTACGGTAACTGGCCACATCATTTTCGTTCAAAGACAAATGGTGGGCCGACACACCGCACGTAATGGGCAGTCCGCGTTCTTTTGCGGCGGCCACAACATCAAGAGTGTCTTGGCAAGAAAGCTGTGACAGGTGATAGCGGCCGCCCGTCAATTCGACGAGGCGGACGTCGCGTTCAACGACGATCGTTTCAGCGACCTTCGGAATGCCTTGCAGTCCCAACCGGGTTGCCAAATGACCTTCATTCATCGCGCCGCCATCGGTTAAGGACGGTTCTTCAGCGTGTTGGACGATGAGCGCGTCAAAACTGGCGGCGTAGGACAAGGCGCGCCGCATAAGGCGGGCGTTCGTTACCGTGCGATCGCCATCCGTAAAGCCGAGGGCGCCTGCCTCTGAAAGCAACCCAATCTCTGTCATTTCTTTGCCGGCAAGACCTTTGGTCAATGCCGCCATTGGATGTACATGCACACTCGCCGTGTCGCGCGCACGCCGCTCAATAAAGTCGACCAATGCAACGTCATCGATAACAGGATCGGTGTTAGGCATGCAGATGACGGTTGTCACGCCGCCCGCGGCCGCGGCTCTGCTGGCTGAGCGCAACGTTTCTTTATGTTCCGCACCGGGTTCACCAACGAAAACACGCAAGTCGATAAGTCCCGGCGCTAAGATATGACCGCCGCAATCAACAACATGAACATCGTCAGGTATCTTGCCGGAAAACAGATTTGCACCCACATCGGCAATGTCGGAACCTTCTGTGAGTACCTGTCCGTGAATGTCGCTTCGGGAGTCGGGATCAATGATGCGGGCATTTGTGTAAACAGTTCGCATCATAAAACCTCACGCATCGCGGTCGCGTCCCAACTGGCGGCTTAGGGCCGTCAACACCGCCATGCGCACGGCAACGCCCATTTCAACTTGTTCCTGAATGACACTGAGTTGGCGGTCATCGGCGACGGCACTGTCAATCTCGACGCCGCGATTCATAGGACCTGGATGCATTACGACGGCGTCCGGTGCGGCAGCTTTCAGCTTTTCATGATCCAAGCCGTAATAGTAGAAATATTCGCGTGTCGACGGCAGGAAGGAGCCTGTCATACGTTCCAATTGCAGGCGCAACATCATGATGACGTTGCATCCATCGATGCCTGCGGTCAGTTCATCGTAGACGGTGACGCCTAAGTCCTCGACTCCATGGGGAACCAATGTCTTTGGTGCGATGAAACGCACGGTGGCGCCCATGGTTGTGAGCAGGTGTGCATTGGAACGGGCGACGCGGCTGTGCATGAGATCGCCGCAAATGGCAACTTTGAGACCTTGGATCTTTCCAAATCTTCGTCGGATCGTCAGCGCATCCAGCAACGCTTGCGTTGGGTGCTCGTGCGATCCGTCACCGGCATTGATCACAGAACAGGAAACCTTCTGAGACAAGAGTTCTACGGCGCCTGATTCTTGGTGGCGTACAACGAGCAGGTCGGGCCGCATCGCGTTGAGCGTCATCGCCGTGTCGATAAGCGTTTCGCCTTTGTTAACGGATGACGATCCTACCGACATGTTCATCACATCGGCGCCCAGCCTTTTGCCGGCAAGTTCAAACGAGCTCTGCGTTCTTGTTGAAGGTTCAAAGAACAAATTGATGAGCGTGCGTCCCCGCAGGATGCCGCTTTTTTTGTTGACCATACGGTTTTGGTCGACATAGGCGTCTGCGAGATCGAGCAGGGAAGTGATTTCAATAGGGGAAAGGCCGTCGATGCCCAGCAGATGTGGGCGTGCGTAACCAATGTCACTGATTGATGTGACTTGCGATGTCGATTCTACGGCTGTCATTAAAGCAAACTGTATAGGCCCAGAGGACCAAAACTGCAAGCGCCTGAAATGGAAGTTTCTGAGCAGATCTCAGGCTTTTGTACTGCTCGTTCAAATTGACGCAAGCCGGTCCAGGGCGCCCTGTAGAATGTAGGCGGCTGCCATTTTGTCCACCACTTCGCCGCGTTTCTTCCGGCTGGTATCAGCTTCCAACAAGGTCCGTGTTACGGCGGCGGTCGACAAGCGCTCATCCCATAACAAAATCGGGGTCGCTATTTTGCCGGAGATGTTTCTCACGAACGCGTGTGTCGCCTGAACGCGCGGGCCAGAGGACCCGTCCATATTCAATGGCAGGCCGATGACCGTCCCGCAAATCTGACGGTTTTGGATAATGTCGATGAGGGCGGCAAGGTCGATCGCAAACTTGCGCCTTCTTATCGTGTCGAGCGGGGTGGCAATAGTGCGGCGGGAATCTGAGGTTGCCACGCCAATTGTCTTAGTCCCCAGATCAAGTCCCATAAGGGACCCGGTGTCGGGCAACTTCTCTTTGAAGGTGGCAATATCAGATAAGTCTGTCACGAAAGCAGCAATAACATCGATCTGGGTGGATGGCGTGCGCAAATGGCCACACAGCCCGCTTGCAAGCCCGTAGAGAGACTGTTAACCGATAGCCGCAATTCTGCCCCTTTGGGTACCAAGGTCACCAAACAATAGAAAGGGTCACACCATGTCGGTGGATATCGCAACCGTTCGCCGGATTGCGCGCTTGGCGCGGATCGGGGTTTCTGACTCTGACGCGGATTTGGAACCCATGGCCAAGGAATTGAATACCATCTTGGCGTGGGTTGAACAGCTTGAGCAATTGGACACAGATGATGTGGAGCCGATGACCAGTGTTGTGTCGACGACATTGAAAAAACGTACCGACGACGTCACCGATGGCGGGTATCCCGAACGGATCGTGCAGAATGCGCCCGAAGCCACCGACAATCAATTCGTTGTCCCAAAAGTTGTTGAGTAAGAAGCGCCATGACAGATCTGACACATCTCACGATTGCGGCGGCGCTGGACGGTTTGGCGCGGGGCGATTTTACCGCCGTTGAGCTTACTCGCGCGCATTTAGACGCCATAGAGGCGGCGAAGGCGCTCAATAGCTTCATTACGGTTTCAGGTGAACGCGCGTTGGACATGGCCGCCCAATCCGACGAACGAAGACAAAAAAGTGCCGCATTGCCGATCGACGGCATTCCGCTGGGGATCAAGGATCTGTTTTGCACGAAAGATGTACTTACGACCGCTGCAAGTCACATTCTTGACGGGTTCACACCGACTTATGAATCAACGGTTACGCAAAAACTTTGGGACGACGGTGCTGTCATGCTGGGCAAACTCAATCTCGATGAGTTCGCCATGGGTTCGTCAAATGAAACGAGCTACTACGGGCCGGTCAAAAACCCCTGGCGCCGCAAAGGCGATGACACACATTTGGTGCCGGGTGGTTCGTCCGGCGGATCGGCGAGCGCGGTGGCAGCTCATCTTTGTTTAGGAGCGACGGGGACGGACACGGGCGGTTCTATCCGTCAGCCGGCGGCGCTGGCCGGGCTTGTCGGACTGAAGCCGACATATGGGCGTTGTTCGCGATGGGGCATCGTTGCTTTTGCCTCGTCCCTCGATCAAGCAGGACCTCTGACAAGAACAGTCGAAGACGCAGCGCTGATGCTGCAATCGATGGCAGGACATGATCCAAAAGACTCAACGTCAATCGATCGCGACGTACCGGACTATCGCGCTGCACTGACGGGTGATATTCGCGGATTGAAGATTGGCGTGCCGGCGGAGTACCGCGTTGATGGCATGAGCGATGAAATCGACAAAATGTGGCAACGCGGGATGGATTGGCTCCGCGAGGCAGGCGCGGAGATTGTTGATATCAGTTTGCCGCACACCAAATATGCATTGCCGGCTTATTACATCGTGGCGCCTGCGGAAGCGTCGTCAAACTTGGCGCGTTATGACGGTGTGAAATATGGGCTGCGTGTCTCTGAACCGGGAGACGATATTGTCGGTTTGTATGAACGCACGCGCGCCGAAGGATTTGGCGCGGAAGTCAAACGGCGGGTGCTGATCGGAACCTATGTTCTGTCGGCGGGTTACTATGATGCGTACTATATCAAAGCGCAAAAAGTACGGACTTTGATCGCCCAAGACTTTACGGACGCGTTTGAAAAAGTTGATGCGATCTTAACGCCAACCACGCCGTCGGGTGCATTTGGTTTTGGTGAAAAAACGGACGATCCCATCGCCATGTATTTGAATGACGTGTTTACGGTAACAGCAAACCTATCCGGACTGCCCGGCATTTCTGTTCCGGCCGCGTTGGATGAAGATGGTCTGCCGTTAGGATTACAAATCATCGGGCGGGCGTTTGATGAAGAAACTGTGTTGCGTGTGGGCGGTGTCGTTGAATCCGCGGCACAATTTGATGCTCAACCTGATTGTTGGTGGAGAGTGTAGTCATGCGTGAGACAGCAAACGCCAAGGATTTTATTCAGGGCGCGACGGGTGATTGGGAAGTTATCATCGGTCTTGAAGTCCATGCTCAAGTTTCCAGCAAAGGAAAACTCTTTTCGGGGGCATCCGCGACTTATGGCGGCGAGCCCAACGAACATGTCAGCCTTGTTGACGCGGCTATGCCGGGCATGCTGCCGGTGATCAATGAATTCTGCGTGGAACAAGCCGTTAAGACGGGACTGGGTCTGCGCGCAAAGATCAATTGCTTCTCTGTTTTCGACCGCAAGAACTATTTTTATCCAGACCAACCTTCGGGCTATCAAATTTCGCAGTTCAAAGACCCAATTGTAGGTGAAGGTGTCGTTTCCATTGATATGGGAGATGGGGAAACCGTCGATGTCGGCATTGAGCGTCTTCACTTGGAACAAGATGCCGGAAAAAGTGTTCATGAAGCCAACCGGAGCCTCGTCGATCTAAATCGTGCGGGTGTCGCTCTGATGGAAATCGTAACGAAGCCGGACTTGCGGTCTGCAAACGAAGCATCGGCTTTCCTCAAAAAACTGAGATCGATCGTGCGCTATCTGGGAACGTGCGACGGCAATATGGAACAAGGGTCGATGCGTGCCGACGTCAATGTGTCTGTGCGCAAGCCTGGTGACGCGCTTGGAACGCGTTGCGAAATAAAAAATGTCAACTCAATCCGTTTTATCGCCCAAGCGATCGATTTCGAGGCGCGCCGTCAAATTGGAATTTTGGAAGATGGCGGTTCGATTGATCAAGAAACGCGACTTTTTGACTCGGAAGCGGGCAACACGCGCACAATGCGCTCGAAAGAAGACGCGCATGACTATCGTTACTTTCCGGATCCCGACTTGTTGCCGCTCGAATTTGAACAGGCGTGGGTCGACGAGATCAAAAGCACACTTCCCGAACTGCCCGATGCACGAAGGGACCGGTTTGTTTCAGAATATGGTTTGAAACTTGAAGACGCGAATGTGTTGGTCGCTGAAAAAGAGTCTGCTGATTACTTTGAAACGGTTGCCAAGGGACGTGACGCCAAAATTGCCGCGAATTGGGTCATGGGCGAGCTGTTTGGCGCGCTAAACCGTTTAGACCGTTCTATCGAGCAATCGCCTGTAAATGCTGAACAATTAGGTGAATTGGTCGACCTTATTTCTAACGACACAATTTCCGGACGCATTGCGAAACAAGTTTTCGACATCATGCTCGAAACAGGAGATGCACCTGCGAAAATAGTTGAAGAAAAAGGTCTGCAACAAGTTACAGATCATTCTGCAATCGAAAAAACGATTGACGAGATTATTTCTGCGAACCCCGACAAGGTCGAAGAATTCAAAACCAAACCCAAAGTTATGGGTTGGTTTGTCGGTCAAGTAATGCAGGCAACGGGCGGCAAAGCGAATCCAAAAGCTGTGAATGAGATTCTGAAAACGAAACTCAGTGAATAGAAAAAACGAATCACTTTGACTTGCAGGTTCAAATTTTTTTATTTTCGGCTTGTCTGCAACAACGCAGATGAAATTCTTTTTTAACGACTTTTGACGTAAACGGAATTTCTTAACACCTTTTGTAATACTGGTGTATGTGCCGACACGTTAGTTTTTTTTCTCAAATGCTTTTGTGTCGGTTTTTCGAGCTGGTTGCCGAATTGACTCGTACGATTCATATTGGTGTCGGATCAAGTCGTCCAACTAGTGCTCACTATAGGGAGCTAAGTATATGCCTATGACGTCTGCACGTCGCAAGACGGCAAAAAAGAAAACCGCCCGTAAGACGGCGAAAAAGACTGTTCGTAAAGCCGCTCGTAAAACGACGGCTAAGCGTAAGGCAGTGAAGCGTACAACAGCGAAGCGGAAGACAACCGCAAAGCGGAAGACGACGGCTAAGCGGAAGACAACCGCGAAGCGGAAGACAGCCGCAAAGCGGAAGACGACGGCTAAGCGGAAAACCGCAAAGCGGAAAACAACTGCAAAGCGGAAGACGACAGCTAAGCGGAAAACCGCAAAGCGGAAAACAACCGCAAAGCGGAAGACGACGGCTAAGCGGAAAACCGCAAAGCGGAAAACAACCGCCAAGCGCAAAACGACGGCTCGCCGCAAACCGGCAGCACGCAAAACTGCACGTCGTAAAACGGCTCGTCGCCGTTAAGAGCTAACGAGCCGGCTGATTTGCCGGCTCATTGCTACGGCCGCCGCTGGGCTCGCTTCGGGGGGACGCGAGAGTCCACAGAAGAGGGGCAAAGCGGCGGCCGCCGCATTTCTACTTTCCCGAAAAAATTTCATCACCTTAAACACCCGTCACGAATTAGATGACGGCACCGTCATTGCTGACGCCGTGTTGTGTCTGTGTGATCCAGTTTGTCTCCGCATGAACCAGCGTGACAGGGCGCGTTCACAATCTGTACAACCGATCAACCGTAAACACTTCGTTTACCAATAGCCTTTGAGCGGTTGGCGGAAGCGCGCAAACAGTCGCGACATGTTTGTGACAGCGTGAGAGGGACCGAACTGTGCTTGATCGCCCTCAAGAAAAGCGCATGACACAAGCCTTTTCCATGTGACCACCAAACAATTTAGCCGAAATTGGTCAGTACACTTAACCAATTTTTTAGCGCGATCATGGGAGCATTCCTCATGCGCGGGGGCAACTTGTCCCCGCGTTAGAGTGTTCAGCGTTTGGCGTCCAAATTGCATAGATAGGGGGGCGTCAATGACAATGAGGAGGCGTGACATGGCGTATGCCACACAGGAAACTACAGAAGTGACGAACTGTCTGACACAGGCCCAAGAAGGTAAATGCGATGCGCTTTACAATCTCGGCCTGATGTACTCCACCGGCAAAGGAGTCGACACCGACTACATCGAAGCCCACAAATGGTTCAACTTGGCAGCCATGAAGGGCAGCACCGAGGCGCGCGAATGGCGTAAGGAAATTGCGCTTGAAATGACGTCATCTCAGATTGCGGAAGCGCAGCGCCAAGCCAGAGAGTGGCTGTCAACGCACTAATCCCCTGCGTCGACAATAAAACATTCCCACCGAATTCGAGAAGTTCTGCCGGCCTTTGAGCCGGCTTTTCTTTTGCCTGACTTCCGTGACGTTGTGGTCCTTCCCTTTGGCCTTGTCGAAGGGCAGGGCAATGATGTTTAACTTGAGTCCAACATATCAGGGCGTCAAGAAAAGGAATGAAGGATGAGTGACCGTATCTCAGTAGAAATCACAGATGGTGTCGCCGATGTGCGGCTTGTGCGTTCGGATAAAATGAACGCGCTTGATCCGCTCATGTTTACCGCGCTCAATGAAACCGGCGAACGCCTCAAGTCCGAAAAGGGATTGCGGGCGGTCGTGATATCCGGCGAAGGGCGTTCGTTTTGCGCCGGACTGGATATGGGCAACTTCGCCGCGATGGCAGATGGTGGTTCCGAAAACAAAGACGCGGGCAGGCCGGGCCGAACCAAACTCGCCGTGCGAACGGCGGGTATTGCAAACGGACCGCAACATGCCGTTTGGGTTTGGCGCGAAGTACCGGTGCCGGTGATTGCGGCGGTTCATGGTGTCGCGTTCGGCGGCGGCTTTCAGTTAATGCTGGGTGCTGACATGCGCTACGTCGCGCCGGATACAAAACTCTGTGTGATGGAAATCAAATGGGGATTGGTGCCGGATATGGCCGGGACACAATTGATGCGCCACTTGGCCCGTGAAGACATTGTCAAAGAGCTGACATACACCGGCCGCATTTTTTCCGGTGAAGAAGCGGAGAAAATCGGATTTGCAACGCGTGTTTGTGATGATCCGCGCGAAGCTGCGTTGGAAACTGCGCGGGAAATTGCCACAAAAAATCCTGATGCCATTCGTGCATCGAAACGCATCCTTCTGCAAGCACCTTATGTTGACGCGGCAACCGGTTTATTGAGTGAGTCAGTCGAACAAGACAGCATCATTGGCACGTCCAACCAAATTGAAGCGGTAATGTCGACGATGGAAAAACGCGCAGCCAATTATAACGACTGATGCGCATGCACGTTACGATGCGGTCCGTTTCTGCAATGCTGGCAATTGGTTTTGGGCTAGTTGCGGGCATCGCGGAAGTCGCCCGTAATTATGGCGGTTGGCAGTGGTGGCCGTTCTGGCTGGTCGATTTCATTGCTGCCCTTTTGTTGATCCTTGGCGGTACCTACGCACTGCGGAACAGGTCCAGTGTGTTCCTTACGGGGGCATGGGGCTTTTCAACCGCAATGCTGTATATGTCGTTTTTCTCGCACCTTCGGTCCCTGCAAGGGAGTGCAGGAGACTCTGCTCACACCGGTCCGGTCGATGAGAGTCTCCTGACGTTCATCATTGGTGTTTTCTTGGCCCTATCAACGTCGGGCTTCTTGCTCTCGATGCTGTCGGGCTTATACGAGACGAAGCGATAGATTTTTTGTTTCCGTGCCCGCAATCACCTTCGTTAAGGGTTGGATGTGGCTATCCAAATGCGCGAGTGCATTTGACGGGACCGATCCGCAGACGGTGCACATTGTGCAACCAATGCCGGACATCATCGTAATTATTCACACCTGCCGCGAAATCTCTCCTTTTCGTTTATGAAGCGCGTCGAGCGAAGTGCGCTGTTAACCACTTCTACCTACAGTCAGCTCCATGTTTTGTCGAGGAAGGTGGGCATGAACAAGCTGATAGATGCACGCCGCCAACGTGGCGGCGCAGACGGACAGCCAAATGATACCGGCGAGAAAACGCCTGCAATCAACAGGTTTCGGCGGCTGATAACCTTTTCATTCATTCTTTCACCTCTGGCAGTGATCTGGCCCGGCCTGGCTGGTCATGCGCAGTCGCACCGTGCACCTAAACTTAGGTCCGGTTGGGTGCTCAGAGCAGACGATTAGGAGCACGCCATGTTTGTTCAGCTTAATTCGAATGTTGGTCCGGTCGTTGAAACCGAATTTTGCGTGATAGGTGCGGGTGCTGCGGGCATCGCACTCGCTCGCAAACTGTCTGCTGCGGGACATAACTGTGTTTTGGCGGAAGCGGGTGACCTTGAAGTCAGTCACGATTCACAAGATGTCTATCAGGGCCGTGTTGTCGGCGACGACTATTATTTCTTGGACGCTGCCCGTTTGCGTTATTTTGGCGGTTCAACCAACCACTGGGCCGGCTGGTGCCGGACGCTGGATGCCAGCGATTTTGAAGCGCGTAAGGCCAGTCCAATCGCTGCGTGGCCGATTTCAAAATCAGATCTGCAGCCTTATGAAAAAGAAGCGTTTGAGATTCTTGAACTCCCTGCGCTTAAGCCTGACCGGCCGCTTAATGAAGAAGGCACTGTGACCCAACTCGATTGGATCATTTCAGATCCTGTGCGGTTTAATGAAAAGTTCCGTGGTGAATTGGACGCGAGTGAAAAGTGCACGGTGCTGCTTAACGCAAATCTTATTGAAGTTGGATTGAACGACGGCGCGCTGGAAGAAGCGACGTTCGTCAATTATCTGGGCGACCGTGTTTCTGTTCGTGCCAAAACATTTGTGTTGGCTTGCGGCGGTATTGAGAACTCACGGCTGTTGCTGCACCTCAACCGGGCACATGGCAACGCCATTGGCAATCAACGCGAATTGGTTGGCCGGTACTGGATGGAGCATCCCAGATACGTGGTTGGCGCCTTCGCCATGCTCGAACCCTCTTTTTTGAACTTTGACAAGGAATGGGTGTCCGACATCCGGATTGCATCGACATCTGCCGCGTTTCGCGAAGCCAATGAAATTATGGCCTGTAATGTCCGATTTGATGCCGTGCCCTATGATGGTTCGAAAAAGATTGTTGGAGATTTGTTGTGCGTTGCGCCGTCCCTTGGCTCCCGCGTCATGGCCATGATGGGCAAGGATCTGTTTTGCGGTGGCCGCGTCTCCGTTGCATCAGAGCAAGAGCCCCAAGCAGACAATCGTGTCACCTTGGACGAACAAGACGTCGATAAATTTGGGATGCCGCGTCCCGTTCTTCATTGGAAGAAAAGCGCATTGGTGCGCAAAACGGTGTCAACAACGATGAAGGCGATGGCCACGCATTTTGCTGAGGTCGATGAAGCCCGGCTCCAACTTGCGGACTGGATCCTCGACGATACGCTGCCGATTACAGAAGACATTCATATGGCGGGCCATCACCATATGGGCGGAACCAGGATGTCCGCAGACGCCTTAACCGGTGTCGTCGATAAAGACTGCCGCGTTTTCGGGGTGCCAAATCTCTATGTCGCGGGATCAAGTGTCTTCTCATCAGGTGGGCACGCCAATCCAACGGTGACGATCACGCAATTGTCGCTTCGCCTTGCCGATCATTTGCTGAATCGCGCGAGCGTGACGGCGGCTGATGCGGCTGAAAATGCTGCTACCTCGCCGGCAGCAGAACCGGCAGCCGCACAAGGAATTTAATCCTGAACCGAAAACATCGCGTTCCTATCGATGCGCAGTGTTAGGAGCAGTGTTCTTTTCGGCGTCTGTCAGCCGAGCGATGCATGTGCCGAGATTTCAAAGCCCCGTGTCTTTGATGCGGGGCTTTTTTGGCGAGGCGGGCGCGCAGCAAGATCGGTCAAGTGGGGTACTTGAATACCAGTAGGGTGTAGCAACAAAATTTCGGGGGGATCATGTTTCGCTTCACCTTGCTTGTTGCGCCACTCTTCTTCCTCACGATCAACGAAGCACAAGCGAAATCATTGGGCGAGGTCTACCCGCAAATCAGTGTCGTCAGCGATTATCGCTTGTATGGCGTAAGCAACAGCAATCGCAAACCTACCGTTCAGGCTTCGCTTCATTTGTTGCGGCCAGACAATGTGTACGCAGGTATTTGGATCTCAGGTGTCGATTATATGATTCCAGGCGGTCCTTCGTACGAAGTGGATTTCTACGGCGGGTATGAATACGATATCGGAGATGCCGCCATCAATGTGGGGGCGTTGTATGCTTGGTTCCCGGATGATACGTGGGCAGGCGAAAGCCTCAGCTTTTTCCAAACCACCCTCCAGGCAAGAAAATCGATGGGCCCTTTTGCTATAGGGGCAACGAACACTTGGATTCCGTCGGGTGCTGCCGGTCGCGGAATGGCCTGGAGGTTCGAGGGCCAGTTCAGTTATTCACCTGCACAATGGCTTATGCTTCACGCGAAATTTGGCGCCTCATTTTCAAAGCGCGCTCAGGACCGAAAATATTGGGAATATGGTGCAACGGCCAAATGGCAGAGCCTCGCATTCGACGTAACCTATGTGGATACCGACTTGGCGCCTGCTCAATGCTTGTTTACCGATTGGTGTGAGCCCTCTGTGGTTGGAAGGGTCACCTATAACCTTCCGGTGTTGGGTTTAGGTTCACGCAAATAGGGAATGAATATGCGGGCGGGCAAGCTGGAACGGGCAGCAATATCGATCAAACGCGTTTCTCAAAAACGTCTAAATTCATCTAAAAGGAACCGTTCTTTTCGGGGGGATCATGTATCGAATTCTCTTCTTTTTCGTCATGTCTTTTGCGGTTTGGAGTGGGGTAGGCCACGCCGCAGATTTGACCATTACCAATGTGCGTTTGGTCGTCGCGCCCGGCGAGGCCCCGATCGACCAGGCAACCATTCTCATTCGAGACGGCAAGATTGCAGAAATCACCACAGGGCTTGAGGCGGGTGCGCCGTCTGAGGGCACGTCAATTCTTAACGGTGGCGGCCGCCTTGCGACGGCGGGACTTTGGAACTCTCATGTTCATTTCACAGATCCTAAGCTGGCAACCGATGCACCGGACATTGTACGCGATATGCTGCTGGCCTATGGCTTCACCTCAGTGGTCGATACAGGGTCATTTCTGGAAGGCACGCAACGCTTAGTCAGCGCGATCGACCAGGGGCAAATGGATGGGCCCCGCATTGTGTTGGCAAACGGCAGTTTTGTTTTTACCGGCGGAACGCCCTCCTATTTACCGGGCATTCAATTGCCTGAAATCGCAACGCCGCAGGATGCAGCACCGGCGGTCGCCCAAGTTCTTGATCAGGGGGCGGACGGCATCAAGATCTTTTCCGGCTCCTTTATGTCACCGACAGAAACCATTCACTTGCCGGCTGATGCCATCCGCGCGATTACGATTGCCGCGCACAAGCGCGACGCCTTTGTTGTTGCCCATCCTACTGATCGGATTGGCCTTAAAAACGCTATTGAGAACGGCGTTGATGTGCTGGCGCACACCGCGCCACCTGCCGGACCGTTGGGCAAGAAACTCGTCGCGACCATGCTTAAGAGCAATGTTGCATTGATCCCGACATTGAAACTTTGGGCGTGGGAATTGACGCGCGCGGGCGTCCCTGAAGTGGGCGTACGCCAGTATCAAAATTCCGGCGTATCTCAACTCAAAGAATACGCGTCGGCGGGCGGTGAGATCCTGTTCGGTACGGATGTCGGATATATGCGTGATTATGACACGCGTGAAGAATTTGAGATGATGGCGCGTGCCGGCATGGACTTCGATCAGGTCTTGGCTGCGCTTACAATAAATCCGGCCAAGCGTTTCGCAGGCGAAACAGGACGCGTCGAGGCGGGCGCGCCTGGTGACATTGTCATCTATAACGGTGATCCAACAAAAGAAGTCACCGCATTCGCGCAAGTCGCGCATACTGTTCGTGGTGGTAGGATTGTTTACGCCAAGCACGAATAAGTGCCGGTGCATGCGGCTTAAAGCGCCGTGCCTCCGTCAACCGGAAGGATCGCTCCTGTCATACCGGCGCCGGCATCGGACACTAAGAGCAAGGCGAGTGACGCAACTTCTTCCACGGTGTTGAGGCGTTTGATGACCGCATCTTGCGCATACGAGTCGAGGAATTCTTCATACGTAATGCCCATCGATTTCGCGGCGGCGGGTCCTGCGTCTTTCATCAAATCCGTTTCAACCGCGCCGGGGCTGATTGCATTGCTGGTGATGCCTTTTTCGCCATACTCAAAGGCGACGGCCTTCGTGAAACCGTTCAGTGCGTGTTTGAACGTGATGTAGTGGGAAACGTTCGCTTTGTTGGCTTGGCGTCCTTCAACTGAGGAGATGTTGATGATCCGTCCCCAACCGCGGGGCTCCATGTCACGCAACGCGCGCCGCGTCGCCCAAAAGGCTGAGTTCAAGATCCAGTTGGCCGCGCCTTGCCATGCCTGATCTTCGAGATCGGCAACGGGAGCAAACCCGGAAGACCCGCCCGCATTGTTGACGAGAATGTCGATCTGGCCGAATTGGCGGACGGTTTCGTCGATGAAATATTCGACGGCGGTCTGGTCCGTTACATCTCCGGCAACGAAGAGGGCGCGTTCACCAGCTCCCATTTCACGGATTGCTTGATCGCCTTTTTCCTGACAGCGGCCATTGATGGCCACTTTCGCACCGGCGCTGAGAAAAGCCTCCGCAATACCGCGTCCAATGCCCCGGCTGCCACCCGTAATGGCGGCAACTTTTCCGGTAAGATTTGCTGCACCGAGTTGAGTTTCTGTCATTAGGCCTATCCGTTTGTCCTTTGCAGGATGCTAAGCCACTTTCTTGCTGGGTGAAATGAGGGCAGGGCAAATCAGTCGCTGTCAGCGCGGATAAGACATTGAATCATTTACCTTTAGAGGCTAAACAGGCCACGAGGAGAGTTGGCCGAGTGGCTGAAGGCGCTCCCCTGCTAAGGGAGTATGGGTTAATAGCTCATCGAGGGTTCGAATCCCTCACTCTCCGCCAAAGGCAATTCGCCTGGCGAAATGCCAAGTAGCCCATCGGGGTGGTCGGGAGCAGCAGGCGTTTTACAGAATCGCCGAGAGCTATAAGGGCTCTAACTTTCTCCCGGTTTCTCCGCCACGAAGCCCGCGGCTTTGGTGGTCATCTGGTTCGATCCGTGTGAGTGCCGCCCCCACACCCGCGCAGGAGAATGATGCCGGTCAAAATCCCTGCCTTTCTGCGCCCCATTGTGGGCAGTTTGCGCGACCTGGCGCCCATCATTCTGGTCATCGGATTTTTTCAGCTCATCGTTTTACAGCAGCCGTTTCCGCATTTTGAGCGGATCTTGTTCGGTTTGGCCGCCGTAACAATGGGGCTGACGCTGTTTATCCGCGGGCTAGAAATGGGCCTGTTTCCTCTCGGTGAAAACATGGCGAATGCCTTTGCGCGCAAGGGCAGTCTGTTTTGGCTGATCGCGTTTGCCTTCTCATTGGGTTTCGGGACCACAGTTGCCGAACCCGCGCTGATTGCCGTCACAGAAGTAGCCGCCAGCTTGCGCGTTCAGGACAACGGCCAGCCGATTGATGCCGCCGCGCAGCAAACCTATGCGATGGGCCTCCGTTACACTGTTGCCGTTTCCGTGGGTGTTGCGCTGGTCATTGGCGTTTTACGCATTCTAAAAGGATGGCCCATTCAGTGGATCATCCTCGGTGGCTATACGGGCATTGTCTTTCTGACGCAATTTGCCCCCCGCGATATTGTCGGCATCGCTTATGATGCGGGTGGCGTAACCACTTCGACCATCACGGTGCCGCTGGTTACTGCGCTTGGCATCGGGCTTTCAACGGTCATTAAGGGACGCAATCCGTTAACGGACGGATTTGGTTTGATCGCGTTGGCCAGTCTGACACCAATTATGTTCGTCTTGATCTACGGGATGCTGATTTAGATGGGCGAGGGGAGCTTGATCTTCGAAGTGCTCGGGATCTTTCTCGAAACTTTGCGGGATGTTGCCCCGATCATCGCAGTTTTGCTGTTTTTCCAGTTTGCGGTTTTGCGCAAGCCGATCACAAACTTACGGCGGACCGTGGTCGGATTTTCGTACGTGGTCGCCGGTCTCGCCTTGTTTTTGATTGGATTGGAACAGGCCTTGTTTCCGCTGGGTGAATCCATGGCGAAACAGCTCACGGATCCTGCATTTGTCGGTGCTACGGCCTTTGCCGAAGATGGAAGCGTTGCTTGGTGGCAATATTCTTGGGTCTATCTTTTTGGTGCAGCGATTGGCTTTGCCACAACAATTGCGGAACCCTCACTCATCGCTGTGTCGATCAAGGCTTCGGAAGCTTCCGGTGGCGCGCTCAAACCCTGGGCGCTGCGGATTGCAGCCGCCATCGGTGTGGCGCTCAGCGTCACAATCAGCATATTTCGCATTGTGACCGGCACGCCGCTTCACCTCTATATGCTGGTCGGCTATGTGTTTGTCATCATTCAGACCATATTTGCCCCTAAGGAAATTGTACCGCTGGCTTACGATTCCGGCGGTGTAACAACGTCAACGGTCACGGTGCCCATTGTCACAGCTCTTGGGCTTGGGCTTGCGACAACGGTGCCCGGGCGTAGCCCGTTGCTGGATGGTTTTGGACTGATTGCACTTGCTTGCCTGTTTCCTATTATGACGATTATGGGCTATGCGCAGCTGTCTCAATTGAAGGAGGCCTGGAATCTGCGCCGTGCGCAGACACCGCCGGTTCTGGAAGCAAGTGATGAAGTGCCGAGTGAAACGATGACACCAAGTAAAGCAAGCGCAGGTGGCGAGCGATGAAATTTAAAATGATCTTGGCGTTGGTTTCCGATGACAAAACGGAAACGGTGACAGAGGCCGGTCGCGACGCCGGTGCGCGGGGATGCACGGTGATTACGTCAGCGCGCGGCGAGGGGCTTGAGCCCCACAAGACATTTCTAGGTTTGACGTTAGAAGGACAAATGGACGTCATCATCTTTATTGTCGAAGAGCATTTGTCACGCCGTGTGCTGGAAGAGATCAGCGCCAAGGCACGCCTTGAAGAAGAGCACGGGAGTGGTATTGCATTCCAAGTCGACATTGAGGATGCGATGGGCCTCCGGAGCCAAATCAAAGCCATTGAAAGCGAGATCGAGGATCAGATATGAGCGATCAGTCTTATACGCGTGTTCGCGATGTAATGAGCCACGAGCCGATCTTGATTGACGGTATGGCACCTGTACGCGATGCCATTCAATTGATGCACAAAAATCGCGTGAGCTCGCTCATTATTGATAAACGTCATGAAGGCGATGAATACGGTATTGTGATGATCCACGACATTGCCGAGAAGATCGTGAGCGCAGATAAGTCGCCTGACCGTGTCAGTGTCTATGAAATCATGTCTAAACCGGTTCTTAGTGTCGAAGCAGACATGGACATCAAATACGCAACGCGCCTCTTGTTCCGTTTTGGTTTGCATCGTGCGCTCGTCCTGGATCGCCGCGAATTGGGGGGTATCGTCACTTTGCGTGATCTCGTTCTGCGGCCGTTTGTGGACTAAGGTTTTTCTATCCGCTTTCCTTGCGGGTCCCCGATTAATCAAAAGAATAACAACGAACGAGCAGACCCGTGCGCCGTGATCATCTTCCTTATTTCCTGAAACGTACCGCGAAGCGATTTGAAGAAGCGTATGCGCTGCATTTCTTGCACCCCCAATTTGAGTCAATTGGGCCAGACGGCATCATCAGCAACCCTTGGAATCTGGAGATCATCGGAAGCGACATCACGGTCGGAAGATGCGTGCACATTCTGACCAATTGGAATCAAAAAGTGCGCTTTGTCTCTTGGGCGACAGAGGATGCAAAGGGGGCTATTGAAATCGGCGACTATTGCATGATTTCGCCGGGCGTCCGCATTTCATCATTGAGCCGGATCACGGTTGGCACGAATGCCATGCTCGCGAGCAATGTGTATCTCACAGATGCGGACTGGCATGGCACCTATGACCGGACAACCCATGGCGACAAGATGGCACCGGTTACGTTGATGGAAAACTCTTGGATTGGCGACAGTGCGATTGTCTGCAAAGGCGTTACTGTAGGGGTTAACAGCATTGTCGGAGCCGGTGCAGTTGTCTCTTCAGATGTACCCGACAATTGCATTGCCGCGGGGAACCCGGCCGTCGTTGTCAAAGAATTGGATCCGTCCCAGGAGATCCGAACGCGCGGCGCCTTCTTTGCCGATCCAGTTGCGCTGAACCGCGAGATTGACGACCTTGACCGCTACATGCGGCGGGACAACTCGTTGCTGAAATGGCTGCGCGCCAAAGCATTTCCTTCTCAGCGGGATTAGTGTTCTTGAGAGTTCGATATTTGGACGTCGATATTCGAGGCAACGACCCTGGGTCTTCGGGTCAAGCCCGAAGACAACAAAACCTGATGCATTCATCCAAACATGTTGTCCTCGGGCTTGACCCGAGGACCCAGTGCAACAGTCCTGAGCAGTTGATTTTCACCCCATGCCCGTTAAGTGAGTACCATGTTTGATATCTTAAACCACTTTGCCCAGCGGCCGGGTGTGTATTCTGTTTACACAACACCGGAATTTTGGTCCGACCCGCATGTTGGACAAAGCATGTTGTCGTACCACTTGGATGAAAAGCAAGAACTGGCGTCACGCCGGATCGAGACGATCGAGGCTTCTGTCGATCACATTGACCAAGTCTTGACACTGTCAGGCAAGACGATTTGCGATCTAGGATGTGGTCCCGGTCTCTATACGGAACGATTCCATGATCGCGGTGCCAAGACGATAGGCGTCGATGTTTCCCCCGTGACCTTGCACCATGCGCGCGGCCAGGCGGAACGAACAGGCCGCGAAATTGAGTACATCAAGGCGGACTACACGAAGCTCGAATTTTCAGACCAGTACGACATCATGACGATGATCTACTGCGACTACTGCGTCCTGTCGCCCGGGCAGCGCGCGGCCTTGTTAGCGAAGGTGAAATCGGCGCTGCCCTCCGGCGGATATTTTGTGTTTGACGTCTTTTCGCTTGCGGCGTTTGAGGGATTTGAGGAAGGGGACGTGATCGAACCCAATCTGATGGCAGGATTCTGGTCGGCAAACGACTATGTGGGCCTCAAAAGATCGATCAAGTATCTTGAAGACCAAGTGTCGCTTGATCTTTATCTGATCGTTGAGAAGAACCGCAACTGGCTCGTCTACAATTGGCTGCAGTATTTTTCAGTCGAAACGCTGACGGCAGAACTGTCCGATGCGGGATTTGTGGTCGATCGCATTGACGGAGATCTAACAGGCGCCGCGCTCAACGACGCCAGCCCAACATTGGCTGTGTTTGCACGAGCTAATTAGTACCGCTGTGTTCAATTGTTTCGGTAGTGGGCGCAATGCGCTTCTGTGTTTCATCGGATGGGTTCGTACCGACGTGGTAGAAGAACAAAAGATAAGTTACCACCGCGAACATCAAGCCAAACGCGATCCAGGCCAGCAGGTCCATGATGGCGCCGGCACCCATAGTCCAAGAGAGAATGTATTCGCTGGCTGGCGCCAAGCCCGCGCTTTCCTTGATGGCTAACAGGTTTTGAACCAGGCCACTGAGATGGGCTGTTTCCCATATATAAAGCCCTAACAGTCCGGCATAGCCGAACGCGTACACCACGAAGCTCCCGACCTTGAGCGGTAGGCGCGCGTGATTGAGAAAGTAAAAGATACCGACGATCAATGCGAAGTGAACCGCAATAATCTCCGAAGCCACGAAGCCAATATTGGTGCGGACCATTTGCAGTTGTTCGAGAATTTCTGCTTCCGACATGACAATGCTCCCCTTCACCTGCAGACATGTGCAGATGTTGGCGCTTTGCGCTGGTCGGAGGATCTCTCTTCTAAGCCGAAGCCGCAAGAGCCGATTTTAGCCGGAGGGAATCGCCGCGTGTGGAAATGAAGATCAGCGTTTCTGTTGCCAAGGCGACGATCCAGGAAAGAAGTCTGGCAAGCAGCGTATGGCGGTTATGATGTTCGTCCGCATACGCAAGATGTGCATCCTCGTCTTTCAGAATCTCGCGCACCGTTTCCGCCAATTCTGCGTCGCTGCGATCGAGAAAGGCGATTTGTTCATGAAGATGACGGTGTACTGTGCGTTCGACGGCGGATGTGCAGATCATGACGCCAGTGCGTCCGAGCAAACTTGTGAGCGCGCCGAGCAACTTACCCCCAAAGGACCAAACGATGAGCGCACGGCAGGGTTTCGCCTGGCGAGACGGCATGGCGTTGAGAAACTTCTCTCGGTGGTGGCGTTCATGGGTGAGTGTTTCGTTCAGCCATCCAAGAAGGTCGGGCGCGACGCGCTGGCAGATCGCGATTTGCGTAGTGTAAATGGCAATCGCGCCATGTTCGCCCGCGTGATTGACGCGGAGAATCCGCCTGATCAATCTTTGCTTATTTAGCAGCTGTGACACCGGTCTTCTCTCTTCTAAACCGCCTAATCTCGTTTAGCTCGAATCCTTGGCTAAAGTACGACCTTTCGTTGGTGGACAAAATCTCTCCCTCAAAATAGAACAAAACAAGAACGATTCTCATGAGGGAGACCCGCAATGGAAGGCCAGCTCAAATTGTCGGAACGGGCGGATGCCCTGTTTCACCTTTTGCCCGCGAGAGGTAAGTGTTTGATGTATTTGCGGAAATGCGATTATGGCACCGCTGAGTACAAAGGATTGAATGAAGTCATCCAGGCACTCGATCAGTTGGCCGAAGTGTTGGTCGATGACCGTGACTTTTTTGAACTCAAATAACTGGCCGGTCATGTTGCGCGCGCGGTGGAAACTTTACGCACATATTGAAGGCGCTTCGCAGTGCCCCTCGGTTGCACCTTCCGGCAAGTTGGACATGGACTGGCGGCAGTTCCTTGGACTGCGTTTCGGTTTTGCTTGGGGACGTCGTGCAGCGGTGTTGCGCTTTTTGACATTGGCCAAGGAGGCGCTAAGCATAGATCGGTATTGAAAAGAGGAGCGTCCAATGGCCGAGCCCGGACGAAGGCAGATAATTGCAGCGGCCATCGTCGCTGGTCTCATCTTGTTGAACGCCTTGGGAACGCCGGGTATGGCCGATGATGCCGACAAAACGACGGAACAAGGGCTGGACCTCGATCTTCGTGGCGGCGTTACATTGTTTCATGAACTCGCCAGGTACGACATGACTTGGCACACCAGTTTTGATGACGCCAATATTGTATATTTGGATAAAGGCGAAGGTCCCGTGGTGCTATTGCTCCATGGTTATGCGTCATCGGTTCTAGGTAATTGGATTTCGCCACGTATTGTCGAAGCGCTCGTCGATGCCGGCTTTCGTGTTATTGCGCCGGATCTACGTGGTCATGGATTTTCCCACAAACCCCATGATGCGGAAGCTTATCTCGATCACGCGATGGTGCGTGATTGTCAAAGCCTGTTGGACGCGTTGCAGGTCGAACGCACCCATGTAGTGGGCTACTCCATGGGCGCGACGATCGCGATGTGGTTTGCCCTGAAAGACCCAAGGGCGGATCGCCTGGTTATTGCAGGACACGGCGATACCATCACGCTTGATAAGTGGACGGATGCCGATCATGTGGCGGCCGGACTGTTGGCATCCTCGGAAGAGGGGCTCGACGAAACGCAAATCGGGTATCGGCGGTTCATCGAAAAAGAGCAGGGCGACTTTGTCGCGATGGCGCGTGTTGCCGAAACCGACCAAGGCATTCCACAAGAAATGTTGGCACAGGTGGACGAACCAACACTGATCTTGACCGGCATGGACGATGATATGGTGGGTCCGGTCGATGGACTTGCCAATGCATTGCCGAACGCACGCGTCGTTCGTCCGCCTGGGGATCATCTGACGGCGCCGGCCTTACCGGAATTCACCGAAGCTCTTGTCGCGTTCTTGACATCCGATTAACTCATCAAAACCGGCACCATCAATCATGACCATCCTTGAACGGTTCGCGCGCCCCTTTGTCGTGTTTGTTGAGCGCTACTATCCCGATCCCTTTGTTTTTGCGATCCTGCTAACCCTCGTGGCGCTGTTGATGGCCGTTGGTCTGACGTCCGCCGGTCCTATTGAGGCCGTAACGGCGTGGGGCGACGGTTTGCCGGGCCTGCTTGCGTTTATTGCGCAACTCAGCATTACGTTGCTGGCGGCGCATGCCTTGGCGCATACGGATGCCGTTCAGCGTTTCCTTTCAAGATTGGGAAATGTGCCGCGAACGCCCTTTCAAGCATACAGCCTTGTTTGCGCCACTGCCGCCTTTTGTCACTTGATTGCCTGGTCGTTGGGTCTGGTCGCCGGCGCGCTCATGGCGCGTCAGGTCGCACGCAGCGCGGCGGAGCGTGGCCTTCACATTCACTATCCACTGTTGGTCGCCTCGGCCTATGCGGGCATCGTCGTTTGGCACATGGGCTATTCCGGGTCGGCGCCCCTGTTTGTGGCCACACCTGGCCATGCGATGGAAGCCGATATCGGTCTGATCCCCGTCACACAAACCATCTTGGCTTGGCAAAACATCGTTCTTGCCCTCGTAACGATTGCCGTCATTTCATTCGTCTGTCCCCTGATGGCTCCAGCAAGAGACAAAACGCTTGAGGCCCCGCGAGCGGTCTTGGAGAAAGAACCTGAAGAAACAATCGATATCCCCTTACAGCCAACTTTCGCGGCAACACTTGACCAGGCGCGCGTCATCAATGTTGCCCTCGCCATATTGCTGGCCGTTTATTTGGTTTACTGGTTTGGGAACCGCGGCCTTGAACTCAATCTCAACATCGTCAATTGGACATTCCTGTGCGCGGGGCTCGCACTAGCCCGGTCACCGGTTCATTACGTTCAACTGATTTCCAATGCCAGCCGAACCATCGGCCAGATCATTCTGCAATATCCGTTTTATGCCGGCATCATGGGCGTTATGGCGGGCACGGGCCTGGGCAGTGTCATATCGGGTTGGTTCGTCGCCATATCCACGCCGCAAACCCTCCCGTTCTGGGCGTTCCTTTGCGCGGGTGTCGTCAACATGTTCATCCCGTCCGGCGGTGGCCAATGGGCTGTACAAGGACCAATTTTTATTGAAGCGGCAAAAACGCTGGATGTCAGCGCACGGGATATCGTTCTCGCAATATCCTATGGCGACCAGTGGACGAACACGATCCAGCCCTTTTGGACCATCCCGCTTTTGGCCATTGCCGGCCTCACCATGCGGGAAATTATGGGATACACGTTCGTCATATTCTTTGTGACGTTTGTTCTGTTTAGCGCAGGGTTGCTATTTTTGCTCTAGAGACTGCCGAATGGGCACTCAGAACATGTTCAAGCGCGCGGCTTCTGCGATCAAACCGACGACAGGAATCGATGCTGCAACAATGAAAGCCGAGAAAAATAGTGTCCTAATCATTTCCTTGTCCCTTCAGAAAAGACTTCTTCATTTTCTAAGGTCCGGATCTCTCCGGCAGTTCAAATATAGGTGGCTACCCGGAGATTGCTTGTGACGGTCGCACATTCGTGATCGAAATTGCGCATCCCCAGCATTTGAGCCGCTTTTATTTCAAACGAGAAATGGGGTGAAATCCGTCCCTGACTGGGGTCATTTTGAGATGAATTTTGGCGCAATTGTGCACTTCAGGCGCGAGTTTTCGCGCTAACTATCTGAAAAACATAAAAATGTCTCTTCATGCCCAATTGCGCGACGTGGCGGCCTTGCGCACCAAAGGTTGCGGCCATCGGTCTGCCCGTGTGCAAAATCACATTCGCGGAACAAATGAAACAATTCACACGCAGAGCTGAAATTTAGCGGCAACATCACCCGCCAATATTCGTCATGTCTACGGAACGGCAATTCTCACCAGTTCTCAATTGCCGTCGAAGCAGGGATAAGACGGATGTCTACGGGCACAGTATTGCAAATGGATGGATCGCAGGACGCATCGCCACACGCGGCTATGAGCGGTTCTGCCGACTTTTCGAAACCCTTTTTGCCGGAGTCCTTGGCACAAACGGCGGGGCTTTCTTTCCTGTCAACGCCGGAGAAAGTCGTGTTGAGCCAGATTCGGGGACACGCCTATGCAGGCGGCTTGGGTTTGGTTGAAGCCTTTCTGTTGCCGGCAATGCGGAAGCATGCGCGGGACGCACTGCAATCAGAGGCGCCGGCGAACGATGTGCCGCAACTGATGGAGCAACCCAAAGAATTCGACGAAATGTTGCTGGTGTTTCGCGCAGAGTTCGAGCGGGCTTTTGAAACGAAATGCCGGTTGATCGGTCAAGCAGAGGACTTCACACAGAACGTTCAGCGCCGTCATCCCTTAGCGTCGGCCTTAACGGTTCTGCATTTGAGCAGCCTTGCCCAGCAACACTATCTGGCGGCTGTCGCGCGGGACGCGCGCATTGATCCTTGGTTCAAAGAAGTTCTGAGCGCCCGTTGGCAGGTTAAGAAAGCACAGTCTGCGGAAGATATGCGGGTTGCGGAGCTGTTGGCTGCCCAATGCGATGAAGCAGAGATCGCAGAAATTTTCGAAGAGTATTTGGAACTGGCGATGTACTTGGATGAAGTCTTTGCCGGTCAAGTCGAATTGGATTTGGAAGCATTGGCCGGTGCGATCGGTCGTCATTTTTCAGATGCGGAGCAGGCGGAATTCCGGTCCATCCAGATCCGCGCCAATCGTTGGACCTTCGTCGGATCAGCTATGGCGCATGCAGAGTTTCTGGACGTTGTCGAAAATATCAGTCCGCGGGCGCGGCGGCGCATCGAAACAATTGGGGCGGCATTTCGCTAGATCCTCTGAGTAAAGCCATTGGAGAAAATTCATGAAGAGCATCGTTAAGATAGACAGACGCTTTGAAGGCCCACCCAATTGCGGCAATGGCGGTTATGTTTGCGGTTTGTTGGGTACACAACAGCAAGGTGCGGTGCAGGTTACCCTCAAACGGCCAACGCCTGTGTCCCGGGATCTGATCATCGAGGATCAAGGTCTGGGTGTTCGCGTGCTGCGTGATGACGAAACCGTCTATGCTGAGGCGGCGCCCGCGGAAATTGCCCTGAGCGTCCCTGTGCCGCCGAGCTTTGAAGACGCGGCAAAAGCAACCCGCGGATTTGTCGGACATCATGACCACATCTTCCCGAATTGTTTTGTTTGCGGCACACATCGCGAGCAGGCGACCGGCCTGCGCATCTTTGCGGGACCCGTTGGAAGTGGCGGGCAGCATGCCTCGGCGTGGATTCCCCATGTTTCACTGGCCGATGATTTGGGTTGGATCAAACCTGAGTTTATGTGGGCGGCGTTGGATTGTCCGGGCTTCTTCGCGGCAACAGCCGGCGGGCAAAGAACAAGCGCATTGCTCGGCCGATTAACAGCCGAAGTCAGCGGCGCCGTAAAGGCCGGTGAACGCTGCGTTGTGACCGCCTGGTCAATGGGCGGTGAAGGGCGCAAGAGATTGGCGGGAACTGCCGTGTTTAACGCCAAAGGTACATTGGTCGCTATGGCGAAAGCCACATGGATTACGATTGACGCGAGTGAGATGAAGTTGGCGGCTTAGGTTGAATCAAGAGTAGAAATGTCATCCCCGCCTTGAGCGGGGATCCAGTATTCACTGCATTCCAAGCTTGATCACAGGGGGTACTGGGTCCTCGCTTTCGCGAGGATGACCGCGTACTTGTTTCTATTCGCACAAAAAAGGGCACAGCAAAATTGCCGTGCCCAGACAGTTTGCAGTGGTCGGTCTTTAGTCCGCGCTGCCGTTCCGCAGGGGGCTGGTCAGGCCGTCCATATCGTCCGCCGACATACCAATCTCTTTGAGCAGAGAGTCAAGGACGGGCGCTTGGGCGCGATAGCGTAGCGCGCCGTTGACCACTTGCTCGGCAAGGTTTGTACTGCCATTCCCATTTGGCGCGGGGACACCGGTTTCGTCGCCGCCATCTGCATGGCCATTGGCGACATGGCCATTGGCACCGCCATTGAGCCCATCGACTTGAACAATCTTGATACTGTCGATGCTCTCCATCGGTTTGACGGCTTCGCGCATGATGCCTTCGACCTTCTTCAGCAACTCCATCTGAACTTGCATCTTGATCTGCTCGTCAGACAGGATGTTAGCCGCTTCGTTGATCGCCTGCTTACCGGCCGCCTCAACCGCATAGCGGATTTCTTCCGCGGCCGCGCGCAGTTTTTCGGCTTCCGCCTCACCGGACGCTTCAAGACGCGTGGCTTCGGCACGGTCCGACGCGGCCGTTTTTTCGGCATCGGCGGCAACTTTGATCTTGATGGCTTCGCGTTCCGCATGCTTTGCAGCTTCGATCAGCTCAATTTCTTTTTCGCGGTTGGCCGCTTCCGTCGCCCGCGCCGTCACAACTTCTTCTTCGGCTTGCACGGCTTTGGCGCGCGCATAGTCGGCTTGCTCTTTGGCTTCAAGTTCGGCCTTGGATTTTTCAGCAATCGCGATCGCGCGATCCTGTTCCGCCAATTCGACGGTCTTTTGGCGTTCAACGTCTTGGGTTTGAACGGTGCGGTCTTTTTCGATCCTTTCTTCTTCAATGGCGCGTTCAGAAAGGATCTTGGACTGCGCGACCTGCTGCTCAGCGGCAATCTTTGCCTGTTCGGCAGCTTGTTCTTTCTCGGCCTGCTCCCGTGCGATTTCCGCCACCTGGCTTGCCCGCCGAATCTCGACCTCGCGCTCCTGCTTTAGACGCGCATATTCTTCTTCGCGCGAAATATCGAGCTTCAGTTTTTCCGCGTCCAAGTTCTTTTGCTTAATCTGAACTTGGGTGTCTTGTTCGATGTCGTTGCGGATTTTCTTACGGCGTTCGATTTCGTCGGTCAGACGTGTGAGACCTTCAGCGTCAAAGGCGTTGTTCGGGTTGAAGAATTCTTTGCTGGTCTGGTCGAGCCCGGTCAGAGATACAGATTCAAGCTCGAGACCATTTTTGAGCAAATCTTCGGATACGGCTTGCTGTACTTTCAGCACAAAGTCCGAGCGCTGCTCATGCAGTTCTTCCATGGCCATTTCAGCGGCCACCGAGCGCAACGCATCGACAAACTTACCTTCGATCAGCTCTTTCAGCCTGTCCGTTTGCATCGTCCGATGACCCAAGGTTTGGGCCGCGTCGGCGATGGCCTCTGCCGTTGGTTTGACACGTACATAGAATTCAGCCTGAACATCGACGCGCATGCGGTCGCGCGTGATCAATGCGGCTTCATTGTTGCGCCGGACCTCAAGACGCAACGTGTTCATATTGACGGGAATAATTTCGTGAAGGACTGGCAGGACCAAGGCACCGCCATTCATGATGACTTTCTGTCCGCCCATACCTGTTCGAACAAATGAGACTTCTTTGGACGCACGCTTGTACATCCGCGCGATAAAGGCGAAGAAGAAAGCGATAAGCGCCAGTCCGACGCCGAAAATCAGAAATTCAGCCATACTAGTTTCCTTTCTTGTTATGGGCATTTTCATAGGTGGCGGCATCTGACAACCCAGGCGAATTGGGATGGATGCCGTAGAACATGTTTTTGTTCTTTCGAACCACCAGAATTTTCGAACCTTGGGGAAATGCCTCACCCACATTGTCTGGCTCGATCATGATGTAGTGCGTTTGATCAAAGGAATCGCTGAGTTTTGCTTGTGCAGGATTCCCGTTGCTCGCCGTACCCAGAACGATGGTCGCAATAAGACCTACAAATGAATTCTCAGAAACAGCACTGGTTTCATCTTTAGGAATAACGTGCGCCAAACCTTTGCCGCCATAGCGCATGCCAAACAAGCCCGCGACAAAGGCGGGGATAGAAGCGATAAGGCTTGGCATGAAGATGCCGACGGTGCCGTATACAAAATTTTGCAACAGCAGACCGGTCAGTCCAAACACCGTCAGAAATACCATGACCAAGATCATTACGGGGACCTTGCCGATGCTGAGCCATCCGAGAAGGTGGATGAGATTTGTCGGCGTTGATCCGCCGGAAAAATCCGTATCCAGATCAGCATCAATGTCGGCATTGATGTCTGCACCCAAATCGACATCTAGGTCGACATCCGCATCCATATCTAAATCGGGCAAGATGCTGTCGATCATGTCGGAAAGGGTGGCGCCGAGTATCATGCCGCCCACTTCCAGCAAGGTGACCAACAGCATGACCGCCAGTGCAGCACTGAACGGTGCATTCTGTGAAGCCGTTAGGAATTCCCACATATTTGGTTCGCTTATCTGTGAAACCTGTTTGTTTAAGCTTCTGTCGATCTGCCAGACTTAATGGCTGTCAGCCTTTCGCGAATGCGGTTCTGCCGGGAAAGTTTTTCAAGCTCAGCCAGGTCCTGTGCGTTGGACAGATCCATGTTTCCGGGACCCGACACGCCGGTATGTTTTTCGAGCACGCGATCGAACGCGGATACCGCCTTTTCCGCAGCCGCCGATCCTTTCGCGCCCGCTGTTGGATTGGGCGTGCCAGAGCTTGGGGGCGAGCCGGTGTCTCCGCGCGATGCGACGAACGCTCTTAAGTCTTCCTGCATCTCGCGTTTCTTCGCGTGGAGCGCGGAAATGTATCCGTTCAGTTCTTTCTCTTGGTCGCTGCACTCAGAGATTGTATTTTCAAGCACAGGAATTTGGGCTTCGATATCAAGCTGCGACGACACGGCGGCTTCAGCGAGATCCTCGCGGTTTTCTTTCAACGCAATTTCGATCTTCTTCGAAAGGTCCTCATGCTGACCATTTTTTTCCGCTAGCCGTTTGGTGGCCAAATGCTTGTTTGCAACGATGCGTCCCAAGTCTTCGCGGATATCGTCAACGGCACCATCGAGTTCACGAACGGCTTGTTCGAGGACGATTTCAGGATTTGCGTTTTCGACGGCATCAACGAGTGCATTGAAACTTCCGCTGATCAGACGTCCAACGCGTGTGGTAAGCGAGTCAGCCATGGCGTGCTTCCTTTCCTTTGGTATGAGATTTTATGATTTCGGCAAGTTCGATGACAGTTTGAAGTCGGTCTTTGAAAACGTCGGGGTCGTAACAGGGGGCTGATGGAGTGACGCCAAGCCGAAGAACAACGTCGCACAACCTTATCGTGCGTTCCAGCATTCCTTTTTCCAAATCATGAAGATCGGCGGTCGGAATGTCGCCCTTCATTTCCTCAGGGAAAGTCGAGGTGAAAGCCGAGGCTTCAACAAGCCAATCCAAAAACAGTCTGACCAACTCGGAATGTTGGTCTGTCTCTTCTTCACGTTGGTAGATGGCGTCACGTGTCGGACGGAACCATTGCTGCAGATGCGCGAGGCGGTCCGTATAGGACCGAGCTTCCTCGGAGTCCCGGCGGGCCTGTTGAATCAGTGAGCGGACTTTGTCGCTTGGGGTTTTCGCATCATCAACATTCAGCTGCGCAAGAAAATCGGAGTCTTCCTGAGTTATCCGGACGCTGAGAGGTACGCTTTTCATGGTGTTTTCATATGTAACTAATTGTATGACATATGTATGCATCAATTTTTCATTTTCAAGACCGCATTCACATATATGGGCATCAAAATCGTGCGAGGCAGGCTTGAAACAGTGGATTTGTGCGCTAAAAGCGCCATTTTCGGCGTTCTCTATGCTTAACGGCGTTGGCCGTTTTGCATCATTCGATTCAGCGCTATGCTATGAGTCGTGAGCGCGACAAGCGGGGCCGCGGGGCGCGTCAAAGAAAAGGTAAACAATGGTCTCCCTCGAAGAATTGCCCAAAGGCGAAGACGCGGTTTTGGTTCATGACTTTGGACCTGTCTCCGTCGTCGTTATCAATCGGCCGTCGGACAACAATTCGATCAACGACGATGTGCGGGATGGCCTGCAACGTGCTTTTGCAGAGATCGCGAAGGACTCAAATGTCCGCGCGGCCGTTTTAACCAGCGAAGGAGAGGAAGCCTTCAGTGTTGGTGCCGATATCGCGCAGTTGGCCACGCTGACGCCGATGGAGGCAAAGTCGCTCGCGGAAAAAACACGTGCGGTTTACGACGCCATCACCTCGACTCCGCAACCGGTCATCGCAGCCATCAAAGGCGCGTGTATTGGCGCCGGGTTCGAACTGGCCATGCACTGCGATATTCGGTTTGCCCGAAATGATGCCCGCTTCGGATTGCCCGGCGTTAATGTGGGGATTGTCCCTGGCGGCAGTTCTGTAGCCCGGCTCAGCCGTATTGTGGGGGCGGGCCCAGCGCGGGCTTTGTGTTTGACCGGCGGCATCATCTCTGCCGAGCGTGCGTTTATGCTGGGACTTGTGTCAAACGTGATCGAGCCCGACGATTTCAGGCCGACCATTGAGCAATTGGCGCAACATCTTTGTGCGTTGTCCCCCGTCGCGCTGCGCGAGCTTAAGGGCATGCTCAACCAGGCGATCGATGATGATGTGGAACGTGTGGGGTCCGTAGGCCCTGGGGCACTCGCGCGGTGCTTTGCCGAAGGGGATGCCAACGAAAGACTGAGTGCCTTGTTCGGCGGCCCGGACCCAGAAGCAACGGTGCACTGAGGTTCCGTCTGTACTGACGAGTTTCATTTGAAGATTGCCCGTCATCAACTCAGATGGTCAAAGAATTATTGTCTATGGTGTCTGACACCCAATTTATGTGTCACCCGCCCCGGTGGAGCGAAGCGAAATCCGGGGGATCCACTCACCGAAAAAGAATACGCAGATGGCAGTGGATTACCCGGACGCGCAGCTTCGCTGCTTACCGGGTAATGACACATGGAGTTGTTTTCGGCGTTATCGTGAGCGAGCGATAGCGAGCCCGGCCTGCCTTCGCGCCGGCAGGTGACCCAGAGCCGTTTGTTCTGAGCTATTCAATTGTCCTGGATTGCTTCGTCGCTTGCGCTCCTCGCAATGACGACGTTCGGTGAGAGCGTGCGTTCATTCGTGTCCCTCTGAATCTCTTCGAAGTGCCAACCGAACGTTATGCCCAGAGGGCCGCTGTTTATTCGTATGCCGACTAATTGGTAACTTCCGTGTTGTCGGCACAGAAGCTCTCGCCCTCATTGTTCAACACAAAGCGAATGCATCCTTGAGGGATCGATTCTTTTTGCGGGAGGTCCGAGGGCTGCACGGCCTCAAGGCGCGCTGCCGCTGAAGCCGTCTTATTCGGCAAGGCCGACGTTTCATCCGACTCCGGACGAATGTGTGCAAGTTCCCATTGGTGGGTTTGGACAGGGTCAGGTTTTGCGAGAATTGTGACTGTAGAAGCCATGCTGGCGGCCAGGTCATCCCCGGAAGCGCCTGTCTCGGGCGCTGCGTCTTCCGGCAGAGCAATTTCTGCGACTGTTTGGTCAGGATCATTAGCTTGTTCGCCCGACTGATCGTTCGACTGCTCTTCAGTTTGGCTTTCGAGCTTGGGTTCGTCAGTTGCGCTTACCGCGACCACTGCCTCGCTTCCTGGTTTCTCCCTTGGAATGGCAATCCAAGGCACAACGGGTTGCGCAGCGCGTGTCTCCGGAGGGGTGAAGTCTTCATCCAGAATGGCGGGTGGGGGAGGGGCCTCTTCCTGATTGTACAGCAATTCTACTTTGCCCACGCTCTCTTGGGGTACGTTTTTGGCAAGCGTTACCTTGCCGGGCAGCGGCTGGGCAGTGCGCGGACCTTCCTTATCAGTTGCCGGTGGTGGGGTTTCGTTGCCTGTCATGAGCGCCGTTTGTTCTGTTGTCGTTGTCGAGGCTGCAGGTGAGATGGCACCACCATAGGATCTGACAAGTTGCGCATAGTTGAATTCAGGTATGCTTGGCGCGTTCGCCTCAGTGCGTGCAACGTCATTAGCGGTCAGAACAGGGAATTCTAAGCCGTTTTCTTGCGCTAACCGGCCGCGATACACTTGGGTGTTTTCAAGAACGCGCTGTACGTAATTTCGCGTTTCGCGGTAGGGGATCGATTCAATCCAATCAATCGGATCAATCCTTCCCAAACGCGGGTCGCCATATTCCGCGATCCACTGTCTGACACGTGAGGCGCCGGCATTATAAGCCGCGATCGCCATGATGTAGGACCCGTCGAAACTCTTAATCAGGTCGCCGAGATGGGCGGTGCCAAGCTGTGCGTTGTATTCGGGACGAGATGTCAGCCACTCTTTCGCATAAGGCAAGTGGTGTTGCCGTGCCACGATTTTTGCCGTGCCGGGCATAAGCTGCATCAATCCGCGCGCGCCCGCATGGCTGATGGCGCCCGTGTTGAATTCGCTTTCTTGCCGGGAAAGCCCCAGAACCAAGGCTGGCTCTGCCGGTTTTGCCGAGGCCGGCAGTTCCGGAATATCAATGACGGGATAGGCAAGGCTCGGCAAAATGATGTTTTTCTTGAGCGCTTTCTTCGAAATTCGGACGCCGTAATTCGAATAGCCAAGATCCATGGCTAAGTTGCCCAATAGGTACAATTCTTTGGCGTTGTCTCTTGTGTCGGCCATATGAAACAAGAAGGTTCGCACCAATCTGTCTTGCCCCAGTTCTGCCAACACTTGGACGACTTCGATCAAATCATCTTTCAAAAACTCTTCGCGATCGTAATCATCCGGAACCGGATCTTCATGGAGCGAAAGAAGTGTTTTGAATTCATTGATGCGTTGCGCTGAAAGCTGACCATAGAATGTGGTGGGATGACGAACGCCTTCGCGATAATGCTTTTCGGCCTCAGCGTCTTTGCCCATTTCCTCGGCAGCACGGCCGGACCAATAGGCAGCACGTGCTTTACTCACGGGAAAATTCACACCGTCATACAATGTCTGAAAATGGATAAGTGCCGGTTTAGGCTTGTCCAAGAACCTAAGCGCGATCCAGCCTGCCAGCCACTCTGCTTCGGCAAAATCTGCGCCTTCTTTCATGCCGTGACCTTCGGCAATCTCATAGGCAATTTCATAAAGGCCGGTATCCAATGCCTCGCGTGCCATCAGATGCCGCTGCCGCCACCATTTGTCGGGCTTGTGCAGTTCGGTTGCGCTTTGCGGGACCGTGCGGAGTATGGCTTGCGCCTTGTCATCGGAACCGCGGCGCAGGTGATAGCGCACCCGGTCGTAAATCAGGCCGGCATCGTTCAACAGAAAATCGGGGACGCTCGACAGGATGTCGTCTTCCGCCGCTGCGCCGGACATCAGCGCAAGCCGCGCATTGGCAAGAGCGCGGAAGTCTGGATCAACATGGGGCAAGACGCGTTTCGCCGCGCCCATTTGTTGGTCCCACAACAGACGGTTCAACCGGTCAGCATGAGCTTGGCCTTCCAGATACTCGCTGTACCGTGTCAGAATCCGTTGTTCTTCGCTGCGCCGGAAGTCAAAGTCGGCCCAAGCTTTGCGGATCCAAGCCGCACCGTATTTTTCATCGCCTTGTTCAATATGGGCTTCGCCAAGCCGGATCTGACCTTCACCTGTAAGGGGTTCTTGGCCTGCAAACCAAGAAATGACTTGTGACGGTTTAAGCGACGACGGCATGGCCTTTTCGGCGTTGCGCAGAATGTCTGTTTGATAGGGCCAGTCGGGATAGCGCTCTAAGAAACCAACGATCTCTTTGAAGTCGGCGCCGCTGTTCTGGTCGCGCAAATAGAGCCAACTGATCAGCGCTGACGCAGCATCGTGTTTCCCCTTCTGCGCGAGGCCTTTGGCCTGGGACCAGTTTCCGCGGCGTGCCTGCTTGAAAGCATCACGGTAGGTATCCGATTGCGTTGCATCCAGAATCAGGTCAGGCGGTTCTGGTTTGACTTGGGGAACGGGAACTGCCGCATTGCTGGCGGCAATGGGCGGACCAATCCAGGCCAACCCAAGAACAGTCAATCCGACAATGACCTGATACGCTAGGCGACCCAATTGAGTCTCTCCCCTCGCGGGGCGAAATCCAAGCCCCACTTACGCTGACACCCACAAATATTATTATAGCAGCTCACAAGGGTCCCTTCGCGATGCCCCAGTCCCCATGGCCACGTTTGGGGAACAATATCGCGAGTTCGGTTTTTCCGCTAGGCTGGTTTACCAATTTGTCGTGACAACTCAGCAAAAGCCGAGTTCATGGTTGAGAAGACCTTTAACCTCGGTTATTCCCAGTTTTCTGGGCTTGCTCATTTTGTGGATCGCTTGCCGCCACGTTAGGACCGCATTATGGTCCGCCCACTTTTCGCCGCCCAACCAGAAGTCAGGCCCATGCCCCAGTCACGTTCAGATCTCTCCGCCATTCGAGGGTCCATTGTTGCCCTCATAACGCCGTTCAGCGGCGATCGCGTGGATGAGGATGCTTTTGCCAAATTGGTCGAGTGGCATATCGCAGAGGGGACACACGGTTTGGTGCCTGTTGGCACAACTGGGGAATCTCCGACCCTAAGCCATGACGAGCACAAGAAGGTCGTCGAACTGTGCGTGAAGGTTGCTGATGGACGTGTTCCCGTGATTGCCGGGACAGGATCGAATGCGACCCATGAAGCGGTTGATTTTACAAAGCATGCTGCGGAGGTGGGGGCCGATGCGGCCTTGGCGGTTGCACCCTATTACAACAAGCCAACCCAAGAAGGCCTCTATCAGCATTTCAAAGCGTTGAACGATGCCGCCGACATCCCGACCATCATGTACAATATTCCCGGGCGCAGCATCATTGATATCTCGGTCGATACGATGGCGCGCTTGTTCGACCTGCCGAATATTGTTGGCGTCAAGGATGCCACTGCCGATCTCACACGACCGTCGCTTCAGCGCCTGGCCATGGGCCCCGAATTCCTTCAGTTATCGGGAGAAGATGGCACCGCGCTCGGCTTTATGGCCCATGGCGGACATGGCTGCATTTCGGTAACGGCTAATGTCGCACCGGCCCTCTGCGCGGCCTTTCAAAGCGCGTGTTTGTCTGGCGACTACAAGGAAGCACTGGTTCTTCAAGATCGGCTCATGCCCTTACACGACGCTCTATTCTGCGAAGCGAGCCCCGGACCCGTCAAATACGCGGTTTCATTACTGGGCCGTTGCTCCGCAGAGATGCGGTTGCCGATGGCGCCGGTCGCCAAAGCAACAGAAGAACGTGTCAAAGCGGCGATGCGCTTCGCTGGGTTGTTGAGTTAGAGCGGCCAGGTACAAGAGCAAGATAATGGCTCCGCGAAAAGGTGCGAATCCTAATTTCAAAGTCGTCGCCGACAACCGTAAGGCGCGCTACAATTACTTCATTGAAGAGTCTTTTGAAGCTGGCCTTCAGTTGGTTGGGACCGAGGTAAAGTCTTTGCGAGAAGGTAAGGCCAGCCTTGCCGAAGCCTATGCGGCCGAAGAAGCAGGCGAGCTTTACCTGGTCAATGCTTACATCCCCGAATACGGCCCCGCTCACATCAAGTTTCAGCATGAGCCCAGGCGACCTCGCAAACTGTTGCTACACCGCCGGCAAGTTGGCCGCCTCGCGGGCGCGGTTCAGCAAGAAGGCATGTCGATCGTTCCCTTAAAGATCTACTTTAACGAACGGGGTATCGCGAAGGCAGAGATCGCTTTGGCAAAGGGCAAGAAACTTCATGACAAACGCCAAACGGAAAAAGACCGCTCGTGGGCGCGCGAGAAGGGCCGGCTGATGCGTGAAAAGGGTTAAGTGATGAGCGAAGAGCAAAAGCCATCGATCGTCGGTACGCTGAAGAAAAAACTGATCGATAGCAAAGAGAAATGGGCGCGTGACGGGCGTTTGCTGACCGGCAAGCAGGATCCAGATATGAAGGATCGCTTGCCACCTGGGCAAAGGCTGGTGACCAATTGGCCTGTCCTGGATCTTGGTATTCAGCCTCAGATTGCCGCCGACACATGGGAGATGACCATCGGCGGATTGGTGGAAAATCCTCTGAAATGGTCATTCGAAGAATTCAAAGCGCAACCGCAAGTCGAGATGATTTCGGATATCCATTGCGTGACAGCATGGAGCCGATACGACAATCATTGGGAGGGTGTCTCCACCGCCCACATCCTTTCCGTCGTTCAACCGAAACCCGAAACCACGCATGTGCTCTTTGAAAGCTATGACGGTTATACGACCAATGTCCGGCTCGATGTGTTTTCGGAAGCGAACGCGTTGTTGGCGCACAGTTGGGAAGGCAAGCCGTTAACAAAAGAACACGGAGCACCCGTGCGTGTGATCATTCCCAGCTGGTACTTCTGGAAGAGCCCCAAGTGGCTTAAGCGGATCGTGTTTGCATCGCAGGACAAGCCAGGCTTTTGGGAAGTGCGAGGTTACCATAATGAAGGCGACCCCTGGCGTGAACAACGCTACGACACCGATGCCTAAGCATCGAGGTGATTGCGCATCGCGCCGAACACGTCGTGGAACATTTCCGGTGTGAGCCGTCCGGTGTTGGTGTTGTAACGCGAGCAATGATAGCTGTCGAAAAGGGTAAGCCCCTCAGCCACATTGTGCTGACCGCCATGCGTGAATCGGAACTCTGCCAGGCGTAAGGAAAACACTTTCAAGACACTGTCATGGGCAATCTTGCCGAGTGCCAAGATGGCAACCAAGTTCGGCAAAGCCTGAATGCGTGCCGACAAGAAGTCCCGGCATGTGTTGATTTCGGAACCAACTGGTTTGTTTTGAGGCGGTACGCATCGTACCGCATTGGTGATCATACAATCAGTTAACGAAACACCGTCATCGGGGTGTGCCGCGTAGGTGCCGGATGAAAACCCGAACTTCGCCAGCGTCTCATAAAGAAGGTCACCGGCAAAGTCACCGGTGAAAGGTCGTCCGGTTTTATTGGCTCCCGAAACCCCAGGCGCCAACCCGACGATCAGGAGCCTCGCATTGTCGTCGCCAAAAGAAGAAACAGGGGCGTTATGCCAATCCGGCTGACTGCGCCGGTTGTCTGCACGATAATCGACCAGGCGTGGGCACAAGACGCAATTTGTGGGTGGTTCGGGGGGAACAGCTGTGGTCATCGCTGACCTTTAACACGAAGCAGCTTGTTTCACACCCGATCGTCACAGGCTTCGTCCGCTATGTCCTCACCCACTGGCGTGCCGATTTGGCTTTGTTCTTCGCGCCAGATATCTGCAGCGATGTCATCGAGCTCGACAAACACGTCGGCTTGACGCCGCAGTTCATCTGCAATCATCGGAGGTTGCGATTTAATCGTCGAGACAACACTGACGCGGCGCCCGCGCCTTTGAACTGCTTCGACAAGGCGTCTGAAATCGCCATCACCGGAAAAGATCACGATATGGTCCACGCTGTCGGTCATTTCCATCACATCGACGGCGAGTTCTATGTCCATATTGCCTTTCGATTTTCGACGGCCAGCAGCGTCCGTAAACTCCTTTATGGGCTTGGTGACCATCGTGTACCCGTTGTAGTCGAGCCAGTCGATCAACGGTCGTATGGGCGAATAGTCTTGGTCTTCAGCAAGAGTGGTGTAATAGAAAGCGCGAACTAGCATTCCTTTGTTTGCGAAAAACTCGAGAAGCCGCCGGTAGTCGATATCGAAATCAAGAGAACGTGCAGCTGCATAGAGGTTGGAGCCGTCGATAAAGAGCGCGAGTCTCTCGCTGGCGTAAAAGTTCATAGATGAAACGTGGTCCTGAGTCGTCGGGCGCCCGAAGGCCGTTGGAAAGTGGTTTGGAGGCGCGAAGTGCGCAAAAAGAAGAGGGAAGTAAGAAAGGCGTAAAATACATGAGTCCCTCTGCAGCTACTGCTTTGGCACATACGTATTGCACGCGCAAGATCTTGAGGTGGGAAATATTCGGATAGTATTGAAGCCGAATAATACAATAAAACTTAATGAATAATTTAATGTGACATTCAATGATCATCGCCGCACTCGGGGCGAATTTGTCCGGTCCTCAAGGAAGCCCACAACAAACTTTTTCGCGCGCCCTTCATCAATTGGCCAATAGGGGGATCAAGATACGGCGTCATTCGCGGTTGTATTGGTCGTGGCCGGTGCCTGCGTCGGATCAGCCGCTTTATGTGAACGGCGTTGTAACGCTGGAAACGCGGCTGGATCCGCTCCAATTAGTCCGCGAGCTGTTGAGGACGGAAAGGTTAATGGGCCGCAGGACCGATCAGCGGAACGCGCCCCGATGCATAGATCTCGACCTGATTGACTACCGGGGATTGGTTTGGCGGTGGGACCACCGGGATTCCGTGCCCAATCGGACAAAAGGTGATGTGATTTTGCCGCATCCGCGGATGCATCAACGGATGTTTGTTCTTGCTCCGATTCTTGATGTGGCGCCGCTTTGGCGCCATCCGGTGACCGGGCAGAGCGTAAAGGATTTGATCACGGGCATCGGTCAAGATGGCTGGGGAGGCCCGCTCGGACGGCACAAATCCGGCGTTCCTATTGCAATTGCGAAATGAAACCCCTAAATAGTGCCGGCTCTCAATCGATTTAAGAGGTAACAGATGGCTCGCGTCACGGTCGAAGATTGCGTGGAAAAAGTGGAAAACCGTTTTGAACTGGTTCTCCTGGCAGGCCATCGTGCCCGGGCCATGTCGGCAGGCGCTTCCCTGACCATTGATCGCGACAACGACAAAAACCCCGTGGTGGCCCTGCGGGAGATTGCGGCAGAGTCTGTTGAGCTAGAAGAGCTTAAAGAAGACTATATAAACAGTATGCAGAAGCATGTTGAAGTCGACGAGCCGGAGGAAGATCCTTCAATCTTGTTGGGGGCGAGCCCGGAAGCTGAGCCCGTCGATACTATGATGAGCGAGGAAGAACTACTTCGTGCATTGCGTCAAGAATCCGAAATGCGTGCCGCAACCCCGCCGAAGCGCGATCCAGAGGTCTAGCGCAGCCCAAGGCCAGCATAGCGCGCGCCCATTGGGGCGCCGATTGCGTGCACAACGCAATCAAAGGATGCATCGCCCATGATGCGTCAATACGAACTTGTTGAACGGATCAAGACATACGATCCCCAGGTCGATGAAACCCTGCTGAATCGCGCCTATGTGTTCGCGATGAAGGTGCACGGTGAACAGTCCCGCGATTCCGGCGACCCCTATTTCTCGCATCCGATTGAAGTCGCCGGCATTCTCACAAGGCTCAAACTCGATGCGTCCGCCATTGTGACCGCATTGCTGCACGATACGCTGGAAGACACGCCCACGACTTATGACGATCTTGTCGATCTGTTCGGCGAGGAAGTCGCCAATCTCGTCCACGGCGTGACCAAGTTGTCGAAGCTGGAGCTCAAGTCGGAAGCCTCCAAACAAGCCGAAAACTTCCAGAAACTGTTTCTGGCCATGTCCAAGGATGTGCGTGTTGTCTTGGTCAAGCTGGCGGACCGTTTGCACAATATGCGCACCTTGCATCATGTGCGGGGAGAAGAACGGCGGAAACGCATTGCGCAAGAAACGATGGACATTTATGTGCCACTTGCGGCGCGTATGGGCATGCACGAGTTTCGCGAAGAGCTGGAAGATTTGGCCTTTAGGCAAATCAATGCAAACGCGCGCGACTCCGTTGTCAGGCGTCTTGATTATCTGCGGACGGAGAGCGGCGACATTATCGACCGCATTACGTCGAAACTGATCAAAACGATGTCCGAACACGGCATCGAAGCCGACGTTGTCGGGCGGGAGAAGCGCCCCTATTCGGTTTGGCGGAAGATGCAGGACAAGGCGATCTCATTCGGTCAGCTTTCCGATATCTACGGCTTTCGCATTATCGTCTCGACGGTTGAAGATTGTTATCGGGCCCTGGGCGTTCTGCACCGAACCTGGCCGGCGATACCGGGGCGTTTCAAGGACTATATTTCGCTGCCAAAGCCGAACGACTACACGTCTATTCACACAACGGTCATCGGTCCAGAGGATCAACGCGTCGAAGTTCAAATCCGAACGCATCAGATGCACGAAGTGGCCGAGAACGGGGTTGCCGCGCATTGGAACTACAAAGCGGGCAGCAACGGCAAAGATTTGAGTGGGGGTAATCCCTATCGATGGCTCAAAGAGCTGGTCGAACATCTGGCGGAAGGGGACAATCCGGAAGAGTTTCTGGAACACACGAAACTTGAGATGTTTCAGGATCAAGTGTTTTGCTTCACCCCCACCGGCGAATTGATCGCGCTTCCGCGTGGCGCCACCCCCATCGATTTTGCCTATGCGGTTCATACCAATATTGGCCACACCTGTGTCGGTGCAAAGATTGACGGTCACCATCGGCCGCTGACAACCAAACTACAAAACGGCGACGGCGTCGAAATTCTGAGATCGACAGAGCAGAAACCGATGCCGATGTGGGAATCGATGGTTGTCACCGGCAAAGCACGTTCTGCTATTCGGCGTTTCATCCGACAAGCAGAAATCGAAGAATTTGAGCGGCTCGGCAACGAAATGATACGTGCACGGTTTTCGGCTGAGGCGGCGCGTCTTTCCGACCGGCGCATCAAAGCCGCGCTGCCGAAACTTGGCTTTAAGACGAAAGAAGAGCTATACGCCGAAGTTGGGCGGGGCGCCGTCGGCGTTGATGATGTGCTCTTTGCTGTCCATCCGCAGAAAGATGAAGCCAACAAGAAGAAGAAAAAGAAGAAGGTCAAAAAACAGCCGGAAGCCATCCCCATCAGCGGATTGATTTCGGGGCTTGCGGTGCACATTGCCCCTTGCTGTTATCCGCTGCCCGGTGACCGGATCGTGGGCATTGTGACGCCGGGGAAGGGGATTACGGTTCACACGATCGACTGCGAGACCTTGGAACAATTCTCCGAGATGCCGGACCGTTGGCTCGATGTGGCTTGGACGGCGGACGCGCAGGAGTCGATCCAACCGTTAAGCCGTCTGTTGGTCGTCTTGACGAACGAACCGGGGGCTTTGGGGGCTGTGTCGGTCGCGATCGGTCAGAACGAGGGCAATATCAGTAACCTGAAAATCACGAAACGCGGCACGGATTTCTTTGAATTGGCAGTGGATGTGGAAGTGCGTGAAGTGAAACATCTGAACATGATTATCGCGTCCATGAATACGCTCGATGCCGTCATCAGCGTTGAGCGTGTGCGCGGTTAGAGGAAAGCTAATGGATCAAGCAACAATGCCGCTGCGCCTCGGCGTGAACATAGACCATGTGGCGACCATTCGAAATGCGCGGGGCGGACCGCACCCCGATCCGGTAAGGGCCGCGCGGCTTGCGGCGGCCGCGGGTGCTGACGGCATTACGGCCCATTTGCGGGAGGACCGGCGGCATATCGGCGATGATGATATTCATCGTTTGGCGACTGAAATCGATTTGCCGCTCAACTTGGAAATGGCCGCAACGGATGAGATGCTCGAGATCGCGCTGCGTCATAAACCGAATGCTTGTTGTTTGGTGCCGGAAAAGCGTGAAGAGCTTACGACAGAAGGAGGCCTCGACGTCGCGGCCAATCACAATCATCTCACCCGTTTTGTTCAAGACCTCAGCGGCGCGGGGATTCGCGTGTCACTGTTCGTTGATCCGCATAAGGTGCAGTTGGCCGTTGCCAAAGCGCTTGGTGCGCACACGGTTGAACTCCACGCGGGTGCCTTTTGTGAAGCGGTCCTTGCGCAGAATGCTGCGGAAAGTGAACTTGAACTGAGGCGTTTGGTTGAAGCGGCGGCGGAAGCCGACCGGTTGGGCTTAGAGGTTCATGCGGGACACGGTCTGAACTACGACTCAGTAGGTCCGGTGGCCGCGATCCCGCAACTGGTTGAACTGAATATTGGTCACTTTCTCATCGGAGAGGCGATATTTGGCGGTCTTGATGTCTCGATCCGCCGCATGCGCGAGATCATGGATCGCGCACGCCACCCGAATATGCTGACCGCTTAAGTTCTGGCGATTGATGATCATCGGTCTTGGCAACGATTTGATCGATATTCGGCGCATTGAACGTATGCTTGAACGGCATGGCGAACGGTTCAGAATGCGCGTCTTCACCGAAACAGAACGATCGCGCTCAGATAAGCGCAAATCTCCCGGCGCTTCTTATGCCAAGCGGTTTGCGGCGAAAGAGGCGTGTTCCAAGGCGTTGGGAACCGGATTTCGCAAAGGCATATTTTGGCGGGATTTGGGCGTTGTGAATCTGCGCTCGGGACGTCCAACCATGGTGCTGACCGGCGGTGCGCTAGAACGCTTGCAAACCATCACGCCAAGGGGCATGAAGTCAAAGATTGATCTCACCATCACCGATGATTACCCCATGGCTCAGGCTGTCGTGATCATTTCCGCAATTCCAGAAGATATGCCCGACATTAACTTGTTGTGATATAGTTGCTCCGGGGTGGGGATATTCCCAATATTAAGGTTTCGGTAAGTATAAGAGGACGTTTGTGGCGGAGCTTGATCTGAATGCAGTCTTGGACTTTCTTCCAAAGCGAAGCAAAGACAAGCTGCTGCCCTATAGCCGGGGCCGCGTGTCCATCAAGAATGGCTCGCCGAAGCTGAAGGGAACAAGAACCAGTTGGTCGCGTGTCGCGAAAGGTGGCCAGCCGCTTCTGGTTGCCGGCGGTAAACTTCTCATTGGCGACACAACGGAAGTGTATGGCATCGAGTCTGTCGATGGCGACGGTGAAATTACGCTGACGAAACCCTATAACGGCCCGGAAGCTGACCGAGCCAAGTATATCTATTTTGAAGGCGCGCAGCCTGAAAGCAGCCCGATCAGTGCGACGGCCGATACGGCACGGACGATTTTTTACGCGCTGCTGATTGCCCTGTTCATCCGTGCGTTTTTCTTTCAGCCGTTCAATATTCCGTCAGGCTCGATGATCTCGACATTGCTGATCGGCGATTATCTGTTCGTCTCCAAATACGCTTATGGCTATTCGCGGCATTCCCTACCGTTCAGTCCAAACCTGTTTTCCGGACGCATCTTTGGCGGTGAGCCGGACCGCGGCGATGTGGTTGTTTTCAAAACGCCGGCAGATGGGCGGACGGATTTCATTAAACGGGTTGTCGGCTTGCCGGGGGATCGCATTCAAATGGTGGATGGCGTGCTCCACATCAATGGGTCAGCGGTGAAGCGGGAGCGTATTGGGGAATATCTGGATCGCGATCCGCGAGGCAACGTTCGACGGCATACCCAATACCGCGAGACGCTGCCGAACGGCGTTACGCACACGACACTGGATTCGACACCTGCCGGACTGCTTGACGACACACAGGAATTTCGTGTGCCCGAAGGACACTATTTCATGATGGGTGACAATCGGGATAACTCGAGCGACAGCCGGCGCATCAACGATGTGGGATATGTGCCCGCCGAAAACCTGGTTGGGCGTGCGGAAATCTTGTTCTTCTCGACGGACGGGTCGGCACGCTTCTGGGAATTCTGGAAATGGCCCACAGCAACGCGGTTCGATCGCATTATCGCGTTCATTGAATAGACCGCATGGCGTCAAGTGAACAACAAGACAATCTTCAAGCGCCAGTTGAGAAAGATTTCGCGCGGTTAGAATCGGCGATTAATTATCAGTTCAAAGACCGGCTTCTGCTTGGCGAAGCGGTAACCCATACGACCGGGAAAAAGAAAAAGTCGAGCACGGCAAACAACGAGCGACTGGAGTTTCTAGGTGATCGCGTGTTGGGCTTGATCATCGCGGACCGGCTCATCTCGAACTTTCCCGATGCTGACGAAGGCGGACTGGCACCGCGCCTGAATGAGCTTGTACGCAAAGAAACCCTGGCTGAGGTTGCGCGGGAAATTGGTTTGGAAGAGGTTATCAGAACATCACAGGAAGAAAGGTTGCAAGGCGGGCAGGGAGGCAATGCCATTTTGGCCGATGCGTGCGAAGCGCTCATTGCAGCCATCTATTTGGATGGCGGTCTTGAACCTGCCCAGACCTTTATTGACCGCTATTGGAAATCTCGCGTCATCTCTTTAGAAACAGTTCCCCGCGATGCGAAAACGGCGCTTCAGGAATGGGCGCAGGCACGCAAATGGGCGCCGCCGGCCTATCAGGTGGTCAAGCGGGTTGGGCCAGATCACAATCCTTGCTTCGAGATCGAAGTTGTTGTGGGCGATTTGGAAACCTGCACCGGTCGCGGGGGATCAAAACGTGCCGCAGAACAGGTGGCGGCTGAAAAACTTTTGCGTCGCGAAAACATCTGGCCTGCTGGATAAGAGACCGTTGGAATGAGAGCGAACCAATGACGGAAAGCCAATGATGGACAAGCGATGACGGAAAAATGCGGCTTCGCTGCGATCATCGGCGCGCCCAACGCCGGTAAGTCCACCTTGGTGAATCGGTTGGTGGGGGCGAAGGTTTCAATCGTCACGCATAAGATCCAAACCACCCGTGCGCAATTGCGCGGCATTGCAATCAAAGACGAAACACAAGTTATTCTGATCGACACGCCAGGCATCTTCGATCCAAAACGCCGGCTCGATCATGCCATGGTGGATGCGGCTTGGTCCGGTGCAGATGATGCGGACATGACTGTGCTGGTTGTGGATGCCGTTTCGTGGGCAAAGAGAGCAGATCGCATCACAGCGGCGGACTCAGAGTTGGCACCCATCTTGGCGCGATTGAGTGAACAAAAGCGGCCAAAAATCTTGGCACTCAACAAGGTCGATGCAATACCACGTGAGTCCTTGTTGGAACTCGCCGCCGTGTTTGATCAGACGAAAGTCTTCAGTGACATCTTCATGATCTCTGCGCTCGATGGCGACGGCGTGGAGGACTTATTCAACTGCATCTCGCAGGCGATGCCATCAAGCCCCTGGCTTTACCCGGAGGACCAAGTGGCCGACGTCCCCATGCGTCTCATGGCAGCCGAGGTTACACGCGAGAAGCTGTTTTTACGATTGCATCAAGAGCTCCCTTACGCATCGACAATCGCAACGGAGCTGTGGGAAGAGAGAAAGGACGGCAGTGTCCGGATCGAGCAAACGATCTATGTTGAACGCAATAGCCAAAAATCTATTGTTTTGGGTAAAGGCGGGCGCACGATCAAGTCGATTGGGGCTGAAGCCCGCCAAGAATTGCAACAAATGCTGGACCGCAAGGTTCACTTGTTTCTTTTTGTCAAAGTCAGGGAGAACTGGTCGCAGGACCCGCAGCGATATCAAGAGATTGGTCTTGAATTCCCGCGGACATAGAATTTCCTGCGCGTTAGGCAAGAACCAATACGGTGGAATGGCGTGAAGAAGCCATAGTGCTGGGTCTTCGTCGGTATGCGGAGAATTCAGCCGTTGTTGAAGTGATGACCGCCGAACATGGGCGTCACGCAGGGCTTGTACGCGGGGCAAGCGGGCGAAGACTGCGCGGCGTCCTGCAACCGGGCAACAAAGTCGCGGCCCACTGGCGTGCGCGCCTGTCCGATCATCTCGGTAATTTTACGATCGAAGCCATCGAAAACAGATCCGCGCGCCTTATGGACGACGCGGAGGCTTTGGCCGGATTGCGGTCGTTATGCGCATTGGCTTCCGCGACCTTGCCCGAACGTGAAGCGCATCCGGGCCTTTACGCCGGTATGAACTTGATCATCAGCGTGATGGAGGAGGGACATATCTGGCCCGCACTGCTTGTGCGCTGGGAGTTGGAGCTTCTACAAGAGCTCGGGTTTGGGCTCGATCTCAGCCAATGTGCCGCGACTGGGTCATCAGAAGACTTGGCTTATGTTTCCCCGCGAACGGGGCGGGCGGTCAGTAGGGAAGCGGGCAAGCCTTATCACGATCGGTTGCTCAAGTTGCCGCTTTTCATGCTGGCGTCTCAGGCGGGCGATGTTGGACCGGACGACATTGTCGATGGCCTAACACTGACGGGATATTTTCTTGAAAAGCACGTTCTCGCGCACCGCGACATGCGTTTGCCGGGCCCGCGAAAAGCGTTGTTCGAAACTTTCCAGAAGCAAAGTCATCGCAGCTAACGCCCAAAAGCGACGCTTCTCATTCGTTTCGCGCGCGCGACGTTTATGGTTACGGTGTGTTGAGATCGTAAAACCGACAACCGATGCCGTTGCGGAAACTTGCCGTTCGACCGCGTCAGATCAATTGCCGAAGCAGTATGAAAGAAAGTTCGAGGCGAAACAGTTTGATGGCCATGGATCTTGTCCTACAGTGTGGATACGGAAACGAAAAGAAGGACCCTCGCCATGGCCGTCCCCGCAAACTTGCCTGACTTCAATCCTGACATTGCCAAAATGTTTATAGAGTCAAGCGGCGGCACCAAGGGTCTGCAGGGATTCTTGGGTATTCGGATTGTTGAAATCACACCGGGTTATTTGCGGGCCGAACTGGATGTGAAAGACGACTTGCTTACCCCCATCGGCAACATGCATGGCGGCGTCATTTCCGCTTTCTGCGATCATGTTTTGGGTTGTGTCTGTTATCCCCATATGGGCAAGGGCTGGTGGGCCGCAACAACCGAATTCAAAGTCAATCTGTTGGCACCAGTCTCAAAAGGAACAGTGACGGCCGAAGCGCATATCATCAACATGACCAAGTCGACCGCGGTCGTGCGCATCGATGTTTCGAATGAGGGGCGCAACTGTGGCGCAGCGCAAGGGACGGTTACTGTGAGGGCACCCAAAAAAGCATAAGGAGGCAGCACATGTCTTCACGCGTTGGTCTACTCTCGCAAGAAGACGCGAAGAAAGCGGCCGAACAACAGGGATTGCCAGAAGCCTTCGCATCTCTGAGTGTTTTTCAGGTGCTGTTGAAGGAACCGGAACTCGCAAAAGAGATTGCGGGAACGCTCACCAAATTACTGTTCCGTGATCCAAAGCTGGACCCGCGATTGCGTGAATTGATCATTATGCGGATCGGCTGGAAAACCGGCTCGGTCTACGAATGGACTCAGCACTGGGCTGTTGCGCGCGGCATGGACATGTCTGAGGAAGAGATCCTGGCGGTTCGTGATTGGGCGTCAAGCACCGCTCTTTCCGATAGCGATAAAACTATTCTCCGGGCAACCGACGAAACATTGGACGATGGTGAAATCTCCGACGAGACTTGGTCAGCATGTGCGAATGTACTTCCCTCAGATGGGGAGCGCATTGAGCTTGTCCTCGTCATCGCCCATTGGACATTCTTTTCGCATCTCCTCAAGAGCTTACGAATCCCTTTGGAAGAGGGCACAGAGCCGTGGCCGCCGGATGGCAAGATGCCGATGTCCTAAGCGGCAGCCCGATAAAGAGGTGACAACCAACACGGCCAAAACGATCTGGGAGCAAATCGATGACTGCAAAGAAAACATTGGCCATGGTACAGACCGCGGCGCGTACCTTGGAAGCGCGCTCGCTCCCCATTCCCGATATTGACGAAGACAGCGCGCTGCTGCGGATCGAAGCATGCGGGATATGCGGCAGCGATTATGAACAGTATGAAGGCGTGTTGCGTGTGCCCATGCCGGTGATCCCCGGCCACGAACCGTTGGGCATTGTTGAACGTATTGGTGATCGTGCTGCCAAAAGATGGGGCATTGATGTGGGCAACCGTGTTGCTGTCGAAACCATGTTGCCGTGCCATTCATGCCCGACCTGTCATTCAGGCCGCTATCATTTGTGCGACGATCGCCGGATCTATTCCTATATTCCGCTCGGCGATGAGCATGGCCTGTGGGGTGGCTATTCCGAATATATGATGATTGCGCCTAACGCGATCGTGCACAAAGTCGACAAAACGCTGCCCGCCGAATTGGCGGTGATGTTCAATCCTCTCGGCGCAGGCTTCCGATGGGCCGTGGAGATTCCAAACACGCAGGTGGGCGACACGGTTCTCATCCTTGGGCCCGGTCAGCGTGGCTTATCGAGCGTCGTCGCGGCGCGCGAGGCGGGCGCCGGTCAAATCATCGTGACGGGATTGGCCGCAGACCGGCCGAAGCTTGATCTGGCCGAGAAATTCGGCGCGGACGTTGTGATCGATGTTGAAAACGAAAACGCCAAAGACCGGATCAAACAACTCACCGACGGTAAAGGTGTTGATATTGTCGTGGATGTCACCTCCTACGCAACAGAGCCTGTCCGTGAGGCGCTCAATTACGTCAAACCAGGGGGCACGATTGTGCTCGCCGGCGTAAAAGGGTTTAAGCCTGTCGATGATTTTGTTTCGGATCTCATCGTCCTCAAAGAGATCAGCATCAAAGGCGCTATTGGTGTCACCTCCAGCGGTTACCGGAAGGCCATCAAACTCATCGAGTCACGCAAGGTGCCGATGGAGCAAATGCACACGCATGATTTCAAATTGGAAGATGCCGAACTCGCGATCAAAACCCTCGCACGCCAAGTGCCAGGCGACGAGTCGATCCATTCCTGTTTGCGCCCGGATATGTGACACTGCAATTTTACAGTCGCTGCAGCGCAGGAAAAGGAAGCGCAGAAATGTTGAGCTGGAGCCAATTCTCGAAAAGCTCAGATGAACTCGCAATTGCCGGAAAACGGCTCCTGGACGCGAACGAGGTGGCTTTTCTCGGCACCACTTCGGCGGAAGGACGGCCGCGCATTCACCCCTTCGTGCCCAAGATTGTTGACGGCATGTTGGTGGCCTTTATCAGAGACACGTCACCGAAGCGGCGTGATCTGGATGAGCGCGAATACCATGCGATTCACTTTTGGCCCGGCGAGGAAGATGAAGAATTCTGCATCTTTGGAAAGGTGATCAGCCGGAACGAAGATGAGGCTTTGCGTGAAAAGGCGGCGGATGCAATGGGATTTTTCACCGGCGTTGACGAGCACCATATTCTCTATGAGTTTTTGATCGACCAGGCGCTGTGGACAATTTGGCTTGATTTCGGCACCGCGGACCACCGACCGCAGCGCAAACAGTGGCGGGCCGGCCGCTAGCTGGGCACCATCACGATTAGGGCGCGTTTGCGGCCAACATGGCGGGTTGGTAAGGTGCGCCGCTGGTGCCAAGCGATTCGCTCGCAGGGTTCCGCCGAGCAAATTTCACCATTGTTTAAAGTGAGTTGAGACATGGGTGCAGAACCCTTTAATGATGATATTCGCGATACGCCCTTAGGCGAGGCGCTGAGCGAGCGCTATTTGGCTTACGCGCTGTCGACCATTACAGGTCGAGCTTTGCCGGATGTGCGCGATGGCCTCAAACCCGTTCATCGGCGTTTGCTTTACGCCATGCGTCAGCTCAAGCTGGATCCGGGCTCTGGTTTCAAGAAATGCGCACGCGTCGTTGGTGACGTGATCGGCCGGTATCACCCCCACGGCGATACGGCGGTCTACGATGCAATGGTCCGTTTGGCTCAGGATTTCTCATCGCGTTATCCATTGGTCGAAGGCCAAGGCAATTTCGGCAATGTCGACGGCGATAACGCGGCCGCGATGCGATACACCGAAGCCCGTATGACGTCGGTCGCTGAGGCTTTGCTCGAAGGCATTGATGAAGACACGGTCGACTTCCGCGAAACTTATGACGGCGAAGAATCAGAGCCGGTGGTGTTGCCGGCGGCTTTTCCGAATTTGCTCGCCAACGGGTCGTCCGGCATCGCCGTGGGCATGGCCACAAGCATTCCACCCCACAATGCTGGTGAGCTGTGCGATGCGGCCCTTCATCTGATCAAGCATCCGAATGCGCGCACCGAAAAACTCGTGGACTTTGTGCCGGGGCCGGACCTGCCAACCGGCGGCGTTATGGTCGAGCCCAAAGAAAACATCATCGAGGCCTACAAGACGGGCCGCGGCGGCTTCCGTGTCCGGGGTCGATGGGAGCGGGAGGAAGGCGCCCGTGGCAGCTACCAGATCGTCGTCACCGAAATCCCCTTCCAAGTTCAAAAGTCCAAGCTGATTGAAAAAATCGCGGACCTGATTCAATCGAAAAAATTGCCTCTGTTGGATGATGTGCGGGACGAGTCGGCGGAAGACATTCGGCTGGTTCTGGTGCCGAAGGCCCGGACCGTTGATGAAACACTGCTGATGGAATCGCTGTTCCGTTTCACGGATCTTGAAACGCGCGTTTCACTCAACATGAACGTTTTGGATGCGGAAGGCGTTCCTGGCGTCATGAGCCTGGGTGAAGTGCTGAACGCCTGGCTTGAGCACCGCAAGGAGGTTCTGGTCCGGCGCAGTACGTTCCGTCTCAACAAGATCGAAAAACGCCTGCACATTCTGGCGGGCTATTTGATCGCATACCTCAATCTTGATGAGGTCATCCGGATCATTCGTGAAGAAGATGAGCCAAAGCAAGAATTGATGAAGGCGTTCAAGCTGTCGGATGAGCAGGCCGAAGCTATCTTGAACATGCGCCTCCGGTCGTTGCGACGGCTCGAAGAGATGGAGATCAAGACCGAGGACAAGAAGCTAAAGGCCGAGCGCAAAGAGCTCAAAGCGCTTCTAAAATCGGAACCACAGCAGTGGAAGAAAATCTCTGAAGAGATCAAAGATATCAAAGCCAATTTCGGTCAGAAAACGGAACTCGGCAAAAGGCGCACCAGCTTTGCAGACGCGCCGACCGACGTGGACATCGACTTTGATGAAGTGATGACGCCGAAGGAACCGATCACGGTGATCTGTTCCAACAAAGGGTGGATCCGCGCACTCAAGGGCCATGTCGAACCCGGAACGGATGTGAAATACAAAGAGGGCGACCGCGAACGGTTCCGGTTCCACGCAGAAACCACGGACAAGTTGATTTTGCTGGGGACTAATGGGCGCTTCTATACGATCGGTGCGGACAAATTGCCGGGCGGGCGTGGTAATGGCGAGCCGGTTCGTCTGATGATCGATCTTGAGGAAACCGATGACGTTGTCGATCTGCGTGTCTACCGTCCGGGCGAAAAGCTGATTGTTGCTTCTGATATCGGCAATGGTTTCATCGTGGATGAAGACGAAGTGATTGCCACCAAGCGCGGTGGTAAGCGCGTGTTGAACGTGAGTGGTGAGGTTGAAGCGAAGGCTTGCGCGCCTGTTCATGGTGATCATGTGGCGGTTATCGGCGACAATCGAAAACTGATCCTGTTCCCGATCAAAGAAGTGCCGGAAATGGCGCGCGGACGCGGCGTTCGTCTTCAGAAATATCGGGACGGTGGGCTGGCAGACATCGCCACATTTACAAAGAAAGAGGGGCTTGTCATTGTTGATGCCAGCGGCCGCACGCGGACCTTCACCGATCTTAAGGATTGGATCGGTGCCCGCGGGAATGCAGGCCGTCTGCCGCCAAAGGGTTTCCCGCGGCGAAACAAGCTACGTTAGGAGCCAGCCATGCGCGCCGCAATAGTTCGTGACCGGAAGATTGTCGTCGACGATTACGCAGATCCTGTTCCCGGTGAAGGACAGGTACTGGTCAAAACGCTCGCGTGCGGCATATGCGGATCGGATCTTCACGCGCTCAAGCATGCGGAAAAAATGGCTGAGATCGCGCGCCGTACGGGTTCTGCGTTCACCATGGACCTCAGCAAAGACATCGTTTTCGGTCATGAGTTCAGCGCTGAGATACTGGACTTTGGCCCCAACACACAGTCGACGCTGAAGCCGGGCGCACGCGTCTGCGCCATGCCCATGAATATCGGTCCCTCAGGGGCTGAGTCGGTCGGCTATTCCAACCGTTTCCCGGGTGGGTATGGCGAATACATGCTTCTTCACAACGACATGTTGCTGGAGATTCCAAACGGCCTGTCGAGCGAACAAGCTGCGCTGACGGAGCCCATGGCGGTTGGCGCCCATGCGGTCGTCAAAGCCAACATGACCAAAGATGATGTGGCGTTGGTGATTGGCTGTGGTCCGGTCGGACTTGCCGTGATCGCGGGATTGAAAGCCCGCGGGTTGGGGCCCGTCATCGCCGCTGACTTCTCCGCCGGGCGGCGTGCACTCGCCGAGAAAATGGGCGCTGATGTCATTGTCGATCCCGCCGTTCAATCGCCCTACAAAAAATGGGCGGACTACAATGTGCCGGTGACGGGCGCGGAGGTGATGACCGCCACCATGATGGGGACGCCCACCAAGAACGCTGTGATTTTTGAATGTGTCGGTGTGCCCGGCGTGTTGCAGCAAGTGTTGGAAGGCTCACCCGTTCATGCACGGATCGTGGTTGTCGGCGTGTGTATGGAAACCGATCACATCGAACCGTTGCTGGCCATTAACAAGCAAGTCGACATTCACTTTGTGCTCGCCTACACAGCCGAAGAGTTTGCGGCGACTTTGGGTGACATCGCCGAAGGGCGCATGGATGTTGCGCCGTTGATTACATCGCAGGTGGGACTCGATGGAGTAGCACAGGCCTTTGAAACCTTGGCCTCGCCGGAAGACCAAGTCAAAATTCTGGTCAACCCGCACGGTCACTGAGGCGTCTGGAGAAGGCTCTGCCTCATTCCTTACATCGCTCATTCCGGCGGAAGCCGGAATCTCGTTCAGCTTGCGCAGGTGTGATTGACGAGATGCCGTCTTTCGACGGCATGAGCGGAAAAATTAGATGCCATGTGCTTGATAGATGGTCTTGAACGATCAATCGAACAGCACGCTCGGCAGCCAGGTTGCGATGCCTTGGTAGTAGGCGATGACGCACAGAGCGAAGATCTGTAGGCCAACGAACGGCAAGACGCCGCGATAGATGTCGATGGTGCGCACGGAAGGCGGCGCAACACCGCGCAAGTAGAACAGGGCAAAGCCAAAGGGCGGGGTCAGAAACGATGTTTGCAGATTGATCGCCATCATCACGCCCAGCCACACGGGATCGACGCCCATCTGCATCAGCACCGGCGCGACGAGGGGTACGACCACAAAGGTGATCTCGATAAAGTCCAAGAAGAAGCCAAGGATGAACATGATGATCATCACAACAAGCATCGCGCCAAACACGCCGCCCGGCATGGAGGTCAGGAAGGATTGAACCGTTTCGTCGCCGCCAAGACCGCGAAAAACCAGACTGAACAGCGCCGCGCCGATCAAGATGACAAAAACCATTGAGGTGATCTGGGTCGTGGTGCCCATCACATCGGTCAGGCAGCCATTGCGGTAGACACGGATCAGGCTGATGGCGATCCCCCATATGGCAACGGCGCACAGAACCATGGCGACAACAATCGCTATATAATCCGTGGGCGGAATGGTGTCGCGGGCAAGACGCATGTCAAAGTTTGCCGTCAGTGTAATCAGCCCGACAAACGCACCTGCCGCGGCAATGCCCGGCCAAAAGCCAAGCGGCATGGTGGGCTTGCCGCCGGTTTCGCGCAGTTCTTCCTTCTCAAGAAATGAAAAGCGGTAACCGGCCAGCAAGATGGCGCCAACAGCGCCGACAGCGGCGGCCTCGGTCGGCGTGGCAATGCCGGTGAGGATCGATCCAAGAACCGAAATGATCAAGGTGATGGGTGGGAGAAGCGCTCTCACGACTTGTCCGAGGAGCTTGTCGCGGTCCGCGGCCAGTTCTTCTGCCGGGATCGGGGGCGCGGCTTCAGGCCTGACAATGGCAACCACCATTTGATAGGCAATGTACATGCCCACCAGCATCAGGCCCGGCAGTAAGGCGCCGGCGAAAAGATCACCGACAGAAACGGTGTCGGGCGAGTAATTGCCCAAGGCAAGTTGGGCCTGTTGATAGGAAGACGAAAGCACATCCCCCAAGAGAACAAGCACAATCGACGGCGGAATGATTTGACCCAGCGTGCCGGCGGCGCAGATCGAGCCGGAGGCGAGGGCAGGATCGTATCCGCGTCGCAACATTGTCGGCAATGAAAGCAAGCCCATCGTGACCACAGTCGCTCCGACAATGCCGGTTGAGGCCGCAAGCAGGGCGCCAACAATCGAAACCGCAATGCCGAGCCCGCCACGAACCGTGCCGAACAACTTGCCCATCGTATCCAGCAATTCTTCTGCAACACGCGAGCGTTCCAGCATGACGCCCATGAAGATGAACAGCGGAACCGCGATCAGCACCTCGTTTGTCATCGTGCCGAATATGCGCTGAGGCATCGCGAACAAGAACGATGGATCGAAGACGCCGGCGGCGTATCCGATCCCCGCGAAAATCAAGGCGACACCGCCGAGCGTGAAGGCAACGGGATAACCGATAAGCAGGACGCCGCAGGCCACGGCGAACATGATGATGTCGAGTGCTTCGCGAAGATCCATATCAGAACGGCTCCGCGTTACAGCTCATGAGAGGGGGCATTGGATGTTGGCTCTTCACGTCCGGTCAGAATCAGGAACGCATGAATCGCTTTTGAAGCCCCTTGAAGAAACACCAAGACGCCGAAGATCAAGATGACCGACTTGAGCAAGAAAACCGCATGGATGCCGCTGGTTTCTTTGGAGCCTTCGAACACGGCCCACGATCGTTCGACGTAAGGAAACGACACCCAGAGGATCAAAGTTATCACCGGCAACAGAAGGGCGAGGGACCCCAAAAGATCGACCATCGCTTTGCGTTTCGGCGGCGCGTCCCGATAGAAAATATCCACCCGCACATGGCCCTCAGCCAGCAGCGTGTAACCGGCGGCCAGCATGAAAAGCATGCCATGCAAATAGACGACACCTTCCTGCATCTGAATGGAACCCACACCGAACACATAACGCAGGACAACAATGGTGAACTGCAGCAGCACGAGACAGAGGGCCAACCAAGAAACAACGCCGCCAATCGAACGATTGAGAGCATCAATTCCTTTTGCCAGACCTGTCAGGCTACCGATCATGTCGAAAGCAATTTGTTTTACTGTTCCAGCGGTTTAAACGCCGTTCTTCGGGCGTTCATATAGGCTTCGTCCGATCCGACCCCCCAAGCCATACCGTTCTTGCGTGCGGCGAGAAAACTCTCATAAATTCGGCCGGTTAACTCATCTTCCTGTGCGGCTTCTTTAATAACATCTTCCGACACGCGCTTCATTTCGGCGATGATTTCATCTGAAAAGCGGCGCAGCTGGACACCATGTTGGGTCACCAGATTGTCGAGGGCGCTGGCGTTGTGGTGATTGAATTCGGCCAGATCGTATGAGTCCTCTGCCATGCAGGCGTTCTGAATGATGGCGCGTTCGCTGTCCGAAAGGGACTGCCAAACATCCAAATTGACACCCAGTGCTAAAGTCGCACCGGGCTCGTGAAAACCAGGGACATAGTAATAAATCGGGTCGGCGACTTGGTGAAAGCCGAGAGCTTGGTCATTCCACGGGCCTACCCATTCTGCGGCTTCGATCCGGTTCTGCTGAAGCGCCGGATAGATTTCAGGTCCCGGCAGGGCTTCAGCCGCCGCGCCGAGCCGCCGCATCACTTCGCCGCCAAGACCGGGCATCCGTATCTTCAGGCTTTTGAGATCATCGAGCGTGTTGATTTCCTTGCGAAACCAGCCACCGGACTGCACACCGGTGTTTCCGGCCGGCATCGCTCTGATATTGAATTTGGCGCTCAACTCTTCCCACAGCGGCAGTCCGCCGCCATGGTAGAACCAGGCGTTGTTCTCGTTCGCTGTCAGCCCGAAGGGGACGGCCGTGAAAAAGTTGAAGCCCTTCGATTTACCCTGCCAGTAGTATTCAGCGCCGTGATACATATCCGCGGTGCCGCCGGAAACAGCATCGAAGGACTCAAAGGCCGGGACGATTTCGCCGGCGGCGTAGACTTTGATGGTCAGGGTGCCGTCGGTCATGTCGCTCACGCGTTTGGCAACGCGTTCTGCAGCAGCACCCAGTCCCGGTAGCCCTTTTGGCCAGGTCGTGACCATCTTCAGGGTTCTCTTTTTACGGGCGACGGCGGGTGCTGCGGGCCCTTCGCCGGCGCTGTTTGAGCCTTCGCCGCAACCGGCGAGTGCGGCTGTGCCGGCAACCAGGGCAGCTCCGCCGACCAACTTGCGTCTATCCATGATTTTATTCCCCAATAATGTCCGTGGCGTCGGTGGAGCTTGGTTCTGACAATTCACAAACGCGCCGAAAGTTCTTTATGTAAGACGTTGATTTTGTGCCTTAATCCGCTCTTTGGCGTGACCAGCCATTGGGTCCCAGGGTCTCCAAAGGCTGAAAGCTGGACTTATAGGCCATCTTGCGGCTGTTTTTGACCCAGTATCCCAGATATACATATTGAAGATTGCTGGCCACCGCGGTTTTGAGGTGATTGAGCACCATGTAGGTGCCTAAACTTCTGTCGCTCAGTGCCGGGTCGAAGAAGCTATAGACCATCGACAGGCCGTCATTCAGAACATCCGTCAATGCGGTTGCGATGAGCCGGTTGGCTTCAATCGGGCTGGTCGAGGCCTCTCTAAACTCGACCAAATGCGTGGAAATAGCCGAATCTTCGACCATGGCGCAGTAATCTTCCCAGTCCATGTCCGCCATGCCGCCGTCCGGATGGCGGGCGTCGAGATAGAGGCGCAAGAGCCTGAATTGTTCGTCTGTCGGCCGTGCCATCACGGTTTCGGCCTTTACGTGCTGGTTGCGCTTCAGAACGCGCTTCTGGGACTTTGAAAGTTGGAATCGGGTTGCATCCACCCGGACCGAAACGCAGGCAGAACAGCCGTCACACGCCGGTTTGTAGGCGATATTCTGGCTGCGCCGAAATCCGGCATGGGTCAGCGCATCGTTCAGCGGGCGGGCTGAATCGCCCAAGAGTTGAGTGAAGACCTTGCGTTCTAAGCGGCCCGGCAAATACGGGCAGGGTGACGGTGTCGTCAGGTAGAACTGCGGTATTTTTATGCCGGGATGTTCCGTCAATGCCGTTAACCTTGTTTCCCCAAATCCGACACGTGAAATCGACTCACGGGCCATCTTGTTTTTATAGACCGAAATACCAGGGGGCAAACAATGAAAATGTCAACCAAATCACAATAGACAGGGGGCCGCCAATCACCAAGAAGTCCCTGAATTTGTAGTGGCCGGGGCCCATCACCAGCAGATTCGTCTGGTAAGCCATGGGCGTGGCAAACGATGTGTTGGCGGCCAGTATGACCGCAATGACAAAGGCAGTCGGGTCAATATCCAACCCGCGCACCTCGTTCAGGCGTTCGGCGACATTGACCGCAATGGGCGTGAATAGAACCGCGGTGGCGTTGTTGCTCAACACATTCGTCAGCGCGGCAACGACCAAGAAGAATGCCGAAAGAATGACCGGCACGCTGGCAGCGCTGAGGGTGGTGAGCATCAAGTTGGCGATGTATTCCGCACCGCCGGTTGATTGGAGCGCGGCCCCCATTGCCAGGGCAGCCGCCACCAAAAGCAATATTTTCCGATCTATCGCACGTGCGGCTTGGCGCACGTTCAAACATCCGCTTGCGAGCATGAGGCCTGCCCCCGCCATGCCCGCCGTCACGATGGGGACGATGTCCAAGGCGGCGGCGCCGACACAACCCAAGAATATGAGGCGCGCCCGGCCAGCATGAGAGATTTTCGGAACATTGGTCGTTGACCAATCCAGCAATAAAACATCCCTGTTGGCGCGCAATCCGTCGACATTGGCCCGGTTGCCCAGCAAAAGCAGAACATCGCCGGCTTCCAGGCGAATGTCATTCATCTTCATACGGATCATTCGGCTCTGACGCTGAATGCCAAGAACGATACAGCCGGTCTGGTAATGAAAGCCGATCTGCGAAAGGCTGGACCCCACAACGCGTGAACCGGGCGCCACCACGGCTTCGGCTAAAACGATTTCGCCGCTACGGGGCGCGTTTTCGGGAATGTCGGCACCGAATTCGGCATCGTTCATCATGCCGCGCAGCAGGTCAGGATTTATGGCAAGTATCTCGCTGAGCTTTTGCCTTGTGGCGGCAACGATCAACGTATCGCCTGCATTCAGGGTCACATCTTCAAAGGGCGGCAGGATGGCCGTCTCGCGCCTTTGAATGACCCGGACGGTGATGTCAGGCAGGTCTTTGAACAGACCGGCCACCGGCGAAACGCCAACCAAGGGATGGTCCGGGGTGAGATCGATCTGGGCGATGAACTGGCGGCCATCTGAGAATTTCATTTCGCCCGCGAGCGATGATCTTTTGGGAATGAAGGGCGAAATGGCTAGGACATAAAGCGCGCCCGCGGTTGCCAAAATGGCACCAATGGGCGTGAAATCAAAAAAGCCGATCACCGGAAGGTTGGGATCTGCTTTGGTCATGGCCTGCGCGGCGAGCAGATTTGTCGATGAGCCGATCAAGGTCAGCATGCCGCCGAACACGGAAAAGAAGCTCAAGGGCATCATGACCTGGCTGGTGGGAACCCCAAGTTTCACCGCTAAGGCGCTGACGATGGGAATGAACATGACAACAACCGGCGTGTTGTTCATGAAGGCGCTGATGCACAGCACCGAGACCAGCGAAAAGACAAGCACCAAATAGGGGCGCGCCGTGCCGTGTTCGACCAGCCATCTTGTCGGCCGCTCCAATGCCCCCGAATGGAACAGCCCCTGACCCATCACCATCAAAGACAGAATGGCGAGCAATGCCGGGTTCGCGAAGCCGGAAAGGATTTGTTCCGCGCTGAGCGGATCGCCGTCAACAATGGGGAAGAAATGGAAGAAAATCAGGAACGCCACAATGATCCCCACGGAACTCATCTCCATGGGAATGCGGTCAATACTGTAGGAGATGACGCCCGCGAGAATGAAGGCGAAAGTCACCCACATTTGCCACGGCGTCGAAGCGATCATTTCCATTGTAGTGGAGACGGGTCCTGGTGCGGATAGAAACGGGGGCTTCAGCTGTCGACGATTGCCGACGGCCGACTCCTTTAAAGTTTACCTCTGAACCGGTGTCTGAGAAAGACCTGCAAAGGTCCTGTTATGGGGTGGTGGTGCGGCCTACCGACGTAGCGACGGCGGCAAAACAGGGGCTTCCCTGAGCAGAACAATGCTGATGCGCCGATTTCCCACGATATATGGGTCTTCAGGAAACAGGGGCTCGCTGCCTGCCTTGCCGGAAACCTGATAAATCCGATCATCAATCAGGCCGGCTTCCTGCAATATACGGCGGCTTGCATTGGCCCGGTCCGAAGACAGGTTCCAATTAGTGTAACCATCGGCGCGCTTGAACGGCTTTGAGTCCGTGTGACCACTCACCGTGATTCGGTTCGGCAATTTGTCGATGATCTTAGCGACCTGCTGAAGCAGCAAGGCGGCCCGGTGATAGGGCTCGGTCTGACCGGGCGGAAACATCGGACGGCCTTCTTGATCGACAATCTGAATACGCAAGCCTTCAGGTGTGCGGTCAATCAGCAAATTCTTAGACAGTTCAGCAAGTTCAGGCATGTCTTGCATGGCTTGTCTTAAAGATTGCTCGGCCTGCTTGAAGAGTTCCTCTTCGCGTGCGGCCAAGGCGTCTTCTAGTTGCTCTTGAGTCGGGCTTGATTCTGTCAGCTTCTCGGCGGTGTCTGGGGATGTTGAGCCCTCGCCGCCGGGGCCATCTTTGGACTTGCCGCCCGCGCTCTTCTGACCCGGCGGGTTTGGTTGCGCATTCGTCATAACGACCGAGGACGAGCCGCTGTTGCGCGCGCCATCGCTGCTGAAGGATTGTCCGCCCAGAATGCCGCCGGCGCCGCTTGTGGTTTGACTAATGGAAGCCGGGGCGAAGTAGTCGGCAATCCCGCGCTTTTGTTCGGGTGTCGTGGTGTTGATCAGCCAAAGCAACAAAAAGAACGCCATCATCGCGGTCACAAAGTCCGCATAGGCAACCTTCCAAGCGCCGCCATGATGACCATGGCCGCCCTTTTTAATCTTCTTGATGATAATCGGTTGTTCAGCGTTACTCATGCCGCGCGACTTTTCCGGACTCAGGACCAAAGACAGGATCGTATTTTTCGGGCCTAAGTTTCGGCTTGCGGGCTTAAGATCGCGTTATTGGTTGCTCCCGTCCGCGGATTTGCGCGGTGAAAGTGTTAACGCCGCAACCGCTTGATCTTCAATCTCGTCCGGATCCGTGGTGATTTCGATATAGGTGCCTTCCGCCCACAGAACCGAAAGATCTGCGTAATGCTTGGACAAAGGATTTCCGGATTGGCCGGTTGAAATCATATAGGCCGACTTATCAAGGTCGCTGAGGTCATAGATTGCGCGATAGCCCGACCCATGAATATTGGCGAAGGGGCGTGCGGACCCCAATCGGTTCTGGCCCCGATTGAGCGTGTAAGGCCCACCGCTGGTGGCTTGTTCGATGTTAAAGAAGTTCTTAATGACGGGAACGCTGCCAAAAGGTGTGTGGCTGTGCACAGCCTGATGTGCGTGACCCCACTGCCAGGTATCGATCCGGGAGCCATAGTCGGACACGATTCTGGCAATACTTTTTTTAAACGCCCGTTTGGCGATATCGGTACAAGTTTCCGTGGCTTCCGAAGAGACATCGTCACACCAATCCGTAAACGGTGCCTCGCCAGCCAATACGGCCGACACCATGTCCGGGTTGTAGCCCCAGGCCATGAAGAATTGATCGCCCAATTCATCGCTGATGAGTTGCCGTGAAAGTTCACGCATCCATGCGATGAAGATCAGCGGTTCAGCCTGGTCAACGCGCATGACATGGTCCCAATCGGACAAGGCCTCCCAGGCATCGATCTCCAACACGCTTAGTTTTTCGGACGCAACGGTTTCCAGAAGCGACGGCAGGAGGTCCACCGCCAACTGAGAGATGTCGTCCATTTGCATGGCGGCGAATGTCTCAATTGTGTGTGCATCCGTTTGGTTCAGAAGTGTTTCGATCCGCCGGGCGCGGTGATCGTCATCCCACTCGAGTGAAATCAAATGCGGATAGGAGTCGGGAACAATTTGATTGTTGGCGGTCCAAAGCTGCCCGCTGTCCGGGTTCGACCATTGGGGAAGGGCCTCGAAGGGCAAGAAACCGTCCCAATCATAGGTGTCGATCCAACCGGGTACCGGCGTCAATCCACGCGCCGTGTTCTCAGATTTGCGCTTGGGCACGCGGGCAGGGGCAATCAGCCCGATATCTCCTGAAACGTCCGCATACACCATGCTTTGCATTGGGGCGTGGTAGTGCCGCAAGGCGCTGAGGAATGCATCGCTCGATTGTGCGAACATAACGGACATGCCCGCCCTTAGCGTTTCGTCATCATCGCTCAACGCGGTCCAAGCAAGCGCAAAGACGTGCCCGTCAACGGCCAGCTCGCTTGTGAAGCCCAGATCGGTTGGAATTACCGGTCCATGCCGGGAGCGTCTGATCTCGGTTTCAATATCGGAGCCTAGGCGGACCTTGATGGTCTCCGTGCGTGTTTCGAAAGCCTCAAAGCCGTCAGGTGTGAGATACTCGCCGTCGTTTTCCGGATTCAGTTTTTCAACAAAAATGTCCTGAACGTCGCCACCCGTATTGGTGAAGCCCCATGAAATGTGATCGTTCCGTCCGAGAATGACAGCGGGCACACCCGGCAATGTGCCGCCGACCACGTCTTGATCCGGAAAGGCGAGATGGGCGAGGTACCAAACCGATGGTGTCGAAAGCCCCAAATGGGGATCGTTGGCCAGCAATGGCTTGCCGGACTTTGTGCGCGAGCCGTCAACGACCCAGTTGTTGGATGCACCGATCAAAGGACGGGCCGCCAGATAGGCTTCTGCCTGTTGCGCCTCTTGGGGTGGTTTTGGAAGCTCCGCGATCACCGGTGCTTGCGGAGGCATGAGTTCGGCGATTTTGTCCGAAGGTAAAATCGTATTGAGCCGTGTGCGGATGACTTCACGAAAGGCGTTGGAAGAAAGGCCAACGGCCATGAATTTGATGATGACGGCAGAATCTTCGGGTTTCCAGGCCTCGGGCCTGTGACGCAAGATGGAGAATTCCGGAGGGAGCGCGCCGTCACTGTGTTCAAGGAAGGCGTTGACGCCGTCGCTATAAGCAACAAGGGGTGACTTTATTTCACTCGGCAGCGCGGCATATCCGCGGCTGGCGGCGCCATAAAGGTCAATCGTGCGCAGAAGAATATCGGCATCGGTTGCTAGCGAGCCAAACAGTTCCGACAGGCGACCTTGGCCGATCCTTCGGATCATTTCCATCTGCCAAAGACGGTCTTGGGCATGGGCAAAACCCAAGGCGAAGTAAATCTCGCTCGGGGTGTCGCCGGAAATGTGGGGGACGCCGTATTTATCTCGAACGATTTGCGCGGAGCCCGTCAGGCCGGCGACTTCAATCGTGCCCTTAGTTGTCGGCAGCGAGTCGTGCAAGCGAACATGCCAGACGACGAGAAGAGCGATGGTTGTGCCCGCCAATGCAGCGAGCGCAACAGCAATCCGCTTGAGCCATTTTTTCATTTGAGTCCGCAGAATAAGATCACGCTGTAATCCAACGAAGATGGTTGTATACCATCGCTGGAATCCGCCGCAAATGGGCGCTGAGTTGGATAAGAGGGACGGGACATGAGTCAGAAGCTGGCATTCTTGGGATTGGGCGTCATGGGTTTTCCGATGGCCGGCCATTTGGCACGTGCCGGACATGAGGTGACGGTCTACAACCGCACGAAGGAGAAAGCCCGCGCCTGGTCGGAGAAGTATGGCGGACAAACTGCGGATACACCGGCGGACGCCGCAAAAGGGGCAAGCGTTGTCTTCTTATGTGTGGGGAACGATGCAGATGTTCGCGAAGTGGTGTGCGGCGAGGGTGGCGCTCTGTCGGGTATGGATGCGGGCACCATTCTTGTCGATCACACCACCACGTCCGCCTCGCTCGCGCGCGAACTCTCTGTCCTGGCCGACAAAAAGCAAGTCGGGTTCTTGGATGCGCCTGTGTCCGGCGGTCAAGCAGGCGCTGAGAATGGTGCCTTGACGGTTATGATGGGCGGTAACTCTGAGGCCTTTGAAACGGTGCGTCCTCTTATCGATGTTTACGCCAAACAAATGCGTTTGATGGGCGAGGTGGGAACCGGTCAGTTGACGAAAATGGTTAACCAGATTTGCATCGCAGGCCTCGTCCAGGGCCTGTCGGAAGGACTTCATTTTGCCGAGCAGGCGGGGCTCGATGGCCGCGCGGTAATCGATGTGATTTCAAAAGGCGCGGCGCAGTCGTGGCAAATGGAAAACCGGTACGAGACCATGATTGATGAAGAATTCGATCATGGCTTCGCGGTTGATTGGATGCGCAAGGATCTGGGCTTCTGCCTGGATGAAGCGCGCCGCAACAAGGCGCATCTTCCGGTCACCGCGTTGGTGGATCAGTTTTATGCTGAAGTTCAAAGCATGGGCGGCGGCCGCTGGGACACGTCAAGTTTGATTGCACGCCTGAAGGCAACAAAGAAAAAGGCGACCTGATCACCGTCTGATCAAAGGCCGCCTTTTGAAAACGTCTGGTGAGAAAGCGCTATTGGTATGTTTTCAAACCAGGGAAGTCGGTCGCTTCTGTGTGCTTCATCTTGTTTTCGGGAGAGCATTTCCCGCCATATTGCACGAACAGATTGTTCACCATCGTTTGAATGTCGCCATTCTGATTATTGATAATCACGCGCTCGCCGTTGACCCGCTTGACGGTGTTCCCCGATGCGGAGGCAATGGCCGGATTTGAAAGCATCATGGAAAAAGACTGAAGCATTGGCGAATCGCCTGTGATGGTCACGGTGCATTTCTCCGTACCGGCTGTGTAGGTCGCGGACGCGCTGATGCCGCCGCCAAACATGGCAGCACCGCCCGCATGGGCATCACCGTCTTCCCGTGTCCATTCCGGACCGATGGCGGGCGGCAGATAGGCGCTCAGGCCCTTTGCCTTTAACTGGCTGACCAATTGAACAGCAAACTCAAGCGTTGATTTGGCTTCGGCGACCTTACCGTCGAGATAAGCCTTAAGGCCTGCAACAATTTCCGCGGTGACTTCGTCTTTTTTGTCTTCCGGAATTTCAATCGTTTCGCTTTGTGCCATGGCACTTGAAACGCCCAGCGACGCACTCAGCACGCCCGCCGCCAATAAGTTTTTCAGATGGGTCATCCAACTATCCCCTTGTTAATTCGTTCAGCGCGACTTTAGCAGATGCAAAAAATCGATGGTAGTATCCTATGTGAGTCGGCGATTTGGTGAGGCTAAGCCTATGAAATCCGGGCAAACATCGCGTTCCTACCATCATGGCGATTTGAAGAACGCTCTCATTGATTCAGCGGCGACAATCCTTGAAACACGAGGGCTTAACGAACTGAGTCTGCGCGGTGTCGCGCGCCGCGCCGGTGTTTCGCGAACAGCCCCATACCGGCATTTTGCAGACAAGGCCGAATTGCTGGCCGAGGTTATTGCCGATGGCGTTTACATGCTGTTGGCCGATGTCGAGGATGCAATTCTCAGTGCGGGAAACAGGCAGAATAGGGCCGTTGCGGTGGTCAAATCCTTTGGCCGGTTTGCGGTGGAGCAGCCGACCCGGTATCGGCTAATGTTCGGCAACGCTGATGTGGCCGGTAATGAGATTTTGCGTGTTGCGAAAAGTGCATTGCGGGATGCGCTCGAAGACGCATTTGGGCCGAAGCGAGCGTCATCTGTTCTCATGGTCTCACTGGGCGCGGCAACCATGGCTCATGATGATCAGCTTGCGGATCGTTCACCTGACTGGATGGAAGACGAAGAAGTGATCGCCCCGCTTTTCGATACAATGATGGGACGACGATAGAAGTTCCACTATCAATTTAAGTGAGGTGAAGAGCCAAAAGGTCATTGCGAGCCGCCGATAGGCGGCGTGGCAATCCAGAGAAACTTACTCCGAGCTTGCTGCCCTGGATCACCACGCTCGCTGAAGCTCGCTCGCGAAGACGACCAGGCGAGCTGCTTACCGTGAGCGGAATGTCTTTATGCGTCCTTTAGCAGAGTTGCCGCTTCGTAGGCGAAATATGTGAGGATACCTGCCGCGCCTGCGCGTTTGAACGCCATCAGGCTTTCAAGGATCGTCAATGAACGATCCAGTCCGCCTTGTTCGATGGCGAGCGACAACATCGTGTATTCGCCGGACACATGATAGGCAAAGGTCGGTACGTCAAACTTATCGGAAATGCGCGCTACGACATCAAGATAAGGCATCCCGGGTTTGACCATCACCATGTCGGCACCTTCATTGAGGTCGAGCGCAATTTCCGGAAACGCTTCCAGTCCGTTGGGGGGTGACATCTGATAGGTGCGTTTGTCGCCGACAAGAGCTTTCGTCGAACCGATGGCGTCGCGGAAGGGGCCATAAAAAGCGGACGCATATTTGGCCGCATAGGACATAATCAGCGTGTCGGTGTGACCGGCGGTCTCCAAAGCATCCCGGATCGCGCCAATACGGCCATCCATCATATCGGAAGGGGCAATGATATCGCAGCCCGCGTCGACCTGAAGAAGGGCTTGCTTGATCAGGATGTCGACGGTTTCGTCGTTCAGAATTCTGTCATCTTTGAGCAGGCCATCGTGGCCATGGCTGGTATAGGGGTCGAGCGCCACGTCACAGAGGACACCGATATTGGGAACCGCTTGCTTAATCGCGCGGGTTGATTGGCAAACCAAATTGTTCGCATTCAGCGCCTCCGATCCGGTTTCATCCCGCGTGTCACTATCTGTGTACGGAAAAAGTGCAACAACGGGAATGCCGAGCGCCGCTGCTTTCTCTGCCTCGCGCTGAACTTGATCGACGGACAAGCGGAATACGCCGGGCATGGAAGAGACCGGCTCGCGGACATTGGTCCCAGTGGTCAAAAAGAGCGGCCATATCAAATCATTCACAGTCAGCGCGTTTTCTGCAACGAGCCGGCGCGACCAATCTGCCTGGCGATTACGGCGCATTCGGGTGCGGGGATAGGTACGATCACCGGGGTGACTGGTCGGATTTGACATCAGGCTTGCGTCTTCCTTTTTTGCATGTCTATTTGGCGTAACATATCGGCATTGGCCCGATCATACACAATTCAGAAGAGGAGGGAGGCTCGTGAATTTTGAGCTTTCCGAAGATCAACGTGCATTTCAAGACATGGCACGTGGATTTGCGCAAGACCAATTGACGCCCCACGCCGCGGAATGGGACGAAAACAAACACTTTCCTGTGGACACGCTGCGCGCGGCTGCTGCACTTGGCTTTGGAGGGATCTACGTAAACGAAAATGTCGGTGGATCCGGTCTCGGGCGTGTCGACGCCGCCATTATTTTTGAAGAGTTGAGCGCGGGCTGTACGTCAACCGCGGCCTTCATTTCGATTCACAATATGGCGTCCTGGATGATCGACCGTTTCGGCAATGACGCTCAGCGCGAAAAATGGCTGCCGCGTCTCAGCACCATGGAACTGATCGCGAGCTATTGTTTGACGGAACCGGGGGCGGGCAGCGATGCGGCAAGTCTCCGAACCAAGGCCGCCAAGGACGGCGATCATTATGTGCTGAATGGTACCAAGGCATTTATATCGGGTGCCGGTCATTCGGATCTCTATGTCTGTATGGTACGCACGGGCGACGACGGCCCTAAAGGCATTTCCTGTTTGGTGATCGAGAAGGATTCACCGGGGCTGAGTTTTGGAAAACAGGAAGTCAAAATGGGCTGGAACAGTCAGCCCACGGCACAAGTCATTTTCGAGGATTGCCGCGTGCCGATTGCCAACCGTATTGGTGAAGAAGGACAGGGCTTCAGCATTGCGATGGCGGGCTTAGATGGGGGGCGTCTGAACATCGGTGCCTGTTCAATCGGCACCGCGCGCTCTGCCGTTGAAACCGCCACACAATATATGAAGGACCGCAAACAGTTCGGGCGCGCGCTGGCTGACTTTCAAGGCCTGCAATTCAAACTTGCTGATATGGCAACTGAACTAGAAGCCGCACGCCTGATGATCCGGCAAGCGGCGTTTAAGCTCGATCAGAAGTCTCCGGACGCCACAAAGCATTGCGCCATGGCGAAGCGCTTCGCGACAGATGCCGGCTTTTCGATCGTCAATGAAGCGCTGCAAATCCACGGCGGGTACGGCTATTTGCGCGAATATCCCCTTGAACGCCACTTGCGCGATGTGCGTGTGCACCAAATTCTTGAAGGGACGAACGAGATCATGAGGGTCATCGTCTCCCGCCAGTTACTCAACGACTAGCGATCGCGAGAAGTCCATGTCTGAACAAGAGCTCTTGGCTGAAAAAGTAGGTGCTATTGGGTCGATTACCCTCAACCGGCCGAAAGCGTTGAATGCGCTGAATCTAAACATGTGTCATTTGATGCGGCCGGCCCTTGAAGAATGGGAAAAGGACGATGCGGTGAAAGCGGTCGTCGTCCAAGGCGCAGGTGACCGTGCCTTTTGCGCCGGGGGTGACATCCGCGCGCTGCATGATTCCGGTAAAGAGGGCACGCCGTACGCCATCGACTTTTACGGCACTGAATATCGCCTCAACGCCTACATCCATCACTATCCGAAGCCGTATATCGCGTTGGTGGACGGGATCACGATGGGCGGCGGCGTTGGTCTGTCCGTACACGGAGACCATCGCGTGGTTACCGAGCGCACTTTGTTTGCCATGCCGGAAACCGGCATCGGTCTTTATCCCGATGTGGGCGGCAGCTATTTCTTGTCCAGATGCCCCGGTCAAACCGGCATGTATCTAGGATTGACGGGTGAGCGGCTGAAGACCGCCGACACGCTTTATGTCGGGGTCGGCACTGCTTTTACGCCTTCGGAAAAGCTGGGTGGTTTGGTCGACCAACTCTCGTCTGGTGTCGAACCCAAAAAAGCCATTGCGTCCGTTTCGGAAGAAACAGATGCTGCACCGCTTGCAGAACATCGAGAAAAGATCGACCACTTTTTTGCAAAACGCTCAGTCGAGGAAATTGTTGAAGCCCTGGAAGCTGAGGACGATGCCTGGGCGCAAAAGACAGTGGAAACGATGAAGACGAAATCGCCAACATCGCAGAAACTGACCTACCGGCAGATTTGCGAAGGGGCGACGCGGGACTTTGACGATTGTATGCGCATGGAATTCAGAATGACCAATCGAATTGTTGATGGTGTCGATTTCTATGAAGGTGTACGTGCAACCATCATAGACAAAGACCAGTCACCGAAATGGAATCCGAATTCGCTGGCTGAAGTCAGTGCGGAAGCAATCGACGCTTACTTTCAGTCGCTCGGTGATCGGGAACTGCAACTCCCTTAAGAGAATAGAGAAAACGACCAAGGAACGGAGGACCACATGGCCAAAATTGGTTTCATTGGATTAGGCAATATGGGCGGACCGATGGTCGCCAATCTCATCAAGGCTGGAAACGAAGTGAAGGCCTTTGATTTGTCAGCAGACGCTATGGCACGTGCCAAGGCTGCGGGCGCGGCGGAATCTGCAACTGCGGGCGCGTGCGCAGCCGACGTTGACGTTGTGGTAACCATGTTACCCGCCGGGCGCCATGTGCGTGAGGTTTATATGGGGGCCGGCGGTGTCATCGAAACTGCGGCACCCGGTACGTTATTGATTGATTCATCAACAATCGATGTGGCCAGTGCCCGTGCGGTGGAAGAAGCTGCGCAGGCCAAAGGACTGGGGATGGTTGATGCGCCCGTGTCCGGCGGCGTGGGGGGCGCAGAAGCTGGTACATTGACCTTTATGGTCGGAGGCTCGGATGACGCGTTTGGTCAGGCGAAGCCGATTTTGGATGCTATGGGCAAAACGATTGTGCATGCCGGCGGGCCGGGAAACGGTCAAGCGGCCAAGATCTGCAACAATATGATCCTCGGCATTTCGATGATTGGTGTTTCCGAAGCCTTTGTGTTGGCAGAAAAGCTTGGCCTTGATCATCAGAAGCTGTTCGACATCTCGTCGACCGCGTCTGGTCAGTGCTGGTCCTTAACAAGTTATTGCCCTGTGCCGGGTCCCGTTGAGACGTCTCCGGCAAACCGGGATTATGCGCCGGGATTTACGGTTGCCATGATGTTAAAGGATTTGCGTTTGGCGCAAACGGCGGCACAAGACAGTGGGGCGGCAACACCATTGGGTGCGCAGGCTGCCGCGCTTTATAGCCTTTTGGAGTCAGCCGGGCAGGCCGATATGGATTTTTCCGGCATCATTAAGATGATCCGGGGCCAGATCACTTAAACTCCTGAATGATGTAATATTGAGTAACATTCTAGCCACTTAACGGCTCTTTAGGGCTCGTCGCCCATACTGCTCAAATTCCTATTGCGTATTGTTTGAGTTTGTAGGGCATTGCCATGAGTACTGCGACGAGTGTTCAACAGCCGGTTGAGGTTGTTTCCAACGAGGCTTTCAAGGCCCAGTATCTTGAAACCTTAACTTTGGTTGAGCGGCTACACCGGCAACTGCTCGATGTTATTAAAGACGATTTGGACCGTGCGGGTTTGAGCAGCGTGAACAGTGTTCAGGCACTGCTGCTTTACAATATCGGCGACGCCGAATTAACAGCGGGCGAGTTGAGAAGTCGTGGTCATTATCTTGGGTCAAACGTCTCGTACAATCTGAAAAAACTTGTCGAAGCTGGATACATTCATCACGAACGGTCTGAAATGGATCGCCGCTCCGTCCGTGTACGGTTGACCGAGAAGGGCCGGCAGATCGCTGAAATGGTCGACAGCCTGTACGACCGGCACATCAAAGCCGTCACCGATATCGGAATCTTTGCGGATTACAATCTGAGCGATGTAAACAATGCACTGCAGATTCTTGAGCGCTTCTGGAGCGATCAGATTCGCTATCGGCTGTAAATGTCGCCGATCTGACTGATCTAACATCATGAAGTCCGGCCGTTGCGCCGGACTTAATTTTTTCTCGGCCATTAACCAAGCTCCCAACGCGCATTGCAGTTCAAGCGCGCCGCGTCCATGATTGCGCGTTCGCGCAGTAACAAATGATGCGGGGTAGGGAGATGAAGATCGCACTGATGGTCGTAATGGCCTTTTTCGGCCTTGTCGGAGTCGCTATTGCCGGGGCTTCTATTCTTGGTGGGCTTGATGGGTATGCCGCATTCCAAGGGCAAGCGTTCGGCACGGCGCCGACCGAGATTGGATTTGTCGCCGCGGACAGTGAGTTTCGCTTTTTTGCGGGCACTTTTCTCGCATTGTCCCTCGGCTATCTGTATTGCTTGATCGGTATCGACACCAAAGGGCCCTTGATTGTCGGCATTTCAGCCGGGTTGTTGATTGGCGCCGCATCGCGTGCGGTGGGCTATGTGGAAACCGGGTTCATTCCGGAAACCGCCGGTGCGTTGACGGCGGAAATTGTCTTTCCTCTGTTGATCCTATTCTTATACAGCCGTGTCAGCAGGAACTAAGCTGCGTCATTCGTTCTTCGTCGATCAAGGCTTGATCCTTGCGCGTTGAAGGTGGCCGCCGCAATACGGATTGACGGCGGCCATTCAAGACTGTGGAAGCACCGGCGCGGCTATAATCCCGGAGGCTCAGGCTCAAGATCCTCTATCAGCAGGATGGCCTCGAAACTTTGAATATCGCGCGCGTCTTCTTCAATGATTCCGGAAATCCATGAGACTCGCAGTTCAGCACGAATTGTCTTCGAAGACTTAGTCAAAGTGTTTGCACTCAGGTGACCGACTGGGTCTTGAAGCGAAACCGCGTCAACATAAGCCGCGATGTCGAAGGTCAGATCCGGTGCCGCGTCATCTTGTTTAAGTGTGAGAAGGCCGGATTTGTCGTCAAAGCTGGCCGTTAAGCCGATGCCATCCGGACCGACGCGCAATGTGTGGGACTCTGATCCATAGAAGCGCAGAGTCGAAAGATAATCGAACCCTGTGATTTCCGCTTCGATCAATTGCACGGGGGTTCCGTAGTTAAATGAAGGTACATTGCTGTACCGATACAGCGTTTTGTACCCCAGTGCCGTGACGAGACTATCTGTGTACGGATCGGGATCTTCCGGTCGAAAGTTTCTTTCCGCTAAGAAAGCAAGCAGTGCTTCCTGTTTGTCCGTTGTCATAAGATATTGGACGATCGATGTTACTTCGCGGTTGGCCGGGTCGTCAGCAGCGATGTCGATAGGTTTGATCACACCATTCGTGAGCGTTCCCGATTGCTCAAAAATGCTTTCAAGCCGAGCCAGTTGACTGTTTTGTGACAGGGAAAAGAAACTCCAGGGACCGACCGTCGACAAAACAAGCAACGCGGCAAGTGGTATGGGCATCCAACGGGGGTGGGATTTGCGGCGGATGGTGTAAAGGGCTGTGATGGTGATAAGCCAAATGGCAAAAACAATCAGGATCAGCCGGGTTTCGGTGAACCCGTAAGCGTCGATCCGAATCTTTGTTGCCCAAACGAGCAAAACGAGCGGCACGATAAGCGCAGGGAAAAAATAACGGTCAAAAAGGCGGAGAAGGGCGGGACCCTCGGCAACTAAGGGCCGAACGATCAAGTGAGTTACGACACCCATTGAGGCGTAAACGGAGATGAGCGTGGCGACATAGCCGTTGGGAAGCGCGCCATCGATCGCGATCTTGATAATGTATGCGTAAATCAGCCCGAAATAGGCAATGATCAACGGAACCAAAAAGTAAGTCGAGAGAACACGCACCACCCAGGGGATACTGATCGCTAAACGTTCGGAGAGCTGTGGAATGCCCGTCAGCGCCATCCAAGGTCCGATGATTGAAAAACAGAACAACCAGGTGTCTACATAGACATCGTCATCCACGTCGACATTGAACAGGACCTCTAAGGCGCCGTAGAACGCCGAAAGCCCGGACGCCGATACGACCGCGGCAAGCAGCCCAATTGCCGCGCTGGTCCAACTGGACAGGTTGAATTGCCAGAATTCGTCGGCGGATGAGGGCGACTTCAAATAGCCGGCGAAGGTCAACGCCAGCAGGCCGGCACCGCCAAGCAGCATGGCGGTCATCCAAAGCTGAAAATCATCCGTTGGTGAGAGTGAATAAATGCGCAGCCCAATTGCAAGGATGGCAAGGGCGGAAAGCCCAAGGGGTAGGAGTGGGCTCCAGGAACGCGTCTCGGAAAAAAGATCGATGGCGAGAACGGCGAAGAAGCTCAGGACCAGAAGCAAATAGAGTTGATAAAACTCGTCCTCGCTCCAGCCAAAGAGGTGCCACTCATGGACGACAGAAAGGAGCGTGATAAACGCGAGAGCCATAAGGCCGACAGGGATCGGAAATCGCTTTGCGGTTTCAGCGAGATTGTCGGTTAATTTCAGCAGGCGTCCGAGCAGGTTCGACATCATTGTGACGATGGTCCCAGGTTATTTGCGAAAGTGAGCGTAGAAAACATTGAGGTCAATTTGTGGTGATGAGGACCCATATGCGTCTTGACCCGTCCCGAAGTAAGGCTCTGACCGCCTAATTTTGATGCTGAATCCGTGGCTATTGTGCGCAAGATCACATATGGTGACGAAAAGACAATCTTGGCGGCCCCAGGCGTAGTTGAGCATGACCGAGTAGACGAACTTGGTTCTACTTTGTTTATGCGTGATGATCGTGATCGCAAGGGAGGGTAAGCCAAGGCGCGTGCAATTGGTGTGGGTGTTTCTGAGTTGACGTTTGAAAGACTAGTTAAGTGCGCACGACTCGCGTCGGCCGGAATTCTCACTGGCGCGTTGGTTAGCGTTTTGGCATTGCCGTCTTACGCAGAACAGCGCGATTGGCGGCAGGCCGATTTGGTTAATCCCTGGCGCGTAACCGCCACAAATGACGTTCAACAAAACATTCAACCCGCGATTCACCCACAAGGTGCGGCACGTCTAGAAAAGGCATTAGCTGTCTATCGTGAGATACAATCTTGGGGGGGCTGGCCGCGCCTGAGAGAGCGCACCGATCTCTCGCAAGGGTCGATCAACCCAGAAGTTCTTAAGTTGCGCGAACGGCTGGCAGCGACGGGAGATCTGCTTGAACCGTCAAGACATCCGAACAAGTTTGACGAGGCACTTGTCGCGGGCATCAAGCATTTTCAATCGCGCCACGGATTGCCCGAGACGGGCGAGGTAGATCGCGTCACCTTTGACGTTTTGAATATTCCCGTCACGGAGTGGATCGACAAAATCGTTCTCAACCACGACCGTCTTTCAAAGCTCAAGCTGAACAAAAGCGGCAAATATGTTGCTGTGAATATTGCGGATGCGACGCTTGAAGCCGTCAATGATGGGTTGGTCGAACAACAGCACCGGGTTGTTGTGGGACGCACGTTTCGACGCACGCCTTTGATGACAAGTAAGATCACCCACGTTGATCTCAATCCGAATTGGTATCTCCCGGCCAGCGCCAACCGGTGGGATGTGCTGCCAAAGCAGAAGCGTGACCCGTCTTACGTGCGAAAGAACCGCTTCCTGGTTTATCGCGACAATGGCGAGCAGCGTTATCGCGTCAACCCCGATCACGTGAATTGGGATGATCCCGACGTCTACCAATATTATCGGTTCGTTCAGCTTGCTGGACCGAAGAATGCCCTGGGAACGGCCATCATTCGCTTCCCAAACAACAATGCCATTTTCTTGCACGACACGCCCAAGAAAGAACTTTATGAGCGCGCGCAGCGGATGCACAGTTCAGGGTGCGTGCGCGTTGAGGGGATACAGGACCTGGTCGGTTGGTTGTTGGAAGACAGGTCTGACGAATGGACTCGAACCAAGTTGGATGAGGCTTGGAAGAATAGAAAGATGGCGCGCGCGGATCTTGATGAAACGATCCCTGTGCATCTGACTTACGTAACCGCGTGGGTGAGCCAAGACGCCGTTCTGCAATTCAGGAATGATGTGTATCGGTTGGACAAACGGTATCGGCGTCAAATGGCTGCCCTTGATCGTTGAGTTGCTGGATTATTTGTCGCCGATGGAATGACCACGCATCCGTTTCTTGATCATGAGGGTGTTTTGGCCTTTGCGCATCGCGGCGGCGCTGGTGATTGGCCGGAAAACACAATGCCGGCCTTTCAGGCGGCGATCGATCTTGGATACAAATACATTGAAACTGATGCGTACTGCACACGGGACGGCGTGCTGTTGGCCTTTCACGACGACCGTCTTGACCGGGTGACGGACCGAACCGGGCTCATCGAAAAATTGGACTATTCGGAAGTGGCTGCGGCGCGGGTTGATGGAACGGAACCGATCCCCTTGCTCGAAGACGTTTTGTCAGGTTGGCGGGATGTGCGGGTCAACATTGATCCTAAACATGACGCGGCTGTCGGCCCCTTAATCGACGCCATCAAGCGCACAGGTGCGATCGACAGAATTTGTGTCGGATCGTTTTCCGGCCGGCGGTTAGCACGATTGCGGGCCGCTCTGGGTCCAAATCTGTGCACGTCCATGGGGCCAATCGAAGTGTTCCGATTATGGTTGCGGGCGAGGGGGCTGCCGGTGCCGCTGCCAAATGCCCAATGTGCCCAGCTTCCCGTCCAAGCCGGCAGGATCACCTTGATTGAACCAAGATTGATTGAAACGGCGCATCGGGCAGGGTTACAGGTCCATGTGTGGACGATCGACGATGCTGACGAGATGAACCGTCTCATTGATCTAGGGGTGGATGGACTGATGACGGATCGGCCGAAGGTGCTCAAAAGGGTCCTCGAAGAGCGCGAAAAATGGTCACCCCGGGCTTTCAACAGCACCAGTTAAACCCAATGTCTTGAAAGGCAGATTCGTGCGACGATAAGCGGGCTGGTGAGCATTTTACCGATTTGTTTACCCATGATTGAATAAATGACGCACGGGTCATAAAATCGTGAGACAATAAGGGATCAGGGGCATGGACTATCAAAAGGTCTTGTCGGGTGCGATTGACGATCTCAAGAACGAAGGTCGATATCGCGTATTTGCAGACATCGTGCGTCAACAGGGCGCTTTCCCCAAAGCCGTCTTGTATGACGGTTCGGCGACGAAAGACATCGTGGTTTGGTGCAGCAATGATTATTTGTGCATGGGCCAAAACCCGCAAGTTATTGCCGCTATGCACAAAGCGATGGACGAAGTCGGGGCGGGCTCCGGCGGCACGCGCAACATCTCTGGCACGACCCACTATCATGTAACGCTTGAGCACGAACTCGCAGACCTGCACGGCAAGGAAGGCGCCCTTCTGTTCACATCCGGTTACAATGCCAATGACGCCACGCTCAGTACTTTGGGCCGGCTATTCCCAGGGTGCGAAGTGTACAGCGATGCGCTCAATCATGCATCGATGATTGAAGGGATCCGCCGCGGTATTCCGAATAAGCGCGTTTGGCGGCACAACGATCTGAAACATCTTGAAGAGCAGTTGCAGGCGTCGGACCCAGACGCCCCTAAAGTCGTCGCCTTTGAATCTGTGTATTCGATGGATGGTGACATCGCGCCGATCGGCGAAATCTGTGACATCGCGAAACGTTATAACGCCCTGACTTATCTCGATGAAGTGCACGCCGTTGGCCTTTACGGTGATCGTGGCGCCGGCATCGCCGAACGCGATGGCGTGATGGATCAGGTCGACATTATCGAAGGAACGCTTGCCAAAGCATTTGGAATTATGGGGGGCTACATTGTTGCCTCGTCTTTGATGGTCGATGCCATCAGGTCCTATGCGCCGGGATTTATTTTTACAACGTCACTGTCGCCTGTACTGGTTGCAGGGGCTATTCAAAGTATCCGGCATCTCAAAACCTCGCAGGCCGAAAGAACGCGTCACCAGGAACGCGCGGCCAAGCTGAAACAGATGTTTAAGGATGCGGGTCTGCCGGTCATGGAAAGCGAAAGCCACATTGTGCCTTTGCTTGTCGGCGATCCAACGCTTTGCAAACGCGCCTCAGACGTTCTGTTGGACGCCTACAACATTTATGTTCAGCCGATCAATTACCCCACGGTTCCACGCGGCACAGAACGGCTCCGGTTCACCCCGAGCCCGCAGCATACCGATGAAATGATGGAAGACTTGGTCAACGCGTTGGGCAAAGTTTGGGGCGATCTAAGAATCGCCGAGGCGGCTTAGATCCTGAGAGACTGAATGCAGCGCGGGCGTGAAGTGTATGTCGAATTCATTCCGGTAGGCGCTTACGTCAAGGTCTCCGCCGTCGACGCCGCATCGGGAACCGAAGTTTCCATTGTTGGCCCTTCGAATGCGAGTCCCGCAGAGCTTGAAGCGAACGTGATGCGCAAGCTCGACTATGTCATGCAAAAGAAAAAAACGCAGACGCGCCCGCGCGGGTCGATCCGCGTCTAACCCGCAAAGGATGCGTCTGGTTACCGGTTCCTTGGCGGACGCCTGTTCGATGGACTTTTGCTGATGCGGCCAAGTCCAATTTTCTTAGCGAATTCGGACCGTTGCGCCGCGTAGTTCGGTGCCACCATCGGGTAGTCCGGCGGCAAGTTCCACTTCGAACGGTACTCTTCCGGCGACATGTCATAATTCGCACGCAAATAGCGCTTCAGCATTTTGAGGCGCTTGCCGTCTTCAAGACAGACAATGTATTCGGGTGTGACCGAACGCCGAATGGGCACGGCTGGCTTTTGAGTCACCTCTTCAGACAACTCTTTTTCGTTGGCAAGTCCACCTAAGACGCCGTGAACCGTCCGGATCATGCTCGGAACCTCAGACGCCGGTATCTGATTGTGACTGACGTAAGCAGAAACAATATTTGTGGCTAATCTTAATGTGTCTTCGGCAGGTAATTCTTCTTCTTGATTGGTATCCGACATGGGTTTGATCCCACTTTCAATAAATTACGCCTCATAATGAGTTCTTTATCACTTAGAACAGAGTATGAATCAAGTTTTCCTAGTAATTATATTGTTATACTCAATATTTTATATTTACTAATGTGTATTTAGGGCAGTTTTACGTTGATAGATCGAAGATTTACTGGCTTTTATGGTTAACAATACAGAGGCCGAAACTTTGGCTCTTCCGAGACTACGCGCTGAGGCACTTATTGTGGAGACTTGGCTCAAAATGCCGACATATGGTATGAGCTGTGCCCGGAAGGCTGCCGGCGCCTTTAAAGCGATGAATGCCGGAACATCACTATAACTCGATCGGTCGGACCAACTAGGCGACACGCGGCAGGTTACTTCACGGAGCTGTCTGAAACCTGTTCGATTTGGCGCAAAACCGGCCAGTTTGACCTTGGCAGACGCAAGATACGCAGATGCGAGATACGCAAATGCAAGATACTGGGAGATTAGCAATGACGGCATCATCGGCTGCCTCGGCAGTTCACCTTTCTGAGGCGGGGTCAACGTCGCTTCAATCATGCGATCCGGAGGTCTTCGCCGCGATCGAAGGAGAACTTTCCCGCCAGAAAGAACAGATCGAGCTTATCGCTTCCGAAAACATTGTTTCGCCGGCCGTGCTTGAAGCTCAAGGGTCGGTGCTGACCAACAAATATGCGGAAGGTTATCCGGGCCGGCGCTATTACGGTGGCTGCAACTATGTGGATGTCGCCGAAAAACTGGCCATCGAGCGTGCAACGAAACTGTTCGGCTGTCAGTATGCGAATGTTCAGCCGCACTCAGGCGCCCAAGCAAACATGGCAGCCTTTATGGCATTGGTGAAGCCGGGCGAAACAGTGCTGGGCATGAGCCTTGCGGCCGGGGGGCACCTAACCCATGGGGCACCGCCAAATTTCTCCGGCAAATGGTTCAATGCTGTTCAATACGGTGTTCGGCAAGAAGACGGATTGATCGACTTTGACCAGGTTGAAGCGCTGGCCAAAGAACATCGCCCGCGCATGATCATCGCCGGTGGATCGGCCTATCCCCGCGTGATCGATTTCAAAAGGTTTCGTGAGATCGCCGACAGCGTCGATGCCATGTTGATGGTCGATATGGCCCATTTTGCCGGACTGGTTGCTGGTGGCGTTCATCCCAATCCCATCGATCACGCTGATATTGTGACGACAACAACCCATAAGACCTTGCGTGGTCCCCGAGCCGGTATGGTTTTGACCAATGATGAGGCCATTGCCAAGAAGGTCAATTCAGCCGTTTTTCCAGGGCTGCAGGGTGGCCCCTTGATGCATGTGATCGCAGCCAAGGCGGTTGCTTTCGGCGAGGCTCTGCAGCCGAGCTTCAAGAATTACGCACAAGCTGTTGTTGATAATGCTCGCGCACTGGCGGCACGACTGCAAAAGCATGGTCTGAGTATTGTGTCGGGCGGCACCGACACACATCTGATGTTGGTCGATGTACGGCCAAAAGGTTTAACCGGCAAAACGGCCGAAGCTGTATTGGAAGATGCTAATATCACTTGCAACAAAAACGGCATTCCATTCGATCCGGAAAAGCCGACGGTTACTTCGGGTGTCCGTCTAGGCACGCCGGCAGCAACAACCCGGGGCTTCGGCGTTGCAGAGTTTGAGAAAGTCGGTGATCTGATCGCCGATGTCTTGGACGCAGCAAATGAGGGTGACAATGCCCGCCAGGCTGTTTGTGAAAAAGTGAAATCCGAGGTGGCCAACCTCTGCCAAGCATTTCCGATCTACGGGGGCAGCTAAGGGAATCGTTGTTAGGCGCCGATAGTCGGAAACGGAGAATGAAATGAGATGTCCCTTTTGCGGAAATGAAGACACGCAAGTCAAAGACTCGCGTCCGACCGAGGACAACTCTGCCATTCGCCGGCGGCGCTTTTGTCCCGCCTGTGGCGCACGGTTTACGACGTTTGAACGCGTACAACTGCGTGAACTAACAATCATCAAGAAAAGTGGACGGCGCGTTCCCTTTGATCGGGACAAGCTGATGCGTTCACTGCAGATCGCGCTCCGCAAACGTCCGGTGGAACCTGAACGGGTCGAGCGCATGATCAACGGGTTGGTTCGCCGCTTGGAAAGCATGGGGGAAAGCGAGATCCCTTCCGAGGTGATCGGTCAATTGGTCATGGAGGGACTCGCGTCGTTGGATATGGTTGCTTATGTCCGATTTGCTTCCGTCTACAAGAATTTCCGCGAAGCGAAAGACTTCGAACAATTTGTCGGGGAATTGAGCACAATCCCCGGAGATTGAGCGTGACCGCCAATAATCGCATCGCGGATGATCAGCGCTATATGGATTTAGCGCTGAATCTTGCTGCCCGCGGTGTGGGGCACACGGGGCCCAATCCCACAGTTGGATGTGTGATCGTTCAAACGGACGGTGACAACAAGGAACGCCTTGTCGGTTGGGGGGCGACTGCGCCGGGCGGCCGGCCGCATGCGGAAACTGCTGCCATCGCTAAGGCCGGAAAAGAATCGAAGGGTGCAACGGCCTACGTAACTTTGGAGCCCTGCGCGCATCACGGGAAAACGGCACCTTGTGCCGAAGCCTTGGTCGCGGCTTCGGTCCGCCGGGTTGTTGTGGCACTCGAAGATTGCGATCCCCGTGTCAGCGGCAAAGGCATCGCCACGCTCAAAAAAGCCGGTATTGACGTCGATGTTGGTGTTGGTGCCGAACGGGCGCAACAGATTAACAAGGCTTTTTTAACACGGGTTTTACAGAACCGTCCGCGGATTACTCTGAAAATTGCGTCCACACTCGACGGCAAGATCGCAACACGTGCTGGCGCCAGCCAGTGGATCACGGGAGAGGCATCGCGCCGGGCCGGTCATATGCTCCGTGCACGGCGTGACGCCATCCTTGTGGGGAGTGCAACAGCGGTGGCCGATGATCCGATGCTGACATGCCGCTTGCCCGGCTTGGAGGATCGGTCTCCAACACGTGTCATTCTGGATACCCACCTTAAGCTCTCCCCAACGTCAGCTTTGGCACAGAGTGCGCAAGAGTTTCCAACTTGGGTCATAACCTGTGCAGAGGCGGATTCCGGATGCCGCGAGGCCCTTTCCCAAGCGGGGTGTGAGGTCTATACCGTTGCAAAGAACCAAGAAGGCCAAATTGATTTGAGAGCGGCGTTAACGACACTTGCAGAGCAAGGTATTTCCTCCATCCTGGTTGAAGGGGGGGCAAAAGTGGCTGCATCGTTCATTGGGGACCAATTGGTGGACGAGCTGGTTTGGTTTCGTGCCCCGCTCATTATGGGTAGTGATGGGTTGTCGGCCACGGGTGAATTGGGCTTCGATATGATCGATGAAATGCGCCCGCTCAATCGGATTTCGACGGTGCCGGTCGGAGACGATGTGATGGAAATGTACGAAGTGGAAAGGTAAGGGATCGCGCATGTTTACAGGTATCATCACAGACGTGGGCAAAGTCAGCCACGTTGATCGCGGTGGCGATGTCGTATTCACACTGGAAACGGCTTTCGATGTGGCACAGGTCGAGATCGGCGCATCGATTTCTTGCTCTGGGGCCTGCCTGACCGTCACAAAAAAGGGGCGGGACGATAGCGGCCAGAATTGGTTCACGGTCGATGCCTCCCACGAGACTATTCGCTGTACCAATCTTGGGGATTGGAAAGAGGGGACAATGGTCAATCTTGAAAGGCCCCTAAAGGTCGGCGACGAGCTCGGCGGGCATATCGTCTTAGGGCATGTTGACGGTGTGGGCGAGGTTCAGGCCATTCGCCCCGAAGGAGATCATCTCAACTATTCTTTCAAACTGCCAGACGAACTCTCCGCTTTTGTTGCGCCAAAGGGGTCCATTGCCGTAGACGGTGTCTCACTCACCACGAATAAAGTTCAGGGTACGGAGTTTAGCGTCAATATTATTCCCCATACCCAGGCGAACACGACATTCCAAGACATGCAACCGGGCAGCCGCGTCAATTTAGAGATCGATGTCCTGGCCCGATATGTCGCGCGGCTTAATGAGAACGCGGGTCTGAAAAATTGAGTGAGTTTTCGCAATATCTTTCGTCGGCTGAAGAGGTCATCGAAGAAGCCCGAAACGGACGCATGTTTGTCTTGGTCGACGCGGAAGATCGGGAAAACGAAGGCGATCTCGTCATTCCCGCCCAGATGGCGACCCCGGAGGCCATCAATTTCATGGCCATGCACGGCCGTGGTTTGATTTGTCTTGCGCTCACGGAAGACCGGTCCGAGCAACTCGGATTGCAATTGATGTCGTCGGAAAACCGGTCGCGCCATCAGACCGCTTTCACTGTTTCGATTGAAGCGAGGGATGGGATCTCAACCGGTATCTCCGCTCATGACCGGGCGCTTACCATTTCGGTTGCGATCGACCCGACCAAGGCAGCTCAAGATATCGTCACGCCAGGACACGTCTTTCCTCTTGTCGCCCGCAGCGGCGGCGTACTTGTGCGGGCAGGTCATACAGAGGCCGCCGTTGATGTGGCCCGTTTGGCCGGACTTTATCCTGCCGGCGTCATCTGCGAGATCATGAATGACGACGGTACGATGGCACGTCTACCGGACCTCGTGAAATTCGCACAGTTCCATGGGCTCAAGGTTGCGACGATCGCCGATTTGATCGCGTACCGCCGGCGCCATGACTATCTGCTGCATCGCGCGGTCGAAACGACTTTGGACAGCCCGCATGGCGGCGAGTTCAAGTTGTACATCTACGTGAACAAGATCAAATATGCTGAGCACATCGTCCTCGTGAAGGGCGATATCTCCGGGCCTGATCCGGTGCTGGTGCGCATGCATGCGATCAACGTCTTCGATGATTTTATTGGTGTCACAGGCCGCCGCGGAGATGTCATTCAGCAGAGCATGAAGATGATCGGCCGCGAAGAGCGCGGTGTGGTCGTGCTCATTCGCGATCCGGATGCACCATTGCTTTCCGATATGGTGACGCGGGGCGACCAAACATCGAGCAATGAAACGAGACGCTTGAGAGAATATGGCGTCGGCGCGCAGATTCTCTCAGATCTCGGCGTGCGGGATATGATCCTGCTGTCGAATTCCAATCCCCGGCAAATTGTTGGGCTTGACGGCTATGATCTGCATATTGTCGACCATCGTCCCATACCGGAAGACTGAGTGCATACACGAGGTGAGCCGAGCCAATAAAGTGAGAGAGCAAACCAAAGATGCCTAAGATCATGATCGTCGAAGCGCGGTTCTATGAAGATATCGCTGACGAACTCGTAAAGGGCGCAATTGCGGAAATCCAAAACCGAAATGCGGACTATGAGCGGTTTTCGGTGGCTGGCGCCTTTGAAATTCCGGCTGCAATCAGCATCGGACATGCGAGTGGAAAGTTCGACGGGTATATTGCGCTCGGTTGTGTCATCCGTGGGGAAACGTCCCACTATGATTATGTTTGCGGCGAGTCGGCACGGGGGCTGATGGATCTGACCGTGCAAAGGAATTTGGCAATCGGTAACGGCATACTGACGGTGGAAAACCGCGATCAAGCTTGGGAGCGGGCCAGTGTTGAGAAAAAGAACAAGGGCCGCGATGTCGCTATTGCTTGTTTGGGTATGATCGCGTTGAAATCGGAGTTGGGCATTGCATGACCGACCTGCAAGTCTGTCCGGTGAAAAACGATCAGTATGGGAACGTGATTTGTGACTACGCGTGATCCCACGAAGCATCGCCGCACGGCGGCGCGCCTTGCCGCCGTGCAGGCCCTTTATCAATTAGAGTTCTCTGGCGACGATGCCGCAGATGTGATCCGTCAATTCCTTGATCAACCGCTGGATCAAACAGCAGATATCGATATTGGTGAGCTCGATCGCGCCTTTTTCGAGGATTTGGTGAAAGGCGTCATTCGTCACCAGAAAGATATCGACGTTGAAATTGAAGGCGTGCTGGCGACCGGATGGACGCTGTCGCGGCTCGACAGCACGCTACGGGCGTTATTTCGTGTCGCCGCCTACGAAGTCTCAGAGCGCAAGGACGTCCCTTGGCGCGTCGTGATTGATGAATATCTGAATGTGGGGCACGCGTTCTTTGGTGGAGAAGAAATTTCATTTGCCAACGGTGTGCTTGATGCCCTTGCGCGCCGGCACAAGGATGTTTCTGAGGGCGCCAACAAAACTGCATAGAGGCGGACTACATGGTCCAAGATCGGGATGGTCACACAAAACGCGGCGCTGGCCGGCTTGGTGAGTTTGAACTGATCGAAAAATTGTTGGCGCCGCTGACGCAAGACTATCCGCTTGCCTACAATCTGTCAGATGACGCCGCCGTGCTACAGCCGCGAGTTGGACATGATCTCGTCTTGACGAAAGATGCGATTGTCGAAGGTGTTCACTTTCGGCCCGATGATCCGCCGGCCCAGATTTCGCAGAAACTGATGCGCGTGAATCTGTCTGACCTCGCGGCAAAAGGCGCAACACCGGTCGGCTATCTGCTGGCCTTTGCGTTGGACAGGTCGGTGGATGAAGCGTGGCTCAAAGAATTTGTCGGCGGCCTCGCGTCGGACAGCAAGACCTATGCGTTTCAGCTTTTGGGGGGCGATACGGTTTCCACTCCCGGACCTAAGGCGTTTTCGTTGACGGCAATCGGTGAAGTGCCGGTTGGAAGCACGCTGTTGCGGTCTGGCGCCGTGCCAGGCGATCGGTTGTTTGTGTCCGGAACAATTGGTGATGCGTGGTTCGGTCTGCATGTGCTGGAGGGCACGCTGGACGTGCCGGAACCTCATCGTTCCTACCTCATTGAACGTTATCGGCTTCCCGAACCGGACATCGAATTGGGAACCGTTTTACGCGGCGTCTCGCATGCCGCCATAGATGTGTCTGATGGTCTGGTTGCTGACCTCAAACATATTTGCGAGGCATCGGGAGTTGGTGCTGAGCTGCAAGCGGATCTTGTTCCGCTGTCTGATGCCGCTTTGGCCGCGTTAGACGAAGCACCAGAGCTTGGCGCTGGTTGGCTTACAGGTGGGGACGACTACCGGATTTTGTTTTCGGCGCCATCGGCGACAATCGATGTCATCAAGCGTCGCTTGCCGCATGCGCAGATCACTGAGATCGGACGTGTCGTCGACGGCAATCAAGTCATTGTGCGGGATGCAGAAGGCGACGTCGTCAATCTGTCGGAGGGCGGATTTCGTCACTTTTAAATGCGGATTCAAGGACTTTGCTAACCGGGCCTTAATGCCAAGTGTGGCATTGTTCCATCATGACACATTCGTTTGGGCATCAACACGCGTGGGAATCCGCGATCACAGCAATTCTTGCATTGCTCATCGCGTTGCTTCTGGCATTGCCCGGTCCGGTTATGGCCGCGTCGGCGGAAGCCGAAACAAAGGAGACCCACAGCGAGGACGGTGCCGAAAAGGAAGAGGTCAAAGCGCTGGACCCGCATGTGGTTAGTTTGCCCGTACTGATCATGCCCATCATGTCGAAGCGTCGGCTCACACACTATTTCTATGTGGGGTTGGAGCTGAAAGTGACGGAGCTGACCAACGTCGATGGTGTTCGCGACAAGATACGTTTGATCCAGGATGCATTTGTGCGCGAGGTTCACGATCCCGAGGCGCTCTGGTCCTATGTTCCGACAGATGAATTCGACAAAGAACAATTGGTGACGCGTTTGCAGCCGCATGTGACCAGGCTGGTCGGCGACGGCATCGTAGAATCGATAACCGTCACGGGGATCGAACAGGGCGTTAACTAAATCGCCGTTCGTCCTGATCTGCTTCAGGTCTCAATGTGCGTCACTCCGACGCATCTTGAGGCAAAGCACAACGCCTTACTCATCAACGCGTTGACGGGCGTGACCTTTTCACAGCTCTGTGTTGCGTTTTTCTGACAACTTTGGCATGTTCCGCGCGCCTTAACGGCAGCGCATTTGATGGCCGATTCCGGCCATTTTTCAGCAGACTGAGCCCCCCACAAGGAATTTTTGAACCATGAGCATAGAACTTGGGTTGGTCATACTTTGCGGTTTCATCGCCGTACTTTATGGATTGATCACCGCGATGAGTGTCCGCAATGCAAGTGCCGGTAACGAGCGCATGCAAGAGATCGCCGCGGCGATTCAAGAAGGCGCGGGCGCCTATCTCAATAGACAGTACACGACCATTGGAATTGTAGGGGCAGTGATCACCCTGCTGGTTGCGATCACATTGGGCATTTCCGTTGCGATCGGCTTTGTGATTGGTGCGGCCCTTTCGGGTGCTGCCGGTTATATCGGCATGATTGTGTCGGTGCAGGCCAACGTGCGTACGACGGAAGCTTCGCGCAAGGGGCTGGCAGAAGGGCTGGATATCGCATTTCGTTCGGGCGCTGTGACGGGCATGTTGGTCGCGGGACTGGCGCTGATCGCGGTCGCCGGCTACTACGCAATTTTGTTGGCGCAGGGCGCAAGCGGTCGCGGCATCGTCGACCCGCTGGTTGCGCTTGGCTTCGGTGCCTCGCTGATTTCCATCTTTGCCCGTTTGGGCGGTGGTATCTTTACGAAAGGTGCTGATGTTGGCGGCGACCTAGTTGGTAAGGTTGAAGCTGGCATTCCGGAAGACGATCCAAGAAACGCAGCCGTGATTGCAGACAATGTGGGTGACAATGTCGGCGACTGCGCAGGTATGGCAGCGGACTTGTTCGAAACCTACGCGGTGACCATCGTTGCAACGATGGTTCTGGCGTCCATCTTTTTCGCTGGGGCGGCTTATGAAAGCGGATTGATGCTTCTGCCGCTCGCGATTGGCGGAATCTGCATCATCACTTCGATCATCGGTACATTCTTTGTTCGGCTGGGATCTAGCCAAAGTATTATGGGTGCTCTGTATAAGGGGTTCATTGCAACCGCCGTACTATCGTTACCAGCAGTCTTTTTGGTCACAAGCCAAGTCGTCGGCATGGATACGGTGATCTCAGATGGGACAAACACATATACGGGCTGGAGCTTGTTTTATTGTGGTGTCGCCGGGCTGATTGTTACGGGCGCCATCTTCTGGATCACGGAGTACTACACGGGCACCAACTATCGTCCTGTGAAGGCAGTGGCCGAAGCGTCGACCACAGGGCACGGTACGAACGTCATCCAAGGGTTGGCAATTTCGATGGAAGCGACAGCGCTACCGGCACTTGTGATTGTTGCAGGCATTATCACGACCTTTAACCTTGCCGGTTTGTTCGGGATTGCGATTGCCGTCTCGACGATGCTTGCCCTGGCGGGAATGGTGGTTGCTCTTGATGCCTACGGCCCAGTAACGGACAACGCGGGTGGTATCGCGGAAATGGCTGAACTTGAGGAAAATGTCCGCAAGACAACGGACGCCCTCGACGCGGTTGGTAACACCACCAAAGCCGTAACCAAGGGGTACGCGATCGGATCGGCCGGTCTCGGTGCGCTTGTACTCTTTGCTGCGTATACAGAAGACATCGCTTATTTCTCGGCGAACTCCGACACCTACAAGTACTTTGAAGGAGTACAGGTCGACTTCTCGCTGCAAAATCCCTACGTGGTGGTCGGGCTTCTGATTGGCGGTTTGTTACCTTTCTTGTTCAGCGCGATTGCAATGCAGGCCGTGGGTCGTGCAGCGGGATCGGTCGTTGAAGAAGTCCGGCGGCAATTCAAAGAAATCCCCGGCATCATGGAAAGAACGGCGAAACCGGACTATGGGCGTGCCGTTGACTTGCTGACCCGTGCCGCAATCAAAGAGATGTTGGTGCCATCGCTGTTGCCGGTCCTTTCGCCGGTCGTGTTGTATGGCATCATTCTGCTCATAGCAGGCAAGGCGGCAGCTTTTGCAGCCGTCGGTGCGATGTTGCTCGGTGTGATCGTGACGGGTCTGTTCGTCGCAATCTCGATGACATCGGGTGGCGGCGCGTGGGACAATGCCAAGAAGTATATCGAGGACGGGAACTTCGGCGGTAAAGGTTCCGAAGCCCATAAGGCGGCGGTCACGGGTGACACGGTTGGTGATCCTTACAAGGACACGGCGGGACCGGCGGTGAACCCGATGATTAAGATCACAAACATTGTGGCGCTGTTGCTGCTCGCGGCTCTTGCGCACTAACGTTGTCGCTTCAAGACAAACAAAAGGCCCCGCCAATGGCGGGGCCTTTTTTGTTGGCGCGGTCTTGGGTGAGTTAAGCCGGACTAGTTGTCGCCGAGTGTTGAGGAATCAAACCGGCCGATATTGCCGAACATCTGTTCCATGAAAGTCAGCTCTTTACCCAATGTCGGTGTTTCGCGGCCCACCAAACTGATCTCCTTGCCGTCCTCTAGATCGAAGCGCGCGATTTCCCGTACCAAAGCGCTGTCGTCAAACGCTATGGCCAAGATCTCTCTCTTCAATGTACGGGGGCGGAAGAAGGCGAACTTCGCTTCTTCGCTCGAAATGTAATACCAGATGTTCGATTCAAACGTCGCGATGCTGGACGGCGAACCAAGACGGCCGGATACAGAAGTCTTGTTGTCAATTCCTGGCCGAATGGATTGGATTTTTTCTGGGTCCGGTACGTATCCGCGCTGGTCGATGACCGGCGAGCACGCCGAAGCCGTGATCAGTAATGAGGCTGACAGTACCAAAGGGGCGAGAGGAGAGAGTATGCGACGCATAGACCGGCTACCAAACATTGACGACGTCCTACATTTAGATCAATGGCAGGGGCTGATGCCGCTGCCGACGTTACGGCCGATGTTATAGTCGGCTCACCGTCATTGGCCAAATGCCCATTTGCCAGTTGGTATATTTATACGATTTTGGAACAAAAGGCGACCATGTCCATTTTCCAACGTTTTCGCCGGCGCAAGGCGCAGAAAGAGACAGCCATTAAGCTTTATGAGCGCATTGTTGGCCGCTCACGGGAGGCGTTCTTCTACGAATCTCTGCAGGTCCCTGACACCATTGATGGCCGATTCGAGGTGTTGACAATGCATGCGGTCCTGTTTCTGCGCCGTATCAAACAGGTTGGCGAAGACGGCGAAGAAATGGGACGGGAGGTCTCCGAAGTTCTGTTTAAGGATATGGATCATATCCTGAGAGAGTTGGGGGTCGGTGATCTGAGTGTCGCGCGCAAGGTCCGGGAAATGGCCGAGGCATTTTATGGACGCGCCAAAGCCTATGATGAAGGCATTAACAGTGACGATGAGACGATTCTGCAAGAAGCGCTTGAGCGCAATCTTTACCGCGGGGAACCGGCACAGCCCGGCTTGCCGGCGCTGGCTGCCTTCTATGTGCGCCGAACAACCGCTCACCTGGATGGGGTGGAGCCAGATAAATTGATGAACGGGCAGTTTGATTGGGGAGCAATGCCCTCTGCTGAAAGTCTTTCTGTGGAAAAGCCGTCAAATGATCACCCTGATCAGTAGGCTGGCGGCGATCTTATGACCGATCCTAATACTGCTTCCTCTCCCCATTCCGAATTCAGTCGGCCCTTGGCACTTGATCAAGTTATCGACGGTCAGGCGCTGCATATGTCCGTTGAGGCAAATGCCGATGAACGGTCCGCTTTAGCGGCACGCCTAAAGCTGCCTGCTGTCAATGCGCTGACCGCAGAACTCGCCATATCCAAATGGCGCGGAAGCGGCATCGCCATGTCGGGGCAATTATCCGCCAATGTGACACAGACTTGCGTCATCACATTGGAACCCTTTGAAGAAGGGGTCTCCGGAACCATCGAAGCGCATTTCTTGCCGCCGCGCTTGATTGAGCCTCAAGAAGAGGAAGACGTTCTGTTGGAAGCTGAAGACGAAGTGATCGAGCCGCTTCCCGAATCGTCGATAGATGTCGGTGAATTGGTGACACAGCATCTTTCCTTGGCGCTTGATCCCCATCCCAAGAAGCCTGGGGCCGAATTCACGAATGGGGCCTCAGACGAACCGGGCGTATCTCCAAACCCATTTTCGGTCCTTAAAGGACTTGTGGACCCGGACAGCTAGGTAACAGGTTGGAATTCGCGTAAAGGGGGGCATCTCTAGCGCCTGCTCAACGTAGGCGTGTTTCCTGTGGAAAAGCAGGGTGGAAAGGGGGTGCGGCACGGGCGCAAAGGCGGCCGATGGATATTCTGTTGAGTCTGCGGCACAAATCAGTATGTTCTGGCAACGCAAAATTTGCCCCATAGCCCGATATTCCTGTGGCCGAATGGGATTAGTTAGAAAGAAGGTTCGTTTATGGCAGTTCCAAAACGAAAAGTGACAAAGTCGAAGCGGAACATGCGCCGGGCCCACGATGCTCTGGGAGCATCGGCTTACGCTGAGTGCCCAAATTGTGGGGAACTCAAGCGGCCGCATCATGTGTGCCCGTCGTGTGGGTATTACGGCGACAGGGAAGTTGTCGAAGTCGAAAGCACTGCTTAAGGCCACACCTCCAACGCATTCTGAAATGAAGACCAGATAGGGGTCTTGTTTGACCGACGCACTCACGATTGCAATTGATGCGATGAGCGGCGACGAGGGCCCTGGAGTCGTTGTGGAAGGCGCAGAGATGTCGCGCGTGCGTCATCCGGAAGCCAAGTTCGTCTTTGTCGGCGATCAAAGCCGCATAGAGCCGTTGCTTGCTGCGCATACCGACCTGCAATCGGTGTCACAAGTTGAACACGCGCCCAACATCGTCGCGATGGACGAGAAGCCGGCGCGCGCGCTTAAAAATCGGCGTGGCACCAGCATGTGGGAGTCGATCAATTGTGTGCGTGAAGGGCGGGCGCAGGCGATTGTCAGTGCCGGTAACACTGGTGCACTCATGGCGATGGCGAGATATCAGCTCAAGACGATCCCCGGCGTCGACCGGCCGGCCATTGCAGGGATTTGGCCGACGATCCGTGGCGAGTCCATTGTCTTAGACGTGGGGGCCAATGTGGGATCGACCGATCGCCAGTTGGTGACATTCGCGATCATGGGCGAAGCCTGCGCAAGATTTCTTTTCGGTCTAGAGCGCCCGTCGGTCGGGTTGCTGAATATCGGCATTGAAGATCTTAAAGGCACAGAGAATGTGAAGGGGGCCGCGCAAACTTTGGTCGAAGCCGATCTGCCGATCCGGTTTCATGGGTTTGTCGAAGGTAATGATATCGGTGCGGGCACAGTTGATGTTGTGGTGACCGATGGCTTCACCGGCAACGTTGCTCTTAAAACAGCCGAAGGCACTGCCCGCCAAATCAGTCACTATCTTGAAAGTGCCATTCGCCGGTCATTCTTAGCGCGCATAGGATACTTGCTTGCCCACGGTGCTTTCCGGACGTTGCGCAGTAAGATGGACCCGCGCCATATGAATGGCGGTGTCTTTTTGGGATTGAACGAACTTGTCATCAAGAGCCATGGCGGCACCGATGCGCTAGGATTTGCAAGCGCCCTTGATGTGGCCATCGACATGGCAACAGCGAAGCTGCCGCGGAAAATCGAAGAAGATATTCGGCACATTTATGGCGACGATATTTCTGTGATTGATGAAATTGCCAACGGTTCGAATGGACAAGAGAAGGAGGCTGCTGTCTCGTGAGTGTAGCGCGTACGGTTGTTATGGGGTGTGGGGCGTATCTGCCCGAACAGATCGTAACCAATGACGAACTTGCGAAGCGTGTCGACACGTCAAACGAATGGATCATTGAACGTACGGGGATTGAACGTCGTCACATTGCGCGGGACGACGAGATGACATCCGATCTTGCCCTCAAAGCAGCACAGCGGGCATTGGACGCGTCGCCGTTGGAGGCGAACGACATTGATCTGATCGTTCTTGCGACGGCAACACCGGATCAGACCTTTCCGGCAACCGCTGCAACGGTTCAGGCTGAATTGGGCATCACGCGCGGTGCGGCTTTTGACATTCAAGCAGTTTGCTCAGGTTTTGTTTATGGCATGTCGGTTGCCGACAATTTTATCCGTTGCGGACAAGCTCAGAATGTCTTGCTGATCGGCGCAGAGACCTTCTCACGTATCCTGGATTGGGAAGACCGCGGCACCTGCGTGTTGTTCGGTGACGGCGCGGGGGCACTTGTTTTGTCGCGTGCCGATGGTGAGGGCACTTCGGTCGACCGAGGTGTTTTGACAACCCATATTCACTCCGATGGCCGGAAACGCGACTTGCTTTATGTTGATGGGGGGCCGTCATCCACACAGACGACGGGCTATCTGCGGATGATCGGCAAAGAGGTATTTCGCCATGCCGTCGTCAACATTTCCAGCGTCATTGAGGAAGCTGTGGAAGCGGCTGGTGTAACGATTGCGGATATCGATTGGTTTGTGCCGCACCAAGCCAATAAGCGTATCCTTGTTGCCACCGCACGGCGGCTGGGTATTCCGGAAGAAAAAGTCATCACGACGATTCAGGATCACGCGAACACGTCCGCGGCATCTGTACCTCTAGCTTTGGACCGCGCTTTGAGCGACGGGCGCATTCAAAAGAACGACCTTGTGTTGCTCGAGGCGATGGGGGGCGGATTCACATGGGGCGCCGCTTTGATTCGCTGGTGATGCCGCGTCAACTGTGAACGGCGCCGAACTTCGAAGACAATCTTAAATTCTGACACGAAATAGATGCGATCATCCCATTGATTGTTGACGCAATATTCGTGTGCCCGTACGCTTTGTTAACGGGGAATCACGAGTGGATCTGATGGATTCAAAAACAATTACAAGAGCGCATCTGAGCGAAGCCGTTTACCAAGAAGTCGGTTTGTCGCGAAACGAGTCGGCGGACTTGGTGGAAAGCGTGTTGGAAGAAATTTCCGCGAGCCTCACCCGCGGTGAAAATGTGAAGCTGTCTTCGTTCGGGTCCTTCGTCGTCCGTGAGAAGGGGGGACGTATGGGTCGTAATCCTAAGACCGGGCAAGAGGTTCCGATTGAACCGCGCCGGGTTTTGATTTTCCGGCCCTCCCATGTGTTGAAAGATCAAGTGAACAACGCATTGTCTCAACCCAAACCGGTCGAATGATGTGACCAGGATGCCCAAAACATTTTTGGGTGTCTAAACCTAGACCCGGGTGCCAAGCACCCACACCGATGATCGAGGTCCCCATCGTGCCCAAATCCCCAGACGCCTTTCGAACGATCAGCGAAGTTGCGACAGAGCTGGACGTGCCACAGCATGTTTTGCGTTTTTGGGAAAGCAAGTTCACACAAATTCGTCCGCTAAAGCGGGGAGGGGGAAGACGCTATTACCGGCCCGACGACATTGATCTCTTAAGAGGCATCCAAAAGCTTCTTTACAGCGATGGCTATACGATCAAAGGCGTGCAAAAGGTCTTTCGGGAAAAAGGCATAAAATTTGTCGTTGCCGCGGGGAACGGTTCGGGGGAAGCAAGTGCAGCACCGGCTGAAGCACCAGCACCTGTTCTGGCAGAAGAAATGGATTCTGGAGCGGAAGTCGCGGCGACACAGGCGCCTGCGACGGTTGCAGGTGCGCCAACAAGCGCTGTAAGGGCGCAGGCGCCCATGGCCAATGGCACAGCGGTTTCTCTATCCCAGAGCGATCGCGCAACTCTAAAAACAGCGCTGAAGAAGCTCGGCGATGTCAAAGCAAAGATTGCCGCCGCGCGCCTGGCGAAAAGCGGCGCACAAGGCGAACTCATGCCTGATGTCCCCCAAGATGACGACCGCATAAGTCAGACCGGTTAGTTGCCGCGACATTCGAAAGCGGTGTTGGCGCAAGCACCGTTGGACACGGAAACCCGTTGCCTCTATAAACTGCCTTCTTTGGATCCGGCCGATGCCTTTCGGACGGGGTGTACGGGTTTCGCCTGCACAATCCATTGAAATTCCAGGGTATGGCTGACTTTCCTCAAAGATCAGACATGCTTTAGATGGCGGAGCGTGGCGCAGCCTGGTAGCGCACTTGACTGGGGGTCAAGGGGTCGTGGGTTCAAATCCCGCCGCTCCGACCATTGCCATCGATCTTGAGCGTTTTCAAAGCCTCAGCCGGGCGTTGATCTTCGCCCGGAATGGCGGTTTAGTGCGCGCCAACAGCGTCAGACAGGACTAATCGGAGATAAATATGACGGAACGGGTTCAAGCAGGCGGACTTCAGGTTGCCAAGCAATTGCACGATTTTTTGGAGAAAGAGGCGCTACCCGGAACAGGCGTTGCTTCGGACGCGTTTTGGGCGGCCTTTGGCGAAATCGTGCGTGATCTGTCGCCCAGAAACAAAGAGTTGCTGGCCAAGCGTGAAGCCCTGCAAACCCAGATCGATGATTGGCACAAGGCGCGTAAGGGCAAGGCGATTGATCTGTCCGAATACAAGGCCTTCCTCAAAGACATCGGCTATCTGGTCCCTGAAGGGCCTGACTTCAGCGTTTCGACGAAGAACGTCGATGAAGAGATCGCGCAGCTCGCAGGCGCGCAGCTTGTTGTTCCCGTTATGAACGCGCGGTATGCGCTCAATGCGGCTAACGCAAGGTGGGGTAGCCTTTACGATGCCCTCTACGGCACCGACGTGATCTCAGAAGAAGATGGCGCGACCCGAGCCGGCGGTTACAACCCGGTGCGGGGAAACAAGGTCATCGCCTGGGCGCGCAGTTTTCTGGATGATGCCGCGCCTTTGGCCTCTGGTTCGCATACGGACGTTATTCAGTACTCAGTTGCAGACGGCAATGTTGCCGTTTCGCTTTCGGATGGGTCGTCGACCGGCCTGAAAGATCCGAGCCAATATGTTGGCTTTAATGGCGAGGCGAAGAAGCCCTCTGCTGTTCTTCTCAAGAATAATGGCTTGCATATCGAGATCTCGATCGACCGTGAAGACTCTGTCGGCCGAGATGATCCAGCCGGTGTCGCCGACGTCATTCTCGAGGCTGCTGTTTCCACCATTCAGGATTGTGAAGATTCTGTCGCGGCGGTCGATGCAGAAGACAAAATCACGGTTTACCGCAACTGGCTTGGTCTGATGAAAGGCGATCTCGCGGAGACCTTCGCTAAGGGCGGCGAAACGCTAACGCGTCGCCTGAACGGCGATCGTGAGTATTCCGGCAAAGACGGCGGTACCCTGACTCTCCACGGACGCTCGCTGATGTTGGTCCGCAATGTCGGTCACTTGATGACCAACCCGGCCATTCTTTTCGGGAACGGTGAAGAGATTCCGGAAGGCATTATGGATGCAGTCTGCACCGCGCTGATTGCCAAACACGATCTGCTGGGCACCGGTTCCGTTCGGAATTCCCGCACAGGCTCAGTCTATATCGTAAAACCGAAGATGCACGGTCCCGAAGAAGTGGCGTTCACGGACGAGCTGTTCACCCGCGTCGAAGACGCGCTCGGCATTGACCGCCATGCATTAAAAGTCGGCATCATGGACGAGGAGCGGCGGACCACGCTCAATCTCAAAGAATGCATTCGCGCTGCAAAGGATCGTGTCTGTTTCATCAACACCGGTTTCCTCGACAGGACGGGCGATGAAATGCACACCTCGATGGAAGCAGGACCCATGATCCGCAAAGCCGAGATGAAGAACTCGTCTTGGATCAAAGCCTACGAAGATTGGAATGTCGACACTGGCCTTCAATGCGGGTTGCGCGGCCATGCGCAAATCGGCAAGGGCATGTGGGCGATGCCGGATCTGATGGCCGATATGCTGGAACAAAAGATCGGCCACCCGAAAGCCGGTGCGAATACCGCCTGGGTGCCGTCACCGACAGCGGCAACCTTGCACGCGACGCACTATCACAAAGTCAATGTCGCTGAACGGCAGGCAGAACTCGCAAGCCGCAAAAAAGCTGACATCGACGACATTCTGACCATTCCGGTCGCCGATCGCGTTAATTGGTCGGAAGACGAAATTAAATCGGAACTCGACAACAACGCCCAAGGCATATTGGGATATGTGGTTCGTTGGATCGATGCAGGTGTGGGCTGTTCCAAGGTTCCCGACATCAATGATGTAGGCTTGATGGAAGATCGTGCGACCTGCCGTATTTCCAGCCAGCACATTGCGAATTGGTTGCACCATGGCATATGCACCAAAGAGCAAGTCATGGAGACTTTCAAGCGCATGGCCGCGGTTGTTGATAAGCAAAATGCTGGCGATCCGGACTACACGCCGATGGCGCCGTCATGCAATGGCATCGCCTTCAAAGCTGCTTGCGATTTGGTGTTTGAAGGCCGTGTGCAGCCGTCGGGCTACACTGAATCCATCCTGCATCGCCGCCGTCTGGAACTGAAAGCGAGCCAGTAGCACAGGCCAACAAAAGCGTTTCCGAGTTGCATTGGCGCACCATCAACTCAATTCAGCGCCCGTCTTTGTCATGGCGAGCGGACGAAAGTCCGCGTGGCCATCTCAAAAGATTGTTTTCGTGGAATGGTAGAGATTGCTTCGCTGACGCTACGCGTCATCTCGCAATGACGCTATTTTTTCCCTGAGCCAATCCAAATTGGAAACGCACTAGCAAAGAAGCGCAGGGCGTTCGGTTTCGATCACCGGCTTCATTTCGTCGAGTGTTTCGTTGAGCGCTGCGACTGCCGTATCGACCTCTGCATTCGTCATAGGTGTCGAAGTGCAGTACATCAGACGGCTTGCGGATGTGATGCCACGCCGAAGCATGCCGAGATGCAATAGGCGCGTCATGTTTCCGGCTTCGATCATGCCGCTCAATGTATCTCGTGCATGACGAATGGGTTTGTCTGTAAGGTGAAGATTCGTCAGTGAGCCGCTGCCGATGGCTTGTCCGGTGACGCCCGCTTCCTTGAATGCCGCATTGAACCCCTCGCGAAGCCGGTCGCCCAGTCGGTTGATCTTTTCGCATTCGGATTGCTCAAAAGCCTGCATGGCCGCGAGGCCGGCCGCCATGGAGAGCGGGTTGCCGCTGAATGTGCTGGCATGCATGATCGGCTCGCGCTCTCTTGGATCGAATAAATCCATCAGGTCCGAACGGCCACCGAAAGCACCGATGGGGAGGCCGCCGCCAATAATCTTGCCCATGGCCGTCAAATCCGGCATCACGCCAAGTTTGCGTTGTGCGCCGCCGGGATCAAGGCGCAAGGAAATGACCTCATCAAAGATGAGCAGGCTGCCTTGTTCGGTTGTGGCGTCTCGCAACGCCTGCATAAACTCAACAGTCGCCGGGATCATGCCCATCGACCCGAGGATGGGCTCAACAATCACGGCGGCAATCTCACCGCCGTGAGACTGAAGCAGATCGATCGCGAATTGCGGTTCGTTGAAAGGGGCAATGATGGCGTCGTCTAAGGCGCTGTCGGGAATACTGGCATCGACGGGTAATGAATTGGGGCGGTTCAATTGTCCTGCTTTGTCGGGGAAGGGAACCAGGCTGACTTCTGCAAGTTCGTAGCTGCCGTGATACCCGCCTTCGATTTTCATGATCTTTTGGCGCCCGGTTTTCGCACGTGCGCAACGCAGGGTCATTAGGGTGGCTTCGCTTCCAGAGCTACAAAACCGCATTTTTTCGATCGAGGGCACGCGATCAGCAATCAACCGGGCAAGCGCGACTTGGTTTCCGGCGGGTGCCGCGTAGGCCGTGCCGCGCTTCACCTGTTCAGTCACAGCGTCAACGACCGCCGGAAAAGCATGACCGTGGATCAGCGAGGTAAAGTTGTTCATGAAATCGATCAGGGTGTGGCCATCTGCATCATAAAGCCGGCATCCTTCGCCATGGTCCATGAAAGCGGGATAGGGCAGGTAGTGGGCACTTGCCCGCGTATCGCCACCAGGAAAGACTTCGCAGGCTTCTTGCATAAGAGCATCGGAGCGGTGCGCCCAGTCGCGATAACGGTCCTCAAGGTCTTGGCTAGACAAGGGCATTAGGGCCTCCGTTTGATTTCAAACAGTAAGGGTTCTTCTTGTTTGTATCTCGCGATGTTTTCCAAAAACAGTTCATCGTTCCGCAGAACTGTTCCCCAAGACGCGGCGGCGGCATGGGGGTTTACGCGAACTTTGGGGTGATGCCAGAACGGGCTTTCGGGTGGGAGCGGTTCGGTGGCGAAAACATCCAAGATCGCGGTTCCCGGCCTGTCGTTCTCTAGGCTATCCAGCAATGCAGGTTCATCGACCAACCCGCCGCGCCCCACATTCACAAAAATGCTGCCCGGTTTGAGATGCGAAAGAAATTCCTCGTTGACCATATGACGGGTGTCGTCCGTCAAGGGGGTCGACAACACAATAACGTCTGTAGACGGAAGAATTTCGTTGAGCTGGTCCGGGTGCACAATCTTGTAAGGACTTTCGGGATCGCTTGACCTTCTGACACCGACGATCTCCGCTTCAAATGGCGCGATCCGTTTGGCGACCTCTTGACCGATGTGGCCAAAGCCGATGATCGCCCATTTCGTGCGCCAGATTTCCCGGAAGAAATGGCGCTCCCATTTTTTTTCTTCTTGCGAGGCACGGCGTTCTTCCATGGGCTGAAAGACATCAAGCACGCTTGCAATGATAAACTCTGCGATCGCGACGGCGGTCATGTGGCTGGTCGTCAGCCGTGTGCCTTTGTTCAGTATGTCTTGAAAGACTTGATGATCAATGCCTGCCGACGATGTGTGCAACCAAGTCAGATTTTGCGCTTTCAGAAGGGCCACCATAAATTCACGAACTGGCCCGCCCGTGTAAATCTCTGTGCTGCCCCAAGCATAGTTGATGTCCAAGGCGTCGTCGGAAACGGTTTCGCCGTTGTGGGTAAAGGAACCGTCTTTTTCAAGGATGGTCGCGTCAAGGTCTGGAACAAGCCGGTCCAAGTCAGATTGAATACGATCGAAGGTCGGCCGGTAAAGCATGAGTTTCAAGGAAGACACCCCGTTTGTCTTGAGTTGTTCGGTTTACATTTGCAGCAAAATCTGGAATGTCAAAAGCCCTTTCGTGAGAATTGAACAGCTGGGGAAGATGATGGCGAATTTGTTGGTAACGGATCTTGAAGGGAACGAGCACACCCTGGAGGGGAAAGACGGGTGGAGCGTGATGGAAATCATCCGGGATTCGAATGTCCACATTAACGCCATTTGCGGCGGCAGTTGCAGTTGTTCGACCTGCCACGTGCACGTTGATTCCGCCTGGCTCAGTAAGCTTGAGGAAAAAAGTGAAGACGAAGCCGCCACGCTGGAACTTGCGGAAGATTTGAGTGACGCATCGCGCTTGGGGTGCCAAATCAAGTTTTCAGACGCGCTTGACGGACTAAAGGTCAAAATGACGTCTGATTCCGCTGAGTAAGCCTTCAGCGTGTCACTGCACCTCAAACCATATGAATGACGCAAGAGAAATGGCGTGACGATTGAGGTAGCCGCTCTGGCTCTTGCCGCGGCGCTTCTGCATGCTGTTTGGAACGCGCTGGTCAAGGGAGGAAATGACCAGGCCGCGGCTTTGTCTGCCATCTCCCTCGGCGGCGCTATTGCGGGCCTTCCGATCATCATACTACTGCCGCTGCCTGCTCCCGAAAGTTTGCCCTTTCTGGCCACGTCGGTGTTTTTGCATCTTGGCTATATGGTTTTTCTCGCGCGCGCCTATGAGGTCGGTGATCTCAGTCAGGTTTATCCAATTGCGCGTGGACTTTCCCCGTTACTCATTGGATTGGGCGGATATCTCCTGGTCGGCGAAACTCTGTCACCATTGGCATTGATCGGTGTGGTGATTTCGAGCGCGGCGTTGTTTGCGCTGGGATGGCTCGGCGGCGGGGCAAACGCAGATCACAATCGGCGCGCACTTTTCTTCGCTGTAGGCACCGGCGTTTGGATCTCGCTCTATACCATTTCGGATGGATTGGGGGCGCGCGCTTCCGGCAACCCGATCGCGTTTGTGGGGTGGTTGTCGGTCCTGGATGTTTCATTCTTTGTACTGATGATGCTGCGGCATCGCCAACGTATGACCAACTACTTCGCGACACGTCCCATTGGCCCCCTTCTTGGCGGCGCCGTGTCGATCGTTGCCTACGGGATGGTGATTTATGCCATGAGCCTTGCGCCCATGGCCGCTGTTTCGGCGTTGCGGGAAACGAGCGTCATCTTTGCAACGCTGATCGGAACGTATTTCCTGAAAGAGTCTTATGGTCGCGCACGCGTGCCTGCGGCCATTGCCGTCGCCCTAGGCGCTGCCCTCATTACTCTGTCATGATCAGAGAATTGATCTAAAGAACCGGATCCAGGGCTTGAACGAGCCGGTCCACTTCAGCATCCGTGTTGTAATGGATCATGCTGGTCCGCACGACGCCTTCATCGGGCGCGATGCCGACGGCCTCAAGACATCGTTTTGCATAAAAATGCCCTGAGCGAATGGCAACCTTGGCGTCTTCCGCAGCTGCCACGATCGCAGCATTCGTTGAACGGTCCGACGTGAAGGAAAAGATGGGAAGCCGGCTCGGGTCATAATGCGGTGGCCCTAACAGCCGGACACTGTTCTTCGACCTTAGAAAATCATGGAATTTAGCACCAAGTTTGTTTTCTTGCGCTTCGAAGAGCTCATATAGGGCGCTGCCGTCAAAGGCAGTTTTGTTGTCGAACTGGCTTTCATAAAGCGATTGAAAATAGTCGGTGATCCCTTTTGATCCTGCGACCAGTTCATGACACATGCCACCGGGTGCGATACGGGCAAGGCCACCTGCATTTTGAAGAAAGTAGTGGTTTTGATTTGCGAGCCGGTTCTGGTGTTTCTCGTCGACATACATGAGGGACAAATGAGGTCCGAAGACTTTGTAGAGACTCAGGACATAAAAGTCGGCGCCAAGAGCTTTCAAGTCCACATGCCGGTGAGGGGCATAGGCAACGCCATCCACACAGACCATCGTGTCATTGGCGTGCGCGCGCGCAACGATCTGATGAATATCATTTTCCATACCGATGATGTTTGAGGCATGGGGCACACAGACCAGTTTGGTTCTTTCCGTAAGTAAAGCGTCGAGATCGTTTGGCGCGAAACAGCCGGTCTCAGGATCAATATCCCAAAACAGCACCTTTAATCCCAATTCCTCCAAGCGCGCCCAGGCACCGATATTGGCTTCATGGTTCTGCGTGGAAATGAGAATTTCGTCTCCCGGTTGGAACAGGGGGCGCAAGGCTTGTGCAAGAACGTAGATATTGACCGTCGTTGAGGGACCGATCAGAAAATCCGATGGATCGGCGTTGAATAAGTGCGCCAAAGCCTGTTGAGCTGTGTCCAAGTCGCGCGTCGCGCCTGCAGAGGCTTCGAAGGAGGCACCGATTTGCACCTGACGCGTCGCCATGTAGGCGGAGGTGCGATCGATCACGGACTGGGGAACGTAGGTGCCGCCCGCATTCTCAAAGAACGCCCAACCATTGCTGCATGGGGGGAAGTGGGCGCGGGCGAAGTCGACGTCGAGGGATGGCTGATCGGTCATGCGTTTCACGCGGGATCCGGCCGGTTCATCCAGACGAACAGGTACCGGACCGGGAAAATCCACGCCATGCCCGCAGTTGCGTAGTAGAGGAGTTCCACAAACCAATGCGCGTTGGGCAATATCAAGACCGCGAGGCCAACGGCAAAAATGCAATAGATCCCGAGCCAAGTCAGTAAGATAAACAGACCGACAAGTTTTCGCATGCGCATGTTCATAATCGTGCGTCCTCCTCACCCGAGTATAACAGAAGGCGGCTTAGGAAGGCCCGCGCGACCCAATGCCGCCGTTCACCGGTTCCGTCATCGCGTAAAATCGCGCCCGACATGAGCCAGCCATCGAACACAGCGAGTTCTGCCCAATCTTCCTGGTTGCCTGAGACCGTTTCAGACCAACGGGCTATTGCCTATTGGCTGCTTTCGGTGTGTGCGTTGCTTGTTGTGATGATCCTGCTTGGTGGTGCCACCCGGCTGACGGACTCAGGATTGTCGATCACGGAGTGGCGGCCAGTGACTGGGGCGATTCCGCCCTTGTCCGACGCGGATTGGGCCGCCGAGTTTGAAAAATACAAACAGATCCCTCAATACCAACTGATCAACAAAGGGATGAGCCTCGCGGCGTTCAAAACGATCTATTGGTGGGAGTGGAGCCATCGGTTCTTGGGACGGTTGATTGGTCTTTTGTTCTTCGTGCCCTTTGTCTATTTCCTCTTTAGACGGATGATCGACCGCGCCTTGTTCCCCAAACTGGTGCTTATGTTCGTGCTTGGCGGCGCCCAGGGTTTCCTTGGCTGGTACATGGTGAAAAGCGGGCTCAGCGATCGGGTCGATGTCAGTCAATACCGGCTTGCCGCCCATTTGGGCCTGGCGTTTATCATCTACGGATTCATTTTGTGGGTGGTGATGGATTTGCTGCGGTCGCGTTCCCAGGCCTCCGATCCGCCCGCTCGATATGAAACCGTGTCCTGGACCTTGGGCGGGCTTATTTATGTTCAGATCTTGTTGGGAGCGCTGGTCGCGGGGCTTGATGCCGGCCTTAGTTACAATACATGGCCTCTTATGGATGGCGGACTGATCCCCTCTGGACTGTTTTCCCAGTCTCCCTGGATCGCAAATTTCTTTGAGAATAGAACCACGGTTCAGTTTGACCACCGCATGGTGGCTTATTTGATAACCGCTGTCGGCGCCGGCTTGTGGTATTGGACCCGCCAATCCGAGTTGGCGGCGTCCGTAAAACGCGCAGCGGATTTAGTTCTCGCTGCAATCGTCGTGCAAGTGTTGCTGGGCATTTGGACGCTGCTCGCGGTCGCACCGCTCAGTCTTAGCCTTTTGCATCAACTGGGGGCGGTCGTCTTGCTGTCGGCCGTGCTTTATCACCTGCACACGCTACGCGATGCCAAAGCTTAAGCGGCGTTCAGTGCTTGCTCTAAATCGGCAATGATATCTTCTGGGTCTTCAAGGCCAATCGACAGACGAACCACATCCGGGCCCGCCCCAGCGGCTTCTTGCTGTTCGGCACTCAACTGACGATGGGTGGTTGAAGACGGGTGGATGATCAGACTTCTTGTGTCGCCTACATTTGCCAGGTGGCTGAACAAGCGTACCTCGTTCACTAATCGCACACCGGCTTCATAACCGCCCTTAATGCCAAAGGTGAACACGGCGCCCGCACCTTTAGGGCAATATTTTTTGGCCAGCGCGTTGAATGGATCGTCCTCAAGCCCGGCATAGGAAACCCAACTGATTTTGTCGTGAGTTTGCAAGTATTCCGCAATCTTCTGCGCATTGTCGCAATGACGCTGCATCCGCAACGGCAGAGTTTCGATGCCCGTTGCAATCAAGAATGCGTTGGTCGGTGAAACACAGGCGCCCAGATCGCGCAAACCCAATACGCGGCACGCGATCGCGAAAGCCAGATGGCCGAATGTCTCGTGAATACGCAAGCCGTGATAGGACTCACAAGGTTCCGACAGGGTGGGGTAGCGATCGGACGCGGACCAATTGAATTTGCCGCTGTCGACCACCATGCCGGCCAGCGAATTGCCATGACCGCCTAAAAACTTGGTGGCGGAATGGACAACAATGTCCGCGCCGTGATCGATGGGTCGGCACAGATAGGGCGTTGCTAAAGTGTTGTCGACAATCAGCGGGATGCCGGCTTCTTCGGCAATGCGGGCGATGGGCTCAAGATCGACAATGATGCCGCCCGGGTTGGCGATGCTTTCGGTGAAGATCGATTTTGTTTTCGAGGTCAGGGCTTTTTTGAAGCTCTCCGGCTCACGTGCATCGACCCAATTTACATTCCAATCGAATTTCTTGAACGCATGTCCGAATTGGTTGATGGAGCCGCCATAGAGTTGACGTGCGGCAATGAACTCGTCACCGGCTTGCATCAAAGTATGAAACGCCAACATCTGGGCAGCGTGGCCTGACGCGGTCGCAACACCTGCCGATCCACCTTCCAACGCCGCGATGCGTTCTTCTAAAACGGCCGTCGTCGGATTTGTGATGCGCGTGTAGATATTGCCGAACTGTTCAAGATTGAACAGGCTGGCGGCGTGGTCCGCATCGTCAAAGACAAAGGACGTGGTCTGATAAATTGGCGTTGCGCGTGCACCTGTTGCTGGATCGGGCCGGGCACCTGCGTGAACCGCAAGTGTATGAATACCGTAATCTGCCATTTTCAGAGTCCCCCTTTGCCTTGACCAATAGCGACACGCGAAAGATTGGCACGCGGGTCACCCAACGGCTTGCGGCGGTTGTCGATCACCTGACTGTTGGCGCCGACCCAGCCCATTTCGCCGTTCATTCTTCCAAATTCCATTTTCGGGCACCGGTCCATGATGACCGTCAGTCCCGCGGCCTCTGCACGATCTGCGGCTTCCTGGTTGATCACGCCCAGCTGCATCCACACGACTTTTGCCCCAATTGCGATGGCCTCGTCCGTGATCGGTCCTGCTGCTTCCGAATTGCGAAAGATCTCGACCATATCGACGGGAGTGGGAATGTCGGATAGGGAACCGAACACTTCCATCCCGGCAATGGTTTGACCGGCAAGCCCCGGATTGACCGGAAAAACCTGATACCCCTTGTCCTTCAGATATTTGGCGACAAAGTAGCTGGGACGCACGGTATTGGCGCTGGCACCAACGACGGCAATGGATTTCACGCGGCTCAGGACGCTGCGGATCAGATCGTCGGAGTAGGAAGGTGAAGGAGGGGCCATTGAGTGTTCCTTGTCGTGCGTGACATCCGTTCAGAGGCTATCTGGTCATCCAAGAACGAGGTATTATAGTACCTCATAGGTAAGTCATTGATTTTCCGACAAAACCGTCATCTTGTTAGTTGACTTGAAAGAGATGGTCAATTAGAACGGCGCCTTCGTTTCAGGGCGCCCTGGCGCCACGGTTAGAGGGTGAACCATGCCAACCTATTCGGCAAAACCATCAGATATTGAGAAAAAATGGGTCGTCATTGATGCAAACGGTCTGGTCGTGGGCCGGCTGGCATCACTGATCGCGATGCGGTTAAGGGGCAAACATTTGCCGTCCTATACACCGCATATGGACTGCGGAGACAATGTTGTCGTGATCAATGCGGACAAGGTCGTTTTTAGCGGCAACAAGCGGACGAAGAAGACCTATTACCGGCATACCGGTTATCCGGGCGGGATTAAATCCAACACGGCTGACAAAATCCTGGAAGGGAAGTTTCCCGGGCGCGTCTTGATGAAAGCCGTCGAACGGATGATGCCGGGCGGACCTTTGTCGCGCCGTCAGATGACCAACCTCAAGATTTACGCGGGGCCTGAACATCCCCATGAAGCGCAGCAGCCTAAACCGCTTGATGTCGCCTCACTCAATCGCAAAAACACAAGGGTGCTGTAAGCCATGGCTGAAGAAGGGCACAGTTTAGAAGATCTCGGGGCTCTAACGGAAAAGAGCCAACAACCCGCCGCACCGGTTGTGACGGAAGAGCAAGCGCCGCGCGAAAAACAAGTTGATGAGCATGGCCGGGCCTATGCGACGGGCAAACGGAAAGATGCGGTCGCGCGTGTCTGGATCAAACCCGGTTCCGGCCGGGTAACGGTCAATGGCCGCGAGTTCGAGCGTTACTTTGCACGCCCGGTTTTGCGGATGATTATTCAACAACCCTTAGAGACGGCACAACGGCTGGGTCAGTACGATATAACGTGTACGGTCAAAGGCGGCGGACTGTCGGGTCAGGCAGGTGCTGTGCGCCATGGACTATCAAAAGCGCTCACGCATTTTGAACCGGAATTGCGCGGCGCGCTTAAAGTGGCCGGGTTCCTGACGCGTGACGCGCGCGTCGTTGAACGTAAGAAGTACGGCCGCCGCAAAGCACGCCGGAGCTTCCAGTTCTCCAAACGGTAATTTCAAAGCAACACTTCGCCGTATGCGAGTTGAAGCCGGGCGGCAGAATTGCTGTCCGGCTTTTTCTATGCGTTCTATGCGGCCGGCCGCAAGAACGCCCAAAAATTATCATTGGTCGGAAGATTTGACAGGCGCGGGAAACTGGCCAAGAGGCCGACATCGCTGGCCATTTCTTTGAGGCTTGTCTCCGTGAAGTAATTCACATGGTCTGGCAGGCGAATGCCACACCAATTGGATCTCATGACCATGGCATTGACCGAACCAAAGTTCGGGACCTTAACGACCGCAATCCCATCGGGTTTAAGGACACGCCGCACACCGTCGAGCACTTCAAGCGGGCTCGTTTCATGCTCGAGATAAGAGTTGAGCATGGCGCCGTCGAAAAAGTTCTCTTCAAAGGTGGAAAGCCCTTCTACAGACGGCGCATGCACGCAATGACCACCGTGGGATTTGAAGGCCGTGTCTGCATCTGCAGCCAGGGATTTGGAAATCTCGACACCATAAGGTGTGACGTCAGGCGCGAGTTGCAGCACATGGCCGCCGCTGCCGCATCCGATGTCGACGACGTTCCCGCTGGGGACCAGCTTTTTCAGAAACTTCTCCGTTTCAGGCCGCGGAAAGATATGCAAGCGCCACCTTGTTTTTGTATCCAGCCAACTGAAAAACGGGCGCGCCTTTTTGCGCCGCTTTGCTTCCTTTTGAAAAGATTTTTCCCAGGCATATATCTCTGAGAGTGCCTCGTAAGTCGGCGCAGATGTCAGGTAAGCGAAGCCGCATGCAGTGCATTCGCCAATGGTCCATTCATCGCGGCCAAGGCCGAGGTCTTTGAAATCTGATGATTTGCACCGAGGACAATCCCTTGGAATGGCTTTAAACGCACCGTGCATAGAACTCTTCCTTGAGATTGGCGATCGTGCCACCTAACGCGGAAGCAGATTATCATTCATTCCGCCCTCGACGCCAAGAGCAAGGGCAGGAGGGCATCACAATGGTAAACGCGTTTACCATTTCGGCAGCCCGAATGACGTTTGTCCCAAAATGACTTATTTGTTCTTTGACCGGCCTTGATCCGTCCGATAGGGTGGCGTTCCATTTTAGGACAGGTCCATGGATTTCTTGGCGAGCAAAACATTAGTAATGATCTTTGGCTTGATCGCCTACATCATTGCGCTCGATTCCGACTTGCTCGGTGCCATTGGGGTTGCCGCAGTGGTCTACAGTCTGTTGGCTGTCACCCAGTTGATCCTTGGCTTGCGACGACGACGATTGGCTGCCGCGTAGGCGCGCAACGGATCACGCCGTTTGCGGCGAAATCTTCAGACGACTTCTCTTCGAAATTCTTTTCTCAATGTCCCGCCGAGTGCGCTACTTTTGTGTGTGTTCGGCCAAAAAATGTAGGACCCCCTCATGTCCCCATCGCAAAAACTGCGCGCCGCCATCCTTGGCGCGAGCGGCTATATCGGTTCCGAAACTGTCAGAATTCTGGTTCGGCATCCTGGTGTGACGATCACATGCCTGGCGGGCGAGCGTAGCGCGGGGCTCAGCGCAACGGATGTGCTGCCGCATACTTTTCCTGTGGCCTTGCCGCAGCTTGAGGCGGTTGATGATGTGTCGTTCGACAATATCGACGTGGTCTTCTGTGCCTTACCCCATGCGACAACCCAAAAGGTCGTCTTACGTGTGCCAGCGTCCGCAAAGGTGATTGATGCGTCGGCGGACTTTCGTCTGGATGATCTGGACACGTATGAAAAATGGTATGGCACTGCACACATTGCGCCGGAGCTGCAAAAGGAGGCCATCTACGCGCTGACTGAATTTTCGCGTGAAGAGATCCGAGGCAAACGTATCATTTCCTGCCCGGGCTGTTATCCAACCTCGGCGCTTTTGCCGTTGGTGCCTCTCGTTGAGGCGCGCCTCATCGATCCCACACGGATCACGATTGACGCCAAATCCGGTGTCTCAGGTGCGGGGCGGGGCGAAAAACAAGCCAATCTTCATGCGGAAGTTTCGGAAGGTATTCATGCTTACGGGGTAGGGCATCACCGCCATATGCCGGAGATCGACCAAGCCCTGTCGCGTGCCGCCGGTGAGGATGTCGAAGTGACGTTTACACCGCACCTTATGCCGATGAACCGGGGCATCTTGTCGACCATCTATGTGCATCATGAAGGCAGTCAAACACCTGAGCGATTGCATCAGGAGTTATCGGCCCGATTTGAAAGCGAGGAATTTGTCCATGTGCTCCCCTTCGGGGCCACGCCAGCCACGCGTCATGTACGGGGGTCTAACTATGTGCTCATCGGTGTAAGCGCAGACCGCCAGCCCGACAGAAGCATTTTAACCTGCGCGCTCGACAATTTGGTCAAAGGGGCGGCAGGACAGATGGTCCAGAACTTCAATGTCGCCTTTGGCTTTGACGAGGCTATGGGCATCGACCAATTGCCCTTGTTCCCGTGACTAAGGGGCCGTGTTGTGAGGCACCCTAGTTTTTTCAAATGACAGCCCTGACGCATTCTGTTTCCCGGGCGCACTGCAGCATGTGAATGCTGCTGTGCTGAACCAGGACCTTTAAGGCACTTGCTGCAATGATCCCGGATCTGCAGTGCATCACGCTGTGCTGCACTGCATCCGGGAAGCCGCATACCTTCATGTTTGATCAGGGGCCACAGTCTTGTGGTTTTTCCGCTGGTGGATGGGCCATCCCATTAATAATGCTCGGAAATTGTTGCCGGCGCCGGGGTTACGGGTGTGGGTAAATCCCTTATAGTGCCCAAAGGCTGGGAATCGATCTTTCGGCATGCTGAATGTGCCGGTTGTTGGGGAGTAGCTATGTCAAATCGAACGACCGAAAAGCGTTCAAATACCGGTGTGGAAACGCGCAAATCTGTCTTGCGCCCACTTTCTATGGCTCTTTTGGCGAGTGTCTCTCTAAGCGCCTGTTCCGCAACACCTGATTGGGCCAATCCGGTGAATTGGTATGACAGCGCCCTTGGACGCAATGATGGGCTCCCCGACGAACCGCTGCCGGAAGGCACGGATGAGCCGTTCCCGACACTCTCCAGTGTCCCCCCGCGGCCCAACCCTTCGTTAAGCCCGGATGAGCGGGAGGAAATTGCCCAAGGCTTGATCGCGGATAGAGGACGCGTTGCTTATACGGGTGAAGGTCTGCGCGGCGGTACGGAACCGTCGGCGTCACCGCCGCCACCGCCGGCGCCCCCACCCTTGACCTATCGTCCCGCGGCGGGTCAGCCGGCGACACAAAACAATGAGGAAGAACAGAACAACGCACCGGCTGCGCAAACCCCGGGCAACCAGTCTTTTCTGAGCCCAGGTTTTGGACCGTCAAGCGTTGCAAACCGACAATTCAGCGAATTCCAATTCTTGCCGCGGGTATCGACCAAGATACAGCAAAAGAACCACGAGCTGGTTGTGCGTTTGGCGACAGCAGAATTTGAACCGGGATTGCGCCGACAGCTTGGGCAATTGGTTATGGCGCCTGGCTATATTGGTGCACCAGTTGGTGGTCCGCTGATCCCGCTTGATGAGGGCCGATCTCCAATTCTGGAAAAAATGGCTTCAAACGATGCGGACGCTGTTTTTGTCAATCTGGGTGCACTGCCAAGCTCGTCCGGACAATCCGGATTGGATGTCACGGGACAACCGCCGGTCACCATCCGCTTCACAGGCAATGGCCTGCAAATCGATCGGGAAGGGCGACGCGATATTCAATCGGTGGCTGGTGCATTCAACAGCGGCAACGCGGGTATGCTGCGTGTGGTCGGTCATTCCTCAAGCCGCACACGGGAAATGTCGGTCGAAGAGCACATGCTGACGAATTTCGAATCTTCTTTGCGTCGCGCTGAAAAAGTCGCCAAAGCGCTCATCAGCGGGGGTGTCTCGGCTGATAAAGTTATCGTTGAAGCGGTAAGTGACAGCCAGCCGATCTACTATGAGGCGATGCCGTCAGGGGAGGCACTCAACCGCCGCGTTGAGATTTTCATTCAATAGGTAGGCAATAGGCGGGCAATAGCCCGGTCAGGCTGCGTTAGGCCCCATTTGCGCCCAATTGGGGCGACACCATCGGTATCGGTTGGCGCTCTCGACGCATACGCGTTGTTAACTCTATATTTGGCATTCTGAGGGAACTGGACCTTATAGGGCATTGCGTTTGTGGCGGCGCCTGGATACCTAAAACGGATTTGAAAAGTCAGTAGCCACGTTGGGCAAACCGGTTCCGAATTGGCGAGTACCGCGTCCACAAGTGATCTGGCAAGAAACGGTTGATGATGCAGGAAGAATTTCACCGAATTCGGCGTTTGCCGCCTTATGTCTTTGAAGAGGTCAACCGGCTAAAGGCGCAGGCGCGCGCGGCGGGCGAAGACATTATCGATTTCGGTATGGGCAATCCTGACATGCCGACGCCGTCTCATATTGTGGAAAAACTGGTCGAGACCGTACATCGTCCGCGTACAAACCGCTATTCGTCCTCGCGCGGTATTCCCGGTTTGCGCCGAGCTATGACCGCTTATTACCGGCGGCGTTTTGGTGTGTTGCTTGATCCGGAAACGGAAGTGATCGCAACCTTGGGATCCAAGGAAGGCTTTGCAAATCTCGCGCAGGCGATCACGACACCGGGCGATGTGGTGATTGTTCCGAGCCCGTCCTATCCGATCCATGCGTATGGCTTCATCATCGCCGGGGCAGCTATTCGCCAGCTTCCTTTGACCGACGGTCCGCAAGAGACAGAAGGGTTCTTTCATGCGCTTGAAAGAGCCGTTCATCATTGTGTGCCGCCGCCTACAGCTTTGGTGTTGAACTACCCATCAAATCCAACGGCGAAAGTCGTTGACCTTGAGTTTTACAAGGACGTGGTGAAGTTCGCGACGCGCCACAACATGTTCGTCCTTTCGGACTTGGCCTATGCCGAGATCTATTTCGACAACAACCCGCCGCCTTCGATCTTGCAGGTGCCGGGCGCCAAGGAAATAGCGGTCGAGTTTCAATCGCTCAGCAAGACCTACGCGATGCCGGGCTGGCGGATGGGATTTGCGGCCGGAAATGCCCGCTTGATTGGGGCGCTCGCCCGGATCAAATCCTATTTGGACTATGGCGCCTTTACGCCCATCCAAGTAGCGGCAAGCGCGGCCTTGAACGGTCCGCAAGATTGCGTGGATGAAATCCGGCAGATATATAAGGTCCGTCGTGACGCGTTGGTTTCCAGCATGGCGCGCGCCGGATGGGATATTCCCAGTCCGCCGGCAACCATGTTCGCCTGGGCGCCGATCCCGCCAAGTCTTAAACATCTGGGTTCTATGGAATTTTCGAAGCTGTTGTTGCAGCACGCCAAAGTGGCCGTCTCGCCCGGCATCGGTTTCGGTGAGTATGGCGAGGGCTATGTGCGCATCGGCCTTGTCGAAAACGAACAACGCACACGCCAGGCAGCGCGCAATGTCCGCCGCTTCCTGTCGTCCGTTGAAGGATCGAACTCGATACTGCCCGATGAGTCCTCGGCCGGTCCCAAAGTGGTGGCGTCTTGAGCGAGCCCTTGCGGATTGGCATCGCGGGGCTTGGCACGGTTGGCGCTGAGGTCTTCAAGCAGCTTTCGATCAATAACGCATATTTGTCACAGCGTGGCGGTCGGCCATTGGAAGTGACCGCCGTTTCCGCGCGCGACCGGACCAAGGACCGCGGTGTCGAGATTGCCGATCGCTTGTGGGTCGAAAACCCGGCGGCGATGGCCGCGAGCGACAATGTTGATGTTGTGATTGAATTGATCGGCGGCTCCGAAGGGGTCGCCAAGGAATTTGTTGAAGCCGCACTCGACCGCGGCAAGCACGTGGTGACGGGCAACAAAGCTTTGGTGGCCGTGCATGGCACTGATCTCGCGCGCCGTTCAAGCGCAAACGGGGCGGCGTTCTATTACGAGTCCGCTGTAGCGGGCGGCATTCCGATCGTCAAAGCCTTGCGCGAAGGTCTGACCGCCAACCAAATCCATCGGATGTACGGCATCCTGAACGGGACCTGCAATTACATCCTGACGAAGATGGATGCGACCGGCCAATCGTTCGAGGATGTGCTGAAAGAAGCGCAAGAACTTGGCTATGCCGAGGCCGATCCTTCCTTCGATGTGGGCGGTATCGATGCCGCCCATAAGATCTGTATCTTGAGCGCCATTGCGTTCGGGACCGAAGTTGATTTTGACGGCATCTTTTGCGAAGGCATCAGCACCATCACACCGCTCGACTTGTCCTTCGGGCGGGAGTTTGGCTACCGGCTCAAATTGCTGGCAATCGCCGAGAAAGCCGAAGATGGCGTGTTGCAACGGGTCCATCCCGCCTTCATCAAACTTTCCGCTCCACTCGCCGATGTGGACGATGTTTATAACGCTGTCGTGGCAGAAGGCGACTTGGTTGGTAGAACGGTTTACGAAGGACGCGGCGCCGGTTCCGGGCCCACCACGTCGGCGGTCCTGGCAGACCTAATTGACATTGCGCAGGGCAATCTGCTGCCCATGTTCTTGAAACCGGCTGACGAGCTGGCACCCACACAGCGGGCGGATATTGGGAACCGCACGGGCACCTTCTATCTGCGGCTACAAGTCCTGGACCGGGCGGGCGTTTTGGCCAAGATTGCCCAGTTGCTCTCCATCGAGGAAATCTCTATTGACAGCATGGTACAGAGAAGCCGGAATCCAGACTCCATGGTTTCGGTCGTGCTGGTGACGCATGAGACAAGCGAGGCGCGTATGAGCCGCGCCCTGTCGGCGATCGCTGACTTGAAAGAAGTTGTTGCGCCGCCCTGCATGATACGTATCGAAGAATTTTAGACGTCTTAGGGGCGGGCGGCCGGATTGTCGGGCCGGTGCTCCACATAATAAGTGAGGAATGACATGGCAGGTGAACCTTCCAGCTTGGAGGTGACGCTTTCGAGAGTATTGTCCGTTGAAATCGCGCGCGTAACGGAAGCGGCCGCCATCGCGGCCCACGATTTGGTAGGGCGCGGCGACGAAAAAGCGGCTGACCAAGCCGCCGTCGATGCGATGCGCCGCGCGCTCAACGAAGTTGAAATCGATGGCACCGTGGTGATCGGCGAGGGCGAGCGCGACGAAGCGCCCATGCTCTATATCGGCGAAACGGTCGGCACGGGGCGTGGACCGAAAGTCGATATTGCGCTTGATCCCCTTGAAGGCACCACACTGACCGCCAAGGCGATGCCGGATGCGCTGGCCGTGATTGCGATGGCGGAAGGCGGCAGTCTTCTTCATGCGCCTGATGTCTACATGGAAAAGATCGCGGTTGGGGGCGGCTTGCCGGACGGCGTGGTCGATCTCGATGCGGATCCAGCAGACAACATCAAATCGGTGGCAAAAGCCAAAGGCGTCGGTGTCAACGAAGTCACCGCCTGTATTCTTGATCGTCCGCGCCACCGCGAGATTATCGAAAAGGTGCGCGGTACGGGTGCGGCGGTTCGCCTGATCACTGATGGCGACATTGCGGGTGTGATTCACACAACGGAACCGTCTACCGGCATTGATATTTATCTCGGTATTGGCGGTGCGCCGGAAGGGGTGCTGGCTGCAGCGGCCCTTCGGTGCATCGGTGGACAGATGCAGGGTCGGTTGGTGTTCAACAGCGATGACGAACGCGAACGCGCCGCCCGGATTGGTCTTAAAGACCTCGACAAAAAATACGACATGCAGGAATTGGCCTCGGGCGACGTGATCTTCGCCGCAACCGGTGTGACCGATGGGTCTATCCTCAAAGGTATCAAAGTGAAGGGCAACGACGTACACACGCACACCGTCGTGATGCGCTCGCGTACCGGCACCGTGCGGTGGATCGAAGCGAGCCACAGAAGATAGTAAGCTGTAGGGTCAAACTGTTTACCTTCTAACGGGGTAAAGAAGGCTGTAGCCTTGGGGCTTGACGCGCCAAAACTCTAGGGCCCAGTGAGATGTGTTCTGGGTCCTCGTGTCAAGCACGAGGACAACAAAGAAAATTTCGCTTTCGATTGGTTTCTTGCTGACGTGAGGTGTGTGTTGAGCGAGACGGTTTTAGGTGTCGAGCAGTCGGTCACGGGCCGGCATTGGCAACTTAAGCCGTATTCGGAACATCTCGCCCTCACGATCGCGCAGCGCCACAATCTTCCCGACATTGTCGCGCGGCTCTTGGCATCACGTGATCTCACGCCGGACCAGGTGCCCGGATTTCTCGATCCAAAGATTCGCGATCTGTTGCCCGACCCAAGTGCGTTCACCGATATGGATCGCGCGGTTGCACGGATTGTTGAGGCCCTGTCGGCCCATCAGAAAATCGCGATCTATGGCGATTATGACGTTGATGGCGCCACCTCTTCGGCCCTGTTGAAAAGGTTTTTCTCGGCGATTGGTATCGATGTGCGGGTCTACATCCCCGACCGCTTGCGCGAAGGGTACGGCCCGAATGCCGCCGCGTTGCGCAGCCTGCGTGACGAGGGCATCGATCTCGTCGTCACGGTTGATTGCGGCACGCTTTCGTTCGAGCCGCTCACCGTCGCCCGCGAGATAGGCCTCGACGTGATCGTGGTGGATCACCACAAAGCTGAACCTGAGCTGCCTGTCTGTGTGGCCTTGGTCAATCCCAATCGATTGGATGATGACAGCGGGCAGGGGCAAGTTGCGGCCGTTGGCATGGCCTTCCTTCTGGCGGTGGGAATCAATCGTGCGCTTCGCGAAGCCGGCTGGTACGCATCTCAAAGCATTGAAGAACCGAAGCTGACGCAATGGCTCGATCTCGTTGCCTTGGGAACGGTGTGCGATGTGGTTCCGCTTGAGGGCGTCAACCGAGCTTTTGTGACCCAAGGTCTCAAAATTATGGCGCAGACGGACAATGTGGGGATCAAGTCGCTGCTGGCGGCCGCCAATGTTGATCGGGCGCCGTCAACCTATCACGCAGGATTTGTCCTTGGGCCGCGTGTGAATGCCGGTGGCCGTGTGGGACGGGCGGATCTTGGTACCAATTTGCTGTCTACAACCAGCCCCGAGGAAGCGACGCGGATTGCGCAAGAACTCGATCAGCTCAATCTCGAGCGGCGGGCCATTGAAGACGGCGTTCTCGAACAAGCCGTTGAGCAGGCCGCTTCATTGGATGCGGCGGGGCAGGCGGATGGCATTCTGATCGTCCACGGCTCGGGGTGGCATCCTGGTGTGATTGGTATTGTTGCCAGCCGCCTCAAAGACCGTTTTGGGCGGCCGACCATTGTCATTGGTGTGGAAAAAGGCGTGGGCAAAGGATCGGGCCGCAGCATTCCTGGCATTGATCTGGGCGCAGCGGTGATTGCCGCCCAACAGCAAGGCCTTCTTGTGAATGGCGGCGGCCACGCTATGGCAGCGGGTCTGACCGTTGGCGAGGACAAGATCCCGGACCTCACCGCCTTCTTGCGTGATGCCATGGCGCGGCAGAGCGCAACTGAGGCTCAATCAGGACAGAAGTCCTTGGTGATTGACGGTGTGCTGAACTTGAGCGGCATGACACGTGACCTGTCGGATCAGATAGACGCCGTCGGGCCGTTCGGCAGCGGCAATCCGCAGCCCCTGTTTGCGCTCCAGGGCGCACGCATCGTGAAAGCCAATGTGGTTGGCACCAATCATGTCAGCGTGATTTTGGGGGGCAGTGAGGGACCGGCGCGGGGCAAGGCCATTGCCTTTCGGGTTGCAGACCGTCCCCTTGGCCAGCATCTCTTGGCCTCACAGGGGCAAACACTCGCCCTGGCCGGTCGTTTGGAGCCTGACGATTGGAACGGCCGGCGCGGTGTGCAGCTTCAGATCGTGGATGCCGCGCCAGCAGGATAGCGGCAAGAATTCCTGCCCCAAATCCGGCCTGAATCGCGTTGAGCAGTTCCCGGGCATTGAGCCAGATCTCTAACCAGAAAATCGCGGTGATCCAGCCGGAAGAGTGCCGGCTAAACCCTTGAAAAGATTTGGGTAAGAGTTAAATGTCAGAATTGAGCTGCGGCTAATTCGTTGCAGACTTGTCATTTTTGACGGTCGGAATTATAAGCAGAATTTCGAAAACGTGGTCCCTTCGTCTATCGGTTAGGACGCCAGGTTTTCATCCTGGAAAGAGGAGTTCGATTCTCCTAGGGATCACCATTCGAACCGACGCCGCGACGCGGCGGCAAATCGATCCGGTGGATCGATTTGAGGTGAGAATGCCCCGAGCTCCTGTGAGGGGCCAACGGCGAAAGTCTCCCACATCAATCTTCCGCTCTTTCAACCGATGCCAAATGATCCGGTCGGCATTGTAGGGTGCGCCTACAACGAACCCTTCAAACATCTGCCGGCCAGCTCAATCCTATGCGAAATTTTGACGTCATAATCATCGGTGCCGGTGCGGCGGGCCTCATGTGTGCGGCTGAAGCTAATAAACGTGGCCGGCGGGTGCTGGTGCTAGAGAGTGCCGAGAAAGTTGCTCAAAAAATCCGTATCTCCGGCGGGGGCCGAGCGAACTTCACGAACTTGCATGCAACGCCTCGTGACTTTCTCTCAGACAATCCGCGGTTCTGTGTTTCCGCGTTAAAGCGATACACGCAGAACAATTTTATACGCATGGTGGAGCGGTACGACATTGCTTATCACGAGCGTGAACACGGACAGCTGTTTTGCGATGGTTCGGCCCAACAGATCATCGACATGCTTGTCGACGAAGCGAGCGGTGTCACGATGCGGACTGGTGTAACGGTCTCCGAAGTCACCAAGGACGCTCAGCTCTTTACTGTTGGAACCAATCGCGGAACTTTCACTGGAGGCGCATTGGTCATTGCATCCGGGGGGCCCTCCATTCCAAAAATGGGGTCGAGCCGTTTTGCCTACAAAATTGCCGAGCAGTTCGGTCTGAACGTGGTCGAACCGCGGCCTGGCCTGGTACCTCTAACGTTTGATATGGCAACATTGGCGAAGACAGAGGGGTTGGCCGGCGTATCGTTGGACGCCAAGGTGACATTGGGCAAAGTGCACTTTACGGAAGCTTTGTTGTTCACCCATCGGGGTTTGAGTGGTCCGGCGATCCTTCAAATTTCTTCTTATTGGCGCGAAGGCGATACGATCATGATTGATCTTTTGCCGGGGACCGATTTTTTCCAGCTTTTGAAGAACGCTAAGACCCAACAGCCGAAGATCGAAGTGCAAACGGCGTTGGCGCCCCTGATGCCCAAACGCCTTGCCCAGAAAATGGTTGAGTGGACGGATTGCGCTGGTCGCTTGGCCGAGACTTCTGACAAGTCGCTCCGTCGTCTGGCTGACCATATCAACACCTGGCGTATCAAGCCGAACGGATCGGAAGGCTACCGCACGGCAGAAGTCACCATCGGCGGCGTTGACACCAAAGAGCTGTCTTCAAAAACCATGGAGGTGCAGAAAGTTCCCGGTCTTTATTTCATTGGCGAAGCTGTCGATGTTACAGGCCATCTAGGTGGCTTCAACTTCCAATGGGCCTGGGCATCAGGGCATGCCTGCGGACAGGTGGTTTGAACGCATTTTCCTTGATGTCGGCCTCGCTAGCGCTCCTCCGCGCGTAATTCCAACAACGCTCGCCTTATGCGGTGACGGATAGCTTCCGGTTGACGTTCCACCGCTTGTGTGAGCGTTCGCAGCTCGCGCCGCAATCCGTAAATTTGATCCATCAAGGACAGAATCACAGGGATCGCTTCCTCGTTGAGGTCGAGGTCCTGTTGGAGTTCGTAGACGAGTTTGATGCGCGCCACATCGACCGGATCGTAGACATGGCCATCATCGCTCTTGGTCGGGGTGACCAGGCCACTTTCCACCCACAGGCGGAGCTGTGAAATGCTGAGAGGGCCGACCGTTTCGACGACTTGGATTTCCGTCAGCTTCATGATGCTGCCTCACTTGCCGATCGTGGATCGTAGCTGTGTTTTTCACGCCAGTCTTTGAAAAAGGCCGTGAGGTCGTCGTCCACCTTCTTCGGCATCACGATCTTGAGGCGGACATGGTGATCACCCTTTTTGCCGCCCGCCGGCGCCAAGCCCTTACCTTTCAAACGTAACACGTCGCCGGTGGTGGATCCGGGGGGCACCGTCATGGCGACACGTCCGGAAATGGTTTGTACCGTGACTTTTCCGCCTAACACGGCTTCATCTAACGAAATCGGCAGTTCGGTTAGGATATCGTTGCCGTCTCGCGTGAAGTGCGGATGGGGATTGACAGAAACCTCAACCAAGGCGTCGCCGGCCGGTGCACCGCCAATGCCGGGGCCACCTTTGCCCTTGAGGCGCAACATGGTGCCATCCGCCACACCCACGGGGATGGAAAGGTCGATGGTTTGGCCATCCGGCAAGGTTAAGCGCTGTTTCTTGCCGGTCGCCGCGTCCAGGAAGTCGACCTGTACTGTGTAGTAATGATCCTGTCCCCGAACGCTAAAGCCCTGTTGCCCACGTCCGGCGTTGCGACCAAACATATTTGAGAAGATGTCGGAGATGTCGACAAAATCTTCGTACCCGGACGATGAGGCGTATTTGCCACCCGCTGCTTGATCCGCATGTCTGCGGTAATAGGCGTGCTCTGGCGTCTCCATGCCGGATGCATCAATTTCGCCGCGATCAAATTTCGCGCGTTGCTCTGGATCTTTGAGAAGGGCGTAAGCGGCACTGACCGCTTTGAATTGCTCTTCGGCTTTCTTGTCGCCCGGGCGCAGGTCCGGGTGCAGCTCTTTCGCCAGCTTGCGATAGGCTTTTTGAATATCGTCCTGCGAAGCCTCTTTGCTGAGGCCCAACGTTTTGTAAGGATCGTTTGTCATGTCGTCAGGATTACCATACTTGCGTGTTGCTGCAGAACGTGTGTCGACCTTTCGGTTCGTGGTGTTGGGGCACCCTCCAGGTGCGGTTGAAGATCTCTCTGAAGGGTGCATCGCCAACGGCGATGCACCCCTTTACCTGAGCGAGCGCACCTAGCGCGGAACAGGCCGCGTTAACGCGGCTTACCAAAGCCAGACACCTAGTTGATCTGGATCTTCCTTGGTTTGGCTTTTTCAACCTTTGGAAGGTGAAGCGTCAGAACACCGTCCTGCATTTCCGCAGAGATGCCGTTCTGGTCAATCTCATTCGACAGATTAAACTTCCGGCTATAGTGCCCGACATTGTATTCTGTATAGAGCGATCGCATCTCGCTGTAGTCGGCAAAGTCAATGTTGCCCTCGATAGCGAGTACATTTGAATCGAGATTGATGGAAACATTGTCTCGCTCAACGCCGGGCATTTCCAAGATCAAAGTCAAGGCATTGGCCGTCTCGTAAATGTCGCCATAGGGGACAAAACTCCGGGACGGTACGGTTTTCTCTTCACTGGCTTGAAGTTCTTTCTTTTCCTGCGTTTCCATTTCCGGGGAGGTGTTATTTGACATCACAATCTCCTATGCACTGTTCGGCAGCGTGGCCGTTAGTTAATTTGAATGGTTTGTGGACGGTCTTTTTCGGCGCGCGGAAGAGTTATCTTGAGCACGCCATTGGCGAAGTCCGCGGTCACCTTTGTCGCGTCGACTTCAAAGGGGAGCGAAACCGTTCGATCAAACTGGCCCGACCGGCGCTCGCGGCGGTGCAGGCTGGTGCCTTCTGGGTAGGTGATGTCTTTCGAGCCTGCGATCTGCAGGCGATTGTCATGAACCTGAACGGTGATGTCTTCGCGTTTGACTCCGGGCAATTCGGTGGTCACGACGAGATCGTGGTCTTTCTGAAATACGTTGAGTAGGGGAGATGATCCACCGCCGCTGATACCGCGGTTCAACCAGTCGCTTCCACGATTGGCGTCCAGTGATCTTTGTAAGTTACTGAGGCGTTCGAAGGGGCTTAGAAATTGTCGTGTCATCGCTTGGCTCCTTATGTGCATGGTGCACAAAACAAAGGTAACAAGCTCGACAGGTTCTGTGAGAACGGTTGGCACGACCGTCAGGTACACCAATGGCGGCGACCCGAGTGCAACTCAAGTTGGTCTTGTCTCTCCACATGTCCACACATCCTCAAATCGAGCGATATGCTAGCGGCCCGCTGGTAACCACTCAGACGGGCCCGGTATTCCCCGAAGGCAAATACCTATCAATTATAGACATGGCGTTTGCGCCACGAAGTTCAAGGACTGAGGACAAAAAAGGCGATCTTGTTTTCGCAATGACGGCAGTGATTTAATACTGCGTGGTGCCGCCATCGACGCTGAGCGTGGTACCGGTAATACCACCGCCTTCGTCTGAGGCGAGGAGGAGGGCGAGCGCGGCCACTTCCTCAACGGTGTTGGGGCGTTTGAGCGCCGACTCTTGTGCAAACATGTTGATCATTTCATCGAAAGACATGCCCATGGCCTCAGCGGTGGCCGGACCATTGTCCTTAATGATGTCGGTGATGACGAGGCCAGGGCAGATCGAATTGACGGTTATGCCCAATTCGCCTACTTCGCGCGCGACGGATTTCGTCATGCCGTTGACCGCATGTTTGGCCGCCGTATAAGCAGTGAAAACGGGCTTGCCGTGTTTGCCCTCGGTGGAGGAGATGTTGATCACGCGGCCCCACTTGTTTGGGATCATCAATTTGAGCGCGCGCCGCGTTGCCCAAAAGGTCGAATACACATTCCATTTCATGGCTTGGTCGAAGGTTTCGTCCGAAAGGTCGACCAAAGGCTGCAGGTCGCCTGCGCCCCCGGCATTGTTGACCAGAATATCGAGCCGCCCGTATTGTTCTTTCGTTTTATCGATGAAGCCTTCGACATCGGCCTGCACCATGGCATCGCCTGGGATGAACGCGCACTTTTCGCCAGCCCCAATTTCTTGAACCACCCGTGCGCCTTTTTCCGCGTTGCGGGCCATCAATGTGACGGAAGCGCCTTCTTTCAAATAAGCTTCGGCTATGCCGCGTCCAATGCCCGCCGTGCCGCCCGTAACGGCAGCTACTTTTCCTTCTAGGCGCATGTCATCTCTCCACTTCTAGGTTCGCAAGTGACTAAGGCCGGCGAAGCACCGGCCTTAGATACGTTTTTATCCGTTTAAGGACGATTTCGATCTACTCAACCGAAATGATGGTTGCTGTGCCTTCGCGGCCATCATTCGTTTTGAAAGGTGTTGAATGTCCAGCTTCGCTGCCAGGATTTTCGAATGTGACGCACAGGTCTTTGTCGCCTTCCTTACGGCAGACCGTCGCTGTTGCCTCGTCATATGTGTAGGCGTTAGAGGCGCCGCTTTCGGTGTTCGTGGCGGTCATGGTTGAATCGTCATAAGCGACAGTCACCTTTTGCTCGCCGCCATCATATTCGATGGTGGTCACGGTGGCATGTGCTGCCGTTGCAAAAAGGGCAGAAAGTGCGATGACGCCAAGTGTTTTTTTCATGGTCGTTTCCCCATTTTTTTTGGTTAATGCCGGCGCACATAACCACAAAAGCAGCCGCCCGTTAAGCCCAGATTGAGCAGCGAGCGCGGCCTTGCTTGCCGCCATACGCGCGCTTGCTTGACCCGCTATCGCGTGGGTAGTCCACGCTTCTTGCGTTCCTCATTCATACGCACTTTGTCGGATTCGAGGCGTTCGCCCAATTCGCTTTCCTCGACGGTGCCCGCCATATGGCGGCCCGCTAGGCCACTATTGTACATGATGTACTTTTCAGGCGTGACCGCAATGATGACCCTGGTCGGTGAATCGAGAAGCTTGTTGAAGAACCCTTCGAACTCTTCATTGGTCGGGCTGACCTTTTTTGAGAGCGCCTTGTAGAACCAGCCCTTTGTCTCGTCATCTTCAAAGAATTCGGCGCGGCCCTTCACGTTGATCGAGCCGTGCGGCAACTTTTCGAGGGGCGAGCCGGCCGGATAGCTGAGGCTGGTGACATTGATGGAAACCCGCGGATCACGCTTGATGGCGACCGTCCGATGACGGTGAGCCGCAAAGGTCAGCCAGAACTTGCCGTCTTTCCACACATAGGCGTGGATCACGCCAACGGGCCAACCGTCCTTGGTACTCCACATCAACACGCATTCGCTGGCATGGGTGAACAATTGATCCTGCTCGTCTTCCGTGAACGGGTAGATGGACACCATTTCATGATCGTCTGTTTTCGCCATTTTCGCCTCGTTGTCTGGGAGTTGCGCCGTCTGAAATGCGGGCGCGTGAACCTCTTTGAGGATCTGATAGTCGTATGTCGGAGGGCGGGTTGCAAGCGAAACGATCTGCACATTCTGTGTGTTCGCCTGCAATATTTTCTTGGGAGTCGTGCGTGTTCTTCGGCGCGCCGGATAATTGGCTTACGGATGAATAGGTGTTTTAGCCGACGACCTCATCAATCAGCCCCCATTCAAGTGTCTCTCGCGCTCGTACCCTTTTTCCTGTGAGCGCCAAATACGCCGTGCGCTGGCGGCCGATGCGCCGGGGCAGGCTGACACAGCCCCCCGCACCGGGGATCAAGCCGAATTGCAGCTCAGGCAATTGAACGAATGTGTTGGCCACAGCTGTGACCCGCGCGCCAAATGCGGGGAGTTCGATTCCGGCGCCAATGCAAGCGCCATGAAGATGAAAGTACGCACGCTCCCGGCAAGGAACCAGTGCGCGTGCGGGCAAGCGCACCGAACGAATGGCATGGGCCGTCGCGGGATCGTTGACCGATCCGAATTCGCTCAAGTCACCACCAATACTGAAGCACTTGCCGTTACCGGAAATACTGACCTGCGTTATGGTTGGGTCCATAGCTGCCAGATCGAACGCTTCAACAAGTCCATCTCGCATCTCTGTGTTAATGGCATTCCGTTGTTCAGGGCGATTGAGTACAACCCTCAATGTGCCGTCTTGCCTTGAGGTTAGCGCCGATGGTCCTGCGTCGTGTGTTTCATTGCTTGTGGCTCCCCTGAGAACTGAGTCTTGTTCGTCCAACCAGCGAAGAAACTCTTGCCCTTTTTGCAGAGAGGCGTATGCCATGGATTCGACCGCCAGCGCGTCTTGAATTTGCAGCGTTTCTGTTGCCCGCAAAGTCTGAACAAGCGTCATGGCAGCGATCGGCGTTTGGTCGATGTTCGCCGCGATGCGCGCAAGATCTTCGGCCGTTTCGACCAAGACGTCGAAGACTTGGAATTGCGCGCTGTGTTCCTCAACGTCTGATGTGAGGCCGATCATGGGACAAGGTGCGTGCACGAGCCTTGGCGATAGTGCTGCCCAACTTGGGAGGTCTTTGGGCGTCAGTGATCTCAAATCAATGGCGAGATATTTATGTGTGCCGAACGGACCAAGTGCTTCCGTCAAAATCTGAGACGTGAGCGTTTCTTCAATATCCCGGAACGCAAGCAATTTTGGCTTTTGCGCCATCAATTTGGCTCCGGCCGGACATCCCCGACGGGTAAGGCAAAATGAAAATGAGGTTGTGAGGCCAATTCGGGCTGCCTATAACAATTTTGCTGAAAAGCATAAGATCAATGGGGGTTTAAGGGAACAAGGCGCGGCCCAAAACCCTTTTGGCGCCCCAAAGTCAAAGAAGAGCCGCAAGAAAGCTGAGGAGCGGAAAATGAACATTTCCACCCTTCTTGAGATGGCAGCGGGTGCCTATGGTGACCGCATTGCGGCTACGGCGGGTGGCAGCTCATTGACCTATGAGCAATTGTTTTCGCAAGCCAAAGCCGCCGCCAAGGGGTTTTCAGAGTCGGGACGCGAATTCGTCGCTTTGCTCGACACCAGTGGCTTAAGCGTTCCGGTGACTTTGTATGGCGCCGCCCTGGCCGGCATACCTTATGTCCCGCTCAACTACCGGCTCACTCATGAAGAACTCGACGTCCTGTTGGATCGATTGGGATCCGCCATTTTGGTCGGTGCGCCGGACCGGCTTTCGCGCTATGAGCCCCATGGTCATATCTCAACCGTGCCCGCTGCGTCGCTGATCGATGACTTGGCTGGTGCGGATCACGATATTGAAGTGCCGCAAGATCCTGCAGCGCTCGCCGTGCAATTGTTCACGAGCGGAACCACCGGCGCGCCGAAGGCGGCGATACTGCGTCACGAGCATTTAACATCCTATATTCTGGGTACGGTCGAATTTGCAGGTGCGGCTGATGAGGATGCCACTTTGGTATCGGTTCCGCCCTATCACATTGCGGGAATCTCCGCGTGCTTGAGTTCGATTTATGCGGGCCGGCGTATGGTGTTGCTTCCGAACTTCGACGCAGCAGAATGGCTGCGGCTCTGCGGTCATGAAGGGATTACGAATGCTTTTGTGGTGCCGACTATGTTGGTCCGAATTGTGGATCACATTGAATCGACGGGACAGAAGCCCGATCTTTCTGCACTCCGAGCCATCGCCTATGGCGGAGGACGCATGCCGCCTTCTGTCATTGAAAAGGCCCTCGACATTTTTCCCGATGTCCAGTTCTCGAATGCTTACGGGCTGACGGAAACCAGCTCGACCATTTCATTGTTGACGCCAGATGACCATGCGGGTGCGCGGCAAGGGGAAGAAGGCGCACGGCGGCGTCTTTCGTCCGTGGGCAAACCACTTGAGACCATCGAAGTTGAAATCCGTGGGCCTGACGGCGCTGCCCTCGGCCCGAACCAATCGGGCGAGATCTTTGTGCGCGGCGGCCAAGTGTCCGGCGAATATGTCGAGGGCAAGCGTACGGACGATGAAGGCTGGTTCCCGACGCGCGATGCCGGCTATCTGGATGATGATGGCTATTTGTTCCTGGATGGTCGGGCGGACGACATAATCGTGCGCGGCGGGGAGAACATCTCGCCGGGAGAAGTGGAAGATGTTTTGGTGAGCCATCCTGCTATTGCAGATGCGGCGGTGCTGGGTATTCCGAGCGAACAATGGGGCGAGGCCGTCGCCGCAGCCGTCGTTCTGAAGGAGGGCAGTACGGTAGCACCCGAAGAATTGCAATCCCTGGTCAAAGAGACCTTGAGGTCTTCACGCGTGCCGGAGGTTATTCGGTTTCGCAGTGAGTTGCCCTATAACGAGACAGGAAAACTCCTCCGCCGCGTTCTGCGAGATGAGTTCGCTGACTAGCGCCAAATCACAAACGAGTGCAAACATTCTTGGCTTTCTGAACGGCCGGGCTGTCCGTCTTTCAAACCATGGTATCGCCGCGCGCTACGCGAAAAAGCTCCTTCTGGATTTGGGCGTCTCTGTTGTTGAGGATGGTCCAACGCCGGATGTGCATCCCGCCATCGCTTGGGCTGAAAGTGGTTTGATGGGGCTGACCGGACAGCCGGATGGAGCCCCATTGATTTGTCCGGCGCCTGTTGCATCGTGTGCAGATGGTGTGCTCAAGGCGCTTGCGGCCCTTCCCGGGGGGAATGCCCTCGACAGGATGAATGTCGCGCAAGTCCTGAGCGGGCGTGCGGCATTGTTGAAACTTTCCCGAAGCGGACCGATCTCAGCGAGCGGTCATTGCCGTTTGCTTAATGCGGCTGATGGCTGGATTGCGGTTAATCTTGCGCGCGACACCGATTGGGAACTTATGCCCGCCTGGCTTCAAGTTGATCTTGCGCAGTTGGATTGGCATGCAATCATCCCGCGCGTCGCTGACCGCAAAGTTGAGGAGCTTATGGAGCAAGCCGGGCTTCTGGGCCTGCCGGTTGCTAAAGTTGCCAAACCCCAACCCCGGTCATGGCTGCGTGTTGCTCAGACCGGCCCTAGTTCCATACGTTCCTTGTCGGACCGGCCCCTCGTTGTTGATCTTTCCGCGCTTTGGGCCGGACCTTTGGCGAGTCATCTGTTGCAACAGTTGGGGGCGCGGGTGATCAAAGTGGAAGACCGTCGTCGGCCAGATGGCGCGCGGGACGGAAATGCAGATTTCTATAACCTGCTCAATGCCGGAAAAGAATGCATGGCGGTTGATCTTCGGTCCGATGCAGGCATCAGCGCGCTAAAGGGCTTGATCGCGGAGGCCGACATTGTGATCGAGGGGTCGCGGCCGCGTGCACTTAAACAATTGGGGATCGACGCTGCCGCGCTGGTTGAGCAGAAGCCTGGGCTGACTTGGCTGTCGATCACCGGTTATGGGCGCGGCCCAGAAGAACAAAACCGCGTGGCCTTTGGTGACGATGCGGCTGTTGCCGGTGGCCTTGTTGGGCTGATGCACCAAAGTTGCGGTGAGCGCGTGTTTTGTGGCGATGCGATCGCAGATCCGCTCACGGGGCTTCATGCGGCGCTGGCGGCGTGGGCCGGTTGGTTGAGTGGCGAAGCCGCGCTTCTTGACGTGGCGCTGCGCAATGTGGCGGCACATGTCTGTTCGTTTGAAACGCCGACAACTGTCGATGCGCTGACGCATCGAATTTCTGATTGGCAGGCGGTGCTCGACGAGGCGGGCGTTCAAGCCTCACGTCCCATGGCTGAGGTAACAAAAGCAAAGGCTGCTCAATTGGGCGGACACAATGACCGGCTGACGGCGGAGTTCAACCTCGCATGCTGATCAAGAACGCGCAGTTGATGACCGGCCAGTGCGTCGATGTGTTGATCGACAAGGGTATGATTGCGGAGATGGCGCCCCATATCCGTGCGAGCGATCAGGCGACAATTGACGCGGACGGCGGAGCATTGCTACCCGGCCTTCACGACCATCACATCCATCTCATGTCTCTGGCAGCCTCAAAACGATCCATCGCATGTGGGCCGCCGGATGTTCGCAATGAAGAAGGCCTCGTGCATGCTCTGCAGGCAGCAGCACGTGGGACGGATAGCTGGATCCGAGGAATCGGCTATCACGACTCCATCGCAGGTTCGATCGACCGTCATTGGTTGGATCGCCATGTTCCCGACACACCTGCGCGCATCCAACATCGAACGGGGCGCTTGTGGGTTCTCAATTCAAGGGCGCTTGATCTGGTTATCGGCGATGTGAATGATGCCGGGCCGCTTGAAGGCATGGGGGGAGAGCTGACCGGGCGGCTCTATGATGGCGATGATTGGTTACGTTCACGCCTTGCCGGCGCTTCGTTGGATTTGCGGGATGTCAGCGCCGAGCTTGCTTCCTACGGGGTGACCGGCGTTACGGACGCAACCGTGACCAACGATCGCTCCGCATACGACCTGTTCAGCAAGGCACGTGCCGAAAGTGTTCTGGCGCAAGACTTGGTGATGATGGGAGACGCAAGCCTTTCGTCTTGTGGGAATACCGATCACATTACCATCGGTCCGACAAAGTTTCATTTACATGAAAACGATCTGATGCCGTTCGATACCTTTTGCGATGAGATCCGCGCGAGCCACGGGGATCAACGGCCCATTGCGGTGCATTGCGTCACCCGGACGGAACTGGTTTTTACACTCGGGGCGTTGCAAGAGAGTGGGGTTTTGATCGGCGATCGCATCGAACATGCCTCAGTCACGCCGGACGACTTGCTACCGCAAATGAAACAAATGGGACTGACGGTCGTTACCCAACCCAACTTTATATCTGAACGCGGCGACAGCTATCGCGCGGAGTTGAAGTCCGAAGAACATGACTTTCTCTATCGATGCGCGCGCTTTTTGGAGGAGGGCATACCTCTCGGCGGCGGAACCGATGCACCCTTTGGCCGGCCGGACCCGTGGGCGGCGATGGCTGCCGCGGTTGATCGATGCGCGCCTGACGGCGAAGTCTTGGGACCAAAGGAAAAGCTCACCCCCGAACAGGCGCTCGCCCTATTCATCACGCCGCCACAAGCACCCGGTGGCGCACCGCGCACCGTAACGGTCGGCAGCAAGGCCGACTTATGTTTGCTGAAGTCCCCTTGGTCACAGGCGTGCGAAACGCTCAATGCATCCGCAGTGCGTGCAACGTTTAAGGATGGTGCGTTGATCTACATGGATGAAACCTGAAACGCTTGTTGCACAAATCGGTTCTGCTTTAACGCGCAACAAATGATTCCTTCATTGCGAGCCGCCAAGAGGCGGCGCGGCAATCCGGAGTTACACGCTCCGTGTTGGCTGCCCTGGATCGCCACACCCACTGCGTGGGCTTGCGATGACTTCGAGAGCAACTCCATGTGTCATTACCCGGTAAGCAGCGAAGCTGCGCGTCCGGGTAATCCACTGGCATCTGCGTATTCTTTTTCGGTCAATGGATCCCCCGGATTTCACGGAGTTTATGCTCGGGCCGGCCTTCGGCCGGACCCGGGTGCTCCACCGGGGGATGACACATAAAGTGGGAGTCAAATACCAAAGACTAAGCCGCGTTCAGTTTCGCATCGATCTTCGCAATGTAGGGGCCCATCTCGGGCGCGAAGGCCTCATGGGCGCGCAGTTTGTCAAAATGATCACGGCATCTTGGATGGTCTTGCAGACGCGACCACAACGGTTGCAGGTCATGCTCTTTCAGGCGCGTGAGATTGTAATGTTCTTGGTACAGAAGACAAAGCTCACACGCAAAACAGATGTCGGCCAGCGTCAAATAATCTGTGGCGAGAAAAGGGGAGGCCGACAATGCGTTCTCCATACCACTTAAATAGTTTTCAAAGGATTGCATCGCATCCTGGTGGACTTCTGTTGTGATGTTTCGATTGAGCGCTAGCAGATAGGTTTGAGAGGCACGGGCAAAAACCAGGCTCACATCCAGAAAGCCGTCAATGCGCGACGCACTCATGGCGTCTTCGCCATAGAGCCGGTGATCGGTCCCCAGTCGTGCGGCGGCACGCATGATGCTGTTGGATTCAAAAACACCGACGTCGCCGTCATTACCGAAAGCGGCCGGGACCGTGCCAAAGGGATGGGCCTCAAGGAATGAAGGCGTTTTATAGAGGTCTCCGGAAAAACCTGTTTTGCCGGTTTGTTTGAAGTCCGGTGAGGCGCGATCTGCATCCGTGAGCGGCCTTGCATCGTAATCCCACAGCCAGTTCGCAAGTTCCGGCGGTTTCGCACCACGTACCTCAACATCAACGTCGCACAGGCGCGCTGTAATAATGGCTTTCCAAATGCGTGGGTTCGGAAGGTAGGAAAAAAGTCTGAGGTTGGCCACGGTGCGCATTCCTGGTTTCTTGCTGTTCCACCAACCATAACACCACGTGCGACTAAGCGTGGTGGTGAAATAATTCTCTCGGCAGGATTACAACTGGCCGGGCGGTGTGGCTCTGCGGCGCTTTGGATTCCAAAAGGGTTTTTCAACGACTTGGCAGCGCGCCAATGTACGGGTCCATCCCAGCTCGCGCTGATCGTAGATTTCAGCCCAGAGGGAGGCAGCCCGTTTGAGGTGGTCTGTTTTAACGAAGGCGAGGGCGATGCTGGCCTTGCAGCTCGGCGACCAAATGGCGGATGTGGTGACACCAACATTGTTGCGGGCGTGACCATCCGAAAAAATGAAGGCGTTCTTTGCCGGCTTGTTCCCGGCGATATCGAGTTTGACGAGCTTCTCTTTGGGACCGGTTTCAGCTTCCCTGGCCAGCGCTTTTTTGCCGGTGAAGTTTGCTTTGCTCAAATCCACCAGCCAGTCCAGCCCAAGTTCATACGGCGAGCGCGTGTGATGGGCGCGAACCGTTTCGCACGCCGGCATAAAGTCTCGGCCTGCTTGAATGAAACCAGCTTCGACACGGGCAATGTCGAGCGCTTCGGTGGCAATGGGTTTCAGTCCGTGATCGGGACCAACTTGGCTCAGATCTTCCCAAACCGCATAAGCGTCATCAGGATCCATCCACAATTCGTAACCGAGATCGCCGGTAAAGCCTGTCCGCGACACCGTTAAGGGGCGTCCGTTAAACGCAAAGCGGGCAACGCGGTAGGGTTTAAGAACTTCAAGCCCGTCCAGGCCTGCCGCGACCAGTGCGGCATAAGAAGTGGGTCCCTGCACGGACAGGGCCGCAATTTCATGCGTTTCTTCTTTGATGTGAACGTCAAAGCCGGTCGAAGAAAGCAGCAACCAATCCAGATTTCGTTCTTGCGCACATAGTCTGTAGGCGTATGGTTCGAGGCGGAACAAGGTGCCGTCATCGACCACTTTACCATCATCATTGCACCAAACCACATAAGCCACTTGGCCGATCGTCAGCTTGGTGACATCGCGCGTCAGAAGCCTATTGAGAAAGGCTTCAGCATCACGGCCGGAGATCCTGTATTTCGACATGGGGGAGAGGTCGAAGAGCGTGCAGGCGTTGCGAATGGCGAAATATTCGGCTTCTACATCGTCATAGACCGTGGGGACCGTGTATCCGTTCCAACGATGCCATTCATTGGCCTGATTGCTCGCGGCCGTATGTGGATGGAACGGCGTTTCGAGCAGCGTCTTTCTATAGTGGTCACGTGCGATGGCTGCGCTCATCCTTTTTCCCTCAGCACTGCTTTTGCGGCGCTGCGTCCAGGATGTCCTGTCAGGCCGCCGCCGGGATGGCTGCCGGCACCGCACAGATAAAGTCCTTCGGCCGGTGTTCGATATTGGGCGGCGCCATAAGTCGGGCGCATCATCAGCATTTGGTCCATGGCCATTTCCGCTTGATGCCACTGTCCTTGTAAGTTGCCAAACCGCTGTTCGATATCGACAGGTGTGAGCAGTTCCGCATGCAAAATCACATCGCGCAGATTTGGGAAATAAACCGCAAGCTGACGAATGAGACGGTCTCTGAAACTTTCCTTCTGATCGGGCCAGCCATCTTTCAGCGTGTAAGGCGCATATTGAATCAGCGCCGACATAACGTGTTGGCCCTTGGGGGCAAGCCCTGGATCGTGAAGGCTCGGCACGATGATTTCCATCGGTGGCCATTCGGCCAGGCCGCCATACTTTGTCGGATTGAAGGCCCGTTCAACGGCGTCCGGCGTTGGTGCGATAACCATGCGGCCCGTCATGTCTTCCGGTGTGCCGGACTGAAGAGCCGGAAGCTCGCTGAGCGCCAAGTGCAATTTGGCGGTGATGCCGGTCCCGCGCACATGGCTTAGTCGATTGGCAAATTGAGCTTCCAGATGTTGGGCGCCCAGCAGGTTGCTTAGGGTCGATTTGGGGTCGGCGTTCGAGATGACGTGTTTAGCGGAGATTTGTTCGCCATTTTTGGTTTGAACACCGGAGACGCGCCCATTTTCAACGGTGATGTTGGAAACACGTGTCCCCGTTCGGATCGTTGCACCTGCCTTTTCAGCCGCCTCACGCAATTGAACCGATAGTGCGCCCATGCCTCCCACGGGAATACCCTGCAGACTCTTTGCTGATGCTTCTTCTAAGGTGCAGCGATACAGATAGGTGAGGACCGTTCCGGGCGTGCGCGGACCCATGGCGTGGCCGAGAACGCTATCTAATGCGATGGCGCCTTTAACCAAATCGTTCGACAATTCATCTTGCACAACATCAAAGATGTTTGACCCGATGATACGTAACAGATCCTGCAAGGCGCGTTTTCCCAAGCGGCCGCGAAGATTAAATCCTAGATGTGCGAGCAAACCCATTTCCCGTGACGAAGGGGCCTTTAACCCCGGCGGGGGGCTGGTGAGCACGGGAGCCAGTGCGTTCGAATAGGTCCGTATCTGTTTTTGGAATTTCTTGTAGGCATCTTGGTCGTCTGAGCTGACCTCATTACCCTGCAGGCTGTTACGGCCGAGCGTGACATGCGGGCCGTCATGATTGAGCGAGACGGTTGGCAGATCGCGAGCGGCCAGCGGCAGTTTGAGTTTCAGATCGCGAACGATTTTGGAGGGAAGCCCATACAATAGATGGGCACCGGAAGACACCCGAAAGCCTGGTGCAAACTCTTCCGTCACGGCTGCTCCGCCGACGTGCGGCAAGGCCTCAAGCACAATCGTCTTGAGGCCCGCGCGAGCTAAATAGGCGGCACAGATAAGCCCGTTATGTCCGCCGCCGATGACGATGGCATCATAGCGTTCAGTCATCGGTATACTCGGCAGGTACAGTCGACGGGCGCTCAAGATCGTAAAGGATCTCGCGCGCGGCGTTGGCGCCTGGCGCCGCCATCACGCCGCCGCCGGGATGAGAGGACGAACCACAAAAATAGAGGCCTTTGACAGGGCCGCGGAACTGCGCATAGCCGGGAAACGGACGATTGAACAAAATCTGATCCAGCGTCATCTCACCCTGAAAGATATTGCCCTCTGGCAGACTGATCTGATCTTCGATATCGCGCGGTGTGCGAACCTCTGTATGCAGAATAAGATTCCGGAAGTTTGGACTATATTCGGAAATTTGTTTGAGAACCGTTTCCTTGAATTGATTGCGCTTTGTCTCGTCCCATGGTCCGTCCTTCAGCGTGTAAGGGCAGTATTGAACAAACACGGACATATAGTGTTTGCCCGTGGGCGCCATGGTGGGATCCGTTGTGGTCGGAATGACCATGTCGAGATAGGGATCGCTCGACCAAACCCCATTTTTCCAATCGTCATAGGCGCGTTCCATGCGTTCGATGGAATCCGTGAAATGCATATCGCCGGATGTCAGGGGATTGCCGTCCCCCAGGGCGGGGAACGTGGGCATACCGTCCAAGGCAATGTTGATCTTGCCTGACGAGCCGCGCCCCCGAAAGCGTTTGGCGGATCTGATCACCGATTTCGGCAGCATGTCGGGATCGATCAAATCCAAACATGTCCGCTTGGCGTCGGCATTGGAGGCAACAATCTTGGCTTTGATCATTTCACCATCGCCAAGAATGACGCCTTTGGTGCGCCCGTTCCGGATTTTTATTTTGCGAACGGTGCAGTCTGTCCGAACTTCCCCACCGAATGACTTGAACGCGCTGGTCATCGCTTGCGTGATCGCGCCCATGCCGCCGCGCGCAAATCCCCAAGCGCCAATATGACCATCAATGTCGCCCATATAGTGATGCAACAGAATATAGGCCGTGCCCGGTGAACAGGGGCCAAGGCCGGTGCCGATAATGCCGGTGCCTGCAAGATGGGCTTTCACCAAATCGCTTTCAAAATATTCGTCCAGGAAATCGGACACGCTCATGGTCAAGAAGCGCATGAAGTCGTAAATGTGGTTCTCGCTGAAGGTTCCAAAATGGTTCAGCATGAAGGCCAATTCTGTGATGTCCTTCGGCCGCAGAGATGTGGGGTCCGGCGGTGTGCGCAAAAGAAATGGCCGCACCATATGACAGAACCGTTTGAGATCCGTGCGATATCTTAAATACGCATCAGCATCGCGGGGGGAATGACGGCGAAACTCCCGGTACTGAACATCGGCATCCGCGTAGCGGGCGATGAAGTCACCATCACGCGTAAACGTGACGCTGCCATAGTAGGGCACAATTTGAAGACCGTGCTTCGCCAATTCTAGAGCGCGAAAAATCTCCGGTCTCAGCAAGCTGCAAACATAGGAGCAGTTCGAATAGATCCAATCCTCATGCAGCTCGCGGCTGACCGCGGCGCCGCCAATGTATGAATTCTGTTCAAGGACAAGAACGCTTAGCCCGGCTTTAGCAAGGAAGGCCGCACTGGTGAGGCCATTATGGCCGGCGCCAATGACAATGACGTCATACTTTTTGTTTTGAGCTGCCGCCACGTTTTGCCGGACCCCAGAGAATGGAATGGGGGTCAGGTTTCACTGATTCTTCGCTAGCGGGCTAGAGCACGGCTGCGGGCTGGCGTTCAGTGCAGGCGTGTGAACGCCGACTGGTTGAGTTCTAGGACCGGTTTATCACCGGGCGCGCGAAAACCAACTCCACTTACGGGGTTTTTTCGGACGTTCGTCACTCGCTTCATAAATCTTTTCAGCCTTTGTGGCGCGCAGCGACACCGACTTCTTGGAGCCAATTGCCGATCGCCCAGTGCTCTTTCCCGTCGTGAGGGTTACTTTGCCGGGTGCAATCCGTTGGGTGTCTTTTTCACGCGCGCTCATTTCCGGACTGGCGAAGGGGTCCATAGTCAGCCAGCCGGCTTTATTGGCCGCACCACGGAAGTTTGGTTCGCGGACCATTGGCTCGTTGATGATCCCCCAGGATCGATTGTGTGTTTGTGATGGCAACAAGCCGGATGAATTATACCGATTTCCTGTCATGGATATGGAGCCGCGCGGACGGGCACTCTCGTCAATATCTTGTTTGATGCTCGCCACTTTCTTGACGATCTCACTGGCCTTGAAGTCCTGATCGACTTCTCGGCTCATCTGGCTTGGTTTCCGCTTCCGCCGCCTATAACGCATCGACATTGGGTCTTCTCACTTTCCGGGGTTAAACCAGTTCACATCCACCTTGTTTGGTAATCGTGCACACGCGAATGGGTGTGTTGACCGTTGGCGCTTCATTGATGACCTTCTTGCGAACAACATTCAGATTGACCAATTCATACGCAATATCGGTCATTTCTTTGGGACCCATATTTGCGACGACATCCAAGAATGGAATGATCCTGTCTTCTTTGACCTTTTGATCCAAGGCTTGCTGGATATTGAACATGAAGGCCGGATTGAACTGACTCTTCATTTTGTCGGCCACCTTGTTGCGGTCGGCTTCGCTCAAGAAATCCAATGACTGTGCAAAATGTCCACCCAGGACATTCACCAGAAACTCGCTGGCCGAGAACAGAAAGCCGGCTGTGTCGTCATCAATGCCGCGCAAAAAACCGAGGCTGGCGTCACTTTGTGCAAAAAACGCGATGGAGGCCTGGTTCTGGTTCGATATTTGGTCGATGGCGCTTTGCTTGCGCTTGACCCGGTTGGCGAAGATCGTTGACGCCATATATTCCGTATATCCGGGGTACAGATCATCGTTACCGTAGCCCGCAAAGACGATGCCCGACGTTAGCAGACGTTCCAGGAACTCATCTTTGACGAGTGAGAAAACGGCGATCTTGCGCAGTTTTGCAATGATCTCTTCGTCTTTTTCATATTCGGAAAAGCGGTCGGCAATCACATTGTCGATGGTCTGGGCAGACATTTTGTACACATCGTCAGGTGACAGGCCGTCAAAGCAATCCAGATTCGGTTGCTCGTTGCCGTTGCCGTCAAAGAACATCTGATAGATCCGATTGACAGCGATAGCCAGCGCCTGGTGGGGCGTCAAATCTCGATTGCCCGTCATCCCAGCGAATTGCAGCCGGATTTTGGCCTCATAGACAATCTCAGAGAAGACGACGTTGACCATGAGCGCGAACCAGCGCTCTTGTTCTTCTGCCGGAAAAAGCGAAATGCGCGATTCAAGGAAACGGAAAAACTCGTGTCCCAAGTCTTCAATGCTGCCAAAGCGATTGCGGGACGATTCCGCCGAGAATTCGCCGATGATCGCATGCCAAGGATGGCCGAGAATATCGGCACTTCCATAGATCATGATCGCCAGCGGCGTACTTTGATCCATCGGAAAAATCTTCAAGGCCTCGTTGGTAATCCGGTACCGGCCGCCGGCCCAGCTCGTGGCCGCACTATCGGCTGCCAAAGACGCCGATGATTGGTTCAGAATGGCGATTTCCGCTGTCATTCTTGAGCCCTATCCCCCTCACACGCATACAATCGGGCGATCTCGATTACGCCGATACCGCCCGTCCCGTTAAGAAGTTTAGCGGCATAAGTGGCGCTTGTCCTGATTAATGTCTGAAAAATTTGGCCAAATTCTGCTGATGTCAGCTCTCTTGGCCAAAGAATGGTCATTAGACGAAAAATGGCCCGCGTTGGCGGGCCATCATGACGTTTGTAACGGGTCGGTGACGGTGAATGTCTGCCCCAGATCTCCGACGTCTCAGCCGAAAGCGGCTTTCTTTTCGACTTTCTCGATCATTTCATTAACTGTCAGCCCTTCGTCCGGCTGTTTTTCAGTTTTGTTTGAGGAAGTATTTGTTTTGGCTTTCTCGGCAAGTGGGTCCGATGAATGACGGCAATTACCTTCAAACACGGCACCCGATTCAACATTCAGCGCTTCATGCAGCACAGAACCGTCAACCCTTGCGGTTGAGGCCAACTGAACGAGACGGCCGCGAATGGCGCCGTTAACCTTGCCTTTGACCTGGATCTCTTCGGCGACAAGTTCGCCAGTCAGGCTGGCGTCTTGGCCAACCGTAAGCGATTTCGCCTGGATGTCACCTTCGACAACACCATCGATCAAGATATCACCGTTCGTGGTGATATCGCCTTTGATCACGACGTCGGGTGCGAGGATGGTTGGACCGACTCGGCCGGAATTTCGGGGCGTTGCTGCGGGCTGTGGAGTCGGTTTCGCGGGCGCGCGCGCATCAACTTCGCGGTCTTGTGATTTGGAAAACATTTAACGGACTACCTTAATGAACGATTGGTTGGACGCAGTAATTTTCGTAAAGGCATAAGGTAAAGATATCGAAAATGGTGTGCAGAATGCGCCTTTGTCGGTTCGCGTTATTTATCAGTAAACAGAATATTAATGCGGTCTGCGCATGGATTGGCGCCCATTTCGGTGCCTGAGCTGTCGCCATTGAGGTCTATTTAGTCCGCACACAAATGAAGGTGGAAAGCCTCGCCCAAGAGCCGATCTTTGTCCGGCAAACAGACAGGTCATGCCGATCGAACGGCTTGCGTGTTCCTGTTATGTTCCGGTGCGGGCTTGGTTCGGTGCCCCCGATGGGTGGATGTTTCAAAAAACTAACACGGTCCAAAATGCACGTGGGCGTTTCGCGACGGGCTCAGATTTTCTAGAATAGGTCCAGTGTTTAAAGGCGAACGCGTTGGGGGACGCCGATGATTAGAGCTGTTTTCAGCCTGTTGCTGTCATTTGTTGTTGCTTTCGTGGTGGGGTGGTACGCGCACTCCTGGATCGGCAGCATCTATTTTCATTGGGGCAAACCGCGGATCATTGACGGCGACACAATCAGCCTTGGCCGAAATATCTTTGATCTGGAGGGGATCGAAGCGCCGGACCCCGAGACGCCCGCCGGGGCGCAGGCGGCTGACTACTTATTGTTCGTGACAACAGGCAAATTCGTCTGGTGCCGTCATTTCGGAGACATTGAACAAGGGCATCTGGTCTCCAAGTGTTATGGCGGATTGCAGAATCTTCAGGAGCGTATGGTTTCAGAGGGGTTCGCGCGCGATTGCCCCGTGGCTAGTGGCGGCGAGTATGCGGTGCTGGAAGCACGCACCGAGCAGGCGCGTCGAGGGCTCTGGGCGGATGGCTCGATGCCGGAGGTCTCGTTGAGCTGCTTGCCCGGCGACATGGAAGAAGAAGCGGTCCCGCTGGACGAAGACGATGCTGAAGGCGCCGACACTGAAGAGCCTGTTGTGGAGGAATTAGAACCTGCAGAAGAAACGGTTGGTGAAAATCCGGCCGACGTGCAGGAAGAGAGCAACACAAGCGATGAAGCCGACGAGTCCAATGACATAGGCACCGCCGATGAGGCAACGCCGGCAGACGAAGAGGGGACGGCTGACTTAGAGGAGATTTCTTCCGAGTCTTTAGAGGTTTCTTCCGATCCTGTAGATGACACTGAAGCCACATCTCCACCGGCAGCAGAGTCTGAAGTCGGTACATTTGACTCGCCAGGTGCAGATGTCTTCGCACCAACAGACAGCGCGGTTCAAGAGCTGCCGATTGACCTCACGCCGCGGGCAGCCGACCCGCCGGAAGAAACGGGTGGAGCGGCGGAACCAAACGGTGAGGGGGAAGTGACCCCGACAAGCGAAGATCCGGCGAGCAACTAAAGCATGATCATGTTTCATGGAAACATGATCATGCCATAGATTCACGGTTGGTCGCGCGATCGGACGGTTAACCGGATTCCACTTAACCTGATCGCGCTCTAGATTTGCTATGCGGTAGAACGCAAGTCACACCCAACGACTACCGACGAGAATCTGATACGCATCGTCACGCACTTTTGAGCGGGACGATGCGCAATGAGTGCTTCTAGATTTTTGACAATGAAATGGCGTCCTTGTCACCGGCCCAGGCTTTGCTGAACAGCTTGCCGGTCATACTGGCGGCTTCTTCTTTGTCCTGTGCTTTTTGCGCTTCCTGCAAGCCAAACAACGCCCACGCATTGTTGGGGTAATTGATTAGGCTTTGCCTGAAGACCGTTTCGGCTTCCGAGGCTTTATCAGCTTTGAGCAAAGCGGCCCCCAGCGTTTGGCGCACCGGATAATACCAGTAAGGCGGCTCGGTATAGTTCAACTTGTCTTGCAGGGCCGCAGCCTCTTCCAGCAACTTGATCGCTTTGTCCTCTTTGTCTGTTGCCAGCATCATGCGCGCAGCAATGATTTTTTCTGCGATCATGGCAACGTCTGGCGCGGGGATCAGACGATCGGTATAGGGTTCAAGCTGTCCTGAAAGTCGTATTGTTTCAATGGCTTGGCCTTCCTTCTTCGCGGCATCCATATCATTGTTCGCAATATGGGCGAGCGCGCGGCCATAATGCCATGCAACGGTTACATATTTCAGTTCTTCAGATGGTTTTGGGAGGGCGAGGGTCGCCTCCGGTGAAGACAATTGGGCAAACGCAAAAATCGGCCCAGACTTGATGGGTTCCACGGCGGGCTCTGATGCGGCCATCGCATCCGGAATCAAGCCGTCCAGTTTTTGCGCGCTTTCGATTGCCCGATCGGCATCACCGGCCATTTGTGCGGAGGCCATCAAGAAATGGACATTGTGGGGATAATAGAGCGCCCGATAAATGCCCTCGGCTTCAACTTGTTCAAAGTATCGTTCGTCTGCTTTCGCCGCTTTAGCATTGGCGTCAATGGAGTCAAGGAAACGGCCAACCCGGTAGTAGATGTGCGACGGCATGTGGACCAAATGGCCGGAACCCGGCATCAGCGTCAGCAGCCGATCGGCGGCGGCTTCAGCACGGTCTGGCGTCGTCGATGCTTCAACCAGATGGATATAAAGATGAATGGCGCCAGCGTGGTTTGGTTTTTCTTCAAGCACCTTTTCAATGACCGCAATCGCTTCGGCGGCATGGGCTTTGGCTGTGGTCTTGTCAGATTCCCAATAGTCCCACGGGCCAAGGTCCATCAACGACTCGGCATAGATCGAAGCTGCATCTAGATCGCCAGGATAGGCCTCATAGACCTTTTTCATGCCGTCAGAAAAGGCTTTATCGAGGGCGCTGCGATCTGCGACGGGTTCCGCCGCATAGCGCGCAACCACCGCGTCGATCATAAGCTGTTCTTTGGAGTTCGCTTTGTCCCGAAGCGCCAGCGCCTTTTGTGCGGCTGCGTAAGCGGGCGCCACAGCATCGTCAGGCATCGGCAGATTGATGTTCGGTCCCCAAGCGAGCGCTTCGCCCCAGTAACACATGGCACAATCGGGATCGAGTTCTTGGCCTTTTTTGAAAGCGCGAATGGCTTCCCAATGATTGAAACCATAGATCAACTTCACGCCTTGATCGAAATAGCGTTGTGCCATCTCCGATTTTGTAGAGATCGGGTAGGTGTGATCCCCTAGGTTCGCCCAAAGAGGAGGTCCGTCAGAATCTGCCTTGTCCCAGAAATTCACTTGCGCCATCGCGAGTTTAGTCGGTACACGGAAGGCCGTACTGTGACGCGGATTTGCCGGACCACAAACGGTTGCCATCATATAGGTCGGATCCAACAGTTTCTGAATTTCCGCTGACGGATCGCTAATTTTACTGGCATTTTCACCGGCGGCCGCAAGAGGAACCCCAAACATGGCTGATGTTCCAAGAAGCATCGCGAAGGATAGTGCGCTTCTCTTCATTTGAATTCCCCTCATCTGTATTTCCGGAGCGTCGAATGGATGTGGAGCGGAGAATAGGCATCCAGCCAACGACCGACAAGCGCTATGCTGAAAAAAGGCTGTAAAAGTGCGGGGTGAACTGATCCTGTCACATATTGGAAATGTGATTGAAACAATGAAACGTAACTGTTACGGGGCGTGTGGGGGTGAGGATTGAGTCGCTAAAGGCATTGGGCGTTTAGGCGCGACAGTTCCTGTAGAGCTTCTTTGAAGTCGGGCCGATAGCGCACAGCGCGGCAATAATATTTAACTGCTTGCGACCGGTTTTTCAGCTTTTCTTCGACATAGGCCAGACTGTGCAATATGTCCGCGTTTGTTGGCGCGATGGAAAGGGCGGCAAGGCAATCTTTCTTGGCGGTTTGGTGATCTCCTGCTTGACTGCGCGCCCAGCATCGATTGTTGAGCGTGTCCGCATCTTTCGGTGTTAGCGCCAGAGCCGCATCGTAGTCGGCGATCGCCTTATCAAATTCGTTGGTTTTGACATAGACAACGCCTCGATTGGCATAGGCCAGGGCGTTCTGACGATTGATCGAGATGGCAAGTGTGTAATCTTCGATTGCGCTTGAATCGTTGCCTAATTGCGCCTGTGCAGCTCCCCGCGCGTTCAAAACTTCACTTAGTCCGGTATTTGATAGCTCGCCCGAGTTAATCGCTTTTGTGAAATACTCAATCGCAACTGTCACTGTTCCAGCGCGATAGGCGGCAATTCCTTTTCTGATATCGGTCAGAACATCGGCGCGTGCCGTCCCGAGCAAAAATGAAAATGCGAGAAATGCCGCAATTGCATAGGCCACAACAGCGAAGTTGGGATGTTTTGCAAAGACGAATTTCATCAGATCGGCATCTCGGGTGTCATCGGTTTTGTGATCAGCGCTATCATTTCAATTAGCGCTGGGGCCGCGTTTTCGTAGGAGCGGCGCCACGGGCTTTCATAAACTTTACGGGTGTGAGAGTCTTATCAGAATTGCGCCCGTCAACCGATCCTGTTTCGCAAATGGGGCGACCAGAAGGCGCGCCCGGAAGCAAAGGTGCATCATGGCAGATCCAAGAGTCTCCCCATATACCGGCCGTCCCAAACGTAAATTCTGGGGATGGGGCTTTCTGCATGAAGGCGCTTCTGAGGAGGAACGCAGCGCACTGTTGGCTCAGGCAGCAAAGGTCACCGGGCTTGATGCTTCACCCGTTTCCGTTCCAGCGGTTGAGGAGTTTGCACTCAGTAACTCTGAATTGTCGCCTCCGTCATCGCTGGCGGCAATTGTCACGGATGATGCGGAGGAGCGGCTGAACCACGCCTACGGCAAATCCTATGCCGACGCTGCACGCATGTTTTTGCGCCAGGTCGAACACGCGCCCGATTTGGTTGCTTTCCCGAAGAACGAGCAGGACGTCACCGCCGTTTTGGACTGGGCGGACAGTAAGAACATTGCCGTTATTCCCTATGGCGGTGGCAGCAGTGTGTGTGGCGGCGTTGAAGCCGATGTTGGCGAGGGCTATGCCGGCGCCATCAGCTTAGATCTCGCGCATCTCAACAAAATCCTTGAAATAGATCGCACAAGCCGCGCTGCACGCATTCAAGCCGGTATTTTGGGGCCAGAGCTTGAGGCACAACTCAAACCCCACAACTTAACCCTTCGGCATTTTCCCCAGAGTTTCGAGCAGTCGACGCTCGGTGGATGGATTGCGACCCGGTCGGGGGGGCACTACGCGACGCGGTACACCCATATCGATGACTTCGTTGAAAGCACAAGGTCGGTTACGCCGTCTGGCATATTAGAGACGCGCCGCCTTCCGGGTTCCGGCGCGGGGCCGAGCGCCGACCGGCTGATGGCGGGATCTGAAGGTATTTTGGGCGTGATCACCGAAGCCTAGATGCGGCTCCAGGATCGGCCGACCTTTCGCGCTTCGGCGGCTGTCGTTTTCAATAGTATGGAAAATGCTGCAGAGGCCGTGAGAGGGCTCTCTCAAGCTGCGCTTTATCCGTCCAATTGCCGTGTCATTGACGCGCAAGAGGCAGCCAACACAGGGGCCGGTGATGGCAAACATGTGTTGCTGGTTCTGGGGTTTGAATCGGCCGACCATCCTTTGCAGGCCTGGATGGCGCGGGCCTTGGAGCTCGTCGAGGATCATGGCGGTCAGTATGACATAGCATCGGTCGAACGCTCCATGGCACCGAAGGAGGCGGCCTCCGGCGAACATCGCAAAGGCGCAGCGGGTGATTGGCGCAACGCATTTGTCCGCGCGCCCTTTTATCGCGAGATCATGGTGCCCTTTGGTCTGATCAATGACACGTTCGAGACATCGATCACGTGGGACCGGTTCGCAGATTTTCACGCAAACATTCTGCGTCGAACGGGCGAGGCGATCGAGCGCGTAACGGGGCGGCCGGGACAAGTGACCTGCCGCTTCACACATGTTTATCCGGATGGGCCGGCTCCCTATTTCACTTTTCAGGCGTTTGGAGGCGATCCGCGCGATTTGGCCGGCTCGCTTGCCCAATGGCGCGAGATAAAGTTTGCAGCAAATGAGATTGTGACGTCCGAAGGCGGAACAATCACACATCATCACGCCGTCGGCCGCGATCATCGGGATGGCTATGAGAAGCAGACCTCGCCCGTGTTTCGGTCGGCGCTTGCAGGTGCCAAACAGTCCCTCGATCCAAATGGGGTCATGAATCCGGGCGTTCTGATCGACCCGGTTGGCAAAAATGTGGGCCTGACCGGCATCCTGAAGAAGCAATAACAAGGGAAGAAAACCAATGGTCAAACCGTCAGGAAGGCATGATTTCGTCCCGCTACAGAGCATTATTTGGGGGACACCTGCGGCCGAAGCCGTTGCGCAAACGGTCGAAAGGGAGGGCGCGCAACGTGTGATGATGATCGTGTCAAACACGCTGAATTCAAAGACGGATGAGATTGACAAGATCAAGGCGGGCTTGGGCGACAAATGCGTGGGCGTCTTTGATCGATGCATCGAGCATGTGCCGCTTGAGAGCGTGATGGAGGCGGTTGCGCTTACGAAAGAAACCAGCCCGGACTTGTTGCTTACGGTTGGCGGAGGGACGCCGATCGACTTGGCAAAAGTTGTCATCTTTGCCTTGAGCGATAACTTGGACTCAGTGGAGGCTTTGCGCGAACGGGCCAATAGTCGTCAGCGCAATCCGTCAAAGCTGCGCCAGATCATCGTGCCGACGACCCTATCTGGAGGCGAGAACAGCACGATCGGTGGAGGCACAGATACGACGACAAAAGACAAGAACATGTATCTCGGGCCAGACACTTGCGGCAAAGCGATCATCTTTGATCCGGCGATTACATTGCACACGCCCGAATGGCTTTGGCTGTCGACAGGGGTGCGTGCGGTTGACCATGCGGTCGAGTCCTATTGTGCAGATGATGCGCATCCTTTGATCGAGGCACAAGCGCTGCATGCGCTGCGGTTGTTCTCCCGCGCGCTCCGCCAGGTCAAACAGGACCCGAGTGATTTATCCGCTCGACTCGAGTGTCAGTGGGCGGTGGCGCTGGCGTCCTCCAGCATTGGACGGGTCCCCATGGGCGCGAGCCACGGCATTGGTTATGTGTTGGGGACGGTGTGCGGCGTACCGCACGGCTATACGTCATGCGTGATGCTGCCTCATGTCCTGCAATGGAACGAGCCGGTAACGGAAGCGAAGCAAGCTGCCATCGCAGAAGCGCTTGGATCACCGCATGTGTCGGCCGCTGATGCTGTTGCCGCGCTTCTCAATGATATCGGGATGCCCAGAAAACTTGAAAATGTGGATGTCCGTCACGATCAGCTTGAATTGATCGCGGAAAAGGCGGCGGTGCATCCTGTGGTGCGGTCCAATCCTCGTCTGATCAGTTCGCCGGAAGACGTGATGGAAATTTTAAAGATGGCGTTCTAGCCGCGCGCATTAGGCGCATAACTATGTCGGCGCTGATCGGAGAAACGCCGTAAGCCGATCGGCAATTTCGATCGGATGACTGTAAAAGGCAAGCTGACCGGCACCGGGAATGTCATCGACACTAATGTGCACGTGCTTCTGGGCAAACAGCCGGGCCCATTCAACGGGGCAGATCGGGTCTTCGTCACCTATCAAGTAGGTCATTCGGCATTTCATCGAAGCCGGCCATTCAGACCAATCATCGAATATGTGCATGGCGTCGCCAATGAAGCCGCGAAATCCGCCGTCGAATGCGCATTCCATTCCCTTCGCAATTAAGGGAATCGTGCCGTCTCGCGAGAGCGCAGCTCTGTCTGAGGGGCAGCCATTATAGATGCCCTGGATTGTGGCCTCGCGCCCACCCGAGCGATAAAAAAATGTGCTCGATGAAGCCATAAAAAACCGAATGGCGCGCGGCGAATGTTTTGCTGACCGAACGATGAGCCGCAACTGTCTTGGATAGGTGTCGGTCATCTTGGGGTCGGTGATGGGTACACCCCCTGATATGGCAAAGATGGCCGCAGTTGTGTGCGGACTTTTTGCAGCGGCCGCGCATGCATGCATAACGCCTGTCGTGTGCGTTACAACGGGGCATCGCTTGATGTTTAGCTTGGCAAGTATGTCAGGAAAGAGCGTGGCCCACTCGTTGACGGCATTGGGCCAATCTTTTGGTGAATCCGAGTCCCCATATCCGGGGCGTTCAATGAGGATAATCTGGAATCCTTTGTCGGTTAGACGGTCAATGAACGCGGGCGGCAGGCCGTATCCGAGCGACATGCCATGGAGAAAGACGATTGGCCGGCCATCCGCCGCTCCATAACGGTGAATGGCGATGCGTTGCCCGGTTTGAAGCACAAGAAACTCGCGTTCGATCCGGGGGCTTGCACCGGGAGCATCACGCGGAACTGCTCGGTCCAACAAGGCCTGCAACTGCATGCCAAATCGCACCACGCCCTCACGCCCACTGATGCCCAGCTTACGGTAGATCGTTTTTGATTGCGCCTTGAGTGTTTCAATTGAGCGTTGACGTTGCTTTGCGATCTCGGAAAAGGTTGCCCCTTCAAATATTTCTCGAAAGAGCGTGCATTCAGCCTCGGTAAGACCAAACTCCCGCCTGAGAATTTGAGTGACCGGTTCGGGCCAGACCAATCCAGAACCGCGCACAAGAATCAGATCTCGTTCGTCGTCACGATCAAAAGGCAGGCGCCGGAATGCGAATGTTGTAAACGAGCGCGCCTCTGTGGGATCGATCGCAACAATTTCCGTATGCATATCGGTGACATGACTCACCGCCTGAAGGACTTCGCGGATTCTCCGTTGGATTTGCGGGCGTTGCGATAGGGGCCATATGCTGTTCTGGCACTTTGGCATCTGTTCTGCCCAGATGCTGTTGCATGTGGACACAGATCCCTCAAGATCAATGACGGCGGCGGGTGCGTTGATGGTTTCGACGAGTGTCGAGGGTGAAAGTGCTTTCTGGCCGGAGAAGTGCATGCGTTCGATGATTTCCAACGCCCGGTCCAGGTGATTGCCAATCAGGACTTCTTCTTCAGCGTCCTGTGATTGTCTTGAAAGATAGGACTCCCACTGTTTTTCGAACGCTTGATGGTTGGCCGGATCGATGGCGGCGGCATAGATGTGATCGATTGTCTTAAGCGCCGACTCTGAGCTCATTCGTGTTTTGTTTTCTCGGTATTTTGAACGTGAACTTGATTGATTCGACGCTGAAGTGCCAATGTTCAAAGAGAAAAGGATGAAGCATAAGACAAAAAAGGGCGCCTTGCGGATCAGAACCAATGCCGCAGGCGCCCGATCTTATCTCAGCATTTCTTACCGTAGCTTAACTCGGCGATTGGCACCCCTTGCCGACATAGAGGCCATTCAGGCTCGTGCGCCGCATTTCGGCGGTCTTGGCTTCCTGTTCGCGTTGGGCGGCCGTTTGATTGGCGCCGGCTTGGGCAAGGCCCGAAGCTGCGTTTGCAAATAAGCCGAGGCCTGGAACGCGAGACAGCGCGCCGCTATAGAGAGCTGCATTCGTTGCGGCGCCCGCGGCCGTGCTGGCAACTTGGCCTGACGTTTGAGCGTTTGCCTTTGCCTGATTTGACTGCGCCATGATGGTTTCCATCCGCGTCATTTCTGTTTTGATGGCTTCGCAGTCCATCTGCGCATCGTCAGGGTAACTCACTTGCAACATCGCTGTTTGTTGGCTTGCTGGTGCACCGGCGCAAGCGCTCAATGCCGCCGCCGCAATCACCGCGACAAATGTTTGGCGTATCATGTTGTTAACTCCACTATTCAGTCATCCACCGATTGTGGGGAGTGCATATCGCGTCACACGGGTCGTCTCATCACCCCAGAGGGTGACCGGAGACCAACGCGATTTTGTTTGGTTAATGGAAGCGACGACGCGGGTCAGGATGATGACGCGGGTCAGGATGATAACGACGAAACAGTCAATCCTCAGCGCAACCCATGGTGTGTTGATCCACCCTTCTTGCTCAGGGCAAAACCCGCACGCTCCGCCGGCAAATGGCATAGACAATGACAAAGTGCACAGCGAACAAGCCAAGTGTAAATAATATTTCGTCCGGATCGATCGCAGTGCTGGGATCAAAGAAAATGGTGGGCACCGCGACGGCGCTCGACGCATAACCGATAATGGAAATGCCGAATAGATTGTTGGCCAAATGAACGCCGATGGCGTGCTCAAGGCCGTTGCTCCATAGGGTCAGCAGGCCGAGATAGAGGCCAATTCCAACATAGATCCATAATACGATGGGCCCGCCCGCATCGACTTCGGGATTGGCGCCGTGCAAGAGGCCAAAAAGAACACCGGGAATAATGAGACGGGCCAGAAACGACCCCGTGCGCTCGCCAACAGCCTGCAAGAGATACCCTCTGAAGAGAACTTCTTCGGCCAGCACTTGCAGGGGGACAAGAAGAAGAACAGCAGGCAGAAATATAAAAAACGCAGAGGGGTCGAAGACATACTCAAGCGCATTCGGATCGAATAGATACGCCGCGTAGCTGGCCACACCGAGCAGAAGAAAGAGGACCAAAAAGCTGGTCCAAAACTCGCGGTAACGGAAACGCCTGGCGGCCGTCAGGTACGTTTGCCAAGCGCGGCGATGGATGAGCGGAAAAAATATACGCGCAGAAAACAGAAACGAAAAAATGCTGCTCATCGCTGCTACAAAAACAACGAGCATTTGCGCTATGCCGCGATCGTCGCCCGGCGTCCGCAATTGACTTATGAGTTCATCGAAGCTGACCTGGGCAAGGCCAGCAAGAGCAAACATGATGCCCAAAGAGATGCCAAAGCCGACACCGATAAACAAAGTGAATGACAACAGATAACGGACCAGACCATGCTTGCCGGTCGTGCCAAGTTCGGCAAACGGTATAATGTGTGCCTGATCACTCATGGTTACTGTCCTGCCGCCGGTCCCGTTTGCAGGGGGCACTATTACTGGCCTCACACTGTGGACCTACCAAGTTTCCCCGAAAGGACGAATGTCGACATCAAACGACCAACACGACTTGTCCTGATGCACAAGATGCCAGGCTTCATCTGCTATGGCAGATGGCTTGATGTAAAAGTCATCCGGTTTGCCCTTGAAGGCCTCGCGGGTCCAAGGCACGTCAATGACGGCATCGATGACAATAAATGCAACATGGATACCCTGTGGCCCGAACTCACGGGCGAGCGCTTCAGCAAAGATCCGCTGCGCTGCTTTGGTCGGGGCAAAGACGGTAAAAAAAGGTTTGCCGCGCCGGGCCGCTGTATTGCCGGTGACAATGATCGAACCCTTGCCCGCTTCAAGCATGTCCGGGATTGTGCCGCGGGCAAGATGCATCAGGCTCATGACATTTGTTTGGAAATTACGCTCAAAATCACGCGGCTCGACATCAAACAACCCGCCGCGCGTGCCGCGTACGGCGTTGTGGATCAGAACTTCGGGGGCACCCAGATCTTTCTTTACTTTGGCAAGCGTTTCATTGATCGCCGCCTCGTCTGAAACGTCGCAAACAAAGGGCGAGGCGCCGTCGATTTCTGAATCCAGTTCGGCCAGCCGCTCGGGGTCACGCGCCAGCATGGCGACCTCAAATCCACCTTCCGCAAAACGGCGTACCATAGAGGCGCCCGTACCCGGACCCACACCCGTTACCAAACATACTCTCTTGCTCATGTGAGCTCCTCTATTTTTCTTTGAAGTGATTAGTCTTCTTGGATTTCCTTGCCGACAAGGACACGGCGAATAAGGTCCGTATCGAGATATTCGATGAATTCGACAATCTTGCCATCACGCACCGTGATCATATGCATGTAGGTGTTGTCGTAGCGCCGTCCGTCTCGTGTTTTGGCTTTACCCATCGATCGCATCACACCCTTATTGCCGTCGACGACGCGTGCAACTTCTGTCAGATGAATGAAATTGTCGTCCACACATTCAGCCACACGTCCGATGACGCCCATCATGCCCTCACGGCTGGTTGCCTTGCCGGATAGGCGCGTTGAACCGATCATCTCAAAATGTAGGTTTTCATCCAGAACCGCCGCAAAAGCATCGAAGTCTTTGCCGTTGATGGTCGCGTAAAAGAGATCGATAAGGTCGTTTGTTGTTTTATGATCCGTCATGTCATCAAACTTACTTGTCAGGTTTTTTTGCAGCCAAAATCGTTCTCAACATAGTGCAGGTTCGACCAGTGTTTACAAGCCGGTTTACAAGCATGCGGTTCGTTGATAGGAGAGGGCATCCATTCACGACAACGACGAATAGACAAATGATCAACCGCATTGCAAATCATAAGACGCTCGTGCATTTCGAACGCCATGCATGCTGTTGCTGTTGTCCCTGTGAATCTTTGCTTCCGTAGATAAGTTGTAACCCGGAGGCGCGACCGTCTCCTGGCTTGATGACCTCGGTAGGCGGTAGCCCCGAGGTTTTTTTGTGGCCAGGTGGCAGAGTGTTTATGCAGCGGCCTGCAAAGCCGTTTAGGCCGGTTGGATTCCGGTCCTGGCCTCCAATCTCAATCTTTGAAAACGCTGGTGTGTGACGTGCGCATACTGCGTGTTGGCGTTCGTGCACACGTCAAACAGTGAAGAGAGGCAGCTATGCAAACGATCTTCAAAACGCTGAATGGTGAACACAAGGTAAGGCAGGCTTATCAGCAATTATTGGATCGCTGGCCTGTTGAACATGACCAGTTGTTTGTACCGACATGCTCGGGCGAAACCCATGTCATTGTTTGCGGTCCCGACAAGGGTTCAGCACTCGTTTTGCTGCATGGAAGCGGCTCCAATAGCGCGCGTTGGATGTCGGAAGTTCCAACGTGGTCGGAAGATCGCAAAGTCGTATTGATTGACATGATCGGCGAACCGGGCCTGAGTTCTGCTACCCGGCCAGACTTTAAGTCCTCCGGTTACGCGGATTGGTTTTCCGATCTCTGTGAACAATTAGGTCTGTCGCAAGTGCATTTGCTTGGAGAATCTCTCGGCGGCTGGGTCGCGTTGGACTTTGCCATTCGCCGGTCCGACGGCGTTCGAAGCTTGAGTCTGTTTTGCCCGGGCGGCATCGGTCCAATGAAAACCGGTTCGCTGGTTCTGAAAACGCTGCCGTTCATGATGTTCGGAGCTTGGGGACGACGTAAGGCGTTGGAGATGGCGTTGGGACAGAATCCTGTCAAAGCAGCCGGCATGTCGCCCGAACAATGGGCATTCTTTGAACTGGTTTGGCGAGAATTCAAACCAAGGCGCGAGAAACTGCCCTTGCGGACCGATGCTGAACTTAAAGGGCTTTCTATGCCCGTACTTTTGGTTATGGGCGAGCGAGACGCCATGATTGACGCGGTGGCAACGGAAGCGCGATTGAAGGCACACGCGCAGAATATTGCCATCCACATGCTGCCAGGCGTTGGTCATCTGTTGCCAAATCAAATCACAACGGTTGTCAATTTTCTGAACTGTGCAGACGCATCAGAGTAGAGACCTGCTGGTTGTTTGAACGCATACGGCCTGCAAGGCATGGGCGTCGTTCCGCAACGTCAGCCTAGCAATCACAGGGGCAAGTCCTATCGTCCGCCATTTGTTTTTCTAACAACCTCAACCCCACTTGAACGGGTAGGTGGTTCGTCTAATCTTTGGACCAAATAAATGTCCGCGGCGCGGAACTGGACAAGAATGCATAAGGGAGAAACGGCTTTGGACAGCGCGAAAATTACCGAAGACGACGCAACGCTCGCAAAGTATCTTGAAGAAGCGCATATCGGGTCTCTGATGGCGGCGCTCGTTCATGTGACCGGTGATCTGTCCCTTTTGCGGGGCGATATAAAACCGGATCTCACGCAACTTCTCGATCCGCAAAACGGCATCTCTGAACAGGATCAGGCAACCATCCGTGGCCGTGCATTGGAAGCATTGAAAAAGCTAAGGGACGAAGGGGCCGAACTTCCACCTGTGCCAGACGCTGACGCGATCCTTGAGATGGTTCAGTTCATCGTCGGACGGGAACTGTCCGGCGAGTATGTTCCCTTCTTGACGCAAGAGCTTTCGCTGCAGGGCGAGGATGCCTACGCCCACGAGCCCATCAAGAAGGAGGCGCTGTCAAAGAAGGACGATTTCAAGGTCATCATTATCGGGGCGGGCATGTCTGGCCTGTTGGCCGCCATCCGCTTGAAAGAAGAGGGAATCCCCTTTGTCGTGTTCGAAAAGAACAGCACGGTTGCGGGCACATGGTTTGAAAATGCCTATCCGGGATGCCGGGTGGATAGCCCCAACCACATCTATTCTTATTCCTTCAAGCCAAAGGACTGGCCACAGCATTTCTCCGACCGGAAGGTGCTATGGGACTATTTTGAAGAGTGTGCCGACGAGTATGGCGTGCGTGACAAAATCAAGTTCAACACAGAAGTCGTACGCGCGGCTTACGATGACAAGTCGCAGCGTTGGACTGTCGAAACAAAGGGGCCATCAGGGCCAGAGACGTTTGAAGCCAATGCGGTGGTCAGTGCGGTAGGGCAGCTCAATCGGCCCAAATATCCCGACATTAAAGGCGTAGGAAATTTTGAAGGTCCGGCATTTCATTCCGCGCGCTGGGAACATCAACATGACCTAAAAGGAAAACGCATTGGCGTGATTGGAACCGGTGCGAGCGCATTTCAATTTGTCCCTGAGATTGCAAAAGAGGCTGGCGATATCACCATCTTTCAACGCACCCCGCCATGGATGGGACCGACGCCCAACTATCATGACTATGTGGGCGAGGGAAAACATTGGCTGCTCAATAATTTTCCCTACTATGGAAAATGGTACCGCTTTTACATCTTTTGGATGATGGCGGAAGGCGCGCTGCATGCTGTGATGGTGGATCCCAAATGGAATGACCTGCGCCATTCGGTCAGCGAAGAAAACGAAATGCTGCGAGTGCTGTATACCGAATATATCAAAGCCGAAATCGGTGAAGACCAGGCATTGATTGATATGATCACGCCCCAATACCCACCGGGTGGCAAAAGAGCCTTGCGTGATAACGGGACTTGGCTGCGCACACTCAAACGCGATGATGTCCATGTGACCAGCGATCCGATCGCTGAGATCACGGCCAAGGGAATCAAATGTGAAAGCGGTGAAGAGCATGCGTTCGATGTTCTGATCTATGGAACCGGGTTCCAGGCCAACAAGTTTCTTTGGCCGATGGAAATTGTCGGCAGTAAGGGACGTGTTCTGAGCGAATGGTGGGGCGATGATCCGCGCGCCTATCTCGGTATTACCGTCCCCGGTTTCCCCAATCTCTTCTGCATGTACGGGCCGAACACCAACATCGTTGTAAACGGCAGCATCATTTTCTTTTCGGAATGCGAAATGCGCTACATCATGGGTTGCCTTAAGCTGCTGATCGAAAACGATCATGGTGCGATGGTGCCGAAACTGTCCGTGCACGATGCGTATAACGAGAAAATCGACAAAGCGAATGAGATGATGGCGTGGGGAACGCCGCATGTCAGCAGTTGGTACAAGAACAGCAAGGGGCGGGTCACACAGAACTGGCCGGGTACCTTGATAGAATATTGGTCGCAAACAAAGAAACCCAATCCAGGGGACTATGACTTTGTCTGAACAAGCGATCCATTTGGGAAAATTGAGGCCGGTTACAGAAACGGCGCTGTTTGATGACGGCGATTACAAGCCGAAATTCGAGGAGATTTATCAAACGCCGGCTCATTTCGACTTGTCGGACCATATGGCGTTCACGGCCGGGCAGCCCTTTGATTATATGCGGACACTACGCGAGAATGCGCCGGTTGCTTGGGTGCCGATGAAAAACACGGCCGGCTTTTGGGCGCTGACCCGTTATGAAGACGTCAAAGCCGCGGACCAAGATTCCGAAACGTTTTCATCGCAGCTCGGCGGCATCAACATGACCTACGGCCCTGCGCCGAGGCGAAAAGGCAGACTATTTGGCGCTGCGCTCAACACGTTGATTTGTCTCGACCGGCCCTATCACATTCCCCTGCGGATGCAGCATCGTGATTTCTTTACGCCGCAATTCGTGGCCAAGTTGCGGGGGCGAGTTGAACAGAAGGTCGATCAGCTTCTCGATGACCTTGAAGCCCAAGGACCGGTTGTCGATCTGGTGAAGAATTTCTCTGAGCAGCTACCGCTCTTCACCTTGTGCGAGATGCTGGGTGTTGATGAAAAAGACCGGCCAAAGATCCGCCGGTGGATGGAAGTCTTGGAAGAAATCGGTGAGCTGGGCGTTCAAATGGATCGTACACGGTTCAGTCCACGCCTGTTCGCTAAAATCCTCTATTCAGCCTATGTCCTGAATGACATGTTCGGGTACGGGGAACGCGTGTTGAACGACCGTCGTGCCAATCCGCGCGATGATCTGATGACAGCCATCGCAACCGCGAAAATTGATGATGAACCGCTTTCTCAGGAATTCTTGGATGGCGCGTGGCTTTTGATCATTTTTGCGGGTAACGACACAACCCGCAATTCCCTGTCAGGAACGATGAAATTGCTCACGCAGTTTCCCGATCAAAAACAAAAGCTGTTGGATGACCCCTCTCTAATTCCGCAAATGGTTCCCGAGGCTTTGAGAATGGTGTCGCCGGTTATGCATATGCGCCGGACGGCGCGGTACGATACGGAGGTTCGGGGACAGAAGATCGCCGAAGGGGAAAAGGTGATCCTCTATTACGGCGCCGCGAACCGGGATCCGTCGATCTTTGAAAATCCAGACCGTTTTGACATTGATCGGCCGAATGCGGGCGACCACATTGCCTTTGGCATCGGTCCGCATGTTTGCCTTGGTCAGCGTATCGCCATGATGCAGCTTGAGGTCGCTTACCGGAAAATCCTAGAGCGTTTTCCCAAGATCGAATGGACCGGGCATATCGGCATTTCGCCCAGCAACTTCGTCCATGCGATCAACCATCTTGAGGTGAAACTCTACTAGGCTGCGCACTCGGTCGCGCGTCAGCTAGTCTCTAACCGCGATAAGCTTTGCAGCGGGTCTGTTCAGCAAGGCGTCGATCGTGTCTTCCCAGGGCACAATCTTGGTGTCGATTTCAAGCGGTTTAATCGCACCTTGTTTGATCCATTCGATGGCCTCGCCGTGAACGGCCGCGCCATTCACGCGTCCTGTGTGAAAATGGATGCCGCGCATATACATCTCGCGGATGGGGAACTCAACATCGCCACTTAGAATGCCGGCGCAGGTGCAGTTCCCTTGCGCGGCGGTCGATCTAATGGTCGTTAACAGCGCTTTTGGATCGGTTGAGGCGCACAATGTGATGTCATGTGCACTGACGCGATCCGGCCATTCGTCGACCCGTTCGATCGCGGCGCCGAGCCGCGCGGCGTTGGCGGCAGCATCGTCGCTTTGTGTGCAATAGGTGATCTTGTCCGCACCTAAGTGTTTCGCGAAGGCCGTGGCATAAAGGGGGATACTGTCATGATTTCCGATGATCAGTACACGGGAAGGGCGCCCCGGTGTGATGAATGGCGCAACAGCACGATGGGCATCGGCAACATTGTCGCTGGCGCTCGTGAACCACGTGGGCGGCATATCTGTCGGCACGTGGACCAGCATGTTGTCGGCGAAGGGTACGCGAATGAGATCCGCAAGGGCGCCACCCCAATTGCCGGAAATTGGGCCGACCCCGAACATAGAAGTCGGAAAAACTTCCCGGCAAGCCGCTGAAGCGCCGCTTCCACAGGGCGTGCAATGTCCGCAGCTCGGTTGAAACGCAACGGAAACCCGGTCGCCGACTGCGAAACGGTTAACGTCGGCCCCTGCTTCAACGATATCGCCAACGAATTCATGGCCGAGGATAAAGGGACCCGGAAAGGGTGTTGCGCCTTGAACCACGCCCCAATCCAAATCGCAGCTTGCTACGGCAATCGGGCGAATGACGACGTCGTCCGGCACCTCGATACGGGCGTCTTCGACGGTGACCCATTCTAAGGTGTTGGGTCCTTGATATTGTAAAGCTCTCATGCTGTTGGAGATAAGGTTGCATGATGCCTGGGACAAAAGGATCTTTTTCATTGGTCGATGCACGAGATTCAACTACTAAGACCATGGGCTCATGCGATAGGGCTGTGATGCAATGCCGAAACCCAATCAACTCCCGCCGCTGACGTGGATACGCGCCTTTTGTGAGGCGGCACGGCACCTGAGTTTTAAATCTGCAGCCGAAACACTGGGCGTATCGCCGTCAACGGTGAGCCATGAAATCCGAAAACTGGAAGACTGGGTTCAGGTGCCCTTGTTTGACCGAACCGGGCGTTCGGTTGTTTTGACCACCGAAGGCGCTCAGTTGTTTTCTCAAGTCGGTGCTGTCTTTGATGACTTGGAAACCGCCTTTGATGCCTTTGCAAAGAAACCCGCGGCCGCGCTGCGCATCGGCATGTTTCCGTTTCTCGCCAGCGAATTCGTCATGCCGCGCATGAAGGCCATCGATGAATTGTTGGGGGGGCGGACGATTGAAGTCATTTCCTCTAACCATTTATCGGATCTTAGTCACCCCGATCCCGCCCAGCGTCTGGACGCCGTCATTCGCTATGGATCGACGCCTTCTCAGGGCCATCATTGTATGGAATTGACGCGTGTTTGGGCCGTCCCTGTCGTCGGTGGGCAAATAGATGTGACAAGGGGAGAAGGGATGAGGCGCGTACGCCTCGACAGTGGGTTTGATGGCTGGCGGCTTCTCGAAAGCCACAAGGTCGATCTTCCCCCAAACGCGGACCCGCCTATCACGGTGGACAATTACGTTTCTGGTTTGCGGGCTGTGGAGCAAGGATTGGGCATAGGCATTGGTCTGCTGCCTTTGGTGGCTTCATGGATAACCGATGGCCGACTTCGTCTTTGGGCGGATGAAAAGATCGAGATTGAAGAACGCTACTGGCTGGTTTGCCCCAAGAGCTCTCCGCATATCGCCCATTTGGACAAGTTGAGTTTGTGGCTGCGGGAAGAGTTCGCAAAACAAAATCTACCTAAATCGGCATACAAGTAATCGTCACGAGATAACGGTGTCGTCAGCAATTGTGTTTTCGGGAATGGAGCCGTTGCCTCCACTATCCGCAATGAACTTCTGATACGGGAAAGGACGCCGATGACCGATCAAACTGGAATTGACTTGCTTCGGAATCCGGCAAAGACGAAATCGACAGCCTATTCAAGAGACGAACGCGAACGTTTCGGGTTGCGCGGATTACTGCCTTACCGAACAACGTCGATTGAAAGCCAAGGCGACCGTGTCCTTGCGAATATGCGGCGCAAGTCGAACGACATTGAGAAGTACATCTTTTTGTCGTCGTTGCAGGACCGGAACGAGTGCCTGTTCTACCGAACCGTTTGCGACAATATCGAAGAGATCATGCCCTTGATCTACACGCCAACGGTTGGGCAGGCCTGCCGGGAGTTCGCCCATATTTTTCGCCGCGCGAAAGGGTTCTACATCACGCCGGAAGATAAAGGGCAGATTCGGGGCATTCTAGATAATTGGCCGGAACAGGATGTGCGTGTGATCGTTGTGACAGATGGACAGCGCATTCTGGGACTGGGTGATCTTGGGGCAAACGGCATGGGCATTCCGATCGGCAAGCTCGCTCTGTACACGGCGTGCGGAGGGATTCATCCATCCCACTGTTTACCCGTCATGTTAGATGTGGGAACCGGCAATACGGAGCTGCGCCAAGACCCCATGTATCTTGGCTACCCGCACGAGCGTCGGACGGGCGACAGCTATTTGGCGCTGGTCGATGAATTCGTCGAGGCGGTGAACGACAAATATCCCGGTGTTCTGATCCAATTTGAGGATTTTCTGACACCCAACGCATACGGATTGTTGAACCGATATCGGGAAGAGCGGCTCTGTTTTAATGACGACATCCAGGGGACAGCAGCCGTAGCGCTTGCCGGCATTTATGCTGGGGCCCGCGCAGCGAACCTCCCGTTCAAAGATATGCGCATCATGTTCTTGGGCGCTGGCTCTGCGGCAACAGGGATCGGCGATCTGATGGCAAAAGCGCTTGAAGGCGAGGGGCTTACCCGACAGGAAGCGGTGGAGCGGCTATGGTTCGTTGATATCAACGGACTGATCGTCAAATCGCGTGACGATCTTCAACCCCACAACTTGCCCTTTGCCCATGACCACGAGCAGATGGGATTTTCATCGGCCATTGACGCGATCAAACCGCACGCCCTGATCGGCGCAACGGGGGCGCCAGGTACATTCACGGAAACCATTGTGCAGAAAATGGCAGCACACAATCAGCGGCCAATCATTTTTGCACTGTCAAACCCAACAACGCGCGCAGAGTGCACGGCAGAACAGGCCTATCAATGGTCGGAGGGGCGCGCTTTGTTTTCGTCTGGCAGCCCTTTTGACCCTGTGATCTTTCAGGGCAGTCTTTACAGACCGAGACAAGGGAATAACGCCTACATCTTTCCCGGCATCGGGCTGGGCGCGGTGGTTGCCAAACTCACCAGGCTGCCGGAATCTTTGTTTCTGCTTGCCGCCCGCGTGCTTGCGGATTTCGTTTCTCAAAAGGATCTTGATGAGGGCGCTCTATACCCCGTGTTGACAGACCTTCGGGCTGTGTCGAAAGCGATTGCGTTGACTGTTGGCAAAAGGGGCATTGAAATCGGTCTATCAAAGCTTAGCGAAGACGAGGCTGCTCGCTTCGAAGTTCTGCTTGATGAAGCGATCTACGAGCCGCGATATGCGTGATTGATTTCGCAACGGTTGGTAGGGTGCATTAAGCGAAGCGAATGCACCATTGTTGAGAGTTTAATCGGTGCATTTCGTTACACTCAATGCACCCTACGATCCGGCCGTTTCCGGGATCCTATTGTTTGTCGTAGACCCTCAATCCTTCGGATAGCCTGCATACGAGTCTTTGAGCGTTGCGTGATTGAGCAACATCTCGGCGACCTGTTCCGTCCCGGAGCGATCGAAAATGCGCGTGCGCACCCAATAGGACTCTGTCCGCCGGCTCTCCGCGAGGGCGACGATCTCGCGTCGCAATACATAAGTTTCGCCTACAAAAAGCGGTCCCTTAATCATGCGGATTTCTTGGTCAGCGAAGAGGCCGACGGCGGGTCCCTTAACGGGAAAGGCAGCTTGTGAGTTCGAGTGCTCGGCAAGGACGCTGATCATCTCAAGGGGAATGATGGCCCGGTCCCAGGGATTGTTGCCACTTGCATACCAGGGCGAATTCTCAGTGATGACAGAGAGTTTGTTGTTGAGCGTAAAAGGATAAAGCGCCCCCATATTCTGGTCCTCGCCCATGGTAACCACTTCGTCTTCTGCACCGGTCATGCCGACACTGAGGTCTTCCAAAATGACGAGACGCTCCGGCGGGCGCAGTTTGGCCATGCGTTCTTCAAGCAGGGTGGGCGAATGATTGGGGCCAATGCTGGCGCTCGCCTCCAGAACCGGCGTGCCGTCTGCTTTTTCGGCCCATGCCCGCGTCTTTGTTGCCCCTTCCGCCGGCATCTCAACAAAGGCCCGGACCTCGTCCCCCTCGACACACATATTGAGATAATGAGAGGAAAAACATCCTTGCTCATACCAGGCTTGTCCCCAGATCTTTGCGAGTAGCGGGACGAACTGGCTGAAATGGGTTGGACCTTCAATCGGCCCCGCCTTGAAGCCAAGTTTCTCGGCCATTTCGTCGTCATGAATGGAAAGGTGCCCGCCATATTCTTGCTCTGCGAGCATTTGGCGGGGCTTGCGGAGCGGCCCTGAAAGAACGAGTGGCGTATCAAAGGACATAGTGGGGCTCCAAATTGTGAGAAAGCGTTCTTCGGATTAAACACTGCGGGCATCGATATGGAAAGCCGCGCCGCCCGCTGGGCAAACAAGTCTTGCCACGAAGGCACGAAACGCGTTTGCTCCAACCGAATAAGAAAAGACAGGACCACACGATATGAGTGACCCTCTTAAACTTTCTGACCAACTCGAATTCGGATTCATGTGTGTGGTGGCAGACCCTTCATCAGGGCAGGAGGTCACCCAATTTGCGAAGTCACACGGTTTCGATTCCCTATGGGTTGGTGATCATGTGGCTTTCGCAGTTCCGATCCATGATGCGCTGGCACAGCTTGCCTTTATCGCGGGTTTTGCCGACGGCCTGACCCTCGGCACCAGCGTTTTTCTGCTACCGCTTCGTCACCCTGTACCGGTAGCCAAACAGATCGCGACGCTTGATACCTTGTCGGGCGGAAAAATTGTTTTCGGGGTGGGTGTGGGCGGTGAATTTCCAAAGGAGTATGAGGCCTGCGGCGTTCCGGTCAAAGAACGCGGCGCGCGACTGGGCGAGAGCATCGAGGTGATGCGCAAGCTCTGGACGGGCGACACCGTCAGCCATGATGGGCGCTTCTTTCAGTTCAGTGACGTGAGAATGATGCCGCGGCCGAAACAGGCTGGCGGTCCACCCATTTGGTGTGGCGGCCGGGCGCCGGCTGCGCTCGCGCGTTGCGGGCGGCTTGCAGATGGGTGGATGTCTTATGTGGTGACGCCGGAAATGTATGCGGAGGGGCTCGGCAAAATTGCCGAAGCCGCGCAAAGTGCGGGGCGCAAGGACATCGAGTTTGGAACGGCACATTTGCTCTTTGCGCGGATCGGCAAAGACCGTGACACCGCGCTGGAGCCCGCAGCTGAGTCATTAAGCGAACGTTATGCTATGGACTTCACGAAGGCGACCAAGCGCTATGCCGCCATTGGGACGCCGGATGATGTGGCTGAAAAGATGAACAGCTTCATTGCGTCTGGCGTTCGACATTTCATCATGGACATGGTCGGTCCGATGCAGGATCGAAATGATCAATTGGCTTGGTTTGCGGAGGAGGTAAGGCCGAAACTGAAGATTGGCTGATATTTTGCCGTCATCATTCGTGTCCGATCGCTGTAATCCCGGCCGCTTCGAAAGCGTTAGGGCAATCTCTTTGTGAACTTCAGCAGCCGTTTGGCGAAGCGATCAGGATCTTCAAGAAAGGGGGCATGACCGCCCCGGAACAGCGTCACTGAGCACTTCGGTGCTTTCTTTGCGGCCGCTTTCGAAGCGCGCCAAGAAACAATGTGGTCCGACTTGGCCCATCCATACCAAATCGGTACGTCAATCTCTTTGATCTTTGAGCGCAGATCTGCGGTCTCCTCCGCAAATCCGCTCCAAGCCGAACTCAATACAGGCGCTAAGTGATAGCCGGCACGAATGATGCGTTCACGTTGCGCCTTTGCTGATCTCTTTGGCAAGACCAGTCGGGAGTAGTACGCCTTAAACGCACTGCCGTACCATGACGCGTTGTTTGCGCCGGCGTTAAAGAAACCAACCATGCGGCGAATGATAAAGCGGGTGAGCGTATTTTGTTTAATGAGGCCGCCCGGGCTGCAGAGGACCAGGCCCCGCACAAGCGCCGGGTCTTCATACGCAAGTTCGATCGCCGCAGCACCCCCAATTGAGTTCCCTAAGACGATGGGGCGATCCAAATCGAGTTCCGAAATCACTTTCCTGGCGATGCGTGCATAGTGGTTTGCACGCGGCGCTTGGCCGTCGGGCGGGGACCGTCCTTGTTCGGGCCAATCCAGAGCGATAACTTCGTGAACTTCCGAGATTCTTTCTGCAAGGAGTTCGAAATCGCGCGCCCCATGACCAATTGCGTGGAGACATACGATCGGTGGTCCTTTGCCCCAACGTCGAATGGCGATGGTGGAGCTGTCTGCATCGACGATGGTGTAGGGTTCGGGACAACCAATCTCGCCAAGAAGGTCACCGGGCGAGGCCGTGTTGCTTTGTACATTTCGTTTGGCCATAACTCAACAAAGGTGATAGTTTTATCACTTATAGGTGATAGAGGTATCACATGGCGTCCATAAAAGGCAAGTCGAAAGAAGGGCGGGGCAGCAAGACCCGCGATGCACTGATCGATGCAGCGCGGTCAGAATTCAATAGTCGCGGGTATTTCGGTACGGATACGAATGCGATAGCCCGGGAGGCGGGATTTGCGCCGCAGACTTTCTACCGTCATTTCGATGACAAGCTTGCGATCTTTTTGGCGGTGTATGAGGGGTGGGTTGAACAAGAATGGCAGGCACTGGCGCCGATCATGGAAAACCGTGATGGCATGACGCCCGCCCACCGAGCGTCACAAGCCGCCGAAGTCCTGCTCAATCACCATCGGCGGTGGCATGGGTTTCGGCGGTCCCTGCGCTGGCTGACGACTGATGACGTCAGGGTCAGAGAGCTGCGAAAAAAGTGCCGTCAAGATCAGGTTCAGCAACTTGGGGAATACCTAAGATTTCCTGACGCATCTGCTGGTCCACCGCTGGCGCTTATTCTGTCGATCGAAGCCCTTTGTGATGCGTATGCGGACGAGGTGACCAAAGATCACGGCATAAAGAAAGGCGAATGGGCCGAATTGATTGCGAACCGCCTTGAGCCCTTCATCAAAGCTTAAAGATCGAGGCGAGGCGTCCACCGCTGATCCAACCGAATGCACCTGTATACGCATAACCGGAAACGTATGGGCTTTGTCGGAATAAGTAGGGTTCAGCTATTTGTGGCGCCATTCTTCGACGTTGTTTGGTGATGTCACGTTTTGTGGACTCGGACATGTCGTTTGTTTGCTGTTCGTCGAACTATGGACGCGCACGCCCTTTACCCAATTTGGCATGTCAATTTTTTCTCGCGCGGCAATCGGTGTTGTGACCCATATGACCACGCCTTTTGGCTTCCGGGCCATAAATGTCAGGTCCCAGATGCCGTCGGCAGGTGGCGTGATGTAGATGTAAGGTGAGAGTTGGCCCTCTGACCATCCGGTTGAATTGACCTTGCCCGCAGCGGTGATCTCGAGCTTCGCGGGTTTCGATTTCTCGGGATTTCCTTCCTCGACACTGCAATGTACTGAATCGATTTGCATAACGGTTGCATACTTGCTGGCTGCAAATGCCGTCGAGGCGGCGGCGGTCCCTATGCTTAACGCAAGCAAGATGAGTCCAAGTCTTTTCTTCATTCGTCCCTCTCTTGAGTCGTATAAGTCGTGCCGATGATGTTTTGCACGATAAGATAGCATTTCGTGACGGCGTACCCAAGGGGTTGTTTTTCGGTAGTGGAAGTGTGGATTTTCAGCGGCACCAGATATGGCGCGCGAATTTTCCAAATCCCCTATAGTGACAGGGCGACACTGATTTGGTGGAACCGCTGCCGATTTGAAATAGGAATAAGGCTGGCGAGCGGACGTTTCCCATATGAGTTTGCGTTTAGAGTAGAAATCTCAACTACGATTGGATGCAAAGCCTTGATGTTTGATGGCCCCATGTTCGAATTTTTTGCGTCTGCGCTCTATCTTTTGGCGGCGCTGCTGATTGTCGGTTTGGGCTTGTCGATTGTGGCGGCCGCTATTCTGTTCGTTGTGGATGTCTCTCAAACCAAGCACGCGATCAGAAGAAATTATCCAGTCATTGGCCGCCTGAGATATTTGTTCGAACATCTCGGTAAGTTCTTCCGGCAATATTTTTTCTCGATGGACCGGGAAGAAATGCCGTTCAACCGGGAACAGCGGGGCTGGGTATATCGGGCCGCCAAAAACGAAAACAACACTGTTCCATTCGGGTCGACGCGTGACTTGCGCCCTGAAGGCACAGTCATTTTTGTGAATACGGCCTTTCCGATGCTGGCCATCGAGGCCGCAGAAGCCGAACCGCTCATTATCGGGCCCAACTGCGCCAATCCCTATCGGGCGCCTTCTTTCTTCAATATTTCAGCGATGAGCTATGGGGCTCTGTCCAAACCGGCCATCAGAGCTTTGTCCAAAGGAGCCGCCGCGGGAGGATGCTGGCTCAACACGGGCGAAGGCGGCCTTTCCGAATGGCACCTTGAAGGAGGGTGCGATCTGGTCTTCCAAATCGGAACGGCGAAATATGGCGTCCGTGATCTCGCGGGTAATTTGGATGACGGCGCTCTGAAGAAAATTGCGAGCCACGAAGAAGTGCGCATGATTGAGATCAAACTGTCTCAGGGGGCCAAACCGGGCAAGGGGGGCTTGCTGCCGGGTGTCAAAGTTACGGATGAAATTGCACGCGTGCGCGGGATCCCGGAAGGCCAGGACTCGATCAGTCCCAATCGTTTCCCAGAGATCGATAGTATTCCGGACCTGCTGGATATGGTCGACCGTGTACGGAGCGTCACAGGTAAACCGACAGGTGTGAAGCTGGTCATTGGAGATCCCGGATGGGTGACCGCGCTATGTCACGAAGTCGAAAAAAGGGGCGAAGCGGCAGCGCCCGACTTTATCACGGTTGACAGCGCTGATGGCGGGACCGGCGCCGCGCCTATGAGTCTGATCGATTATGTCGGGCTACCTATTCGAGAAAGCCTGCCCGCCGTCGTTGACATTTTAAGGGCGCATGATCTGAAAGACCGGATCAAGGTTATCGCGTCTGGAAAACTGGTCACGCCGGGCGAGGTTGCTTGGGCGCTGTGTGTGGGAGCAGATTTCATCAACTCCGCGCGTGGTTTTATGTTCGCATTGGGGTGCATTCAGGCGCTTGAATGCAACAAAAATACATGCCCGACCGGAGTGACGACACATAATCTGCGTTTGCAGCGGGGGTTGGATCCGGCCGACAAAGCCCAGCGTGTCGCCCACTATGTGAAGAACCTCGTTCATGAAGTTGGCACCATTGCGCATTCTTGCGGGACGACATCTCCGCGTTTGCTTCGGCGCAATCACTGCCGCATTGTGACGGGACCGGGAAAATCTGAGCCCTTGGATGTTCTTTATCCTGAAGAGCATTTTGAAAAGCACTCGCCCCCACAAGATCAAAAGATCGCCGAGATGTGAGGCCGAAACGGCCTCCTGAATGAGAAACACCAGTTTGTCCGGCAAAGGCAAAAGTATGGATATATTTGAGCGCAGAAAAGACGGATGTCTGATCAGCACGGATCGTTCGCTGATCGATCTTGATTTGGTTCACCGCGAGCTGGCGAACAGCTATTGGGCGCAGAATATTCCAAAGGATCTGGTCGAAAAATCCATAAGGCACTCCCTCAATTTTGGCGTCTATCAAGGCGACGATCAGATTGGCTTTGGACGGATCGTTACCGATTGTGCGACATTTGCGTATCTGGGAGACGTTTTCATCGTGGATGCCCACAAGGGCCGAGGCTTGTCAAAGTGGTTGATGGAAACGATTGTGAGCCATCCCGATCTACAGGGGTTGCGGCGCTTTTGTCTCGGTACGCGGGATGCCCACGGCCTGTACGAACGATATGGTTTCCAAGTCATTAAAGAGCCAGAGAAGTGGATGGAGATAAAAGCAAAGAATCTCTATGCCAAGCTGTAATGGGGTGGCTCTTTCAAACCGAACAAGCTGAGAAATTAATGTCTTGCTTACCGGCTATTAACGCCAGCTGACTAGTTTCAGGGAGGTGAATTTTAACGCGGCAACAAGGATTGTGCGTGTCATGAAAAAAATCTTCATACCTCTCTTAAGCGCTGGATTGGCGATTGGCCTGACCGCCTGTAACGAAGCGCAAACAAAACCAACACCGACGGTCAAAACCGGCACGCCGGCGACACATCTGGACGCCACCGAAGTGGTCGGCGTACCTGAAACCGGCATTAATCTTGGCTGGGGATGGGACAGTTTTGAATCGAAGAGTGTTCCGACGATCTGTGTCGAGTTTGATGAAGCTTATGACAGCGCCCAAACGGTGACTTCTTCCTTCCACGAAGTCTCAGATAGCTACGAAGCCATGAAACGCCTAGGCGTATCTGCAGAAGCATCTGTGAAATCCATCGGCTATGAGGCCTCGGGCAAAGCAAAGTTTGCCAAAGACCTGAAGGTCGATAACTTCTCATCGACTTTTGTCTTGGAAGCGTCTGTCGATAACGGTGTACGCTACGCCGCGCCTGTTGCGGAAGCCGCGATTGTCGAACCGCGCTCTGGCAGCCATCCCGTTGATAGCAGTCAAAGGCACAACGCGCTGCGGCTGACTGACGAGGCGTTTTCCTTAGCACGTAAGAACATTGCGCAGTTCAAGCACCAGTGTGGCAACTCTTTTGTTTCTGCCATTTACTCCGGTGCGCGCCTCTCCGCTTTTGTCAGTGTCAAAACGAGCTCTCAGAAAGAGAAAGAGTCTCTTGAAACGAGTCTGTCCGGTAAAGGATGGGGCGCACAGGTGGACGCCGCTTTCAGTGAAAGCAGTGAGACATCCAAACAGAAGTCTCAGAAGGATGTGAAGTTCTTTCAGGTCGGTGGCAATAAAGAAGGCGTGCCGACTGGCAAGGCGGAAATCATCGACCGGGTCAAAAATCTGGCGGTCGCCGCCGATGAGGCACCTAAGAATTTCTATATGGCTGTAACGCCTTACGAGGCTTTGTCCAACTGGCCGGGTAGTGAAATTACCGGCGAGGAGCAAGAATTCGAACAGATCGCTTCGCTATGGGGCGGCTACCGCACCATCTACAATGAGATCGAAGCGATTTTGGAAAATCCCCAGAAGTTTAATATCGCCATCGCCGACAAAACCGGCGAAGTGGCGTTTTCGCAGAATGGGTTGAGCCCGATCGACATCTCAGCGATGGAAGATTTGCAAGACGAAATCATGGGGCAACTCCAAGCCTTGCGCGTGGCAGCCCGTACATGCACGACCGCCGAGGAAGCCTGCGAGTTTGACGAAGCCCTGTTCCGTGCGCCGTACGCTTACCGTGTGCAGTTGCCTCTACCGGCTGGATTCACGCAAACCGCGGAAAACCTCGTAGACCTTTATGTGCGTGAGCCGGCCAAGAGCCGTTGCCGCATCGGTCTGGAAACACCGGGTTGCCTTTCCAATCGCGGCGTACGGGAGTGGGCCAGCCGGGTTGGTATGACGTCTGTGAAACTTGAAAATTGGACAGCCTTCGAAGCCGTAAAAGCCACGTTCAACACAAACAATTTTGCCTATGACGTTGAGGGTACTGATTTGCCGATTGTTTGGTTCCCCGCTTCGGAATGGGCGACAGCTTCACGCCTCATGTCTGAGGCCGGCAAAAGCGCTGATCCCATGAAGGTTTCGTCATTGGAGCAAAAGAACTAAGCGGTATTCGCTTGACTTTGTATGACAAGAGCCAGTCTGAAATAGCGCAGACTGGCTCTTAATCTTTGTGCTGAAGAAAGCGCCGAAAGGGGCAAGAAGAGAATCAGAAGTCGATCCGGATGTGGAGCGCCAGTATCGACTCACCGCGAAAAAGTGGATGTCTCTTGGGGGGACGGTCAGGTGCGCATTGCCTGACAGTGTTGAGGACTGGGTATGTATCAATTTGGCATTCTTGCCAAACTCTGCGTGTGTGTGATCTGGGCTGTCGGAATGGCCCAAATTGTGCCTTCGCATGCGGCGGAATCCGAAGCAGGCGAAGAGCAGGAAGCAAGCGGGCAGGCGAATAGTCTATCAGAACCGCTGCGCCATATGATCGAGCAAGCGGCGAACTTCGAAGAGGGAGCCCATTTTGAGGCCACCGTCCGCATGGCGATGAAGGTGGCGCCGCAGTCGCAGCAATCGATTTTGTTACTAGCACGGACTTTGCGGCCGGAATCGATGGAAGCGTTTCAAGCGCTTATCCGCCAAGCAGACCCTGCCACCAAGGAAATGGGTGAATTTAGCGAACCCGTTGAGGCCGACACACTTCAGAGCGCCCAGACGGCAGATGCCGCAAAGCGCATTCAGTTCTTTTCAACCGATGGTCTGACCGGCAAAGTTGAACTCGGCGGCAGTCTCAACACCGGTAATACAGAAGCCGAGGCGTTGTTTGCAGGGGTCGATATCGGCCGCAAACACGGCGCATGGTCCTATTCGGTTGAAGGGGAGTTTGATTTCAAACGCTCAAGCAGCAGAACAAGCAAAAACCGTCTGATCGCGGAAGGGCAGGTCAATTACGACTTATCTGATCGTGCCTATGCCTTTGCGACGACGAAATATGAAGACGATGAGTTTAGCGGCTTTAGTTACCGCGTGACGCCCTCTGTGGGCATGGGCTACGAATTGTTCGTGACCAAGCGGTTCAATTGGTCAGCGGAAGCGGGCCCCGGTATTCGCATCGACAAAGATGAGACGACGGAAGAGGTAGAGACGATTCCTGTTTGGCGTTTGGCAAGTGCCATGCTGTGGACGCTAACGGATACCGCATCACTTGAGAATGATTTTGAGGTGATTGGAGACGGCGGTCTGTTGATTGACAGTACAACCGCTTTGAATACTCAGATCACAGAGCAATTATCTGGCCGGGTATCCTATCAAATTAGATCAAACACGGACGCGCCGACGGGCAGGGAAGAAACGGATACAACGACGAAAGCATCGCTCGTCTACGGCTTTTAGTCGTCCCACCAAGATTTGCGGTTATCGCTGTCATCAATGCTGGCAGCACCAACGCCGATGATTGCGGCGACCAACACGCCGCACAACACAACCAAGAACGTTGTGCCGGATATCACCATTCAGATTGATCCGTGCCTGTCATTCATCAAAGAATTCGCCCTGTTGCGCGATCGTACGTGTCAGAGAGACGATTTTTTGGCGAATCTCTTTGTTGGTAATCCGACCGAAAGACCTGAGCAAATCAATGCCGTCCGGTGTTGTAATCACATGCATCAGTTCTTCTTGAGTGCGAGCAGCCAGCTTACGCCGTTCTTTACCGCGATGCCCTGGCAGGTCTTCAAAGAAGAAACCCGGATCAACGCCAAGGACACCGCTGATTTCATAAAGCTTACTAGAGCTTATCCGGTTGGTGCCCTTCTCGTATTTCTGTACTTGCTGGAACGTAAGTCCAAGCGTGTCGGCCAGTTGCGTTTGCGTCATCCCAACCAGCAGGCGCTGCATGCGCACACGGCCACCCACATGGATGTCAATCGGATGTGGACCTTCTTCTTCGTATCTCGTTGCCATCGTTGTCTCCCGCTTTAGTTTCGACGCAACCCGGTACATCCGTGAACGCGCGATCTCTCCCCAGCATTACGGTAGGACCTGAAGAATGGTTTAGTCAACCAACAGGTTGAGGTAGACCAATCTTACAACTACCGATGAATGGGAAGAGTGGTTATGTCAGTTTTTACTAAAAAAATCAACTACTTAGGAATGCGGCCTGAATTGTGAACCAGTTCATATGTGTTGTCCCAAAAAAGTAGGAATGATGTCAACCATTAAATTGGGGTGGCCGTGCCGCACGGCACAGATCGTAAAAGGATGCAGCGGCGTGTCCGCAAAAAGGCAAATTCTGGGGGCAGGGCAGTATGAACAATAACGAGATAAAAGAACAGCTTAGCACGCAAAGTTGCAGTGTAAACGAAAATGCTCCGGACATTTTGGATCTCTGGGCTGCGACATTTGATCTGTGCCGGGGAGAGCTCGAAAAGCGCGAAATCTTTGTTGAATGCGCGTTTTGCGTCCAGAATCTGACCATTTCCGGTAAATCGGATGCTTTGATTCTCGCTCTCAAAATGGGGATAGATTGGGCGGTTGAGGAACTTCCCCGCGGAGGCACCCTCATTTGCACCTCGACCCGAGACGAAGCGGGACGGGCATTACTGACAATCACCTGTGGCGAAGTGGATACGACTTTTGAATGCGCTGAAAGCGCATCGGAATTGATCAACACGGAAGAGTCTGAAGAAGGCTTCAAAGAGTTGCCGAACACAGAATATTGGCGTGGTCGTGGTTTCTCGGACGAGGCAGCGCAGGTCTGTGTCGAAACGCTGCTCCATGGCGGGACGCGCCTGGTTTATGCCTTCCCGGCTTCTCGCGTGCCGTTATATTAGCGGACCAAAATTGGCGATATCAGACAATCGGTCCAGATCGTAGATTGTCACCACGCCGTCCTCATGTTTGAGAATGCCGGCTCGGGTCCATTTCCCCAGTGTTTTATTGATGCTTTCGCGCGTCAGGCCGACTGTTTTGCCCAAGTCACCTTGAGACAATCCAAATTTGAATCGTAGTCCTTTCGGAGACGCGTCGCCAAAGCGGTCCGCGAGGACCAGCAACCGTTTCGCTAGCCTTGGTTCAACGCCTAGAAATAGTGAATCTTCCAGAACGTCGCTCGTTTGCCGGAGCCGTTGTGCCAGCATGCGAAGCAGGCTGAACGCAACAGGTGTATTGCGCCCGAGATAGTCACTGAATTGTTTGGTATTGAGGAAGCGAACTGTCGTGTTTGTATGGGCCGTCGCGGTGGCCGATCGTGGAAACCCATCTAAGGCGCCAAGTTCGCCCACAATGTCGCCAGGACCATAAATCACGACGATCATCTCTTTGGCTTCAGATGATTCGAAAGAGATTTTAATCTCACCGCTTTCGATAACGTAAAGCCCGTCGGGCTGGTCGCCTTCCTGAAAGATGGTGGATTTCTCTTGGAAGGCGCGCGGTGTGCCGCTCCTAAGGAGATCGACGCGCTGTTCTTCCGACAGCGCGTCGATAAACGTAAAATTCTCAATCGGTAAATCGCTTCGCCACGCGTCTTGTGTCCGCGTCGCGGAAACCCTTGAATCCTTGGTCAAAGGCTCGTTTGCCTGCTCGCCGTTCAACCGTCCCCCGTCGATCTGTGCCATGGCAATCCCCCTCCGCTCCAGAGAGGTGTATCATGCCACGAACGCAACCTTTTGGGAACTAAGGGAGATTCACCGGAACGTGCTTCGACTCGAGAGGTTTGGTGACTACCAGCAGCCCCAGCCGAAAATTGGATGATTGTACCACATGCATGCAAATGCCGGCGCAGAGCCAAGAATTAGAGCGGACAAACCTGCGCTCGCGGCCAATGCACCTATCGCGACTGATTTAGCTTTTGATTTGAAGTTTTTCATAGCAACCCTAGCCTTTGAAATTCATGGTCTGAGTGACCATTTCCAATTTCTGGCATGCTCGGTGGCTAGGGTGATATGAACGCGTTCACACGAAATTGCCCTTTAAAAACACATTCTTATGTAGAAAATATAAAGTGTAAACTTATGCCGAGAATTGCAGTTTCGGCCAATATGCGCTGCGGATTGGGAAAATTCACTCGGAGCAGATTTGCTTGATAGGGACTGCACAGATTGCCTGAAACATCATCACCTCAATTCTGCGACAGCCCTCGTCATGGTGAGCGGATACAAGTCCGCGTGGCCGTCTCAGATAATCAGTTTCGTCAATCGATTGAGATTGCTTGGTTGACGCGGGGTATCGTCTCGCAACGACTTGCCTCTATCCCGTGCGCCAATCAAAATCCGAAATGCTCTCGTTTTGCTTAGAACCGAAATGTACTGTGAAAACTGAACGTCCTCTCAGGGATAAAGGGTAGTGTATCGGCAACGGGAAGAAGAATGCCGTGTTGCTGATAGCGAAACCCTTGGTTCAGAATATTGTTGGCTGAAAGCACAAACTCTGTATTTGAGTTTGGAACCCGATAGTTCACCTTTGCGTCAAGCAGGAAGAAGCTTTCTGACTGGTCTGTGATGGTATTGCCCGGCTTATTGAAAGTGGGTGATTGAAAAACATATGAGCCGGTAACAGAACCCGAGACATCATCTGAACCAAGATAAGCAATCGAAAGGGGGACCTTTGTCGTTTCGATTTCTGACGGAGTGTTGGGGCCACCGACGCGGGAGACAATAGTGCCGTCGAATTCCGATCGCCTAAAGCTGGGCGAAACCCCGATCTTGAAATCGTCCGTAGCAAAATAGTCCACCGATCCGGCAAACACCATTTCATCATGTTCACCGAATGAAACGGAAGAATTGTTGGTTTCAATGAAAGCTATTGATTCCGTTCTTTGCTCAAATCCTGCTTGAATGAATAAGTTCTGCTTCGAATAGCTAACTTGTGCAGTAACCCCCTCTATATGAGTAAGGCCGGGTGTGTCAGTTAGTATTGAACTGGCGAATCCGACGGGCTCTAAACTTTGATCAACTGAGAAAGTTCTGGACAATCTGGATTGGTAGGCGGCACTTAACGAGAGTTCCTTGGTTGGCTCCCAGTGCAGGCCGACATTCGGCAGTGTGAGATCTTGAGAACGCGGGCCTTGGTTCAGATTGTTGAAGGAAACACCCGCCGTAATCTTTAGGACGTCGAAGAGTTCGAAACGATTATACAGGTACGCAGTGAATCGATTTGCTTCTTCTTCTTGAAAAGTCCGAAAAATGCAATCGGCTGCGACCGGCGGACACGCCCCCATAAACAAAGCTGTAACGTCCGTCTCAGAATCGGAAAATCCATTTATTGTCGATTGATGCAGGCCCAGTTCAAGGGAGTAATCCTTGCTGGGCCTCCAAATGTGATTGGCCTGTATGGATTTGACGGGCCGGACAGAATGGAATGATCCTTCTGCAAGCGCGACCGCTCTTATCCCGTCGGTGCGTTGATCGATATCAGCGAAATTCACTAACAGTGTATGTTGTGGTGTTGGTGTAAACTTGGCACCGACCCTGTAGTGGCGTATTAGCCGTCGGCGCCGTTCTCGTTGATCGAACTCTTCGGGATCAAAGTTCAATATAATGTCGCCGAATTCGGACTCGCGATACCTAAACTCACCCTGAATGCTCAGTTTCTCTGACAATTCCCACTGCACGAAGGCCGTGAGAATGTCATGCCGAATGTCATTGTTCGTCCGATACCCATCGGTCTTGTATCTGAACTGAGAGAAAGCGTAGGAGACCGGCCCTAAGATACCCGACAGAAGCAATTCATCGGTATAGGTCTGGTTTGACGCAATACCGCCGGTGAAACTCACCCGAGTTCCATCGGTCTCGAATAGGGAAGAGTACTCGCCGACTCCAATCTGCCCGAATCCCGCTCCCCCCATGAAGGTGAGTTCGCTTTCTTCGAGCCGCGGCTGAATGATGTCTTTAGTTAAGGGCTGCAATAGTTTTGATTTCAGGTTTGCACTTGCACGCGCGCTTTCAAAGCGTTGTTCTTCGCCAAGCATGTTTGCAAGTTGCCGATGCGCTGCGAAATTGGATGGGTCGGAGTGGATAGCTTGCATTGCCTCATCAAGGCCAAACTCTTCCAACCGCAGTTCTTGAAACACGCCTCCTGTAATTGCTCCCCGTGCCGCGCGGTCTTGCGCTAGAGATTCTTTAGAGCGGTGAACTTGGCGATTGTCGTTGAGTTCATCCGATTTCTTCAGTGCACGATAAGCGGGGAGGGGGCGGTGGTTAGCGAGTTCCCAAATGCCTTGATAGAACCAAGGGGTCGGATCTTGGGGATCGAGTTGTTTGGCGCGCTCGTATTCCTCGATGGCCTCGTCCCATTCGCCTTCTTCGAAGTAGGCACGGCCAAGATAGCTTCGTGTTAAGCTTTGATTGGGATCCAGGGCAACAGAGATTTGAAGGTGCTTTCGGCCCTCCTTGATCTTTCCGTCACGAATGAAAGTAAGGCCTTTTCCCAGTCGGGGGGCCGGGTCGCCATTGTCCAAGTCAATCGCTTTCTCGAAATGATCGTAGGCGGAGGAAAGCCGGGTCCGGGCGAGTGCAATGAAACCGAGAACGGCATGCGCCCGGCTGATGCGGTTGTCCTCGGCAAGGGCCCGTTCCGCAAGGCGTTCTGCCTCTCCAATTCTTCCCAATGAGAGTTCAAGTTCGGCGAGTCGAATGACCGCTATGGCCGAAGCCGCATTCTGTTCAACATGGCTGCGCATCAGCGAACGCGCGTCCTTCAGGTCTCCATTGCCCTGCAGCGCATAGGATAAGGCGATGTTCGCAGCGGGAGAAGTCGGGTCGCGCGCAAGCGCTTGACGCCCCAGATCAATCGCTGACAATCTTTCGTCCGCTTGTTGTGCTTGAACGACAGCGATAATGGTCTTTAGGGCCATTTTGTCGGCGGACGGGGGAAGCGCATCCAAAACGGATGTTGCTTCGTCAACTTGTCCTGTGGTCAGTAAGCTCTGTGCACGAATCAATTCGGCACCAGCGTCCGACTGAAGAACAGGATGGTAGTAGAGAACCCATGAGACAGCGTCGATCGGACGAACAAGAGGGCGCCAGATCGAAACGTCGTTCGGGCGGTTTGGATCGAGCACACGGAACGGCTGATCTTCGCCAGCAATAACTGTTTCCCCTGACGTTAAGAGAACTTCTTCCGCGCCGGTTTTGCTTTTGGCTCTTACCTTGCCATCGTATACGGAAATCAATGACCGCTTGCCATCAATGTTGGCGGCGATCAAAAATTCAGTGCCTTCGATGCCGCCATTCACATGAGGGGTTATTATGTCTGTGCGGACATCGTCACCGCTTAGGAAGAACGCTCTGCCAAGTTCGAATAGGATTTGGTTAAGGTAACCACCTCTTCGATGGCCAAAGATGACTTGCGTAAGCTCATCCAGCTCAAGCACCTCGCCATCGATCTCGACAGAGATGGTTGCACCTGAATTCTCACCCGTGCGTACGGCGCCGCCGGAGCAAACATGATCGCCGCGTTTGGCTTCAGTCCAATACCCGTTTTGCCTTAACTCGACCTGTCCGATCGCGCCTTCGATGACGGCAACGCTGCTCTCGCAGGAGGCCTGAGCGTTTGCCGTCGAAAGTCCAAGCGCAAACGCTAAAGAAAACGACGCCCAGCGCATGCCATGCACAGGTGCCCGGTGCATTAGCGTACACTCAGCCTATGGGCCACTCTGCGGGCCTTTGATCTGTATTGAACGGACGATGCCCGGCGAGTTCCCTCCGACATCATCAAATGCTGGTTCATGCTCGCTTAATGATTCTTATTGCCCCAATCATAGGCATTGTGCGTGCTTTGGCGCTGTAATTTCAACTGCTACGTATCAAATTAACCATGTCCGCGGGCAGATTGTTCAAAGAACGGCAGAACGCTGCAGATTTTGCTGCGGTGCGTCATAGTGACTAGGAGATACTCTCGCAAGCCCAAAGCGGTCGCGAATGCGTTTGGGGGGAGAGGAAGCAGGGTAGCCCCCAACACCTTATGGTCTTATGGCCTAAGTCCCGCTGATTCGGGATCCCTATTTGTCGCGGCATGATCGTGATCAAGTCTTCATGATGGATGATCATGCCGAGATTTGGTTTCTTCGAGCCCTTCTCAGTGGTCTGCTTGAGGGCCTTGTCGTCTATCCGAGGCGACGCTGCCACCAACCGCGCCGTTTAGGCTTGTCTGGCGTCGGAGGTGCTGGCTGGGGCGCGTCGCGCTCTTCTTCGACAACTTCGGTCTCAGAAACCTCGCCGGCAACATCGCTTGGCCGGGCCTCAGCGTTGGTCTGGCCGTCGCCGTTTACAGCCATGTGAGCATTCTGCTCCGCTTCTGGTGAAGTGAAAGCACTCTCTTCCGGTGCAGCCGCCGACGGGGCCTCGACTTGTGACTCAGAACCGTCATGCCAGCTGCCTGCAGTGGGCATTGAACCTTCGTTCGTATCTGGTTCCTCCGACTGCGTTTCTGACGGCTCCGCATCTGGACTTGAAATACTGATCTCGTCAGGTGTGTCAGAGTCTACAGTAGCCGGATCATCACTAAGTTCTTGTGCGCGCGATTCTTCGGCACTATTCGCGTCATTGTTTCGCTCGCCACGGCCGCGACCCCGGCGCCCGCCACGTTTGCCTCGCCGACGGCGCCGCGGCCGGTTCTCGGAGTCGTCGTCACCTTCGCCTTTGGCGACATGTTCGGCAGTCTGACTTTCACTTTCCGATTCTTGTCCGTCTTGGCCGTCGCCTGCGGCGGCAATCTCCTGTCCATCTTCACGCCGTGACTTGCGTTTGCGTTTGCGCTTTCTTTTGCGGCCGCCACGTTCTTCATCCGCATCTTCATCACCGCCGCGCGATCTCGCGGATTGTTCAACCTCGTCCATAAGCGCCTGGTTTTGGCTATCGGTACTCTCGCGGCGGGGAGGGGCTCGATGACCAGATTTTTCGATTTCATGATCGTCTGCTGAGAGGGAGGGGTCCGCCTCGACGAAGCATGTCGCGCCATAGCGCTCTTCGATCTGAAGCAGATCTCCGCGCTTTTGATTGTGAATGTAGTTTGCAACATTTGTCGGTACACGGAGTGTTAGGCTGACGCCTGCTTTGCGCATGCATTCTTCTTCCATGATGCGCAGCGCGCGCAGGGCCGCCGACTCGATGGAGCGGACGATGCCTTTCCCGTCACAGTGCGGGCATGTGACCGTACTGCCTTCGAGAACACCCGCCCTTAGCCGCTGGCGAGACATTTCGAGCAGCCCAAACCCGCTGATCCGTCCGACTTGAATTCGGGCGCGGTCGGTTTTGAGACAATCCTTAAGCCGCCTTTCTACGGCACGGTTGTTGCGATTATCCTCCATATCGATGAAATCGATCACAACGAGACCAGCCAGATCTCTCAACTTGAGTTGCCGCGCGACTTCTTGGGCAGCCTCCAAATTGGTTTGAAGAGCAGTATCTTCGATGTTGTGCTCGCGCGTCGCGCGGCCTGAGTTGACGTCAATGGAAACGAGCGCCTCGGTCGGATTGATGACCAAATAACCGCCCGAAGGAAGCTCGACAACCGGGCTGAACATGGCGTCCAGTTGTGATTCAACTTGATAGCGCTGGAAGATCGGAATCTTGTCTTTGTACGGCTGGACGTTTTTTGCATGACTGGGCATCAGCATGCGCATGAAAGACTTGGCTTCTTTGTAGCCGCCTTCGCCTTCGACCTGAACGGACTCAATTTCCTTGTTGTACAGATCGCGGATGGACCGCTTGATCAGGCTGCCTTCTTCGTACACCAGTGTCGGGGCGCTTGATGAAAGAGTCAGCTCCCTCACATTTTCCCAAAGTCTCAGCAAGTAGTCGAAGTCGCGTCGGATCTCGGCTTTTGTGCGATTGGCGCCCGCTGTGCGAATGATCAGACCCATGCCTTCGGGAATGTCCAGTTCGGCCGCAATCTGTTTCAATTTCTTGCGATCGCGGACATTGCTGATCTTCCGCGAGATCCCGCCACCGCGTGCCGTATTGGGCATCAAAACACAGTACCGGCCGGCCAGAGACAAATAGGTGGTCAGCGCCGCGCCTTTGTTGCCGCGTTCTTCTTTCACAACTTGGATGAGCAAGATCTGCCGGCGTTTGATCACCTCTTGAATCTTGTAGGGACGGCGGCCCCGTGAGCGCCGGCTCCGGCGCCCACGATTGCCATCTCTTGATCGCGCGCCGTTTGAATCGCGCGCGCGCGATTCGTTTTCAGACGGGATATTGTCGCCCGACGCTTCCTGGTCACTTTGGTCAGCCTCTTCCGGTTCGGCTACTTCCGGAACCGTGTCGTCGTCGCCAACTGTTGCTGTTTCGGCCTGGCCATTGTTTTCGGTTTCAGTGTTCTCAGTTTCAGCGCTTATGATTTCGTCCGCGTCGATCGGTGCGTCGATCTCTGGTGCCTCGAGTCCTTCTTGTGTGCTGGCATAGCTTGTGGGGGCAGGGTCAGCACCTTCGTCCTCGTCGCTTGCTTCTGCGGCGCTGATTTCGTCTTTCTCTGAGGTTGCGGTTTCTTCAGGTGAGGCTTCCACTTCAGAAGGTGCAGCATCGTCTGCGCCGGTTGCCAAAACGTCAGCCGTTTCTGCCGTTGAAGCGTCTGCGGAACAGTCATCTGTGCCATCCGAACCGTCGGTGGCTGTCTCTTCCTGGAATGCGCTGCTCTCAGCGGCATCAGCGTTGTCTTCTGCGGCCTCACTATCGGCCTCTGCAGACTCTGCAGACTCTGCTTCGTCATCGAGAGCTAAGACATCTTCGTGTTCAATGGATTCAATTTCGTCATTGGGATCGGCATCGTTGACGTCGTCACCATCGTCAGACGCATCAAGGTCGTCAGAAACGTCGGGATAGTCAGTCGTTGCTTCTTCTGTAGGGTCGTCGACGCCGTCGTCACTTTCAGCGCGCCGTTCCGCCTCTGCACGTTGCTCTTCCAGCAGGGCTTGGCGATCTGAAACCGGAATTTGATAATAGTCCGGGTGGATCTCGCTGAAGGCGAGAAAGCCGTGGCGATTACCGCCATACTCAACAAAGGCTGCCTGCAAGGAAGGCTCGACCCTCGTGACTTTCGCTAGATATATGTTTCCGCGGAGTTGCTGCCGTGCAGCCGATTCAAAATCAAATTCCTCAACACGGTTTCCACGACAGACCACGACCCGTGTTTCTTCCGGGTGGGCCGCGTCGATAAGCATCTTGTTCGCCATAAAAGGTATCTCCTCGGCACAGGATTCTTTGTCCCAAGCGCAGCTTTGTTGCGAGCCGGTATTCGGCGGTTCGCAAATCAAGTGCGGTGCCAATTGTTGTGGACGGCACAAGACGGCGTGCGGAGCTGTCCGCAGGGCCGTTTCTGTGATCGGACAAGATGTTTGGGCATTGCAGCGGTGCGAAGAACGCGGCCGCCTTATCCCTCATCTGTCTAAATGTGCCAATCGGTTTACTCATTAAAGTGCGTCTATCTCCTGGCTTGAAAGCCACGATTAAATTGCGTGTTGGCGTGCCGAGAATTGATCTCGCAATTCTCAAAGCCGGGCTGGTATGTTTGATGCCTATTTTCATCAAAAGCGGCCGCGGCCCGCCGAAACACGATGTGAAGAAAGGCGATTTGCCATTCTTCAGGAATGGGGTCGGATCTATCTTCAGATCCGGGGGACATCCCGTTTCCGGTTGCCCTTTTGATGTCCAATCTGGTCAGATAAGAACCCGATTCTTTGCTGCCTGCCACACATTTGCGGAGCGACGGCGGCAATTCATCTCGGATCCAAGGTACGGTAATATTATCTGCGCACTCGATTTATTTGCAAGCCCATCGTTGTTGGCCACAAATTTGCTGGATATCGAGGCTAGAAGACGCGAAGTGTTGTTAAAAATGGACTAACAAGGCCAAATACCCAGTTAGAGTAACAACTTGGTAAGACTATTAAATCATTTGTGACTGGGGATTAGGTATCAAAGTATTTGAGTGCTGATGGCGAGCCGTTATTTCATCACGACATTGTCTCTTTGCGTCTTTGTCCTGGCTGTTTGGGCCCAGTCTTCTGTTGCTCTTGCCGATGAGCCGACAGTTACGGACGCGCGTCTTGGCGTTCATCCTGACAAAACACGGTTTGTGATTGACGTCTCGAACGCGCTTGATTTCACCATTTTCACTTTGCAAGACCCCTATAGGGTGGTCATCGATCTGCCGGAGGTGACCTGGCAATTGGAGCCGGGCCAAGAGCTCTTGGGCAAAGGGCTGATCGCTGGCTACAGGTATGGGCTATTTCGGCCTGGCAACTCTCGGATTGTGTTGGATGTGACAGCGCCGGTATCCGTCGAGTCCGCGAAGAGCATGACCCCGAACGGAAATCGCAGCTATCGGTTGGTGATTGATTTGGCCGAAACGGATAGGGAGGCCTTCCTGGAGAATGCGGGTTGGCCGGAACGGCGCGTTTCCAAGCAAGCTGCAGCTGAGCCGCCGATTCCGCTTCGGGATCCATCCAAGCGCGATCCGAACCGCAAAATGCGGGTCATACTTGATCCAGGACACGGCGGCATTGATTCCGGCGCGGTGGGGGTCGACGGCACCTTTGAAAAAGATATTGCGCTCGAAACATCCAAGAAGATCAAGGAAGTCATTGAAGCAACAGGGCGTTACGATGTTTTCCTGACGCGAGAAGATGACCGGTTCTTGGAACTGAAAGAACGCGTCGAGATTGCCAGGAATTTTGGGGGCGATCTATTTATCTCAATTCACGCGGACTCCTTGGAATCTAAGAAGGTGAGTGGCGCCTCGGTCTATACCTTGTCCGAAGAGGCGTCGGACAAGGAAGCCGAAGAACTCGCTCAGAAAGAGAATCGCGCAGACCTTATTGCCGGCATCGATCTTGAGAATGAAACCGACACGGTGACTGATATTTTGATCGAACTGGCGCAGCGAGAAACCATGAATCGCTCCGCAGATTTCGCCCGTGTGCTGACCGGAAACATTAGGGAGCACACACAACTCCTTAGAAATCCACACCGTTTTGCGGGATTCAGGGTGCTGAAGGCGCCTGACATCCCTTCGGTGCTGGTGGAACTGGGCTATTTGTCCAATCAAGAGGATGAAGCGCTGCTAACCTCTGAAAAATGGCGGAAAAGCATGGCGGAAGGCATTCGTGATGCCGTGAACCAGTTCTTTGCAGGACAGACGGAAAACGATCAGCAAAAGTCGGCGAGTCATGAGCCTTAAGGATAGCTTTCGCCCTTGGTCATAGGCCTGCCATATTACTGCAGGATACAAGGCTGATAGTGCAGTCTTGAACTGTGTTTCGACGGCATGTTAAGCCAAAAATTCGATTTACCAGCTAGGCTTGGAAGCACTTCAATAGAGTGTTCGGTCTGAAGGGGCGGAGCGTCGGACAATGTGGTTACGGATTATAGGGGTCGCGTTCGGCCTGGTTGCCTTTGCTGGCGTCTGCGTGGCATTTGCGGTCGGCTATTATATTTGGGAGCTTAATGAAGAGCTGCCCGATTATGACAGTCTGGCCCGATATGAACCGCCGGTCACGACACGCGTGCACGCCGGTGATGGAAGCCTGATCGCAGAGTATGCACGCGAACGGCGGGTTTTCGTACCCATTGCATCGATACCTAAATTCATCTCTGCCGCCTTCCTGTCGGCCGAAGACAAGAACTTCTATCAGCATCCAGGCGTTGATTTCAAAGGCATCATGCGTGCCTCCATCGACAATGTTTACAACGTGTTAAACGATCGTCGCCTTGAGGGTGCCTCAACGATCACGCAACAGGTCGCCAAGAATTTCTTGCTCTCTAGTGAGGTGTCGCTCGATAGAAAGCTCAAAGAGGCCATGCTCGCCTTTAAGATTGAGAAGGCTTTCACGAAACAACAGATCCTCGAGTTGTATCTGAACGAAATCTATTTGGGATTTGGATCTTACGGAGTGGCCGCGGCGGCGTTGAACTATTTTGACAAGTCGCTGAATGAACTGACATTGGCCGAAGCCGCCTATCTGGCTGCCTTGCCCAAGGCGCCCAACAACTATCATCCGGTACGCAAATTGGATGCGGCCATAGCTCGCCGCAACTGGGTTTTGGATCGGATGGTCGAAAATGGATACGTGCAGGCTGCCGATGCAGCCTTAGGAAAAGAAGAGGAACTAAGCGTCTTTCCGCGCCGGTACGGCGCCCAAGTCGTGGAAGCGGAATACTTTGCTGAGGAAGTCCGCCGGGAAGTCTTTGAAATCTATGGTGAGGACGAACTCTACGACGGTGGCTTATCGATCCGGACGACTTTGGATCCGAAGTTGCAGAGGGTGGCCCACAAGGCTCTGAAAGAAGGGCTTGAAGCCTACGACCGACGTCACGGTTGGCGGGGAGCCGTCACTAAGATCGAGGCCGATGAGAATTGGCTCGACAATCTCAAGGCCGTCAAACTTCCCGAAGACATTGCGCCTTGGAAAGGGGCCGTTGTACTGGCCGTCGGTACCGACTCCGTTATGGTCGGCATGAAAGACGGTGAAACGGGCCGCATCCCGTTTGAGCAGATGACCTGGGCGAAGCCTTGGTTAAAACGGGAACGTGTCGGTGCGCCACCGAGTCGGCCGGGCGATGTGGTTGAGAAGGGTGACGTCATATACGTCGAATTGCTTGAGACCGCTTCGGCAGAAGAGGAGGGCGAAGTCGCTGACACCGCTGTTGTGTCGGAAAATACCGAGCGTGACTATGCGCTGCGGCAAATGCCGGCCGTCAATGGTGGTTTGGTTGCACTGGATCCTCACACCGGTCGAGTCCTGGCATTAGCTGGTGGCTTCAGTTACCAGCAAAGCGAATTCAATCGTGTGACACAGGCCATGCGGCAGACGGGTTCCGCGTTCAAGCCCTTTGTCTACGCAACCGCGCTTGATCATGGATTTACACCGTCAACGCTGGTTCTGGATGCCCCTTTTGTCATGGATCAGGGCCCGGGCTTGGCGCTCTGGAAACCAGCCAACTACAGCCATGAGTTCTACGGACCGTCGACGCTTAGGTTGGGTGTTGAGAAGTCCCGCAATGTGATGACGGTGCGCCTCGCGCAGACGATTAGCATGGATCCGATCGTGAGCAATGCAAAACGGTTTGGAATCAAAGAAGACATGCCGCCCCACCTGTCGATGGCGCTGGGGGCCGGCGAAACCACTTTGCTCAATCTCACAACGGCCTATGCGATCCTGGTCAATGGGGGCAAGAAGATCACGCCCACACTGGTTGACCGCATTCAGGATCGGCGCGGCAAGACCATCTTTCGGCATGACAATCGGCGCTGCGCCGATTGCAACGCGGAGCAGTGGTACGAGCAAGACGAGCCTGAGATTGAAGACAATCGCGAGACCATCATCAGTTCGGCGACCGCCTATCAGGTGGTTTCCATGCTGGAAGGTGTGGTTCAGCGTGGCACGGGCGCGACTATTCGGAAGGTCGGAAAACCACTTGCCGGGAAAACCGGAACGACCAATGAAGAGCGCGATGCCTGGTTTGTTGGCTTCTCGCCGGACCTGGCCGTTGGTGTCTATGTCGGATTCGACAACCCGCGTCCCATGGGACGAGCGGAAACGGGCGGCCGGGTGGCGGCCCCCATCTTCCGTGAGTTCATGAAGGGGGCTATTGGCGATCAGCCGGCGATTCCATTCCGAGTGCCCCCGGGTATCCGGTTGGTTCGTGTGAATGCCAAGTCGGGTCTGCTTGCCCAGGCTGGCGATTGGCCCGTTATTCTGGAAGCCTTCAAGCCGGGAACGGAACCGGGGCAACGGCAAGGGGAAGTCATCGGGGATGGCGGCCCGTCATCGGGGCGGGAACGTCTTGATTCCGGCACGGGTGGGCTTTACTAGCTCAACAAATTATTTGGTCTGTTGCGGACTGCGGCGAAAGGGGCAACCCGAAGGGGTTTACGCCGAGATCCGTCATCAGCATATCTTCTTCACGCTGGTTCCGGCGTAACTCATAAGTCCGCAAAGAGGAAAACATGCGCGCTGAAATTCAAACAGCAGTGTCCGAAATCAAGCAGTCGCTGGAACTGCTGAGGAGGCATCTTTGACTGGGATAATGCTCAGCGTCGACTTGATGAACTGAATGCGCTTGCGGAGGACCCGGAGCTTTGGAACGACACGGCACGTGCCCAGAAGCTGATGAAGGAACGCACGCAGCTGTCGGAGTCGCTTGAGGCTTATACACAGTTTGAGACCGAACTCAGTGACAATATCGATCTGATCGAACTTGGCGAGGCAGAAGGCGACGAACAGGTCGTGCAAGATAGTGAAGCCATGCTTCTCGAGCTTAAGACCGAAGTGGCGCGCCGCGAATTGGAAGCCTTGCTTTCAGGTGAGGCTGACGGAAACGATACCTATCTTGAAGTTCATGCAGGGTCCGGGGGCACAGAAAGCCAGGATTGGGCGAGCATGCTGCTTCGCATGTACACACGGTGGGCCGATCAGCACGGCATGGACGTCAGCCTGATCGGTGAAAGCCCAGGAGAAGTGGCTGGAATTAAGTCTGCTACTCTGCTGATTAAGGGTACGAACGCCTATGGTTGGCTGAAGACTGAAGCCGGTGTGCACCGGCTGGTTCGAATTTCTCCATTTGATTCAAGCGCCCGGCGGCACACCAGTTTTGCCAGCATTTGGGTCTATCCTCTGATCGATGACACGATTGAAATCGATATTCAGGACAAGGATGTGAGGGTCGATACCTATCGCGCGAGCGGTGCTGGCGGACAACATGTCAACAAAACCGACTCGGCCGTGCGGCTAACACACGAACCGACGGGTATTGTTGTCCAATGTCAGAACCAACGCTCTCAGCACAAAAACCGCGAACAGGCTTGGTCCATGCTTCGCGCCCGGTTGTACGAAACGGAACTTCAGCGGCGCGAAGAGGCTGCCCAGGCCGTTAATGACAGCAAGAGCGAGATAGGCTGGGGACACCAGATCCGTTCCTATGTGCTACAGCCCTATCAACTGATAAAGGACCTGCGCACCGGTGTTGAAGTGACCAATCCGTCGGCGGTGCTTGACGGCGATTTGGACGAATTCCTGGCCGCCTCACTAGCCGCGGGCGTTGATGGTCGGGGCGAAGACGACGAAGCCGGGGGCACCTGAAGCGAGAGCAGGTTTCTCAAATCAGGGCCATTTACCGCAGATTACGATGCTTTACACGCACTGTTCCTGACAGCAAAACGCCGCCCAAGCAAGTGAGGCGGCGTCTGTAGTACCGCGAAACTGGTGGGGTTACTTGTCGGACTTGCCGGCGTCGGCCGGTTGCGGGCTGCCGCCCATAATGCCGCTCTTGCCGCCCGAAGGGGTCGACTTCTTTGCGTCGCTGCGACCCGAGCTTGGCGAGAAGATGGACTCCCGAGCCGACTTGCCGCCGCCTGGTTTGCTGTCATCCGACATGGGGTCAGCAGAATGGCGGCATGCCCCTTCGAAGAAAGCACCCGTTTCAACAGCCAACGCCTCATGCAGAATGTTGCCTTCGACGTGGCAGCTGCTGGCCAGCTGAACACGTCGTGCCCGGATACTGCCAAGAACGCGTCCGCGCACTATCACATCATCTGCAATAATCTCGCCCTGGATCGAGGCTTTTTCTCCGATGGTCAGAGAAACGCTCCGGATGTCACCCTCGATGGTGCCATCGACCTGGATGTCGCCACCCGAAGTAACGTTACCATTCACGACAACATCTGCAGAAATCAGAGATGGAGCTGAGCGACCGCCGGATTTGCGTGGCGTGGGAGTGGCCGCAGCTTGTGTGTTGCCGGCTTCTGAATCTTTATTTCTGGAAAACATAGCGTCCTGCCTTAAAGAATTTTGCTGGATCTCTGACCTTGCCGTTGAACCAAACTTCGTAGTGCAGATGAGGGCCTGTACTTCTGCCTGACGAACCCAATAAACCAATTACGTCTTGCAGACCCACATCATCGCCCTTCTTTACCTTAATTCGGTAAAGATGAGCGTAACGCGTCTTCAAGCCGTGCCCATGATCAATTTCAACAAGACGCCCATAGGGGCCCCGACGGCCTGCGTAGCTCACCTTACCGGGTGAAGTCGCATGAACCGGCATCTTGTAGGGACCCACCATATCCAATCCGGAATGAAAGGCTGGTCGCCCTGTATAAGGGTCCTTACGGCGTCCGAAAGAGCTTGTCAGACGTGCGCTAGGATCAATGGGTGCTGCTAACGGCAATGTCTGTAAAGCAGATTCGAGACTAGAGAGCCGCTCCACATGGGAAGCGAGCCGGAACAGATGTTTGTTAAATTCACTGTCGCCGTTCCGGTCTGCCAACAGATTGCGTGATTCCGCGAGACTGATAACGGGGCCGCCCGTCCCGACTTCTTCGCCGTTCTGGCCCTTGTCTGACCGATGGAACTTCTTCAGGACATGGTCGACGTCAAGGCCGGTGACCCTGACAATGGACTCAAGTTTGTGAAGGGCTTCAAGCGTTTGTTCTTCCAGGACGTAAACAAATTCACTTTGTGCCGACCCGAGGCTTGTCATCCGTCCCGCGATCTTAGACGTCTCCATGTCTAAAGCGGTCATCGGGCGGCCAACTTCTTCAGTCGATGCCTCAGGCAATGACAACGCGCTGGCCATCGACGCAAACGCCCCAGCAATAAAGGAGTCAGACTTCTTCGATTCACGTGCGGCCGGTTCCATTTCGGTCACACTCATCAGCAAATCGTTTTTGTCAGCAAGCTGAACAGTTTCCGCACTGCCGTCGTTCATGAAGGCAAGCCGCTTTTCTAAATCGCTGATCGATCTGTTAATGGCTTCGCGCTTTTGCACAAGTGTTTCGAGATGCTTGTGCTTGCTTTCAAGCTCCGAAGTGGCGTCAGTAAAGCGCGTTTGGAGATTAGCCAGTTCAATCGTCAGCTCTTCATAAGCTGACTGCATTTCATGCAATTGACTGTCATACATCAACTGCATTTGCGTAAATCGCCGCTCTTTGGCGGCGATGATTTGATCCTTGAACATCGCATTCACGGATGCGTATGCGACCCAAGAAAGGAAGCCCAATGTGACGACAAGAAGTCCCACCTGAGCGGGCGCCGACAAGGTCATGAATTGCACCGACCCATGGCACCGATGGTAGAGTTGACGTTCCGGGAAATAATTATGGAAGAAATCCCTAACGCCGGCCACAACACCTGTGGTCATAGGAAGCTTCCCTCACTGTTTGTTTTTATTACGCTGTGTGCCCCACGCACGTGCATTCCACCGAATTCCAACTGAAATTGCAAGCATTTCCACGGCATTCGTGAAAGAAACCTACTCATATGAATAATCAACTACGACCACGTGACAAATCAGTGAAACGGATTGTGGTAAAACTCGGGTAAAAGTCCGGCCTCTTTTCGTGCTTTTTCGTTGAAGGGCGGTTTGACGCGGCCGCGAAAGAACTTGTCAACCAAAGCGCGATGAGTTGCCAAAGGTTCAACTCCACGTATGTGGCACAGGTGATTGAACCATTTGAAGCCGCAGGCAACGTGAGTGATTTCGTCGTGCAGTATGGTTTCCAGGCATCGGGCACTGGCTTCATCGCCCGCTGCCCTTAAACCTTTTATCATCGCGGGCGTCACATCCAGCCCCCGGGCCTCAAGCACGAGAGGGACAACAGCCAGCCGGGCGAGAAGATCTTGCTTTGTGGTTTCCGCAGCCTCCCAAAGACCGTCATGGGCAACCAAATCGCCGTAGGCGCCGCCCAAGGCGCCGAGCCTTTTGGCGATCATGGAGAAATGCCGTGTTTCGTCGTCCGCAACCTGAATCCAATCATCAAAGAATTCAGAAGGCAGTGGGTCGGGACCGTTGCTGAAACGGGCAACAAGGTCCCAAGCCAAGTCGATTGCGTTAAATTCAATATGCGCGACCGCATGAAGCAAATTGAAGCGTCCGGTGGCACCGCCTGTCGACCGTTTAGGCATGTCTTTGGGGGCAGCCAAGCGTGGCCGTGCCGGCCGTGCAGGCCGTTCTGGAGGCAACGTGTCCCCGACTGGCGGGCGTTCGCCATTGTCTTCAGCCCGCCAAGCCCGGACCGCATTTTGGGATTCTTTTACCTTTGCATCCGGTGCGCTCGCACTCAGCACTCGATGGGCCAGTGCGGTTAAGGTCTTTTGCGCTTGAGGGGCTTCGAGGGACAAATTGGAGTCCTAAAGCGCCTTTGCGGCTTCAAGAACCTCTTCGACATGTCCTGGGACGCGAACCTTGCGCCACACCTGACGCACAATACCTTTTTCGTCGATCAGAAACGTGGACCGTTGGATGCCCATTGATTTCTTGCCGTACATATTCTTTTCGACCCAAACGCCATAATCATTCAGCGCATCGCCTTCGGTATCTGAGCCCAGGACGACTTTGAGATTGTGTTTCGCCCGGAACTTGCCGTGTTTTTCGACAGTGTCCTTTGAAATGCCGACAATCTCGGTGTTCGCCCTTTTAAAAGCCGACAATTTGTCAGTGAACCCGATGGCCTCCTTTGTGCAGCCAGGCGTGTCGTCTCTTGGATAGAAAAAGAGAACCACTTTTTTACCTTTAAGCTTTTTTAAGGAAATCTCTTCATCCCCATCGGTAGGAAGTTGAAATGCGGGAGCTTTGTCGCCGACATCAGGTGATTGAGACATGGTTTATCGCGTCCGATTCAAGCTGGGCATAAATGCAACTGGTGATACATCACAACAACATCCATTTCGGATCAGTCATGACGGCGGAAACAATTAACCGGAACTTGCCAATCGCATCAATCCATTTGCTTAAACTTTGGACAAGACTTCACAATTCTGGTCAACTGACTGACATCAAGTCTTGCAATAACAAAAACGTACGAGCGGTGAGGCGTCTAAGGTGGCAATGTTCCGCCGCCGATCGTTCGATAAGTCTGCAAACGGCGAAGTGTGAGTCCGAGTAACAGTGATCCGACCTGCCACCAAAGTCCTTTTCCACATAACCGCAACGGCCGTTGCCGCGACAGTGTTTCTGCTGGCGATTTTTATGTGGTTCGTCCTGACCGGTCCGGTCTCGATGGGGCCTCTAACGCGTTTGGTCGAAAACGAAATCAACCGAAACTCCGGCGCCCTAAAAGTCGATATCGATGACGCCGTGTTGCGTTGGTCACGCAGCGAACGAACGCTGCAGTTTCGTTTTTTGGATGTCGCTCTTGCTGATTCCGACGGGGCCGTTATCGGACGGGCGCCCGAGATGGAATTGGGTTTCAGCACGCGAGCACTTTTGCGTGGGCAAGTCGCGCCAACACACATAACGCTTATTGGTCCGAAAGCGACCATTATTCGTCACAGCACGGGCGAAGTTGAGGTCAATATCGACACCGTCGATGCAGATGACCAAGCGCTGTCATTTGAAAGTGTGATGGCGCTGTTGAGCGAGGAGCCTTCGCCAGAAAGTGTCGAGACGCAGTTGCGCGCTTTTTTGATCAAGGATGCCAAGCTCACATTTTTCGATCAGACAACCAAAACATATTGGCGTGCGCGCAAAGCGGCACTGTCATTTACCCGTGACGACGGTGCTGTGAAGACAGATTTATCGACGACGCTGCAAGTCGGCACAAAGGCATGGAAAATTGATGTCGACGGCCGTTTGGATCAACGCAGCGGGCTTGCGCATATTGATTTTGAATTGGGTGACATCACCCCTTCCGGGCTGGCTGAAGTCAGCCCAGTCTTTGGCGAGTTGCGCCGCGTCGACATCCCATACGCTGGAACCGGATCCATTATCGCAGATTTGGAGGGCCATGTTGAAAAGGCAACGTTGTCGTTGAACGCGGATAGTGGATCGGTGAGCGCTCCTATCCTGAATGGAGATGCAATCGATATCATAGGGTCGTCATTGGTGCTTGCCTATGACGATGATACCCGCACCTTGGAGATTAACGAGCTCTCTCTCAATGCCAACGCGTTGAACATTTCGGTAGAGGGTAACGCCAAACTTGATGGCCCAAACCTTGCTGAACTTCATGCGGTCGATGTGAGCCTTGTGGGCAAGAGCATTGATTTCGATCTGCCTAAGACATTCACGGAACCCGGCCACGTCGACCAACTGGCCCTTGAGGCTCGTTACGACATTGATGGCGGGGAAATTCTTCTAAATGAGATCAGCCTCGTTGAGGGTGTTTCCACCATCAATTTGTCTGGACGTATCGAGACGGGGGATGAAGCAGGCCCGGCCGTTACGCTGCGGGGTGACATAAAGGATTTCGCCGTCGATTTGCTGCCGAAACTTTGGCCGATCTATGCCGCGAATGGGGCGCACGATTGGTCTGTGGCGAATCTCTCGGATGGCCGCATTTCCAAAGGCACCTTGCGCCTGGATGCCAGACCTGGCGATCTGGATAAAAGCCCTCTTGATGAAGACGTTTTAGAGTTTGCATTTGATTTTGACGGCCTGACCTCCAATTACATCAACGGTCTGACACCGATGAAGCGCGCCTCGGGCAAGGCGCTGCTCACGGGAGATACGTTTCGTGTGACCGTGGACAAAGGGTGGGTCAATAATCTCAAAGTCAGTGAAGGTTTCATTCTGATCACCGAGCTTCACAAGAGGCCCTCCACCGGCGACATCACGGCCGTCGTATCAGGAAACACATCGGAGATTTTGCAGATTCTGGACATGGAACCGCTCGGTTATCCGAGCCAGTTTGGGATCGTCCCGGATCAGGTGGGTGGGGAAGCGTCGGTGCGCATGCGGGCGATCGTGCCAATGAAACGCGATGTGACTTTCGCCATGATCGATTTCTCGTCCTCGGCAAATATGGCCAATCTTTCGCTGCCGCCCATCGTGAATGAACTTGCGATCTCGAATGGTGAAGCCACAATCGATATCAACAATGATGGCCTCAGGGCAAACGGCGCCATCGTGATGGCCGGGGTGCCATTTGATCTGACGTGGACGGAGAATTTCGTCGGTGAGGTTGGCAGTCCAACCAATCTCAAACTGTCGGGACTCCTAGATGGTGATGATGCGCATCGCCTTGGTCTAGATCTGCGGCGCAACTTAGATGGGGCCGCGCGCTTTGAAGTTAAGTTGAGTGGACGCGGTCAAGACATCGAACGGAGCCGGGTAAAGGTTGATTTCGGTGATGCTGCGCTGACAATACCAGAATTGGACTGGCGAAAACCCGAAGGTGAAAAATTCGCTGGCGCGATCGACGTAAGATTTACGAACCAACAGATCGATCTCAAACAAATCCGATTTAGGGGCACCGACGCGGAGATAAATGGCCAGGCGCGTCTCGCAAAGGACGGAAGCCTGCAGAAACTGGTATTCGACCGATTTCGCCTCGGGACGGAAAACGATGTCCGGATAGAAACGGCTTTTCCGCAGGGGAGGCAGGCGTCAGTATCTGTCAGCGGCAGAACGCTAAACGTTGGTGGATTGATCGCGCAAGCGATGAATGGCTCGATGGTCAATGATGAAGAAGAGGATGATGACGAGCCTCAGTCGCCGATCAATGTCGAAGCCGAATTAGATCGGTTGGTGCTTGCCAATGACGTCGTCTTGCTCAAGGCCCACGGTGGCTACTCCCATAACGGGGATCAGATTATTGATCTGACCTTTGAAGCTGATTTCGAAGAGGGTGGAACCGTCTTTGTGGCGCAGACCACAACAGGTGATGCGGACAGGCATCTTAGAGTTAACTCGACGGATGCGGGCCTGCTGATCAAAGGGTTGGACATCACCAAAACGGTCGTCGGTGGTTCTATGGATGTGGTCGGAGATTTTGTCGCTGACACACCGCCGGCAGCACCGTCGCCGAAGGCAGTAGTTGCAAGTTTGGACGAGAGTGAAGCCGTCACATCAACAGACGAGTCGGTTGTTGCGAAAAAACCGGAGCCGGATTTGGAAACGCGTCTCATTGGATCGCTCTCCATCAAGGACTTCCGTATCGTCAAAGCGCCGCTTGCTGCAAAGGTGTTAGGCCTGGGGTCGTTCACCGGAATGGGGGATCTGCTTCAAGGGGAAGGGATCGCGTTTTCGGAAGTGGATGTTCCTTTTATGGTCGAAGATGACCTGGTCATTTTCGACAAAAGCCAGGCGTATGGGCCCAGTGTGGGGCTTACGATGCGCGGATCTTATGATCGTGAGGAAGGGGAGTTGGATCTAAGCGGCACGGTCGTGCCGGCCTATTCGATCAACAGTTTTTTCGGGAATGTCCCGCTTCTCGGCGGTTTGCTGGTTTCCCGTGAGGGCGAAGGTGTTATTGGCGTAACCTATCAAGTCAGCGGAGCTGCTGACGACCCAAGCGTTAGCGTCAATCCTTTGTCTGCCTTGGCGCCGGGTTTTTTGCGCCGTCTCTTCCAGCTAGACGATTCCCGTCACGCGACCATCCCGCGACCCAAGCCATCTGTTCAGTAGACGGACGAAAAACGTCGGCGCCGGTCAACTGCCAATCAAAAATCACGTCTGATCAGACGATGCGCACCAGCATGTGCTTTTTCTTGCCCAGCGATAGTTTTATAACGCCATCAGTGTTTGCGTCATTGGGATAGAGCTTTGCCAATTCATCATTGAGGCGGTTGTCGTTGACGCGCGCGCCGCCGCCTTTGATTTGCCGCCTTGCTTCGCCCGCGGAAGATGTCAGTCCGCTCATATGAAACAGCTTCGTGGCGGCAATACCTTCAGCAATATCGGCTCTAGGGACGTCTATCGTCGGTAGACCTTTGTCTGTTAAGCCTTCCTCAAACGCACGCCGTGCCGTCTCGGAAGCTTGTTTGGCCGCTTCCGGTCCATGAGCCAAGGCGGTCGCTTCGTCTGCGAGCCTCTTTTTGGCATCATTGATTTCTTGACCTTCAAGCGATTCCAGCTTGGCGATCTCATCAAGTGGCAGTTCTGTGAAGAAGCGCAGGAACCGGCCGACATCCGCGTCCTCGGTGTTGCGCCAGTACTGCCAATAATCGTAGGGGCTTAACATTTCTGGTTTCAACCACACGGCGCCCGCAGCCGTCTTCCCCATTTTCGCGCCTGAGCTTGTCGTAATGAGCGGGCTTGTCAGGCCGAAGAGCTGTGCGCCCGCCGTACGTCGGCCAAGCTCAACGCCGCTGACAATATTTCCCCATTGATCAGACCCGCCGGTTTGCAGGACGCAACCGAAGCGGCGGTTGAGTTCGACAAAGTCGTAGGCCTGCAGGATCATGTAATTGAATTCGAGGAATGTCAGCGGTTGCTCACGATCAAGCCGCAACTTCACGCTATCAAAAGTCAGCATACGGTTTATTGTGAAGTGTGGGCCAATTTCGCGCAGGAACGAAATATATTTTAGCTGATCCAGCCAATCTGCGTTGTTGACCAAGATGGCATCGGTGGGCCCGTCGCCAAATTTAAGAAACTTGGTAAATGTCTCCCGAATGCTGTTGATGTTGTTTTGAATCTCTTCGTCAGACAGAACTTTTCTTGTTTCGTCTTTTCCGCTCGGGTCTCCGACACGGGTGGTGCCTCCGCCAAGCAAGACGATCGGTTTGTGGCCACACCGTTGGTAGTGGCGCAGCAGCATAATGGGTAGAAGATGCCCGACATGCAGACTGGGGCCGGTGCAATCAAAACCGTTATAGGCAATGACCGGTCCGGACGAAAGCTCCTCATCCAACGCGCCGATATCGGTGCACTGGTGGATAAATCCACGGTCCGTCATCGTCTTAAGAAAGTCAGAACGTAGTTCGGTCATAATTTGGCAAGCATCTTTGATGATCGTGAAGTCGCGTGGTGTATCATGGTTTGCGGATACGATGAAAGGCTCAACTCAAGGGCGAGGTCTGCGGAAACATGAAGAGATATGTTTCGATTGGATTGATGAGCGGCACTTCTTTGGATGGCGTTGACGCGGCTGTTCTGACGACTGACGGCACCGCATTTGTGGAGGCGGGGTTCACCTGCGAAACCCCTTACACGGACGAAGAGCGCCGGGTTTTGCGTTCAGCTTTGGAAGCCGCAAAAAATATTACGGATCAAGCTGCCTTGCCGGACGCAGTCGTGGCGGCGCAAGAATTGGTCACTGACCGTCATGTCGAGAGTGTCCAAACACTTCTGCGCCAAGCCGGCATGAAGCCCGGCGAGGTCGATGTGATCGGATTTCACGGCCAGACCATATTGCATCGGCCCGAAAACAAGCGGGCATTGCAGATCGGTGATGGACAGCGGCTTGCAAACGAGATTGGCATCGACGTCGTGTGTGATTTTCGTTCTGCGGACATTTGTGCGGGCGGGCAGGGGGCGCCTTTTGCCTCGCTGTATCACGGTGCCTTGGGGCGGACATACGCGCCTTTGTGTTTTCTGAATTTGGGCGGCATTGGCAATCTAACTTGGGTCGGATCCGATGGATCTGTCATTGCCTTCGACACCGGTCCTGGCAATGCGCTGCTGAATGATTGGATGGAACGCCAAACGGGCGCTGCTTTCGACCAGGATGGTCGGACCGCTTTAAGTGGCACTGTTGACCAGAGTGTTTTGCAGCGATTGCTCAGACACGGTTACTTCGATGTAGAGCCGCCTAAATCACTTGATCGCCTCGATTTCGGATTGGAACATCTGGCTGGTCTGAGCGTAGAAGACGGTGCTGCGACTCTGGCGGCATTCACAGCGGCAGCGGTCGCGCGCGCCGCAACGTTTTTACCCGCAAAGCCAGAAGCCTGGGCTGTTTGTGGCGGCGGAAGGCATAATCTGGCGATCATGGCCGCGCTGCAGGATTGCCTGAGTGGGACTGTTGCCCCCGTGGAAACCTATGGTTGGCGCGGAGACTTCATCGAAGCGGAGGCCTTCGCGTACCTCGCTGTGCGCAGCCTGCTTGGTTTGCCGCTCTCTCTGCCATCCACCACCGGCGTCCCTCGGCCGCTTTCAGGGGGCGTCCTTAAAAAGGCCGCCTAGTCCTCCACGGCGGGCACATCGATCAGAGCAGGCCCAAGTCGTTTTTCCAAATAGCCTTCGACAACCTCAGTGAGTTCGTCGAGCCGCTCGTCATAAAAATGATTGGCTCCAGGCACTTGGACGTGGTCGATCACGATGCCCTTTTGCAGCGACAGCTTTTCTACGAGCTTGTTGATGTCCGCTTCCGGCACAACGATGTCCGCATCGCCGTGCGTGATCAGGCCTGATGAAGGGCAGGGGGCAAGAAAGGAAAAATCATAGGTGTTGGCCGGGGGAGAGACGGAGATGAATCCTGAAATCTCGGGGCGGCGCATGAGCAACTGCATGCCAATCCATGCACCGAATGAAAACCCGGCGACCCAGCAATCAGGGGCATTGGGGTTGATGGTCTGCAGCCAATCAAGGGCTGACGCTGCGTCTGAGAGTTCGCCGATACCATTGTCGAATACGCCTTGAGACCGGCCAACACCGCGAAAATTGAAACGCAGGACCGCAAACCCTCTTTGCTGGAATGTGTAAAAGAGATTGTACACAAGGCGGTTGTTCATTGTCCCGCCGAACTGGGGATGCGGGTGGAGGATGATGGCAATCGGGGCTTTTTCTTCGCGTCCAGGCTGATAACGGCCTTCAAGTCTGCCTGATGGGCCTGCGAAAATGATCTCCGGCATAGATGTAAGGTCTCTTTTGGTTTTCTATCAACGTTGAGTTGTTAGACTGAGTAAGTTAGTCAGGTATTTTGAGTTTTTTGTTCTATCGGTTCCAGTTTCTTAGCCAAGCTAGCCGTATAATAGTTGACTAATTTGGTCGGAAAACTTATATGCCGACAAGATTTCGAACATCTTGGCGTATTCGATCAGCGGCTCGATGGAAGGATGCCAACGTCACAAGCTATTCGGCAGGGCCTACTAACATATTCGTGCTGATAAGACAGCAAGAATTCGTCTTTAAGGCCCTGATCTGGGGTAGCACGCCAGGATCATACCTGTAGCACATATAGGTCGTCGGTGAATTGAGGAGAAGGGCACGTGAAGCTCAGCACTAAAGGACGTTACGCTGTAATGGCCATGGCAGACTTGGCGAAGCATGCAAATAAGACGCCTGTTTCGCTCTCCCAGATTGCGGGACGGCAAGAGATTTCTCTGAGCTATCTGGAGCAATTGTTCGGCAAGCTGCGCCAAAGTGGATTGGTCAAGAGTATTCGGGGACCTGGTGGTGGTTATCAACTGGCCCGCCCGGCAGAAGATCTTCGCATTTCGGACATCATTCTCGCGGTCGATGAACCGATTAAAGCGACGCGCTGTTTGACGGGGTCACCAAACGGCTGCAAGGGCGATAACACCCGGTGCATAACACATGACCTTTGGGAAGAACTTAGCCGGCAGATCCACGTTTTTTTGAATTCGGTTTCCCTTGAAGATGTGATCGAGCGGCGGGTCTTGGGCATGTCGCATAACACTGCCGCACCGGATCCGCGTCTGATGTTTGCTGCCGAAGAGGCTTTTTCCGCGACATGAGCCGATCCCAAACATATTTGGATTACAACGCGACCGCCCCGGCACGTGACGAGGCGATTGAGGCTATCGCGGGCGTCCTGCGTATGCCCGGCAACCCCTCGTCGATCCACAAGTCAGGCCGCAAAGTGCGCGGTGCGGTCGACGATGCGCGTGAATGCCTTGCTGATCTTCTGGGTGTTTCGCCTCAAACCCTCATTTTCACGAGCGGTGGAACAGAGGCGAATGGCCTGGCGTTGCTGGGTCTTGCCGAGAACGCCCGCGCCGATGCCATTCTCATCTCTGCGATCGAGCATCCGTCGGTGGTAGAAGTATCGAAGCAAGCCGGCGTGCCTGTCATTGAGGTTGAGGCGACAAGTCAAGGCGTTGTCGATATCGAGTCTCTTGCCAAACACATGGACGCGTTTGAACGCCCAATCGTGTCGGTCATGAATGCGAACAATGAAACGGGCATCGTTCAACCGACACGCGCGATCGCAGATTTGGTGCATGCGCGTAACGGGATCTTTCACAGTGACGCTGTTCAAGCATTTGGAAAAATTTCAATCGCAGAAACGATGTCATGCGCCGATGCGGTTTCGATATCAGCGCACAAAATCGGGGGCGCTGCAGGGTGTGGGGTTCTTTATCTAAAAGAAGGACTTGAACTTTCGCCCCTGTTTCGGGGTGGCGGTCAAGAAATGGGACGGCGCGGCGGAACGGAAAATGTCACCGGGATTGTCGGTTTTGCCGCCGCGGCCAAAGCGGCCTTGGAGCATACTCAAGAAACCGAGACAGTGCGCAATCTTCGTGATCAGCTAGAGGCGCGCGTGGCAGAACAGGCGCCGGAAGCGGTCTTTGTCGGCCAGCACGGCGCAAGATTGCCAAACACAAGTTTTTTTGCCGTACCTGGATTGTTGGCAGAGACCACAGTGGCAGCACTTGATCTTGAGGGCGTGTCGATCAGTGCGGGGTCGGCATGTTCCAGCGGCAAAGTCCAGTCTTCCCACGTTATGACGGCAATGGGATTTGGACCGGAACTGGCGTCATCGGCCATTCGGGTAAGTTTTGGCTATCGAAGCCAAGAAGTCGATGTAAAGCATTTCATGGCTGCGTGGACCAAGCATTACGACCGCGTGCGGAGCCAATCAAAAGATTACACACAGACTGCGCCAGTCGCAGCACAGATGGGCGGGTAACTTAGATGCCAGCAGTAAAAGAAACGGTTGATCAAGTTCAGTCGATCAGTGGCGACAACTACAAATATGGTTTTGTCACGGATATCGAAAGCGAGTTTGCGCCCAAAGGTCTGAACGAAGATATTGTTCGATTTATCTCAGCGAAAAAGAATGAGCCGGAGTGGATGATCGAATGGCGCCTCAAGGCGTTCCGCCGTTGGCAGCAAATGGAAGAGCCCAAATGGGCGATGGTGAACTATCCGGAGATCGACTTTCAGGACGCTTATTACTATGCAGCGCCCAAAACCAATGTTGAACGTCCCAAAAGCCTGGATGAAGTCGATCCGGAGCTTCTGAGAACTTATGAAAAGTTGGGCATTCCGCTCTCCGAGCAAAAGATGTTGGCAGGCGTTGCCGTCGACGCGGTGTTCGACAGCGTTTCAGTGGCAACAACGTTCAAAGCCAAGCTAGAGGAAGCGGGTGTCATCTTCTGCCCGATCTCGGAAGCACTGCGCGATCATCCGGACCTGGTCAAAAAATATTTGGGCACGGTTGTTCCGTATTCAGATAATTTTTATGCGACGCTGAATTCGGCTGTGTTTAGTGATGGTTCCTTTGTCTACATTCCGCCGGGTGTGCGCTGCCCTATGGAGCTGTCGACCTACTTTAGGATCAATGCGGCACAGACAGGGCAATTTGAACGCACTTTGATCATTGCGGACAAGGGGTCCTATGTCAGCTACCTGGAAGGGTGCACAGCCCCCATGCGCGACGAAAACCAATTGCACGCGGCGGTGGTTGAACTGGTTGCTCTCGAAGACGCAGAAATCAAATACTCGACCGTCCAGAATTGGTATCCAGGCGACGAGAACGGCAAAGGCGGCATCTACAATTTCGTGACAAAGCGAGGCGATTGCCGAGAACGCAATTCCAAAATTTCGTGGACGCAGGTTGAAACCGGTTCGGCTGTGACATGGAAATACCCGAGCTGTATTCTGCGCGGTGATAACAGCGTCGGCGAGTTTTATTCCATTGCGATTGCCAACAATTTCCAGCAAGCGGACACGGGCACCAAGATGCTCCATCTTGGAAAAAACACCAGCAGCCGTATCATTTCAAAAGGTGTTTCCGCTGGTAAGGCCCAGAACACCTATCGAGGACTGGTGAATGTTCATTCAAAAGCAGTTGGCACGCGCAATTATACGCAATGTGACTCGCTGCTTATTGGAGACCAATGCGGTGCGCATACGGTTCCCTATATTGAATCGAAGAATCCGAAATCGATTATCGAACACGAGGCTACAACATCGAAGATTAGCGAAGACCAGCTTTTTTACTGCCAGCAGCGCGGCATTGATGAAGAAGAAGCGGTGGCGCTTATCGTCAACGGATTTTGTCGGGAAGTTCTGCAAAAGCTGCCAATGGAATTTGCGGTCGAAGCACAAAAACTTGTCGGTATCAGTTTGGAAGGCAGCGTCGGGTAAGGACGCCAGAGGAAATACAAACGAATGTTAAGCATCAAAGATCTGCACGTCGACGTGGGCGGCAAGGCTATTCTCAAAGGCATCAACTTAGAAGTTGGTGCCGGTGAAGTTCATGCCGTGATGGGGCCAAATGGCTCAGGCAAGAGCACGCTGTCCTATGTTTTGGCGGGCCGTGAGGGATATGAAGTCACGAAGGGCAGCATTGAATATAAGGGCGCTGACCTTACGGGGCTGGACCCCCACGAAAGGGCCGCAGCTGGCATATTCCTGGCATTTCAGTATCCGCTTGAAATCCCTGGTGTGCCGACAATGACCTTTCTGCGGACATCGCTGAATTCACAGAGGCGGCAGCGGGGAGATAAAGAGCTGGACGCCGTTCAGTTTCTCAAACTGGTCAAGGCCAAAGCCAAAGAGCTAAAAATTGACGAAGCGATGCTGAAACGCCCCTTGAATGTCGGCTTTTCGGGTGGTGAGAAGAAACGCAATGAAGTGCTGCAGATGGCTATGCTTGAGCCGTCTTTGGCCGTGCTCGATGAGACGGACTCGGGTCTCGATATTGATGCGCTAAAGATTGCGGCGGACGGGGTCAATGCGCTGCGCAATGAAGAACGCTCGATGATTGTGATTACCCATTATCAGCGCCTTCTCAACTACATCGTGCCGGATCATGTGCATGTCCTGGCGGATGGCCGGATTGTGAAGTCGGGTGGTCGTGAATTGGCTCTGGAACTAGAGAAGTCCGGATACGAAGCGATCCGCTCTGCTGCGGCTTGATTGGTGATACCCTGATGTCGAAACAACAAACCTTTGTCGATCATTTCGATGCAACCGCGTCTTCATTGCCCGGCGCGGAAATCACTTGGCTCAATCGAGCCCGGAAAACCGCGCTCGACCATTTTGATCGCGTCGGTTTTCCGACGCGGCGTGTCGAAGAGTGGAAGTACACCGATCTTAGTTTTCTCAATGGGAGTGAATTTGATCTCACATCGATCGCAAGCCAGGCTGACAAGCCAAAGCACCTGCCCAACGAACTCGCCGCCCTTGATGCCTTTCGCGTGTGTTTCGTCGATGGCCGTTTACGGCACGATCTTTCGACAATAGAGGGTTTGGATGCCGGCATTGAAATACACTCTCTGTCTGAGGCATTGGATCTCGGCATCGATGGGTTAGAGGCACATCTTGGCAAGTTTCCTGAAAATCCTGCTGGTGCCGTGCAAGCGTTGAATGCTGCCCTCATGACCGATGGCGTTGTGGTCCGCTGTGCAGACAATGCGGTCGCCTCGAAGCCGATCGTCATTGAAATTTTGTCATCCGGCGATTGTGGCTCTGCGAACGCGCAGGTCCGGAATGTGTTGATCTCGGGCGCGAATTCAATGGTTGATGTCATTGAATGTTATGGAGGGCCCGGCGACCAAACTTACTTTAACAACATCGTCAACGATCTTTCGATTGGCGCGGACGCGCGTGTTCGGTGGACGAAAGTGCAAATTGAAGGGGAACGTTCGACCCACTTGTCGTCAACCAATATCGGCCTGGGGGAAGGGGCCGATTTTAAAGGCTTCTATTTCAGCGCGGGTGCGAAGCTCTCTAGAACCCAAGTCGATGTGTCTATGGATGGTGAACGTGGTCACGTCGAATTGCATGGCGTTTTTCTGGTCGATGGCGACCGCCACTGCGACACAACCACAGTGATGGACCATCGCGTTCCGCATTGCGATAGCGACCAAGTCTTCAAGGGTGTGCTGAAGGACGAAGGACACGGCGTTTTTCAAGGGCTTGTCCACGTTCATCCCGATGCGCAGAAGACGAATGGCAATCAACTTGTCAAATCATTGATCCTATCCGACCGGGCTGAGATGGATGCCAAGCCGGAACTCAAAATTTACGCCGATGATGTCTTGTGCAGCCATGGTGCAACCACCGGTGACCTCGACGAGGATGCCTTGTTTTACCTGCAGAGCCGCGGTTTAGATGAGCAAACCGCTCGCGGCATGCTCATTTCGGCCTTTGTTGTTGAGACACTCGAAAAACTGGAAAACGCGGAACTGCGCGGCATGTGCGAGGCGCTGTTGGCGGACTGGCTTTCCAAGGTTGATTGATGGGGCGTAAGGGCAGAATAGAGAAATGAATATGTCACCCACATCGACATTTGACGTTGAGAAGATTCGCGAAGAGTTTCCGATCCTCAAGCGTGAGGTCTATGGCAAACCGCTTGTCTATCTGGACAACGCCGCGTCAGCCCAAAAACCGCGCGCCGTGCTCGATGTCCTCAACCACTTGTACGAGAATGACTACTCGAACGTTCACCGCGGTCTTCATTATCTATCAAGTGCGTCAACGCTCGCCTATGAGGAAGCGCGCGAAAAAGTGCGTGCCTTTATCAACGCAAAAAGCGAACAGGAGATCATCTTCACGAGCGGCGGAACGGATGCCATCAATCTGGTTTCTTCATCATACGGTGCCGCCTTGTCAGAAGGCGATGAGATCATTCTGTCGATCATGGAACATCATTCCAACATCGTTCCCTGGTTTTATCTAAAGGACCGAAAAGGTGCGGTTCTAAAGTGGGCGCCAATTGACGGTGACGATCAATTTGACATCGGCGCATTTGAAAAGCTGCTGTCGAATAAGACAAAGATCGTTGCGGTGACTTTGATGTCCAATGTCTTGGGCACAGTTACGCCATTAAAGGAAATTGTGCGGCTTGCGCACCAGGCAGGTGCGATCGTTGTGGTTGATGCCTGTCAGGCCGCTGTTCATATGCCATTGGATGTTCAGGATCTCGATTGCGATTTCCTGGCAATGACGTCGCACAAACTATATGGGCCTACCGGCGTTGGCGTTCTGTATGGCAAGCTCGATCTTCTCAAGCAAATGCCGCCTTACCGCGGCGGTGGCGAGATGATCCAACAAGTCACAACCGAAAAGGTCACTTTTGCAGAGCCGCCTAACCGATTTGAAGCAGGCACGCCGCCGATTGCTGAAGCGATCGGGTTGGGTGCCGCACTCGACTTCATTTCCGGGATAGGTCATGAAGCCATTCGGCAGCACGAACAAGCGCTACTTGAAAATGCAACGTCGCAACTTGAGGCGATGAATTCCGTCCGCATCATCGGCCGAGCACAGGGTAAGGGAGCGATCCTATCCTTTGAACTTGAAGGTGCGCACGCCCACGATGTGGCCACAATCATGGACAGAGAAGGCGTTGCGGTCCGCGCGGGACACCATTGTGCGCAACCGCTGATGGATCATTTCGGTGTCGCTTCCACAGCGCGCGCGTCCTTTGGGCTCTACAATACGCACCAGGAGGTTGACGTTTTGGTCGCATCTATTCGTCAGGCTGCGGAGTTTTTTGGATAATGGACGACGAACTCAAAGAACTCTATCAAGAGATCATTCTTGATCACGGCAAGCATCCGCGCAACTTTGGCGAGTTGGCAGGGGCAAGCCATGAAGCGGATGGGTACAACCCTCTCTGTGGCGATAAAATTCATATTTACCTCAAGCTGTCGCCAAATGGCTTGATCGAAGAGGCGGGATTTGAGGGCAAGGGGTGCGCAATTTCGATTGCTTCTGCCTCGATCATGTCCGAGATTTTGAAGGGCAAGTCTGTCGCGGATGGAAAAGCGCTGATGGAAGCGTTCCTGACGATGGTCAAAGGTGAAGAGGACGAGCCCGAAGACGTGGATGAAGACGCTTTGGATCATCTCCGCGTTATGTCCGGGGTGAGCCAATTTCCCATGCGCGTCAAATGTGCGACACTTGCGTGGCACACATTTTCTGCCGCCGCGGATGGCGATAACGATGCAACAACTGAATAGATGAACATAAGAGCCGTAGAGACTGAAATGATGATGGAAGACAGTCACACCGTCGTAGAGGAAGAAGATGCCACGCCGACGCCGGAAATTGCTGCGCTGGGCGACGAGATCATTACGGCCCTGAAATCGGTCTATGATCCCGAAATCCCAGTTAATATTTTCGATCTTGGTCTTATCTATAAGGTAGATGTCTCGGAGACGAGTGACGTTGAAGTCGAGATGACCTTGACAGCTCCGGGCTGCCCTGTGGCTGAAGAGATGCCGATCTGGGTGCAAAACGCGGTCGCTGACGTTGATGGGGTCGGGGACGTCAAAGTTAATCTTGTGTTTGATCCTCCATGGGATCCTTCTCGCATGTCGGAAGAGGCGCGCTTGGAACTCAACATGCTTTAGGCGCAATTCACTGTTTGGAATTGAACGATGTCAAAACTGCAAAGACCAAAAGTTGTTTCGCTAACGGAAGCTGCCGCTGAACGTATTCAGAAAATTATGGCGAAGGCGGACAACCAATTCATTGGTGTTCGCGTCGGCGTAGAAAATGGTGGGTGCGCAGGCATGTCTTACACAATGGACTATGCCGAAGAACAGCTTCCGCTTGATGAAGTCGTGGAGGACCGCGGCGTCAAGATCTTCATTGACGCCAAGGCTGTGCTTTTTCTCCTGGGCACAGAGATGGATTACGCAACCGAAAAATTGTCTTCCGGATTCGTCTTCAATAATCCCAACCAAACCGATGCTTGCGGTTGCGGTGAATCGGTTGCCATAACGCCGGCAGCCAGCGCTTAGCTCGGAACCCAACGAACACGACAAGAGCGATGGCGGTCAGCGCCGAATACAAAGAATTCCTGCTCGACCTGTTGGCTCCGCTGGGGCCGCTAAAGATACGCGCCATGTTCGGTGGCGCGGGCGTCTATTATAAGGACGTGATGTTTGGGCTTGTTGCCGCCGATACGCTCTACCTGAAAGTCGACGAAAACAATCAATCTGATTTTGAGCAAGAAGACATGAAAGCCTTCACTTACGACGGTAAAGGCAAGTCCATCAGCATGTCTTATTTCGAGGTGCCAGATCGCCTGCTCGATGAAACCGATGAACTGATCATCTGGGCGCAAAAGTCTGTTGATGCAGCGCTTCGAAACGCAGCAAAGAAGCCGAAAAAAGCAAGACGCAAACGGTCTGCTCGCAAAAAGGACTAAAGGCGCGTCCGCTAAAGTAAGATGAATTGGTTGAGCTGTCTTTCACAGTCATCAACTCAGTTGGAGTTTGTTTTTATTATTGAAGATTTCGTCTCTGATTTTAGCGTTGATGATTGTGATGAGTTTTCTGGCGCATGCGACGAGCGCGACCATTTTCTTTTTTCCTTGAGCGAGGAAAACCTCATACTTTTCTTTGATGGTGGGATTGAACCGTCTGGCGGCCATGGCTGCCATGAACATCGTTATTTTGACTTGGCGTCGGCCGCCGCGGGTTGACCGGTATCCGAGACTTTTTCCTGTATCGTTGGGATGAGGGGCAAGGCCGGCAAGACTGGCTGCTTGTTTGTTTGACATCTGACCGAGTTCAGGCATCAGACCCGCGAGGGTAAAAGCCGATATGTGACCACAACCGGGGATGGCCTCGATCACTTCGACAATCTTTGCAATGTGATCGTCTTGACTGAGGCAAACGTCAATCTCTTTTTCGACAGCCTTGATCCGCCGGTCATGGTCTTTGATAAACGCTTTGATGTAGCGTTTGTCGGGGCCATTGCCCGGCGCTGAGGCGCGGCGTTTATAATCGGCCCGGGATTGAACCAGATCGGTCCGCAAGCGTACGAGCTTCTGAAGATCATCAACAGCTTGCGGGAGAGGCTGCCAAAGAACCAGGCTGTTGTGACGTTCAAGACCGTAAGCCGTCAGAGCCTCGGCATCGAGCTCATCGGTTTTGCCGTAAGTCCGCAGAGAACGAACAAAGGCTTTAGCTTTACGCGGATCGGCCCGGTGTATTGGAAGATCTGCTTCACAGGCTGCAGCCAGCAAGGCCGCTTCATAGCCGCCCGTGGCCTCGCAGACCACGAACAGGTTTGGCTCTTGTTTCTTGAGACGGGCAAACAGGGATTTGAGAACGCGCGGTTTGTTCTCAAGGGTTTGCGCTGCGCCAAGGTGGCTATCAAACACAGTGATTGTGTCTTTAGCCACATCGCAGCCTAAGACACGAAGAGAAGATGTGGCCGGTGTCATGGGACAATGCTATCCTCTTTCTTGCTTGTGATTGTCTCCGGGCGTCGAGCCCAACCAACTCATCAAGCGATTGAAGGGAGCGTGAGAGCAGCTCTGATGACTACGGGTGTCAAAACCCCATCGCGAGACGGCTGGCTCTCACGCGCCGGGTCTGTGGTGGCCACCTCAGATCCGGCACCCCATCTTCAGGGATTTTCAAAATATACAGAAGATCAAACAGACAATCGCGAGCGGGCGTTAGCCCGCGCGGCGATCCAGAACAGCACGGTTTGAGCGAGTGGCCCTGGATTGCCGCGTCGCTTCGCTCCTCGCAATGACTCAGTTACTTTCGACGTCATCGACGAAATAGTCCAGCTTTTGATATCCGGCGCTATTGGCCCTTGAATTCGGGCGGGCGTTTTTCGAGGAAGGCGCGAATGCCTTCCGCGGAATCGGCGGTTCTTGATGCAATTTTTTGGCTCGATCGCTCAAGGTCCAATTGTTGCTCGTAGCTGTTGTTGGGGCTCTCCCAGTACAGCTTTCTGATCAAACCGTAAGTGGCTGTCGGACCGGCCGCCATTTGAGTGGCGAGCTTTTCAGTTTCCGCATGAAGGTCCTCATGCGGCACCACACGATTGATCAGTCCCCAATCCAGCGCTTTTTCTGAAGGCAGTTTTTCCGCCATCAATGAAAGCTCCTTGGCGCGCGCCAGACCGACCAACCGGGGCAACAGATAGGTGGATCCGCCGTCAGGGACCAATCCGATTTTGCGGAAAGCTTGAAGGAAGTAGGCCTTGTCTGAAGCCAAGATCATGTCGCCCATAAGTGCAAAGCTCATACCCACGCCGGCAGCGACACCGTTGACGCTGGTGATAAGAGGCATGGGAAGATCACGGATCTTGCGCAGAATAGGATGGTATCGCTGTTCCAAAACAGATCCGCCGTCCGGCGCGCTGTTGCTTGCGCGTGGCCGGTCTTCGTCGGCAAGATTGGCGCCCGCACAAAAGCCCCGGCCCTCGCCCGTGAGAACCACACATCTCGCGCCCGTCGCGCCGGACTCGATTTGGGATAAAGCTTGTTCAAGCTCGGTAAGCATTTTCACTGAAATGGCATTCAGCACTTCGGTATGTGCGAGTTTCAGCCAGGCGACATCGCCAACAATTTCCAATTTGATCCGTTCATAAAGCACGATTAGGGCTCTCCAACTTTATTTGAAGGCCACGCCATCAAGGCTGCCCATACGTAAAAGAGGCCGCCTTTCGATGAGAGGCGGCCTCACAATAGAAACATTGAAGGAATTCGCAACCGGGAACGCGCTCCGTGCAGAGGCGGTGGATCGTGCCGGACTCAGCGTGTCAATTCATACCGGATGAAAGCTATGCAGAGGCTACATTGGCTGATGTGGCAACATCAGATTCCAGCACAGAATTGATGTCGACCTCATCTTCACCTTTGACTTGGTTGCGGCCTCCGCGCTTGGCAGCATAAAGGCATGCATCCGCCCGTTGGATGAGGTCCTCAATGGTGTCGTTCTCGGTGAAAAGGGAGGCACCGAGCGACACGGTAATTGTTCCTAGTGATTCACCCGTTGTTTTTTTTATGACACGTTTTGCTTCCACCGCATGCCGCAATTGGTCGGCCAGGAGTTTCGCGTCGTCAAGCGTCGTTTTTGGGAGTATGACCGCGAATTCTTCACCCCCATAGCGTGCAGCCGTGTCACGGCCTTTGACGTTGGTTTTCAAACAATGGGCAACAAGTCGAAGGACTTGGTCGCCGGTCTGGTGACCCCAGGTATCATTGAATTTCTTAAAGTGGTCGATGTCCGCCAGCAACAAACTCAGCGGCTCGCCCTCCGTACGTGCATGCTCCAATGCAGCTCGCAGTGTCTCGTCGAATGCTTTCCGGTTTGCGATACCCGTAAGCTGGTCGGTCTTTGCCTCACGGCTGATTTCTGCAAGGCTTTCCGTTAACTGACTAACTTCCTCGTTTGACTTCTGAAGTTGCTGCTCCAGTGTCCGCGTTTTTTCTTCCATCTGGCGGGAAGCTGCAACAAGGCCTTCAATGACCTCCTTCATGTTCTCGGGGTTCGTACTGCTACTCATGACTTGGCTGGCACCGGCGAGTGTATCTCCGAAGCTAGCCGTGCTTTCGCCCGCATCATTCAGGAATTCAGATATCTTCTCCAACTGTTCTTGAATCTGATCTCCAACAGCCTGGTAGGCGGCCTTGTCGTTTGTGACATTGAGCGCTTTTTCAACCAGGCCCTCACAGGTCTGTACTGTGACAGGTTGCTCCTGACTGATGATCTGATCGATTTCTCTATTGAGCGCCGGATTCGCTCCCGCGACGTAGGTGAACCAAACAGCATAAACCGGTGGCACAGCTTGCAGTTTGTGCTCGGAAATGAGTTCGTGTGTACGATCGATGATTTCTTGAATCTGTTGTGGACTTTTACCTGTTAACACCTAGCTATCCCCTTGTGAGCGTCGTTAACACAAACAGCCGGATGATTGACGCCGTTTGGCCGTCTGCACGGCATCGGTGTACAAAAAAAAGGCGACCACATTCTTAACGCTCTGTCATAATTTTGAAGGGGTTTGGTCCTGCGTCAAAAGACGTTAATCTGGTAACCGAAAACCTAGTGTCTCATTTTTGGACAGTGCTTGGGTGTGATGCCCACGCCAATCGAAATAACGGAGAACTCGTATGAGCCATGCCGCTGATGAAACCGCAAAAGCAGAACGTGAAATCAGGGAAGTGGTTGACCTTCAGAGAAAGTCATTTCTTGAGGACGGACCACCGTCAGCAGAGAAGCGGATCGACCGTCTAGATCGCGCCATCGGCGTGTTGGTGGATCACAAGCAAGAGATCTCTGATGCACTGTCAAAGGACTTTGGGCACAGGTCTCACCATCAGTCGTTGTTGACCGATGTTTTTTCATCGATTGAGGCTCTGAAATTTGCAAAGAAACACCTGCGTGGCTGGATGAAATCCGAACGCCGCTCGCCAAACTTTCCCTTGGGGTTTTTGGGAGCAAAGGCGCGGATTGAATATCAGCCGCTGGGGGTTGTGGGCGTGATCAGCCCTTGGAACTTTCCCGTTAACCTGACATTTACGCCACTTGCCGGGATCTTCGCAGCTGGCAATCGTGCACTGATTAAACCATCTGAATTTACGCCGGCCGTATCCGAATTGATGGACCGGATGATTAGCCAGGCATTCGACAAAACCGAAGCGGCGGTTGTGCTGGGCGGACCGGAGGTTGGGCAGGCCTTTACAAAGCAGCCCTTCGACCATCTTCTCTTCACCGGTGCGACCTCAGTTGCGTATCACGTAATGCGGGCTGCGTCGAAAAATTTGGTTCCTGTAACATTGGAGCTGGGCGGAAAATCGCCTGTTATTGTCGGCCGCAATGCCGATGTCGCGCAGACCGCCAAACGTGTTATGGCGGGCAAAATGATGAATGCCGGGCAGATTTGTTTGGCGCCGGACTATGTCTATCTACCCGAACAACAAACGGATGCCTTTATCGAGGCGGCGCAGACATCTGTGCGCGAGATGTATCCGACACTGAAATACAATCCCGATTACACGTCGGTTGTAAATCAGCGCCACTATGATCGTTTGAACAGTTATCTGGATGACGCCAAGTCCAAGGGTGCCAAGGTCGTCGAAATTAATCCGGCTAATGAAGATTTCTCACAACAGGAGGCACATAAAATCCCACCGACTTTGGTATTGGATCCAACGGACGATATGAAGGTGATGCAGGACGAGATTTTTGGTCCGATCATGCCGGTCAAACGCTATAGCCGAATCGAAGATGCCATCAACTTTGTCAATGACCGGCCACGCCCGTTGGGACTTTACTATTTCGGCGACGATTCGAGCGAACGTGAAAAAGTCCTCAGCCACACCACATCGGGCGGCGTGACGGTGAATGATGTTGTGATGCATGTATCAATGGAAGACTTGCCGTTTGGCGGTGTCGGGCCAAGTGGTATGGGCTCTTATCATGGCAAAGATGGCTTCAAAACATTTAGCCACGCAAAGGCGGTCTATACGCAGCCGAAGTTCGATGTTGCCAAGTTGGCAGGGCTGGTTCCGCCTTATGGCAAAAAGACCGAACAAATGCTGGAAGGCCAAATCAAACGCTAATCAAGCGTTGAACTGTCAGGCTACTGAGAGATCGCGTTAGCTTACAGGCTCCGTCGAATTCTCATCTTCTCGGCGCCTGACGGGTCTTTGCATGAAGGCGGGGACGTGGTCACCCATTCCAATGATGACTTCGGCCTCTTTTTGTGGACGACGTTCGGAACGTTCCCGTTCTTTCGTTTCCGGGCGTGAGGAAGGCGAGCGGTCACGTTGGTTTTCCCGCCCGCGATCCTTCGAGCGGCTGTTGCGGCGATCCTTGTCGCCGCGGCCTCGGCGCCGCGGTCTTTCTTCATAATCGTTCGGATCGATCGATAGTCCTTCGATCTCGGACACATCGATTTTGGATTTCGTTAAGTTCTCAATGGCCGCGACATATTTTGCATCGTCCGGCGTTGCGATCATCATGGCTTTGCCGCTTCGACCCGCACGGCCGGTTCGCCCGATGCGGTGCACATAGTCTTCTGCGTTTTGTGGGACATCAAAATTGAAGACATGGCTGACATCAGGAATGTCGAGACCGCGTGCTGCAACGTCGCTGGCCACAAGAAGTTGAATCTTGCCCGCACGGAAGGCGTCGAGCGTTTGCAGGCGGACATGCTGGTCTAAATCGCCATGCAGAAGGCCTGCATCAAACTCGTGCTTGATCAGAGATTTAAAAACAATGGTCGCATCGCGTTTTCGGTTGCAAAACACGATACCATTTTTAACGTCTTCGCTCTCGACGAGATGCCGAAGGACTTCGCGCTTTTCTTTGTCGGAAGGTGGTGTGTAAACGATTGACTGAGTCACGTTTTCCGCCACGGACGATGGACGGGCGACCTCAATCTTTTCAGGGTTTTGTAGAAAAGCATCCGTCAGGCGTTGAATTTCCGGCGGCATTGTTGCAGAGAAAAACAGTGTCTGACGCGTGAAGGGGACCAGTTTGAAAATGCGCTCAATATCGGGAATGAAACCCATATCAAGCATCCGGTCCGCTTCATCAACCACCATTGTCTGTACACTGTTCAACAACAGCTTTCCGCGTTCGAAATGATCGAGCAGTCTTCCCGGTGTCGCGATCAAGACATCAACGCCGCGGTCGAGCTTCTTAAGCTGTTCGTCGAAGGACACGCCGCCGATGAGCAGCGCCATCGAGAGTTTGTGGAACTTGCCATATTTCTCAAAGGCATCAGCAACCTGTGCCGCGAGTTCGCGCGTTGGTTCCAAAATCAAGGAACGCGGCATGCGGGCCCGTGCGCGTCCTTTTGAGAGGTTTTCGATCATGGGCAAAACAAAAGAGGCTGTTTTTCCCGTGCCCGTTTGTGCAATCCCCAATACGTCCCGTCCTGTTAAGGCTACGGGAATGGCATTCTGTTGAATTGGGGTTGGGTCTGCATATCCAGCTTCGTGGACAGCCCTTAACACGTCGGCGCCTAAGCCTAGGTCATCAAATTTCATCGTCTGTTTGATCTCTCGCGCGTTCTATACGACGGGCGCTTCATCACGAGCTATAAACCCCGAATTCCATATGCTTCCTTTGCATATGGCTTGAGCGCCGGTGACAACCTCGCATCCCCCCATGGGACGAGGGCCTTCGCACTTGCAGCACGGAAAATAGCCATCATCCGCCCGATGTCAATCCGTGCTGATCGGCCCGGCGGTACGCTAAATATCGAGTTCTCCCGCAAATTGGGCGTTTTCTTGGATATATTGAAACCGCAGTTCTGGTTTACGACCCATTAATTGTTCGACCAAACCTTCGGTTTCTTTGCTTTCCGTTTCGGGAACGGTCACGCGAAGCAAAGTTCTGTGACCGGGGCGCATCGTGGTCTCTTTGAGCTGCGCCGGCAGCATCTCGCCAAGGCCCTTGAAGCGGGAAACCTCGATCTTTCCTTTGCCGTTGAACTCGCTGCTGAGCAATTCTTCCCGGTGCTCATCATCGCGTGCATATGCAATTTTGCCCCCTTGAGACAGGCGATAGAGGGGAGGGATAGCCAAGTATAAATGCCCGTCTTCGACGAGCTTTGGAATGCGCCGAAAAAAGAAGGTAATCAGAAGGGAAGCGATGTGGGCGCCATCAACATCGGCGTCCGTCATGATGATGATCTTTTCATATCGGAGATCTTCCGACCGGTAGCGGTCACCGGCGGCGCATCCCAGCGCTTGCATCAGATCCGTCAGTTCTTGATTGGCGTCCAACTTGTTCGTGCCGGCGCTTGCCACATTCAGAATCTTGCCGCGCAGAGGCAAGATAGCCTGAGTGGCACGGTCACGCGCTTGTTTGGCGGAACCGCCAGCGGAATCGCCTTCGACGAGAAACAGTTCTGTTCCGTCTGCTGAGCCGACCGCGCAGTCCGCCAGCTTACCTGGCAGCCGCAGTTTGCGCATGGCTGTTTTGCGGCCAACTTCTTTTTCTTGCTTCCGGCGCCTGCGTTCTTCGGCTCGGTCAATGACCCATTCAAGCAGCCTGTTAGATTGAGCCGGTGATGCTGTCAGCCAATGGTCGAAATGGTCCCGCACAGCGTTCTCAACCAAGCGTGTCGCTTCCTGCGTTGACAGTTTTTCTTTCGTTTGTCCTTGGAAAGCCGGATCGCGAATGAAGATGGACAACAGGCCTGCCGCGGTGCCAACAACATCGTCTTGGGAAATGACGCTGGCCTTCTTGTTGTTGATCAATTCCGCATAGGCTTTGAGCCCTTTGGTCAGAGCGCTGCGAAGTCCGGCAACATGTGTTCCCCCTTCGGAAGTCGGAATGGTGTTGCAGTATGAGTTGAGGAAGGGGTCCAAACCGGCGGTCCAGGTGACCGCCCATTCAACACTTTGCCCGTCGTCAGATTTGGCAAGTCCGGAAAATGTCGTGGCCGTTACAGTTTCATGGCCCTCAAGTGTGGCGGCTAGATAGTCAGACAAGCCGCCTGGAAAATGAAGAACATCTTCGGTAGGGGTTTCATCCTTACCCTTGATCAGCTCCGGCGCGCACTTCCACCGCATTTCGACGCCGCGAAACAAATAGGCTTTGGATCGCACCATCTTGTAGAGGCGGGCGGGTTTGAATTCGGTTGTTTTTCCGAAGATCTTTTCATCGGGAAAAAACGAAATCTTTGTTCCGCGCCGGTTTTTGGCAGGACCCGCTTTCTTCAGGGCGCCTTTGGGTTTGCCGCGTTCATAACGTTGTTTGAAGAGTTGTTTGTCGCGCGCGACTTCAACCTCAAGCCAGGCCGACAGTGCATTCACAACGGAGACGCCGACGCCATGCAGACCGCCCGCGGTACTGTAGGCGTTGCTGTCGAACTTCCCGCCGGCGTGCAGTGTGGTCAAAATGACTTCAAGGGCTGACTTCTTTTTGAACTTGGGATGCGCGTCCACCGGAATGCCGCGCCCATTATCCGTAATCGTCAGAACGCCTGTCGCCGCAAGTTCGATTTCTATACGGGTCGCATGGCCGGCGACCGCTTCGTCCATCGAGTTATCGAGAACTTCGGCGGCGAGGTGATGGAGTGCACGTTCATCCGTCCCGCCAATATACATGCCGGGACGTCGCCGGACTGGCTCCAACCCCTCCAAGACCTCGATGTCTTTAGCGGTATATTTGGAGCCGCGGCGGGGTTTTTCTTTTGAGTCAAATAAGTCAGTCGTAGATGCCATGATACTCCTGTACTACGCGATTCGTGTGCAAAGCACGCCTTATACATTGACCTGATGGGTGATGTCCCCACGCAATGAGTAAATCCCTAGCAAACCTGGTTGCGTATTTTGCGCGCGGCGTTACCGCTTATATGGGCGAAAAGCGTCGCATGTCTACCTACGCGCGGGCTTCCGAGATTTTGGCGCCGATTATTTCAGTGGAAACCGATCAAGGCGCGCTTCAAGTCTATTGTCCGACGGCTCGCGCGCTGCACGATCCGCAAAATTTCGGGACAGATGAGCCGGAAACGATCAGTTGGATACGCGACATTGTTGCCCAAGATCACGTGATCTGGGACATCGGCGCGAATATCGGCTTGTATTCCTTGTATGCGGCGCAATTTCTACAACTAAAGGTATTTGCCTTCGAGCCCAGCGCAGCGAGTTTCTCGGTTTTGATGCGCAATATTGAGCTCAACCAGTTTGGCCAGCGTATTGATGCCTTTTGTATGGCCCTCGATGAAAAGAGCCATATCGACTATTTGCACATGGCTTCGTCCGAAGCCGGCCACTCGATGCACGCTTTCGGTCAGTTGCAGACCGTCGAGGGAGAGATCACCCCAGCCTTTTCTCAGTCGGTCATGGGTTTTTCGATCGATGAGTTTCGCCGCACCTTTGACTTGGCCCCACCGGATCACATCAAGATAGATGTCGATGGGATCGAGCCAAAGATATTGCGGGGCGCGCGAGAAACGCTCGCCCACGTCAAGTCAGTCCTCATTGAAATTGACGGCACAAACAAGGGCTCGGTGGGAGAGGAGGTCATCGCTTTTTTGACCGGTATCGGGTTCCGCGCGCAGCCCTCGTCTGACAAGGCTCGAAACAAGTTGTTTCTGCGTTCAGAGGTAAGTTGAGAGCACTTAACGCCATATCGCCAAACCGAAGCAAGCTTGACGACCTTGCCTTGCGGTGCGGCCGTCCAAGCGCAGACAGACGGTTTCATCCAACTGGCAAATATATTGAGACTTGAGGAAATCGCAGAGTGCCGGCCCCGAACAGGCTTTGGCTGGACGAGGCCGTAAAATGCCGTTTTGGCAAGGCCCGACTAAATAGCCAGGCTCAATAAATGTACGGTTTAGGTCCGTACACACCATAAATTTAGATTGTCAGATCGTGCGAACGTATGCAGGGGGTACCATTTTTCTAGCCTCCCCAAAAAGAGAATTTGGACCGGTAAAGGCTAGCCCAAAACTAGGAATCTGTCAAACGGCTTGGGCGTGCGGTGCAGACCTGTTGCAGACGGTTTATCGTCAAAGGTCTCTGTACGGATAAAACCTTTTAACGAAAAAAAAAGCCGCAGAGCGAACTCTGCGGCTTTCGGAAACTAAAGCGATCGAAACGGATCAGACGCTGTAGTAGTTCTTAAATTCTACCGGATGCGGTGTTGTTTCAAATTCAAGAACTTCTTCCATTTTCAGGTCGATGTACCCGTCAATTTGGTCGTCGCCGAAAACGCCGCCTTTGGTCAAGAAGGCACGGTCTGCATCCAGTGCTTCGATGGCTTGGCGTAAAGAAGCGGATACAGTCGGCACGTCGGCCAGTTCTTCAGGTGGCAACGCATACAAGTCCTTATCCATGGGGTCGCCAGGATGAATCTTGTTTTCGATGCCATCAAGACCTGCCATCAGCATGGCTGCGAAGGCGTAGTAAGGGTTGGAAGCTGCATCGGGGAAGCGAACTTCAACGCGCTTGCCGTTCGGGCTTGGTGCGAACGGGATACGGCAGGACGCCGACCGATTGCGCGACGAGTACGCAAGAAGCACTGGTGCTTCAAACCCAGGCACCAGACGCTTGTAGCTGTTGGTGGTCGAGTTCGTGAAGGCGTTGAGTGCCCGTGCATGCTTGATGATGCCGCCAATATAGTAGAGCGCCGTATCAGACAGATCGGCATAGCCTGAGCCAGCAAAGGTTGGCGATCCGCCACTCCAAATCGACTGGTGACAGTGCATGCCGGAACCATTGTCGTTCATAATCGGCTTCGGCATGAAGGTTGCCGACTTGCCGTAAGCAGCAGCAACCATGTGAATCACATATTTGTAAATCTGAAGCTGATCGGCGCAGGTCGTCAGCGTATTGAACTTCATGCCCAATTCATGCTGGCTGGGCGCCACTTCGTGGTGATGCTTCTCTGTGTCAACACCCATTTCCCTCATGACACTGAGCATTTCGGAGCGGATGTCCTGGCCGCTATCGACTGGGGGAACCGGGAAATATCCGCCTTTGACGGCCGGACGGTGTCCCAGGTTGCCGACTTCGTACTCGGTCCCAGTATTGTAAGGGCCTTCCGTTGAATCGATTTCAAATCCCGTCCGGTTCATGCTGACATTGAAGCGCACATCATCGAAGATGAAGAACTCTGCTTCAGGTCCAAAATACGCCGTGTCACCGACGCCCGTTGATTTCAAGAAGGCTTCTGCCTTTTTTGCGGTCGACCGTGGGTCGCGTCCATAAGGCTCGCCGGTGGACGGTTCGTGAATGTCGCAGAACAAAACCATTGTTGTTTGCGCAAGAAAGGGATCGATCACCGCTGTGGCGGGGTCGGGGATCAATGTCATGTCCGACTCGTTGATCGCCTTCCAACCGGCGATGGACGAACCATCAAACATGCTTCCTTCTTCGAAAAAATCCTCGTCAATGAGTTGCGAGTCGAAGGTGACATGCTGCCATTTTCCCTTCGGGTCGGTGAATCTCAGATCGACGAATTTCACGTCCTTTTCTTTTATCGCTTGAAGAACTGATCCAGCGTTCGCCATGTCTACTTACATCCTGTTTGATTGTTGTTCGTACGAAAGAAGCCTTCTGCGAAGACTTCGATAGTGATGGGGTGAGCCGTGGTCAAGAGCAGGCTCGTTAAATCGCGTCGTTGCCGCTTTCGCCTGTACGAATACGAATAGCTTGTTCGACAGTCGATACGAAGATCTTGCCGTCACCGATACGACCGGTCTTGGCGGCGTTCTGAATGGCTTCGACGGCGCGATCAACCAGGTCGTCCGTCAGCACGACTTCGATTTTGACTTTTGGCAGGAAGTCGACGACATATTCCGCGCCCCGGTACAATTCCGTGTGGCCCTTCTGACGACCGAAACCTTTTGCCTCTGTCACTGTAATGCCTTGAAGGCCGACTTCCTGAAGAGCCTCTTTGACTTCATCCAGCTTGAAAGGTTTGATGATTGCTTCAATTTTTTTCATTGCTCAGTAGATCTCCCATTTCAGCCGAACGGCGTTGGCGTTAGTCACCTTTCGGCAAAGCATATGGCGTGCCAAAATGGATCGATGCGTCCAATTCCTTGTTTTCCAGAATTTCTCGCTGTCTTGACCGCCTTGATCTGGCCAGTGATCACCATAGTTGCACAAAAAAAAGCCAAGCTGACAAAATATTGGGCAATTGAGGGCGAGGCAGATCGATCCTTGTTTCTCACTCGGCCCAAAATACGAGCATTTGAAACATGAAAGCGCCAAACGAAGTATTCAGTGGCCAAGGAACGACCATCTTCACGGTCATGTCGGCCTTGGCGGTGGAGCAAGGCGCCATCAATCTTGGGCAAGGCTTTCCAGATGAAGATGGTCCGGAGGAAATACGAAGGGCGGCAGCGCAAGCCTTGTTGGAGGGGCCGAACCAATACCCGCCCATGCAGGGGGTGCCCGAGCTCCGCCAAGCCGTTGCGGACCACAATAAACGATTTTATGGGCTTGAAATCGATTGGGCGTCCGAAGTTCTTGTGACATCCGGCGCCACCGAGGCGCTTGCCGATTGCCTGTTTGGGCTCTTGAGCCCAGGAGATGAGGTTGTGCTGATCGAGCCCCTCTATGACTCCTATCTGCCCATTGTGAATGCGACGGGAGCAACGGCAAAGTTCGTCAGGTTAGATCCGCCCGATTGGCGCATAAGCGAGGAACAGCTTTCAGCTGCCTTCAGCGAAAAAACCAAGCTGGTTTTGTTCAATTCGCCGATGAACCCCATCGGCAAAGTCTTTACCGATGCCGAATTGGCGATGATCGCGCAATATGTCGACCGCTTTGATACCTATGCCATTTGCGATGAAGTCTACGAGCATCTGGTGTTCGATGAACATACGCACACCCCCTTGATGACTTTGCCGGGGATGCGTGAGCGGACAGCGCGTATCGGTTCGGCGGGAAAAACATTCTCTTTGACGGGTTGGAAGATCGGCTACATCACCGCACCAGCGAAAATGATGAACGCGATTGCGAAGACGCACCAATTTGTCACCTTTACCACGCCACCTGCTTTACAAAAGGCCATTGCACTGGGACTGAACAAGGAGAGGGATTATTTTGACGAACTCGCCAAGGACATGCAGCGAAAACGCGATCTTTTGTCATCCGGATTAGCTCAGATCGGGTTCGATATTCTGCCGTGTCACGGCACCTACTTTCTCATCGGCGACTATAGTGCCATTGATGCCAAACGTGCGCCGGACGAAATGTGCAAACGTCTCACCACGGACGCAAAAGTAGCCTCTATTCCGCTCACGCCGTTCTATGTAGACGGTCAGAGTGGTCAGGTTTTGCGCTTTTGCTTCTGCAAACGTGCCGATGTGCTTGAAGAGGCCATCGACAGGCTCACCAGATTTTTCTCAGGCTAAAAACAGACAGGTTCTTAAGAATATGCCTTCAGATACGACACCTATCCTGGTTGGCGCAGGCCAATTCACTCAACGCACGGCGCAAAAGGGCCAATGGCGTCAGTCCATGACGCCGATGGAAATGGTTGTGCAGGCAGCGCGGCTGGCGGCGGGCGACACCGGCCTTGGAGAGACCCTATTGGCCAAAGCCGACAATATCAGCGTCGTTGGATTTACAGCCGATGGTTCAGAAGTGGGACGGTTGCCGGTGGGCCAATACAAAAACCCACCCCGCACGGTAGCTACGGCGTTCGGGGCTAAGCCCGACAAGGAGTATTACACCTATGCGGGCGGGAACACGCCGCAGATGCTGGTCAATCGAACGGCAGATGAAATCGCGCGCGGTGAAACGCAAATCGCATTGTTGGCGGGCGCCGAGGATCTAGCCACAATGGTTGCCGCGCTCAATGAAGGGGAGAAGCTCGATTGGGGGGATGATCCCGGCGGCGAACCGACAATGCTGGGCACCAACAGGCGTGGGGCCAGCGATGTTGAGCGCGCGCACAACATGTACTTTCCGGTCAACACTTATCCACTGTTTGAAAATGCCATTCGCGGGCAAAAGGGACGATCGGTTGAAGAGCATCTGAAAAAGATCGGTGAATTGTTTTCGCGCTTTTCGAAAGTCGCGTCTGAAAACCCTCACGCCTGGTTTCCCACTTATCGGTCGCCGGAAGAGATTGCAACGCCGACAGACAAGAATCGTTGGATCGGCTTTCCGTATACGAAGTATATGAATGCGATTATTCGTATTGATATGGCAGCTGCCGTCGTCATGACCAATGTCAAGACGGCGCGGGAAATGGGCATTGACGAGTCGAAGTGGGTTTATCTGCATGGCTGCGCCGATGCCAATGAAATTTGGAATGTGAGCGAGCGCGAAAATCTCTATTCATCTCCCGCCATTCGCATGATGGGCCGCAAAGCCTTCACTATGGCGAACCTAACGGCTGACGACATCGATTTCATTGATCTTTATTCGTGTTTTCCTTCTGCCGTGCAGTTGGGGGCACAGGAACTCGGGTTTGATATCGACGATCCGCGCGGCCTGACGGTAACCGGCGGTCTGCCGTATTTCGGTGGCGCTGGTAACAACTACGTCATGCATTCGATCGTTACGATGGTTGATCGGGTCCGCGAAAATCGGGGCAAATTTGGACTTGTGACCGCAAATGGCTGGTACGTGACCAAGCATGCGATCGGCATTTATTCGACCAAGCCCGTTGAAGGGACCTGGCAGCGTGAAGATCCCGCGACTTATCAAGCCGAAATCGATGCGGGTCCGCGGGTTGAAGTGGCGCTGGAGCCTTCCGGCGAAGGCAAAATTGAGACTTATACCGTTGTCCACAATCGTAAAGGCCCACATTTTTCAATCGTACTTGGGCGCTTAAACGACGGTCGGCGATTCATCGCACACACGCCGGCTGATGAAGCAACGCTGCGTAACTTGATGGAGGTGGATAGCCTTGGCCGTCCCGGCACTGTTTCCGTTGGCGATGGGCACAATATATTCGTTCCGGCTTGAGGTGATTTGATGGCGAAACTCTATCTTGTGAGGCACGGCCAGGCGGCAGCCAGTTTTGGCGAACATAAAGATCCTGGGCTCAGTGACTTGGGAAAAACGCAGGCTGCGGAGGCTGCTGAACGGTTAGCCGGCCGCGGCCCCATCGAGATCTACTCAAGTCCGCTCAAAAGAGCTTACGAAACGGCTCTGCCTCTCGCGGCTAAATGGAACGCCATACCGCAAATCATGGAGGCTGTGTCCGAAATCCCAACGCCGACCAAAGATCTGACGCGGCGGACAGAATGGTTGCGACGGATAATGGCTGGGACATGGGCCGAAATTGGAGATCCGGCGGTGCTTCACTGGCGCCATCGTGTCATCGATACGCTTGAACGGCTGGACGCCGACGCGGTCATTTTCTCGCACTTCATTGCCATCAATGTTGCCGTCGCCCATGCGGAGGGGAGCGACAGCTTGGTTGTGTTCGCCCCCAACAATGCGTCGATCACGGAGTTGGAAATCAAAGACGGCCGTCTTCATCTGATCAAGCGTGGCGCCGAAGCGCAGACCAAAGTAAATTAATCTGTAGGCAGATTATTATGGTGGACGGACCAGGCTGCGAGCTGATTTCTGTTGAACAAATGTATGCCGCCGACCGGATGACGATTGAGGCTGGCACGCCAGGCATTGATCTGATGGAATCTGCTGGGGCCGCCGTGGCTGCTGCCGTGTTGGAGTTTGATCCTAATGCCCCCGTCACCGTGCTCTGTGGCCCGGGCAACAATGGAGGTGATGGTTTTGTTGCTGCGCGTCTTCTGATGCAAGGCCAGAAATCGGATAGGAATTACGACCATCTGCGTCTATTTCTCTTAGGAGATGTTCAAGACCTAAAGGGAGATGCGGCGGAAGCTGCCCGTCGATGGGCAGAGGCGGGTGGCAAAACCCAGCCGCTCACCGGTGACGCGATCGCGGAGGGCGATATCATCGTCGATGCGTTGTTCGGGGCCGGCCTGAAACGTTCACTTTCAGGGGTTCCTGCCGAGTTGGCCGATACTGCAAAAGAACGCGCGGCGTTTGTGGTGGCGGTTGATGTGCCAACCGGCATTGATGGCAATAGCGGGCAGGCCGAGGGACCATCCTTTACCGCAGACCGGACCGTCACGTTCTTTCGAAAGAAGCCCGGCCACTGCCTTTATCCCGGCAAAGAGAAGTGCGGGCTTACCACGTGCGCTGATATCGGCATTGCCTCAGCCGTCCTGTCGAAGATCAGTCCAAAAACCTTTGAAAACGATGTTCGGCTTTGGCGTCGGGTTATGCCGGTTCGCGCCGCAAGCACCCATAAATACTCCTATGGGCACGCACTTATTGTTTCCGGTGGGCCTGATCAGACCGGTGCCGCGCGCATGTCTGCGACAGCGGCGCTACGGGTAGGTGCTGGCCTGGTTACTATTGCGACGCCGCTCGCGGCAGCATCAGTTCATGCAGCACATGAAACAGCGATCATGGTGCGGCCATTCGCGGACAGTCATGAGCTAGGCGACATTCTTCGGGATGCCCGCAAGAATGCCATTGTGATCGGGCCAGGTGTGGGGGTTGGTGAATACACCCAAGACCTGGTCCTTGAAGTCTTGTCGGCAGGGCGCGCCGCCGTACTCGACGCGGATGCGCTGACCTCTTTTGAAGCTGATGCAACGACATTGTTCGCAGCGTTGAACGAAATGTGTGTCTTGACGCCCCATGGCGGCGAGTTCGCAAGGCTTTTCCCCGATATTGTATCCGCTGAAGCAAGCCGGCTCGATCAAGTGCGTGCTGCTGCGGAAAAGAGCGGCGCCATTGTGGTGTTAAAGGGCCCCGACACTTTGATTGCGGCGCCGGATGGACGGGTTGCGATAAACGGAAATGCCCCGCCATTCTTGGCGACCGCAGGGTCGGGAGATGTTCTGGCCGGACTTATCGGCGGTCTGCTTGCTCAGGGCATGCCGGCTTGGGAAGCGGCCTGTGCGGCGGTTTGGATGCATGGCGAATGCGGCCGAGAGGGCGGTCCGGGTTTGATTGCCACGGACTTGCCCCGATATTTGCCGCAAATCCTCGAAAACATGGATCTTTTTGTTGATTGAGCCCGCAGGACTGGTTACTAACCGTCCCTTATTCATTCTACGGCAATTTGAATGCTGTTGGAGAGAGCGTGTGTCGTTCCGACGGCGACAGGATCTGACAGGCGGGCGTGGTGGAATTGGTAGACACGCCAGATTTAGGTTCTGGTGACTTCGCGTCGTGGGGGTTCAAGTCCCTCCGCCCGCACCACTGATCTCAATCTCCGAGATCACTTGATCCGATATGAATGCCACTGTTGAGAGATGGGATAACCAATGCAGGTCACCGAAACGAGTGCTGAAGGCCTTAGCCGCGAGTTTCAGATCATTATTAGCCAAGAGGATCTGGATAGCCGGCTGAACACCCATTTGGAGTCGATAAAAGGGCAGGTGCACATGAAGGGCTTCCGCCCTGGCAAGGTGCCTGTTTCGTTTCTGAAGAAGACCTACGGCAAGTCGATGATGGGCGACGTCGTTCAAGAGGCGATGAACGAGTCGACACAGAAGGCGATTGAGGACAATGACCTTCGTCCGGCTGTTTCTCCCAAGGTCGAGGTCGAGGGCTCCCTCGAAGATGTGGTTGAAAAAGGTGCAGACCTGAAATTCAGCATGGCAGTTGAATTAATGCCGGACTTTGAGCTGCCCGACTTTGCTGAGATTGAACTGGCAAAGCCGGTTGCGCCGGTCCAAGACTCTCAAATCGATGAGGCGCTTGAGCGGATCGCACAACAAAACCAAAGTTTCACACCGCGTGACGAAGGGGCAAAAGCCGAAGACGGCGATGCGCTGACGGTCGATTTTAAAGGAACGATTGACGGCGAAGCCTTTGAAGGCGGGGAAGCTGAAGACATTCAAATTGTTCTTGGCAAGGGACAGTTCATTCCCGGCTTTGAGGAACAATTGGTTGGGGCGAAAGTCGGTGACAATAAGACGGTCAAAGTGACTTTTCCTGAAGATTATGGCGCCGAAAACCTAGCGGGTAAGGACGCCGAGTTTGACGTCGACGTAAAGATCGTGAGCGCGCCGGACGATGCGGCAATGGACGATGAATTCGCCAAGAAGCTGGGTCTTGATAGTCTCGACAAGCTCAAAGAGGCTCTCAGCGAGCAGATTGAGCGCGAACACCAGCAGCTCTCCCGCGCGCGTCTCAAACGGAATCTCTTGGATAAGCTGGACGAGCTGCACAGCTTTGACTTGCCGAAAGGCATGGTCGATGCTGAGTTCAATCAGATCTGGTCTCAATTCGAGCAAAGCAAGGCGGCCGAGCAAGAGCCGGAAAGCCCGGAAGACGAAAAGCCAGAGGAAGAGCTCAAAGAGGAATATAAGGCGATTGCAGAACGCCGGGTCCGTCTTGGGTTGGTTCTGGCTGAAACCGGCCGCATCAACAACATCAATGTCGCTCAAGAGGAATTGAACCGGGCTATTGCCGAACAGGCTCGCCAGTTCCCGGGCCAAGAGCAGCAGATTTTTGAGTTTTATTCCAAGTCACCTGAGGCTTTGGCCCAGATGCGTGCGCCGTTGTTCGAGGACAAAGTCGTTGATTTTATTGTAGAATTGGCAAAGATCACCGACGAGGAAGTGTCGCGGGAAGACCTTCTGAAGGAACCCGAAGACGAAGAATAGACCGAATTGCAATCTACCCCTGTGCGGGGGGCACCAATCGGATTAAGCTGCCGAATCGTTTTTCCGGCAGGTCCGGCCAGATTTCGTTATGGCAGATTTCGTTATGGCAGGCGTCTGTCGGCCCGCTTGGTGCGTATACTGTGACTTTCGGTCTGCAAATCTATGCTTTTTTAAGCGTCCGGCGTCACAATATATGTTGTTAGAAAATTAGGTCAGGACCCCCGTCATGCACGACCCGCAAGAAATTTACATGAATACGCTCGTCCCGATGGTCGTTGAGCAAACGAACCGGGGGGAGCGGGCAATGGATCTGTATTCGCGCCTGCTTAAAGAGCGGATCATTTTCGTCAGTGGTCCCGTGAATGACGTGATGTCAACTTTGATCACCGCGCAGTTGTTGCTGTTGGAATCTGAAAACCCCAAAAAAGAGATCGCCATGTACATCAACTCGCCTGGCGGTGTGGTGACTTCCGGGCTGGCGATCTACGACACGATGCAATATATCCGCCCACCTGTATCGACCCTTTGTGTTGGACAGGCCGCCTCAATGGGCTCGCTGCTGCTTGCTGCTGGTGAAAAGGGGTTAAGGGCAGCTTTGCCTAATGCCCGGATCATGGTGCACCAGCCTTCGGGCGCCTTTCAGGGGCAAGCCGCGGATATTGAGCGCCACGCACGCGATATTCTTGCGATTAAGGATCGGTTAAATCGAATTTACGTTAAGCATACCGGTCAGCCTATTGAAATCGTTGAAGAAACGCTGGATCGCGATAGCTTTATGACCGCGTCGGAGGCGAAGGAATTCGGCATCGTCGACAATGTGGTCGAATCACGTAACATCGCAGGCTCAGACGACGAGCAGGGAGCTTAAACAAATCTTGATCGATTGGGGCGTATTGTGGCCCTATAAATCAAGGCTAAAGTACAGGCCGACCTAACAAGCGCCGGAGCTTTCTGTTCCGGAAACGGATCTACTCCCAATATCTGGTTTGGATGCGTGCTGTGTAGTAGGCTGGACGAGTCAGCAAAGACCGGGGAGAGCGTATGAGCAAAGTGAGTGGCGGCGATTCGAAGAACACGCTCTACTGTTCCTTTTGCGGGAAAAGTCAGCACGAAGTGCGCAAGCTAATTGCTGGTCCGACCGTATTCATTTGCGATGAATGCGTCGAACTGTGCATGGAGATCATTCGCGAAGAGAATAAGAGCTCACTGGTCAAATCGCGTGATGGCGTTCCAACGCCTGAAGAGATTTGCCGGGTCCTGGATGACTATGTCATCGGGCAACTCCACGCGAAACGTGTTCTTTCTGTTGCGGTTCACAATCACTACAAGCGGCTCAATCACACGTCCAAGAACAATGACGTGGAGTTGGCGAAATCCAATATTCTGCTCGTTGGTCCAACCGGTTGCGGCAAGACGTTGCTCGCACAGACCTTAGCACGCATTTTGGATGTGCCTTTTACAATGGCAGACGCCACCACGCTTACGGAAGCGGGGTATGTCGGTGAAGATGTCGAGAACATCATTCTGAAGCTGCTGCAATCGGCGGATTACAATGTCGAACGCGCACAGCGCGGTATCGTCTACATCGACGAAGTCGATAAAATCAGCCGCAAGTCTGACAATCCTTCCATCACACGTGATGTGTCGGGCGAGGGGGTCCAACAAGCGTTGCTGAAGATCATGGAAGGCACTGTTGCGAGCGTACCGCCACAAGGTGGCCGCAAACATCCGCAGCAAGAGTTCTTGCAGGTCGACACGACGAACATTCTGTTCATTTGCGGCGGCGCTTTTGCCGGGCTTGATAAAATCATCTCGGCGCGTGGCCGCGGAACATCGATCGGTTTCGGTGCAGATGTGCAGGCGATCGAAGACCGAGACACGGGCGAGGTGTTGAAAGAGGTTGAACCGGAAGATCTTCTGAAGTTCGGTTTGATTCCCGAATTTGTAGGCCGGCTTCCTGTTATCGCCACACTGGAAAATCTGAACGAAGATGCGTTGGTTGAAATCCTGACGCGTCCGAAGAATGCGTTGGTCAAGCAGTATCAACGCCTGTTCGAGATGGAGACGACCAACCTTACCTTCTCCGATGAGGCTTTGCGGGCCGTGGCACGTAAGGCGATCGCACGTAAGACTGGGGCGCGCGGGCTGCGCTCGATCTTGGAATCGATACTTCTCGACACCATGTATAAGCTTCCAGATCTGGACGGCGTGGAAGAAGTGGTAATCAACAGCGGCGAAGTTGTCGAAGGCCGCTCCCAGCCGCTCTACATCTTTGCAGACCGACACGACGACGTCGAAAACAGCGCATAGTTGTTTTTCAGGTAACAAGTGCCATCTATGGGGGCTGGTGATTTTTCGCCCCCTTGACGATCGCCGGTCCTACCGCCACTTAGAGTGACTGGGCAGGGGCCTTATTCGTTATCGGTTACCAAACCTTATTTTGGCATCATGGGTGCCGATCGAATCACGATAGGAACGGAGCATGGATACCAACGATACGACCACACGTGATGATGTACCAACGCCCTCGGGTTCGGGGGTTTATCCGGTTCTTCCGCTCCGCGATATTGTCGTTTTCCCGCATATGATCGTGCCGCTTTTCGTGGGCCGTGACAAATCTGTTCGAGCATTGGAAGACGTCATGCTCGACGACAAACAAATCCTGCTGGTCGCGCAAAAGAACGCGGCGGATGACAATCCGTCGACGGATGATATCTACGAAACCGGTACCATCGCTTCGGTCTTGCAATTGTTGAAGTTGCCGGATCAAACCGTGAAGGTTCTGGTCGAGGGCGGTGCGCGTGCCAAGATCACGTCCTTCACCGACAATGAAGAGTTCTTTCAAGCACACGCCGAAGTGATTGAAGAAGATCACGGCACTGAAAAAGAACTTGAAGCGCTTTGCCGCTCCGTCATCACTCAGTTTGAGCAATACGTAAAACTCAACAAGAAAATTCCGCCTGAAGTTTTGGTCTCGATCAATCAGATCGACGACCCGTCCAAGCTCGCCGACACGGTGGCTTCGCACTTGGCGATCAAGATTCCTGAAAAGCAGGACTTGCTCGAAATCTCAAGCGTGACGCAACGCCTTGAAAAAGTCTTCTCCTTCATGGAAGGCGAGATCAGCGTTCTGCATGTTGAAAAGAAGATTCGCAGCCGGGTTAAGCGTCAAATGGAAAAGACGCAACGCGAATACTATTTGAACGAACAGTTGAAGGCGATCCAGAAAGAGCTGGGCGAAACCGAAGACGGTCGCGACGAGCTGGCTGAACTGGAAGACCGCATCAACAAAACCAAGCTGTCGAAAGAGGCCAACGAAAAGGCGCATGCCGAACTGAAAAAGCTGCGCCAGATGAGCCCGATGTCGGCGGAAGCCACAGTCGTGCGCAACTATCTCGATTGGTTGCTGTCGATCCCATGGGGCAAGAAAGGCCGCATCAAGAAAGACATTTTGGAAGCCGAGAACATTCTCAACGAAGATCACTATGGTCTAGAGAAAGTCAAAGAACGGATCCTCGAATATCTTGCCGTTCAGCAGCGCGCCAAAAAGCTGAAGGGACCGATCTTGTGTCTTGTCGGCCCTCCGGGCGTTGGTAAAACGTCTTTGGGCAAATCGATCGCGCGCTGCACGGGGCGTGACTTTGTACGCATGTCGCTTGGTGGCGTGCGGGACGAGGCTGAAATCCGTGGTCATCGCAGAACCTATATCGGGTCGATGCCGGGCAAGATCATTCAATCGATGAAGAAGGCGAAGAGTTCCAATCCGCTGTTCTTGCTCGATGAGATTGACAAGATGGGCGCCGACTTCAGAGGTGACCCTTCGTCCGCGTTGTTGGAGGTTCTGGATCCGGAGCAAAATGGTACGTTTGCTGACCATTATTTGGAAGTGGACTACGACCTTTCGAACGTGATGTTTGTGACCACGGCCAATACATTGCGCATGCCGCAACCGTTGATGGACCGTATGGAGATCATCCGTATTCCGGGGTACACGGAAGACGAAAAGGTCGAAATTGCGAAACGCCATTTGATCCGCAAGCAGGTCGAAGCTCATGGCTTGAAGGAAAAAGAATGGACGATCTCGGACGACGCGTTGCGTGATCTTATTCGGTATTACACGCGGGAAGCCGGTGTACGTAATCTCGAGCGGGAAATTGCAAACCTGACCCGTAAGGCGGTCAAAGAGATTGTAACCGGTAAGGAAAAAACCATCGAGGTTACACCCGAAAATCTAGGTGACTTTGCGGGCATCCGCCGGCACAGATTCGGCGAAGCCGATACCGAGGATCAGGTCGGTGTGGTAACCGGATTGGCCTGGACCGAGGTTGGTGGAGATATTCTCGCGATCGAAGGGGTTATGTTGCCGGGTAAAGGCCGCATGACCACGACGGGTAAACTGGGCGACGTGATGAAGGAGTCGATCGACGCGGCCCGTTCTTATGTCCGCTCGAAAAGTGTCGATTTCGGCATTGAGCCGCCCTTGTTCGATCGGAAGGACATCCACGTCCACGTGCCTGAAGGCGCGACGCCGAAGGACGGCCCGTCTGCGGGTGTCGCCATGGTAACGGCCATTGTGTCGGTACTTACAGGCATTCCCGTTCATCGCGACGTTGCCATGACCGGCGAGGTCACGTTGCGTGGCCGTGTGCTGCCGATCGGTGGATTGAAAGAAAAGCTGTTGGCGGCTTTGCGTGGCGGACTTAAGACGGTCCTGATACCGCAAGAGAATGAAAAGGATCTCGCGGACATTCCGGACAATGTCAAAGATGCGTTGACGATCATTCCGGTGGCCAGTGTCGAAGATGTGCTGAAACACGCGCTGACAAAACCGCTCGTGCCGATTGAATGGGACGAGGACGCTGTTGCGCCGGTTGACGAAGCAGGTCTTTCGCAAAGCGTTAAAGAATCTGGCGCTTCGGTCGCGCACTAGATCAAATCGTCACAAGAAGTTCAGAACGCATCATCTGTATACAGATGATGCGTTTTTTATTTGTCGTTCTTGCGTCGATGCGAATCACTTTAGGGCGGTGAACTTGGGTGATTCGTTGAAAATCGCGACAAAAGCGGCGGAAAATGTAGGGTTTTTTCTTTGACCGCGTCCGACGGGTATGTCTAATATCCCCAGATCAAGATTCGGCATTTGTCCTGAAAGATGAGGGCACTAACGTGAACAAAAATGAATTGATTGAGAAAGTCGCCGAAATTTCCGACTTGGCGAAAAGCGATGCAACGAAAGCTGTTGAAGGTGTTTTTGATGCCATCACAACTGCGTTGCAGGGCGGAGACGAAGTTCGATTGGTTGGCTTTGGGACATTTTCTGTTACCCAGCGTCGAGCGAGCGAAGGTCGGAATCCTCGAACCGGTGAGAAGATTCAAATCCCCGCTTCGAAGCAACCGAAGTTCAAAGCCGGTAAGCAGCTTAAAGAGTCTGTAAACTGATTTGACGGGCACATTGGGGCGCCGGCATTGTTCGGTGACCTCGGTTGTCCGCCCGGATCATTTTAAGAAGCCGGCATTTAGACCAGGTCTTTGATCAGGTCTTTACGTATTCCCGCTTAAATGACTGACCGATATTTGGCGCGCATGCCAGGATTGCATCTGCGCCGGTATTGACGTACGACTAGGCGGCATTAAGGGCGATTAGCTCAGCTGGAAGAGCACCTCGTTTACACCGAGGGGGTCGGCGGTTCGAGCCCGTCATCGCCCACCATTGATGTTCATCCAACTCGGCAGGTCAGGTGATAGCCAGAACGGCTTTCAGGCGGTCTGTTTGGAATTTGGACATACTTGTTGACTAGACTGTTGAGCGTCTTTGCTTGACTAAGATCGGGGCGTGTCATACATGACGCGTCTCTTTGACCCTTAAGCCCTGGCATAACGACGTCAGGTGCTATTCGGGGGTGTAGCTCAGTTGGTTAGAGCGCCGGCCTGTCACGCCGGAGGCCGCGGGTTCGAGTCCCGTCACTCCCGCCATTCTTTGGTTCGCTTCTTCAAAAATACCCCATAGGAAAAGACGTGCCTCAGGTCCGGTTGCTATTGAGGCCGGTGTCTGTCTCGATATACTCCGCCGTGTGATTCTATGAGGCATTCTGACACCTCTTTGGCCAGATAATATGGCGTCATCAGAATTCATATGTTAGGGGACGCTGCTGCCAATATGGCCTTGAGGGCTCCGCGCGCCGTTTGGACCATTTTCGGAGAAGAGCGGATTTTTAAGGCAGCGTTCTGAACTCATGACCGGCACACACTGTGTGCAGAGCAACCAAAATGAACGAACTACTGATTGATTACCTACCCATCGTCGTTTTTCTTGGGCTGGCGGGAGCATTTGGTCTGATTCTAATGTTGTCGGCTTTGGTCATTGCCGTACAAAAGCCGGATCCTGAAAAGCTCTCCGCCTATGAGTGTGGGTTTAACGCGTTCGATGATGCGCGGATGAAGTTCGATGTCCGGTTCTATCTGGTTGCCATTCTCTTCATCATCTTCGATCTAGAGGTCGCCTTTCTCTTTCCCTTTGCCGTCTCGTTAAAGGAAGTGGGTTTGTTCGGTTTTTGGTCGATGATGGTCTTCTTGGGCATTCTAACGATCGGTTTTGTCTATGAATGGAAAAAGGGAGCGCTGGAATGGGAGTAAGTACCAAACCGCAAGATCTTGCTCCCGCGTCGCCACAGGCTGCCGGCGGTAATGATCTGTTCTTCCAAGACCTGTCGAGCGAGCTGACGGACAAAGGGTTCCTGGTCACCAGTTTTGAGGATTTGGTGAATTGGTCCCGTACGGGATCTTTGATGTGGATGACCTTCGGCTTGGCGTGCTGCGCTGTCGAAATGATGCACACAAACATGCCGCGCTACGATCTGGAGCGGTTTGGCGTCGCGCCTAGGGCTTCTCCGCGACAATCCGATGTCATGATCGTGGCGGGAACGCTCACCAACAAGATGGCCCCGGCCTTGCGCAAGGTGTACGACCAAATGCCAGAGCCGCGCTATGTCATCTCAATGGGAAGCTGTGCAAACGGCGGCGGTTATTATCACTATTCTTATTCGGTGGTTCGGGGCTGCGACCGAATCGTGCCAGTAGACGTTTATGTGCCTGGTTGTCCCCCAACCGCGGAGGCACTGCTCTACGGCATTTTACTATTGCAACGAAAGATACGACGTACCGGGACTATTGAGCGGTAGTTTCGCCTCAAGAGTTTGTTTCTCAGATGAACGAACAAAATTTAAAAGAGTTGGGCGATCACGTTGGCGCTTCAATGGAGCAGGCGATTGTCGACTACGATATTGCTTTTGGCGAGCTGACGTTCAACGCCAAGGCGGACCAAATCGTCTCCTTGCTGAAATTTCTTCGAGACGATGGCACGTGCCGATTTTCGGTTTTGATCGATGTCTGCGGTGTGGACTATCCCGACCGGCCGAACCGGTTTGACATTGTCTATCACCTGCTCAGCATGCACCAAAATCAGCGCGTTCGCATAAAGATCGAGACAGATGAAGAAACGCCGGTGGCCAGCGTGGCCGAGGTTTATCCGTGCGCGGATTGGTTTGAACGCGAAATCTTCGACATGTATGGCGTCACGTTCTCTAATCACCCGGATTTGCGGCGTATCCTGACAGACTACGGCTTTGACGGTTATCCGTTGCGAAAAGACTTTCCGCTTACCGGTTATGTCGAAGTGCGCTACGACGAAGAGCAAAAGCGGGTGATTTATGAACCCGTCAAACTGACGCAAGAATTCCGCAGCTTCGATTTCATGAGCCCCTGGGAAGGGGCCAAATATGTTTTGCCCGGCGACGAAAAAGCCGAAGCAGAAGAAGAGGCCGCTGATGACAAAGCATAGCGGGGCATAGCGGGCGGCATCATGGCTGAAACGCAAATCAGAAACTTCAGTATCAATTTTGGGCCACAGCACCCGGCAGCACACGGTGTTCTGCGGCTTGTTTTGGAGTTGGATGGCGAGGTCGTAGAGCGGGTTGATCCGCATATTGGTCTGCTTCATCGGGGAACCGAAAAACTGATTGAGCAGAAGACCTATCTGCAGGCGTTGCCCTATTTCGACCGGCTCGACTATGTCGCGCCGATGAACCAAGAACACGCCTATTCAATGGCGGTAGAAAAACTGCTCGGCATTGAAGTCCCACGGCGGGGACAGTTCATCAGGGTGCTGTTCAGCGAGATCGGCCGTATTCTCAATCACCTGTTGAATGTCACCACGCAGGCGATGGATGTGGGGGCGCTGACACCGCCTTTGTGGGGATTTGAGGAACGCGAAAAGCTCGTCATCTTTTACGAGCGGGTTTGCGGCGCGCGTTTCCATGCGGCGTATGTGCGGCCCGGCGGTGTTCACCAGGATTTGCCCGAAGGGCTGCTGGATGACATTTACGCCTTTTGCGAAAACTTACCGTCGGTCCTGGATGACATTGAAGGTCTGTTGACCGATAACCGCATCTTCAAACAACGAAATGTGGATATTGCTGTGGTCAAGGCCGAGGACGCCTTGGCGCTGGGTTTTTCCGGATTGATGGTCCGCGGCTCCGGCATGGCGTGGGATTTGCGGCGCGCGCAACCCTATGAATGCTATTCAGAACTCGAATTCGACATACCGGTCGGCAAAAATGGCGATTGTTACGATCGCTATTTGTGCCGCGTTGAGGAAATGCGTCAAAGCGTGCGCATCATGAAGCAATGCATAGAGCGCATGCCCGATGGACCTGTCTCGTCGACAGATGGCAAAGTTGTGCCGCCCAAGCGCGGTGAAATGAAGCAGTCGATGGAAGCGCTGATCCATCACTTCAAGCTGTACACGGAAGGTTACCGCGTACCTGCTGGCGAGGTTTACGCCGCTGTGGAGGCGCCCAAGGGCGAGTTCGGGGTCTATCTGGTCTCAGATGGGTCAAACAAACCTTACCGGTGCAAAATCCGGGCGCCAGGATTTCCTCACCTTCAGGCGATGGACTTCCTTTGCAGGGGGCACATGTTGGCTGACGTCTCGGCCATTCTAGGGTCGCTGGATATCGTTTTTGGGGAGGTCGACCGATGAGCGTTCGTCGCCTTGCGGCCGAACAGCCCGACAGTTTTGAGTTTTCGCAAGAAAACATCGAGTGGGCGCGCAAGCAGATTGCGAAATATCCGGAAGGGCGTGAAGCAAGCGCCATTATCCCGTTGCTTTGGCAAGCACAAAAACAAAATGGCGGTTGGTTGAGTGAACCCGCTATGCGCTACATCGCGGACATGCTGAACGTGGCCTACATACGTGCCTATGAAGTCGCCACTTTTTACACCATGTTTAACCTGGCACCGGTCGGTAAACATCTTGTGCAGGTGTGCACGACGACACCGTGCTGGTTACGCGGGTCGGATGACGTCGTCGCGGTCTGCAAACGGCGCATCCATGAGAAACAACAAACAGTCTCGGCAGACGGCACATTTTCTTGGATGGAAGTGGAATGTCTGGGGGCGTGTGTGAATGCGCCTATTGTGCAGGTCGGGGACGATTTCTATGAAGACTTGGACGCCAAATCGACAGAGCAATTGCTCGACAATCTTGCCGCCGGGAACGAGCCCAAGACAGGATCTCAAATAGGCCGTCAGACATCGGCGCCTGAAGGCGGCCCAACAACCTTGACCGAGATCGGCTAGCGGAGAAGGAACAGATCATGCTTGCCGACAAAGACCGCATTTTCACAAATCTCTACGGGATCCATGATTGGCGCTTGGAAGCTGCCAAGAAAAGGGGCGCGTGGGATGGCACCAAAGATCTGATCGCGTTAGGGCGCGATAAAATCATTGAAGAGATGAAAGAGTCAGGGCTTCGCGGAAGGGGCGGTGCCGGATTCCCAACGGGCCTCAAATGGTCCTTCATGCCGAAAGAGTCGGACGGCCGACCGCATTACTTAGTGGTGAATGCCGACGAGTCAGAGCCAGGCACCTGTAAAGACCGCGATATCATGCGGCACGATCCGCAAACCTTGATTGAAGGCTGTTTGATCGCGGGCTTCGCGATGGGGGCGCATGCCGCCTACATCTATGTCCGTGGTGAGTTTATTCGTGAGCGCGAACAACTTCAGGCCGCGATCGACGAAGCCTACGACGCGGGACTTTTGGGAGCGAACGCCGCCCAGTCTGGTTGGGACTTTGACGTCTATGTGCACCACGGCGCCGGGGCCTACATTTGCGGGGAAGAAACGGCGCTTCTGGAAAGCCTAGAAGGCAAGAAAGGTCAGCCGCGACTCAAGCCCCCGTTTCCGGCGAATGTGGGGCTCTACGGTTGTCCGACGACGGTCAACAATGTGGAATCGATTGCGGTAGCGCCGACCATATTGCGGCGGGGTGCGAGCTGGTTTTCCGGTTTGGGGCGCCCAAACAACACCGGGACAAAGGTCTTTTGTATTTCCGGTCACGTGAACAAGCCGTGCAATGTTGAAGAAGAAATGGGCATCCCGCTCAAAGAGCTGATCGATAAGCATGCCGGCGGTGTGCGCGGTGGCTGGGACAATTTGAAAGCCATCATTCCGGGTGGGTCATCGGTTCCGATGATTCCAAAATCCATTTGCGATACCGTCTTGATGGATTTTGACTCGCTCAAGGATGTGCAGTCCGGTCTCGGCACCGCGGCCGTGATCGTGATGGATAAGTCTACGGACCTAATCAAGGCGATCGCACGATTGGCTTACTTCTATAAGCACGAAAGTTGCGGTCAGTGCACACCGTGCCGTGAAGGCACCGGGTGGATGTGGCGTGTCTTGGAACGCATGGTGAAGGGGCAGGCGGAGCCCGAAGAGATTGACTTGCTGTTGGAAGTATCAACCCAGGTTGAAGGTCACACCATTTGTGCGTTAGGCGATGCTGCGGCCTGGCCCGTCCAGGGTCTCATCCGCCACTTCCGGCACGAGATTGAAGAAAGAATTGCGCAGAACAGGGGCGGGCAACATCCCGTGGCGGCGGAGTAAACGATGCCAAAGCTTGAGATCAACGGGCAAGAAGTTGAAGTCGAGGCGGGCCTGACCCTTCTTCAGGCCTGCGAAGTTGCCGGCGCTGAAATCCCGCGTTTCTGTTTTCACGAACGTCTGTCCATCGCCGGCAATTGCCGCATGTGTCTCGTCGAAGTCGAAAAGTCGCCAAAGCCGGTCGCGTCCTGCGCCATGCCGGTGGCCGATGGAATGGTCGTGCGCACGGATACTGCGCTTGTCAAAAAAGCCCGTGAAGGCGTGATGGAGTTCTTGCTCATCAATCACCCGCTTGATTGTCCGATTTGCGATCAGGGCGGTGAATGCGATTTGCAAGACCAGGCCATGGCTTACGGCATTGATCGTAAACGCTTCGAAGAGAACAAGCGTGCGGTTGACGACAAGAATATGGGGCCGTTGATCAACACGATCATGACCCGGTGTATTCACTGCACAAGGTGTGTTCGCTTCTCAACCGAAGTCGCTGGTGTCGAAGATTTGGGTGCCATTGGCCGTGGCGAAGATATGGAAATCACGACCTATCTCGAACAGGCGGTCGACTCCGAACTGTCAGGCAATGTGATTGATCTTTGCCCCGTTGGCGCGCTGACGTCGAAACCTTATTCCTTCACGGCCCGGTCATGGGAATTGCGTAAGACGGAATCGATCGATGTGATGGACGCTGTTGGCTCGAATATTCGCGTCGATGCCCGGGGGCGCCAGGTGATGCGGGTGCTGCCGCGCCTTAACGAAGACGTCAACGAAGAATGGATTTCTGACAAGACGCGCTTTGCCTGTGATGGTTTACAATCACAGCGCTTGGATACGCCTTATGTTCGTCGCGGCGGCAAGCTTGAGCCTGCGACTTGGGACGAAGCCTTTGCGGCGATTAAGGAACGGCTTGATGTTGCCGGCCCCCAAAAGTCTGCCGCGCTGGTCGGGGATCTGGCGTGTACGGAATCGATTAAGGCCCTCAAAGATCTGTGGCAATCGATTGGAAGCCCGCACATGGACTGCCGGATCGACGGCGCGAAAGTCACAGGCGATGTGCGCGGCAGTTACCTGTTCAATTCGACGATAGCCGGCATTGATGAGGCCGACGCTTTGCTTTTGATCGGCACAAACCCAAGATGGGAAGCGCCTATCATTAACGCCCGCATCCGCAGCCGTTATCGGGCCGGTAATTTTCCGATCGCCAACATCGGACCGACCCTCGATTTAACCTATCCGGTTCAGGGATTGGGCGCAGGTGCGCAGACGCTATTTGATCTGCTCGACGGTGGGCATTCGTTCATTGACGCCCTTAAGCAAGCGAAAAGGCCGATGATCATCGTCGGGGCGGGAGCCTTGGCAGGTGATGCGGGAGAAATGTTGTTGGCCGCAGCCATCAGTCTTGCAGAGCAAGTTGGCGCGTTCACAGAGGAGTGGAATGGTTTCAATGTGCTTCAGTCGGCAGCGTCCCGTGTTGCCGCTCTGGATCTCGGTTTCACGCCATCGGCCGGTGGCAAAGATACGGCGCAAATATTAGAAGGCGCCCAATCCGGCGACATTGAATTTGTCTACCTCTTGTCGGGGGATGAATTGGAATGGGGGCCGCGCGGCGGCGGGCTTCTGGGCGACGCGTTCGTTGTCTACCAAGGCAGTCATGGTGACCGAGGCGCGCATCGGGCAGATGTCATCTTGCCGGGGGCCGCTTACACCGAAAAAGACGCGCTTTGGGTCAATACCGAAGGGCGTGTTCAAGCCGGGCAGCGCGCCGTGTTTCCGCCAGGAGATGCGCGAGACGACTGGACGATCATTCGTGCGCTCTCGGACGTGCTGGGCAAACGTCTACCCTATGATGCACTGGCACAACTTCGCACCGCGCTGATTCAACAAGCCCCTCATTTTGGTGAAATCGATGCGATTTCTGCGGCAAATGTCGAAGACATCAAGCGCCTGGGGGATTCCTCCAAAAGAACGCATGCGGGCGAAGGGTTTGTGCTGCCGATTTCCAATTTCTATCTAAGCAACCCCATTGCGCGGGCAAGTAAGACAATGGCCGAATGCAGCGCGTTGTTCGTAACCAACGAGACCAAACAGGCGACAGGTACCCATGGCTGATTGGCAAGTTCTCTGGACGGACTATGGCTGGCCGCTGACCATCATTGTCGGCCAATCCTTGGCGCTGATATTGGCGTTGCTTGTTAGTCTTGCTTTCTTGATGCTTGCTGACCGTAAAATCTGGGCGGCCGTTCAATTGCGTCGTGGACCGAATGTTGTTGGCGCTTTCGGCTTGCTTCAGTCTTTTGCTGATCTTTTTAAGTTGGTCTTCAAGGAAGTCGTTATTCCTGCTGGGGCGAACAAAGCAGTGTTTCTGCTTGCGCCATTGGTGACATTTACGCTTGCCTTAGCGTCATGGGTGGTTATTCCAGTCGCTGACGGCTGGGTCGTCGCCGATATCAATGTGGGCATTCTCTATATCTTCGCGATTTCGTCGCTCGGCGTGTATGGCGTCATCATGGGAGGATGGGCGTCGAACTCGAAATATCCTTTCTTGGGCAGTTTGCGATCCGCAGCCCAGATGGTTTCCTACGAAGTTTCGATCGGGTTTGTCATCGTTACCGTGCTGATGGTCGCGGGTACGCTAAACCTTTCAGGTATCATCGAGGCGCAAAGAGGTGACCTTGGCTTTCTGAACTGGTACTGGCTGCCCCTGTTCCCCATGTTCGTGGTCTTTTTCATTTCGGCCTTGGCAGAGACAAATCGCCCGCCCTTTGATTTGCCCGAGGCTGAGTCGGAGTTGGTTGCTGGCTATCAGGTCGAATATTCGTCGACCCCGTTCTTGCTCTTTATGATCGGCGAATTGATCAGCATCACGTTGATGTGCGCGCTGACCACAATTCTATTCCTTGGTGGATGGTTACCGCCCTTCAATTTCGCGCCCTTTACCTGGGTGCCGGGGCTGGTTTGGTTTGTGCTTAAAGTTCTGTCCGTGTTTTTCATGTTTGCCATGGTCAAAGCGATGGTGCCGCGCTATCGCTACGACCAATTGATGCGACTCGGATGGAAAGTGTTTTTGCCATTGTCATTGGCATGGGTAGTTGTTACGGCAGGGTTTTTGGTCGCCTTTGATATGGCACCTTAGGCACCTGGATTTTCGAAAGGCATTTGGCCGGTGGGATCTCTTTATCGCGCAGCTTGGTCTCTCTTCTTATGGGAGTTTGTGAAGGCCTTCGCCCTGGCCATGCGCTATTTCTTCAAGCCAAAAGCGACAATCAACTATCCTTTTGAAAAGGGACCGCTCAGCCCACGTTTTCGCGGCGAACATGCCCTACGCCGATACCCGAATGGGGAAGAGCGATGCATTGCCTGCAAACTTTGCGAAGCCATTTGCCCGGCGCAAGCGATCACAATCGAGGCAGAGCCGCGTGCAGACGGTAGCCGCCGTACAACGCGCTATGACATTGACATGGTGAAGTGCATCTATTGCGGATTTTGCCAAGAAGCGTGCCCTGTAGATGCAATTGTCGAAGGGCCGAATTTTGAGTTTGCGACTGAGACACGAGAAGAACTTTTGTACGATAAGGACAAGCTCCTTGCTAACGGTGACCGTTGGGAACGCGAGATCGCCAGAAACTTGGAACTAGACGCGCCTTATCGATAGAAAACACGAACGAGAGAGACACCGGTTGCGAGGTTCTCATCGCAATCGACCAATTAACCCACCGAACTGTTCTGCGTAAAAAACACTGAGATCGGGGCAAGGGGGCCTCAACATGTTTCTATCGGCAATCGCTTTTTATGTTTTTGCCGCCGTCGCTATTGGCGCCGGGGTCATGGTTATCTCTGCGCGGAACCCGGTGCATTCAGTTCTGTTCCTTATTCTGGCGTTCTTTAACTCCGCCGGCCTATTCATTCTCATGGGCGCGGAACTTTTGGCGATGACACTGGTCATCGTTTATGTGGGCGCAGTCGCTGTTCTTTTCCTTTTTGTTGTGATGATGCTCGATATCAACTTTGTCGAACTGCGTCAGGGATTTCTAAGTTATTTGCCCATCGGCGCGACGATCGGGTTGGTCATGCTGGCTCAGTTGATCTTTATCTTGTCGGTTTGGCAGTTTGCGGGCGGCGCTGACGAAGTCAAAGCGGTGCCGATTGCGGCAGCGTCGGACATCACCAATGCTGAGGCATTGGGGCAGGTCATCTACACAAAATATGTCTACTACTTCCAGGCGGCCGGCATGGTGCTGCTGGTCGCGATGATTGGTGCCATCGTGCTGACCCTGCGTCACCGTGAAGGGGTAAAACGCCAGAACATTGGTCAGCAAGTGGCACGCACCCGTGAAGATGCCGTTGAATTGAAAGACGTTAAGCCGGGGCAGGGACTTTAGGTCATGGAAATCGGACTTTCACACTATCTTACAGTCGCCGCCATCCTGTTTACGCTGGGAATTTTCGGCATCTTCCTCAATCAGAAAAACGTCATCATCATCTTGATGTCGATTGAGTTGATGTTGCTTGCCGTGAATATCAATTTGGTTGCGTTCTCGACGCATCTCGGCGATTTGGTCGGGCAGGTGTTCGCTCTCTTTGTTCTTACGGTCGCAGCCGCGGAAGCGGCGATTGGGCTTGCGATCCTCGTCGTCTATTTCCGAAATCGTGGAACGATTGCGGTTGAAGACATCAATCTGATGAAAGGCTAGGGGGCGCCACGCGATGTACACCGCGATCGTATTTTTGCCTCTGCTTGGCAGCCTGATCGCCGGCCTGTTTGGCCGGTTTATCGGCGCCCGTGCAAGTGAAGTTGTCACAACTGGGTTTTTGCTGACGTCTGCAGCGCTTTCGATCTACGCCTTTTTTGATGTGGGCATTGCGGGCAACGCAACAAAAGTTCCGTTGTTCACTTGGATTAATGCCGGCGATTTTGAAGTCGTTTGGAGTCTGAGGATCGACACGCTGACGGCGGTGATGCTGGTCGTGGTCACGTCCGTATCGGCCTTAGTGCACCTTTATTCGATTGGCTATATGAGCCACGATCCGCACCGGCCCCGGTTCTTTTCTTATCTGTCGCTCTTCACCTTTGCGATGTTGATGTTGGTAACGTCCGACAACTTCATGCAGATGTTCTTTGGCTGGGAAGGAGTTGGACTGGCGTCTTACTTGCTGATCGGCTTTTGGTACAAAAAGCCGTCGGCGAATGCAGCGGCGATAAAGGCGTTTGTCGTCAACCGGGTCGGTGACTTTGGTTTCGCGCTCGGCATCATGGCAATATTCCTGGTCTTTGGAACCGTTGATTTTGATGCGGTCTTCCACGCCTCTGAAGCCGAAGCCGGAAAGACATTCGAGTTCCTCGGCTACCAACTCGACATCATGACGACCATATGTCTGCTCCTGTTTATGGGGGCGATGGGTAAGTCGGCTCAATTCTTCCTGCACACCTGGCTGCCCGACGCGATGGAAGGCCCAACGCCCGTGTCGGCCCTGATCCATGCAGCAACGATGGTGACCGCGGGTGTCTTCCTGGTATGCCGCGCCTCGCCGATGTTTGAACAAGCGCCGTTTGCGTTGGAAGTTGTGACTGTCATTGGCGCTACGACTGCCTTCTTTGCGGCCACCGTGGGGCTGTTTCAGAACGACATCAAACGCGTCATCGCTTATTCAACCTGCAGCCAGCTTGGTTACATGTTCTTTGCCGCGGGCGTTTCGGCCTATGGCGTCGCCATGTTCCACCTTTTCACCCACGCCTTCTTCAAGGCGCTCTTGTTCCTTTGCGCGGGTTCCGTCATCCACGCTATGTCGGACGAACAGGACATGCGCCACATGGGCGGTCTGGCCATGAAGATCCCGTTGACCACCATCGCGATGTTCATCGGGACTTTGTCGATTACGGGCGTTGGCATCCCCGGTATCGCATGGCTTGGCTTTGCCGGATTTGTCTCCAAGGATGCCGTTATCGAATACGCCTATTTGGCGCATACCGACGTGGGCATGTATGCCTTTGTGATTGGGTTGGTCGCTGCGGCAATGACATCGTTCTATTCCTGGCGCCTGATGTTCATGACGTTCTTTGGAAAGACGCGCGCAAGCAACAAAGTGTTCGATCATGTGCATGAATCACCGGCGGTGATGCTGATCCCGCTCGCCTTGCTGTCCATGGGTGCAATCTTCGCCGGTACGTTCTTCTATTCCTTGTTCATTGGCGATCAGAAACAAACATTCTGGAACGACTCGATCTATGTCAGCGGTGCACATGGACCGGTGGAGGCGGGGAGTGGGGCGCATGGTGCTGCGCCACACGATGACAGCCATGCAGACGATCATGCGGCCCCGGCCGATGAGGCTCATGGAACTGCAGATACGCATGGCGCTGCTGATGACACCCATGGTGCTGCGCACGATGATGCTCATGGCGATAGCCATGGCGGACATCATGTGCCGACTTGGGTCCTGTGGTCGCCGTTCATCGCCATGCTGACGGGTCTCGGTATTGCTTGGTACTTCTATATTCAGAACCCGGAGCTTCCTGCAAAATTGGCTGCTCGCCGGAATCCGATTTACCTGTTCTTCTACAACAAGTGGTATTTCGACGAGCTGTACGATTTCATTTTTGTACGGCCGGCGCGCTGGCTTGGGCGTGTCTTCTGGAAGCAGGGTGATGGGTGGTTCATCGACGGCTTTGGACCCAATGGGGTTGCTGCGCGGGTGTTGGACACGTCGCGTATCGCCGTGCTGCTGCAGAGCGGCTACGTGTACCACTATGCGTTCGCCATGTTGATTGGTGTGGCCCTGCTGATCTCCTACTTTACATTCGGATTTGAGGGGCTGACCCCATGATGTTCGGTGACTACATACTTTCGGTCATCACGTTTGCCCCCATTGTTGGCGCGATCCTCATCATGTTGTTCGCGCGGGGCAGTGACGAGATTGCTCAGCGCAACGCGCACAATGTGGCTTTCTTCACGACCGTCGTGACGTTCTTGGTCTCGCTGACCATTTGGTACCAGTTCGACTTCACCACCGCAGAATTCCAATTTGTTCAGAAGGCGGAATGGCTGGGCGGCAACATCAATTACCATATGGGTGTTGATGGCATCTCGATGTTGTTCGTTATCTTAACGACGTTCTTGATGCCGTTCTGCATTCTCGCCAGCCGAGAGGCGATCAAAGACCGCGTGCGCGAATACATGATCGCGTTCCTTCTTCTTGAGACCTTTATGGTCGGCGTTTTCTGCTCGCTCGATTTGGTTTTGTTCTATCTGTTCTTTGAAGGCGGATTGATCCCGATGTTCTTGATCATCGGGGTATGGGGCGGGCCTAATCGCGTCTATGCGACGTTTAAGTTCTTCCTGTACACGCTGCTCGGTTCCGTTCTGATGCTTCTGGCCATCATGGCCATGTATTGGAATGCCGGTACAACCGATATCCCAACACTGCTGGCCCATGATTTCCCTGTGAGCATGCAATATTGGTTGTGGCTGGCCTTCTTCGCTTCATTTGCCGTCAAGATGCCGATGTGGCCGGTTCACACATGGCTGCCGGACGCCCACGTTGAGGCGCCAACGGCCGGGTCGGTCATCCTTGCGGGTATACTGTTGAAGATGGGTGGCTATGGGTTCTTGCGTTTCTCGCTCCCCATGTTCCCGGTTGCCAGCGTTGAGTTTGCGCCGCTGATTTTTGTCTTGAGCGTTGTTGCGATCATCTACACGTCGTTGGTGGCGCTCGCGCAAGAAGATATGAAGAAGCTCATTGCGTACTCGTCCGTCGCTCATATGGGCTTTGTGACCATGGGCATCTTTACGTTGACAGAGCAGGGGGTGCATGGCGGCGTGGTCCAGATGCTGAGCCACGGCATTGTATCCGGCGCGCTGTTTTTGTGTGTTGGCGTCGTCTATGACCGCATGCACACCCGCGAAATCGCCGCCTATGGCGGGTTGGTCAACCGAATGCCGCTTTATGCGTTTGCCTTCATGGTCTTCACATTGGCGAATGTGGGGCTGCCGGGGACAAGTGGATTTGTCGGTGAGTTCTTGACGCTTGTGGGCGCCTTCAAAGCGAACACCTGGGTCGCGTTCTTTGCCACGACGGGCGTCATCCTCAGCGCAGCCTATGCGCTTTACCTATACCGCAATGTTGTCTTTGGTGAACTGACAAAGCCGGCTCTTAAGGAAATCAAGGATCTGACACCGCGCGAGATCGCTATTTTGGTGCCGTTGATCTTGGTTACCATCTTCTTTGGCTTCTACCCGGCGCCGGTTTTCGATGTCACGACCGTTTCGATCGAAAACCTTCTTGAACAACATCGCCTTTCCATTCAGGCGGCGGAAACAAAGTTGATTGTGGCTCGATGAACATCGAGACCCAGATATTTGGTGAACACAATGCCTGAGGCCAGCCAACAGTTTGTCTCTAATGATCTGATCGTAGCGCTGCCTGAGATCACTCTAGCAGTTGGGGCGATGGCCCTTCTGATGCTTGGTGTTTTCCGGGGCGACAAATCAACCTCGTTGGTTACCGGATTGTCCGTGGCCCTGCTGGTGGTTTGTGCGGCCTTGGTCGTTGGTATGCGGGGCGGTATCGATACCGCCTTTGGCGGCGCGTTTATTGTCGATCCGTTCGCCCGCTTTATGAAAATGCTGGTTTTGGTTGGGTCTGGTTTCGCACTTGTTATGTCCCAACGTTTCATTGAAACGGAAAAGATAGGCCGGTTTGAATTTCCGATTCTGATCGTGCTGGCGACGCTCGGTATGCTGATGATGATCTCAGCGAATGACCTGATCGCGTTGTATATGGGCTTGGAGCTGCAGAGCCTTTCACTCTATGTGCTCGCGTCATTCAACCGGGACTCTCAGCGATCGACAGAGGCTGGCCTCAAATATTTCGTATTGGGCGCCTTGTCTTCAGGTTTGCTTCTCTATGGCGCGTCTTTGATCTACGGCTTTACAGGGACCACCACATTTGACGGCATCCAGTTGGTGATTTCCGAGACCACGCTGGAAGGCTCGCAGCGCCTTGGTCTTGTCTTCGGCCTTGTATTTTTGACCGCAGGCCTTGCCTTCAAGATTTCGGCCGTACCGTTCCACATGTGGACGCCCGACGTTTATGAAGGCTCGCCAACCCCAGTGACCGCTTTCTTTTCCGCTGCGCCTAAGATGGCCGCGATGGCCCTTTTCGTTCGTGTCTTGATCAGTCCATTCCCCGACATCACGGATCAATGGCAGCAGATCATTTTCTTCATTGCTCTGGCCTCCATGATATTGGGAGCCTTCGCTGCCATTGGACAGACCAACATCAAGCGTCTGATGGCCTACAGCTCCATCGGGCATATGGGCTTCGCGCTGGTCGGGTTGGCTGCAGGCACAGAAGAAGGTGTGCGCGGCGTGCTGATTTATCTCGCCGTTTATCTCGCGATGACCCTTGGAACCTTTGCTTGCATTCTGTCGATGCGCCGCAAAGAAGGCATGGTTGAGGAGATTGCGGATCTAGCTGGGCTGTCTCAGAATCAACCGGTGATGGCTGCCTGCCTCGCCACGCTGATGTTTTCGCTTGCCGGTATTCCGCCCCTCGCAGGATTCTTTGCCAAGTTTTATGTCTTTATGGCGGCAATCGAAGCTGGTCTTTATGCATTGGCCATCATGGGTGTGTTGGCCAGCGTGGTTGGCGCCTACTATTACATACGCATCATCAAGATCATGTATTTCGACGAACCGGCCTTGCCATTCCAGCAGCCCATGCCCCGCGAATACGGTGTTGTCCTCACGCTATCGACTCTTTTTGTGCTATTCTTTTCAGCGCCAATTGTTGCTGCATCGCTGATCGCAGCAGCAGAAAGTGCAGCAAGCGTGCTGCTCAAGTAGCGCGGAGAGACCTTTGACAGCCGATGACGCGACCCTCGTTCCGGCCGGACATCACCTGATCCATCTCGATGAGATTGACAGCACAAACGAAGAAGCCAAGCGGCAAGCGCGGGCGGGGATAACGCCGCCTGTTTGGTTTTGGGCTGATCAACAAAAGTCGGGCCGTGGCCGCCGCGGCCGCGCCTGGTTTTCTCCAAAAGGTAATCTTTACAGCACATTGCTGATTGACATCGGACGGCCGTTGGCGGAGAGCGCGCAAATGTCCTTTGTAACAGCCTTGGCGGTTTCAGACCTTGCAGCCGCTTGCGGTGGTCAGGAAGAAGTTGAACTGAAATGGCCCAACGATGTTTTGATCAAGGGGCAAAAGGTTGCCGGTATTCTGATCGAAACAGCCGTGCCGAACGATGCAAATGACAGTCCGTGGCTAGTGGTCGGAATTGGCGTAAATCTTATGCACGCGCCAACGGGCACGCCCTATCCCGCAACCTCTTTCCGCAATGCAGGATTGCAGTCTTCGTCCACAGCATCCGCCCTGAATGTTCTTTCCAACAGTCTGGCAGATTGGACGGAGCGCTGGCAGCAATATGGTTTTGACGTCATTCGCAATGCCTGGCTGGAGCGGGCGCGGGGGCTTGGCGAGCCTGTTACGGTGCGCTTGCCGGACGAGACGTTGGAAGGGCAGTTTGACGGACTGGATGCGCAGGGGGCGTTGCGCCTCAAACTGCCCACGGGCGGATTTCGCATTATCACCGCGGGCGAGGTATTCTTTACGTCCGAACAAGATCCAGGCTCGTAACCATGCTCTTAGCCATTGACGCTGGGAATACCAATACCGTTTTCGCCGTCTTGAAGGGTGACACGATGCGTGCGCAATGGCGCGCGTCGACAACCGACACAACGACGGCGGACGAACATGTGGTTTGGCTCAGGCAGCTCATGCACATGGAAGGATTGTCCACCGATGACATCGACGCGACTATCATCGCAAGCGTCGTTCCGCAATCATTGTTCAACCTGCGCAAACTTTGCCGAACCTATATGAAGAGTGAGCCGTTGGTTGTTGGCGAACCCGGCGTTGATTTGGGTCTAAAAGTCAATGTGGAACGCCCGCAGGAAGTCGGTGCCGATCGTATCGTTAATGCCGTTGCTGCGCACAAGACGTATGAAGGGGGCCTGATCGTTGTCGATTTCGGAACTGCCACAACCTTTGATGTTGTCGGCGCCGAAGGAAGTTATGAAGGGGGTGTCATTGCGCCAGGCGTTAACACGTCTCTTGAAGCGCTGCATATGGCAGCGGCCAAGCTTCCGAGAATAGCGGTCGCACAGCCGCAACGGGTGATAGGCGATGCGACGACGCCCGCAATGCAGTCGGGCACCTATTGGGGTTATGTAGGTCTGATCGAGGGATTGGTATCGCGGATAAAGTCAGAATACGGAAAGCCAATGACGGTTATTGCGACAGGGGGACTTGCAAATCTATTTCATAATGCGACCACTGCAATCGAGCATGTCGATCCTGATCTGACGATTCGAGGGCTTGCTCATATCTTCGAGCTGAACCAGCCGTCGCCTAGGGCGGGAAAGTCTTAGGCAAGAATGGCATCTTCGGAAAGTTTGGTTTTCTTGCCGCTTGGCGGTGCGGGCGAGATTGGGATGAACCTCAACCTTTATGGTTATGGTCCGCCTGAAAAGCGGCAATGGATCATGGTTGATTTGGGCGTGATGTTCGGCGATGAGCGAACGCCGGGCGTAGACGTGATCATGCCGGACCCGGAATTCATTTTTGAGCAAAGAGAAAACCTGCTGGGTCTGATCCTTACGCATGCCCATGAAGATCACATGGGTGCCGTCCCTTATTTGTGGCCTGAGTTGCGTTGCCCAATTTTCGCGACGCCTTTTACGTCAGCCTTGCTTCAAGCCAAGGTTTCCGAATTCGATGAAATCGATGGGCTTCCGATCACGGAAATTCCGCTCAAGGGGCATCTCAAACTGGGGCCCTTCGATATTGAGTTCATCACACTCACCCATTCAATCCCTGAACCCAATGCTTTGGCCATTCGCACACCGGCCGGTACGCTTCTCCATACGGGCGATTGGAAGATCGATCCAGATCCATTGATCGGGCAACAAACTGACTCCGAACAGCTCACCAAGATCGGTGACGAAGGCGTGCTGGCCATCGTTTGCGACTCCACCAACGTTTTCACCCCAGGGCGCGCAGGGTCAGAGGGGGATGTGCGCGACAATTTGATGGAGGTCATCCAGGAATTAAAAGGGCGCGTTGTGGTAACGGCATTTGCGTCGAACGTGGCGCGGCTGCAAACGATTGCGCAAGTCGCCGAAAAAACGGACCGTCACGTTGCCCTTGTAGGCCGTTCGATGTTTCGGATGGTGGGCGCGGCGCGAAGTGCGGGGTATCTCGATAACATTCCGCCCTTCATCGACGCAGCAGATGCCGGTTATCTCCCGCCTGATAAAGTCTTGTATCTGTGCACCGGGAGCCAGGGTGAGCCACGCGCGGCATTGTCCAGGATCGCTTCAGGCACGCATCCGCATGTTGTGTTGGAAGAAGGGGATACCGTGTTGTTCTCGTCGCGCGTTATCCCCGGGAATGAGAAGTCGATCTTTGCACTGCAGAACAGCCTTGTTGAATTAGGCGTGCAGGTGATGACGGAGAAAGATCACGCGATCCACGTTTCCGGTCATCCGTGTCGTGATGAACTCACGCAAATGTATCAATGGGTGAAACCCCAAATTGCTGTGCCCGTACACGGTGAACTCCGGCATCTGGTTGAACATGAAGCGCTGGCACAGTCACTTCAAGTTCCGGAAACTGTGGTGGCGCCCAATGGGTCGATGGTTGAGTTTTCCGATGGTAAGGCCCGCATTGTTGAAGAAGTGCCGTCAGGAAAACTGCATCTCGATGGAAGTGTGATTTTGGATTCAATGGGGCCTACGCTCAAAGAACGGCGGCAGATTTCGTTCGCGGGCTATGTTCATATTACGTGCGCCATCAACAAGAAAGGGAACTTGCTCGCAGAGCCGCGGGTTCATTTTCGAGGTATTCCAGATTCGGAAGAGGGCGACCTTGCGTACGAAGTCGGTGAGATAACCGAGGAAGTCATTTTGGGAAATCGCATGAACCGGCGGGGAGATCTGAGTCTTGAAGAACGCGTTCGGCGGGCGGTGCGTCAATACATTTCCGGTCAGACAGGCAAGAAACCTGTGACGGTTGTTGATGTCATTCAGGTTTAGGTTCAGCATTGCACCACAATTCATCATAGTATGTGGCCAGGCTTAATTCCGAAAAAGATCTTTGTTTTCAGCCTTTTGAGGCGAGAAATTAATTTATGACCGAAGATGCGCGCAAGATTAAATTGATCATGGAACTGCGCCGCCAAGGGATTTCTGACCCCTTGGTTTTGTCGGCGATGGAACGGGTGCCCCGGGATTTGTTTGTTCCCGATAGCTTTGCAGATCAGGCCTTTGATGATCATGCTTTGCCGATCGCGTGTGGCCAAACCATCAGTCAGCCCTTTGTTGTCGCCTTTATGACCCAAGCCTTGCGCGTTGGCGATCGCATGAAAGTGTTGGAAATTGGAACCGGCTCTGGTTATCAGTCTGCGGTGCTCGCTCAGCTTTGCCGTCGTCTGTATACGATCGAAAGATACCGCACTTTGAGTCGCGCAGCCGTTAACCGATTCGAATCACTTGGCATAACGAACATAACAACCATGGTTGGCGACGGTATGAACGGCTGGCCGGAGCAAGCGCCCTTCGACCGAATCATTGTTACGGCTGCCTCTCAAGATGTGCCGGCCAACCTTTTGGAACAACTGAAAATTGGCGGCATCATGGTTGCGCCAGTAGGACAATCAACAGCGTCTCAAATGCTCATCCGATATGTGAAGAGTGAAGAAGGCTTTGACCAAGAAGAGATTCTCCCGGTACGATTCGTTCCTTTAGTCGAAGGAATCGCGCGAGAGCTCTAATCATGACCATTCGTACTCTTGGTCTGCTTTGCCTTTACGGCATAGCGTCCACGCTTGCCGCATGCGGCAGCCATACACCTGCTCCCATTGTTTATGGTTCGCAGGGATCAACCTCACAACCGTTCTCGTATACCGATTCGACCCGGAAACACGAGTCTCCGAAATCAATTTCTGTACGGCGCGGTGATACGCTTTACAGCCTGGCGCGTTCACACGGTTTCACAGTTGACGAACTTAAGGCGCAAAATGGCCTTAAGGCTCCGTTCACACTGCAGATTGGGCAAAAGCTCATTCTGCCGACAGATCCAGTTCACACGGTTGCGTCAGGCGAGACGCTTCACCGAATTTCTAGAAAGTATGGAGCCGAGCCGGAGGTGGTTGCCGAGTTTAATCGGATCGAACCGCCTTATCGCGTGGCGACAGGACAGAAGTTAACAATTCCAACGACCAACGCGACGGGATCGATCGCGCCAGCATCGCCGCCGCCAAGCGCCACGGTTCAGACAGCGCCCCTGACAACAAGATTGTCGCCTCCGCCAAGTGAGGTGATCGCAACGGCGCATCTGTCGCCGCCACCGCCCATTCCACGGATGAAGAAGGAAAAGACCTTTCCCGCTCCTCAAGCGTCGTCTGCCCAGCGCCTTCCAATTCCAACACCGCCCCCCCAACGGACATCGCGGTTCATTTGGCCGGTCAAAGGCAAGGTCATCTCATCTTTTGGACCTAAGGGTGACGGACTGCACAATGATGGGATCAATATCAGCGCGCCTGCAGGAACGCCTGTGATGGCGGCGGACAGCGGACGCGTTTCCTATGTCGGAAACGAATTGAAAGGGTACGGCAATCTGATTCTGATTCATCACGCAGACGGTTTCGTTACAGCCTATGCCCACAACAGTCAGTATGCGGTTCAACGTGGTGAAACCGTGAAGAAAGGGCAGACAATCGGCTATGTCGGCAAGTCGGGCAGTGTCTCCTCGCCCCAATTGCATTTTGAAGTGCGGCGCGGGAAGACGGCCGTTAACCCCAAAAAATATCTGGGTTCATCTCAGAAATACGCGACACGGTGACCACACTTTAGAGCGGTTGTTTGAGCCGCCCCGCGAGGTCTTGGATGAATTGCCAAGCGACGCGGCCCGACCGGGCGCCTCGCGTGGCCGACCATTCCAGGGCGTCGACGCGCACCTCGTCTAAAGTGGTCTTGAGCTGAAAGTGGGAAATGTATCCCTGGATCATCTGCAGATAGTCGTCCTGGGAACAATTGTGGAAACCGAGCCAAAGGCCAAAGCGGTCGGAGAGTGAAACCTTTTCCTCGACCGCTTCTGAAGGATTGATGGCGGTTGAGCGCTCATTCTCCATCATGTCCCGCGGCATCAGATGGCGCCTGTTTGACGTTGCATAAAACAAGACATTCTGGGGCCGGCCCTCAATGCCGCCTTCCAAAACCGCCTTTAGCGATTTGTAACTTGTGTCGGTTGCATCGAAAGACAGGTCGTCACAGAAGACGATAAATCTTCTTTCACTGCTTCGAATGGCCGACATGAGTTTTGGAAGCGATCCGATATCTTCGCGATGAATTTCAATCAGCGCCAAGACATTCGGCGTTCTTTTGTTCACTTCGGCATGGATGGCTTTGACGAGTGAGCTCTTGCCCATGCCGCGCGCGCCCCAGAGCAAGGCGTTGTTCGCCGTGAAACCTCCGGCGAAGCGCTCAGTATTGCCGAACAGTATGTCTCTCGTTTGGTCGATGCCCCGCAGCAGTGAAAGGTCGACATGCGCTACAGTTGGGATGGGAAGGGCGCTGAGAGACTCAGCATCCCAGAGAAAGGCGTCAGCCTCATCAAAGTGGCCCGATCCCGATTGCGCAGGTGTTAACTTTTCAAGCGCATCAGCGATGCGGCGTAACTCGCTCAAAAGCGATTTTTCTGAGGATTCGGTCATCTGATATCAAAGTGGTTTCGCTTGTGAGACGTTGTTCCATGAAAAAGTGAACATGCCTAGAACCCTCGCTCACGTTCGATTTGAAACCGATCGGGATCAGTTCTGCGGCCAGAATTGTAGAGGCCGTAAAAGTGAGAGCCCTATAGGGCTTCCTAGATAAATTATGGTAAGATTCGGCTCTAATGCCGTCTCACAGCGGGGGAATGCGGCTGGTTGCATTCGCCCGAACCACCATTATATTCCGCGAAAGCCTATGATCTATTCGCTCGCCGTCCACGGTGTGATGCCGTCCGGGGGCTAAAGGAGTTCAACATGTTCATTACGCCGGCCTATGCCCAAACTGGTGGCGGAGGTGCCGACCTATTTGGGTTCCTTTTCCCCATGATCGCCATCATGGTGATTTTCTATTTTTTGCTCATTCGCCCGCAAAATCAAAGAATGAAGCAGCATCAACAGATGGTTGAAGGCGTGCGCCGGGGCGACACCGTGGTCACGTCAGGGGGGATCGTCGGCAAGATCACCCGTGTTGCAGATGACGAACTCACGGTCGAAATCGCCGATGGTGTTCGCGTGCGTGTCGTGAAAAACACCCTTTCGGATGTCCGATCGAAAAACGAACCCGTATCCGATCAGGATAAGAAAGGTTCTAGCAAGGATTAGGGCGTAGCCGTTGTAACGGCCAACCGTGATCGCCACTAGCTGAGAATTCGACCTATGCTCTATTTCGCTCCTTGGAAGATTATTGGGATCGTGCTGACCGTGGTTTTGGGCATCGTTTACGCGATGCCCAATTTCGTACCGCCGTCTTTTTATCAGAGCATGCCTTCCTTCGTGCCTAACCAACAGATCAATCTGGGGCTCGACCTGCGTGGCGGTGTCCATTTGCTGTTGCAGGCGGACATCGACGAAGTGGTTGAGCAGGGTATGAACAATCTGAAGCTCGATGTGCGCAAAGCGCTTCGCGACGAAAGGATTGGTTTCACGGAGTTGAGGAAAACACGGGACTCGGTCAGCGTCGTCATCAAGGATGAAGCGGATATGGAGGCGGCCCGGCAGGCTCTTCAACCGCTGCAGAGTCCAGGTCAGGTTGTGATTTTTGGCGCGAGCCAGCAAGAGATCAGCTTGACCCAGACGGGCCAGAAATTGGAGCTTGAATACACTGAAGAGAAAATCACGGCTCTGTCCGCCGATGTCGTCGATAGGTCAATCGAGATTGTCCGCAGACGGATTGACGAGCTGGGGACAACGGAACCAAACATTCAGCGGGAAGGGGCGGACCGGATTATCGTGCAGGTGCCGGGCTGGGATGATCCCGAGCGATTGAAAAACGTCATCGGCCAAACGGCCAAGATGACATTTCACTTGGTTGATTACACGGTGACGGCTGAAGAAGCTGAGGCTGGGCGTGTTCCGCCAGGTACAAAGCTCTTGCCGTATCGCGAGCGGGAAGAAGGAACCGCTGTCGTCCAGTCTGTGCTGGTTAAAGAAAGGGTCGCTCTCAGCGGAGAAAGCCTGGTCAACGCCTATGCGCAACTTGATCAGCAAGGGCGCGGCTGGGTTGTCGCCTTTACTTTCAATTCGTCCGGGTCCCTCAAGTTCGGCAATATCACGCAGCAAAACATAGGGCGGCAGTTCGCTGTCGTCCTCGACGATGAAGTGGTGACCGCACCGCGGATCAACGGCCCGATTCTGGGCGGCAGCGGCATTATCGAAGGGGGGTTCACACCCGAAACGGCAAACGATCTCGCGATCTTGCTGCGGGCCGGTGCGCTGCCAGCACCCTTACAGGTGGTTCAAGAACGTACGGTCGGCGCCGGGCTGGGCGCGGATTCGATCGCCGCGGGACAAATGGCATCGATCATCGGGTTTTCTGCGGTGATCGTTTACATCATCCTGAGCTATGGATTGTTCGGCGCCTTTGCGAACACCGCGCTAATCGTCAATGTGATTTTGATTGCGGCCGTGCTCTCTGCCCTTCAGGCGACGCTCACCTTGCCGGGCATCGCCGGCATCGTGCTGACAATTGGTATGGCGGTGGATGCGAATGTTCTGATCTTCGAACGTATCCGTGAGGAGACGCGGTCCGGCAAAACGCCGATCAATGCAATTGACGCGGGATACCGGAAAGCGCTCGGGACGATCCTTGACGCGAACTTGACCACATTGTTTGCCGCCCTCGTTCTTTTCAGTCTGGGGGCTGGACCCATTCGCGGATTCGCAGTCACCTTGGGAATTGGCATCATTACGTCTGTGTTCACCGCCTTTGTGGTGACGCGGTTCATTGTTTCCTTGTGGGTCCGCGCGCGCAGACCGACACTGGTCCCGATCTGAGTTGTAAGAGGGATATATGTTCAAGCTTCGACTTCTTCCGGCTCAAACCGACATCAAGTTCATTCGATTTCGACACATTTGGTTTGTCGTGTCGGTTGTCGCCTGTCTCGCCTCGGTAGGCCTCTTTCTCACCAAGGGGCTCAACTATGGCATCGACTTTCTTGGCGGCATCACGGTCCACATTGCGACGGAAGGGCCGACGGATATCGGAAAAGTCAGATCCATCGTTGGCGATCTCAATCTCGGCGAAGTGCAAGTGCAGGAATTCGGCGCGCCCGATCAGGTGCTCATCCGCATAGAAGAACAAGAGGGCGGAGAGGAAGCCTACCAAGACTCAGTCAAGTTGGTGAAAGACACACTTGCCGCCGAACTCGGCCAACCCATGACCATCGAAGGATCGGAGGTTATTGGACCGACGGTTAGTGGCGAGCTGGTCACCACCAGTACGATTGCTGTGTTGCTCGCGATTGTGTTTATGCTGGGATACATCTGGTTCCGGTTTGAGTGGCAATTCAGCTTGGGGGCGGTGACCGCTCTTGTGCACGACGTGGTTTTGACGATCGGCGTCTTTTCTCTTTTGCAGTTGGAATTTGCCTTGCCGATTGTCGCGGCGATTTTGACGATCGTCGGATATTCAATGAACGATACGGTGGTTGTGTACGACCGCATTCGTGAGAACCTCAGAAAATACAAAAAGATGGATTTGGCCGATCTGTTGAATCTGTCTGTGAACGACACACTGTCGCGCACGGTCATGACTTCTGTGACAACCCTACTGGCTCTGGGGTCTTTGTACATTTGGGGTGGTGAAGTCATCCGCGGCTTTACGTTTGCTATGATCTGGGGCGTTGTGATTGGGACCTATTCGTCCATCTTTGTCGCCGCGCCCATATTGCTTGTCATCGGCGTTCGGCGTGACTGGAGTGCAGAAACACGTGCGGCCGCGGCGACCTAGCCCGTGTTGATAACCTTGGAATCCCCGTATGGAGTTCAATGAACCGGCGATAAAAAGCCAGCCCTATATTGATGCCTATGGGGATGGTGGGTTTCGCTTGGGTGGTGCCCGGCAGGAGGGCTCCATTTTGGTGCTTCCCAACGCGGCAATCGCCTGGAACGTGTCCGATGCCCATTCGATCGGGGAGGAGGCATTTCAGCCGGTGATTGAGCAAGCCTCGCTGGTCGAGATCTTAATCATCGGGACTGGCGACGACCGCGTAAAAATCTCTGACAATGTGCAAACATATTTGCGCAAACATCTCATATCGTTGGATTTTATGGCAACAGGACCAGCCTGCCGGACCTATAATGTTCTGCTTGCGGAAGATCGCCGTGTTGCTGCCGCGTTGATCAGCGTGGAATAGCGCCAACTGGTCTTTTCAATTTTCTCCCAACGGCTTAGGCTGACTTCAGTGAAATTAGATCGATTCGCAACTGGCGTTTCGACGGTCAGGTCGGATGAAAAACCGGAGGAGAGACAAAGCTCATGGCTGCGATTCTAACATCGTTACGCAACACCATTTTGGCCGGATTTGGGTTGGCGTTCATCGTCTTCCTAATCTACTTGCAGGAAGGCGGCATTGATCACGCGTTCGGCGCCTTTATTTTCCGTTGGTTGCATGTGATTTCGGGCGTGATGTGGATCGGATTGCTCTGGTACTTCAACTTTGTCCAGATCCCAACCATGCCGAAAATCCCCGATGAGCAAAAACCCGCGGTGGGTAAATTCATTGCGCCAGAAGCCCTGTTTTGGTTCCGATGGGGCGCCATGGCCACCATCGTCACCGGTATTATTTTGGCGCTGATGAACAGCTATTTCGTACCGGCGTTTACGCTGGGCGCGTCTGAGGGCTTTGCTGTACCGAAACACACGGTGATTGGCATTGGCATGTGGCTGGGCACGATCATGTGGTTCAATGTTTGGTTTGTGATTTGGCCGAACCAGCAGAAAGCCTTGAACATCGACAATCAATTCCCGGATCTGCCGGCGGATGAAAAAGCAGCCTCGGCGCGGACTGCGATGTTGTTCTCGCGCACGAACACGTTGTTGTCGATTCCAATGCTGTTTGCGATGGTTGCTGCGCAAAATCTCTTCTAGAGATTGCGCAATCGACGGCGAAACGGGGCTGCCATTGGTAGCCCCTTTTTGTTGGTTACCGCAGGACAGAAGGTCTGATGAATAGCTCGACAGCGACCGATTATTGCGCGTCGCAGACAAGCCAACATGACAAGGAGAGATATCTTAGCGCCTTGTTTGCGGGAGAGGCACAACGCGCCAGTTTGTTCGCGCTGTACGCTTTCAATTTGGAAATAGCGAAAACACGTGAAAGTGTTTCAGAGCCCATGTTGGGCGAAATCCGGTTGCAGTGGTGGCGGGAAGCAATTGATGAAATCTATGAAGGGCGTCCACGACGTCACGAGGTCGTCGAAGCGCTCGCGACTGCCATCGGTGCACATGATCTTCCCAAGCAATTGTTTCACCAAATCATCGATGCCCGTACCTTTGATATTTACGACGAACCGATGGCGACGTTTGGCGACCTCATAGATTATGCGGCATCAACCTCTCAATCACTTATGAAGCTGGCGGCACTTTGTTTGACGGAAGGCCGGCCACTGAGCGACGAAGAAAAAGTCGTCTTGCGGCACTTGGGTATCGCATACGGATTGGCGGGTGTCTTGCGCGCCTTTCACTTTCACGCGTCGCAGGGGCTTGTCCTTGTACCATCGGACTTGCTGGGTGAGCCCGCTGCCCTGCGCGAAGCCATCCTTTCCGGTCGGTGGGACAAGGGCATCCACGCGGCACTCAAACAAATCGCAACCAAAGCAGAAGAACACTATAGGGATGGCAAGCGAGATTTTCGCCGCACAAGGACCATCATACGTCCGGCCCTGTTGCCGGCCGCTGGTGTCATGTCAAATATCAAACGTGTGAGACGTGGAGCGTTCAACGCGTTCGAGGAGCCGGTAGATGCACCGCAATACTTGCGCCAGTTACAGATGTTGTGGGCACAGGTGACGGGCCGGATTTAGCCTTCCTCGCGATCAAGCCGCGGACTTACGGCTTTGTGTCCAAGTGCTCAGATCATCGAGCGCGCGCGACGTGATTGCCTTCTTTTTGGCGACGGCTCTTTCCTTCTTCTTGAGTGATTTGTCGACGCCAATAGGGGGAAACAGCCCGAAATTGATGTTCATCGGCTGGAATGTCTTGGCATCGGCACCGCCGGTTACGTGAGCGAGCAGTGCGCCAAGCGCCGTGGTTTCCGGGGGCTGTGTGTTGGGAATGTCTAAAATGTCGTTGGCCGCAAAGGTGCCCGCCAGCAGCCCAATTGCCGTGCTTTCCACATAACCTTCGACACCGGTAATCTGGCCCGCAAACCGAAGTCGCGTGTCCGCTTTGAGCTGGAGTGTTTCGTTCAGTAAGTCGGGGCTCTTGATGAACGTATTCCGGTGGAGCCCGCCAAAGCGCGCAAAGTTCGCGTTTTCCAATCCAGGAATCATGCGGAAGATTTCTTTCTGGGCGCCGTGCTTGAGCTTCGTTTGAAAGCCCACGATGTTGTACAAGGTATCCAGAGCATTGTCCTGGCGGAGTTGTACGACTGCATATGGCTTTTCTTCCGCATGCGGATTGGTAAGGCCGACAGGTTTCATCGGTCCAAAGCGCAATGTTTCCGCCCCGCGTGACGCCATGACTTCGATGGGAAGGCAGCCTTCAAAGTAGGGCGTCGACTTTTCCCATTCTTTGAATTCTGTCTTCTCGCCCGACAACAGATGCTCGATCAAAGTTTCGTAGTGCTCTTTGGACAAAGGGCAATTGATGTAGTCAGCCCCTGTTCCGCCCGGTCCCGCCTTGTCGTAGCGCGACTGATACCAAGCCTTTGAGAAATCAATGGAGTCTTTGTAGACGATTGGCGCAATTGCATCGAAAAAAGAAAGTGAGTCTGTGCCGGTAATCGTGGTGATTGCCGTGGCCAAACCGGGGGAGGTAAGGGGGCCGGTGGCAATGACGCAGTTTTCCCAAGATGCGGGCGGTAGGCCCGAGACCTCTTCCCGGACAATTTCGATCCTTGGATGCTCTTCGAGCATCCTTTGCACGGTTTGACTGAAGCCGACTCGGTCGACAGCCAAAGCCCCACCCGCGGGCAGCTTATGCGCATCGCCAGCTTTCATGATGATCGAGTTGGTGCGACGAAGCTCTTCATGAAGAAGACCGACTGCATTGGTTTCAGCGTCATCCGACCGGAAAGAATTCGAACAGACCAACTCAGCCAGTCCATCCGTCATGTGGGCGTCGGTTGAGCGTTGCGGGCGCATCTCGTAGAGACGAACGGAAACACCGCGATTGGCTGCCTGCCAGGCCGCCTCCGACCCGGCAAGACCGCCACCGACGACGTATAATGGTGCTGCTTTTCGCTCAGACATGTGGCACATTGGTGTTGGGCAAAGGAACGGGTGATGTCAATTTCAACCGCTTTGGGGAATTACATAATGCGAAGAACATGTCTCTTAATGACCGTCATGCTGTTTGCCGGAACAAGTGCCCAGGCCGATGTATCGAGCGATTGTACTTTTAACGGCATTGAGCTGAAAGGCGAAGCCGAAATCGTCGACAGCTTTCCCGATATCAAAGTTCAGAAAGTCGACAGTTTTCCGGACTTGAAAGTCCAACTGGTCGATAGCTTTCCCGATGAATGCGGCAAATGGAAAGAGGTCAGCAGCTCTGGTGATTTCAAAGTGCAGTATGTTGACAGCTTCCCGGACATCAAGGTCGAGATTGTCGACAGCTTTCCGGGGCTTCCCTGAGCCGACAACTCGGTATCACCTTCTCAGCAGCATCACATTCACCGTTGAGCAGGTGCCGAGTTGGGATTGCGAAGTGAGGAAGGGCAACGTGAGCGTGATGGTGTTCGATTGACCCTCGCGCTCTGATTTAGTCTGACCGACAATTCGCGATTTCTCTCCGAGCAAATGTGTGTGCTAGTGATGTCATCCCCGAAAGTGGGCCGAAAGCCCACTTATCGGGGATCTATAGTCCCTGCGCCAGAACCTTGAAAATCTGTGGGTATGGATCCCAGATATGCGCTCTGCGCATTCCGGGATGACATCCTTGCGAGACGCGGTCGTATTCAAATTTTGCGTTACTCACTCGGCGCTGCAATCCAAAACGCTTCCTGAAACGCATAGCTGCTTGCACCGCGTTGGATCACCCGAGAAGGGATATAGTCCGTATGCGGTTGATATCCCAAAACTGTACGCGGGTTGGGAACCAATTGATTGTTTGCGGCTTGGAATGCAAAGGACCGGATGACCTCGCCGGTTTCTTTCATCTCCACCGTCAAAACATAGTCTCCGGTTTGTGACAGGTCACTCTTGCCGAAATATTTTGCATTTGGTTCGGTTTTCTGGTCATGGGGATGGAACAAAAGCGTTTTATGTGCGCGCAACCATTCATGATCCAGCATGCCGGTCGAGATTTTGCTGTGAGCGACGACTTCGCCATTGCGTTTCAATTTGGTCAAGATGGGGCCGCGAATTTGACCCGGCGGCATGTCGCTGGCACCTGCCCAGAAGGTGACGCTGGCGGGCAGCACATCATTCGATTCTTCGAATGTGAAGTAGGCCCACTTCTGCCAGGGGCCAACAAAGCGGACTGTTGACCCTGGATTGAAGGGATCATCGCTGGTCGACTTTGCAACGACCGAGAAAGGAACGCGCGTCGCCGCCGTACCGTTGACGACAAACTCCAATGCATAGTCACCGGTTTGAAACGTGAATTCCGAATGGTTTTCGGGCTGTAGTCTTCCGAATACGGCAGCGGTGACTTTGTAGTTGGGAAAATAGCCAAATTCGGCAATTTGCTGGCCGGACCCACCCAACACTCTGATCGATGCCGCGGCAGTGCCAGCAGGAGCGAAAGCGACATCGGTGTAATCAAACCCCATAAACCCGCTTTCATACACATCCATGTCGAGCACCGACTGAAGTGTTACGGAAGGCTGATTTTGAGCGTGACCGAGTGTTGGAGCACCCAAAGCAGTGGCGAGAGCAATCGCGCCAATAAGGCCCAAATCGCGGATGGCTTTGCCGAACATGTGAATACCCTTCAGATGATGTTTAAACGCCTGGCCGAAGCAAACCGCATTTAGCGCGGACGTCCATCATCAAAATTGGGTATAGGCAGCCACTAAAGCATGGCAACGCCCGGCACATTCTCGTTCGTCAGCCGCACGGCCCCGGCGAGTTGAACGGGCTGATTGCTGACCATACGATGTTGCGTAGCCGTGTGAATGTCTCTGAAATGACGCTGAAGGCTGCAGGTCCCCAGCGCCGAGGTGCCGCCGCCGGCGTTGTAGACGATGTCCACCGCTTGGGTGCAGGCAATGGTGGCGTGGCTGGCCGCCAACCGCATCTGGCGCCGGTCATCAAGCGTCGGTCGTTCATTGCGTGCGACCTTATCAGACATTTCCGACATCACATCGAACAGGTAGCGCCGCGCACCTTCGACTAAGGCTTCCGCACGGCCAAGATCCAGTTGAACCAAACTCGATTCATTGATGGTTTGCTTCTTCCACATCGGTACTTTCTTGCGCGCCAGTTCGGCAAAGTCGTCAACAGCACGACGCGCAATTCCGAGCGGCACAGAGGCAACGGCCGACGCAAACAATCCAAAGAACGGGACGCGATAAAGCGGGCTATCAAAATGCCGTTTCGATCCGCCCAGAATTGTCCACCGGTCTTGAGGGACAAAGGCCTTGTTGACCTCAAAGTCGACGCTGCCGGTGCCGCGTAAACCCGAAGGATCCCAATTGTCGTGCAGGTGGACTTGGTCCCGTTCAAAGAACATGACATGGACCATGGGGTCACCACTCGGAAACCGCATGATGTCGTCGCCATCTTCGACGAGGGTGCCACCGCAAATCCAATCGCAATGATGGGTTCCCGATCCCCACGCCCAACGGCCCGTCACTTCGATGCCGCCATCGACTTTCTTGCCGCGGCCGGTTGGTCCCGTCGCGCCCGCGGTTAGTGAGCTTGGAATTCCCTTGCCGTAGATTTTGGCAGCCCAGTCAGGTGTCAACGATGCTGCGGTGGTTGCGGTGGTCAGGTAAATCATTGCACTCCAGCCCACTGCACTGTCGGCATAGGCAAGTTGCTCGATGACCTTGAGAACATCCAGCGCCGAACGTTCCGCCCCACCAAATGCGGCAGGGACGGAGACATTGAACAGGCCTTCGGAGTTGAGTTTGGCGATGATGTCGGCCGGAACCCTTCGTGCTTGGTCGATTTCCTCCGAACGCGCTGAAATTTCGTCTGTCAAACGAATGGCTGTCGCCAATTCGGGTGGGCCATCGGAGACTTCTGTCGCTAACGCTGTGACCTGAGACATGTCGAAACCGTCCTTATCCTTGTGACCATTGTGTCGGTGAGGGCTCTTTCCAACCGTCTTTGAAAAAGAGGTCGGCGACGGGCAGGCGAGTGATCGGGCCATAACCTGTACCGACCGGATAGCCCATCGGAACTGCCGCCGCGGTATGCCAACTGTCTGGAATAGACAGCAGGCTTTTGACTTCGGGCTCGACTTCACAAAGCAATGTTGTCAGCACGCAGCCGACACCTTCGGCACGGCACGCAAGAAGCAGATTCTGAACAGCCGTGTAAACGGAAGCGCCGCCGACGACCGAAATTCGATCGAGTTTTGCATCTGTAATCGCCATCATTTTGGGGTTGAAGCAGACGATCACGACGGCGGGCACCTCATGAAAGTGCGCACACAGATAATCTCCAGCATCGATGGTGCGTTCTTGTTTGGCTTTTTCTTCTGCGGGTAGGTCGGCGATGCGGGCGCGATAGCCGTCCGAAAAACGCGCCCATCGTTTCGTATAATGCTCGCCCAGCGCGCGCTTCTTATCGCCGCCCTGAACCACAATCATACGCCACGGTTGCTGGTTGCCACCGGTTGGCGCCCAAGTCGACGCTTTCAAAATGCGCGCCATAACGTCATCAGGAATAGGGTCCGGGCGAAGACGGCGTACGGCACGCTGAGTGCCCATCAATTCGTAAAGGGTGCTTGCGGACATTGGGTGTGCTCCATCGCGGCTAGGGCATCAGAAAGCCGTAAACTGGCAAAAATAATTTCTAGAGTCAATCTCTAGTTTTTAATAAAATTTCTGGATAGTGTATGTAGTCATATTTTTCGTGGAACTCTTGGCCAATGGGATCTGACAACATGAATGCCCCGACTTTGAGCAGGAAGGCGAGCCAAACCCATAGTCGGCTGCTCACGGCCACCGTTGAGGAAATCTGCGAAAAGGGGACCTTCGCGGCCGAAACTGTTGCCGAACGCAGCGGAACATCAACGGCAACGTTCTATGTTTACTTTCCATCGAAAGATGTGGCCTTGGCGGCCGCGTTCGACGCGGTCCTAGAGCGCATGACCGATATGGTGGAAGATGAACTGCAGATTGAAAAACTTCTGACGCGCGACCTCGAACAAGTGTGCCACGACTTCATCGGCGCGGCGCTCGCCTATTTTCGCGCCCATTCATTGATCTTTCGATTGGCGCTTGCGGAACTGCCACACAGTAAGCCTTTGCGGCAAAGCTATCGCCGCGTTGAAAACAAGGTGCTGGAGCAATATGCGAATTTCATCACGCTGGGGCAGAAAGCAGGGATGGTGAAAAAGGGTGATGTTGGGGCGATGGCGACCACGTTGCTTATCTTAACACAAGGTCTGAACAATCCCGTTGCCATTGGGCGGACAAGCCGGGCCGTGCGCAAAGGATTGGTCGACCTTGCGCACAATCATCTCAAGCCGTGAACTGGCCGATGGCGCGAAATCAATCCCAAATGGCGGGGTGCCGGTCGCGCCAAGGCTGTGCTTGTTCAAGCTGGCTTGCCAGACGGAACAAGGTTGCTTCATCTGCGTAGCGTCCGGTGAACTGCATCCCGATGGGCAGGCCGTCGCGCGACCATGCCAGCGGGACCGACATGGCAGGTTGTCCTGTGAAATTAGCTGGCGGCGTCGTGAAGTGGGTTTGAGCTTGGTGTTTGCCAAACTCTTTGGGACTCAGATTGACTGGATCCAAAAAACCGATTTTGGGCGGGGGCGTGCCCATGATCGGGGAGAGATGAACATCATAGGTTTCGTAAAGCGCCATGATCTGACGCGTGATTTGCCTCAATTTTTGCCAGCCCTGCATGAGTTGATGACCGGAGACTTTCTTGCCGCCCTTGTAACTCGCCCAGGTGAGAGGTTCGAAGTCGTCGGGCTCAGGCTGTTTCCCAAGCCGTTCGCAATGATTTTCAATTTGGGCTGCAAAGTTACCGGCTGAGACAACACCTTGCGCGCGGTACATGTCGCGCCAGTCGATCCCGAGACGTTTTTCCTCGACTTGATGGCCGAGGTCTTTCAGCAATTGGATCGTGTCTTCGAAAGCTTGTTGGACGTCTGGATCAATGTCGCCCGGAACGCCGCTTTCCATTGAGTAGGCGATACGCAATTTACCGGGCGCCGCACCTATTTCGTCAATATACGGACGATCCTTCTTGGGATGTGCGTGTGGTGCGTCCGCTTCGGCATATCCGGTTGCATCCAGCATCGCGGCTGAGTCGCGCACACTGCGGCTTACAACATGTTCGACAACGAAACCGATTACACGGTCGGTATCGACCCCGCTTCCCGGATTGCGGTCGCGTGTAATTTTGAGTCCGAATAGTCCGCACATGGCGGCCGGAATGCGGATAGAACCCAGTCCATCACTCGCGTGTGCCATTGGCAAAATACCGGCGGAGACAGCCGCAGCGGCGCCCCCGCTGGAACCGCCGGAACTGTGTTCCGGGTTCCACGGGTTGCGGCAAATGCCCAGGAATTTACCCTCAGTTGTGCCCGTGATGCCGAACTCTGGTGTATTGGATTTGCCGAACAGAACCAGCCCGGCTTGCCGAAACCGCCGCACAAGTTCGGTGTCTTGATTCGCGACATTGTCTTTCAAAAACTGACTGCCGGCGGTCGTGGGCCAACCTTGAACCATGGCCCCGATGTCTTTGATCAGGAAAGGTACGCCGCGAAAGGGGCCGTCAGGAAGATCGCTTTTGGCCGCTGAGCGCGCTTCATCATAGGCCTTGTAAACGACTGCGTTGAGTGTGGGATTGTGCTTTTCAACACGCGCAATCGCTTCCTCCAATAATTCAAGCGGCGTCACTTCTTTTTTTGAAACAAGTTCTGCCAAGCCGGTGGCGTCATAGGTCGCGTATTCAGAAATGGGCATCGGCAAGTCCTCGTTTTAGCTGGGATGTAAACGAAAGGTTAACGGGTGAATGTGATCGTGTCATCTCCTTGTCGGGCACACTGATAGGTCGATATTGATTTGTGCCCGTTTGGTGGCTGACATTGCCAAGAACAACAACCTTCGCAATGATGGCTCAGTCGATTCGAGGGCGATATTGATGTCAGAAAAAGTCGAAGCATTTGGGACCGCCAAAGGCGCGTACGCGAAGACATTTGAGAACTTTGTGTTGATTGCGCGAATTGGTTGGGCGCCGTTCGGTATGGCGTTCGTTGTCATGTTGTTGATGGCCACAATGCTTGGCGGCTGGATTGGACTGCTGATTACTTACATCGCCAGCGCGGTCGCGGCGGCGATGGTGACCGTGCCGCTCTATCGGCTCTATCTGCTGGGGGAAAGCGCGCACAATGATGTGCTGCACATGGTCTTTGATGAACGCGAGCGGCGTATGGCTATGGTTATTGCGGTTTTTGTCTTGACGCAGATTGCGATCAGTTGGGTCGGCGGTACTTCAACGTTGCTCAGCTTGCTGTTGGCGTTGGCAATGTTGTTTGTCTCGGTGCGATTGGTGCCCATTTTTCCCGCCACGGCACTCGATGAACCGATTGACCCAAGGGCTGTCTTTGCAAAAACCAAAGGTCATTTTGGGTCGATATTTTTGACTTATGTCCTCATTGGTATTCCATTGGTCATCGTAGGGTCGATCCTTGCGACGATCGGTGTGACGGCGATGTTCACACCGGCTGCCGGTGGGCCGACTGGCGGGCCCGGTGGTATTCTCGCCCTAGCGATATTTGCAGCATTGATATTGTATGGCTTCGCGATTGGTGTGGCTGCCAACTCCAAAATTTATACGGCCATTTATGGAGAAATACCGGCAGCGCCCGAACCGGAGATTTCGGGAGCGATCATCATGACCAAACCTGCTGCTGCCGACGGTGAAGCTGCGACTTCTGCCCCTTCGTCTGACCCGGCGACCGCATCTCAGTCGAGTTCCGCCTCTACCAACCCAGGCGACAGCAAAAAGCCGGAGACCTAGAACAGGCGATTGACAGCGTGTCCAAATTTTATGGCAACGTCTGCCTGAGAATTGAGACACTTGCCAACCGATTGCATGCTAAGGTTTCCATGAGCCATTAGGGTGCGCACTGCGTATTGTGCGCGTAGGGGGCAATGAAGAGTTCCGGAATATCTGTCTGGCGTGGTCTTGCGCACGGGCTTTTGTACACGCTCGTTAGGCTGGTTGGCGTTCTGAGGATAAGCTGGCTGTGGGCGGGAGCTATTTTGGTGGCGCCGATTGTTGCTGCCATGCTGCGAACGGGTACTGCCGACATTGAGATCTCAGTTGATCAAGAATGGCGTGACCCACTGCAGATTGGGGCGGTTCTCGGCTACTACTTCATCGCTCTGGCCATGACGGCGGTTTGGCACGCGGGATTGTTCAAACATTATTTCAAGGAGCCGACCGGCTGGTTTCCGGTCTATCTGCGCTGGGGGTGGACCGAAACCAAGTTGCTGGCGGCGTTGCTTGTTAAGTCTGCTTTAAGGTTGGCCGTTGTTGTCCCTTCCATCTTCTTTGGCGTTTGGGCAATACGCTATGTTGTTGATCTAGGATTGATCGCACAAGAAGATCTAGACCTTGTTGCCCGGTTTCCGGAATATTTCACAACCATCATCGGCCCGAACATCCTGACCCTTGTGGCGCCGGGATTTATTCTGTTTTTTCTCTTCTACCTTATCTTGGAAGCGCGGCTTTCTTTGATCGGTGCTATTGTCGTCAAAGAAGGACGTATTGGTGTTCTCAGAAGCTGGTCGCTGACGCGCGGTTACACCTTGCGGCTGCTTGGATTGGAGATTCTCTACCTCATCCTTGCCGCTCTGCTTTTTGTCCTTCTGATCCTCGGGATTGACTTGTTAGCGTCAACCTTTGCAGAAACCGTCGACATTTCGACCGGGCTGGGGTCGACCTTTGAATTAAAGCTCGGAACGTACAGTTGGGAATATTCCGTGGGCGTCGCTGCTCTGACTGTGATCTATTACGCAATTCTCACGGCCGTTGATGTGGGCGCATCTGGATATATCTATCAGCGTTTGACAAACGAACGTTAGTGGTCGGTCTAATTCATACACATGTGAAGCAACGGTGTTAGTTCAGGTCGAATTGCTACTTGCGTCATTCGCCTGCGAGCGAAGCGAGATTGGCGAATCCAACCATCAACACGACAATTACTAATATTGGATTCGCGGAGCAAAAGGAGAACTGGATCCTCGGGTCTCGCTCCGCTCGCCCAAGGATGACCGTGAAAGAACAGAGATGTAAACGATAAATGCTTGCGACAAGATCGGTGTTGCAAATGTCACAACGACGGTTCTTAAGCGGTTGCGCGCGATCGTCCGTTGCCGGATCGTTTTTGGCGAGAAGTCTTGGCCGCACGTTTCTTAGAAGGACTGCTCTTGCCATTGGCTTTTTTGACAGCTTTGCCATTACTGCCTGATTGTGCGCGGGGCTTTTGCGTTGGTGCCTTGCGCTTGGCCACCGGCGAACGGCGCTTGAACAGCTCCTTAAGAAATTGACCGGTGTAACTTCGGTTCACTTGTGCGACGTCTTCCGGCCGGCCGGCGGCGACAATTTCTCCGCCGAGATCGCCGCCTTCTGGTCCCAGATCAACAATCCAGTCGGCTGTCTTTATAACTTCGAGATTGTGTTCAATGACGACAACCGTGTTGCCTTGATCAACGAGTTCGTGAAGAACTTCCAGCAGTTTGCGCACGTCATCGAAATGCAAACCGGTTGTTGGTTCGTCCAAAATGTACAGAGTGCGCCCGGTTGCGCGGCGCGACAACTCTTTGGCCAGTTTAACGCGCTGGGCTTCGCCACCTGACAATGTTGTGGCTTGTTGACCGACTTTAATGTAGCTCAAGCCGACGCGTTTTAGCGTTTCGAGTTTGTCGCGGACGGCAGGGACCGCCTTGAAGAACTCCGCGCCGTCTTCAACCGTCATGTCCAGGACATCGGCGATGGACTTGTCCTTGAATTTGATCTCAAGCGTTTCGCGGTTGTAACGCCTGCCCTTGCAGACGTCGCACTGAACGTAAACGTCTGGCAGAAAGTGCATTTCGATTTTGATGACGCCATCGCCCTGGCAGGCCTCGCAGCGGCCGCCCTTGACGTTGAACGAAAAACGGCCGGGCTTGTAACCGCGCGCTTTCGCTTCAGGCAGGCCCGCAAACCAATCGCGGATCGGCGTGAAAGCGCCGGTGTAGGTAGCAGGATTTGAGCGGGGGGTCCGTCCGATGGGCGATTGATCGATATCGATCACTTTGTCGAGGAATTCGAGGCCTTCAATAGTGTCGTGATCGCCCGGATGAGCGCGGGCACCGTTGAGGCGGCGTGCCGTTGATTTGTAGAGAGTTTCAATTATGAGGGATGACTTGCCGCCGCCGGACACACCGGTGACAGACGTGAAAGTTCCGAGCGGAATTTCTGCAGTCACATCCTTAAGATTGTTTTCGCGCGCCCCTATGATCTTCAGCGCACGCTCATCATTTATAGGACGGCGTTCTGCAGGCACCTCTATTTGCTTAAGGCCCGTCAGGTATTGCCCGGTTAAGCTATGCGGGCTCTGCATGATCTTTTTCGGCACGCCCTCGGCGACCACTTCGCCGCCATGGACACCGGCGCCAGGTCCCATATCGATGACATGGTCGGCAGACAGAATCGCGTCTTCATCATGTTCAACAACGACGACGGTGTTGCCCAAATCGCGCAAGCGCTGCAACGTCTCCAGTAGCCGTGCATTGTCGCGTTGGTGAAGCCCAATGGAAGGTTCGTCCAACACATAGAGAACGCCGGTCAGGCCGGAGCCAATTTGCGATGCCAAGCGAATACGTTGAGACTCGCCACCGGACAGTGTGCCGGAATTGCGTGAGAGGGTAAGATACTCAAGACCGACATTGTTCAGGAAGTGCAGACGCTCGCGAATTTCTTTGAGGATGCGGCCAGCAATTTCATTTTGCTTTTTGGTCAGTTTTTTGGGGATCTTTTCAAACCAGTCGTTTGCTTGCGCGATCGACATTTCTGCGACCTGGCTGACATGCAGTCCCCCAATCTTCACGGCAAGCGCTTCTGGTTTCAGCCGGTTGCCTTCGCAGGACTCGCAGTTTGTAATGCCTTGAAAGCGTTCCATCTCTTCACGCACCCAGGCTGAATCCGTTTCACGCCACCGCCGCTCAAGATTGGGGATGACGCCTTCGAAGGCTTTCTTCGTTTCATAGCGACGCAATCCGTCATCATAGATGAAATTAATGATGTCTTTACCGGACCCGTACAGCACGGCATCGCGGGCTTTCTTAGGCAACTCGTTCCAGCGCGTATGCATCGAGAATTTGTATTTGCGCGCGATCGCTTCCAGCGTTTGCACATAGTAGGGCGAAGTGGTTTTGGACCAGGGCGCGATGGCGCCTTCGCTCAGCGGCAGCGATTCATCGGGCACCACCAAATCGGGATCGAAGAAATGCTGGGTGCCGAGGCCGTCGCAGGTCGGGCAGGCGCCGAAAGGATTGTTGAATGAAAATAAACGCGGTTCGATTTCTTCGATCGTAAACCCGGAAACAGGGCAAGCGAACTTGGCAGAAAACAGTGTGCGAACAGGATTGCCTTTTTCGTCCTTTTCATCGGCATGCTCAGCAATCGCGATGCCATCCGCCAATTGAAGCGCGGTCTCGATGGAATCAGCGATCCGGTTGCCGAGATTGTCGCGCAACGCAATACGGTCGACCACCACGTCAATGTCATGTTTGAGTTTTTTGTTGAGCGCGGGAACGTCATCGAGTTCATAGAACGCGCCGTCGATCTTTACCCGTTGAAATCCGCGTTTAAGAAGATCAGCAAACTCTTTGCGATATTCACCTTTCCGCCCTCGGACAATCGGGGCCATCAGGTATAGGCGTGTCCCTTCCGGCAATTCCAATAGACGATCGACCATTTGGCTGACCGTTTGACTTTCGATCGGCAGTCCTGTCGCCGGTGAATAGGGAATGCCCACGCGCGCAAACAGGAGCCGCATGTAATCGTAGATTTCCGTAACCGTGCCCACCGTTGATCTCGGGTTACGCGAAGTTGTCTTTTGTTCGATCGAAATAGCGGGTGACAGACCTTCGATTTGGTCGACATCCGGCTTTTGCATCAATTCCAAGAATTGACGGGCGTAGGCGGAAAGGCTCTCAACGTAACGCCGTTGGCCCTCGGCATAAATCGTGTCGAAGGCCAGAGACGATTTGCCGGACCCCGAAAGGCCCGTAATGACCACCAATTGGTCTCTTGGGATTTCGACGTTGACGTCTTTCAAATTATGCTCGCGCGCGCCGCGAACCTGTATGGACTTTGCGCTCAAAGGGGGGCCTCACCAAACGCGAAGGGCGTGCGCCAACCGCGTAAAATTGTTATTCTCATGTCGGAATTGAGGACCGCGTACGGCCCGGAACCAACTTGCGATGGGCAGTGAAGGCTGTCAATTCCGTCTAACATCGTGTTTCCTGCGTCAGTCATCCGCATTACGGAGAGATCGAGATTTCCCGTATCTTCCTGGAATCTTGATCGACTCTTTTCGGCCACGCATCGTCGGCCGGCTCTTGCGAACATAACAAGAACATTCTATTGATTCCTGACTGCAGGGAATAGTACTTTTTTCGTTGCTCATGGATCTGTCGGGATCTGGTGGGTGACCGTCAAACTGGAGGAGTGCCATGGCCGGAAGTGTGAACAAAGTGATTTTGGTCGGAAATCTGGGCGCGGACCCGGAAATACGCCAGACCCAAGATGGGCGCCCGATTGCAAATCTTCGGGTGGCGACCTCTGAAAGCTGGCGTGACCGTAATACGGGTGAGCGGCGCGAACGGACCGAATGGCACCGTGTGGTCATATTCTCAGAGGGCCTGGCTAAGATCGCTGAGCAATATCTGAAGAAGGGCGCCAAGGTTTATATCGAAGGTCAGCTCCAAACGCGGAAATGGCAGGACCAGTCTGGCCAGGACCGCTATTCAACGGAAGTCGTGCTGCAAGGTTTCAACAGCACATTGACCATGCTCGATTCGCGCGGCGGTTCCGGCGGCGGCGGTGGATTTGGTGGCGGCGACCAAGGCGGGTTTGATCCAGGACCACCTTCTGGCGAGTTCAAACAAGATCTCGACGACGATGTGCCTTTCTAACCTGCGGTAAACCTGCCCCGCAATGAGTGCAACTGTGAGCGAGAACGCAACCGTCCGTTCACAGAGGATTCTCGTTACCGGTGCCTATGGGTTTATTGGCCAAGCGATTGTTCGCGCGCTTCAGCGTGCGGGGCACACGGTTGTGGGGTGCGGGCGCAACCTTGCATTGGGACAGCGCCTTCTGCCGTCGGTCGAATGGGTTGGCGCCGATTTCAATCAAGATATCCAGCCGGAAGTCTGGACACCTAAACTGAGTGATGTCGATGCGGTCGTAAACTGCGTGGGCAGTTTGCAAAGCTCTGCACGTGATGATTTGGAAAACATTCATCACCTTGCACCAAGGGCTCTTTTCGAAGCTTGTCAGGCGGCCGGAATACGGCGTGTTGTGCAGATTTCGGCCCTCGGTATCGACGAGGCCGACACCGAATACGCTCGCACAAAACGAGCAGGGGACAAGGCGCTCACCGATACTGATCTTGATTGGGTCGTCCTCAAACCGTCGCTTGTCCTGGCGCGCGGCACTTTTGGTGGAACGGCCCTGTTGCGCGGATTGGCAGCGTTTCCTGGCGTAATCCCGATTTTCTACGGTGATCGTCGCTTCCAGCCGGTGACAATTGATGACCTTTCAGAAGTTGTTTGCCGAATGGTCGTGCCGGGTGCCGCGGCGAAAGTGTCGTTTCCGGTTGTGGGGCCTGATCCCATCAAAACGCGGGATATGGCAACAATGTATCGTGCTTGGTTAGGGTTAGAGGAGGCCCGCATCGTCAGCTTGCCCGCGTGGATGGCAAAGCTGGCCGTCATGTTCGGCGATGTGGTGGGGTGGTTTGGCGTTCAGACGGCCATGCGGTCAACCGCCCTTAAACAGATGGCGCATGACAATGTCGCGCCGGTCGAACCCATGATCGCGTTATCGTCTGTCCATCCAACAAAGATGGCATCCTATCTGTCGAGCCAACCGGCAACGACTGCCGATCGATGGCATGCAAGGCTGTATTTTGCCAAGACGGCCCTGATCCTCGCCTTAAGCTTGCTGTGGATCTGGAGCGGAATCTTGGGGCTATGGCCGGTCGGCAATCGGATGGGCACGCGTATGCTCGAGTCCAATTTCGGTTGGCCTTACGAATTATCACGGATCGCTGTCTATCTCGCGTCCGTCATCGACATTGTGCTCGGGATTGCATTGTTGGTGCAGTGGCGGCTCCGATTGATTTGTGCCGCGCAACTTGTTGCCTCCGCCGCATATCTTGTTTCGTTCACCGCCATGAACGTGACCTATTGGTTTGATCCGCTGGGGCCACTCCTCAAAATTTTGCCCATTATGGCGGCCACGTTCATTCTGTTTGCCATCGCAGAAGACCGCTAATGGACCTCTATCTGCTCCTCAAGTTGGTGCACATTCTGGGCGCGACCGTTCTTTTCGGAACGGGACTGGGGATCGCGTTTTTTATGTTTATGGCCGATCGAAGCCGAGATGTCCGCGCTATTGCCACGACGGCGCGCACCGTGGTGATTGCAGATTTCTTGTTTACGGCAACGGCGGTTGTGGTTCAGCCCATCACGGGACTGACGCTGGTCTTCGTCGCGGGGTATTCGATTTGGGAACCGTGGATCTTGCTCAGCTTGGTCCTCTATGGCGTGACCGGTCTGTGTTGGCTTCCTGTTGTCTGGATGCAAATGCGCATCAAGCGATTGGCGTCAAACGCCGTGGCACAAGGACAGGAATTGCCGGCGGAGTATTTCCGCTTGATGACTTGGTGGTTCTGGTTGGGCTGGCCCGCGTTCATTTCCGTCCTGTTGATCTTTTTGCTAATGATTGTGCGACCGGCATTTTGAAGCGTGAACAGATAGGCACATCAAAAAAAGGACGACACAATGCAAGTAGCGCCCATCCCCGATCTGGATGACGAGATCAACAACATTCGCTTGCGCACAGCAAACATTGTCACCGAGATGATCATCCCGAATGAGGAGACCCTTTGGAAAGGGGGTGACGAAGCCTCGGTTCATCGAAAAGCCATACGGGCACGTGTCAAAGAGGAAGGGTTGTGGGCACCCCATTTGCCGGAAGAATATGGCGGGATGGGAATAGGATTTCTCAAACACGCTTACATGAACGAGATCATGGCGTGGAGCCCGTTTTCATCGAGGCTGTTTGGCGTCAATGCGCCGAACTCGGGCAACTCCAAAATCCTGATGAAATACGGCACCGAAGAACAAAAGCGCAAATGGCTTGATCCGTTGATTGCCGGCGATATGGAAAGTTGTTTTTCCATGACCGAGCCCGATCAACCGGGGTCAAACCCGTACGCGATTGAAACACGCGCCGTAAAAGACGGTGATGAATGGGTGATCAATGGACGTAAGTGGTTTACGTCCAATGCGCGCCGGGCCGACTTTGCGATCGTCATGTGCCGAACGGAACAGCAAGACGATCAAGGCAATTCAAAAGACAAGATGACTCAAATCATCGTTCCCACAGACACGCCGGGTTTCAACATTGTGCGTTCTGTTCCTGTTTGGGGACATACGAACGGCGATCATTGCGAAATCGAATACAAGGACGTGCGCGTGCCGGTCTCCAATCAACTGGGGCAAACGGGTACGGGCCACAAAGCTGCCCAAGACCGCTTGGGTGCAGGCCGTGTTTTTCATTGCATGAATTCCATCGGCCAAATGTGGCGTGCGTTCGATCTGATGGTGAAACGATCGCTTTCACGTGAGGTCCATGGCGGCAATCTGGCGTCGAAGCAATTCATTCAGGGTTTCATCGCCGACAGCTATATCGACATTCAATCAGCACGTCTTATGACCATTCACACGGCGAACATCATTGAGCGGGAAGGCGACGCCAAAACGGATATCTCCGCCATCAAAGTCTTTGTGCCCGCTGCTTTCGAACGGGTTGTCGATCGGGCCATTCAAGTGCACGGCGCTATGGGCGTTTCGGGTGATACGCCGCTGGCAGGCATGTATACGGGCGCGCGTACGCTGCGCCTTGCCGATGGACCAGATGAAGTGCACAAAATCGTCATCGCGAAAAACGTGTTGCGGAAGTACCGGGAAGGCATGTCCTGGGATTTCGGGATCTGATTTAAGGGCATTGAGGCCACGGCTTGTTGGCGCAATGTGTCCACTTGATTAGGCATGCTCGATCTGTCAGGCATGCGCCGTTTATGATCAACAATGAGGCGAGCAATGCGCGTAATGGTTTTGGGGGGAGATGGGTTTTGTGGTTGGCCCACCAGCCTTCATCTCTCCGCGGCAGGTGCAGATGTCTTGATTGTTGACAACTTTGCGCGCCGAGACGCGGATGTGGAATTGGAGGCAGCCTCTTTAACGCCGATCTGTTCCCTCGAGGAGCGCCTGTCTGCATGGGAAGAGGTGAGCGGCAATCGCATCGATTTCGAGAGATTTGATGTCGCCAAGGATTACGATCGTTTGGTCAGTGTCCTCGAGACCTACAAGCCCGATACGATCGTCCATTTCGCTGAGCAGCGCGCCGCCCCCTATTCGATGAAATCGCCGCGGCACAAGCGCTACACGGTCGATAACAACATCAACGCAACCCATAATTTGCTGTGTGCCATGGTTGAAGCGGCACCGGATGCGCATTTGGTTCACCTGGGGACCATGGGTGTTTATGGCTATGGGGGTGGTGGCCAATTGCAGATCCCGGAAGGCTATATCTCTGCAACGTTGCGGTCGGGCAATGACGAAATGGATGCAGAGATCATTTATCCGCCCGATCCTGGCAGCGTCTATCACACGACGAAAACTCTAGACGCCTTGCTGTTCTATTTCTACGCCAAGAACGATCAGCTCCGGATCACGGACTTGCATCAGGGGATTGTGTGGGGCACATCAACAGACCAAACAGACCGGGATCCACGGCTCATCAATCGTTTTGACTATGATGGCGACTACGGCACGGTGTTGAACCGGTTTTTGATGCAAGCCGCCATTGGTCATCCCCTGACCGTTCACGGCACCGGTGGCCAGACGCGTGCATTCATCCATATTCGCGATACCGCCCGTTGTATTGAACTCGCGGCAAAGAACCCGCCGAAGCGGGGCGAACGCGTGCGTATTCGAAATCAGATGACCGAAACGCACCGGCTAATCGATCTCGCCAACCTGATTTCCAAGATGACCGGCGTGGAAATACAACATGTCGACAATCCGAGAAAAGAAAAGCCGGAAAACGAGCTGAGCGTGGCGAATAACACCTTACGGGATCTAGGGCTCAAGCCCACGACCTTGTCTGAAGGGCTGCTCCATGAGGTGGTGGAAATCGCCGAAAAGTACAAGGATCGATGCGATCAGTCCAAGATCATCGCGACCTCGAAATGGTAGTGGAAGGGTGCCAATTCTCGGTAGTGCCCTAAGCGCAAAAAACTCTGAAATTTTCGGCCCTTAAGGCTGATTTTTGGCTGCCGAATTCGTTGCTCGCGGCACGCTCTAATGCTACAAATATGTCAGATTCGAAACGGTATTTCGGGGACGCGCCTGTGGCCACAGCTCTCGATAGAAGAGCGCCTCGAACACAACCAGGGCATAACATTCATCCTTGACTGATACTTCAGTGCCGCCGCCGCCCGGCGAGCCGCCTTCAGGGGGCTCCGGAGGGGATTCAGAACGGCCGGCGTTTGACATTTCGCCTATCTCCATCGAAGAGGAGATGCAGAAGTCGTACCTCGATTACGCCATGAGCGTGATCGTTTCGCGTGCGCTTCCTGATGTGCGTGATGGATTAAAGCCCGTTCACCGCCGCATTGTGCATGCAATGCAAGAAAGCGGATACCACGCCAATCGGCCCTACCGAAAATCGGCGCGTGTGGTCGGCGATGTTATCGGTAAATATCATCCTCATGGCGACCAAGCTGTGTATGACGCGCTGGTCCGAATGGCGCAGGACTTCTCCATGCGCTTGCCTCTGTTGGATGGTCAGGGGAACTTTGGATCCATTGACGGCGATCCACCAGCCGCCATGCGTTACACCGAGGTGCGCATGGGGCAGCCGGCTCATGCGCTTCTGGAAGATATCGATAAGGATACGGTCGATTTTCAGGAGAACTATGACGGTTCCGAAAAGGAGCCGATTGTTCTTCCCGCCCGCTTTCCAAATCTGTTGGTCAATGGCGCCTCGGGCATTGCTGTTGGAATGGCAACAAATGTGCCGCCGCACAATTTGGGCGAAGTTGTCGATGCCTGTGTCGCGTATCTCGATGACCCTTCCATCAGCGTCGAACAGCTTATGGAAATTGTGCCGGGGCCGGATTTTCCAACGGGCGGCCTGATCATGGGGCAGGCGGGAGCCCGGTCGGCCTATATGCGCGGACGCGGGTCAGTCGTTATGCGTGGCCGCGTGCACATCGAAGAAATCCGAAAAGACCGTGAAGCCATCATCGTGACGGAAGTTCCCTATCAGGTGAACAAGGCCTCGATGATTGAAAAGATCGCCGAATTGGTGCGCGAAAAGCGCATTGAGGGTATCGGCGATTTGCGCGACGAGTCGGATCGCGACGGTATCCGCGTCGTGATTGAGCTGAAACGTGAAGCCATGGCGGATGTGGTGCTCAATCAGATCTACCGCTTCTCGCCCCTGCAGAGTTCTTTTGGCGTTAACATGTTGGCGCTCAATGGCGGCAAGCCGGAAATGCTCACACTGATCGAGCTGATTACGGCTTTTGTGCGCTTCCGAGAAGAAGTCGTCACCAGGCGGACCAAGTTCGAACTCGCGAAAGCGCGTGACCGCGCCCACATTTTGGTTGGGTTGGCGATCGCGGTTGCCAACATTGATGAAGTGATCGCGCTCATCCGCCGTGCGCCCGATCCGGCGACGGCGCGCGAGGAATTAATGTCCAAGGATTGGCCGGCCACGGATGTTGCCCCGTTGGTGGAGCTGATAGCGGACCCTCGGCACATATTGTCCGAAGGTGGAACGCTGCGGCTTTCGGAAGAACAAGCGCGGGCGATCCTGGAGTTGCGCTTGCAGCGATTGACTGCCCTCGGACGCGATGAAATCGGCGACGAACTTCAAGGTCTCGGCAAAGACATTGAAGACTATCTCGATATTCTTCGTAACCATGAAAGGCTCCGGTCAATCGTGCGCGAAGACTTGCTGTTGGTCAAAGAAGAGTTCGGCACACCGCGCCGCACCGAGATTGTTCAGCAAGATTTTGAAGTCGAAGACGAAGATCTCATTCAAAGCGAAGACATGGTGGTGACTGTCACGCATAACGGTTACATCAAGCGTGTGCCGCTTAACGCTTATCGTGCGCAGCGCCGCGGTGGACGCGGCCGGGCCGGCATGGCGACGCGTGAAGAAGATTTCGTTACCCGCCTGTTCGTCGCCAACACACACACGCCGGTGCTGTTCTTCTCGTCGACCGGCATGGTCTACAAATTGAAAGTCTGGCGTCTGCCGCAATCGACACCGCAGGCGCGCGGCAAGGCCATGGTCAATTTGCTGCCGTTGAGCGATGGCGAAGTCATCACCACCGTTATGCCATTGCCTGAGGACGAGGAAAGCTGGTCGGATCTGCATGTTATGTTTGCGACCAAAGGCGGGACGGTCCGGCGCAACGAACTCAGTGACTTCGTCAATGTCATGGCTAACGGCAAGATCGCCATGAAACTAGACGATGGCGGCGATGGCGATGAAGGGGACCAAGAGAAAGACGGCATTGTTGGGGTGAGCATCTGCACAGTGGATGAAGATGTTCTGCTGACTTCACGCAAAGGCAAGTCCATTCGTTTCCCAGTTACCGATGTGCGCGTCTTCAAAGGGCGAGCGTCCGTCGGGGTGCGCGGCATCAAACTGTCTGGGGATGACCGTGTGATTGGCATGGCGATCCTACGCCATCATGATGTGACATCCGATGAAGCGCGCGCATATCTCAAACAAGCGAACGCGGTGCGGCGTGCCGCCTCTGAAGACGAGAATGGGGCCGATGCTCCCGAAGAGGCCGAAGAAGAAAACGGTAATGAACTGACTCTGTCTCCAGAAAGATACGCGGAACTTGGGGCCTACGAGCAGTTCATTATGACTGTGACCGAAAACGGTTTTGGCAAACGCACCTCTGCCTTTGAATACCGCGTCAGCAACCGCGGAGGCCAAGGAATTATCGCAATTACCACATCGGCACGAAATGGCGATGTCATTGCATCGTTCCCGGTTGAACATACCGATCAGATGATGCTGGTCACCAATCAGGGGCAAATGATCCGTTGTCCGATAGATGATATCCGCATTGCCGGCCGAAATACCCAAGGCGTAACCATCTTCAAAACACGCGACGGCGAGCAAGTCGTCTCGGTCGAACGGGTTGGTGAAACCGCCGACGAGGACGCAGAGCAAGAAGAGGGCGGTGAAAGCGAATAGCGGCCGGTCCTTGATCTGGCGAATGGCAACAAAATCCAGTAGAAGAAAAGCCAAATAGGCGAGGGAAGGGACGGTTAGGCATGGAACGCACGGGGATGTATCCCGGCACTTTTGATCCAATCACACGCGGTCATCTCGACATCATCCGGCGAGCAACCAAATTGGTGGATCGGCTGGTGATCGGTGTCGCGATCAATGAGGGCAAGGGACCCTTGTTTTCGCTCGACGAGCGCGTCGCCATGGTTGAGGAAGAATGCCGTTCGATCTCGGAAAGCAGCGGTGTTAAAATAACGGTTCAGCCCTTTGACATACTTTTGATGCATTTTGCAGAGGAAGTGGGGGCTCAACTGATCATTCGCGGCTTACGCGCGGTTTCGGATTTTGAGTATGAGTTCCAAATGGCAGGTATGAACGACAAGCTCAACCCTGACATCGAAACTGTGTTTCTGATGGCCGAACCGAGCACTCAGGCGATTGCATCGAGGTTGGTCAAAGAGATCGCAAGTCTTGGGGGCGATGTGTCCTCGTTCACTCCGCCGAATGTGACCACTGTGCTGTACAAGAAGCTCGGTGTTAAACCAAAGACCCACAAATAGGCCTACGGTCTTGCCGGCCATCACCATTCAAGGAATTCACACCTAACATCGCTCTAGATGAATCTACATGTCATGAGGATTGGTATGCGTCAGATTATATTTTCTATCTTGTTATCGCTTGGCATGATTGTGTCGAGCGCGGTATCCGCGGAAGATTTAGAGAACACTTTGTACATGGACCTCAAGGATGGCCGGGTGGTCATAAAATTGTTCCCGGATTTGGCGCCGCGCCATGTTGAGCGGATTAAGAAACTCGCCCGCGAGGGCTTTTACGACGGCATCGTGTTTCATCGTGTCATTCCCGGTTTTATGGCCCAAGGGGGCGACCCTACCGGCACAGGAACGGGCGACTCTCCTTACCCGAACCTGCCTGACGAGTTTAGCTCAAAGCCGCACTATCGCGGCATCCTATCGATGGCGAACACGGGGATGCCGAACAGCGCGAACAGCCAATTCTTCATTGTGACCGACGACAGCACTTTTCTCGATGGCAAATACAGCGTTTGGGGCGAGGTCGTCCAAGGGATGCAATTTGTCGACAACATCAAGAAAGGCAGCTCCGCGAACAATGGCGCGATCGACGGGGAACCGGATCGCATGCTGAAAGTTCAAGTCGCCGCCGACGCGCAATAGTCCAGTCCCGGGGTGTATGCGCGTTCAATCAATAGGTCGTGACAGTATGTACGCGACGTTCCACATTTTAATTCGGAAAGATTGTATCAACTATGTCGTCTACTGAAGATTTAGAAAACACGCTGTACATGGACCTGAAAGACGGGCGGGTTGTTATCAAACTGCTTCCTGATATAGCGCCGAACCATGTTGAACGGATCAAGCAGCTCGCGCGCGAAAACTTTTATGACGGCATCGTATTTCACCGGGTCATTCCTGGCTTTATGGCCCAAGGCGGGGATCCTACCGGCACCGGTACGGGGGGCTCGCCGTACCCAAACTTGCCCGACGAATTCAGTGCCAAACCGCACGTGCGGGGTATCCTCTCTATGGCAAACACAGGAATGCCCAATAGTGCGAACTGCCAGTTCTTCATTGTGACGGATGACAGTCAGTTTCTGGACGGCAAATATTCCGTTTGGGGTGAGGTGGTTGAAGGCATGGAGCATGTCGACAACATCAAAAAGGGCAGTTCCGCGAACAATGGCGCGATCGAGGGCGAACCGGATCGCATGCTGAAAGTTCAGGTGGCTGCGGACGCCCAATAGTCTGCCAAGGATTCCTGTAGTCCGGTCTTAGGTCCTGCGGGTATTTCGGTTGGAGGATGAAATCATGAAACTCAGTGATTTCGACTTTGACCTCCCGCCAGATAGAATTGCGCTCAGGCCGGCGACGCCACGCGATACGTCACGACTGCTCAGCATTAATGGTGGGCAGCTCTCCGACCATTTTGTGAGCGACCTGCCGTCACTCTTGCGCGATGGCGATGTCATCGTGATGAACGACACCAAAGTGATGCGGGCGCAACTTTCTGGAACAAGAGAGGCACGGCAGGCGGACGGCGATCCGGTAAAGGTTGACGCTACGCTTCTGGAACCAGAGGGGCACAACAGATGGTGGGCTTTCGCGCGGCCGGGCAAAAGGCTGCGTGTGGGCGACCAAATTACTTTTGGCGAAACGCTGGCGGCCTGTATTGCTGAGAAATCGAACGATGGCCGCGTTCTGTTGGAATTCAAGTCGGGCGATCGTGCTTTGGAAGTCGCGATTGAGGCGCATGGCGTGATGCCATTGCCACCCTACATCGCAGGGCGCCGTCCAGCGGATGCGCAAGACGACAAGGATTATCAGACTGTCTACGCGTCGCGCCGCGGGGCCGTCGCGGCGCCGACGGCCGGGCTTCATATTTCGCATGAGCTTCTTGAACAACTCAAAACGCGCGGTCATGAATTGCTCTATGTCACCCTTCATGTGGGCGCTGGCACATTTTTGCCCGTAAAGACGGACAATGTCGATGAACACAAGATGCATGCGGAGTGGGGCGAGGTGAGCCCACAAGTAGCAGACGCCATTCGTGCTGCGCGCGGGGAAGGGCGCCGTATCCTATCCGTCGGTACAACGACGCTGCGCATTCTTGAAACAGCGGCCAGGGATCAAGGCGAAGTTCGAGGTTTTACCGGCGAGACCGATATTTTCATCAAACCTGGATTTGTCTTCAAAGCCGTCGACATGTTGATGACGAACTTTCATCTGCCGCGTTCAACTTTGTTGATGTTGGTGCATGCATTTGGTGGGGGTGACGCGATGCGCTGCGCCTATCAGCATGCGCTGAAAAACGATTATCGTTTCTTTTCTTACGGAGACGCGTCTTTGATCTTTCGCGGTACTGCCTCGTGACTGATTTCTCATTTAAACTCGAGGCGACCGATGGCACTGCCCGTCAAGGCCTCATCAAAACGCCGCGCGGCGAGATCAGAACGCCGGCTTTCATGCCGGTCGGCACAGCCGGCACCGTCAAAGCCATGCTGCCTGAAACGGTGCGCGCCCTTGGGGCCGACATTGTCCTTGGAAATACGTATCACTTGATGTTGCGGCCCGGCGCCGAGAGGGTTGCCCGATTGGGCGGTCTTCACAAGATGATGAATTGGCCCCATCCCATTCTCACCGATTCCGGTGGGTATCAAGTGATGTCCTTGTCAAAACTCCGTAAGCTGACGGATGAAGGTGTTGCCTTCCAATCCCATATTGACGGATCGCGTCATATGCTATCCCCAGAGCGCTCAATCGACATTCAGCGCTTGCTAGGGGCCGACATCACGATGGTTCTGGATGAATGCACGCCCTATCCGGCAACTGTCGAGCAGGCGGAAAAATCGCTCGATCTATCGATGCGTTGGGCTGATCGGTCCAAGGCCGCCTTTGGGAGTGAGCCGGGAAGGGCCCTGTTCGGCATTGTGCAGGGCGGCGTTTACGAGGACTTGCGCCACCAATCGGCAAAGGCGCTGATCGATATGGGCTTTGACGGATATGCCGTTGGTGGTTTGGCCGTGGGCGAAGGCCAGGAGGAAATGTTTCGCGTATTGGATTTCACGGTCCCAGCCTTGCCCCAAAACCGGCCGCGTTACTTGATGGGGGTGGGCAAGCCCGACGACCTTGTCGGCGCTGTCGCCCGGGGCATTGATATGTTTGATTGTGTGCTGCCAACCCGGTCCGGGCGGAATGGGCAGGCGTTCACGTGCCGCGGACCCGTCAATCTTAGAAATGCCCGCCACGCCGAAGACCCGCGTCCCTTGGACGAAGAAAGCGACTGCCCGGCCAGCACGGACTACAGCCGGGCTTATCTTCATCATCTGATCAAATCTGGAGAGATCCTGGGAGCCATGCTGCTGACCTGGCACAATTTGGCTTATTACCAGGACCTGATGGCCGGCATGAGGTCAGCCATCGCCGAGGGACGATTCGACGACTTTGCTGCCGGGTTCCACGAGGGGCAGAAAAGGGGCGATATCGCGCCCCTTTGAGCGGTTTCCTTGGCCGACTGACCTTGACGATTGGGGCCAAAATGCTCAGTTGACGCCAGAGAGGCGAATCCCTAAGTTCCCGCTTCTCATTCTCGTGGGCCCGTAGCTCAGTCGGTAGAGCAACTGACTTTTAATCAGTGGGTCACAGGTTCGATTCCTGTCGGGCTCACCACTTTTCCCAGATATTTGATCCAAGATGTTTGATCGGCTTCCGCAGCCGCAGACCCCAAGCTCGGCGCGCTTGTGCATGGCATAGGCCGCGCAGCGTCTATACCGATTTGATCTGCGTTTTGGTCCGGAACGTAAGCCAATAAAATAATCGTGTTACAGTTTGTAACCGGATTTGCGTTGACGGCGCTGGGGGCTTTTGCCAACCATCGCGCGTGTCGCGTTTATAAGGGGCTTGTTGTGGTTCAGTCGGTCGGTCAACTCTCTCGCATTACCTTCACATTCTTCTTTGCTGCTGCCTTTGTGCTTCTCAGTGGTTGCGTGAGTGCAAAGCAGGTCAAACTGGAAGACCGCCTGGCAATGTTCCCCAGCCGGCCTTTTCCCGTGAAGGAAAAGGTGACCATTCGCTGGAATGATTATCAAGTTCCCTTTGTTGAAGCTGAGAATGATGAGGATCTCGCTTTTGCGTTGGGGTTGGTGCACTTTCACCTGCGCGGCGGCCAAATTTCTCTGCTCAAAAGAATTGCGACAGGCCGGCTTTCTGAGTCCGCCGGACCTTTCACCGCTGAAATCGATCATGCACTTCGGATTATCGATTTTGGCTATGCATCGGAAGAAACCGTCAGGCAGTTACCACCGCACACGCGGCAATGGCTGACCAGTTATGTGGCCGGGCTCAACTATTACCAAGACAATATGGAAAAACGGCCACCTGAGTTCGGACTGCTTGATGTGCGTGCCGAACCATGGACGATGGAAGACGTGGTCACCATTGGCCGCATTGCCAGTACCGATGTCAATTGGCTTACCATCTTAGGTCTGTTGGGAGAACGGGTAAAACCCGACTGGGAAGAGACTTTCGCCGAAGTTCTTGTCGCGGGCGCTGAACCGTCAACAAGTTTTCGCGGTACGCCAGAAAAAGCGGCCCTCTCAGACTTCCTCGTGGGGATGAGCCGGTCTGGCAGTAATTCTTGGGCAGTGTCGCCCGAGCGAAGCGCGACGGGTGGCGCGCTGATCGCCAGCGATCCGCATCTGGGGCTCGTGCTGCCGAACTTATGGATCCTCGCGGGGATTAAGTCGCCCTCGTATCATGCGGTTGGGTTTCAGATTCCGGGCGTGCCGATTATCGGTGTGGGCCGAAACCGCGATATGGCTTGGGGCGGAACAAACTTACGAGCGGCGGTGAGCGACTTTTACAATGTCGCCTTGGCAGACGACCCACAGATTGTCGAGACGGAGAGCGTCATTGAAAACCGGCTTTGGTTTGACCGCACCGTCAAAATCAGGCGTTCTGCCTACGGACCGATCTTGTCGGATTCGAGTTTGGTTACAAAACGCGACGGCGAAGAAATTGCCCTCAAATGGATCGGACACGAACCGCGCGATCAAGTCACTGCCCTGTTGGCGGCCGCCCGCGCCACCACACCGGAAGAATTTCGCGAGGCGTTCAAGACATTTGCTGTTTCAGCCCAGAACATGGTGTTCGCCGACCGGAACGGAAATATCGGTCAGATCATCGCCACCACATTGCCCGTCCGTGACTATGACAAGCCGGAAGACGTGGTGCTCGATCCCAGTGATCCCAAAAATGAATGGAAGGGCTATGTGGACGCGACAGATCTTCCTTGGGCGTTAAATCCGCCAGAGGGATTTATTGCTTCGGCGAACAATCGCCCGGCGGAAACCACGGTGCCGCTCGGCTTTTTCTTTGGGGGCAACGATCGTGTGCGTCGTTTGCAGGACGTTCTGGCGCGCGATGATAAAGTGACGATGGCCGACTTGACCGCTCTGCAATTGGATACCAAGTCGCCAGACGCTGAATCCATGAAACGTACCTTTGTGGCTGAGATCTCGAAACTGTCGGGCATGGAGCCCTACGCCGACTTCATCAATGATCTTGACCAGTGGGACGGAGACTACCGAAAGGACTCCAAGGGGCCGGTCGCATTTGAGACATTGCTCTTTCACGTGACACCACCGGTTTATGGCGTCGAGACACCAGAAGAGGTGCCGGCCATCAAATTGCAATGGCACTATTTCGCAAAATATCTGATCAAGGATCTGTTGGCGCTCGAGGACTCAGTTCGGGCGGACATTTTGCGTGAAGGTGTGGCTAAGGCCGCCAAAGCCGCGTCAAAGTTTGATACTTGGGGCGAAATGCATCAAATGCGGGTCGGGCATTTGTTGAGCAATGTGCCGGTAATAGGCGGGCGTTACCTGATTGAAGAATATGGCGCACCTGGTTCCCGCGAAACACCAATGAAGACGGGTCATGCTTTGGTCGAAGACAAACATACTGTCAGTTACGGATCACAGGCCCGGCACATATCGGATATGTCGGATTTGGACGAGAACTACTTCGTCTTGTTCGGCGGTGAAGATGGATGGATTGGAAGCGAGAATTTCGCCGACATGATGCCGCTGTGGCGCGAAGGCAGATATGTCAGAATGCCCTTGCGCCCGGAAACCGTGGCCAAAGAATTTGCTCACGTTTTGACACTTTCGCCGGAGTGACCATCTTAATCTAAGATGCTGGACACGACATTCATCTTCCGTCCTCTCGCCCGACGGCGGCTCCGCCAACTGCGCGCCATCGACCCGGTCGCGGCACAAGAACAACAACTGCGCGCTCTTGTGCATCGGGCTAAGAATACGAAGTTCGGTCGTGATCATCAGTTCGACGACATTGAGACGGTCGAGGCGTTTCAGGCGCGTGTGCCCCTGCGCAAGTACGAAGATTTCTGGTCTGAGTATTGGCAGCATGGATATCCCCACCAGACCGATATGACCTGGCCCGGCCCAACCCGCTATTGGGCCTTGTCATCGGGCACATCTTCCGGTGCCTCAAAGTTTATTCCGTGCACAGATGACATGGTGGTGTCGAACAAAAAGGCAGCGCTCGATATTCTCTGTTACGAATTGGGCCGGAATCCGGAATTTCGACCGACAGATGGCAAGACCTGCATTCTTGGTGGCAGCACAGACCTGACCGAGGAACAGCCGGGTTTCTTTTCTGGCGATCTGAGCGGCATCGCCGCAAAAACAGTTCCCTTTTGGGCAAAGCCTTTTACCTTTCCACCGACAGATCTGGCCCTGATCAAGAATTGGGAAGAGAAACTGGAAACGCTGGCGCGCCGGTCGCTGAACGAGAAAATTCGTGTGTTGAGCGGAACCCCCATCTGGCTCTTGCTTTTGTTTCGGCGTGTTGAAGCCATGCTGGAAGCTGACGGCCGGAAGGATGCCGCCCCTTTCCCCCATCTCCAGCTTTTGATTCATGGGGGCACATCCTACGAACCTTACCGATCCGAGACGGCGCCGTTCTTGGATCGTGTGGGCGCTTCAACGCGGGAAGTCTATCCCGCCAGCGAAGGGTTTCTGGCGATCGCGGATCGCGGTGACGGGGAAGGGCTGCGACTGAATTTGGACATCGGGCTCTTTTTCGAATTCATCCCGGTAGACGAACTTGATGATCCTCAACCAACGCGGCATTGGGTCGGAAATCTCGAGACAGGTGTGAATTATGCCGTTGCTTTGACAAGCTGTTCCGGCGTCTTCGCCTACCTTTTGGGGGATGTTGTTCGTTTTGTTGAGCGTGATCCGCCGCGGCTTTTGATTGCGGGACGTACCTCATACACACTATCCGAATTCGGCGAACATTTGGTGGGCGAGGAAATCGAACGCGCGATTCTCGGCGCTGCCGAAAAGGCCGATCTCCATGTGGTTGAATATAGCGTCGGCACGGTCTTCGGTCATAACTCCCATAAAAAGGGTCATCACTTATATATTCTCGAGACGGCTCATCCGATTGATCAGTCTCAGCAGAGCTCGCTTGAAAACAGAATCGCCGATGACATCGATCAGGACTTGATCGTTGGCAACGACGATTATGCGTCACATCGCCGGAACGATTTGACCCTTCAGGCACCGACCATCCGGTTGGTCGCGCCGGATAGTTTTGCCCATTGGATGCGGAAGCGCGGCAAGCTGGGCGGGCAAAACAAAGTGCCGCGCGTGATCAATGACGAGGACCTGTTCCAAGATCTGATCGCCTTCACGGACGAAAGCGGTCATTCAAGGCCTTCGGGAAGCGATGTTCGTCCGCAATGATGTGCGTTGATCTCTAATAGGAATGTGTCATTGCGAGGCCGCGCCAATTCCGTTCTTGGGGCCGCGGCAATCCAGGGCCACTTGCGCAGCACTTGTCGCTCTGGATCACCACGCGCGTAAACGCGCTCGCGATTGTCTGTTTGATCTTCTGTATATTTTGAAAATCCCTGAAGATGGGGTGCCGGATCTGAGGTGGCCACCACAGACCCGGCGCGTGAGAGCCAGCCGTCTCGCGATGGGGTTTTGACACCCGTAGTCATCAGAGCTGCTCTCACGCTCCCTTCAATCGCTTGATGAGTTGGTTGGGCTCGACGCCCGGAGACAATCACAAGCAAGAAAGAGGATAGCATTGTCCCATGACACCGGCCACATCTTCTCTTCGTGTCTTAGGCTGCGATGTGGCTAAAGACACAATCACTGTGTTTGATAGCCACCTTGGCGCAGCGCAAACCCTTGAGAACAAACCGCGCGTTCTCAAATCCCTGTTTGCCCGTCTCAAGAAACAAGAGCCAAACCTGTTCGTGGTCTGCGAGGCCACGGGCGGCTATGAAGCGGCCTTGCTGGCTGCAGCCTGTGAAGCAGATCTTCCAATACACCGGGCCGATCCGCGTAAAGCTAAAGCCTTTGTTCGTTCTCTGCGGACTTACGGCAAAACCGATGAGCTCGATGCCGAGGCTCTGACGGCTTACGGTCTTGAACGTCACAACAGCCTGGTTCTTTGGCAGCCTCTCCCGCAAGCTGTTGATGATCTTCAGAAGCTCGTACGCTTGCGGACCGATCTGGTTCAATCCCGGGCCGATTATAAACGCCGCGCCTCAGCGCCGGGCAATGGCCCCGACAAACGCTACATCAAAGCGTTTATCAAAGACCATGACCGGCGGATCAAGGCTGTCGAAAAAGAGATTGACGTTTGCCTCAGTCAAGACGATCACATTGCAAAGATTGTCGAAGTGATCGAGGCCATCCCCGGTTGTGGTCACATATCGGCTTTTACCCTCGCGGGTCTGATGCCTGAACTCGGTCAGATGTCAAACAAACAAGCAGCCAGTCTTGCCGGCCTTGCCCCTCATCCCAACGATACAGGAAAAAGTCTCGGATACCGGTCAACCCGCGGCGGCCGACGCCAAGTCAAAATAACGATGTTCATGGCAGCCATGGCCGCCAGACGGTTCAATCCCACCATCAAAGAAAAGTATGAGGCTTTCCTCGCTCAAGGAAAAAAGAAAATGGTCGCGCTCGTCGCATGCGCCAGAAAACTCATCACAATCATCAACGCTAAAATCAGAGACGAAATCTTCAATAATAAAAACAAACTCCAACTGAGTTGATGACAGTGTCTTCGGTGTCAAGCACGCTTGTGTTCTAAGTTGAACCGCGTGCCGCGATAACGTCGCGCAAGAGGTTGCGCACAGCGTCTTCATCGAACTGTTTCATGTTTCTCAGCCGTAAGCAGCTTTTTCCGCAGGCGTTCTTCGGAAAGTTGTTCTGGTGTTTGCCAAGAACCGCCGGCAACACATAAAGGCTGACATGGTTCTTCTGGGCCCCCAGATTGGCGATCCCCGGATAGTCGAGCATGCCGTGTCCGAGTTGCTCTTTTGCCTTAGGGGCAAGTTCCAGGATGAGCGAACGGATGCTCTCCAAAAGCTGTTTTTGGTGTTCGGGAACCCCTTTTCGATATTCCGCCGGAGACTCAGCTTTGATTCTCAATGGATATTTCCTCTGATTGGGCCTGCGGGACCGGGATATTTTCTTTCAGCGGCCCTTTCTTGTCGGCCGTTCTTGTGGCTTATTCGACGACAATGAGGCGGGCAAGACAAGCCGGTTTTTAAAGAGGGTGGAGAATGAAAACGAAAGCAGCGGTCGCCTATGAGGCGGGAAAACCATTAACGATCGAGACCGTTGATTTAGAAGGACCGCGCGCGGGCGAAGTGCTCGTCGAAGTCAAGGCGTCGGGGATTTGCCACACAGATGCCTTCACTTTGTCCGGTGACGATCCCGAGGGTGTGTTTCCTGCCATCATGGGCCACGAAGGGGCCGGCATCGTGCGCGAGGTGGGCGAGGGCGTGACGTCGGTCAAGCCGGGCGATCATGTGATTCCGCTGTATGTCCCCGAATGCAGATCCTGTGAGTATTGCCTTAATCCCAAAACAAATCTCTGCATCACCTTACGGAGCACGCAAGGCCAGGGGTTAATGCCTGATGGCTCGTCACGGTTTTCGCTCAACGGCAAGCAGCTCTATCACTATATGGGCTGTTCGACCTTTTCCAACTTTACCGTACTGCCCGAAATCGCCGTCGCGAAAGTCCGTGATGACGCGCCGTTCGACAAGATTTGTTACATCGGTTGTGGTGTAACGACCGGCATAGGTGCCGTAGCCTTTGAAGCCAAAGTCGAGCCTGGATCGAATGTGGTTGTCTTTGGTCTCGGCGGCATTGGTCTCAATGTGATTCAAGGGGCACGTATGGTCGGCGCCGACAAGATCATTGGTATCGATTTGAACGAAGACAAGACTGAACTTGCCACAAAGTTCGGCATGACGGATTTCATCAATCCCAATAAGACCGAGAATCTGGTCGAGGCGATTCTGGATTTAACGGGCGGCGGTGCTGATTATTCCTTTGAGTGCATTGGTAACGTCAACACCATGCGTCAGGCGCTTGAGTGCTGCCGTCGCGGATGGGGGGAATCCATCATCATCGGCGTTGCGGGCGCCGGCCAAGAAATTTCAACGCGTCCGTTCCAGCTTGTGACGGGGCGCGTCTGGCGGGGCACGGCATTTGGTGGTGCACGCGGACGCACCGATGTGCCGCGGATCGTCGAATGGTACATGGATGGCAAGATCAATATTGATGATCTGATCACCCACACATTGCCGCTTGAAGACATCAATAAAGGATTCGATTTGATGCATGACGGCGAGTCGATCCGTTCTGTAGTTGTGTACTGATTATTTGTTCGAAAAGAGGTTCGCTTCGTGCGCATCACCGTTAACGACTTCGAAAAGCATTGGCAGCCCTTTACCTCAAATAGAGAGTTCGCGGAAAATCCGCGCCTGATCGAACGCGCCGACGGGGTATATTACTGGTCGCATCGCGGAACGCAGATCCTTGATGGCTGTTCGGGATTGTTCTGCACGCCGGCGGGACACAACCGGCCCGAAATCATTGACGCGGTAACAGCTCAACTCAAGACGCTGGACTATGCGCCGCATTTTCATACGGGCCACACCCAATCGTTTGAGGCGGCAGACCGTATCGCGAAATTAATGCCGGGCACGCTGAACCGAATCTTTTTTGGCAGTTCTGGTTCAGAGGCGATCGATACGGCCATCAAAATCGTCATGGCCTATCACCGTGCCAACGGTGAAGGACATCGGCAACGATTTGTGTCGCGTGAGCGCGCCTATCACGGCGTGAATATGGGGGGTACGTCGTTGAGCGGATTGCCGCTGAACCGCAAAGCCTTTGGTGCCTTCATGCCGGGCGTTGTGCATCTGCGGCACACCTGGAGCGCGGATCGCCGGTATGACCGAGGCGAACCGGTGGATGGTGTCGAACTTGCCGAAGATTTGCAGAGATTTGTCAACACCTATGGGGGCGATACGATCGCTGCTTGCTTTGTGGAGCCGATTGCCGGATCGACGGGCGTCCTCGTTCCGCCCAAGGGATATCTTCAGCGGCTTCGAGAAATCTGCGATGCAAATGGCATCATTCTCGTTTTTGACGAAGTCATTTGCGGGTTTGGTCGAACAGGCAAAGCGTTTGGCTCGCAGGCCTTCGGCGTGACGCCCGATATCATCACGATGGCCAAAGCTCTGACGAACGGTGTGCAACCGATGAGCGCGGTGGCCGTTCGGGAGGACATCTATACCAAGGTCGTTAATGCGGCGCCGGATGGCATCATTGAATTGTTCCACGGTTATACCTACTCGGCCCATCCTGCCGCTTGTGCTGCAGCTGTTGCGACGCTTGACATTTATGAGCGTGAAAACCTGTTTGATGCCGCCGCTGACTTGTCTGACTATTTTTTGGATAAGATCTTTGAACTAAAGGGCGCACCCTTGATCACCGACATACGGGGATATGGTTTGCTCGCCGGCATTGACTTTGAACCGCTCGACGGTGTGCCGGGACGGAGGGGCAATCAGTTACAAACCGCGTTGTTCAATAACGGCTTGCACATCAAGTTGACGGCCGACTCCGGCATTGTTGCGCCGCCTTTCATTGCAACACGCGAGCAAATTGACGAAATGTGCGATATCATCCGCAAAACGCTTCAAGAGCTGGTTGCCTAAAGGGAACGCGGATTACGATGACATCATCGCCGGGCACAGCCCCATCGACAGGTAAGGACCGGCGGAAACGAAGGCGCGCTTTTCCAAAAGGCCGCCAGCCGGATGAAGCAGCCCACCAACGTATTGTCTGCCTGATTGGGGAGGGCCCCCATCCCCGCGATTTGCTGATCGAGTATCTCCATCTCATCCAAGACAAATATGGATGTTTGGGCGCGGCGCACCTTGCCGCGCTGGCCCATGAGTTGAAGTTGGCGATGGCGGAGGTGTATGAAGTCGCGAGCTTCTATCACCACTTTGACATTGTGAAGGAACATGAAGCTGCCCCTGCGCCCGTGACGGTTCGTGTTTGCGACAGCCTAAGCTGCATGATGGCTGGCGGTGAGACGCTCTTTCACGATCTGCAATCTAAATTGCCGAGCCAGGATGTTCGTGTTGTTCACGCACCCTGCATGGGCCGATGTCAGTGCGCACCGGTCGCCGTTGTAGGGCAGAACCATATCGATCATGCGACAGTTCAGAAAATTGAAAAGGCCGCGAAAAACAAAGAGCTGGTGCCGATACTTCCGGCCTATTCGGCGTTTTATCAGTACAAACAGAACAAAGGGTATGAGCAGCTCTCGCGATGCCGCAACGGAGAGCTCTCCGTATCTGATGTCGTTGAGACACTATCCAACGCAGGACTGCGCGGCCTGGGCGGTGCAGGGTTTGGTTCCGGGCAGAAATGGAAATTCGTCCTGGCTGAGCGCGGGCCGCGGTATTTGGCGGTCAACGCAGATGAGGGAGAACCCGGCACATTCAAAGATCGGCACTATCTTGAGTCCGATCCCCATCGGTTTCTGGAAGGGGCGTTGATTGCAGCATGGGCGATCGAAGCACAGGCGGTTTACATCTATCTGCGGGATGAATATCCGGCGGTACGAGAAATATTGACGCGTGAGATTGCCGCCTTGCAGACCGGTGGCGTGATCCCACCTGACTTTATCCATTTGCGGCGTGGTGCCGGCTCCTATGTGTGCGGTGAAGAATCCGCGATGCTTGAATCCATCGAAGGGAAACGCGGTCTGCCGCGCCACCGTCCTCCTTACGCGGCACAAGTTGGTCTGTTTGGCCGCCCGACACTGGTTCACAATGTCGAAACGCTCACGTGGATCCCTTCAATTCTCGAAAAAGGGTCTGCTTGGTTCGTTGCGCAAGGCAAGCCGGACCATCCGGGATTGCGCAGTTATTCCGTATCCGGACGGGTGAAAGAACCGGGCGTGAAACTTTGCCCGGCCGGCACCACCGCCCGCGAACTTATTGAGGCGTATGCCGGCGGCATGGCCGACGGGCACACGTTCAAAGCCTATTTGCCGGGCGGGGCGTCCGGCGGCATCCTCCCCGCGTCGTTGGCGGACGAACCCCTTGATTTCGGTACGTTAGAGCCGCTTGGGGCCTTCGTTGGCAGCCACGCTGTCGTCATCCTGTCGGATAAAGACAATATGCGAGACGTGGTCCTCAACCTGATGCGGTTCTTTGAGGATGAAAGTTGCGGGCAATGCACGCCCTGCCGCGTGGGGACCGAGAAAGCGGTCGCCCTGCTTGAACGCGATACATGGAACGAAGGGCTTTTGGAAGAACTGAACGAAGCGATGGCCGATGCGTCTATCTGCGGATTGGGGCAAGCAGCACCAAACCCAATTCGCTCCGCACTGAAATACTTTCGCGATGACCTTGCCCTTTCTGCGGGCGCGCCATGACCGACAAAACCGATGTTACATTCCATTTGAATGGCAAGCCGACGGTGGCGCGCGAGGGCGAGACAATCTGGCAGGCTGCCAAGCGGGAAGGAATTGACATTCCCCATCTTTGCTATGCCGATCAGCCGGGCTATCGGGAGGACGGCAACTGCCGGGCCTGTATGGTTGAGATTGAGGGCGAAAGGGTCCTTGCGGCTTCCTGCGTGCGTAAACCAACAGAGGGAATGTCCGTCCGTACAGACACGGATCGTGCCGATAAGGCGCGGAAAATGGTCATGGAACTGTTGCTGGCCGACCAACCGGTGCGCGATAAGGCACACGACTGCGACAGCCGCCTATGGCAGTGGGCCGAAGCGCAGCAAGTTGTGCAGAGCCGCTTTCCTGCACGCGACGAAGTTTCAGAAGATGTCTCCCATCCGGCTATGGCCGTTAACTTGGATGCCTGCATTCACTGCAATCTTTGTGTCCGAGCGTGCCGGGAAGTGCAGGTCAACGATGTGATCGGTCTGGCACATCGCGGGCCCCAGTCAAAAATCATCTTTGATTTCGAAGACCCGATGGGTGAAAGCACCTGCGTGGCCTGCGGCGAGTGTGTCCAGGCCTGTCCAACCGGTGCCCTCATGCCGTCCGCGTTACTCGATGAAGCGAGGCGGGGAACTTCGGCAGCCGACGCAAAGGTTGATAGCGTTTGTCCCTATTGCGGGGTTGGATGTCAGATCACCTACCAAATGCGCGATGGCGACATTGCCTATGTGACCGGGCGTGACGGACCCGCTAACGAGAACCGCCTATGCGTCAAAGGACGGTTTGGCTTTGACTATGTGAAAAGTCCTGAGCGTTTGCTGAGGCCCCTTATTCGAAAAGAGGGCGTCCCAAAAGGCCTCGATCCCGAGCTGGATCCAGCCAATCCTTCAACGCATTTTCGCGAAGCAAGCTGGGAAGAGGCTTTAGACGTCGCGGCGAAAGGGCTCGCTGACATTAGAGCTGAACACGGTGGACCGGGTCTGGCGGGATTTGGTTCTGCGAAATGCTCCAATGAAGAAGCCTATCTTTTTCAAAAACTGGTCAGGACAGGATTTGGCACGAACAATGTCGATCATTGTACGCGCCTTTGTCATGCGTCGTCTGTGGCCGCCCTTATGGAAACGATCGGCTCTGGTGCCGTTTCTGCGCCGTTTACCGCCGCACTCAAGTCGGATGTGATTATCGTGATTGGCGCAAACCCAACCGAGAACCATCCCGTTGCTGCGACCTATTTCAAGCAAGCTGCCAAGCAAGGTGCGGAGCTGGTCGTTATGGACCCGCGCGGACAGGCGCTGAAAAGGCACGCCACGCATATGTTGCAGTTCCGGCCCGGTGCCGACGTTTCCTTGCTCAACGGCATGATGCACGTCATCGTCGAAGAGGGGCTTTACGATCGGCAATACATCCAGGCGAACACAGAAGGCTTTGAAGACCTCAAGAAACATCTGGCAAGTTACACACCGGAAAGTGTGGAAGAAATCAGCGGGATCTCTGCAGAGGCTATTCGCACCGTGGCGCGAAAATACGCAAAGGCAAAAGCGGCGATCATTTTCTGGGGTATGGGCGTTAGCCAACATGTTCACGGGACGGACAATGCACGTTGTCTGATCTCGCTTGCGCTGATGTGCGGCCAAGTGGGACGCGAGGGCACTGGCCTTCATCCGCTGCGGGGACAGAACAATGTTCAGGGCGCTTCAGATGCGGGGTTGATCCCCATGTTCTTTCCAGACTATCGCAAGGTTGAACAGGGTGAGTTGCGCAAACCTTTTGCAGATCTGTGGGGCAAAGAGCTTGATCCCGATCCCGGTCTTACGGTGGTTGAGATCATGGACGCGATCCATGCGGATCAAATCCACGGCATGTACATCATGGGGGAAAACCCTGCCATGTCGGATCCAGATCTCACGCACGCCCGCGCCGCTCTCGCCAAGCTCGATCACTTGGTGGTGCAAGATATTTTCCTGACGGAAACCGCCATGTTTGCCGATGTGGTGTTGCCCGCATCGGCCTGGCCAGAAAAAGACGGAACGGTGACGAACACCAATCGTCAGATCCAGCTTGGGCGACAGGCCTTAGCGTTGCCCGGAGAGGCGCGGCCCGATTGGTGGATCATTCAGGAAATGGCCAAACGATTAGGACTTGATTGGTCCTACACTCATCCATCAGACGTGTTTGCCGAAATGAAGCAGGTGATGCCGTCGCTCGACAATATTACCTGGGATCGGCTGGAGCGTGAGGATGCCGTGACCTATCCCTGCAGCGCGCCGGATCGTCCCGGCGATGACATTGTGTTTGGGGACCGTTTTCCGACCCAAAGCGGCCGCGGAAAATTTGTACCGGCCGCAGTGATTCCACCGGACGAACAGCCGGACAAAGATTTCCCCATGATCCTTTCGACCGGACGCCAGCTCGAACACTGGCACACGGGCGCCATGACACGCCGGGCGACTTACCTGGATGCGCTGGAGCCTGAGGCGGTCGCCAGTCTGTGCCCGGCAGAATTGCGTAAGCTGGGCGTGGAGCCCGGCCAGAAAGTCAAAATCTCGACCCGCCGCGGGGCGATCGAACTTGCGGCGCGGGCTGATTACGCGATCCCGGAAGGCGTCGTGTTCGTGCCGTTCGCTTACGTCGAGGCGGCAGCGAACATCCTCACCAACCCGGCTCTTGATCCTTTTGGGAAAATTCCCGAGTTCAAATATTGCGCCGCCACCGTTGAGCCGGCCTAGCCGTCAGCCAGTGTGTGGTTGAACAGCACGACTTAGCGCAGGCAACTGCTGCGGAAATTCTCCGCCGCACCCCAACACAGCATTTCGTGTCATCCCCCGGCTGAGCGGAGCGGAGTCCGGGGGATCCATTTGCACATCATTGCGACTATGGATTACCCGGACATCGCAGCCGAGCTGCTCGCCGGGTAATGACACGTCAAATGAAACGATATTGTTCTTTTAAGTCGAACTAATCGAAGATGCCTCTGATCGTATCGCCGATCTTTCCGGCTTCGTCACCAACGCCTTCGACACCTTCAAGCACGCCTTCTAATTGTCCGGTCGCGATCGCCTGTGTGATATTTGGTAGGAGTTCGCTCAAGACTTCAGCCATCACAATGCCTGCGTCTGCAGGCTGGGATTCGCTGCCGATATTGTTGAGCGTGATCGGCGGCAGAGGCAGTTCCACCAATTGCCCCAACGGCGTATCCAGAGAGACGCTGCCACCCAAAATATTCAGGGTACGAATGATCACTTTCATGGCGTTCGGGTCGGGCTCCCCGCCAGACTGGGCACTTTCAAGAATCTTGTCGATGTTGCTGCCGCCCTGTCCCTCGACAAACTTAATCACGGGGTCGTAGACAGTGATCTCGTCTACATACAGGACCTCACACCCCAACACGCAAGAAGACATTTCTGCCGGATCAACGGCCACATTGATGCCGCTGACCTGAATGGCATAGCCGTCGCCAAATCCGGTAGGATTGGCGACTGTCAGCCCGTTGAGCTGCGCAGAGCCTTGCCACGGCGTCAGGCTGACGCCGCTGAGGGCGATATCCGTGCCGGCCGCTTCACTGCCGTACTGTTCGATAGCGCCTTCCACTAAGGTGCCGGCATAGTAGTAGGCCCCAAACCCGAGACCACCAATGATGATGAGGAAAATGAGCAATCGGCGCATTTGCTGAACCCCCCGCTAAACATTTCGCCAATAATTCGCTATAGGGAGCAAATCCTATCGGAATTGTACAGTGATCGTGTGACAATTCAGGGAAATTATTGTCTTAAAGGGCGTGAGTTGACGTGAGAATAAGCAAAGTGACCAGCCGGATCGGCGCCGAGATATCCGAAATCGATCTTTCGCGCCTGCAAACGGAACAAGTAACGCCCATCAAGAAGGCTTTGACCGACCACACTTTTTTGCTGTTTCGCGGACAAAAGCTCACCGATGACAATCTGATTGCGTTCAGCCGCCATTTCGGCGAACTGGATCCCCCGCCGAACCAGGAAGAAGGGCGCATGAGCCCGGCCGGATATCCGGATATCTATGTGGTTTCGAATATCAAGACACCAGATGACAAACCGATTGGGGCTTTGGGGGCAGGTGAAGCTGTATGGCACACCGATATGAGTTATCTGGAAAACCCGCCGATCGTCTCAATGCTCTATGCTTTGGAAATTCCAAAACGGGGCGGCAATACATGGCTTTGCAACATGCATGAAGCCTGGAAAATCTTGCCCGCGGAAACCAAATCAAGGCTCGCGGACCTGAAGATCAAGCACGATGGCACCTTCAATAGCGGCGGGTATGTCCGGCAGGGCGTAACCCCTTCATCGGATCCTTATCAATCGCCCGGCGCTTGGCACCCGGCTGTCTGCAAGCATCCCGACAACGGAGCTGCCTATTTGTATTTGGGGCGGCGGCGCAACGCCTTTGTGGATGGGATGTCTCCGGAAGAGTCGGATGAATTGCTCGATGAATTGTGGGGGTACGCAACGCATGCGGACAATTGCTATGCGCATGAATGGCAGGTCGGGGATTTGGTTGTCTGGGACAACCGGTTGACCATGCATCGCCGCGATGCGTTTGATGAGTCTGAACGTCGTTTGATGCACCGAACGCAGATCAAAGGGCGTGACATGCCGGAGCGTTACGCTGCCGTCTGAATAACGTCACCCAAATCGTTATCCTTGCATCCTCAGGCCAAGCATGGCGGAGGCAACAAGTCCGTTGCCTTGAGCGACAGGTTTCAATAGTAGGCCGCTTGCGTCTGGATCTTGCCCGATGACGATATCGTTCTTCGCATGATAGGGGCAGGCGCCATGGGGTGCATAGTCGGGATGCGTCGAGAAGGCATCGCGCGTGAGTGCTTCGGGGAAATAGAGTTGAGTCGTCAACGCGGCATCGTCTCCGGCAAAAGCCTTGACGTGAATGTGGGGAATGCGCGGGTCGTACCAACCGGGTAAAATCGTGTTGAATGACACTTGACCATCGGCATCTGTGACTTGTGCGCCCCTTAGGTAAGTTTTGCCATTGATTGGCGTCACATGGCCGTCAGGAGAACCGATCAATCGCATCGTGTCGAAGGGGGCACGTGAAATATCCTCCGGGTACCCGCTGTATCGGCCGGCTGAATCGCAATGCCAGATTTCCACATGAACGCCGCTGGCCGGTGTGCAGCCGTCGCTGCTCACCAATTTGAGTGTTAAGTCCAGCGGAATGCCGTTGCGATCTTCGCGGATGTCCTTCCGAAGCGGAGCCTTCACAAAGTAGGGCCCTTCGACTTGTTCAGGCGTTAGGAAGCAAAGGTCACTGTCTACTGCGACGGCTTCGGTGAGGCTTGCTTGCTCGTAATGTGCTGACGTCAGTGACCAGCGTGTAAGCCGGTTTCTGAGGGACCAGGCCGTCGCCGCTGCCGCACCGGTGATGCCGATGCCAGCCAGGAGAATTGTGCGTCTTTTCATTTTTGAGCCCGCTAACTGTTTTGAACAATGAACAAGCAAGTGTTTGGCCCGGTCAAGTAGGGTGGGCGCCACAGCTAGAAATCCCAGAAATCAGCGCTTTCCGTAGGATCACCACGCTGGTTCCAATTTTCTTAATTACGCCGGTTGACATAAAAATAAACACTAAATATGTCATATGGCATGTTTAGTGGATCGCAAAATGAACCGGTGGAGCCGCGAGGTAAGGCCCGGAGAGGGCAGCAGAAACGAGCGTGCGAGACGCGCGAAGCCTTGCTCGAAACAGCTATCGAGTTGTTTTCGACGAGAGGATATGACGGCGTTTCGATCCGCGCTTTGGAAGTTCAGGCGGATGTTCAGCGTGGCGCGGTCGCTTATCATTTCGAGAACAAAGAACAGCTTTGGCGCACGGCTATCGATCGCTTGACGGGGCGTGCAGCGGCTTACTTTGATCCGCTTGAGCAGACCTTGCAGGTGTTAGACGAAGACGAGCGTGTCAGAGCGATGATTGCCGTCTTCATTCGCTTCAGCGCAGAAACGCCTGAGCTCAGCCGATTGATGGTTCAGGAAGGGCGCCACGATTCATGGCGTTTGCAGTACATCATCGAGACATTCTCGCGCCGGCGTATCACTTGGGCTGATGAACTGACGGGATGGCTCAGAAATCCGCATATTTTCTATATCGTGATCGGCGCCTCAACGCTCGTGTTCGATGTGGAATATGAATGCCGGCATCTGTTCGACGTTGATCCGACAACAGATGAGTTCATTCGTGAGCATGCAAGCCAAGTCGCAGACGTTTTTTCGATGCTGAAACAACGACACCAAGAGAAACGCCGCAAGATCTCTATCGGGTGATCCAAGGAAAGGAACGCAATGGCCGACTATATGAACCGGCAAAACTGGGATCTGGACGCGTGGCCAGAAATGTATGGCAAGCTCAAAGAGCTCCAAATAATGATATTCACAGCTGCGCCGGGTATCGAGCTCAACATGATGACCTTTACGATTGCGAGCCTTGCTTCCGGGTGCCAGCACTGTCAGGCGCACGGGGCTTATGGTCTGGACAAGATCGGCGTACCGCTTGAGAAGATTCAAGCATTGTGGGATTTCGAGCGTTCCGAATTGTTTTCACCGCGTGAGCGAGCGGCCCTTTCGTTGGGACTGGCGGTTGGCGTGACACCGAATGCGGTGACGGCTGAGCATCATGCGGCGCTGCGTGAGCACTTTACCGACGAAGAGGTACGTACGCTGATTTCCGTCTGCGCCCTCGGCGGATTCATGAACCGGTACAATGACACGCTGGCAACGGTCACTGACGCGGAAGCGCGCGATTGGGCGCAGACGCATCTATCTGGAATCGGCTGGAGCATCGGCAAACATGTAGGGGATGCGAACGAACAGAGAGCCGCCGCGCCGAAGTTCTGAAACCATCATCACGCACAAACAGCGATCTAAAATAAGACAATTCGGGAGGGAAGTCATATGAGAGTAGACTACCAAGTGAGCCAGAAGATTGTTCATTGGCTGATGGCCATATTGATCATGCTGGATCTCTATGTTGCGCAGAAGTTTGGCGGCTTCCTCGAAGAGGCTGATCGGATTGAATCACGCGTCGATCACGCTCAACTCGGGACAATCGTTGCTGTCTTGTTTATTTTGCGCATTTATTTGCGCCTTCGCCACGGGGCGCCGCCGCTTCCCGAAACCATGCCAGGGTGGCAGAAACTGGCGGCCCATGCCGCCCATTTCGCACTCTACGTGTTGATCGGCACGCTGATTGTGTCGGGCATACTGAGCGCTGTGAACGCAGATTCGCTGGTGGCCCCGTTCGGTTTGTTCGCCTTCGGGGACGGGATAGGCAACGAAGACTCGTTCCTGTATTTCCGGAACATCCACGAATGGATCACCGATATCATAATCGCCCTTATTGTCATTCACGTGCTTGCGGCGCTGTATCACTTGTTCGTTGCGCGCGACGGATCGACGACACGAATGCTAATGTTCTGGCGAAGCCGGAAGGCGGTGGGTTAGTGTGAGGCCATTCAGGTCACTTTAGCGGAGAATATTGTGTCGAACTTCAAAAACAAAAATGTATGGATCACCGGTGCGTCGTCTGGCATTGGCGAGGCGTTGGCAAAGAGCTTTGCGTTAGAAGGCGCCAACATCATTCTGTCGGGCCGGCGTGTTGACGCGCTCGAGGCCGTCGCCAAGGATATTAAGACAGACACACTCGTTCTACCGTTTGAGGTGACCGACTACGCCGTCTTAAAGGACAAGGTCGATGAAGCATGGGCGTGGAAGGGCCGCGTCGACATTTTGGTGAACAATGCCGGGGTCACCCAACGTGGCCTTGCCATCCATACGATCCCTCAAGTTTACACCGATCTGATCAATATCGACTTGATCGCGCCCATTTGGCTGACCCAACTCCAATTGCCGAAAATGGTCGAAGCGGGTGGGGCGCACATTGTGGCCATCAGCTCGGTCGCCGGGCGGATCGGCGCGCCCTTGCGCACGGCTTACTCGGCAGCCAAACATGGCTTGATCGGATACATGGATGCACTACGCACGGAAGTGTCTGAACGTCACAAGATTCATGTGACGAATGTCCTGCCAGGGTCGGTTGCGACCAATGTTTCGAAAAATGCCTTTACGTCTGAGGGCAAGATTCGCGGCAAATCGGATGATGTTATCGACGCGGGCGATGATCCCATGGATTGCGCGAAAGTCATTCTAGAGGCTGTGACGAACAATGTGCCGGAGGTCATCTATGCCAGCGGCGTCGAACTGGATATGGCAAAGATGCGTCACTCAGACCCCGAGCAATTGTTCGAGCTGACGGCAAAGTTTGGCGCGGGGATCGCCGAACAATATGAATCGGGCAATGACGATTGACAAAACCGTCGGTCGGATATCGATAATTGGGAGTGCCGCATGATCCTGAGCGACGAACAAGTGACGACAAGGGAAGTGAAGTCCTGGAAAGGACTTCACTTGCTGCATTTTCAGGGGTCGTCATGTTCACAGAAAGTGCGAACTCTGGCGCGCGAGAAAAAGATAAAATACGAATCTCACCACATAAACCTTGCGCGCAATGAACATGTCAGCGCGTGGTATCTTGGCATCAATCCACGCGGTGTTGTACCCGTTCTCGTTCACGACGGTGTTGTTCACGTGGAGAGCAACGATATTCTTGAATATTTGGATAACTTGCCGTCCAAGGCGCAATCGTTCTTTCCGCAGACGGATGAAGAACGCGCCACTGTCAAAGCATCACTCGATCTGGAAGACAGCTTGCACATGGATTTGCGCAACTTGACCATGGGATTTATGGCGCCGCGCCGTTTGGTCGGAAAATCGGAAGAAACACTTGAGCGATACGAAAGGGAAGGCGCGGAAGATCCTTCCCGCGTCAAAGAGGTCGCCTGGTGGCGGAACTTTGCGGCGAACGGCATTACGCCCGATGTGGCCGAGGCGTCGATCGCGGCATATAGAGCTGCTTTTGACGGATTGGATGCACGGCTGAAAGATCGGAAATGGCTGATCGGCGACCGCCTGTCGGTCATGGATCTGGCTTGGTTTATCTCAACCAAACGCTTAAGTCTTGCCGGCTATCCGCTCGAGATCCATCCGCATCTCTCTAAATGGCATAAGCGCTTGGCGCGCCGTTCCGCTTTCGCAAAAGAAACCACCATGGGATTTGCTCTCGAGAAGATCGTCGTGCCCGTCTATCGCGCTTTCAGGAGCCTGCGTGGGACAAGCCTGCGTCAAATGGTAAAGGGCTGAGACGTCTGCAGTCGCCAGGCAAACTCAGTCTTGCGGCAAGTTGGCCAGCATAAACCGCAGGACGTTTCCACCCATCACTTTCGCGATCGTTTCTTCTGACATGTTCGCATCCAGCATCTCTTGCGTGAGGATTGCGATTTCGGAGGTATCAAAGCTGACGGTTGTCGCACCGTCATAGTCTGAGCCAAGCGCGATGTGGTCGGCGCCCACAAGATCGACGCCATATTCGATCACTTTGGCGACACCTTTCGGCGAGATGTCACACGCCGCCGCATCCCAATAGCCGACGCCAATAATGCCGCCGCCGCTGGCAATCTCTTGCATAAGATCATCGTCAAAATTGCGTGGTGTATCGCAAATCCCTTTAAGACCTGTGTGCGAAACGATGACCGGCTTGTCGGTCATGGCCAATACATCGCGCGCCACCGCTTGAGAAGAGTGAGCCAGGTCGATGATGATGCCTTCTGCAATCATTCTCTCGACCGCTTCCCGGCCAAACGGTGTTAGTCCGCTTTGGTTCAATCCGTGAAGCGAGCCGCCGAGCTTGTTGTCGAAGAAATGGTGAAGGCCCATCACGCGGTAACCGGCCTCATAAAGCCGGGAGATGTTTGTCAGATCGCCGTCCAGGGCGTGGGACCCTTCTGTCGCTAAGATGCCGCCGACAATGGTCTTGCCATCTTCACGATCGTCAACCACCTTTTGCAGGTCGCTGACCGTGCGGACTAATTTCAATTGCTCCGGCTGCGCAGCCTCGGCCCGTTGCAGTTTTTCCGCTTGATAGTGCGCACGTTCCGCAAGGCTTGACCATGTTGCCATGGGCCACCGTTGCGCCATGGCCAGATAAGTAATGGTGTCGCTGTCTGCACTGTTGCTTTCGTAATTTTGTCCGCTTGGTGATTTCGTGACTGCCGCAAAGATTTGCAATGCGACATTACCGTGGACCAAACGCGGGACATCGACATGGCCACGATCCGCGCGCACGAGTGGATCGCGACGCCATAAAAGCGTGTCGGCATGGAGATCGGCGATGAACAGCGTGTTGTGCAATGACATGGCACGGGACGAGACGGCATAGGGCTCATGAGGCACAACAATATTCGTCGTGCGCTCCAGGTATCCGGGCAGCGCCAATGCGCCGGCGACGAAAGCGGCGACAAGTACAGCGGCCGTTAATCCGATATAGCGCAGCATACGGATGATCCTTGCCTCTTTAATATTCCGATCTCAGTTACTCTGGTGGTGCCGGCTCTTCTGTGTCGGAACTGCCCTCACCAGGCACGACTGTCGACCAATATTCCGACGTCTGTTCAACGGTTTGCATCGTTATAGGGCCGATATTCGAGATGACGGAGTAGGGGTCGCCTGTTTCAGTCACCTCGGTTGCTCCCGTCAAAGTGTTGCCGATGGCAAGCATGAAAGCGCCCGCACCAACATTGGGGATCTGTCTCAGGGCCCGGCGGGCCAGGGGAACGGCATCAAAAATGCGATAGAAGAATGAGTAAACAAAATACGCGGCCAGCACAAAGGTGCCGTCGAGAAGGGCGAGCAGGCCAGCAAAGCCGTAATTGAGCGCATCCGCCTGAACGTCAACGCCCGCCTGCGACATGCCATAGGCATTGCCGGCATAGAGCAGACCCGCAGGGAAAATCAAAAGTCGCCGCCGTGAAGCCAAGGTTTCGCTGTCAAGGCCAAGAAAGGACGCAACCGTATTGCCGACGGAGCGGGTCACCATGGCCCCAGCGCCCGTGACCAATGTCCACATGACGGCGATGACGCCGGCAGCGCCCAGAATGATGACGCCAAGGTTCGACATGTTTCCCCCCATACAAAAATGCGTGACACTTATGCAGCGCAATCATGACGATTTGGCTGGCAATCCTAAACCGTCGCGAGGAATTATGGCGGAATTCGTGCGTTGTCGCCAGGCGCGACAGGGGGGGCGTCTAGGGGCTTGGCAGACTTTCGGTGAACGGGCCGGCGCTAAGCAGCCGTTTTGTTGCCGTTTAGCGCCATTTTGTCATCGATCCGGTGTTCATAATCGACCAGAATTTTGTCGAGGACAGCACTGATTTTGCTGCTGTTTCGGATCATTTCAATTTTGGGCCAGGTCGCGGCTTCGCCTTCTGTGATCAGATAGCGTGTCTCTTCTTCGGAAAGAACCGACAGCAATTTGCGGGGATCCCAGAATTTGCGGCGCGGCATGATGTTGACGTCGTAAGAATAATTCTGCGTTGCCACGCTGTAGCTCATCTTGAGCAGCAGGTTCAGGGGATACAGATTGCGCGTCAGCCGCATGGTGATTGGCTGCGTAGCGCGAAGCCACTCTTTGACGCCGCGCTGGTAGATGTCCCAGGTCTGCGCTGCCACGCCTTTGCCTTCCATCGGGTCAGTGACCGACCACAAAACAATCGGGTTGATTAAGCTGACAATGAAATGATTGACGCCATAGAGGCGTGACAGACGCTTTGCCGGCAAATCGTCGGTAACGGATCCGTCCACCCAACGGCGTTGGGGAAGATATTTTTGCCGCTCGCCCGCGGCATTCTTTGCGGCAAGCACAACAGGCGGAAAGATCCCCGGAATGGCGCATGAGGCCTGAACCGCTTCACGAATGAAAACATTCGGTGATGTCGTTGCGTTCAACAAACGCGAGGTCTGCATGATCTCCGCCGGCGCAACGGAAATGTTGATATGGCGTCCCGTTTTTTCGAAGGCTTCCTGAAAAGTCATGTCAGGAACCCAATCGGCAATCTGTTCTTTCAAATGTTCAAGGCCGATCCTTTGATTGCCGCGCAGAGGGGCCATGTTGCTTTCAACAAACCGGTCGGAGGTTCGAACGAGGTTTGCGGGATCAAAAAATTCTTTGAGTTCTTCGTCCGTATGCGTCCCAATTACCGCGGCAACGAAGGAACCGGCACTTGACCCCGAAATGACGCTCGGTAGCAGACTTTGTTCCATCAGCGCTTTTGTGACGCCCAAATGGAATGGTCCGATCGCGCCACCGCCGCTGAGCATGAGAGCCGATCGTCCATAGCAATGGCTGGCGCGGTTGAAGAAATCGAGTTTCTCGTGAAAACTGATTTCGCTGTCGGGCACTTTCGCGATGAAGTGCAATGCATCGATGATTTCGTCGATATATTCAACGATCAGATTCTTTGTGCCGAACTTCGCCACGGTATACAGATTGTGGTGGCCCATGCCCCCCATATTGCCGTGAATGCCCTCGTTGAGGGTGAACAGAACTTCGTGTGGATCACCGGACTCCCGGACTTTTCGCAGGCGTTCGAGGCGGATGCGGATTGACTTGTGATCAAAGCGCGTGCTGCGATCTTCTTTTTTCCAATCCGATGCACCACTGGCATCGTCCATCTTTTGCGCCGCCTTAGACCACTCGTCATAAGTCGTGGCTTTGTCGATGTCGTTTGCGGGGCGGAATAAATCCAAAATCATTGGACGCGCCTTTCTCTCATACGCGAATGCTGCGACTGCGAAATACCCTTCGCAGCTGCATAGTAGGGTAGCATAGAACAGTCAAGAAAAGTGTTAATGCAGTGTTTATGGGACCAAGTAAAGAGCTCAGGAAGTGCGCATAATGCATTGATATATATCAAGATTTTTCTTCTATATCAGCGCGCCTTCATGGCGCAGAAGCCATTCCTTCATCGGCAGTCCACCACCATAGCCTGTTAGACTGCCGTCCGAGCCGATCACTCGATGGCAGGGGACGATCACCCCGACGGGGTTTCTGCCGTTTGCAAGGCCGACCGCTCGAACCGCTTTTGGATTGTGCAGCCGTTCCGCGATGTCGGCGTAAGTCGTCGTGACGCCATAGGGGATGTCGAGCAGCTGTTGCCAGACCGAGCATTGAAAGTCTGTGCCTTTCAGATCCAGCGTTAGGTCGTCAAAAGTCTTACGCTGCCCCTCAAAGTACTGTGTGAATGCCAGGAGGCCTTGGTCCAAAAACTGCTTCGCCCCATCGCTCGTGTCGGCCTCAGCCTCTGGATCGTCTCGCATCCAATTGCCGGCTTGTGTGATGCCTTGCGCCGTCGCTTCCAAATGAAGCGTTCCGACCGGCGTGTCGAAAGATGTGCGCATGATTACCGCATCGCCGCTCGATCATAGACAGGATCGTCCCGCCGGCTGCCGCGTCGCCCGTCAGGTTGTTGATCGAAAAAGCCATCTTCTGTCGGTTGTGTGCGGCACCAGTCATTGATTTCCGAGCGATAGGCGATTTTCCAAACGCCATCGCGTTTTTCGTAACGGTCGACATAGCGTCCGGCGATGATCAAGTCGGTATCGACGCCATCCGCATCGATTTTGTGATAGGCGTTGAAATAAACCTCGCCATAGGCCGTGTCGCCTTCCACATCAATCAGAACATTTCCGATCATGTGATGGTTCGACTTGTGTGTGCCGAGCGCTTCCATGCAAAAGTCTGCAAAAGCGTCGGGCCCCCCTTTGAAGAAGCCATAGTCGCAAACGGCATCGTCGTGAAAAACTGATCGGAAGAGCGGGCGATCCCAACGGTCGAGCCCGCGCATATATTTGCAGGCCAGTTCATAGATCTCCTGCTTGTCCAGAAACTCTTCCATTCGATCTTTTGCCATCTGCCAACTCCGTTTTTGATGATTTGATCCTATTTTGAGAGCAAAGCCGGTCTAGAGTACACCCGAATTTCGCCCTACACTCAAAATCAAAAGTGGCAGTTCAACGTTGGGAGGCAGGCATGACGGACAGGAACGGAACTTACGCGGAAAGCTACACACCGGGACGCCGCTATTGCGATGCCGATAGCCACATCATGGAGACGTTCGATTGGCTTTCTGAATTTGCCGATCCTTCGTTTCGCGACAAGCTCCCAAAACTCTATTTGGGTGCTGGCGGCGCGATGGCGACCAAAGCGATCGAAAAAGCGATCGCACGACGGGGTGATGCAGACGCAACAGCGAAACTGAAAGAGAATATTATTGCGGGGCCAAAAGGGTGGGGTGCGTTCGGAGCCTTTGACCAAGACGAACGGCGCGAAGCCTTAGATCAATTGGGATTTCATCGCCAATTTGTATTCTCTACTTTTGCCGGGTCTCAGTTCCTATTTTCAAAAGATCGCGAGATCAAATATGGCGGGGCTCGCGCACACAATCGGGGCATTGGCGCTTTTTGCCGTGGTGATGACCGCCAGATCCCGGTCGGATCTCTGCCCTTGGATAACCCAGAACTGGCGATCCAAGAACTCGACCGCGCCATAGAAGATGGATGCGGTGCGTTTTGGGTGGCAGCAGCGCCTGCGGATGACAAGAGTCCTGGTCACCCGGATCTGGACCCCATCTGGGCACGTCTTCAAGAAACCCGGATCCCGTTTGTCCTGCACATTGGGCAAGGCACCCGCGTTTTGCCCAAGAGGTATGAAAACAATGGGCGTGAAAAGCCAAACGATTGGCTTGGCGGTGGCGAGAATCTGCGTGTTCTCGATTACATGGTGCAGCCCTATGCGCCTGAGATGTTCTTAAGCGCATTGGTGTTTCATGGCGTCTTCGAACGCTTTCCCAATTTAAAGGGGGGCGTGATCGAATTAGGCGCGGGATGGGTTCCTGCTTTTCTCGAACGGCTCGATATGGCGTCGCGCTTCTTTATGAAAAGCGATCCCCAAGTCCAAGAGCTGAAGTTGAAACCCTCCGACTATATCCGGCGTCAGGTCCGCTTTACGCCGTTTGCGGGCGAAGATGTGGGGACTCTGATCAAGCTCTCGGGGCCTGAATTATATCTCTTCTCGTCGGATTATCCGCACCCGGAAGGTGGTAAAGATCCAATCGGAAAATTTGAGGCGACGCTTCAAGATTTCGACGAAGATGTGAAACGCGCCTTTTACGCTGAAAACTTTGACGATTTGATCAGTGCAACTTAGTACAAAGGATGACGGTTCATATGACCACGCCAATTGAAACGGATTACCTTGTTATTGGCGGTGGCGCCATGGGGATGGCTTTCTCGGACGTCTTGATGACGGAAACGGATGCCACGATCGTCATCGTTGACCGGCATCACCAGCCCGGCGGGCATTGGAATGATGCCTATCCGTTTGTGCGCTTGCATCAGCCTTCTTCCTTCTATGGCGTCAATTCGAAACAGCTCGGCAGCGATAAGATTGATGAAACGGGCTGGAACAAAGGCCTTTATGAGCTCGCGACCAACAGCGAGGTTTGCGCTTATTTCGACCATGTGATGCACCAGCAATTCTTGCCTTCCGGCCGCGTCAAATATTTTCCGATGTGTGACTATCAGGGGGACGGCCAATTCACATCGCTGGTGTCAGGCAAGAAGCACGAGGTGTCTGCAAAGAAGATTGTTGATGCCACTTATATGCATGTGACGGTACCTTCCATGCGGCCGCCGAGCTATAGCGTGGCAGAGGGCATGCAATGTGTGCCGCCCAACGGCTTACCCCGTGTCACGGGCGAGTATGAGCGCTATGTCGTCGTGGGCGCGGGAAAGACCGGCATGGATGCCTGTCTCTTTCTGCTCAAGAACGAAGTCGATCCCGACGCAATATCATGGATTATGCCGCGGGATTCATGGTTGCTCGACCGTGCAAACATCCAACCGGGATCTTTGTTCGCGGACGGTATTCGCAAGGGATTTGGCGATCAGTTGAAAGCAATCGCGGAAGCGGACTCGGTCGAAGACCTGTTTAATCGCGTCCATGAAAGGGGGCAGCTTCTGCGGTTCAGCGATGATGTTTGGCCGACCATGTATCGCTGCGCAACAGTGACGAAGCTTGAGCTCGAACAATTGCGGCGCATAAAGAATATAATCCGTATGGGACGCGTGAAGGAGATTACCTCGTCGGAAATCCTGTTGGACGAAGGGTCGGTCGCGACGGACGCGCGGACGCTCCACGTAGATTGCACAGCAGATGGTTTAGAGCGGCGCCCGGCCGTTCCTGTGTTTGACGGTAATCAAATTACGCTGCAAACTGTACGCACTTGCCAGCAAGTATTCAGCGCTGCGTTCATTGGGCATATCGAGGCTGCCTATGACGGCGAAGACACGAAGAATGAGCTGTGTACGGTGGTGCCGCATCCAGACAGCGACATCGATTTCATGCGGACGACGTTGGGCAACAATCTCAATCAACTAAGGTGGGCTCAAGATCCGGAACTCCAGACCTGGTTACAGGGCGCCCGGTTGGACGGTTTTTCCCAATCCCTGCCATCCGGCGAATTGGACGCCGATACGCAGAAGTTTATGGAAAGCGTGCTGACCAACGGCGCAGCCGCCATTGAAAAACTGCAGACCTTCCTCGCTGAAATTGATGCGGCATGACTATAAATTGACGCGGGGGATTGACCCGATTTGCAATTCTGAGCGAACTGTGATCTACGGACGCCACAGACGCCGCGCGTAGAGGCCCCCTAAGTAGAATATGGGCATGGCGTCGTCTGTGAAAGACAACTCTCAGATCAGCCGAAACCGCTGCCGATGGTTGTGATTATCTAGCGCTTTGATGCGCCTAATCCGGCAGCTCCGCTACGCAAGCTTCCCAAACAAAATACCCTGCTGTCCGGGCAAAGACCCCTTTGCTGTGGCTGCCGGGTGATGAAAGAACATAAGTGACTTCATTCAAAGACCTCGGCCTCGCCGAGCCGCTGCTTCGCGCGATTCAAGAAGAAGGACATGCGGAACCAACGCCGATACAGGCGAAAGCACTTCCCCTCATCAAGAATGGGCGTGACGTAATCGGCATCGCCCAAACAGGCACCGGCAAGACAGCCGCATTCGTCCTGCCGTTGTTGCATGATTTGGTAACACAGCCCCAAAAGATACGGGCCCAAAAACTACCGGCCCAAAAACTACTGGCGAAGTCATGCCAGGCGCTCATTTTGGTTCCGACGCGGGAACTAGCCGCGCAGATTGAGGAAAAGGTGCGTGATTATGGCCGACACGTGCGCCATTCAAGGGCAGTGGTCGTCGGCGGGGTGAAACCAGGCCCGCAAGTCCGGTCGTTGGCGCGCGGCGTGGATATTCTCATCGCAACGCCGGGGCGGCTCGAAGATCATGTTTCGACAGGGGCGCTGCGGTTGGATCGCGTGCAGAGCGTTGTCCTGGACGAAGCGGATCAAATGTTGGATCTCGGTTTTTTGCCCGCCATTCGCCGCATCATGTCGAAACTGCCAGCCGAGCGGCAAACCATATTGTTGTCGGCGACCATGCCCAAGCAAGTGCGAACGCTGGCGCATGATTTCCTGCGAAAGCCCGCGGAAGTTTCAGTGGGGCCGACGTCGCGGCCGATCGAGAAGATCGAACAGACGCTTATTCCTGTGTCTTCGGGCCAGAAACGCAGCGTTCTGGTGGATCTTTTCAAAAACAAAGAGACGAATTTCGAGAAGTCGATTGTCTTTACCCGGACCAAACGTGGCGCCAACAAGGTTTGCCAATTTTTGGAGAAAGCCAAACTGCGAGCGGCCGCCATCCATGGGAACAAATCGCAAGTGCAACGTCAAAAAGCGTTGGCCGACTTCAAGAAGGGCCGCATTGGCATTTTGGTGGCAACAGATATTGCCGCGCGCGGCATCGACATCGATGATGTTTCTCATGTCGTCAATTTCGACATGCCCAACACACCGGAAGCCTATGTGCACCGTATCGGACGCACGGCGCGGGCCGGCAAGTTTGGGACCGCGATTTCTCTATGCGATGGTTCTGAGCGGAAATTGTTGCGTGATATCGAAAAGCTCATAGGCGGCCAGATCCAGCGCGTGAGCAGCGAAGAAGGCGTGTGGGAACCCGAAGAAACGAAACCAAAGTCGCGTAGCCGGCCGGGAAGACCGGGTCCGCGATCGCGCCGGAAAAGCGACGGCGGCAAAGGTCAGTCCAAAAAGAAAGCCGGGTGGCGGCCCGACCAAAGTCCGACCCAAAGTTCTAAAAAGAAAAAGCGCTTCAAGAAACGGAGCAAAGCCAATCCTCAGACGGCAACCGCAGCGCCCGCTTAGGGCAACGTGCGCACAATCCGAGGCACGTTATTCTCGTATGTGAGCGCGCATCGGCGATTGATCTTCGAAGTTCGACGTCTGTAAACTCCTTAGGCTCCTCACGGCCTGCGATGCCTTAAGTTCTCGCGTTGCACAAATTGTGGCATGGAGCGGAGTACTCGAACTTGATTGGGGGTAAAGGATGAAATCGCCGCGTTTCGGACTGTGCTACGACTTTCGTAATCCACCGGACTCCGGGATCGCGAACCCGGATTTGTACGCCGCCGCTCTCGATCAAATGGTGTGGGCGGAACAATTGGGCTTGGATCAAATCTGGTTCACCGAGCACCACTTCGTGGATGACGGTTACTTACCAAGCTGGGTGCCTGTTGCGGCGGCAGCCGCAGCGCGTACCAGCAAAATTCGTTTCTCAACAGACATTTGTTTGCTGCCGTTCAACAACCCGGTGAGATTGGCGGAAGATCTCGCCATTCTCGACAATATCAGCAATGGACGTGTCGAAATTGGTGTCGGCATGGGCTATGCGCCCCATGAGTTTAAAGGCTTCGGATATCGTCCGCCACAGCGCGTGTCCTTGATGGAAGAGGGGCTTGAAGTGCTGCAAAAGTGCTTCTCAGGCGAACAGTTTAGTTTTGAAGGCAAGCGCTACAAATTCGAGGACGTCATCATCACGCCGGGATATGTGCAAGAGGGCGGTCCCCCTTTGTGGATTGCGGCCATGTCCTCGGCGGGCGCCAAACGGGCTGCGCGCTTCAACACGAACTTCTTGCCGCAAGGGTCGCGGTCGGAAACTTTGGATGTTTGGCTCGCCGAAACAAAAGCTGCGGGACGTGATCCAAGTGACTATCGCATCGGTCTCATACGCAGTGTTCTGGTAACGCCGGGCAAGGAACGGGACTGGCCGGATGTTCGTGAGTCCGAGCGCTATCGCATGCGCCTCTATAACCGTTTCTTTGAGGAAAGTGGTGAGGGCCTCGGCGGTGTCGAAGATCAAATTCCGCAAACTTGGATTGTCGGCGATGTGGACAAATGCGTGAATGACATCGTCTCATTTATTCAGGATACCGGGATCACCGATATTGTATCCATGGCCATCCCGCCCGGTTTCCACCCCGATCAGATGAGCGACAGCATCGAAGCCTTCGCTACAAAGGTGGTTCCCCAGGTGCGAGCGAGATTGGCTTGAATAGCGCAAACGATGCACATTGGATACGAATCTCGTGAGCTCATGTCAGGTTAGGACATATTGAGAGAAGAGACGCACGTCTCCAACCTAACTGGCTAGTAATCATCACGACTAAAGAGCGAAGACAGTCGAAAAAATCGTGTTTGGAGCCAGTCACACTTATTGATTGAATTAATAGTTGATTTCTCGGATGATTTCTTGGGAGTATCGAGCCGAATATTAAGGATCTACTGCGTCAAGGATTGCTGTAGATGCGCCAAATGTTGAGGCGAGCCATGGAACTAAAATTCAGTCCAGATCGACCGATCAATCAGCCCGATCAAGATCAGCTCGACTTTCTAACGCCTTTCGTCTCACGTATCTTTGCAGCACTGCAGCAAACAGAAGCACCCTTTGTCTTTGGGATTCTCGGAGACTGGGGGAGCGGCAAATCATCGACAATAGGTTTGCTCGAACACCAATTTCGTCAGAATCCATTCCCTTCGCAGTCCAACTATATTTTTGTGCCGATTAGGTTCGACGTTTGGAAATTCGATAGCGAAGAGAATATGCTTCTTCCATTGTTGCTGTCGTTCAGAAAAAAGTTCAAAGAATTGTTTTCTGAGGATACTCCTACCGAACGCTTTAAGGAATCAGCACTTGCAATCCTAGGTTCAACAGCGTTGTCAGTAGGTGACATCGGATTCCGTATGTTGACCAAAACACTGACAGGCGAAGCATACAAGCTACAAGACATCAAAGAGAATTTGGAGGTAGTCGAATCGGATCAGATCGACCGAGTCGAAGAGTTGTTTTCAAAGTGGTATGACAGCGTCGAAGCCATAGAAGTGAAGTTCGCAGATTTTGTTGAGGACTTTAGCACTCGTGTGGCACAAAAGTACAAAACAACACCGGATCGAGTGCGATTCGTAGTCTTCTTAGACGACTTGGATCGATGCCTACCTACTACAGTAATTTCAATTATTGAGAGTGTAAAAAACCACCTATCAGTAGATAAGTGCGTGTACTTTTTTTCCCTGAATCCGAAGGTTGTCAGTCAGGGTATTCGAACAAAATATGGCGGGCTTCATGTTGGGGGACGGGAGTATCTTGAGAAGATACTGAACTACTCGTTTCATGTCCCGAGCCCAGAACCACAGATGGCGGGCAGGTACGTTGAAGAGCAAATTGCTCAGTTGCTGACAATTCCAAAAGGCGAAAGGCTGGAGCAACTTGGCGAAGCGGTGGGTCAATGTGGTCTGACGAATCCACGGAAGCTAAAAAGGTTGGTGAACACATTTTCGCAACTGGTTTCGAATCATGACGTAGGAAGTCTGCAGTCTGAGTTTGGGAATCTGGTCAGGCTCATTGTGCTTCAGGAGTATTGCCCCGTTCTTTTCGAAAGAATTGCAATAGACGAAAGCGGCGAGTTCTTGCTTGATTTAAAAGATGTCGTGGGAAAGCGCAAAAAAATTTCTGAATTCGCCAGCGTGTACGGAGAGACATTTACTTCGTCTATTGAAACGCTTGAGAGAATGGAAGGTGCTGTTGACTTGGTGAGTTCAACTGGCAGTAATTTCAAGAATTGGGCAGAGTTGGCCCGCACCGTGGCTCGCCTCGGTAGCTAGTACTGACAAGAATGGTATGAAACGGCTACCGAACATTCCAGAAGTTACGCCGGCGGTCTGGGCGGTCGCTGACGAACTACCTGAGCAAGCCCTCAGGGAACATTGGGATAGAGTGATATCCCCGTTGCTAAAGGACGAGCAAGACGCCCAATACGTTGCGTTTGTAACGCTAATCACTGGAAAGATTCTTAATAATCCACCGTTTGTAATGCGTAGCCACTTTAGGGACTCTTGGGCACCGCATCTCCCAACATTTGACGAGGCACAAGAAAAAGCAGCCGAACTTGCAGCTTCGGCAATTGGAAGGTGCTATTTGGATTTAGCTGATGACAAGAGGAGCTGGAAGCCTTGCAGCGAGTTTGAAATAGATTCGATTCCAAGCTTTCGGTATGTCGTCGATCGCTGGTCAGAAAACTATCCTCACAAAATCGAATCTTGCTGCAGGCGATTCGAGGAGTGGAAAAGCGCGGCATGATTCCATCGAATAATTTAGAGGCAAAAGGCTGTAAACATGCGGATCACTCGGTTTGATAATGGCTGATATTAAGGAACAATTGGGGTCGCTTGTTCGTCAACCTCGCGATGTCCAAGAGGTGGATACCCTGCTTTCCGGCCTAAAACGTCAGGGCCGGCTGAACTCGGCCATGCGCAAACTTGCTGACAGTCTAGAGAGATCTAGTTCGTTTTCCATCCTATCGGACGAACCTGCTGCAATAGATGAGTTAGACTTTGGTCCAACAGTAAAGGCCGTATCCCAAGTTGTGCTCTCGAAATCAACCGAAACGCCCCTGACTATTGGTTTCGACGGTGAATGGGGAAGCGGTAAAACAAGTATTTTGAAAATGATCGAAGCGCGCGCGCGCACACTCGACTATAGTTGCATTTGGTTAAACGCTTGGAGCCTGGAAAAGACCGAAGGACTAATGGCCGCGGTTGCCGCAGGAATTCAGGATGAACTTAGAAGCCAAGGACGGATCAAACGATTCTTTCTGAGAGAGGTCATTCTGAGATTAAATCAATCAATTGCAAGTATAATCCCTGGAGGCCGATCTCTGGCGGCACTATTGCAAACGGCGCTGATATTCAATCGTACGTTTACGGATATCGAGGAAGTTGCCGGTGTAGCAAAGACGACCCACGCTTTTGAGCAGCTAGTGAAAATTTTGTTGAGTGATGAGGCTGATCGCGGCTATTCGGATCGACGCCTCGTTGTTTTTATTGACGATCTAGATAGAGCTCTCCCAGATCAAGTTACAGATATTCTAAAAAACTTAAAGCTCATACTAGAATCTCCCCGATGCATTTTTATTCTGGCGATGGATGTTGAGCGCGTTTCGGCGGCGATAGATCAGTTCTATCGACAAAGGAGCATCGGATATTCATCTTTAACAATTCAAGGGCAAAACAACCTGATTGACGCCAGTCTTTTGGGGGGCGATGGGGGTAATGGCGAATTCGGACGCAGATATCTGGAGAAGATACTCCAAGTCCAGATCAAAGTACCTCGCTTGAGCCGTGCCAAAGCTATTCAGTATGCAAAATCAATTGGCGTTGTAGATGAGGCGATGGAAATTGTGCGATGGGCACCGTTAGACGATCTTCATAACCCGAGGAGATTGAAGCGTTATCTGAATTGGCTCAGTATTTCCCTAATGCAGCTCGCTGAGTCAGAAATCCCAAATGAACTAGATAACCTCTACTGCCTCAGGGCATTAGCTCTAAAGAGAGATTGGCCCGAAGTTTATGATGGATTGTTGGAAGGTATTCCGATCCATGATTTGCCTGCCAATCTTAAAGGTTATGTGGAAGCAACAGGATCGGGAGATAAAGATTTAGAGTCGGTTAGGGCCCTATTCGAAGAACATATTGCGAAGGTCCTAGATAGCAAGAAGCTGCATTCATTTGAGAGCTTCTTGAATTCCTCGGTGTTTTTTTCCTAGGTGCAAGATACGTCGATTGTGTAATCACCTGGTTGGCGCTTTCCTTGGCAACGATGTATGTCAATTTCTTTACCAAAATCAACGCTGACCCTATAGCTTATCGTTCGAACCAACTCGGCAATCCAAAGTAGTAATACCCACAAGAAGATTGTCAAATATAGCGCAAAAGCGGAGTGCCGAGTGTAGCAGTGAATAGATCAGAACTTGCTTCGTGTTCTCGTCAGAGTTTCACTTGAGTAGCAATGGATTCGTTAGCATAAGTTAATATTTAGCCAGCGCGGCACTAACCAAACTCTGGTGGTGTCATTTGCATGGCGGGCACTTCGTCCGCAATCTTGAGGCGGGTTTCGCCATTTGCTCCGTTGACGAATAAATCGAAAACTTCATTGGCGATGACATCAGGCGACATCGCGGGCAGGTCACGCATGGAATCTGGTACAATGGCGGTATTGACCACGCCAGGACAGACAGCGTTGATTCTCATGTTTGTCCCTTCCCAATTTCCGGCCACGCTTCGTACCAGACCAATCATGGCGTGTTTGGTCATGGAGTAGGCGGCGTCGTAAGGAACAGGCACGAAACCGGCCAAGGAAGCCGTAACGGTGAAGGTGCCACCTTTGTCCTTCATCTTGGGTGCTAAGGCGCGCAATCCAAACACGACACCATCAATATTGATCGAGGTTATCCGGCGATAGCTTTCAAGATCAACGGAGAGGATATCGCTGTTTTCAGGTTTATCGCTTGCCGGGCGGCACATCACGCCAGCGTTGAGATGGACATAGTCAGGTGTGCCAATGTCTTTTGCAGTCGCAGCCCAGGCGTCTGCATCAGCTACGTTCAACGGTAAGAAGGTGCCCCCAACCTCCGATGCGGCTTCCTTGCCGGCTGTTTCATTAACATCGAGCAAGGTCACTTTGGCGCCTTGTTCCGCAGCGCCAACGGCGACCGCGCGTCCAATTCCTGTTGCCGCACCTGTGATGACGACTGATTTTCCCTGCAGGTTTTCTGTCATTGGTCTTTGTCCTTGATGTTCATTCGTTTTCTGCGCCGCTTAGGCACTTCCTGAAACTTCGGTATGGATCTGAAGGAGGCCAGGTATGGTGGCGGGATCGCGGCGCCCAAATCCACATTCTGTGGCAATGCCAAAACCCGAGGCAAATTGTTTAGCGGTGGCCAGGCGTTTTTTCGTGCCCGCCACACCATCCGTGAAGTGAACAAGCCCTAGGTTTAGACGCGTTTGATCGATGTCGAGATTCTTCAATGGCGCGAAATAGGCTTCATCATCGCGGTCCCGCGGAACCGCCATGTGAACATAATCAACGCGCCTCGAAATGCCACTTGTTAGGGCGTTCGCAAAAGCGACTGAGGTGCCAAGGTCTCTGGGTTCAATAATGTGCTTATGCCCCGGGTCGCCATAGCAAAGGTGAAATCCGAGATGAACCTCTTCCGGGATTGGCGCGCATAATTTTTGGAGTTCGTCGACCGTGTCGTTCAGAGGGTTATCAAACAGCGAAGGCATACCGCCGTCAGCGGCAATTACCTCGACCGCGATATCCCATTGCAGGGCCAATTGGTCATGCGGAATGGCGGCCAGAATTGTATTTACTTCGTTTGCCATTGCGGCGGTGTAGGCGGGGAGGACGTTTCGGCGATGGTCGGAAGCGACGAATGTCTCAAGCACAGCGGCAGGTGTCGGCAATGAAACCTGAAAACGTACGCTGCCGGGAATTTTGCCTTCCGATTTCATCTTTGAGAACAGCGCGAATGATTTCGCAGCCTCGGCGGCGTATCCGAGAGAAGAGAAGGCCAGCGCGCCGGGTTCAACAGTTGGTGCAAAGTGCGTCGGAGGCGGCGCGCCCTCGATATAGCCTTGTCCGGATTCTATTTGCTCGAAACCAGAATGGTCTGCAAACACTTGCCCTTGCCAGACGACCCAATTCGTTCGCACACCGGTTTCGCCATCGGGATAGTAAAACGCTTTGTCGCCAACATTTTCGGCCAAAGAGCGAAACACCGTTTCAGCATCTTCAAGACCAATGCTGCCGACGAAATGAATGGGGTGCGTGGCCATGGCGGGTTCCTTGTTGCAGAGGCAGCGGACAGGGGAAGACGTAGCGAGTCAAGACAGAAAAGAATGCACAAGCAAACGCGGGCAAGTGCGACAAGAGGCTTGCGTGCTAGGCCCGCTGCAGAATGAACTCAGCAACTTGCTTGCCGTGAGTGTTTTGCAGGAAATGTCCCGCGTCCGGTATGGCGTCGAAGCTGGCGTTCATTTGTCCTGCCCATTTCCGACCCCACGCTTCGTTGAAAACGTCGTCCGTGCAGCCCCAAATGAAGTCTACTTTCTTGTCCCATCTAAGGAGCGTTTTGTAGTGATAGGTCTGTGCGGCCGCATTGCCATTGTCATAACTGTCCAGAGGAATTGAAAGCGGGAAGCGCCTCCAGCCGTTATAGGCCTCGTCAGGCAGGCCTTTGACGGGCGCTGTATAGGCTTCATACATGGCCTGCGCGTCTTCTGACATTTCTGGGACGGTGCCCTCGCGTATGCCGCCGATCGCGTCAGCCGGGTTGAGCAGCCCGGCGCTCATCGCCATGAGCAGGCCCAAGTTTGGCTTTTCACGGCAAAAATGGCCGCCTTCATGCCAGTTCGTATTCCAATTGCGTATGCCGTCGGAATATTCAAACTCCGGATGATGAAGCCAGGTGTTCATGATCACCAGACGAACAAAACGTTCCGGCATGGTGGCCGCTTGAGCGAGCCCGGTCGGTCCACCCCAGTCTTGGCAGACCAGTGTGATGTTCTTGAGATCGAGATTGGTAATGAGTGTCGTCAGAATTTCGGTGTGGCGTGCGATTGTGTACCAATGAATGTCCGTTGGTTTATCTGACCGGCCGAATCCCATGTGATCTGGCGCGATACAACGATAACCGGCCGCCACAAGGGGCGGGATCATGTCTCGGTAGAGATAGCTCCATGTCGGCATGCCGTGCATCAGAAGCATGACCGGACCGTCTTTCGGCCCTTCATCCAAATAATGCATACGCAGATCTTGCCATTGGTGATAGTTGGGCTGGAAAGAGAAATCTTTGAGCCCTTCAAAATTCTCATCGGGCGTGCGGACAAAGTCGGTCATTTCAGGTTTCTCCTTCCGGTCAGGCGGTTCAGCATGCAAGAAGCAGTTTCAGCGTGCAAGCGTCGCTCGAAATGAAACTTCAGGCGGGCTTCGTTGAATCAGTGATGATTTCTCCGATGCAGTCCTTATAATTTGGATAGCAAATCGGCGCACATCACATTTGGAGCGAATGGATCATGACGTACGACCTGAAGATCACCGGCGGGACCATTGTCGACGGGACGGGTCAGCCCGGCTATCTCGGCGATGTTGGCGTGAAAGACGGCAAGGTCGTTGCGCTTGGAGATGCGGGTGAGGCCGCACGGCAAACAATTGACGCAAAGGGCAAAGTCGTTGCGCCCGGCTTTGTTGATATCCATACCCACTATGACGCCCAACTTGTTTGGGATCGTATGATGAGCATCTCGCCCTGGCATGGTGTAACCACCGTCGTCATTGGCAATTGCGGGTTTGGTGTTGCGCCGACACGACCAGCGCATCGTGAACTGATCATGAAGACGCTAGAAAAAGTTGAGGGCATGAGCATCGAAGCGCTGCGTGCCGGGTTAGGGGCAGAATGGCCCTTTGAATCATTCACCGAGTATATGGACACCATCGAGCAGCGCGGCACGGCGGTCAATGTCGGGGTGCTGGCCGGTCATACACCGATACGCATGTATGTGATGGGTGAAGACGCGGTGAAACGAGAGGCCACCGAGAGTGAAATCGAAGCGATGCGGAATGAAGTCGCCACCGCAATGGAGGCAGGTGCGTTGGGCTTCGCGACCTCTCACGCCGTCACGCATAACGCCTATGACGGAAATCCCGTGCCGAGCCGATTGGCGGCAACGTCAGAAATCGATGCACTGATGGGAACCATGGCGGAGTCCGGACGTGGTATCATGCAAGCTACGATTGGACCGGGTCTCTTCTTCGATGAATTCGCGGAGATGAGCGGCAAATATGGCCGTCCGATCAGCTGGACGGCCTTGTTGGCGGGCATCAGCGGTCCTGGCTCTCATCGCAAGATGCTCGACCGCTCCAAAGAGCTTATTGATCAAGGAAACCTGGTGGTGCCGCAAGTGTCCTGCCGGCCCTTGGCGTTCGATTTCAATATGGAAGAGCCGTTCCCCTTCGAATCGCGTGAGTTGTTTCGCGAAACGATGAAGGCCGACAGGGACGGCAAAAAGCGGATCTACGCCGATGCTGACTTCCGAGCGGCCTTCAAAGAAGATACGGCGATTGAAATTCGAAACTTTGTCGGCGGGTGGCCAAAGCGGACGGTGATTTCACTCAATCCAAAAGATCCGAGCACGGAAAACAAACCCATCGCTGAGGTCGCGGCGGCGGCTGGCAAGGACCCGATCGACTATTTGCTTGACCTAAGTCTTGAAACAGATCTGACCGCACGTTTCCGATTGGCAGCCTTGAATTTTGATGAGCAAGAAGTTGCTGAACTGTTGGACCATGCGGACCAAGAAGCAGTGATTGGCCTGTCGGATGCGGGCGCCCATGCCAGCCAATTGTGCGATGCCTGTTTCTCAACCCATTTGCTGGGTTACTGGGTCCGGGAAAAGCAACTGATGTCGGTTGAACGCGCCGTTCATATTCTTACACAGCGTCCAGCCGAAGTGTTCGGGATTCAGGATCGTGGCCTGCTGGAAGAAGGGCGTCCGGCAGACATTGTTGTGTTCGATGCCGAGACGGTCGGCGCGGGCGAGCTTCAACGGGTCCATGACCTTCCGGGCGGTGCTGAACGGTTGATCTCCGACGCCAGCGGGATCGATGCGGTCATTGTGAACGGTCAGCTGCTTCGCCAAAACAACAAGGATGCGTTAGATCCTGAAGGGGAGCTTCCCGGTAAACTCTTGCGAGGGGGCGCCGCAGCCTAAGAACCGGAACCGGAGATGCTGGTTGCAGACGGCTTTTGTTTCGCCAACGTCCACTCGGCGCTTAGATCGCGGCACACATAGTAGCGGCCAAATTCGTTCTGATCGCGAATGGTGATCGACTGTTCAGTGAAGACACAGTCTTTGTATGTATCTAGAAGCGTAATGTGGCCGTAAGCTTGCGAGTTGATGCTCCAGGACAGGTTAGTTCCCGGTGCGGCGTCCGAAACCGCCATAAGCCGGTCGAAGGTTTCTTTGATTGGCTCGAGCGAATAGCGCGCCAGTCTTTGGCGCAAAAGATTTGAAAATGGACGACCGACGAACGCGGTTTCCGTATCATAGGAAACGTAAAGCTCGTTCCGGCGAGCCTGTTCAATCTTCTCAATAACGGTCGCTCTATCGCTCATTTCCAGCTCGAATTCAGTAGCTTCAGCGAAAGACGTTACGGCGTTTCTAGTAAGGCGGCCGATCAACCCGTCTGCCGGGCCGGCGCCAAAGCCGAGCGCGTTGAGGCCTCGTTGGACGCTTTGTACCTGAGCGCGGTCGTCAGGTACCCAACGGGCATAATTCGCATTTGCTTGGTTGACGGTGGGCTGCTTCAAATCAGGTGCGCGCCTGTCAGTAGAGCCGGGGGTCACAACGCGCACGTCCAGGGAGACCGTTGAGTCCTCCGCGCATGTCACATCAAAAGTCAACGCGTAAGTGCCTTCCTCAAATGCAAGGTTCAGTGAGTGGGGCTGCTTGGTCGCACTGATGTTTGGTAAGGCGATCTGTGTGATTTCGTGGTCAGAGACATATGCGGTAACGGAACATGAGGATGTTCCGTAGAAGTCCTGTGCGGAGAAAACGAACCTATGCTCGCCAGTCTGATCGCTCGCCACACTGTAAGTGCCGGAAACGCGGTAGGTAGCGCTGGTCATCCAGCCATGTGTCCGGTGAGCCGCCAGATCGACCTTCGGCAAAAGCGGTGTTTCGCCGATGAGCATGCGATCTTTTGATATCGTGCTGTCCGAAGTGCGTCCTAAGATCAACACGGACTCTATGTTTTTTGAATTGCCCGGTATTTCGATAGCAAGTGTGCTGTCTATCGTGTGCGCAGTGGTGCAGTCGTAACAATCCTCAAGCAATTCCTGTGAACTAACAGACGCCATTGTGGCAAAGGACATGCTGGCTATGAGCGCAATCATGCCTCGCGGACGGCCTTTGGACTTAGTTTGTACGTGCATAGGCGGGCCGAACTTGTGATTCAGGGGCAGAGCTCGTCTCCGCGGACGGGGTATTGAGACGTACTTGAACTTGCGTGGGTACTGCGGCTGGTTGCCGGCTTGTTCGCGCGCTCATCACTGACATGCCGATGGACGACAAGAACGGGACAGCTTGCAACCAAAGGATCGCGGACCATAACCACGCTTCAGGTTCAAACTGACCGCGTGTTGCAGCAACCAGAGCGCCACTGCCAATCAACAAGATGGAAATGACGGCTTCCTGCCAACAATCTGTGAGCGCCGACAAAAGCTGCGCCCGTTTTTCGAGTTTCGGTGTGCGGAAGAAGGGCAACTTTGATGTGAACAGACCGTACCAAACCGCCTTGCCCACTGTGTAAGACAAAGAGAGCCCTGCAAGCGTTGCTCCCATAGTGTCGCGCCAGCCGCATCCGACACGCGCAGGATAGATGATGAGGGATTTGGCAACTTTGAAGGCAAAAAAGCCAATGGTGAAAACCATGAACGCTGAAAGCGGGTAGTCGAAGGTACCGGGCCAAAGCGTCAGTGCCGCGGTCCAGGCAATCGAAAGCGTGCAAACGACGAGGTTGAGACTATCGGCAAACCATCCGCCCCATCCAGCAACGAAATGATAGCTTTGGCCCCGAGATAAATGTGTGCGGCGCCTTCCGAGGAGTTCGCCGATATGCGCTTTCATAATCTGCATAGCGCCGTATGCCCAGCGAAACCGTTGCTTGCGGTAGGCAGAGAATGTGTCGGGCATGACGCCCCGCCCGTAGCTTTGGTTCGTATACTGCGCTTCGTAGCCGGCTTCGAAAACACGCAGTCCTAGCTCGGCATCCTCGCAGATGCACCATTCGCCCCAATTGCCGACTTCTTGCAAGACAGACTTACGGATCATGGTCATGGTGCCATGTTGAATGATCGCGTTACGTTCATTGCGATGGATCATGCCGACCTGAAAGAAATTGGCATACTCCCAATAGCAAACACGTTTGAACAGATTTTCGTGTCCGTCGCGATAATCTTGTGGCGCCTGGACAATGGCTGTCTTGGGCTGTTGGAACTCCGGAACCAAGTCGGCTAACCAATTTGGCTCAACTTGGTAGTCGCTATCGATCACCGCAATAATCTCGGCGTTTGGATCGGTCTCGGTGAGGGCGAAGTTCAAGGCGCCAGCTTTAAAGCCCTTCATTTCATCGAAATGATGGAACCGGAAACGCGACCCGAGCCTTTCGCAATGGTCTTGTACGGGACGCCAAAGGGCGGGGTCCTTGGTATTGTTATCGATAAACAGAACTTCGAAGTTCGGGTAATCCAAGCGTGAAAGCGCATTGAGCGTTTCGATGACCATGTCGGGCGGTTCATTGCACGCCGCCACATGGATTGAGACCCGCGGCGCATAGCCGGATCCAATATGGCGCGCTGGCAACAATTCGCGTTTCTTGCGGCGCCATAACACTTCGGCAAATTCGACCCCTTCCGTCATGACAACCAAACACAGAAGGATCATCGCGGGCGCAAGAACCAGAATCGCGAACAGGGCGCTTGTTGACCAGTACAGTTCGCTGTACCGCAAAATGACCCAAACCAAGCAGAGCACCAAGACTTGCCACAGCCCGGACAGAAACAGTTTGCCGGGAACGGAGATCTCGGGAAGGCGTCTCCGAAACCAAAGGATTAATGGTGCGGACAGCGCGAAAGACAGAAAAGATAGAAGAAGCCAGGAATCAAACGTTTGAATCGGGCCAGTGAACTTGACGTCTTGACTGCGATCCGCTGCGAACAAACCCCAATAGGCACCAACACCGCCTTCCGTCGCTACCTTCCAAGGCTGGTCAAACGCTTCGATGACAACGTAGTCGATCTTTTCTTGATCAGCCCATTTGACGAAGTCCCGTAAAAAAATCTCAACATTAGATTTTGAAGGAACGGCGCTCTTACGAATGCGGCCGTCCTTAGGCCAGCCGACCTCCGCAATCAAAATATGTTTGTCCGGAAAAAGAGTGCGGAGATCGTTGTATCTCTCTTTCGCGAAATTGACAGAGTCCTTGCGTGCAATGCCTTCCCAATAAGGAAGGATGTGTGCAGCGATGAAGTCAACTCGTTCTCCGAGTTCAGGGTTGTCGACCCAAACATGCCAAGGTTCCGCCGTGCTGACTGGGACATTGACAGCTGCTTTGACTTGCCTGATACGCGCCTGAAGATATTCAGGTGTTACATCGTTGCGTAGTATGGCTTCGTTACCAACGATCACGCGTGTGATGTTTCTGCGTTCGCGCGTCAACGCGATCAAATGATCGATTTCCTCTTGGTCCTGAATAATATCGCCGCTGATCCATGCACCCGCAGTGACATCAAGTCCGCGCTCGGCAGCAATTGAAATGACCGGCGCCTGATTTTCATTAGCGCCGTATGTGCGAATGCTCTTCGTGTGGGAACCTAGAATATCAAGGTCGGCCGAGATCGACGCTTGATCGACACGATCTTGATAGAGTGGGCTCTCATAGCGATTAAAGGGACTGTAGGAAACACCGCGCAGTGTTCCCTCCCAATCATGAAATTTGATTGGCTGTCCGAGCATTGCGATCAGCACAAGCACCATCGCCGGCAGTGCGAACCACACTCCAATATCAAAACTCTTATTCACTTACACTACCGTGCGAAAGAACCTGTTACCCGCTGTTTTTGTTTTTGCAGGTAAACGCTGTCGCCCCATACTCACATACCACTATCGGCCTGGTATCATGCCGAATGCGGCGCATCCTCTAACCATCAATATGAATAGACGCTGAATGTTTGCTTCAGCAAATCGCGCGCATTCCATAGTTATGAAGAAGGGAATGCAAGTAGAAAAGTAATGAAATCAGGCATTAACCATAAATTTGTACTGGAAAACGTCAGTACTGTGAGATTACTTCTCTATGCGGAACGCATGTTTTCTGCCTTCCGGAAAGTGCGACTACGCTCTAAGGACGACATATGATCATCGATGCCCGGCAGATTGGCGATATCTCGTTGCTCGAAACTGATGTAGCGATCATTGGTGGTGGGCCTGCGGGTTTGTCAATTGCACAGACTTTTCTTGGAGGAAATGTCCAGGTTTGTGTGCTGGAAAGTGGCGATCATGATTATGACGATGACACACAGCTTCTTTATGAAGGTGAGAGTGTCGGCATAGATTATCCAGTCGATACTTCGCGTTTAAGGCAACTGGGCGGAAGCAGCAATCACTGGGGTGGTTATTGTCGTCCGCTTGATCCTATCGATTTTGAAAAACGCGCTTGGGTCCCGAATAGTGGCTGGCCGATCAGTCGCGCCGAACTGGGTCCTTATTATGAGCGCGCGCTTCCGATACTCGATCTAAAGACATTCGAGTTTGACGATCCGAGCTATTGGTTGTCGCAACAAGGCGAAACCAACTTAGCATTTCCGGCCGGACGTCTCTATGCCCGCACATTTCAGTTCAGCCCGCCGACACGGTTCGGCGAGAAGTATCGTGCCGACCTCAAAAAAAGCGAAAATGTTGCAACCTATCTTTTTGCGAATGTCACGTCGATCAATGCGGAGGAAAATGGCAGGACGATTCGCGATGTGAGTGTCCGCAGCCTTGTCGGAAATGCGTTTACGGTGAAGGCTAAGCTTTATGTTCTGGCGGCAGGCGGTTTAGAGAATCCGAGAATCCTTCTGTACTCGAACAATGTTATGAAGAGCGGGTTAGGCAACGACAATGATGTTGTTGGCCGCTACTTCATGGAACATCCGCACCTTAGCGACTTTTGCGACCTTGTTGTGCGTGATGCGGCCCAAGTTCCTTCCCTGTTTCAGCGGAGACAAACGGTTGACGATACCCGGGTCAAGATGACCTTTGTACCGAACGAGAGCTTTGTAAGAGACCACCAACTCTTGAACGCCTCTTTCACCATTGGACTTGCAGGTGAGTATGGAAACGAAGAGCCGGATGGTTTTTCCGACTATGACCGGGAACGGCGAAAAATGCTTCGCGCAGCTAAGTCTCTTTTGCGGGGTGAAGGTGGTCAAGAGAATGCGGAGGACGGCTATTGGTTCGGGGTCGGCTGTGCGTGTGAACAAGTGCCCAATCCGGATAGCCGGGTGATGTTGTCAGACGATTTGGATGTGCTTGGATTGCCGAAACTAAAGTTGGATTGGCGGCTGACCGAGCAAGACAGATATAGTGTTGTCGCACATACTAAATCGCTTGGTTATGAATTTGGTGCGATGGGAAAAGGCCGCGTGAGGCTGGCCATACCTGATGACACAGAATGGCCGGATGAAGTCTATGGTGGCAATCACCATATGGGTACGACGCGGATGTCTGATGACCCGAAAACGGGTGTGGTAGACGCGTCTTGTAAAGTTCACGGTATCGACAATCTCTATGTGGCGGGAAGTTCTGTTTTCCCAACTTGCGGTTCCGCAAATCCGACACTCAGCTTGGTTAGCTTGGCATTGCGACTCGCGGACCACCTCGCCGAACGATTGGAGGTCTAGATGGAACACATTTTGCGGAACCGCAGAACATTCCTTGTGAATTCGGCTGCCTTGATCGTCGTCGCTAACATGGCAGCTGCTTGCGGTGAGTGCAGCACCGGGGTGGGGAAATCACTTGAGGAATTGCGGGCCCAATTGAAACAAGCTGTCGGGGGAAGCGAAGAAGCGCTGGATTTTGGCCGGATTTATCTTGCGGATCACCCGGAGAGTACTGAACGTGAAGTCCTAATGGCTTCGATCGCAGAGTCGGTGAAGCCTTTTGCGCCGCTGAATCAGACAGTCATACAAAAGGCTGTTGAGGCGGATTATGCGTCCTCTCGAGTCGTCAGCATAGCCGGCTGGCAGGTAAGCGATCTTGAAGCAAAGATCTACGCTGTTCTCTACCTTGAGGCCCAGAGCTGAATGCGTCTTCAGGGTCGGATGATCTAGCGTTCGCCAAAGGACTGGGCAAATCCGCGATAGACCGGCTTAAGCAGGTAGTCGAGAATGGTTTTTGACCCCGTCTTAATATTGGCCTGAACTGACATGCCCGGGATGATGATATTTGAGTTGGGATCGTTTCCGACAAATGTCTTTTCCAACCGGATGATCGCACTGTAGTACCGGTCACCGTTTTCTTCGGTAAATGTCGATGCCGAAATCCGTTTGACGCTGCCGGCGACACTGCCAAACGTTGCGAAATCGAAGCTGGCGACGCGGACATCAACGTCTTGGTCTACCTTGACATGACCAATAATCGTCGGTGGAACTTTCGCTTCAATCACAATGTCAGTACCCATTGGTACGATTTCCATGAGGGTTTGACCGGGTTGGATAACGGCATTGACGGCCTTGACCGACATCCCTTGAACCATGCCGTCAACTGGGGCAACGACTTCAAGGCGTTCAGCCCGCCCAACTGCGCGTTTGAGGGTCTCATCAACCTCCGCCAGTTCACCGATCAGGCGGCTGACTTCTTCTAGCGCTGTTGTTGATGCGCCTTTTTGAAATTCCTCTATGCGACCATGGGCTTCGGCAACGGCCTTTTCTGCACGTGAGACAGAGTCCCGCGTTTCGCCAATTTCGCTTTTCGCCTGAGCGTGTTGGCGTTGAATCTCAAGGAGCGCGAGTCGTGTGGTCAAACCCTTGTCAAACAACTTTTCTCGCGTCTCAAGTTCGTCGGTAAGAAGCGTGATGTCATTTTCAAGAGAGGACAGGCGGTTCGTGAGCCGTGTCAAGTCTGCGAGTTGTTGGTCAAGCTGACTTTGCAGCACGGACAATTGCGACTTGTTGTTTTCAATTTGTGTTTGGTGCAGGGCTTGCTGCTCTGCTTTTAGATTTGCGAAACCATCGACCTGGCGATCAAAGTCGGCGTCGCGCGACTGCGCGATGGCGCGGTGCCTTTCGGCAGCCAAAAGCAGGTTGGCGCGCCGCGCCTTTAGCTGATCCAGTTCGGCTTGGGTGTCGGTGGGCAACAATCGGATCAGGATGTCACCCCGTTTCACAAAGTCACCTTCGCGAATGTTCATCTCTTCGATGATGCCACCTTCCAGGTGTTGGACCGCCCGGATGGCCTCTGAAGGCACGACTTGACCTTCGGTTGACTCGACTTGATCGACGTTCGTGACGCCGGCCCAGATAAAAAACAGTACGACGAAAGCGCTGACGACAAATGAAGCGGCCGTCAGGATGCCTGGCGGTTCGGTTTCCTCCAGTTCAATCGATTGAACCAGAAATCTGCTTTCAATCTTGTTGCGATTGTTTTGCCCCGGCATACGCATGAAATTACTCGTGTTTACTCACTGTTTACGTTTTAACTGCCAAGCAATGCGTCTTGAAAAGCTAAGGCTTGATCTGAGGGACCAACATATTCCACAAACCCTTGATTTAAGACGAACACTTTGTCGGCAAGCCGAATGTGGCTGGGTCGGTGGCTAATCATGACAACGGTTTTCTTGCCTTTGATGTCGCTCAAAAGCTTAACCAAGGCTTGATCGCCGGAGAAATCGAGCGCGGTTGCCGGTTCGTCCATCAAAACAATATTCGAAGGCCTGACAAATGCACGGGCGATGTTAAGGCGTTGGACGAAACCGGCGGGCAGGTTCTCAACGACACCATCACTGAGGCGAGTTTCAAACCCGTCCGGCATGGATTCGATGATTGGAAGCGCACCAATCATATCGGTGGCTTTGCGTAGTTGATCGTCGCTGGCTGTCGGGTCGGCCAGACGCAGATTTTGAGCGATTGTGCCGTAGAACAGTTGTGCTGCTTGCGGCACGTAGGAAATCTGGCGCCGCAGCTCAATCGGATCCAATTGACGAACATCCAAACCATCTATCGATATCGTTCCCCCTTGGGGGTAATAGAGTCCGGTGATGAGCTTGAGTATTGTCGACTTACCCGATCCATTCGTACCGATGACACCGATAAATTCGCCAGCGTCAATTTTCATGGAAACGCCGACCAATGCCGGGTCCGTCTCGCTTGAGTATTTGAAGCTCACGCGGTTGAACGTAATGGCGCCTGCATATTCCCGATGGAGCAGGGAGGTGGTTTGCCCCGTACGTTCAACGGGTAGCCGCATAAGCTGGTTGATCTGCTGGACAGACTTTTTGATGTCCTCAAAACGCGTATAGGCCATAAAGCCTGATTGAAAGGGGGACAGGACACGCCAAACGAGGGCCATCGTGGCGATCAGGGCACCGATTGTGAGATTGCCTGCAATGACAAGATAGGCACCAAGGGATACGACAGCAATGCTTGAAAGCGACATCAACCCTTGTGTCATGGACTGCAGGATTGAGCTACGTTCCGCGACTTGATGCTGACAAGAGATGAGGTTGGATGAAAGCAAGCGATAGCGATGGCGCCATGTTTCTTCAGCAGCTGATGCTTTGATGGAACTCAAATTAGAAACGGTTTCTGCCAGAAAGTTCTGTTTTTCGGTCGCCGCTACGCTCGCTTCGGTCGACAGCTCGCGTGACCGTGGCACCCAAAAATGCCCGAACAGCAGCATAAGGCCCAACATCACCAAGGGGATAAAGGCAATCGGGCCCGCAATGATCGCGATGATGGCGAGGAAAAAGACGGAAAACGGCAGATCCAGCGCCGTGTTGGCTAAAGGCCCTGTAAAGAACTCACGCACGGCTTCAAATTGCTTTATGCGTGCGAGTTGGGCATTGACCGTCGAGCGTTCTGTAAAACTCGATGGCAAGTTTAGAATTTGTCCGATGGAACTGATGCCCATCAAATAATCCAGGCGTCCTGCGACAGCGCCCAGGAGTTGTGAGCGGTAATGCCGAATACCGACATCGGATACCAGAACGACAATGATACCGCCGATTAAGAATGGCAATGTGTGAACAGATTTCGCGCCGATGACTTTGTCGTAGACGGTCATCACGAAAAGCGGTACGGCCGCCGACATCAGGTTGATGAACAATGTCATCCAAAGGAGCCGACGAAGCGAATGTTTGAATCTCAGAATGGCGGCTCGAAACCAAGTCAGATGGGCGTCGGAAGAAGCCGCGCTTCCGGAATCGATCTGGGTAAAGAAATAGGCCGTGCCGCCAATGTTCGCTTCTTCAAGGGGAATGCGGCGGCGCTCGCCTCGGTCGATGACGAGGAAGGACTCGTCATCAATCGCCGTAACAACCAGCGCCTGATCAGCATCATCCCGGACAAAAAGTACCGGCAACAATCTCCGGTCGACATGCCGAAGCGAGAGCTTTTGTCCTTCGCTCTCAAAGCCGAGGGCGACGAGCGTATTGCGGAGATCCGTTAGGTCTAACGAGTTTGCAAAATGCGGCAGTGTTTCTGCGACATCTCGCATATTTCCCCGCCAATTCAGGGATTCGAGTAGCGGCAATAGGGCGGCGGCGTAGCTGGACGCCGCATTGAATTCGCCGATCTGATTGGATCGTAAGGCACCCGCAACCAGATCGGCCGTCCTAGGCCGGTCGAGAGTAGAAGTGTTTACACCAATACTCATGCAATTTTTCCGATCGGTTGTTGGGTTTCTTTTTTTGCTGAGACAGGGGTGGCCGTATTCGCGCCCGACTTCCGTTCGGTCTGTGGAACTTTTTTCATTAGTAGTTTTTGGTCGGAGATCTCATAGATCCGGTCGCACATGCGGAGCAGTGACGGGCGATGGCTCACGACGATGATGGTCTTTTTCCCTTTCATTCGCTCAAAGACACGCATCAAGCTTTGGTCGCCCTGCATATCCATGCCTGCATTCGCATTATCAAACAGAACGATCTGAGGGTCAGTGACCAAGCCACGTGCAAATACGATGCGTTGCTCAATACCTGCGGGAAAACCTTGTGCTGCCGCGTCGCCCAATTTGGTATCCAAGCCGTTAGGAAGACGCGCGATGAAATCAGCCAATCCGACCTCGTTGAGCATCTTCATAGCTTGGATTTTGGTGTCGCCCTCCTGAAACATCGTCAGATTATCGAGAAGCGTTCCGTTGAAAAACCGACCGTTCTGCGGGATGTACCCCATCTGCATGCGCATGATTTGCGGATCGAGTTCAGCGAGGTCATGGCCGTCGATCAGTACACGGCCTTCTGTTGGTCTCAGGGTGCCTAATATGAGATGAAGGATGCTTGTCTTTCCGGACATGTTATTGCCCGTGACCCCGATCATTTCGCCGGGTTCAAGCGTCAGAGACACATCTTTGAATAATGATGGGCCAGAGTCTCCAAAATCCAGTGCAACATTTTCAAAACGGATAGCACCTTTGATCTGGGGCGCTACGCGAATATTCGGGCGTGTTTCTTGGGGCAGTTCGAACAATGATGTGAACTTCTGCTCGTCCAATGCAACACTTTGAAAACGGTTCCAGATGCTTGTCGCCCTGAGCACTGGCTGCAGGACGCGGCCCGACAACATGGTGCAGGCAGCAAGACCGCCCATTGTGAGGCTGTGATCAACGACAGAAAGGCAGCCGACCCCTACCAGACAAATGATTGCGGCTTGAGAGAAGGTACTTCCGACACCTTGTCCGGCGCTGTTAATACGGCTCAACTCATAGACACCTTCGGCCGACTGCGCTTGAAGGCGCTCGTATCGCCGAAGCATTAACGGCTCCATCGCCATTGACTTGACTGTATGGATGCCGGCGAGCACTTCTATCAGAAAGTTGTACCGGCGATTGTCCATGACATTACGCTGGTCAAGCGCGCCGCGCAGTTGCTGACCGATATAGGCGGTCGATACGATCAGCAGAGCGAGCAGCGCAAGAGGAATCAGCACAAGAGTGCCGCCAATAAGCCAAATGAGTAGGAGAAAGATAAGAACAAAGGGCAGGTCTATCGCTGCGAGAGTGGCCTGACCGAGGTGGAACTCGCGAACGGAGTTAAGACTTTGCATATTGTCGATGTAAGCGGCCGTACTTTCTTTTTGAAAGTGCATCAAATCGGCCGTGAGAAGCTTGTCGAATGCGCCGATATTTGCCTGATGTTCGAAACGTGATCCGACGGCATTGATGATAGAGGACCGGATAATACGCAACAGAACTTCGGTCATTGTCACGCCGCACAAACCGATAACCAAAAAACCTAGGGTGGTTATTGAGGCATTTGGGATAATGCGGTCATACATTTGCAGAATGACCATAGGTAATCCCAAGGCGAGCAAGTTGATCGTGAGAGATGCCATCAAGACATCAGCCCGCTGCCAACCTTTTGGAATTTGAATTTTCCCCGCTGAAATCATACGCCTACTATGACCGAACTGTCTTCAGGTCTGGTGAGTCAACAAACGAAAAATTTAACTAAGTACACTTACGGCTTAGTAAATCTGGCGATTAAAAATCGAGAATTTTCTTATGTTTTAGGTCAGTAAGCGAAGTAAATCGGAGAGATGAATAAGTTAACTACAACGACTAGGCATTTGACTTAGAAAAACTCTTACAATTTTTTCTAAAAAGTTAAATGAGGCTTCAGGTGAGAACTCTATAAGACTCCTTGAGCATGAAGCAGTGCGCCTAAAAAGAGCAAATTGAAGCGGCGCAAGTGAGGAGTTACGTTATGGCGGATTCATCGGATCCGATCGAGAACGGCAACGGCGGCAAGAAAAAAGCTGTCGACGCGGCAAACGATGCAACCAATCGAGCGCCCGACGATCGTCGAATTGATGAAGCAGAAGAAGCCCAACGGAATATTGGCGTTGACGATGATCCGACAGCTCATCGTGTTGGCTTCGAGAATATTCACTTCGGTAGTTCCGCGGTTGATACAGACGGACTGGCTGGCTCACGTGAGATAGGGGGTAGCCGCCAGGATCTTGATGTGGAGCGGACGGAGGGCGGCGGGACCGACAGGCAGGAATTGCCACACATTGAATTCGGGGATGATCAGGCATCAAATGGGCAAGATGTGTCCCTCAATCAATCCGAAGACAGAAGTACGGCAACGGCGGACGAAAGTGCTGACGAGAAGGGCACTGAACAGAGCGGGTTGCAGACTGGAGCCGCATCGGCACCTCAAGCCGTAGGCTCGAAAAATTTTGCGAGTGAGGAAACCCCGTTTCCATTCGCCAGCCCAGGCGCAGAAGGTTCAGAGGGACAAGGAGATGGTAGCGGGACACCGGGATCCGGTGCCGCCCAAACTGCCGGTAACGGTTATCTAACAGACGATAACGAAAGGTTACTTGCGACACAGCCAGATGAGCCTGAGTTCTCGAATGAGCTGGAACCTGAAACAGAGCAAATTGAACAAAGCGAAACGAATTCTCCAGCTTTGAACGAAGCGCCGACGGCCGTGAACCTTACCAACACGGTCACGACCATTGCCGAGAATGCGGATACGTCTTCGTCGACCAAAGTCGCCGACATCACGATCACGGACGATGCGCTCGGCACCAATGATCTGAGTCTCAGTGGCACGGATGCGGCGAAGTTTGAAATTGTCGATAATGGCGGCTCCTACGAGCTGCACCTTAAAGCGGGTGTGACGCTCGATCATGAAGCGGACAGCCAGTTCGATGTGACGGTCAATGTGGACGACGCCACGATCGGCGGCGGTGTGGATGCGTCACAGGCGTTCAGCCTCACGGTCTCGGATGTGAATGAAGCGCCAACGGCGGTGAACCTGACAAACACCGTCACGACGATTGCCGAGAACAGTGACACGTCATCGTCGACCAAAGTGGCCGACATCACCATCACGGATGATGGTCTCGGCACCAACGATCTGAGCCTCAGCGGCACGGACGCGGCCAAGTTTGAGATTGTCGACAATGGCGGATCGTATGAGCTGCACCTCAAAGCGGGTGTCACCCTCGATCATGAGGCGGACGGTCAGTTCGATGTGACGGTCAATGTGGATGACGCCACAATCGGTGGCGGGGTGGATGCGAGCCAGGCCTTCAGCCTCACGGTCTCGGATGTCAACGAGGCGCCAACGGCGGTGAACCTGACGAACACCGTGACCACGATTGCCGAGAACTCGGACACCAGCTCTTCGACGAAAGTGGCGGACATCACCATCGCCGATGATGCGCTCGGCACGAATGACCTCAGCCTCAGTGGCACCGATGCGGCGAAGTTCGAGATTGTCGATAATGGCGGCTCCTACGAGCTGCACCTTAAAGCGGGTGTGACGCTCGACCATGAGGCGGACGGTCAGTTCGATGTGACGGTCAATGTGGATGACGCCACAATCGG